>OMBN01000082.1_pt1 | contig 103916 bp, 91 predicted proteins | sample 1644891 | NCBI WGS metagenome assembly OMBN01 (sample SAMEA103958144, study PRJEB25191) | human gut metagenome | reverse complement strand
CCATTGCAAAGCAGAATCTTTCCCACCGTGCCAATGTTATCTGTGACGGGTCGCCTTCGCGTATTCTCAGTGTTCTTCGTATCTCCTTGGGTATGACTACGCGGCCCAGCTCGTCAATCCTCCGCACAATTCCGGTTGCCTTCATGGTTCTCTATTCCTCCTGAATAATTCATTTCCATGCTTGCCATATCATGTTTTGTATCGGTAGTATGTGGAAGGATAAGGGGGATTATGCATGAAAGCAAACTATTACGCAGCGGTGCAAAGTTTTTTGCAATTGACGCTGCATTATACGAATGCTAAGATTTAGCTATAAAGTTAGTTGTCGATAACCTTATTGTTTTTCTGTATTTGTGGTTTATATTTTTAGCGGAGGATAGCTATGCTGGAACATTACCTTGACCAACTTGGCGATATGCTGCACCTGTGTGCGGATACAGACGGCATACTTATCGTCAATAAACAAGGCGTTATTGAATACCACAGCATGCCCATGCCCGCCTATTACACACACGAGGACACCGTAGGAAAACATATATTAGATATTTACCCAAGCCTTACCGAAGAAACATCCACCATACTTACCGTGCTGCGCACAGGCATTCCTTCTTATCAAAAAGCGCAGCGCCTTATAAACGACCGCGGGCAAAACGTAACGCTTGAATCAACAACTCTACCTATAATAGTTGGCAGCAATGTTGAAGGCGTTGTAGATTCATCTCACTTTTTTGAAATAGGCCACCGGGTAGTGCGCAGCGGCCCTAATGGCGAGCTTTCAACGCTGGACAGTCTAATAACCGAAAACACATGCATGAAAAAGCTGAAACAGCGCATATGGGACGCCGCACAAACCAATTCTCCCGCCATTATATACGGCGAAATAGGCACGGGCAAAAAGCTTGCGGCCGAGGCGCTTCATCGCGAAGGCCCGCGCGCAAACGGCCCGTTTATAGTGCAAAACTGCGCCGCCATGCACGATGATGACAATTCGTTTTACTGCGAATCTGCCGGTGCTGAAAAGAATCTTTTTGAACTTGCGGACGGCGGCACGCTGCTTCTGGATGAATTTGATTGCCTGAGTCACACATTGCAGGCAAAGCTTATAAAGGCCCTCAGCCGCAATAAGCGCCACGCTATCAATGCGCCGAACGCCGCGTATGACGTGCGCGTAGTTGCCGCCATGAACGATGATCCTTATGCCGCCCTGCGCGAAAAACGGCTTAGGGAAGATCTTTATTATAAGCTTGGCGTTATAAAATTGCGAATGCCTCCGCTTAGGGAACACGCTGACGATATACCGCTGCTGATGCGCTATTTTATCGATAAATATAATCTCGAGATGAAGCGAAGCGTGCACGTTGTGAGCAGCATGGTTGAGAGCATACTTCGCCAGTATAGCTGGCCGGGTAACGTTCAGGAGCTAAAAAATGTTATAGAGGGCGCGCTCGTATCCATGCGTTCCGATACACTCAGAATAAACGACGTCCGGGAGGTGCTGCTTTCCGTATCCGGCCGTGGTTCTCTCCCCGGTATGCTGGATAGCACTCCTCCCGCCAATTCCGAAAGCTTTTCTTTGAATGAAGCGCTTGAAAATTACGAAAAAGGCATAATACTGCAAGCGTTGCAGGAAACTCACTCCATATCCCAGGCAGCAAGAAGGCTTGGCATTTCCCGTCAAAATCTTCAATACAGGCTGCAAAAATACAATATCTGACCTCCACGCTAACTGAATCTTTAATACACTTTGAAGGAGAACGAACAATGCGCAGATTATGGTACAACGCAACTGTTGCCAGCATGGATGGCAACATGAACGCCTATCAGGCCATCGGCACAGATGGCATCAAAATAGTGTTCCTTGGCAGCAGCGCGGATGCCGAGCGTCAAAGCTGGGACGAGAAGCGCAATATGAACGGGGCTATGATATTGCCCGGATTCAATGATACCCATATGCATATGCTCTATTATGCCACATTCAGCCGCAGCGTTATGCTGTTCGGTGTGGATTCGATAGACGGCATGGTTGGACGGCTGCGCAATCGAATAGCAAAAGAACAACCTTCTTATGTAATAGGTGTGGGCTGGAACCAGGAGTACATGAAGGAAGGCCGCCTTATTACAAAGGCAGACCTTGACCGTGTATCGCGCGACATACCCGTATTTGCCGTGCGCGCATGCATACATGTTGCCGCATGCAATAGCGCAGCACTTGAACTGATAAGCAAAGCGGAGCTTAGCGATGATATTCGCGTTGGTATAGATTACGCTACCGGCATACTTCGTGAAAGCGCCGTTGGGCTGTATCGTACGGTTGTGCCGCCGCTTAGCGATGCGGAAATAGAATCGCTTATACTCGACACTCAAAAGAAGCTGAATGCGGACGGCATAACCGCCATACACACAGATGACCTTGCCTCCGTCCCCGGCGTTGAAGGCGAAAGGCTTCTTAGCATATTCAAGCGCATGGATGACGAAGGCAAGCTTACCGTTCGCATTATAGAGCAGGCGCAGGGCTATGGCGACGGTTTCAAAAACGTGCTTGCCATGCGCGACGCCACTCTTAACTCAGGCGGACTTTTCCGCGTATATACCCGTAAATTGCTGCTTGATGGTTCCCTTGGCGCAAAATCCGCCGAAATGATAAACGGCTATATTGACGATCCTTCAAACCACGGCATAGCAAATTTCAGCGTGGATGAGCTTTATCATCTCATTCGCGAAGCCAATGCCAACCGCATGGACGTTGCCGCTCACGCAATAGGCGATTTGGCCTTGAAACAGCTTTGCGACATATTTGAGCGCGTGCTCAATGAAGATCCATGGCCGCAGCATAGGCACGGCGTTGTACATGCGCAGATAACCACGCCGGAGCTGCTTGGCCGTATGAAAAAGCTGAGGCTTCAGGCGTATATACAGCCCATTTTTATAGACGCAGACATGAACGTAGTCGCGGAACGCATCGGCGAAAAACGCGCAGCAGAATGCTACCAATGGAAAACCATGCGCGATATGGGCATACATACAAGCGGCGGGTCGGACTGTCCTGTTGAGCCGTTCAACATTCTCGACAATATGCGCAGCGCTATCACGCGGAAGAACCGCGCCGGCACAAAAACATATCTTATTGATCAGGCTTTGAGCACCGCGGACGCAATACGCCTGTTCACAAGCGATGCCGCATGGGCCGCGCGCGATGAAAACATACGCGGCACGCTTGAAATAGGCAAACTTGCCGATATGACAATACTCGACAAAAACCTTTTCGCAATCAATCCTGATACCTTTACAAGCGTAAACGTTTTAGAAACCGTTGTAAACGGCATTACGGTATTCCAAGCGTAACAGCCGTTGCATATACAAAACAACATAAGAAGGAGGATATGCATGACAAACAAAATATTGGAAAAAGCCATCGGCATTAAGGATCAGCTCATTAGCGACCGCAGGGCGCTGCACAGGATTCCCGAATTCGGTGTATCCACGCCTAAGACAGCAGCATATGTGGCCGCACGCCTTAACGAAATGGGCATACCGAATCGCCATTGCGGCATACATCGTCCTGAGGACAGGGAAATTGCCGTGCTTTCCGGCTGCCCCGATGCTCCCGATTCAACGGGCGTAGTGGGCCTTATTGGCAAAAGCGGCCCGTGCTTTATGCTGCGCGCCGATATGGACGGGCTTCCCATTAAGGAAGAAACCGGCCTTGATTACAGTTCCGAAAACGACTGCGGGCATATGTGCGGTCATGACGCGCACGCGGCAATGCTCCTTGGCGCGGCAAAGATACTCAAGGAAATGGAAGCTGATCTTCCCGGTCAGGTAAAGCTTATGTTCCAACCCGGCGAAGAAATGGGCTATGGCTCAAAAACCATGATAGAGGATGGTTTGCTTGAAAATCCTCCCGTTGAGGCGGCTATGGCGCTGCACGTTTGGCCGCAGATGGACGTTGGACAACTCTATTTCAGTCCCACCGTTACCTCCGGCTCAATGGCCACGTTCTACATCGCAATAGAAGGTAAGGGCGGGCATTCTTCCGAGCCGCAAAAGACAATAGACCCCGTTATGATAGCAAGCGAGCTGAGCAGCGCGCTCAATCTTATCATCCCGCGCGAAGTAAATCCCGATATATTTGCCACTCTTACCGTGGGGCTTATAAAGTCCGGCACCGCATCAAACATAATCCCCGGTACGGCAGAAATGGCCATATCCATAAGGACGCTCGATCCGGATGTATATGATTATTTGCTTAAACGCGTGCCCGAAGTTGCTAATGGCTACATCACAGCATGGCGCGGCAAGTATACGCTGAGGATACACAAAACGCCGGGTACCGTATGCAATGCCGTCCTTTCCGCAGAAATGAGCAAATATGTTGGTGAAATACTCGGGCAGGAAAACGTCTGCCAGGCGCCGCCCATGAAAGGTGCGGAAGATTTTGCGTATGTAAGCAAATGCGTTCCGTCCTTCTTCGGCTTCCTTGGCGCAGGCGGCGCAGATTATTACCCGCTGCATAATAGCCGCACCATAATTGATGAAAACGTGCTCCCCTACGGCGCTGCAATACTTGCCAACTGCGCCGTGGAGTGGCTAAATTCTCATAAATAATTAAAAGGAGATAAACCAATGAGCGACAACACCAAGAAGAAAAAGCAGTTCCGCCTGCCGCATATGTATCTGGTAATTGCGATACTTATGCTGTTTGTCAGCCTGCTGACCTATGTTGTTCCCGCCGGCTCATATACCCGCGGAGACAATGGCGCCGTCGATCCCGACAGCTTCACCTATACCGATAGTTCACCCGTCGGCATACTCAGCTTTTTTACATCCATCCATAAGGGCTTTGTGGACAGTGCGAGCATAATTGCCACCGTGCTGCTGGTTACCGGCTGCATAGAAATCCTCAATGCCACCGGAACGTTTTCCGCGGGCATACAGCGCATGATACGCGGGGTCAAAGGCAAAAACATTGTGGTCGTAATATTGTTTTACACCATATTCACCGCCATGGGCGTTATAGGCTACCTTGATGGCCTGTATCCCTTCTATGCAATAGTTATTTCAATATTCATGAGCCTTGGTTACGATCGCATGGTAGGCACCGCGATCATAATGCTTTCCACGGCCGTGGGCTTCACCAGCGGCCTTGTGAACCCCTATACCACCGGCATAAGCCAAACCCTCGTGGGCCTTCCCATGTATTCCGGCCTTGGCTTCCGCTGCATAGGCCTTGTAGTGTTCTATGTTATAGGTCTGTTCTTCCTTGTCCGCTATGCGCGTCAAATTGAAAAAGACCCCGCGAAGAGCATAATGGGCGCCAACTTCCGCGAAGAGCAGGTTGCCCCGCTCAAAATGCAGGAAGGCCTTGATTTCAATGCCAAGCGCATAATAACCCTTGTCGCGTTCGTCGCCAGCATAGTGCTAACCGTTATAGGTGCGCTCAACTGGGGCTGGGGTATGCCTGAAATAGCCGCGCTGTATTTCCCCGTTGTAATATTGGCCGTTATTCTTTTCAAGATGAATCCCAACGAAGCCTGCGGTCACTTCATAAAGGGTATGCAGAACGTTGTCGGTACCACGCTGGTTATCGGCCTTTCCCGTTCGGTATCCGTGCTGCTCTCCTCCGGCAACATAATCGATACGTTTATACACGCCATGTCCTCCATGCTTGGCGACACAAATCGTATCGTTACCCTGCTTGTAATATACCTGTTCGTAACTCTGTTCAACTTCTTCGTGGCTTCCGGTTCCGGCAAGGCCATGATGATGATGCCCATAATGCGTCCCTTGGGCGAAATTCTCGGCATCAATCAGCAGGTAATGGTTCTTGCCTATCAGTATGGCGATGGCCTTACCAACACCTTCTGGCCCACCAGCTCCGTTGCGCAGCTTTCCCTGTGCGGCATGGACTACGGCAAGTGGATAAAGTTTGCCTGGAAGGTATATCTCTGCCTCATAGCCGCGGCCTTCGTGCTGATCGTAATCGCAGACAAAATCGGCTACGGTCCGTTCTAAGCCGAATAAACGGCATAAGCAATACCCACGCAGGAGCTTCCCGCGTGGGTATTTATTTGCATCGGTTTTATTTTCCCTCACTCAAACTTAGGCGTATACATGCTCTTGCCGTGCAGCTTGAACAGCTTACCGTTGGCAATAACGGTATCTATCGCAAGCGTGTCGCTCAGCAGCAGTATGTCCGCGCAGGAGCCTGCGGCAAGAAGGCCCTTGTATGGGTAAAGCTTCAGCGCCTTTGCCGGGTTCTCGGTAAGCACCCGTATGGCGTCCGAATACTTGTAGCCGAATTCGTTCACCATGGCGCATATCACGTCGTGATCCGCGCTCACGCGGCCTGCGGTGATGCCTATTAGTTCCTTATTTTCGTTCCACATGGGCAGGCTGCCGTTCCCGTCGGAGCTGAGCGTTACCCTATCCTTGGGCGCGCGGGAGAAGGCTGTGTTCAGTATGCCCGCAACGTATGAAGGATTGGTGCCGGCAGTAAAGTCTATGTAGCCGCCAAGGCTTGCAAATTCAACCGCCTGATCCATGTTGCGGCTCAGGTGAGTGGGCCTGAACACGCTCACGGGCAGGTCGCTGGTTTTCACTATGTCTATTATCTTGCGCAGCTCTTCTTCGCCGGAGCCGGTATGCAGATGCACTATGCCCGCCTTGCCGGAAAGCATGCCGCCCATGCGTGCCGCGTGGCCAAGGCGCGTAAGCTCGTCCTTCGTTATGCCGGAGCCACGGTGGTCTGATATTGCCACCTTCACGCCTATTATCTCCTGAATAAACGTTATGTCGTCGATAACGGAGCCTGTAAGAGTATGCGTCGGGTACCAATATGAGCCGGTAAGGCAATACGCCGTCCAGCCTTCCTCGTTAAACGCCTTCGTCTTGGCAACAAGGTTGGCAACGCTGCGCGTTGTGCCGTCCGTACCGAGCAGGCCCACAACGGTAGTCACGCCCGCATCCACAAGCTGTGACAGCTTCAGCGGGGGCACCTGATTGGAAAAGCCGCCTTCACCGCCGCCGCCCGTTATATGCACATGCTGATCAATATAGCCCGGCGCGGCAACAAGGCCCCCGCCGTCTATCGTCTGCTCTATCAGCCTTTTAGGCACGTCTATGTTCGGGGCGATCTCTATTATGTCCCTGCCGCATATCAATATGTCCTGCACGTCCGCCGACTTGTCATACGGCCGAACGTTTTTCAATAAAATCATGTCGTTGTTTCCTTTCTGCATAAATGCTGCTGCTATTTAATCATACAAATGGCAATATACGCAATGGTTTTTGTCAACCTGCTTCTTTTCGGGCGGTATTTCGGCGCATATATCCATGCATTTGGGGCAGCGCGTATGGAATTTGCATCCCTTGGGCGCGTTCAGCGGGGAAGGAATATTCCCCTGCAAAATTATGCGTTCCCGCTTTATTGTGGGATCCGGTATAGGCACGGCGGAAAGCAGCGCCTGCGTATACGGGTGCAGCGGATTAACATACAGCGATTCCTTGTCCGCTATTTCCACAAAGTTACCCAAGTACATAACGCCAACCCTGTCGCTTATATGCTCCACCACGCTAAGATCATGCGCAACAAAAATATAGGTAAGTCCCATTTCCCGCTTTAGCTGATTCATCAGGTTCAGCACCTGAGACTGTATTGATACATCCAGCGCCGATACCGGCTCATCCGCAATTATAAGCTTTGGGTTTATGGCTATGGCGCGCGCAATGCCTATGCGCTGGCGCTGTCCGCCGCTGAATTCATGCGGATATCGCACGGCGTGGTAGCTATCAAGCCCAACCTTTTGCAGCAGTTCTATTACCTTTTTGTCCGTCTCCTGCCTGCCCGCATCAAGCCCATGTATTTTCAGTGGCTCCGCCACTATGTTTCTTACGGACATGCGCGGGTTAAGCGATGCATACGGGTCCTGAAACACCATCTGCATGTCCTTGCGCACTTCGCGCATCTCCTTACGGGAAAGATTGGTTATATCCCTGCCCTCGAATTCTATTTTGCCGGAAGTGGGCTCAATAAGCTTGCATATGGTTTTGCCGAGCGTGGATTTTCCGCAGCCAGATTCGCCAACTATGCCGAATACCTCGCCCTTATAAACCTGAAAATTCACCCCGTCCACGGCCTTAACGTATTGCGTTTTGCCGAAAAGGCCCTTGTTTACCTTGTAATATTGGCACAGATTTTCAACGTTCAGCAATACTTCACTCATCGCTTTTCACCTCCGAATTCCTTGGTGCAGCGGAAGCATCTGCTGCGTATGCCGCCTTCCAGTTCGTATAGCTCCGGTTCCTTTTCGCGGCATATGTCCATGGCGTATTTGCAGCGCGGCGCGAATTTGCACCCCTCAGGCATATGCATGGGGTTTGGCACGTTGCCGGGTATTGATTCAAGCTCGTCCACATGCTCGCCAAGTTTGGGTATGGATGCAAGCAGCCCTTCCGTATACGGATGCGAAGGATGCTTGAAAACGGATATCACGTCGCCCGATTCAACTACCCTGCCGCAGTACATAACCACTACGCTATCGCATATTTCCGCAACAACGCCAAGATTGTGCGTTATGAATATTACGGATGTACCCACCTGTTCCTTCAGCCGCTGCATCAGGTCAAGTATCTGCGCCTGTATTGTCACGTCCAGCGCGGTCGTGGGTTCGTCGGCTATCAATATGCGCGGCTTGCACACAAGCGCCATCGCTATCATAACGCGCTGCCTTTGCCCGCCGGAAAGCTGGAACGGGTATTCGTTTATCATGCTTTCCACGCGCGGCAGTCCCGTGGCTTTAAGTATTTCTATTGTTTTTTGCTTTGCTTCCGCACGGCTCACCTTTTGGTGCAGCATAACCGTTTCAATTATCTGTTCGCCTATTGTAAGCACGGGATTAAGGCTTGTCATAGGCTCCTGGAATATCATGGCGATATCGTCGCCGCGTATGGCGCGGCGCTGAGCGGGCGTCATTTTAAGCAGGTCCTTACCGTCAAAAAGTATTTCGCCGCCTACTACCTTGCCCGTGGTATCCATGAGCAATCCCATTATGGATAGCGATGTTACGCTTTTGCCGGAGCCTGATTCGCCCACTATACCAAGCGTGGAGCCTTCTATCAAATCGAAATCTATTCCGTCCACGGCCTTAACAACGCCGCTGTCCATAAAGAAATATGTGCTCAGGTTCTTTACTTCAAGAACATTTTTCTGTGCTTCGCTCATGCTCGTCACCTCAATCCGTAAGCTTGGGGTCAAGTGCGCTCCTCAGGCCGTCGCCGACCAGATTGAAGCACAACACCGTAAGGAATATTGCAAGTCCAGGGAACACGGCGTAATGCCAGCACATAAACACATATGTGCGCGCATTGCTGAGCATAAGTCCCCATTCGGGCGTGGGTGGCGCCGCGCCCATGCCAAGGAAGCTCAGGCTTGCCGCGGTCATTATGGAGCCGCCTATTGATATTGAGTACTGAACTATAACGCTGGGCAGCGCGCTTGGCAAAATGTGCGTAAACAGCAGCCTTGCGTCGCTCGCGCCAAGGCTCCGCGCCGCCTGAACATATACGCTGTCCTTCATTTGCAGCGTTGTGCCGCGCACAAGACGGGCAAACGTAGGCGTACGGAATACTATGACCGCTATTACCACGTTATAAAGCCCCGGCCCGAGTATGGCCACTATCGCTATTGCCAATATAAGCCCCGGGAAAGCGAACAGCACGTCGCACACGCGCATTATAATACTGTCTACTATTCCGCCATAGTAGCCGGATATAAGGCCCAATATCGCGCCCAGTATTGCTGCAAGCGATACCGCGCCAAAGCCTATTGCAAGTGATATCCTTGCACCGTAAACAATGCGGCTGAATATATCGCGGCCGAATTCATCCGTGCCGAAAAGGTGCTTTGCACTCGGCCCCTGCAGCATTTCAGAATAGCTATAATCGTTTATGCCGTACGGGGCCACAAGGTCCGCAAATATTGCTATAAGCACTATCAGCAGCAGCACTATCGACGCCGCCACGGCAGTTTTCTGCTTTTTGAATTTCCTTACAAATTCCGAAAATGGGGTGCGGATATCTGTATTCTGATCGGTTTTGTTATCTTTTTTCATATCCAACCTCACTTATAGCTAATTTCGGGATTCAGCGCGGCATACAGCAAATCTACCAGCAGATTTATTACCACGAAGTTGAGCGCAAATATAAGAATAAGCGCCTGTATCATGAAATAGTCGCGATTGTTTATCGAATCCACCATCAGCGATCCTAAACCCGAAAGGCCGAACACGGCTTCAACCAATACGGAGCCGCCAAGCAAATGGCCAAACTGCAAGCCCACTACCGTAACAACGGATATCATGGAATTGCGGAACACATGCTTCCATATTACTGTTGATTCGCTCAGTCCCTTTGCCCTTGCTGTGCGGGTATAGTCTCCCTTCATGGCCTCTATTATGGAAGAGCGGGTAAAGCGCGCTATCGTTGCGGAAAGGCCTGTGCCAAGCGTAAGCACGGGCAACACCATGTGTTTCCACGTGTCCGATCCGCTCACAGGGAACCATCTCAGCTTGACCGAGAACAGCATTATAAGCATAAGCCCTATCCAGAAATTAGGTACTGCTTGGCCCGCTATGGCCAGCGTCATTCCTGTATAATCCTGCCATTTGGACCTGTGCGTTCCTGCCCATATACCTATCAGAAGGCCGAGCGCAACGCCCCAAACTATCGCTATGCCCGCAAGGCGCAGCGTGTTGTGGTACCGGAGCGATATTTCATATGTAACGGGCTTGCCCGTCTTTATGGAATTGCCAAGGTCTCCATGGAATATATCACTTACCCAGTCTATGTATTGCCGTACCACGGGCTTGTTCAGGCCAAGCTCTTCCCTTATCATTTCAACGGTTTCATAGCTTGCCTCGTCTCCGGCTACCAATCGCGCCGGGTCGCCCGGTATAAGCCGGACGAACATGAATACGAATATCGATATAAGAATTATTGTTGGAATAATGCCTGTGATCCTTTTTCCAACATATTTCAGCATTCAATTCACCTCGTTTAGTAAAATGGATAATAAAGCGGGGATAAAGCCCGCCCGGGCCAATAAATCCGGACGGGCCGCTTTCAGCTTTTCAGCAAAGATGTGCGTTATCCAACGTATACGCCATCCCTAAGATAGAAAGATCCGTCGGGATAGTAGCAAACGTTGCTTATTTTTTCGGGGTTATAAACATAGCCGTCCGTGGTAAAGAACAGCGGCACGCAGGGGCATTCATCCCATATAAGCTTCTGCGCCTCGGCATATATTGCCGCGCGCTCGTCGCTGTTGCTGGTGGCAACGCCTTTTTCCATCAGCACATCGTAATCCGCATTGGAATACAGGCAATAGTTGCTGCCTGCGGGCATGAACATGGCCGTGGAAAAACGGGCAAGGCCCTGATCCGCATCGCCGGTGGAGGGAGAGAAGCCCCTCAGGTACATGTCATAACCGGTTTCGGCTGGGTCGCCGGAGTAACCGCTGACGTTGGAGGAAAGCACACCGCTTTCACAGGGCACAACGTTTACCTTAATGCCTATCTGCTCCAGCTGCTGCTGTATAAATTCGCCGCGCTGCACAGATGAGCTGTTGTTCATGGTCCACATGGTCACTTCAAATCCGTTGGGGTAGCCCGCTTCCTCAAGCAGAGCCTTTGCAGCCTCTATATCGTATTTATACAGTTCCGCAGCCTGGCTGGAATAGTAGGATACCGCGGGGGTAATATAGGAATCCGCCCTCACGGCCGCGCCGCCTTCGGTAACGTTTATCATTGTATCTATATCGATAGCCATGTTAATCGCCTTGCGCACGCGCACGTCCTTGAACAATTCCTTCTGGCAGTTCATGTAAAGATAGGTAAGGCCCAGTCCGGTGGTCTGGTATTCAACGGTAAGGCCCGCGCCGGTCAGCGTCTCAACATAGGTTGAGGATGCGTCTCCCATTTCCGCTTCCTTAGCCATCAGCATTGCCACGCGGGTCGCGGCCTCGGATATAGGCTTAAAGGTGATGGTATTAAAGCCGGCGTTGTTGGCAACAAGCGCTTCGCCGCCGCATATTTCCTTGTCATATCCCCACCATTCGCGGTTGAGCGCCAGCTTCCAATATTCGCCGGGACGCCATTCGATCAGGCTGTATTGGCCCGTGCCGATAGCGCCGGTTTCAACGGAGTCGGGGTCATTCTGCAACTGGGTAGGGCTTACCATCAGCGCGGAGGGATGCGCAAGATAGTTTATGAATGCGCCGAAGGAGTACTTGAGATATACCTTTATGGTGTATTCATCCACCACCTCGGTATGGTCTATCATGCGGTAATTACTGCTCTTTTTGTATTTGAGTTCCTGGTTCGCCATTATGTCCAGATTGACCTTGGCCGCTTCTGCGTTCCACGGCGTGCCGTCCTGGAAGGATATGCCCTGGCGCAGATGGAAGGTATATTCCGTGGAATCTTCATTGGATTCGCAGTCGGTAGCAAGCATCCATATAAGCTTGTAATCCTTATCGAAACCAACAAGGCCGTCCATCATCAGTTTCTGTATGCCGCCGTCAAGCGTATTCGCGGCATTGATGGGGTAAAACGTTACCATGTCCGATCCGGTAATAACAACTATATCCGAATTTTCGGCCACGTTCACGCCTTCCTGCGCGGGTTCGACAGCGTTTGTCTGTTCCGGGTTCTGGCTTTCGGCAGGAGTATTGTTATCAACCGGTGCCGAAGGTTCAACGGATGCGTTGTTATTGCTGCAGCCAAGCATAGCAAAGCTCATAAGCATGCATAGCAGAATAGCAATTGCCTTTTTCATTCGTACGTCTTTCCTTTCAATTTTTAATTTTTCGGTTTAGATGTGTTATGGCGCCAAAATCACGTATCTGTTAGCTATATCTTACAATATATGCACCGCATATGGAAATTCATTTTTTCGTTATACCTATTCCATATTGGAATTACAAATGGTATAATTGTGGAAATAGTAAATATTATGCAGTAAAGGCAGGCATTGAAAATGGACTCCGTAGTGCTTGATTATTTTATGAGTTTAGCCAATAATCTAAACTTTACCAAATCCGCCAACGAATGCCATATAACCCAGTCCACAATGAGTAAAAGAATTGCAGCGTTGGAAGACGAACTTGGCGTTAAGCTGTTTTACCGCGATTCTCATTCCGTGCGTCTCACCCCCGCCGGTATGCGACTGAGGGCGAACGCGCTGCGCTACGCCAACCAATACCGCGCAATAAATACAAGTCTGCATAAGCTGATGATAGAATATATAGATATGCTAAAAATAGGCTGCGGATTATATGAAGTGCATATAATGACACAGGCCATAAGCGAATTTATGAAGTTGAGAAGCGATGTTGAGCTGAACTATCTCCAATATGGTTATTCATCCATAGTCAGCTACGTCAGCACAAACGTTGTAGACATAGCCGTGGTGCTGGACACCTGCCTTGATTCCATGGAAAGAAAGCTTACAAAAAAGCCGCTTTATGAGGACACCTGGGCCGTATCAGCGCATAAGGACAGCCCGTTTTGGCAGATGAGCGCCGAAGATAAGGCCAAATTAAAGAATCAAATGGTAATAACAATGGTAAATAACGAATTTGAACCCATACGCCCGTTTTGCTTCAACCGCGGCATGACGGACATAACGTTCACATATACCAATTCGTTTGAACCGACAATAGCTCTGCTCATGGCTAACGCTGGCATAACGTTGCTGCCGCAAAGCCTGCGCCCGTGCGTGCCCAGCATAATACGGATAGAAAACGTATTTGCCGAACCCATGAAGCATACCTTTTATGCCGTTTATAATGCGAATAGCGATAATAATTCGCTCCCTGTGTTTATTTCCTGCTGCGATAGGCTGTTCGGCACAGCCAACTCCCCCGAATAAAACTCCCGCATATCGTCCAGCCTTATGCAGGCCAGGCGGCCTATGAATTCGGCGTTTTTATCCTGCACGTCAGGATAGGCGGAGCCGCAGTCTATGTCCATGCGATCAGGGCCGTGCCATATGCGCATGGGCGAACCATCCTGATAATGATGGCTGGTGGTATGACCGAATATCATTGTGTATTCGCCGCTAAGCGGCGCCTCTCCGGACTGCCTGTCCCATACGGAAAAGTATTTTTCGCCAAGCTGCGGCCGCTTTGCAAGATAGAAAAGCTCCTTCGGCATGGCGTGGACAAGCTTGTATCGCCTGCCGTTCACGGTTATGTCCAGCTCCGTCGGCAGCGCGTCTATCCAATCAAAAAGGGATTCCCGCTCCGCTTCGCTCAGCTTTTTTATGTCCCTGTGCGTAACGTCCCCGCCGTTTCTGTACCAATGCTCGCGCCGCTGCTCCTGTGTCCTGTCCGCCGGGTCGTAGCCCGCGCGCAGCAGGCACAGCATCATGTATTCATGGTTGCCCAGTATCATGCGCATGTTCTTCGCCGCCCGTATGCGCTGCAAAAGCTCCACGCCGTGTTCCCCGCGGTCTATAACGTCCCCCAGTATATAAAGCGTATCCTCATCCGTCAGCTTAATCTGTTCCATTACTGCGTCGAACCGGCGCCTGCTGCCGTGTATATCGCTCATAACGTATATCATGCCCGTAAATTCCTCCGTTGCCATGCCTGTAATTTTAGCAAAGCGCGGCATCGTTTGCAAGCTGTCGCAGGAGGGCTGTTTTGTGGTATAATCATATCTGCCTTTTGGCAAAACGAGAATAATGCGAGGTTTAATTATAATGAACGATAAAGAAGCGCGGGAGATACGCCGCCGGTTCAAGCCGGATAAAACATGGATAAACGCCGTGCACGGCTGCTACGTTAATGAATCAAAGAAGGTTATAAGCACCTTCCGTGAAAGTATTCAGACAATGGTGCAGGATGAATCGGAACGGTTCCTTGCCCTGCTGAAGAAGCCTATTTCCGGCACTATAGGCCGCAGCCTTATCAACCTTGAATTCAGCGCGCGGCAGGTCATGGAAAGCGAGGAGCATAAGCTGCTCATGTCCATGCGCGCATGCGGCCTTGAAAACGAGGAACTGCTTGCCGCGTTCTACAACCGTGTGGCGCAGACGCTGAACATAGACGGCGGTTATATAATACTGCTCGTGCACGACACTTACTCCGTCCCCTACCGAAGCAGCGACGGCCATGCGCAGCACGATGCCTCGGACGAGGAATTCAGCTACTTCATTTGCAGCATATGCCCCGTTAAGCAGACCCAGCCCGTATTGAGCTATCAGCTTGCGGAAAACTGCTTCAACGCGCTCAACAACGGCTTTGCCGTGTCCGCGCCGCAGCTGGGCTTCATGTTCCCCGCGTTCGATAACCGCGCCGCAAACATATACGCAACGCTTTATTACACCAAGAGCACAGCCGATAACCATCCGGAGTTCACCACGGCCGTTTTCGGCATAGAGCCGCCCATGCCCGCAGCATCGCAAAAGGAGGTTTTCAGCGAAATACTTTCGGAAGCGCTGGCGGAAGAATGCCGCATAGAAACCGTGCAGTCCGTGCAGGAGCATATAGGCCAAATAATTGAAATGCACAAGGAAAACCATGTTGAGGAGCCGCTCGCCCTATCCAAAAACGAGCTTGGCGCGGTACTTGGACAATGCGGCGTATCGGCGGAGCGCGTGCAGGCGTTCTCCGATGCGTTCGATGCGCACTTCGGCACGGACGCGGCCCTTCCGCCCGTGAACATGATAGACAAAAAGCAATTCGTCATAACCACGCCGGAGGTCACCGTGAAGGTTGACCCCGAGCGCAGCGACATGATAGAGCTGCGCAAAATAGACGGCCTGAAATACATTCTCATCCCCGCGGACGACGTAGTGGAGGTAAACGGCGTAAAGGTGCAGTTTGGGGAGGAATAAATAAACCAACACACCCGCCCGATGCAATGCCGGGCGGGATTCATATTCTCTTCTGCTATTCTTCGCTTTTCTGTATATTAGATGTGATATCTATAAGCTTAGAAAAAACATCCTCCGGCAGTTCATCCTTGTTGGCATAGATCCTTGATGTATATGTTGTTTCAAGCTGAAAATAGTCATCAAACGTCTGCACACAGTAATAAACGCCTTTATCATTCGGGAAGCTGCACACAATTATTCTTTTTTCATAGTTTTCGTCCGTATAAACGCTCTCAGCATTGCCGCATGACAAAGGTTCGGTGGCTATTACCGCCCCATGCAAACAATATATGATATTATCAATAAGCGTCATCCTTTTCGCCCGCCGAATCAGCGCACAGTTATATATAATAGCCGTCAATACGCCACCAATTCCCATCGGTATGAACATATCCCAATCCGCGTTCGTAAATTCGCTTAGTTCCCTGCCGCCCGTCAAAAACGATACAATAAAGGCGTACCCGATAAACACGGCACCGCCGCCAAGCGCCATCCATATCATTCTTTTGTTGAACGAAGTCTCATTTTCATTAAGCTGCGCCGCCAAAACGTCCGGTGTTTCTGTCTCAAGCGTAAAAATCTGCCTGCGAATCGCTGAACTCAATTCATATGAATTACTTATTTCCGTTATTGTATGGTGTTTGCCGTCCTTCATCCCGATGATCAGTTCATTGTTTCTCGGCAGGGCATATTCTATTTCATCCATGCTGCAATCTATTCTGCCAAACAAACCGTATCTGACCTTAATTTTATTTTCTCTTATGTGAAAATAAGCCCCTGCATTCATCCCTATGGATAATGCCGCACCTATAACTCCCAAAGCAATAATTACCAACAACGGGATAAGTTCAGATGATTCAATTTTATCCTTTTCGAGCAGAAACATGCAGGTGAGCGCTGCACAAGATATTACTAATATCCATGATGTCAGCTTGTTTTTTCTGCTGCGAACAAAATTTCCGTCCATAAGCACACCGCTTTTTGTTTTATTATAGCATATGCTGCGCAATACCGCCATTCATAGGCGCAATATTTGCAAATGTTACCCAGCGTTGCTTGGCGCAACGGGCGGCGTTAACACGCATAAGGGCGAAATATTTTCGCTTGGGCTTATTTCCGCCGCATGGGCGCGGCTGACACGCTATGGCGCCCCCGTGAGCGCGGGCAGCATATGCAAAACCGCAGCCGATATATTCGCCTCCGCCGCTCCCGATGTGCACGGCCTCAGCGGGGCGCGGCTGTCAGCACACGGCGGCTTTGCGTTGGCGCTTAATACCGCGCTGCCTATACTGCGGCGCGAAGCACCAAACGGCATGGATACCGCAGCCTGCGCCGCGCTCACGGCGCTGATGGCGCAAAACGAGGACACAAACATAGTCCGCCGCGCGGGAGAAGCCGGGCTTGAATATGTAAAACAGCTCTGCACCGATGCGGACACAGCCGACGCGGACACGCTTATGCGCATGGACGATGAACTTATCCGCCGCAACATAAGCCCAGGCGGCAGCGCGGATCTGCTTGCGGCGGCGCTTATGCTTTACTTTGCAGAAAATGATTTATAAGTGAAACATCCTCCGTACCATATTCGGCGCGGAGGATGCTTATTTTATGCTTTATTTACTTGTCGCCCTGGCAATATACCACATTGCCGTCAACAATGGTTCTGTAAACGGTTGCGGTGATGTCTGTAACGGGGTTGCCGTTCCATATTACCACGTCCGCGTCCTTGCCCACTTCAAGGCTGCCTACGCGGTCGCCAATGCCGGTATATGTGGCGGAATAGATGGTTATGGCCTTCCATGCTTCCTCCTCCGGCAATCCGTGGCGCACGGCAAGGCCCGCGCAAAGGGGCAGCGCCTCTATCGTAATAACAGGATCGTCCGTTATTATGGCAAAGGGTACGCCCGCCTTATGCAGTATTGCAGGGGTTTCGAAGGAGCGGTTCATAACCTCGTGCTTGCTGGGCGTGCCGCCGGAGGTGGGGCCTACAAACGCGGGATAGCCTTCTTCGGCAAGTATGTCCGCAATGAGCGCGCCGTCCGTGCAATGATCTATCGTCATGCGCAGATTGAACTCCTTTGCTATGCGTATGGCGGTGAATATATCGTCCGCGCGGTGCGCATGCGCCTTCAGGGGTATTTCGCGCCTGAGCACGGGTATAAGCGCCTCGTACTTCATATCGAACGCCGGCTCCTTGCCCGCTTCCTTGGCCTCCATATAGTTGCGCGCCTTATAGAGTATTTCGCGCAGCATGGACGCTATTGCCATGCGGGTCATGGGCGCCTTTTTGAACTCCGTGCCGTATACGCGCTTGGCATTCTCGCCAAAGGCAATTTTCATTGCCGCAGGGTTCTTTATTATCATGTCGTCAACCCGCCTGCCAACGAACTTTACGGCCATTGCCGTGCCGCCTATTATGTTCGCGCTGCCGGGCGTGGTAACGCCGCTGGTCACGCCCGCCTTTACGGCGCGCCTGAGCTGCGGATCGTACGGATTGAATGAATCCATTATTCTAAGCTGCGGCGTGAGCGGGTCGTTCTTTTCATTATGGTCGGGCGATATGCCTATTGCGCGCGCGGAATCGCCCGTGTGGCAATGCGCTTCCACTATGCCCGGAGTAACAAGGCGGCCTTCGGCGTCTATAATCTCGGCATCCTCGGGCGCGTCCACCTTAACGCCTATGCCGGCTATCTTGCCGCCGTCTATCAATATTTCGCCGTTGGCGATGTCCTCGCCCGCCATGGGGCGTATGTGTGCGTTTTTAATGAGCAGCATTGGGTTTCCTCCTTGGATGAATTGTTATATGTAGTTTACCATTTTCCGGCAATAATACACAAGTTTTTTATCATTTAATTGACATTCACGCTTTTAAATTGCTATAATATAAAAAATATCTTCCGCAGCTTTGTATTATTAAGGATTTATACCGCGTCACAGCTTATATTGATACAAAGCTGAACTACTTGATTTACAGATAGTGTAAACGTAAAAAATAAAAAGGGAGAAGCGCACATGGATTTAATCGACCGGATCAATGCCAACTACAACAACCTTTCGCGGGTTCACAAGCGCATAGTGGATTACATTACCGATAATCCGGACCGCGCGTGTTTTCAATCGCTCAAGGATTTCAGCGACAGCGTGAACGCCTCGCCCGTTACCGTGCTGCGCTGCCTTGACAAGCTGGGTATAAATGGTTTCCTTGATTTGAAAAAGGAGCTTAGGGCATATACGCGGCAGAGCGTGTATCCCGGCAAGCGCCTTGCATCGGCCCTGAGCGGGCTGAACAGCACCAGCGATATTGTTCACCGCGTGGTGCAGGCGGATCTTGACAATATCACGAATACGTTTGAAAATCTCAGCTCGCGCGACATGTACCGCGCATGCGATATATTAAGGAACTGCGGGCGGGTGCATTTGGTTGCGCAGGGCGTGAGCAAAACGCTGCTGCCGTTTTTGCAGAACCGGCTCAGTTCGCTGAATATAGACGTGCAGATATTCGATGTGGACAGCACCATTTTCCTTACCAACATGCTTTCCGGCATCCGCACGAACGATGCTTTCTTCATGCTGTCCTTCCCCCGCCTTGACAACAGCCGCATGCCCTTCCTTGCGGAGCAGCTTGTTAAGCACAATATCCCGATAGTGTGCATGGCGGAAAACCCTGCATCGGCCGTTGCGCGGCACGCCACCGTAACGCTTATATGCCAGGCCGATACGCCGATATATTACAATTCCTATTCCGCGCCCATGGTAATGGCAAACGCGCTCGTATCGCTCATGGCAGGGCAGATGAAGGACGATGTGCAGGCATTTCAGACGCAGATTGAGAACCTGCGCAGCGAATATACAGCGTATTCAAAAATGCATGACGGGAATGAATCCTCCACCCAGGCTGATGCAAACGAGGAGGCGCCTAAGCTTATGGAGGAACGGCCCAAGCGCAAGCGCGGCCGCCCGCGCAAGGTTGCGCCCGCTCCCGCGTGTTCCGCTGTTAAGGCAGATGATGAAGGCGCGGCAAACTGATGTCCATTACAAAGAAGTAAACCAAACGATTCATTTTCATTATACGGAAAGAGCGGCTCAATGAGCCGCTCTTTCCGTATATCTTACAGTCATCTCCACTCGGCGTAGATTTTATCCGGCCGGGACCACTTGTACTCCACAAACGGGTTTTCGCGTATGTTGCCCTTGCGCACCCAGAAGCGGCGCTCGGTAGCATCGATTATGAAGCAGGCAAGCGTTGCGCATTGCTCTATTTCCTTATCGCGGCTGTTTCGCTGGTTAAGCACGGATTCGGGCGCGCCGAAAGTGCAGTTTAGCACGGATATCATGTCCGCTATGCCTATCTTTTCCTTGCCGCTGAGCAGGCGCTTTATGGTATTGTAGCGGTTCACGCTGCTGCCCTTGCGCCCGTAAAGCAAATGCCCCTGGGAAAGGAAATGGTTAGTGTGATACGTCAGGCCGTTTTCGGGATAGAGTATCTGCGCGCCCGTCGAAGAATATTTCGCCCGATACTACCCGTGCAGGGGGAGTTGGAAGTATGCGCATTATGGACTTTACGGTCGTTGTTTTGCCCGCGCCCGTTTCGCCCACAAGGCCCAGCGTTTCGCCGTTGCCAAGCGAGAGATTAAGGTTTTCCACGGCGTGCACCGTGGCGTCATAGGACTGATAGTGAACAGTAAGGTTCTTTATTTCCAAAAGCTTTTCGTTCGCCATTGTGTTTCCCTCCTTAGTCCTTCAGCTTCGGGTCAAGCGCATCGCGCAGTCCGTCGCCAACAAGGTTCATGCTGAACACCGCCGCCATGATGGCAAGGCCCGGGAATATGCACACATGCGGCGCATCGCGCAGGAAGTCGCGGCCGGTGGAAAGCATGCTGCCCCATTCCGCCGTGGGCGGCACTATGCCAAGGCTAAGGAAGCTCATGCTGGCGCAGGAAAGTATCGCCGCGCCTATTCTAAGCGTTGCCTGCACGATAAGCGGGGCAAGGCAGTTTGGCAGAATATGCCGCGTTATCAGGAAAAAGTCGTTTGCGCCCGCCGCGCGGGAGGCTTCAACAAAGTCCTGATCCCTAAGGGAAAGTATGCTCGCCCTGACTATGCGGCAGTAGCCCGGTATGCTCGATACGCCGATTGCTATCATAACGTTCTGCAAGCCCGAGCCCAGCGCCGCAACGATTGATATGTTCAAAAGTATTGTCGGGATGGACAGCAAAACGTCCATGCAGCGCATTATTATATTGTCTATCGTTCCGCCGTAATAGCCCGCTATCGCGCCCAGTGTAACGCCGCCGATGAGCGATATGCATATTGCAATAAGGCCTACGGACATGGATATGCGCGCGCCGTAAATCACGCGGCTGAGTATATCCCTGCCAAGTTCATCCGTGCCGAACCAATGCTCGGCACTCGGGCCCTGCAAACGGTTGCGCGGGTCCTGCGCATTGGGTTCATACGGCGAAATTATCGGCGCAAGCACCGCGCACAGCACCAGTATTATAACAATGCAAAGGCCAACTACCGCGCGGCCGTTTTTCTTGAAGCGGCGCCATGTTTCCTGCAGTTTGCTGCGTTTCTTGGGTACGTTTGGTTTGGTTGAAATCGCGCTCATCCTTGCACCCCCTTATTTATATTGCGACCGCACGCGCGGATCGACATATGCATACAGTATATCCACCACCAAATTGACAAGGCAGAACGAAAGCGCTATTACCAGCACGCCGCCCTGAACAACGGGATAGTTTCTGGATTTTATGGCATCCACCATCATTTTGCCTACGCCGGGTATTGCGAATATGGATTCGATAAGCACCGCGCCGCCAAGGAGCAGGCCGAACTGCATACCGATAGTGGTTATTACGGGGATAAGCGCATTCTTGAGCGCATGCACCGTCACCACCTTAAATTCGCTAAGGCCCTTAGCGCGGGCTGTGGAAATATAATCCTGCCTTATTACTTCCAGCATGCCGGAGCGCGTCATTCTTGCTATGCTTGCGGCGCTGTTAACGCCCAGCGCTATGCCCGGCAGAATAACGCAGGAGAAGGAATCGAAGCCCGACGCCGGCAGCCATTTCAGCTTTACGCAGAAAAGCAGCATCAGCAGCAGTCCGCACCAGAACGACGGCATTGATATGCCAATCATGGAGATGCTCATAACAATATTATCTATAATTGAATACTGCCTTATTGCGGACACGATGCCGAACGTAAGCCCAAACACCACCGCGAAAGCGACAGCAAAGCTTGCAAGTTTAACGGTATTGGGGAAGGTTTGCGCTATGCGCGTGGCAACGTTCTGGCGGGTGGAATAGCATATGCCCATATCGCCGCGCAGAAGGCGCACAACATAATTAAAAAAGCGTTCAAAATAGCCGCCGTTAAGGCCCAGCTCCTCACGCAGAGCCTCGCGTGCCTCCGGCGTTGCATTATCGCCAAGCAATGAGTCCACCGGATCGCCCGGCGTGATATACATAAGCGAAAAAACCAGCAGTATAACGCCAAGAAGCACGGGAATAAGCATGAGCAAACGCCTTGCAATATATTTAAGCATGGTATTGCCTCCTAATGTAATATTCACCGGCAGCACCGTCTGCGTGGGGCAAACGCTGCTGCCGGGTGTTAAAGGGGAAGAACCTTAGGATCAGTCTTCGTTGACGAAGTAAAGCTTGGAGTAGTACTCCATGTCATAGGGCAGCACCTTCAGGCCGCGCACATCGGAACGCACGCCGTATACGCGCCAGGGGTGGCAGATGTAGATCATGGGGCACAGGTCGTGTATCATGGCCTCGGCCTCGGATACCAGCTTGTTGCGCTCTTCGGCGTCAAGGGTGGTAACTATCTTGTCCAGTATGGCGTCCACATCGGCATCGTTGAGCCAGGTGCGGTCCTGACTGCTGCCGCGGGAGCTGCTGTGGAAGAATGCATACAGGCCCTCGCCCGCGTCGCACAGCTTCATATCGGTCGCGGCGGTACCAACTTCGTAGTCACCGGCGTTGAGCATGGTGGAAAGGGTGCCGCTCTCGATGGGCTGAAGCACGAGCGTTACGCCAACCTCCGCCCACATGGACTGGAGCATTTCGGCAAACATGTTGTTGGTGGTGTTGGCAAGGCGATTGATGGAATACACAACGTCCTTGGCGGTGAAGTGCTCGCCATTGGTAAAGTTCACATCGTCGCGCAGCTTAAACTGCCAAGTGAGGTCGTCAACGGCTTCCCACTCGGTGGCAAGGTTAGCCTGGGGGATGGCGTTCTCGTCAAACTTGAGCAGAGTGTCGAGCACGTTGCGCATGATTATTTCGTTAACGTTGCTGGATACGCCGCCGGGATTGAGCGTAGCAGGCTCACGGTCAACGGCTATGTTGATGGTATCCTTGTCGGACACGGTCTCGTTGCCGTCGGTCACAAGTTCCGTATTTTGCACGGGAGTGGCTTCCACGTCGGTGGGAGCGTTGGTAGCAGTTGGTTCGTCAGAATTAGCGGGATTCTGCTGTGCGCATCCTGCTGCAAATGCGAATATCATCGCACAAGCGAGGAGCATTGCCAGGTATTTTTTCATGTCATTTCTCCTTATCAGATTACCCTTTTGGGGTTATTGATAATATAACCGCATTCGCATCATTTATAAAGTGCATATATTTTATAATTATGTTTTGTATTTATTATCATTGTTGCAGCTGGTTAAAATTATTCAGGCTGCCAAATTTATTTTTATGCAAAAATCTCCATTTTATGCGTGTTAAAATACTTGACTTTTTGTCGAATCTGCTGATATAATCTGCATAAAATCAGTATCATGAAATTTTATCTTGCTATTTGATTTGATTTATTTTCCAAACGTGGCTGAAAGGAGGTCTACCATGAACCTACGCGAGCAGCTATATGTGTGCGCAATCGCAAAAACCGGCAGCCTTACCGCGGCGGCCAAAATATTGAATACATCCCAGCCTAATCTGAGCCTGTTCCTAAGCAACCTTGAACGCTCGCTAAACATCAAACTGTTCGACAGGATTGGCAAGCAATTCCGCCTTACATACGCGGGTGAGTTATACGTTGCCAAGGCGCAGAAGATGATACGCCTTAAAGAGGAATTCGATGCCGAAATTTCCAGCATTGTTGAAAACATCAGCGGGCGGCTGAGAATGGGCTTTCAGTATTTCCGTTCTTCCCGCCTAATACCGCCGCTGGTATCCGCATTTTCGGAGGAATATCCGCATGTTGAGTTCAGCTTTGTGGAGGATACCGTATCGCGGCTTGAATCCATGCTTTCGGACAACACGATAGATATTTTCTTCTGCAACTGCCCAACGAAGAAGTCCGAATATGAGTATCACCCTATATATCGAGACTCCGTGCTGTTCATGACGGGCGTTGACCACCCAATAGCCTCGGCCTATCCCCTGGCCAACACTGCGGACGAAGGCTACCCGTGGATAAGCCTGAAGCTGTTTGAAAATGAGCGCTTTTTCCTCAGCCGCAGCGGCGGCAGCCTGCGCGCGTTTACGGATCAAATACTCGAATCTGCGCACGTTTCGCCAAAGCACATAATTACGCTCGATAAAGTGGAAACCATAATGGAGTTGGTCTCCCGTGGGCAGGGCGTTGGCTTCTGCGCAGACAGTTACCGCAGCTTTGTTTCCCTTTCGCAGCCGCTGCACCTGTTCTCCGTCGGCAATGAGATGAAACGCATAGACTTCTGCGCCGTTAACATGAAGGGCAAGGTTCTCACGCCCTATGCCAAGCGCGCCATAGAAATAGTCAAGGAAATCATGGACGGGCAATTATATTAAATTCAAATTAAACCAAAACAGACCCACCAAGCACGGTGAGTCTGTTTTTATATTGTCGCCTTATTCTTCCAGCAGGTATCCGCTTTCTTTAAGCTTTTGGGCGAAGGAGGAATACGCTGCCCGAGCCGTTTGCTCATCTATGCCGTATTCTTCCGTCAGCGCGGCGATTATTGCCGCTTCGTCGCGCTCAAGCTCAAGCTGTTTCCACAAAAACGCAGCCGTTTCGTTCAGCGTGCGGGCATACGGCGCTTTGCCGCGGGCGCTGCCGCAGGCCACCAGCATTGTTTCGCCGCACACCTCCGTGCGCACTATTCCGGGCAGAATGGTATACTTCATGCGTTGTACATCTCCTTTGCAAGCGTATCGTGGCACAGCCGGGCAGATGCTTCATCTCCGCGGTTGACAAGCTGCCACACGGGCACGGTTTGCAGCAGCCGCTCTTCCAGCGCGCAAACCCGCTGCACATCAAGCGGAGTAGACCGCGTGAACAGGAACTGCATGAATAGCTCCGCAACGGCTTCCTGCGGCTCAACGCGGCGCATGGCGTTTTCCTGCCCCTGTTTAAGCATTATTATACCGCCGAGCGGGGCGGAGCGCATACTGCCCATGTTCTCCTTGCCGCGCCAGGGCGAAGGATGCACGCTTATACCTTCATCCGAAAAATCCAGCACAGGTTTATCGCCGTTTATGATGCTTATCTCGCTGCCATATTGGCGTTTCCATTGGATATAATGCGTGGTTTTGCCCGTGCCGCTGAGCGCGGTGAGCAGCCATGCCTGCCCGCGCCATATGAACGCCACGCCATGGAATATTGCCCGTTCAAACGGCAGCAGCGCATCGCACGCGCGGGTACACAGCTCCATGTGCTCCACATACGGCGCGGTGCTGCCCTCCTCATACAGCGGCAGCAGCCGTTCCACCTCCGCCGCGCTCACGCCAACGCGCGCCAGCGGCATATCGCAGCACGCGAACGGCATATACGTGAGCATATATTCATTATGCGCGCAGCTAAGCAGCAGCGGCACGCCGCCAAGTCTTACACTAATTTCCATAATACTAAAACACAGCGGAGAGATCCGTCAGACCCCTCCGCTGATTCTCATTGGGTTAGTCCACTATGTCCTTAAGTATGTTGCCCTGGGGGTCAACGTTCACTATCGTGCCATCGGGCAGCATTATCTCGCTTATGCCCGGGCCGATGCTGTGAACATGTGTTTCGCCGGAGTGATAAACCGGAACCTGCGTCTCGCCAGGCGTGGGCAAGGGGCTTGCAACATCAGGCATTACAAAGCCAAACTTCTTCATTCTGCTTTCCCCCTTTCTTAACCTTCAAGGCCGACCCACTGGCGGTATACCAGCGTGCGGGTCTCGCCGTACACAACGGTGGTGCCATCAAGCGCCACATAGTACGGGGTCACATTGAGCGTCATGCCGTCCACAAGGCCGTCCAGCAGCATATTGCAGCTCATCAGCATTGCGACGTTCACGCTGCCGCCGAAGAGATAGTTCGCGTCGTAACCATCAACGGTCTCGGCCGCTTCTTCGCACTTAACAACCTCGCCGTTTATCACGAAGCCGTATTCGGTGCACTCGTTCACGTCTATGGCGGAGATGAACCTGACGGTGTTGGTCATCATCTCGTAGGTGTACTGCGCGCGCAGATACATAGCGTCGCTGTTGAGCGTCATTTCGGGCGCTTCGGGTACTTCCGGAATTTCGGGAGTTACGGGTACCTCGGGCTGCACGGTTTCGGGCGCAGCGCTCAGTACGGCAACGCTCTCAACACCTATGGTATTGGTGGTAGCAGCCCTATAGATGCTCACCGCAGAATTGCTGTCAACGCAATTGGAGATCCCTATATCGCCATAGCCAACACCCTGATAATAGCAGGTCCTTGCTTCATAGGCACCGGTAACCTTTATGCCGTCCAGCGTTACCCAATAGGGCTGATAAGACAGCGAGCTTTCAGCGCTCTTTTTATAGAAGGTATTCATGCTTACGGTGTATATGCTTACATAGCCGCCGCGTGAAGCAGGAGCTTGTGCTTGCACATCCCACACACCATCATCCATAACATACATCTCTTCCTTGACTCCGCTGCCATCGGTATAAACAGCCTGAACCTTGTCATATACCTTGCCGCCATCGCTTGCGAAGTTTGTTCCATCAACGGTAAAGCCAACTTCGCTGTACATATTGCGGTCAACAGAGCTGGTCAGATATAGGCCAACTACATTCAGGGTGCTGCCGTTTGCGTCAGATATAGCATTCGGGTCATGCCGCGATACAACATACGCCCTCGGCTTCAGGTAATTCTTATTTACCTCCCAAATGTAGTACGTCTCGCCCTTTATGGGTGTGAAGTTGATGGCGGTTTCGCCCTGCGTAAACGTCTGCACGTTGGCTGCGTCGCAAGCTACGTCCGTGAACGCGCCGCCGTAGAGGTAGCCGGGGGTGACGGCTGCGGTGAGGTTCGCCTTGCTGCCGGTCAGGCGGATGGTGTCGGTATTGTTTAAGCTGCCGCTCCGCACATGGCCGATGTAGTAGCAGGGATAATAGTAGAATATTATCTCATTCGTGCCCGTGCCGATTATGATGGACTTCTGCGCGGGCTCGTTATCCGCAGGCATATAGCCATTGAATTTCTTCTGGGAACCTATCACCTGTGCGCCAAACAGTCCTTCACCTGTTACGTTTGCCGCGGGGTCGATATCCTTGTTGTTGTCGGCCGCATCGACATAGCGAACCGTGTAAGAATATTTTACCCTATCATAGTACATGTTCAGCTCAAGGCCTTCTGCCGTAAGCTCGCCGCTGGCATTGCTCTTTTCCGCATTATAGGTAAATCCGGGTATAGTCAGCGGAGTTCCCGTATAGGTTTGGCCTATCTCACCGTTCAGGTTCGTGCTGCTCTGATACTCTGTATAGCCCTCGCCCGCTATGTTCTGTGTCCAATGCACTATCTGCACGGGCGCGTGAAGCTCATCCTTGGTATACCAGAACGTAATCACGTTTTCGGCTTCGGTTGCGCTGAGCACAAGGCGCTTCTGGTAAGCATCGGGCGCGTAGCCGCTTATCTGCACGAACTTCTCCGTAATTATAGCGTTGCTGGTTTCAGCAGTCTTTTCCTCATGCAGCACCTTCTCCGTACCCTTTTCAAGATACCTTACGGTGTAGTTGACCTTCTCCTTTGCCACATACACGAACGTAAATTCGTTATTGCCATTGATATCCATGGTCAGGGAGTGGCTGCCGGTATGGGGGAAGTAGCCGCTCTGATAATCTTTGTTCAGTTCGTCTCCGGTTTTGGCTTCGAATGTCAGGGTGGTGCCCGCAAGCGCGCTGCCGGTGGTCTCGTCTGCTATCACAGTAGTACCATCTTTTTCAAGCACATACTTGATAGTATAAGCGACCAGCGTATTGCTGCTCCACTTGGCGTAAAGGTTCAAATCCTTTACAATGGGCATGGAGAAGTCGAACGCCTTTTCAACGCCGTTTTCTTCATAGAACCAGCCAACGAATACATATTCGCCTTCGTCGTTCTTGGGGTCAGTGGGCTTGGTGGCAAGGTTACCGTGCGCAACTGTCTCGCTGCTCAGCGAGGTGCCGCTCATAGAATCCTTGTCAAGGAACGTCCTTACCGTGTGGGTCTTGGGCGCCCATTTGGCGTAGACGGTTACGCTCGCCGCAGGCATCTTTGCATTCCAGTCCACAGGCTTTACGCCTTCGGGATCCTGATACCAACCCGCAAACTCGAATGCATTCGGCTCAAAGTTGGAAGGATAACTCGGTGCAAAGCTTTCACCGTTGGAAGTGCCAAGAGCGGCTTCAAACTTTACCTTGCTCGTTTCGACTTCCGTATTGTTGCTTATGAACACAAGGTCGTAGCTGTTGCGCTTATAGTAGAACTTAGCGCCACTCCATGGATATGCAACATTAGTATCGTCGTCGATGTCATCTGGGGACGGCAATTCATCGTCATCTCCATCAAAACCGTGATCGTAAGTAAAGCCTTCCATCGGATAGAAGTCCTCAGAACTTATATAAAGACTATTCTTGTAGTATGCATTTACAGTATGTTTCAGTACATACTTGCCGTCCAAACCCTCGGTATAATAATATGCCGACTGTGCGGTATTGCTTGTATTTTGACAATAGTAAGTCCTGTTCTCTGCGGGCATTATCTGCAGAAACGCTGTCCACGGATCCTTACCATTTTCATTCCTGCTCCACTGGCTGCCCTTCGCCGCAGTATTCATAGCCAAAAATTTAGCGCCTATATCCGCGTCCCATTTGGCGGTAATGGTACCGGTTTTCTGATATGTTGCGCCAACATGCCCGTCTCCAACTACCGAACGATAATCATACTTGAACGTGAGGGTAAACTCCTTGCGGTCATAGTATACATTCAGCACGGAAGAACCATCTGCGGCAACAGTGGTTTGTTCGACACGTTTAAGCTCCCACAGTTTCGTTCCCATGTTCAGATTTGTGCCGGACGGTATTGCGGTCAGCGTTGAACCGACCGGAGCAGTGGTTTCCACAGACTTGATGTAGGAATAATTTTCATCGTCGGCGTTCTCACCCCAGACAACAACAGTGACCTTCGCGGTCTTCTCGGCCTGCCACTTCGCCTTATAGGTGGTGTTTTCTGCCGGAACGGTTGTGGGCACAGTTGGCTCCCAACCGTTAAACGTATAACCGGGCTTAGTGGGATTTTCAACCTTTACGGGCGTGCCATAGCGGGCATAGATGGGCTCTACGCCGTAGCCGCCGTCAAGATTAAAGCTCATCATGTAGTAATTGCGGTCGTAATATATCTCGACCACGGTGCTGCCGTCCGCCGCCACCTTGGCTTTGGTATTATACAGCAGCGCTGCAAAGCCGGGATATGTTTCGGCAAGGCCATCGCCTACTTCACTCTCGGTGAAGCCGTCATGGCGTTCCGATACGTTCAACGTATAGTTGTTGTCCGCAACGTTCTGCAAATAGTGGTTAACAGTAAAGCCTACGTTCGCCGGATAGTAGGTTACTGTATAAGTCTTGTTCTCGGTTATGTTGTTAACGAAAACATCAACGCTTGGCTGGTCAGGCGCGTAGCCTACAACCGTCGGGCTCGTTACTGTCTGTTCGAGATTGCTGCCTTCTGCCAGAGTAGCAGTCCACGAAGGCGCGGCCTGCTTACCATTCTCGAAAACGTAGTTGATGACAACGGTATGTTGACCATCCGCTATCGCCAGCGCCGCTATCAGCGAAGACAGCATGAGCACCGCCAGAACCACCGACAGCACTCGTTTGGTTTTGTTCATGCAATTCCCTCCTCCTTATTAAGTTCTTCTGTGTTTTTTTCCGCTTAACCGAATACGCCGCGCCCGCTGTGCAAGCCCCCTCCCGCCGGAACGGAAAATAAAAGGCTCCGGATAAGCCCGGGACGCTTGACCGATTTGTCGGCCGCTCAATGTGCGCAGCGCACCCGGCTAAGCTTAAAATAATTTTACCATAAACAAAGATTTTTTCAACCTTTACGGGGTAATTAATTATTTTTCACTAATTATGTATAATTACAAGTCGCCCCCCCCAAAAAAAAATTCAGGTATTTAGGCATTTTATCGAAGAGGCTGTTTGTTTTTATACAGCCTTATTCACTCGCTCTAATGTTTTTATGCAATTTGCATAATTTACAATCACGGCAATGGCATTGCCCGGCTTGCGCTGCCGCGGCAACTGTTCACATTTTGTTCACATATGTAAAAAAGCCGCAAAGGCGTTCTGCCCCTGCGGCATTTGCTCACCAGCGGACTATTTTGTAATACACCCGCGCGGTCAGCTTGTATACAATTAGGTAAAGCAGCATGAACGCCGCGCATGTTGCGCCGATGCAGCGCAGTATCAGCGCATAATCATTTAGCTGGAACGTGCCGAGCATGCGGCTCATAATCTTTGACGCGAAAAGCATATGCAGAAGCGTCATGCCCAGCGGGATGAAGAACACCCACAGCACCTGCGAATTGATGGTGGCTTTGACCTGCCTGTCGTCCATGCCAACCTTTTGCAGAATATCGAACTGCGCCTTGTCGTCATAGCCTTCGGAAATCTGCTTGAAGTAAATTATAAGCACCGTTACCGCAAGGAACAGCATTCCGAAGAACACGCCCAGGAACAGCAGCCCGCCATACATGGCGTAGTTTAGCGCGCGCTCATTGTATATATCCTTCGAGCCACGCACAAGGCAGCATGCGCTGCCGCGGTTATATGCATCGTGATAAGCGTCAAGCGCATCGTAAAAGTCCTCCATTATGGCTAATCCCGTGCGCTGGTCAACCTCCGGCATGTCTATTGCCGCGTCGTAATACTGCGAGTCATCATAGCCCGCAACGAAACGTTCCTTGGATATTTTAACGTCGTGCTTCGCCGCGCTGTTTATCAAAAGCTGCTCTATGTCGCCTATTATTCTTTCCTGCTCCGCCTTGTCGGGCAAGGGATAGCCGTTGTCCTTATCCACAAAGTGGATGGAAATCTCCACATCGTGCGGATTGAACTCATGCAGCATCTCCTCCCGCCCGGCGTAAAGGGACAGCGTGCCCGATACGGTAACAACAAGCATTGTGGACAGTATGCATATTGTGGCAAGGGAGCGCGCGTTTTGGCGCATGCGCTGTATCATGCCCGATATGGCAATGAAGCTTGACGGGCGGTAATATATGCGCTTGTTGGCCTTAACGGCGCGCAGGAAGGCAATGCTGCCGTATTCCATAACGATGTACGTTGCAATTATTACAACTATTACCAGCGGGAAGAACATGCCAAGAGCAATGGCGGAATCATCTATTCTCCACGCCACGATGTATGCCCCCGCAAGCATTATTACACCAAGTATCGCCAGCGGCCAAAGCATCTTTGAATCCTTTTCGCCCTTCTTTGGGGCGCGTATAAGCTCCATAGGATTGGCTATGCGCACGCGCAGCGTGTTATATACGCTTGTCACTATAAATATGCCGCCGAAGAACACAAGCGTTATAGCGTACGCCTTTGCGCCTATAACGAAGCGGCTGCCGTCCGCGCAGTCGATAAGCTTTAGCAGTATCCAGAACGCAAGCTGGCCGAATATGAGCGCGCAGACTATGCCCAATATAAGCCCCAGGCCCAGCGTGAACAGATTTTCCCACCTAAGCACGCGGCCCACATGCCGCTTTTCAAGCCCCAGCACAGCATACAGGCCGAATTCCCGCTTCCTGCGGCCTATAAGGAAGTTGTTCACATACAGCATGAAGAAAAACGCGAATATGCTGAAAACCACCATGCCGAAGGAGAACATGGCCTGCGTGGTTTTCCCGCTGGTCAAATTGGCAAGGCCGTAGGAAAACATAAGCCCCGCTATCAAAAGATACACGCCGCTTATCACCGCCGTGGCAATTATGTGCGGCACATATGTGCGCTTATCCCTGCGGATATTTGCAAGGGCAAGCTTTGCATAAAAGGCATTAAACAAGGCCGTTGCCCCCTTCCGAAAGCACGCTAAGGTTTGATACTATGCGGTCGAAAAACGCGGCGTTGCTCTCCTCCGCGCGGTATATCTGGCTGAAGATGCCGCCGTCGCGTATGAACAGCACGCGGGAAGCATAACTTGCGGCAAATGCGCTGTGCGTGACCATGAGTATTGTTTTGCCCTGTGAATTAAGCTGGGCAAAGTTATCGAGCAGGCGCTTGCTGCTCTTTGAATCGAGCGCGCCTGTGGGTTCGTCCGCAAGGAGTATGCGCGGATCGGTGATTATTGCCCTTGCCACCGCCGCGCGCTGCTTTTCGCCGCCGCTAACCTCATAAGGGAACTTTGTCAGCAGCTCTTCTATGCCGAGCATTTTCGCTATGGGCGAAAGCCTGCGCTCCATCTCGTTCACATCCATGCGGGAAAGCACAAGCGGCAGCAGTATGTTGTCCTTCAGGTTAAAGCTATCCAGCAGATTGAAGTCCTGGAATACGAAGCCAAGATGCTCCCGCCTGAAGCGCGCGCTTTCGCTGTCCTTAACGCGGTTGAAGCTGTGCCCATCGAGCAATACCTCGCCGCAGGTGGGCTTATCAAGCGTTGCCAATATGTTCAGCAGGGTGGTTTTGCCGCTGCCGCTGGGGCCCATTATGGCCACGAATTCGCCTTCGTGCACGTCGAAGGAAACGCCGTTTAGCGCCTTAAACTGGCGCATGCCTTTGCCGGTGTTATATACCTTGGTAATATTTGCTACCTTTAACAGTTCCATTTTCATTCCTCCGTTTGTCATGCGCTTATTTTACCGCATAACAAAACCCATCTGCCATAGCGTCAGCTTACAGATGGGCCGTGTAATCTTACAGTTTTGTCACTTATATATTTCTCTTTCGCAGTCCGGAAAGTAAAGCGTGAACCGTGTCCCCTTGCCAAGCTTTGATTCAACGCCTATGCGTATGCTCAGCGCGTCCGCCGCCCGCTTTGCCATATAAAGCCCTATTCCGCTTGAGCGGTCGTCTATGCGGCCGTTATAGCCCGTGTATCCTTTTTCAAATATTCTGGGCAGGTTCTCGGGCATTATGCCTATGCCGGTATCCTCAATGCTGAGCGTTTTAGCGTCCCCGCATATTGTCACGCCGCCCTTGCTGGTATATTTAACGGCGTTTGAAATAAGCTGCTCTATTATGAATCCAAGCCACTTCTTGTCCGTCATTATGCTTTGCCCGCTAACGTTTACGCTTACGCTCAGTCCCTTATAAACAAAGGGTATCGAATGGCTGCGCACCTGCTCCTTAACGGCGGAATCCAGCCTGCACGGGGCAAGCACAATGTCGCTCGATATGCTTTCAAGCTTTATGAACCTTAGCGCCATCATGGCGTATTGTTCAATTTTGAAAAGCTCCTGCCGCATCACGGCGCGGTCGCCGTCCTGCTCCAAAAGGAGCCTCATCGCCGCTATGGGCGTTTTTATCTGATGTATCCAAAGGGTATAGTAATCAAGCGATTCCTGCTTACGCGCCGTTTCGGACGCGCTCAGGGCATCGTATTCATTGCAAAGTTCTTCAAGCACGTGCGTATACGCCTTTTCAAGCCCGCCTTCGCCCCGCGGCAGGGCGCGGCTCAGATGCGTTATGGTGCCGCAGAGCTCGTCAAGCGTTTTCAGCTTTTTTGCATAGCGGTCAATATCAACAACGGCTATGCACGCGAAAAAGAAGCTTATTATAAGCGCCGTATACAGCGCAACGCTCATATCTTCCCCCGCAAAGAAGGCTATCCCGATAACGCAAAGCATGCTTATTGCATACATTGCAACGAACGGCGCACGGTGCCGTATATAGCCCCGCGCCTTAGCCATCCAGCGCATACCCCCGCGCACGGTGCGTCACTATGCAGTTCTTCACGCCCACTTCTTCAAACTTTCTTCTTAGCCTGTTCATGTTCACGCTCAGCGTATTGTCGTCAACAAACTGGTCGCTGTCCCAAAGGGATATCATAAGCTCCTCCCGCGAAACAACCTTGCCGCGCTTTGATATAAGGCAGGAAAGCAGCTTACCTTCGTTGGGCGTAAGCTTTACGCGCACGCCGTCCTTTTCGATATACAGCGCCGCGGAGTCGTACCGCGCGCCCTGCACCGTTGGCAGCAGTGGTGTACGGTAGTCATACGTCCGTCTGAGCATGGCCTGCGCCTTGGCGACCAATACCTCCATGGATACGGGCTTGACGAGATAATCGTCCGCGCCCATGTTCACGGCCATAACAATGTCCATATTGTCCGCACGTGAAGAAAGGAACATTATGGGCGTATCGTAAAACTGCCGCAGCTGCTGGCACCAATAGAAGCCGTTATAGAACGGCAGCGCGATGTCCATTATAATAAGCTGCGGTTTTATGCGGATATATTCTCCCACAATGTCGTCCAGCCTGTGCGCGATATGCCCCTGCATATCCCACCGGCACAGATAATCCCGTATTTCGGCGGCAATGACCGCGTCATCCTCAACAATCATAATCTTATACATATGCTTATTATACCATGCTTTGTGCGTTTATGCGCAATAATATTTGAGATGCGGAGTTAAACCGCCCTAACCCTTTTCACACACTATCGACCCTTGCGTCCCTGAAGCTTACGCAGTGAAATCCGTTCTTCGAACGGGTGAAATATTGCTTTTTCTATTGCATTTTGACAGTATTCTAAATTATAATAAAATTGACGCTAATCCGTCTGGTCGGTAGATGGTTGGCCGCACTCCTCTGTTTTTTATAATTCAGGGAAAGGAGGTGGCCCTATGATGACATGGTCAGAATTCTTTGCATTTTTGACATTCATTGTAGCACTTTTCAGGCTTTTCCTGAAGGTATTGCAATTCGCACTAACTTTCGGTAAAAAGAAAAGTAACCGTCGTCGTGCAAAGTAACGGTTACTATTCTTAAGTAAACAAACTTTGGCCAACCGTTCACCGGCTGGCGTCATTCTTCGGTTATATTATACGCAAATCATAGAAAATATGCAAGTGAAAACTGAATAGTACAGTTACCAAAAGGCGCCACCGCTTGCGGGGTTCGGAGTTGAGCGCCGCCTGTGGCGGATGAAGCGAAACGGAGAACGGGCAGGAACAGGGAGAATTACGAACGGCAGTGAGTAAGACGACCTTGTTCCAACCTGGGCTCAATTTAGGCGGATTGTCTGAGGGGGAATAGTAAAAGCACTTGGCAGCTTTAAGCCGTTCCCCTTTCGTCATGGCTTCGCCATGCCACTTTCCCCGTAAACGGGGACAGCTTTTAGTTGGCGGTAGCACGTCAGCCCCACTCAGGGACGATAAAATCTTGCGTCCCTTCCATCGTCCCTGAAAAAATCCAGGCAAATAGCGGCTTAGGGACGATAGGGACGCAAGGGACGATAGTGTGTAAGGGGGAGAGCAAGGGGAACAGTCTCCCGTCCCCCATATCAACACAAATATTTACTTCGTCACGCATTCGCTGATGGAGCGGGTTTTGACCTCCTCCATAAGCTTTTCTTCAAACGCGGCAAGGGGCATCGTGCCCAGGTCGCCGCCCTTGCGGCTGCGCACGGCAACAACGTTGTTTTCAACTTCCTTGTCGCCTATTATCAGCATGTAAGGTATGCGCTGCATCTGCGCCTCGCGAATCTTGAAGCCTATCTTTTCATTGCGCAGGTCCGTCTCCACGCGGATGCCCAGCTTGTCAAGGCTGTCGGCAATCTGCTTTGCGGCCTCATGCGTGCGGTCTGTCATTGCAAGCACCTTAACCTGCACGGGAGCAAGCCACGTTGGGAACGCGCCCGCGAAATGCTCTGTTATAACGCCTATGAAGCGCTCTATGCTGCCCAGCACCACGCGGTGAATCATAACGGGGCGGTGCTTTTCGCCGTCCGCGCCAACGTATTCAAGGTCGAACCGCTCAGGCATCTGCATATCCAGCTGTATCGTACCGCACTGCCATGTGCGTCCAAGCGAATCGGAAAGGTGGAAGTCCAGCTTCGGGCCGTAGAACGCGCCGTCGCCTTCGTTTATAACATAGGTCTTGCCCATGTGCTCTATCGCGCGCTTGAGCGTATCCGTGGCCATGTCCCATGTTTCCTTTTCGCCTATGTGATCCTCGGGCATGGTGGAAACCTCTATCTGGTAGCTGAGGCCGAAGGTGGAGTACACCTCGTCAAACAGCCTTACAACGTTCTGTATCTCCTGTTCCATCTGGTCCCAGGTCATGAATATGTGCGCATCATCCTGCGTGAAGCAGCGCACGCGGAACAGCCCGTGCAGCGCGCCGGAAAGCTCGTGCCTGTGCACAAGGCCAAGTTCCGCCATCCTCAGCGGCAGCTCGCGGTAGGAATGCGGCTCTGTCTTATATACCAGCATTCCGCCGGGGCAGTTCATGGGCTTTATTGCGTAATCCTCGCCGTCTATAACGGTGGTATACATGTTGTCCTTATAATGGTCCCAATGCCCGCTGCGCAGCCACAAATCGCGGTTAAGTATTATAGGCGTTGAAATTTCAACGTAGCCGTAGCGCTTATGCACCTCGTGCCAGTAATCAAGCAGCGTGTTCCTAAGCACCATTCCCTTGGGCAGGAAGAACGGGAACCCGGGGCCTTCCTCAAGCAGGGCAAACAGCCCCAGCTCGCGCCCCAGCTTCCTGTGGTCGCGCTTCTTGGCCTCCTCAATGCGGTTTATGTATTCGTCCAAATCGGCCTTCTTTTCAAACGCCGTGCCGTAAATACGCTGCAGCATCTTGTTCTTCTCGCTGCCGCGCCAGTACGCGCCCGCAACGCTCATCAGCTTTACGAACCTTACCTTGCCCGTTGTTTCAACGTGAGGGCCGGCGCACAGGTCAACGAAGTCCCCCTGCTTATAGAAGCTTATTATCGCGTCCTCCGGCAGGTCCTCTATAAGCTCAACCTTATAGGGCTCTTCCTTCTGCTTGAAGTATTCTATCGCCTCCGCGCGGGGCATTTCAAACCGCTCCAGCGGCAGCGCTTCGGCAATTATCTTCTCCATCTCCTTCTGAATCTTTTCAAGATCTTCCGGGGTGAAGGGCTCCGCGTCAAAGTCATAATAGAAGCCGTTCTCTATTGCGGGGCCTATTGCAAGCTTGGCTTCCGGATGCACGCGCTTCACGGCCTGCGCCAGTATATGGGACGCGGTGTGGCGCATTGTCCAGCGGCCGTCCTCATCCTGCCAGGTGAGCAGCTTGAGCGTATGGTCGCCGTGTATGGGGCGGAAGGCATCCGCGCGCTGGCCGTCTATTTCGGCGGCAAGGGTAGCCTTTTTAAGCTTTTGGCTTATTGTTTCGGCTATTTGAAGGGCTGTCATGCCGTCTTCAAATTGCTTTACGGATCCGTCTGGGAATGTGATGTTCATAATATCCTCCTTATGAAGTAAAAAATCTTTGCCCGAAGCGGAACGGCGCATACAAAAAACGCCCGCCCCAAGCGCATACGCAAGGGACGGACGATGCTTATCTCATCCGCGGTTCCACCCTAATTGGTCTAATAAAATAAAACCCACTTTAGTTCAGGATGTATCGCTCCTGCTGCGCCTTTAAGTAGCGGGCCGGTGTTCCCATATGCTCGGCTTGCGGCGGCGCGCTTGCAGCACTATTGGCGCGCCTCTCTGGGCCGCAATATCCGCGGTACTGTTCCCGCGTAGACCCCAAAGGAAATATTTAACCGGATTATAAACCCGCCGCTTGCCTTATGTCAACACAAAAAAGCAAAAAGACACGCACCCATACGGCGGTATTTTGAATATGGTGCAATGCGGGGCAAACCGGCGCCCGCGCAGGGAGGGCAGCATGAGGGAATACAGCATAGAAACGATAGACTACCGCATTGACATAGCGGACAGGATACGCCGCGCGCTGAGGGGCGCGGAGGGCGTTGGGGTAAAAGGAGAAGGGCAGAAGGCCGCCGTGATAACGCGGGACGGGGAAGCGCGGGAGCAGCTATGCATGGCGCTGTGCCGCGTTCTGCTCAACGACGCCGCAGCGGAGGAGATAAAGCGCGAGCTTAAAGCATATCCGCTTGAAGCTGCCGAGGCTGAGCGCGCCGCCGTCCGCGCGGCGGAGCTAATGCGCCGCGTGCCGCGCAGGGCAAGCCTTTTTGCCTACGCCCTCTCCCGCCTTACGGAGTATACCAAGGCCGAATCCGCGCTGAATATAGAAGGCTTTCTGCGTTTCCGCCTTGCGGATGCGGCAAATTTAATCCGCCTGTGCGCCCTCCGCGCCGCCATGGAGGAGCTTATCCGCCGTGAGCTTTCCGCCGGTACAGACGGCGAAACCATAATCATAATCACCCGTGATACCGACCCAAGCACCGAGCCGGATTGAAATTTGCTCCAAAACATCGTATAATACGTCCCATGAATCAGTTGGTAGAGGAAAAGCTTAAGCTCCTGCCGGATCACCCGGGCGTATACAGAATGTTCAACGCGGAAGGAGAAATAATCTATGTCGGCAAGGCGGTCAATTTGAAGAACCGCGTTCGCCAGTATTTCCATTCCCAAAAGAACATGAGCCCAAAGGTGCGGGCAATGGTGAGCCACATTGCGGATTTTGAGTATATACTCACCGCCAATGAAACAGAGGCGCTGACCCTTGAGGCCGCAATGACCAAAAGCCTTCAGCCGCACTATAACATTCTTCTGAAGGACGATAAGCATTTCCCCTATGTCCGCCTTGATGAAAGGCAGGATTTTCCCCGGTTCGAGGTCGTGCGCCGCGCCAAGAACGACGGCGCGCGCTACTTTGGCCCGTATCTCAGCGCCGTAACGCTTAGGGACGCATTAAGCTGCATACGCGATATGTTCCCCGTGCGGCATTGCAAAAAGGATATTGCCAAGGCCATTGCCCGGCGCGAGCGGCCGTGCCTTATGTATCACTTAAACAAATGCTGCGCGCCGTGTTCGGGCAACGTAACGCGGGAGGAATACCATAAGCTGCTCGATAGCGTTGTGAGCTTCCTTGAGGGGGACACCGCCCCCGTGTGCAATATGCTCCGCGCGCAGATGCAAAAGGCCAGCGACAATATGGAATACGAAAAGGCCGCCCAGTTCCGCGACAGGGCGGACGCGGTTGAGCGCATGGGCGAAAAGCAGCGCGCAATGATGACAAAGACCGGCGCTGAGCGGGACGTGTTCGCGCTTGCGCGGGACGGCGAGGACGACGTTATATTCGCCCTGTTCGTGCGCGGCAGCAGCGTTATAGGCAGCCAGCATTACGCCATGGATGCACTGGGCGAGGACGCGGGAGAGATAATGGCCGCGTTTTTGCAGCAGTATTACGAAGGCTCCGGCATCATCCCCCGCGAGATACTCGTTAAGGACATGCCTTCGGGCGCGGATGAGCTTACGGCATGGCTGAAGCAGCAGCGCGGCGGCGCGGTGGAACTCACCTGCCCCATGCGCGGCGAAAAGGCGGAGCAGATAAAGCTTGCCTACCAAAATGGCATGGACGCAATAAAAAAGCAGCGGGAGCTTGAGCACCGCTCCTGGGAACGCGGGGAAGGCGCGCTTGCGCAGCTGTGCGGGCATATAGGGCTTGAGGAGCTTCCGCGGCGCATAGAATGCTTCGATAATTCGCACATACGCGGCAGGGACACGGTTTCCGGCATGGTGGTGTTTATAGACGGCAAAAAAGCCCCCAAGGAATACCGCCGCTTTAAGCTGAAGCTGAACCACGGCGGGGACGACCTTTCCGCCATGCGGGAGGCGCTGACAAGGCGGTTTGAAAAAGTGACCCAAAATGATGAAAGGTTTGCGGAGCTGCCCGATTTATTGATAACGGACGGCGGCAGGACGCAGCTTAACGTTGCGCTGGAGGTACTCAGCCGCTTCGGGCTTGATTACATTCCGGCAATAGGCCTTGCCGAACGCAACGAAGAAATAATCGTTCCGGACAGGGAGGAGAGCATAATCCTTCCCCGCGGCGACGGCGCGCTGCATTTCATTCAGCGCATAAGGGACGAAGCGCACAGGTTCGCAATATCCTACCACAGAAGTCTCCACGTTAGGAGCGCACTGATGAGCGAGCTTGATAACATAGATGGCATCGGCGATAAGCGCAAGCGTTTGCTTTTTGATGCATTCGTAACACGGGACGCTATTGCCGCCGCTACCAAGGAGCAGTTATGCGCGGTAAAGGGCATGAACAAAACGGCAGCCCAAGCCGTGTATGACCACTTTCATCATCAGGAGGACTCACAATGATAAAGCTTATTGCGTTCGATATTGACGATACGCTCACCAAAGAACCGCGCACCGTGCCGCAAGCCAATCTGGATGCCGTAAAGCGCGCGCAGGACGCGGGGATATTCGTAACCGTTGCCACGGGCCGCGGCTTCCACGGCTCGTCCTATATATGGCAGGCCATGGGCGTGCAGGGGCCGATAATAAACTACGGCGGCGCGGTAATAAACGATACCGTTACGGGCAAGGCCCTTTATACAACCGAGCTTGACCCGAAGATGGTAAAGGAGCTTCTCGCCCTTGCAAAGGAGCTTAACGTGCACGCGCACATATATCAGGGCGACGGCATAGTTTTTGCCGAAGAAAACCCGTATGTTGACGCATACAGCCAAAGGCTCGGCCTGCCGCGCACGGTAGACGCCGAGGTGGGCGAAAAAACATGGCACAACGTACCAAAGGTACTATATATAACCGAACCGCAGCGCGCGGAGGAGCTTATAACAATGCTTGGCAAGCGCTACGAAGGTAAACTGAAGGTTTCAGGCTCCGTGCCCGGGTTCGTTGAGTTCAATGCGGAAAATGCGCACAAGGGCAGCGCGCTTGAATGGGTTGCCAACTATCTTGGCATAGAGCGCGGGGAGACGGCCGCCGTGGGCGATAATCTATTGGATCTTGAAATGATACAGTACGCCGGCATAGGCGCGGCCGTGGCCGATGCGCATCCGGAAATACTCAGCGCGGCAAACGTAGTCCTCCCCAGGTGCGAGGATATGGCAGCCGCATGGTTCATAGACAACATTATCCTGAAGGGAATGAAATAAAAGCAATGGCCGAAAGCATAACTCTTGCGGTGGACAAGCTGAGCGAGGAGCTGGAGCTTGAACCATTAACAGGCAGCGGCGGCACGGTAACGTTCACCAGCGCCGAAATAGGCCGCCCGGGCCTGCAGTTCACTGGGTATTACGACCATTTTTCAAGCCGCCGCGTGCAGATAATAGGCATGAGCGAGATGTACTATCTCTATGGCCTCAGCGGCGATGAGGTGCGCGCAAGGATGAAAAGGTTCATGTCCTACGGCGTGCCGTGCATAGTCTGCGCCCGCGGCAACATGCCGCCTAAGGAGCTTATCGAAAGCGCGCGGGAACACTCCTTGCCCGTTTTCCTTTCGCACCAGAAAACGGACGACATAGGCCACAGGATAAGCAATTATCTTTCCCGCAAGCTTGCGCCCAGCATGCTTACACACGGCGTGCTGATGGACGTTTTCGGCGTTGGCATACTGATGCGGGGCGAAAGCGGCCTTGGCAAAAGCGAAACCGCGCTTGAGATGATAAAGCAGGGGCACAGGCTTGTTGCGGACGACGTCGTGCGCATAACCCGCGTTGCAAGCGGGCGCATAGTGGGTACAGCGCCCGAGGCCACAAAGTACCTTATAGAGGTTCGCGGCATAGGCATTGTGGACGTGAGATATCTTTTCGGCGTAGGCTCGGCGGTAAACGAAAAGAGCATTGATTTTATAATGGATCTTGAGATGTTTGATCCCACTGCGCAGTACGAGCGCATAGGCGCGCGGGAAAAGCGGACGGAGCTGCTGGGCGTGGAGATACCCACCACCGTCCTTCCCGTAAGCCCGGGCAGGAACATTGCCGTTGTTGTAGAGGTGGCGGCAAGGAACTTCCTGCTCAAAAAGCTTGGGTACGACACTTCGGGCCATTTTGCAAAACGCATGGAAAGCATATTTGAGGGTAAAAAATGATGAACAAAGCAGGATACGATATTGGTTTTGACGTTGGCGGGTCGCATATTGCGGGCGCGCTGTTTTCGGGCGAAAAGGAGCTTATGCGCCTGCAAACGCCCTATCCTAAGAACGAGCCGGACAAGGCAAGCGGCATAATAGCCCAAATGATAGAAGCCCTTGCCGATGCAATACCCGAAGCCGCGGAGGATAAGCTTTCCCTTTTGAACGTCGTGGGTATTGCCGTCCCCGGCAGCATCAGCCGCGATAAGCGTACCGTGCTCAATGCCTACAATCTCGGCTTTAAGAACCATCCCCTGCCGGAATTGATAGAGCGCAAGCTTAACAGCCGCGTGCGCGTGCTTATGGCAAACGATGCGGATGCGGCGGCATGGGCGGAATATATGCGCGGTTCACTTAGGGGCTACGCAAACAGTGTGCTTATAACGCTGGGCACAGGCGTTGGCGGCGGAATAATACTGAACGGTTCGCTTTTCACCGGCGGCATGGGCAACGGCGTGGAGCTGGGGCATTTTATAATGAACATGGCCGCGGGCGAAAAATGCTCCTGCGGCGTGAGGGGCTGCTTTGAAAGCTGCTGCTCCGCAACCGCGCTCATACGCGAAGGCGTGCGCTCCCTCTCCTCCGCGCCAAACGGCATGATAGCCGCCCTAAGCCACGGCGACTCCGCTAACATAAACGCAAAGCTTGTTATAGACTGCGCCCGCGCGGGTGACCCCGCGGCAAAAGCCATATTCACCGAATATGCCCATGCGCTTGGCTGCGGCATAGCATCGCTCATAAACATAATCGACCCAGAGCGCATCGCCATAGGCGGCGGCGTTAGCGGCGCAGGCGAGTTTCTGCTCAAGCCCGTGCGCGAATACGTTAAGCAGATGAGCTTTTACAACGATTTTGCAAGCATAGTCAAGGCCACCCTCGGCAACGATGCGGGCCTTGTTGGCGCGGCGCTGCTGCACAAAACCATGCATTAACCCGCCCGTTCCGGTCACATGTGTGGGTAGAATGGTTAGAAATGATTAGAATGGTGAATAGAAAGAAGGAGCGGCAAAACCGCTCCTTTATATATCTGTTTACTTCTTCAACCTTGGGTCGTCGGGTTCGACTATCTCAAGCCGTTCCCCGCATACGGGGCAATAAATAATCTTTCCCGGTTTAAGTTGTCCCATCGGAAACGGTGCTGTTACCTTATGCGAACGACACTTAGGACAGCGGATAATTATCCCCGGCAATAAACGCAGAGCATCTATTGACAGTATAGCAACAATAGCCGGCAATGCGCGTCTTAACGCCGATGCCCTGGGCGGTATTGTAAGGCTAAGGCCTATTACCGCTATTACCACCACGATATACAAGTAGTTTATAATGCGCAACCATTTATAGTTTATCATATCCCGCTCCTTTATATATCTGTTTACTTTTTCAACCTTGGATCGTCAGGCTCAACAATCTCAAGCCGTTCTCCGCATACGGGACAATAGAACACGAATCCGGGAACAAATCGACCGAATCCAAATGCATTCATCGCCCTGTGTGAATGGCATTTAGGGCAGCGAAGCATATGAAATTCCACCACCACGGCCGCAATTACCGCTGCTATGAGTATAATGAGCGGCCAAATATACAGGTCGCTTTGAAGGGTAAATGCAAGCGCCACGGTGTCCGCAATCACTATACCAAACAGTATATTAAAAGCTGTATTCCCCTGTAATTTATCATCCTCCGCCCTCCCGTGCAAATTACCTGTTTTGTATTAAATATCATAAGTGAGTAATGAAGTCAAGCTTTATCGGCAAGCTAAGTTTTTCCTGCCACTTCCATTCAGCCCGTTGACAAATTTGATTAGAATGTGGTTAGAATTGTGAACAGAAAGAAGGAGCGGCAAAACCGCTCCTCTATCATATCTGTTTACTTCTTCAGCCTTGGGTCGTCAGGTTCGACTATCTCAATGAGTTCTCCGCACATGGGGCAATAAAACTCGAAGCCCGGCCTGATGGCCCGTATTCTTACCATGTCCATTGCTTTTCGGGAATGGCAATGCGGGCAGCGCAATAAGGCGTCGCTATACGCTATGAACGCAATTATGCTCGCAATAAAACCTATCAACGGCCAAACATATGATTCGCGCGCAATTGCAATGCCCATCACCAGCGCGGTCACGATCGTTGCGCCGTAAAGAAGCCGAAATATTTTTATCCGTTTATAATTTATCATCCTCCGCTCTCCCGTGCAAATCATCTTTTGATATTAAAATATCACGTTTTGCATGGTATGTCAATAAAAGTGGCTGATATTCTTACTTTTTCTCCATCATCTCCACCGTTCCCTTAGCCGTGGTGAGCTCATAGCGTTCATCGCACAGGGCTTCGGTAAAGCGGGCTGAGGGGTTGTTGCCCGGGCAGGTGGAATCGAAATACAGGCAAGGCACGGGGTCGCCGCCGTGGGAACCGGTGTCCGAATAGGTGAAATGGTCGCTCAGCACAAGCAGGCGGAAATCGCCCTCCACCTCGTTCATAAGGCGGCGCACCACCAGCGCGTCAGCAGCCTCTATCGCGGCGCGCTTGCCCAGCGGGTTGCGGTCGTGGCTCAGGTCGTCCGTGGCCTGAATATGTACATACGCGCGCTCGTAGCCGCCGTTCAGCGCGGCTATCGCCTTGTCCGCCTTTTCCGTAAGGAACGCTTCAAAGCTTCTGCCCGCTTCCTCCGTGGGGAATATTGGTATGCTTGCCGCGGCGGTTATGCCGCGCATAAGTATGGTTTCGCTCAGCGCGCAGCGGCCCGCCTCTGCTTTGGGAAATTCGGGTGCAAGGCTGTCGCCCCAGAACCATATTGCGTTGCACTTTGTGCCCGTGTTTTTCAGCACCTCAAACGCCCTGCGCTGAAGCTCCATAAACGGCCTTTCCTTTTCGCCGCTGCTGAAGTCCGCGGCTCTGCGGCCTATTATGTCGTGCGCCGGGGCAAGCTGCATAGGGTATAGCTTCGCCCCGCCCTTCACTTCCAGTATGCAGCGGAAGGATTCCGGATGATGCAGCACATATTCGGGCGAATTGAATACCCTCTGCCGCAAAAGTTCAACTATCGGCGCGGCCTTATCGGTTGGCAGTTCTCCTGCGCTGTAATCGCTCAGCACCGCCGTATCGTAGCTGTCGCCTGTAAGGGTTGCAAGGTTTGTGCGGATATAAAGATTGTTCGGGTCAAGCGGTATGCCGCTGCCCGCAGCCTCCAGCGCCGCGCGCCCGCGGTACATGTGCGGATCAAGCCCCAGTAAGCCCATGTTCGCCACCGCGCTGCCAACTTCAAGCCCGTCAGGAATAGTCTTTACGCGAAGCAGCTTCGTGGCCTTCTGCGCCAGCGCGTCCAGGTTTGGTGTGTTCGCCGCCGCAAGCGGGGTTTTATTCATAAGGGCGGCGTTTGGCCTGTCTGCCGAGCCGTCCAGTATAAGCGTGATGCGTTTCATGTTTTGCCTCCGTTTATGCACTTTAACTGTATTTTTATGCTATTATACCACCTATCCGTAAAAAATAATAGATAATATATAATGGCTCATTTGATTGCGTGGCACAGCCCGGCAATGATATGATTGTTACACGGAAATTATCTGCATTTATGCGCATAATAATTAACAGCCGATATCTATTGAGGAGGGAAGCAGACATGCATGTGGAAATGCTAAGCGGCAACGAGGCCGTAGCAAGGGGCGTGTACGAGGCCGGCTGCCATGTTGCCGCGGCGTACCCGGGAACGCCCAGCACGGAGATACTGGAAAACATTGGCGAAAAATATAAGGATGAAATATACTGCCAATGGGCCTGCAACGAAAAGACCGCCGTGGAGATAGCCGGCGGCGCGTCCATAGGCGGAGCAAGGGCGTTCGCGGCCATGAAGCACGTTGGCATGAACGTTGCGGCGGACCCCATATTCACGCTCGCTTACAGCGGCGTAAACGGCGGGTTCGTGTTCGTTTCGGCGGACGATCCGGGCTGCCACAGCAGCCAGAACGAGCAGGACAACCGCCTGTATGCTCCACACGCCAAAATAGCCATGCTTGAACCTTCGGACTCGGCGGAGTGCCGGGACTATGCCAAGGCCGCGTTTGATATATCGGAGCGGTTCGATACGCTTGTAATGCTGCGCATGACCACCCGCGTATGCCATTCAAAGAGCCTTGTGGCGCTGGAGGAGCGCAAGAACGTGCCCGTAAAGAAATACGTGCGCGACCCCAAGAAGAACGCCATGCTGCCCGCGCACAGCCGCGTGAGGCACATATACCGCGAAGAAATGCTGAAAAAGCTGGAGGAATATTCAAACGACTGCCCGTTCAACCGCGTGGAGGACAACGGCAGCCGCATAGGCATAATAACCAGCGGCATAGCCTATCAGCACGCCAAGGAGGTTTTCGGCAATACGGCGGACTATCTAAAGCTTGGCCTGACCTATCCCCTGCCGCATAAGCTGATTGCTGACTTTGCAAAAAAATATGCCACACTTTATGTTATAGAGGAAAACGACCCCTACCTTGAGGATGCAGTGCACGCGCTGGGCTTCATAAACGCCATAGGCAAGGCGAGAATACCTATCTGCGGAGAGCTTAACGCCCGCATAATACGCGACGCTTTGCTCCCCGGCACCGCGCAGGAAGGCTACGAACCCGTTGCCGATATTCCCGCGCGCCCGCCCACGCTCTGCGCAGGCTGCCCGCACCGCGGCTTCTTCTATGCGCTGACAAAATATCTTAATAAATCAATAGTGCCCATAGGAGACATAGGCTGCTATACCCTTGGCATAAACGCCCCGCTGAACGCACTCGACGCAACCATATGCATGGGCGCGGGCATAAGCAGCATAATCGGCCTTGCAAAGGCGCTTGAAATGCAGGGGGATACGCGCAAGCCCCTTGGCTGCGTGGGTGATTCCACGTTTTTCCACAGCGGCATGACCAGCCTTATGGACGTTGTCGCCGCCGATGCGAACGTTATAGCCTGCGTGCTGGATAATTCAATAACCGCCATGACGGGGCATCAGGATAACCCCGGCACGGCGAAAAACCTTATGGGCGAACCCAGCCCCATGCTTGATATAGAGCGGCTTGCCCGCGCCACCGGCATAAACCCCGACCATGTGCGCGTTGTCGATCCGCTGGATATAGAAGCCGTGCATGCGGCGATAGATGCGGCGCTTAACGTAAAGGGACCGTTCGTGATAATAACAAAGCGCCCGTGCGCGCTTATAAAAGAGGTGCAGAAGGCGAACGCAAACAAGCATTGCGTGATAGACGCCCAAAAGTGCCGCGGCTGCAAACAATGCATGAAAATAGCCTGCCCCGCAATAGCTTTTGAGGGCGGCAAGGCAAGGATATTCGACCCGGCAAGCTGCACGGGCTGCGGCCTTTGCGCGCAAATGTGCCGCTTCGGCGCGATAGAAAGGAGAGGGGTATAATGACAAAGAGCATTCTTCTTGTTGGCGTAGGCGGACAGGGAACGATACTTATTTCCAAAATTCTCACGGTCGGCTTGACCAGGATGGGCTATCAGGTTAAAATGAGTGAGATACACGGCATGAGCCAGCGCGGCGGCAGCGTATCCACACAGATTAAATACGGGGACGATGTGTACGCGCCGAACATAGGCCTTGCGGAAGCGGATATGGTTATAAGCTTTGAAAAATCGGAAGCGCTGCGCGCGCTGCCGTACCTGAAAAAGGGCGGAACGCTCATAACCGACGAACGCGAGATTTATCCTATGCCCGTGCTGAGCGGAGAGCAAAGCTACCCGCATGACGCTATCGAAACTCTGAAGCGGCGTGTGGATAACGTTATTGTTATCCGCGCGGCGGAAACGGCGGAAAAACTGGGCAGCATAAAGGCGCAGAACATTGTGCTTCTGGGTGCGCTGGTCAAAGCAATGGGGCTTGACGGGGTGGACTGGAAAGCGCTTGTCAGCGCAATGGTGCCGCCGAAGGCCGTGGAAATGAATCTTGCCGCATATGATGCGGGATATAACATGGAGTAAGGATGTACAAAAATTTTGACGAAGTGGTGGCCGCGGTAAAGCAAAGGGAAATCGAGCGTACCGTTGCCATAGCGGGCGCGCACGATGCGCCGGTCGTTGAGGCCGCACTTAGGGCCGAACAGCAGGATATTGCAATTCCCATATTTGTAGGCCACGGGGAGAAGATAAAGGACATTTTGCGTTCCTTTGACCGCAACCCTTCGGACTACAACATTATAGACAGCCCGGAGAACACCGAAGCGCAGACCGCCGTTGACCTTGTTAAGGACGGCAGCGCAAACGTGCTGATGAAGGGACTTATAGAAACGCGGGATATGCTGCACCCCGTTGTTGCCAAGGCTAACGACCTGCGCACAGGCAAGCTTATGAGCCACGTTGTGTTCTTTTCCAACGTGCCAAATTATCATAAGCTGCTCGTTGCCACGGACGGCGGAATGGTAATGTATCCCACGCTTGAAGAAAAGGTGGGCATAGTTGAAAACGCGGTCGAGGCCATGCGCAAAATGGGCTACAAAATGCCCCGCGTGGCTGTGCTTGCCGCAATAGAAAAGGTCAATCCCAAAATGCGCGCAACGGTTGAAGCGGCGGAGCTCAAGCGCATGAACCGCGAAGGGCTTATACAGCACTGCATAGTGGAAGGCCCGCTTTCCTATGACGTGGCAATGGATAAGGCCATTGCGCACCACAAGGGCGTGGATTGCGAATACTGCGGCGATTTTGACGCGCTGATACTGCCTGATATAGACGCAGGCAACATACTGGGCAAGTGCCTTATTGTAACCGCCAAGGCCGAAATGGGCGGCGTTATAATGGGCGCAAAGGTACCCATAGTGCTCACCAGCCGCGGCTCCAGCGCAGAGGAAAAGTTTTTCTCCATCGCCGTGGCCTCCCTAATGGCCGGGCAAACTCTGTAAACCAAAGCATACAAAAAGGGATGCACTGCGCATCCCTTTTTATTTTTCATATTTACGCCTTTCTGAACAGGCAATAGCTTGGGTAGCGGTTGTCGCAATCCTTTGCCAGTACCGCAATGTCCACATACGCCATGTTGCCTTCCACGCGCACCTTGCCCGCGCGGCCAGCTTCATCGAATTTGCCGGGCTTCATGCTGGGATCCATAACGCATATTTCGCGTCCCTTTGCGGACACAAGCACTATAAAATGCCCGCCGTGGGTGAATACGCCCGTCCAGCCTTCCCTGTCCCCACCGGAATTGGCAATGGCCATGCCCTCACCCTGCTGCAAAAATTGCAGCATCTTGCCGTGGTCGCAGGTCAGCTCATATGTCAGGCCGAACCTTTTGCATACCGCCGGCGCAAGTATGGATATTTCCGTGCCGGTTTCGTCGCACGCGCCGCATTCATAGGCAAGCTTTGCCGCTTCCGCAGGCGTGAACGCATGCCCCGTCATGTTCTCCACCACCATGCAGCAGGAGCACAGACCGCAGCCGCTTGTTTCTATCGAGCCGTCGCCGTAGGGTATTTTGGGGTAATCATTTTGGTTGTAATATTTATATGCCATAACGGCCTCCTTAATATTGTTCGTCCTTATTCGCCCGCTCCGCAAAGTATTGATAAAGCGTGCAGGGCATTCCCCCGTTTGAAAGCTTGCGGCGCTTGTTCGCCTTTTCGCCGTAAAGCTGTTCAAAATTCTGGTCCGTCGTTATTATGGACTTGCTCCAGCCCTTAAGCGGGGCAAAAACTGCGCTCATTTCGCGTATTATGCCCTCCGCCTCGCCTTTTTTCAGCATACGCTCGCCGTACGGCGGGTTGCATACTATAACGCCGCGCTCCTCAGTTGCCTTCAGCTCCTTCAGCGGCTTCACCGCCCAGCTCAGCATAACGCCCGCCTTCTGCGCATGCTTTTTGCATATGGCTATGCTGCGTTCGTCAATATCGCTGCCAAGTATATTCAGCTTTATGTCCCGTATGGAATCAATGGCTTCCTTTCGGGCCTGCATAAAGTATTTTTTGTCAAGGAAGGGCCAATTCTCCGCCGCAAAGCTGCGGTTCAGCCCGGGAGCCTGGTTGCGGGCTATCATCGCCGCCTCGATGGGCATTGTGCCGCTGCCGCACATGGGGTCTATAAACGGATAGTCGCCCTTGTATCGCGTTAGCGTAACTATCGCCGCGCCAAGCGTTTCGCTCAGCGGAGCGGCAACGTTATATGTTCTGTATCCCCTGCGTGAAAGCCCCGCGCCGCAGGGGTCAAGGCAAAGCGTGGCTTCGTTTTTGAACATGCCCACTTCAACCAATATCTCCGCGCCCGTTTCCGGCAGCAGCATTGTATGGTACGCTGCCTTCAGGTTTTCCACAATGGCCTTTTTGGTTATGCTCTGGCAATCCTTAACGGAAAACAGGTCGCTCTTCGCGCTTTTGCCAACAACGTGTATAAACGCATCCTTGGCAAGATACTGCTTCCAATCAAGCGCCTTCACCCCTTCAAAAAGGTCTGTGAAGGTATGCGCCTCAAACCGGCCCACCTCAAGCAGCACCCTTTCCGCCGTCCTAAGCCACAGGCACGCCCGAGCCATCGTGAGATAGTCCCCTTCAAAGCGAATTTTAGCCGAGTCCACGCTCACCGGTTCTATCCCCAGCTTTCTCAATTCCGTTGCCACCAGCGCCTCTACGCCCAGTTTGCATGTTGCCTGAAATATCATTTTTCCTCCTGCGCCGTAATTGGCAATAGTTTTTTCAGCGCGTTGTCCAGCCGCAGCGTGGATACGCCGTATGCGTTGCATATATCCGCACGCGAGGGCTTGCCGCCGCATTCCGTGCGGGCGGTGTATTCTATCGCCGCCGCAAGCGCAACCTCCTGCGCGCGGCTTATGCGCGGCAGCCGCTCCTGCGCGCCAACGTATCTGTCCCATAGCGAAACGGCTGTTTTTGCCTCCCGCTCGCTGCAATGTTCATACATATTGGCAAGGCACATCGTGAGCGCGTTTCTGTATGCCGCGTTCGCCGCGTTTATTCTCAGCTCCGCCCGGCTTTCAACCAGGTGACCCATTATATAAAGATAATACGGCTGCTTTGCGCCCATCGCCGCAAGCGCGGCTATTGCATTGCGCTTGAGTTCGTCGTCCTGCTCCCGCATCAGCAGAAAATCCCTCAGCAGCCCTTCGCTGCGCTTGTCCCCGAATGCGGCTGCCGCCGTAAGCAGCGCCCGCCTTATGGCAATATCCGGCAGGGTAAAGCCCCAGCGTATCAAAAGCTCCAGCTCGTTTGAATTCTGCCATTGACTATGAAGCTCGGCGGCGCTAAGCTTCATCAGTTCGTTTATTCGGTTTATGCGCCGCACCGTTTCATCGAACGGCACCTGATAATTTGCTGCAAAGCGGCGTATGTTCCCGCGGGGCAGCTGCCCCTTCTGCGCGTTGTAGCAAAGCTTTTTGTAATATTTGGCTATGGTGTCCGTTGGGTCTATGCGGCAAAGCTTATCGTATGCATTATATGCCTTATCATAGCGTTTCAGTTCATATGCGCATATTGCGTAGCGATGCAGCGCGTCCTCATCATACGGCGTTTTTTTCAGCAGCCGCTCCGCTATCTTATATGCGTCCGCAAACCGCCCAAGCTCCATCAGCACAAGGCTTATTCTGCACAGCTCGTCCGTTCTTTCCGTATTCGTGCGGCAGAGCGCGTCCGCCGCGGCGTTTGCGTTCGCCCCGTCCCGCATGGCGCAGTATACCATGGCTTTGTTGCAAAGCGCCTGTGTGTCGTTAGGGTCGGCATTGAGCACTGTGTCCGCTTCGCTAAGCGCCCGCTCGTAATCCTTTTTGCAAAAATGCAAAAGGCTCAGATTGTTCCGCGCATAGTTCAGCCCCGGGTTCAGCTTCAGCGCCCGTTCAAGCGCCTCCCTCGCCGCGGGGAAGTTTTCCCGCTCCAGCGCCTTTCTGCCTTCCTCCGCCGCATCCAGCGCCATGTCCTCCTTCAGCACGGGCGCAAGCTCGCCAAAGTCCCCGGGCCTGTATTCCGCGTCGTCAATAGCATCCAGCAAATCGTACGCATCGTAAATATATTCCCCTTCAGGCTCCACTTTAAGGTAGCGTTCCAGCATTTTCTTCGCGCTGTCCGTTTCGTTAAGCGCAGCCAGGTTGCACCCAATGCCGAATATGGCTTCCGGCTCCACGTCCTCGCGCGAAAGCAGCGGCAGCAGCACCCTGTTTGAATCGTCGTAACGCTCCATCTCGCTCAATACTTCCGCAACCGCTATGCAGCTGTATTGGTCCTCCGGCTCCTGCTCCATGGCCCTGCGGTAGCTGCACAGCGCCTCTATAAGGTCGTTTTTGTCCAGCTTGTCGTTCCCTCTTTTGTAAAAGAAGTCCCCCTTCTGTTCAAACGAGAGCACGCGCCCCGTGCTGTTATTCCGTATCGCTCCGTTCATCCGAATTTCCGGCCCCCTCTTTCAGTATAGCCTCCAGCTGCTCCTTGGTGAAATGATACACCTTGTTGCAGAAGCGGCAGGTAAGCTCCGCCTGCCCCTCTTTTTCTATCATATCCGTCAGTTCCTCTTTGCCAAGGGACATCAGCACCGCCTCAAGCCGCTCGCGCGAGCAGTCGCATCTGTATTCCGGCTGCGCACTGCCAAGTATTTCAAGCGTGCATCCTTCAAACATATTTATAAGTATGTCCCTCAATTCTTCGCCTTTTTCAAGCCGCGCTGCAAGCTTTGCAATATCGTCCGCCTTGGCCTCAAGCGCGGCTATGGCCTCCTCCGGACAGTTTGGCATAGCCTGTATAAGCATTCCGCCGGCGCTGAGCACCTTCAGCGTTTCTATATCCACCCTTACCCCAAGGTAAACAAGCGAAGGCGTCTGCTCGGAACGGGTGAAGTAATTTGCAAAATCCTCGGCAATTTCGCCGGATATCATCTCGCTGCGGCCAACGTAAGGCTCCTTCATGGAAAGGTCGCGTATAACGGTAAGCTCGCCAAACCAGCCCACCGCCAGCGCCACGTCCAGCTTTCCGTTTGGCGCGGGGGGCAGCTCCACGGACGGGTTCTCTATATATCCCTTCACCCTGCCGGAACGATACGCCGTGCAAACTATGTTGCCCGCCTCGCCGCCGCCTTTTATTACGGTAGTCACCTTTTCATCGTCGTTTTTAAGGTCTGTGCCCATCATGCTGGTCATTATCAGCGCCCGGCCCAAGGCCGCCGTGCAAACGCGGCTGAGGTTATGCGTATTGCGCGCCGCCTCAACCATTTCCTTTGCGGATATGGCCGTGAACCTTACCGATTTATCGAACATTACGCCCCTTAATATTTTATCGCTCATAATAATTCTTCTCCTTTTATATAAAAATCAGTCGTTGGGCTTTATCGCCCTGAACTGTATCCTTTCGCTTTTTTCATTCGGCGCATCGAACGTGAATGCGTCAAACGCTTCTATTCTTTCAAACCCCGCCCGCTTCAGCGCGCCTTCCATCTCCCTTTGGGAATGCGCCCGCTGTATTTGGGATTCATTGAAGCGCACATAGCGGCCGTCCGCCTGCTTTTCAAACAGGGTCAGCTCCATCTGTATCTGCTTGGTCTGCTCGTCATATGCGTTTTTCCATATGTACGCCGCCGCGCTTTCATCCTCTGCAAAGGTATTATTGCCCAAAATGGTTGAAAGCTTGTAGCGCGACGATATGTCAAACAGCAGCATTCCGCCTTCCCTCAGCGCGGCATACGCATTGGCAAAAAAGCCCTCCGCGCCCTTTAGCGTAAGGTAATTCACCCCGTCGCACACGGCAAGCACCGCGTCCGCCGGCCTGTGCAGCGCAAGGCGGCGCATATCCTGGCAAACAAACGGAACGTTCACCCGCTCCGCGCGGGCGTTTTCCGCCGCAATGCGCAGCATTTCTTCCGATGCGTCAAGTCCTGTCACCTTATATCCCCGCTTTGCAAGCGGAATGCTCAGCGCGCCCGTGCCGCAGGCGCAGTCCGCAACGCGCTCTATCTTTGCATCGCCGAACAGGCTTATTATGTATTCAAGCCACGCCTTGCGGTCAACCGATTCCATAAGCGAATCATATACCCGCGCAAAATTAGAATACAAGACCAAACCCTCCCCATCTTATATGTGAACAATTTTACAACAAAGCCATTCCCTTGGCAATACCGCTTGAAGCCCCATGCGGCCTTGTGGTACAATTCTCGTGTTAAAAAGCTGCGAAGGAAGCGTGAACATATATGAACGATGCAAAAAAGGACAAAAAGCGCCTGCATCCGGGCGTAAAGGTGCTTATAATACTGCTTGCCGTAATAGCCGTGCTGGGGCTTACGGTGGCGGTGCTGGGGCTTAACCTGCTCAACCGCATCTCCCGCCCCGGCAGCCCTACGCCGGAGCCTGTTGAAAGCAGCCTGCCCACGCCAGAGTCCACGGACGAAGCGCCGCACATGACCCCTACGCCTACCCGCACGCCTGTAGCTACCCCCACGCCGGAGCCGAAGGCCACTCCCGCGCCAACTCCCGCCCCGCTGAGCGAATATTACGAGCAGACGCCGCTCACGGCGGAGCAGCTTGCCCAGTTCGATGCGGATAACAACGACGACCGCTACGTGAACGTTTTGCTCATAGGCGCGGACAGGCGCGCCACAAAGGGCCGCTACAATGCGGACACAATGATGATAGCCACGGTGGACACCGTGAACAACCGATTAAAGCTCACCACCCTCATGCGCGACATGCTCGTGGACGTACCCGGGCACGGGTACAGAAAGCTCAATTCCACCGTTGCGCTCGGCGGGGTTGAACTGCTGTATCAAACCATAGAACATAACTTCCATTTGAAGCTGAACGACTATGTTATGGTGGATCTTCATTCGTTTGTTGACGTTGTGGACGCGATAGACGGCGTTACCGTTGAAATGACGGCGGAGGAGATAAGCGCCGCAAACGACTGCATAGCCGGTCTCAACAAGCAGCTTGGCGTTGAATACCTTTGGGATGGGTTCATATTTGCGGACCCCGGCCCCGTGCATCTTAACGGCAAGCAAGCGCTGGGCTACGCCCGCATAAGGAAGCTGGACAGCGAATTTGTGCGCACAGGACGGCAGTTTAAGGTGCTGAACATGATATTTGCCAAGTTCCGCAAGTTCAGCGTTACCAAGCAATACGAGCTGCTTTATAAGCTGCTGCCGCTGGTTGAAACCAGCATGACCAACGATGAAATAATAGACGCCGCGGCGAAGCTGCTTTCCACCGGCCAGCGCGGGCTTATGTATTACAGGCTTCCCATTGAAGGGCTTTACCAGAACGGCAAATGGGAAAAGCACTTTGTGTTCTTCTGCGATATGGGCGCGATGAGCGTTAAGCTGAACGAGTTTGTGTTCCATAATGCGGACGAGGTCAAGGCTGCCGTTGAGCAAGCGCCCAACCCCTCCCTGCCCCCGCGCACGCCTTCGCCCGTGCTGCCCACGCCTGACGACGGCAGCAGCAGCGGCTGGAGCACCGCGCCGGGCTTCGGCTGGGGAAACGAAGAATAATTAGTAGTAGCATGGCGAACATGTGTATGCTATAATGATACCATCAGTTGACAAGGACACACAAGGTTTTAGGGGCCAAATAGCACGGCATAGCTGTGTCGTCCTCATTTGAAAGACCTCTAGTATTCCTGCATTCGTCCTCCTTGCTCTGCCATACTCTTTGGCTCCTAAAACTCAAAGACCCTAAAGGAATTGCTTTGAGGGCAATCCAAGGCCGAGGAGCGCAGTACTACTGGAGGTAATTCAAGCGACGAGAACGCAGGAGTGTCCCAAAGCAAACCTTTAGGGCTTGTGTGCTCTTATCAACTGATGGTACATCATTCGTCTGTTTTGTGCATTTAAGGAGGTATACCATAATGGCAAACACGGTATGGAAAGACAGAAAGCGCACGTTCCTTGGCCTTCCATGGAGCTTTACCCGCTATGAACTTACCGAAGAAAAGCTGATAATAGAAACGGGTCTTTTCGGCCGCAAGGAAGAGGAGATACGCCTTTACAGAATAATGGACATAACGCTGCACAGGCCCCTTGGCCAAAGGATACTGGGCCTTGGCACAATACATCTCTGCACGGCGGACCGCTCCGCGCCGGAAATGGACATAAAGCGCATAAAAAAGCCAAAGCAGGTGCGCGATATACTTTCCGACATGGTTGAGCACGAGCGCGAGGAACGCCGCATAGGCGCGCGCGAATATCTTGGCGGCGCAGAAATGGACGATGACTGCGACTGCGGCCACGAACACTAAGCAATAAATATTTTTAATATATACGAGGTTTTTTCAATGCAGTATTTCAGCACACGGAACGCCTCGGAACGTACCTCGCCTTCGCTTGCGCTGCTCAATGGCCTTGCGCCGGACGGGGGCTTGTACGTACCCGAGGAATTGCCCGCGCTCTTTTCGGCGTGGCTTTATTCGCTTGAACGACGGGAGCTTTTTGCCCGCGTTATAAGCGCGCTGATAGACGATATCCCCTATGAGCGCATACTTGCCGCTGTGGACGCGGGCTACGGCGGAAAATTCGATACTCCCGCCTTTTGCCCCGTTGTTAAGGCGGGGGATGCGCATATACTGGAGCTTTGGCATGGGCCAACCTGCGCATTCAAGGACATGGCGCTTTGCATACTGCCGCACCTTATGAACGCCGCGCGGGAGAAAAACGGCCTTAAAGAGGACCTTGTTATACTTACCGCCACAAGCGGGGATACCGGCAAGGCCGCACTTGCGGGCTTTGCGGATGCGCCGCATACAAAGATAATAGTGTTCTATCCCGATGGCGGCGTGAGCGAGCTGCAAAGGCTTCAAATGGTCACCCAGCGCGGCGGGAACGTGCGCGTGTGCGCCGTGCGCGGGAATTTCGACGATGCGCAGCGCGGGGTCAAGGCAGCGCTTGAAGGCTTTAAGCACGAAGGATTGGTTGCAAGCAGCGCCAATTCAATAAACATTGGCCGCCTTGCCCCGCAGACCGCGTATTATTTCGCCGCGTATGGGGACATGGTTGCAAACGGAACGATAGAATTCGGCCGGGAGGTCGATTTTGTTGTGCCAACGGGCAACTTCGGCAACATACTTGCCGGTTATATGGCCAAGCGCATGGGCCTGCCCGTAGGCAAGCTTATCTGCGCATCCAATGCAAACGATGTGCTTTATCAATTCCTCAGCGAGGGCGTATACGACCGCGCAAGCAGACAGCTTATCAAAACCGCCTCCCCCTCAATGGATATACTTATATCCAGCAACCTTGAGCGGCTGCTTTTCTTCATGGCAAACAGGGACAGCGAGGCTGAGGACGCCGCGCTTGTGGCCTCCCTTATGGCGCAGCTTAAGGAAACGGGTCGCTATGCCTTGCCTAACGACATGCTTGAGCGCATCCGCGCGCAGTTCCTCTGCGGCCGTACGGACGACGATGCAGCGTTTGCCGCAATACGCGATATGTGGCAGAACTCGCATTATCTTATGGATACGCATACGGCCGTGGCATACAGCGTGTATGCCCAGCTTAAGGCAAAGGGGCTCATCACCGCGCCTGCGGTGGTTCTAAGCACAGCGTCCCCATTCAAGTTTGCCCCGGCAATGCTTAAGGCGCTTGGCGAATACGCAAACGAGAGCGGCTTTGACGCGGCGGATAAGCTTTCCGCGCTCACCGGCCTTGCTATCCCCGCAGGGCTTGGCGGCATAAGGGAGCTGAGCGTGCTGCATACTGACGTTATCGACCCCGCCGAAATGGGCGCATATATACACAGCGTATTATAAAAGGAGCATACTTATGAACAGCGAATACCTTATAGTACACAAATCCGTCCTGCCGGACTGTTACGAGCGCGTTGTTCGCGCGCGGGAGCTTATACGCACAGGCGCGGTAAGGGAAGTGAGCGAAGCGGCGCGCATGGTTGGCATATCCCGCAGCACATATTATAAATATAAGGATTTCATATTCGCCCCCAGCGAGAATACGGCCTGTAAAAAGGCCATATTCTCCATGCTGCTCAGCCACGAACGCGGCGTGCTGGGCCGCGTGCTCAACTGCCTTTCCGATAAGGGCGCAAACATATTGACAATCATGCAGAATCCGCCCATAGGCGAGCGCGCAAGCGTTGTTATAAGCGCGGACATAACCGGCCTTACCGAGGGCATAGACGCAATAATTGCCGCCCTGTTTTCAATAGGCGGCGTGGAGCGCGCTGGTCTATTGGACGTGGAGTAAGCCAATGGCAAACGGCACAGAGCAAAAGCATACCGCCTTATTCGGCCGTTCTCCCGAGGCCGTGCTTTCAGCGCCCGGCAGAACGGAGCTTTGCGGCAACCATACTGACCATCAATCCGGCCGCGTTATAGCCGCGGCGATCCGGCGCAGCATTACCGCCGCCGTTTCACCGCGTGCGGACGGCAAATGCCTGCTGCATACGGATATTGGCGCGTTTGAAGTGAGCCTATCCACCCTTGCGCCCGCCCAAGGCGAAAGGGGCGCATCCGCTGCGCTTGTGCGCGGCGTTGCCGAGTATTTTGCGGCGCATTCGCTGAAAATCGGCGGCTTCAATGCGGCGATAAAATCGGATATACCCATAGGCAGCGGGGTTTCATCTTCAGCAGCGTTCGAGGTACTTATAGGCCGCATATTCAATGCGCTGTATAACAACGGTTCCGCGGAGCCGATGACCATCGCTCTCGCGGCACAGTACGCGGAAAATGCGCACTTCGGCAAGCCCTGCGGCTTGATGGATCAGGCGGCGTGCGCGCTTGGCGGGGTGCAGTTCATAGACTTTTTTGATAAAGCCGCGCCGAACGTAAGCGCGCTTGAATGGCCGTTTACAAACGAATTTGCAATATATATCATAAACACGGGTTCAGGCCATGCGGACATGACGGATGCTTATACCCAAATTACCGCGGATATGAAAAGCGTCAGCGATATTCTTGGCGTGGACAGGCTTGGCCATGCAGTTGAGGCCGAATTCATGCGCCGCCTTGGCGAAATACGCAGGGCTGCTGGCGACCGCACAGCGATGCGCGCACTGCACTTTTTCGGCGAAAACGCCCGCGTGAGCGATATGGCTGCGGCAATACGCTCGGCGGATGCGGCGGCGTATGCGCGCATAATGCGGCAAAGCGCGGCATCGAGCGAATCCCTTTTGCAGAACATATTCACACCCGCTCAGCTGGACAGGAGCTTAGCCATAGGCATAGCGCTCGCGCGGCGGTATCTTGACCCGATTGGCGGCGTCGCCCGCGTTCACGGCGGCGGCTTTGCGGGCACAATGCAGGCGCTTGTCCCCATAGGCGCGGAGGACGGCTTCACGCGGTATATGGAAAGCTTTTTCGGCAAAGCAAGCGTTATTCGGGCAATATAAAGGGCACATAAAAAAGCGGCTGTTTAATGGTTATAAAACAGTTAATGGAGCATATCGGTACAGTCTCATGCCGGCATACTATGTAACGTGATGCAGCCCCTTGGCTCTCCCTTTGGGAGAGCTGTCACCGCAGGTGACTGAGAGGGTCTTGCAGGCCGGCCGAAGCACAGTAAAAGTCCACGATGAATCTGCCAATAATCCGCTGTTTGTAAATCTTTACCGGATATTTGCGCAGAATAAGATACCATAGCTTACGTTCGTTGGGTGTCATCTCCCGGCGAAGCCGCCGGGCATTTTCTAATTGAGCATTGTCTTTGGGTATGGTCATTGGTTACCCTCTCCGTCCTCGCTGCACTCGGCCACCTCTCCCAAGAGGAGAGGCAAGGGATGCTCGCACGGTACACCAAAAGGTGTATAGAAATGCGTCCTTAAACCGGTTAGACAAATTCCATCATTAACAGGAACAGCAGATCATAATGCTGTTCCTGTTAGCTGTCTTATGATGCCCGCCCTTTAAGCCGCTTTTTTGATATGCATAGTTTTACGCTATTTCCAGCGCAAGCTCCATCATTTCAGTGAAGGTGTTCTGCCGCTGCTCCGCGTCAAGCGCCTCGCCCGTAACAAGGCTATCGGATATGGTGCAGATGCAAAGGGCGTTTTTGCCCGCGCGCGCGGCGTTTAGATAAAGCGCGGCCGCTTCCATTTCTATTGCCAGCACGCCCATCTTCTGCCAATCCATGGTGTTCATGGAATCGTTATAGAAAGTGTCGCTTGAAAGCACGGTGCCGACCTCGTAATCAAGGCCCATCCTGTCCGCCTGCGCGGTTGCGGCGCGGAGCAGCTCCCAGCTTGCAACGGGGGCAATGGTTCCGCAAAGGCCGTATTGCGAGGCGTAGCCGGAATTGGTGCAGGCGCCCATGCCCAGCACAATGCTCCTCAGCTTGGCCTTTTCGTTTATCGCGCCCGCGCTGCCCACGCGGATTATGTTCTCCACGCCATAGAAATTGAAAAGCTCATATGAGTATATGCCCATGGAGGGCATGCCCATGCCGCTGGCCATAACGCTTACGCGCTTGCCATTATATGTGCCGGTGTAGCCCTGTATGCCGCGCACGTTGTTCACAAGCACAGGGTTTTCAAGGAATGTTTCCGCAATGAATTTGGCCCTCAGCGGATCGCCCGGCATAAGCACGGTCTTTGCAAAGTCGCCCGGTTTGGCGGAAATGTGCGGTGTAGGTGTGTTGCTCATGTAATTATTCCTCCCATTGTTATTTTATATAAATTCATTGTTCGTCCTCGTCGTCCGCGCCGGCGTATTTATCAACCAACTGCGAAACTTCATCGTCCGCGGGCAGCGCGGTCACGCGCTCAAGCGAGCGGTTTATCTTATGCGTCCGCGCGCCTATCAGCCTGCCCAGCTCCTCGTCCGCAAGGCGCAGCCTGTCCCGCGTTTTGGCAAGCGTTTTTTCAAACGATGCAAACTCCGTCTTTACCGCACCCAGCACCTTCCAAACCTCCCCGCTGCGCTTTTGTATGGCAACGGACTTGAAGCCCATCTGCAGGCTGTTCAAAAGGGCAGCCATTGTGCTTGGCCCGGCTATGCTCACGCGGTATTCCCGCTGTATCGGCTCCATCAGGTTAAGCCGCAAAACCTCGGCATACAGCCCCTCCGTAGGCAGGAACATAACTGCAAACTCCGTTGTATACGGCGGGTTGATGTATTTTTTCGCTATGTCTGCGGCAAATTCCTTTATTCTGCCCTTCAGCACGGCCTGCGCCGCCTTCACGGCGTCCGCATTTCCCTGCTCGTATGCGTCCATCAAATTGGTGTATGCATCGGCGGGGAACTTTGAATCTATGGGCAGCAGCACCGTGCCGTCGTCCGCGGGAAGCTTTATTGCGAACTCCACGCGCTCGTTTGTGGCCTGCTTCACCTTTGCGTTCACTTCGTATTGTTCGGGCGCCATCATTTCGCCCAGTATTGCCCCAAGCTGAATTTCGCCCAGTATGCCGCGGGTCTTTACGTTTGAAAGCACCTTTGAAAGATCCCCCACGCCGGACGCAAGCGTCTGCATTTCGCCAAGGCCCTTATAAACCTGCTCCAGCCGCTCGCTCACCAGCGCAAAGGAGCGCGAAAGCTTATCCTCCAGCGTTTTTTGCAGCTTTTCATCCACTATGCTGCGCATTTCGTCCAGCTTTTTGCCGTTATCCTCGCGTATATCGGCAAGCTGACGCTCCACGCTGCGGCGTATCTGCTCCATGCGCTGCGCGTTTTCAAGGGCGAATGTTTTGAACCGCTGTTCCTGATTGAGCGTATCTCGCTGATATTCGTTCAGCAGCGTTTCGCCCACGGCATTTATGCTGCGGCGAGTATTCTCGCTCACCTCCGCACGCAGTGCGCGCTGTTCATCCAGCATGTCCCGCTTCAGGCGGTCAATCTCCCGTGCTGTGTCCCTTCGGCCGCTGATAAGCAGTATTACAAGCGCAAGATTAGCTATGCCAACTATCAGCACGGCTATAAGCAGCGCCTCTGTCATATCTTCTCCCCTCCCCCGTTTGCGTTAAAAACGCAGCCTGTCGCCGTATTTATCGGCAATGTAGCCGGTGGACGGGTCTATCGCGTTCATATACGGCCTGCCGTCAATATGCCTTCTTATGTTTTCGGCGGCAATCTCTATCATCCTGCGCTTTGTTTCGGCCAGGTGGAAAAATCCCGAAACGTGCGGCGTTATAAGGCAGTTTTCAAGCCCCCACAGCGGGCTGTCCTTATCAAGCGGCTCATGCGCGGCAACGTCAAGCCCCGCCAATATGCCGCGCTCCGCTATCGCCTTGGCAAGGGCGGCTTCGTCAATGGCATTGCCGCGGCCTACGTTTATCACTATGCAGCCTTCCTTAAGCATTGCTATACGCTCGGCATTGAGCATGTTCACCGTTTGCGGCGTGTTGGGAAGCGCCATGCCTATAATATCTGCCCTTGGGAGTACGCTGTCCACGTTCCCGGTCAGCACCAGCTCGTCTATATAGTCCGGCTTGTGCGCATCCGTGCGGCGCACGCCTATCGTGTATGCCCCAAGCAGCTTCAGCTTGCGCGCAAATTCGCCGCCTATGTCCCCAAGGCCGAGTATCACGGCCGTTGCGCCCGCAATGCTCCTTACGCCGCCCATGTCCTTCCATTCATGCCTATGCTGATTGTCCCTGTATTGATGCATGCGCTTCATAAGGCAAAGCAGCATGGCAAGCATATGCTCGCTTATGGCAAGGCCGAACGCGCCGGTGGTGTTGGTTATGGCGCAGCCTTCGGGCAGCTTGCCAATGTAGCCGTCCGTTCCCGCGGTAAAAAGCTGCATCAGCTTAAGCTCCTTTGCGTATTGCAGCAGTTCAGCATTGACATTGCCGAATATTATCTCCTTGTCCGCCATCATGTCCGCCGTAACTTCATTCGCCGCGGCATATGTAAACTCCGCCCCGGGTGCGGCGGCCTCTATGATTGCCCGTTCCTTATCGTCCATAGGCACGGTAACAAGTATTTTCATCTTACATGCTCCTTAGTATCAAAATTTTCGTATTCCACGCGCGCAAGCGTAAGCCCGTGCGCGGGTGCGGTGGGGCCTGCAAAATCCCGCCTGCCCGTTTCAAGTGCGCGCACAATGCCGTCCGCATTCCTGCCCTGGCCGTATTGCAGCATTGTGCCCACCATTATGCGCACCATGTTGTATAAAAAGCCGCTGCCTGCCACGTCGTAAGCAAGCAGGCCGTTTTCCTCGCTCCAGCGGGATTCGTATATCGTCCTTACGGTGGTCTCCGGCGTAACGCCGACCGCCATGAAGGCGTTGAAATCATGCTGCCCAAGAAACATTGCCGCGGCCTCGTTCAGCTTATCCTTATCCAGCCGCCAATGGTAATGCAGCGCGGTGTTGCGGGTAAAGGGGCAGTCGTGCGGCGTATTCAGCACGCGGTAACGGTAATGCTTGCGCACCACGTCGAAGCGGGCATGGAAGCGCGGCTCGGCCTCGTCCGAATACACAACGCGTATATCCTTCGGCAGCCCAGTGTTCAGCGCGAACGCGAACTTTTCCGCCGGTATGCGGCAGTCCGTGTCAAAATGGGCTACCTGCGCCGCGGCGTGAACGCCGCTGTCCGTCCGTCCCGATGCATGGAGCGCGCATTTGTGGCCGGTCAGCTTGGCAAGCTCCTCCTCCATCACCTGCTGTATACCAAGCCCGGTAAGCTGCCGCTGCCAGCCCGCGTATGCCGTGCCGTCGTATTGAATTATCATGCGCACGCGCCGCGTCATATCGGGTATACCTCCCCGCTCTGTGTCTGTATAAAGCAAAGCTCAATTTCGCCGTCTATCAAATATATTGTCATAACGCCCTTTTCGCATTGATAGAGCAGTATGCTCACTTCGCCCCGCCTGTCTATATCCGCCGCAAAGCCCGCCTGTTTGGCTGCGGACACCATCAGCTCCGCTTCGGCTGCGTCTTCGCTTCCGGAAAGCACTTCGCGTATTGTTGAATCCGCCTTGCCGCCAAGTATATAAAGCTCGTCCCCCCGCATGGAGTAACCGTGCGCATTCAGCTCGTTTGCAACGGCCTCAAGCGGATCGTTTTTGCTTATTATGCTGCTCCACACCGCCGCGGCAATTATTATCCCCACGGCTATAAGGGTGAGCATTGTGCGCGTATGCCGCTTCACGGTATAAGCTTTTGCGCTGCTATTGTCAGCGCGGTAAGCACCGCGAACGCCGCCGCCGCCACGCCATCCCCGCGGCCGAATTTGAGCACGTTCATGCGCGTTCTGCCCTCCCCGCCGTGATAGCAGCGGCTTTCCATTGCCATGGCAAGTTCGTCCGCCCGGCGGAACGCGCTAACGAACAGCGGAACAAGTATGGGTATCATGTTCCTTGCGCGCTTTATAAGGTTGCCGGATTCAAAGTCCGCCCCGCGCGCCATCTGCGCCTTCATTATCTTGTCCGCTTCTTCAATAAGCGTGGGTATAAAGCGCAGCGCGATGGTCATCATCATGGCAAGCTCATGCGCCGGAAAGTGGATTTTGCTCAGCGGCATAAGCAGCCGCTCCAGCCCGTCCGTAAGCGCAATCGGCGTTGTGGTCAGCGTCATAAGGCTTGTGCCGACAAGCAGCAGTACGAGCCTGAGCGTTATATACACGCTCTGCTTTATGGCCTCGTCCGTAATGCTTATTATCCAGAATGCGATTACGGTTTTGCCCGTGCGCACCATAAAAAGGTTCACTATGAACATGAACACCAGCAAAAACCTTATCGGCTTTAACGAGCGTATAACGTAGCCAAAGGGCACGCGCGCAAGATATATGCATATTGCCGCAAAAAGCGCGGGTATTATGAACACCGGCGTTTTGGTAACAAGGAATACTATCACTATATACACAATCATGCCCAGCAGCTTCGTGCGCGGATCAAGGCGGTGTATGGCGGAATTGCCCGGGAAATATTGGCCCAGAGTAATGTCCTTTATCATGCCCGGCCTCCTTTGGAAAGGAGCTTGATCAGCGCCAGCTCCATCTCCTCTATTTCATATATATTTTCGGGAATATCTATTCCGCGCTTTCTCAGCTCCATGCCCAGCTTTGATACCTGCGGCACGTCAAGGCCGATTGAGGTGAGCAGTTCGCTCTGCGCAAACACATCCCGCGTTTTGCCCTCCATTACAAGCCTGCCGCCGTTCATCACGGCTACGCGCTCCGCCCTGTCCGCCATATCATCCATAGAATGGGACACCATAAGCACCGCGCAGCCCAATGACGCGCGAAGGTTATCTATCGTATCCAATATGGCCTTCCTACCCAGCGGGTCAAGCCCCGCCATGGGTTCGTCAAGCACCAGATATTTGGGCTTCATGGCTATTATTCCCGCCAGCGCCGCGCGCCGCTTTTCGCCGCCGGAAAGCTCAAACGGGGACTTTGCCGCGAACTTTTCCGGCGCAAGGCCAACGAGCGCCATCGCTTCATGCGCGCGCTCAAGCGCTTCCTCTTCCCCTATGCCCATGTTCTTAACACCGAAGGCGACGTCCTTTTCAACGCTTTCCTCAAAAAGCTGATATTCGGGGTATTGGAATACCATGCCCACAAGCTTTCTTCCCTCCATGCGCTGCTTTTTATCCGCCATGTCGAACCCATCGACGTGAACGGTGCCGCTGTTGGGCTGAAGAAGGCCGTTAAGCTGCTGCACAAACGTGCTCTTGCCGCTGCCGGTATGGCCTATGAGCCCAAGGAATTCGCCGTCCTCTATCCTAAGGCTTATGTCTGTAAGGGCGGCCTTTGTTATTGCGCTGCCCTGCATGTATGCATAATTCAATTTTTCGACAACGATAGGCATATTGCTTGCGCCATTTCCTCCACGCTGAGTATACTTTTCGGCAGGTTTGCGCCGTGCGCATTCAACCTGTTTGCAAGCTGCTGCATCACGGGCACGTCCAGCCTGTGCTTATGAAGAAGCTCATCCTGACTGAACACCTCTTTTGGTGTGCCTTCAAGTATCATTTCGCCCCCGCTCATAACGGCCACGCGGTCCGCGCCTATGGCTTCCTCCATATATTGGGTTATCATAACAACGGTTATGCCGTTTTCCCTATGCAGCTTTGTCACAAGGTCTATTATGTCCCTGCGCCCTTTGGGGTCCAGCATGGCCGTGGCCTCGTCCAGCACAAGCACCTTGGGCTGCATGGCAAGCATGCCCGCAATGGCTATCCTTTGCTTCTGCCCGCCGGAAAGCATATTGGGCGCGCTGTGCGCGTATTTTTCCATGCCCACGGCGGCCAATGCCCTGTCCACCCGCGCGCGTATCTCGTTCCCCGGCACGCCTATGTTTTCCGGCCCGAAGGCAACGTCCTCTTCAACAATGGTGGTAACAAGCTGATTATCCGGATTCTGGAACACCATGCCCACCCTTTGGCGTATGCTGAGCGTGTCCGCCTCGTCCGCCGTGTCCATGCCGTCCACCAATACTTTTCCCTCCGTGGGCAAAAGCAGCGCGTTAAGATGCTTTGCAAGCGTGGATTTGCCGCTGCCGTTATGCCCAACCACCGCCACGAACTCGCCGTCGTTTATGGTAAGGGACACGTTGTTCAGCGCCTTTGCCGCCGCGTCCTCGTATGCGTAGGATACGTTCTGTATCTCTATCAAGCCCGTTTCACCTTCTTTTCCCGTGCGGATAACGCACATTCATATCTAACGTATGATTATACCATTAGTTTGCAAGCGCGCACAACCCCCAACCTGACGGCAAAAAAGCGGGCAGGATCGCTCCCGCCCGCTTAATATGCGCTTTGTCCTATTCGGTTTTATCTGCCGGAGGTCTGCTGGGATATGCCCTTGATGGTCTTTATTACCCAATCGAAGTCCGCGCTCTGTATAATCGCGCCGCAATACTGGCACTTGGCCGTGGCGTTCAGATCCAGCGGAGCGCCGCAGTTCGGGCAATTCTTTGCCGCGTCCTCGGTGCGCTCAAAGCTCTTGGCGCCCTTGGTGCGGATCATGGTCCATTCATATGTCATGAACTTCTCCGCGGTCTTGCTGCCGCTCACCACTGCGCCGGTAGCATCGTCCACGGTGTAATCCTTTATCCTTACCCTTACAAGCGCGGTAACAATGTCGTGCTTATCGTCCTGGCCAAAGCCCGTAAGGTCAACGCCAAGCACCGCAATATCGTCCACGTAGTTGGTCTTGCCCGCCTTTATAAGGCTGTTAAGCTGCGCATTGAACTGGTTGAAGATGGCGTCGTCCATGCCGGTGCGCATCTCTTCCCAGGTTTTGTTCTGCCAGCATTCCTGCATCCTTACATACAGGTTGCCAATCTTTTCCTTCATCTTTTCTTCGCTGAAGGCGGGATCCAGCTTCTTCAGATCCTCTATGGTCATGGGCAGCACTGTGCGCTGCGCGCCCGCAATACGGCTGCCGCCGCTTCCGCCCTTCTTATTCCTGCCGGATACTATGACAATTATTATAACTATTGCGGCAACGGTAATGGTAGTACCAAGGCCCCATTCCCCGCCGCCTCCCGATGAAGAGGAATAGTCGCTGCTGCTCCAATCACTGCTGCTCCAATCGCTTCCGCTGCTGCTCCAGTCGCTTCCGCCATAATCGCTTCCGCCGTAATCGCTTCCGCCGGAAAAGCTTCCCGCATCGGCAATGCCGGGCGCGGGGGATACCATTATCGCCAGCACCAGCATAAGCGCCATCGCAAGGGCTAAGAACCTTTTATCCATTGCTTCGCTGTCCTTTCATACACAAAAAGTTGTTAAATCCGTTAATAAACGCATCTATATGTATCATTATAATCCATATCGCTCGTCCGTGTCCATAGTTTTTACTTCTCATAATGTTCATATTGTGTTAAAATGGAATAAACTCAACAGTCAGGAGGTATCGTATATGTTCTGCCCCAAATGCGGAAGCAATGTTCCCGATTCAACCAAATTCTGCCCCACCTGCGGCGCGCTCCTTGCAGGCGAAGCTCAGCAGGCTCCCGCGACCGAACCCCAGCCGGAGCCGCAGTATCAGCCCCAGCAGCCCGTTTATCAGGCCGCACCCGCTGACAACAACCCCGCCGCGCTGAAGGTCAGCCAATTCTTCTGGCTTGACTTTTTGACAGGCATCCCCCTCGTCGGCTTCATACTCACGCTGGTATGGGGCTTTGGCGGCGACGTAAACGAAAACAAGCGCAATTATTGCCGCGCAAAGCTTGTTTGGCTGCTTATAGGCATTGCCGTTACCGTTATATTCACCATAATAGCGGTGGCAGGCGGCGGACTTGCGGCACTTATCTACGAACAATATTGATAAATTGAAAATACCGCATATGATAAGGCTCCTTTACGGGAGCCTTGTTCGCCCGAAAAGGAGACAGATTATGTATAATACAACGCCCATAACCGGCGTATATGCTTCCGCGCTGAGCGCGCTTGGCATTGAACCCGCATCAGGGACTCAGGCGCCCATAGCCGCGCTCGATAAGCTTTGCAAAAAGGCCTTCGGCGGCGAAAAGGCGGACAGGCTGCTGCTTTATAATCCGGACGCGGTGGCCCTTTGGCTTTTCCAAAAATACAATGAAATGTTCACCGATGCGCAGCTTGCAAGCAGCATAATGCTGCCGCTTTTAAGCGTTATGCCCAGCGTAACGCCGGTTTGCTTCGCTTCCATGTACACGGGCCTTATGCCCGCGGAGCACGGCATAAAAGCATACGTTAAGCCGGTTTTGAAGTGCAACACCATATTTGACGACCTTGTTAAGGCCGGCAAGCGCGTGGCGCTCGTTTCCACCAGCAACGACAGCATATCCATGATATTCCTCAAGCGGAACATAGATTATTATATTTACGATACCGTGGACGAGGTAAACGCAAAGGCCATGGAGCTTATAGAAAAGGACTGCTACGACGTGATGGTGGTTTACAACGGCAATTACGACGGCACAATGCACAAATTCGGCACCGAATCGGCGGAGGCCATTGCCGCACTGAAGGCGAACCTTGCGTTCTATTGCAAGCTTGTGGACGCGGTAAAGCAGCACTGGGCGCAGCACAACACGTTCTATGGCTTTATGCCCGACCATGGCTGCCACGAAATAGACGGCGGCTGCGGCGCGCACGGGCTGGACATGGAGGAGGACATGAACATAGTCCACCTTTACGGCTGCAACGCAAGGAAATAAGCTTTAGGCATACAAAAAGGCTCTTTTGTGCTGAAAGAGCTTTTTTAATATCTGTACTCAGTCCAAATCCTTCCTGTATATCTTCACAAGGCGCTTGCCTTCCTTATACATTTCGTCGTCCTCGTGTATCATTGCCATGCCAACGTAGCGGCAGCCGGCATACTCCATGGTTTTATAGGATGCGGTATTGTCCGGCACGCAGGTTATGAACACATGGCCAAGGTTGTGCTTTTTGGCAAGCCTGAACAGCAGCTTGCACGCCTTTGCGGCGTAATGCCGCCCGCGGTAGTTTTCGTCTATGCCGTAACCTATGTTACCGCCTATGTACAGCCCCTCCGTATGCCCTATGCGCAAATCGCACACGCCTATCGCCATGCCGTTCATAAGGCATATATCGAATTTATATGCAGGCACGAACTTCTTTTCGGGTATCGAGTCCGTCATGCGGCTCACGCGCAGCATTATCTCGCCGTCGCTTAAGTCGCTTGTGTCGTAAAAAATATTGCCGCGGTTGCTATGGCAGTCCATCCATATGAACAGATTCCCGTTTTCGCGCTTTTCCATTATGCCGCCGTTGGCAAGCGCCATCTTTACGGATGCCGTATTGCCTTCGTGTATGGTAACGAGCGCCTTGTCTATGCCAAGCTTGGCGCATTCCTTCAGCGCGGCTGAAAGCATAAGCTTGCCGTAGCCCTTGCCGCGCGCTTCCGGGCGGATGGCATAGCCCATGTTGCCGCCGTCCTGCCTGAGCCTATCGGTCAAAAAATGCCTTATCTTGACCAGGCCCACGGGGCATGAATCAACATAGAAGAAGAAAAACGTCTGCGGCACTTTGAAGCCATCGTATATTTCGGTTTTAAGCGATTCGGCATAGCGCTTTTCAAGCCACGCTTTGTATTCATCGTATGAAAGGCCGCGCGCATCGTTCATCAGCCCGTTTTCGTCCGCGGGTATGCTTTGCAGCATGTCGTATATATCCCGTCCGCAAGCGGCACTGAGTTTTATAAGTTCCGTATTCATATCAAAAAGCCTCCATACCGAATATTTTTGCAATTATACCATCCTGCCGCTACCCATGCAAGCGCAAATGATATTTTGCAAACGAAAAAGAGAGCCGCCCTATGGCAGCTCCCTTTATTTATCGCTTTATATTTGGCGGTTTATCAGACGATACCCTGAGCCATCATAGCATCGGCAACCTTCTTGAAGCCCGCGATGTTGGCGCCGGCAACCAGGTTGTAGCCAAGACCGGCCTCAGCAGCGGCCTTCTCGGAAGCGGCATGGATGTTGACCATGATGTGGTGCAGCTTCTCGTCCACTTCTTCGGGCTTCCAGGTCAGGCGCTCGGAGTTCTGGCTCATTTCGAGACCGGAAACGGCAACGCCGCCCGCGTTAACAGCCTTGGAAGGCGCAACGATGAGACCCTTGTCCATCAGGAAGTACAGGGCTTCGTTGGTGGTGGGCATGTTGGCAACTTCGATGTAGTACTTCAGGCCGTTGGCGATCATCTGCTCGGCTTCCTTCATGCCGATTTCGTTCTGATACGCGCAGGGCATGCAAACATCGACCTTCTGGCCCCAGGGCTTCTGGCCGGGGAAGAACTGTACGCCAAACTTGTCGGCATAGTCCTGAACCTTGTTGCGGCCGCTGTTGCGCATGTCGAGCATGTAGTTGATCTTCTCTTCGGTCACTACGCCGTCGGGATCGTAGATGTAACCGTCGGGGCCGGCCAGGGTGACGACCTTGGCGCCCAGCTGAGCAGCCTTCTTGCAGACGCCCCAAGCCACGTTGCCGAAGCCGGAGATAGCAATGGTCTTGCCCTCGATGGTGTCGTTCTCATGCTTGAGAACTTCGCACAGATAATACACCGCGCCGTAACCGGTAGCTTCCGGACGGAAGGGGCTGCCGCCGAAGGAGGGAGCCTTGCCGGTGAGAACGCCGTTCTCGTAGGCGCCGCGGATGCGCTTATACTGGCCGAACAGGTAACCGATTTCGCGGCCGCCTACGCCGATGTCACCGGCGGGAACGTCCACGTTGGGGCCGATGTGGCGCTGGAGCTCGGTCATGAAGCTCTGGCAGAAACGCATGATCTCGGCGTCGCTCTTGCCGTTGGGATCAAAGTCGCTGCCGCCCTTGCCGCCGCCCATGGGCAGGCTGGTCAGGCTGTTCTTAAAGGTCTGCTCGAAGCCGAGGAACTTCATAACGGAAAGATTTACGTGAGAAGCAAAGCGCAGGCCTCCCTTGTAGGGGCCGATGGCGCTGTTGAACTGCACGCGGAAGCCGCGGTTGACGTTGACCTTACCGGCGTCATCCACCCAGGGTACGCGGAACTCTATCACACGCTCGGGCTCAACAAGGCGCTCAAGCAAACCGGCCTTCTGGTATTCGGGATGCTGATCGATAACGGTCTCAAGGGACTTGAGGACCTCTTCAACGGTCTGAAGGAATTCAGGCTCGTTCTTGTCGCGCTTTTCAACCTTCTCCAGGACTTCCTGAATGTACGCGTTCATTGTAGTACCTCCAAATATAATAATGCTTTTTTCGTCATGCGTGCCGCGCAATATGGTTTCACGCCACGCATCAAGCTTATCATAAATCTAAGGTATACTAATGTCAAGCTAATTGTCTGCTTATAACAATTTTTTCTGTTAAAAAGATGTAAACATGGGGAAATGTGATGGAAAGGGGGGTGAACTCCCTCTAACCGATCCCCTCGGCAAATTGCCCTCTGTACTATCTTGGCACAATGCATTATAATTAAGCGTGTAATCATTTCTTTTGCCATGGGAGGGTAAATATGTCATCTAAGGCGGACCGCAGCGAAAAGCGCTTCACCAAGGCCGAAAAATCATGGATAATGTATGATTGGGCCAATTCCATCTATGCCACCAATATTATGGCGGCCATATTCCCCATCTATTTCGCCATGCAGGCGAACGAAACCGGCAACAAGCTTTACGGCTTCGCCGTCAGCGCGGCGGCGCTCGTTGTGGCGGTGCTTGCGCCAATACTCGGCGCGATAGGCGACTTTTCCGGCATGAAAAAGAAGCTCTTCGCCGGATTCCTTGTGCTTGGCCTTGTGTTCACCGCCGTGATGGCGGCGTTTGAGGACTGGCGGCTGATGCTCGTGGGCTTCATACTTTCGCGCATAGGCTTTTCCGGAAGCTGCCTTTTCTATGATTCCTTCCTGACGGACGTTACCACGCCGGAGCGCATGGACAGGGTGTCCTCCTGGGGCTATGCAATGGGCTATATCGGCGGCAGCACCATTCCCTTCATAATATCCATTGCAGTAATGCTGCTTATGAACCAAAGCGTGCTTTCCTATAAAATTGCCATATTGATAGTTGTTGTATGGTGGGCGGTGTTCAGCATACCCTTCCTTAAAAACGTAAAGCAGCAATACAGCGTGGAGGACGCGCCGCAGGCCCTTGCAAAGGAAGCCTTCCGCAACGCATGGAAAACGTTTAAGGATATACTGAAGGATAAAAAGATACTGTTCTTCATAATAGCCTACTTCTTCTATATTGACGGCGTGGATACAATAATATCCATGGCGACGAACTACGGCGAAACCCTTGGCCTTGGCGCGATAGGCATGATACTTGCGCTGCTTGTTACGCAGATAGTTGCGGTACCCTTCAGCATACTGTTCGGCAACCTTGCCAAGAAGGTGGGCGCTATGCGGATGATAGCCATAGCCGTGTGCGTATATTTCGTTATAACTATACTTGGCTTCTTCATGGGCTTCAATATTGAACAGGCGGAGCTTTCCGGCGGCGATATAGATGCCGCGCTCAAGCTGAGCAGCACGCTGTTCTGGATACTGGCAACGCTCGTGGGCACGGTGCAGGGCGGCATACAGGCGCTCTCCCGCAGCTATTTCGGCCAGCTTATCCCGCCGGAGCGTTCCAATGAATACTACGGCTTCCTTGATATATTCGGCAAATTCTCCTGCGTGATAGGCCCCGCGCTCTATGCCGCGACCTATGCGGCAACGGGCAGGGCGTCCCTTGGAATACTTAGCATAATAGTGCTGTTCTTCGGCGGAATGGTTGCGCTGTTCGCGGGCCGCAAATACATGAAGGCAGAGGAGAAATAAGTTGGAAGAGCATTCCGGGCACAGACAAAGGCTTAGGGAAAGCTTTCTTGCTCTCGGTGCGAAGGCCATGCCGGAGCATCAGCTGCTTGAACTGCTGCTTACCTATGCAATACCGCGGCGGGACGTGAACCCATTGGCGCATAGGCTGATAGAGCGCTATGGGTCGCTTGCGGCTGTGCTGAAGGCCGATGTGGCGGAGCTTAAAAACGCCGGCTTGGGCGAATATGCGGCAACGCTGATTGCCCTTGCGGGAGCAATGCGGAACATAAGCGAAAAGCCGCGCAAAAAGCAGCGGCTCAATAATCCCGAAAGGGCTGCGGAATACTGCATGCAGCTTCTCAGGCCGCACAGGTACGAGGTTATGTACCTTGTGTCGCTGGACAGCGGGCTGAAGCCCATACACGAGGACATGGTTTCAAGCGGAACGATAGACCAAAGCACAGTTTATCCGCGCATAATTGCCGAATGTGCTCTGCGCCACGCGGCGGCATACGCAATGCTTTGCCATAACCACCCAAGCGGCAACCCCGCCCCCAGCAACGAGGATATAGCCATGACAAAAATGATATTTTCGGCGCTGAGCGGCATCGGGATTCAATTATATGACCATATTATAGTTGGGGATGAACGCGCGTACAGCATGGCGCGCAACGTATACATCCCAAGCGATATAAACAACAATAATCAGGGAACGGAGGACAAGAGCACATGAGCGGCTATATGGAAGAATATCTGCGCTGGAGGCAGGCGGAAAAGCTTGCCCCGCAGCTTAAAGCGGAGCTTGAGGCGATAGCCAATAACCCCAAGGAGATAGAAGAACGGTTCTATACCGAGCTTGAATTCGGCACGGCAGGTTTAAGGGGAATACTCGGCGCGGGAACGAACCGAATGAACGCGCAGGTTATAAAGCGGGCAACGCTGGGACTGAGCGAATACATACTGGGCTTCGCTGACGGGGCCGAGCGCGGCGTTGCAATAGCATATGATTCCCGCCGCATGAGCCGCGAATTTGCGTTGGAAGCCGCGCTTACCCTCTGCGCAAAGGGCATACATGCCTATATATATGATTCGCTGCGCCCCGTGCCAATGCTTTCGTATATGGTAAGAAGGCTTAAATGCATAGCGGGCATTGTAATAACCGCCAGCCATAATCCCCCTGAATACAACGGCTATAAGGTATATTGGCAGGATGGCGGGCAGGCAGGCCCCAAGCAGGCGGAGGCCATATACGCCGAAATAAAGCGGCAGGATTACTTCTCCGGCCCCGATATGACAATCGAACAGGCCGAAGCAAGCGGACTTTTAACATGGTTGAGCGACGCTGACGACGCGGATTATTACCGCGACACGCTTTCAGTTATGCAGCGGCCCGAGCTTGTTAAGGAGCAGGGCGATACGCTGAAAATGGTATACACTCCCCTGCACGGCAGCGGCAATCTGCCCGTGCAGCACATATTGAAGCTTGCGGGCATAACAAACGTGAGCATAGTGGAACAGCAGCGCGAGCCGAACGGGGACTTCCCGACCGTTACCGCGCCCAATCCGGAGGACCCGAAGGCGTTTACGCTTGCGATGGAGCTTGCGGATAAGGTCAATGCGGACGCAATAGTTGCCACCGACCCGGATTCGGACAGAATGGGCCTTGCCGTGCGTGAAAAGAACGGCAAATTCCGCGTGCTTACGGGTAACAAGATAGGTTCCCTTTTGCTTTACTATATACTCAGCGCCATGAAGGAGCGCGGAGCCATTCCCGCTGACGGGTTCGTTGCAAAAAGCATAGTGAGCACCCGCCTTGCGGATGCCATATGCGCACACTTCGGCGTTAAGCTCAGGTGCACGCCCACGGGGTTCCGCTTTATATCCGAGCTTATTGAAAAGAGCCATACCGAGCAGGGCTTCGGCACGTTCATATTCGGCTTTGAGGAAAGCTACGGCTTCCTTGCGGGCGGCTTTGCACGGGATAAGGACGCCGTGTGCGCGGCGATGCTTGCTGCGGAAGCCTGCGTATATTACAGAAGCATGGGCAAAACGCTCAGCGACGCTCTGGGCGAGATAGAGGCCCTGTGCGGCTGCTATAACGAAGCCGTGAAGAGCTACACCCTTTCCGGTAAGGAGGGCATAGAGCGCATAGCCGGGGCTATGGCGGCGCTCAGGAGCGACACCCCGCGGGAGTTTGCGGGCGTGGCTGTGGACAGGTTTGAGGATATGCGCTCCGGCAAGGCAATGGATTACGCCGCGGGAAAAGAGACGGAGAGCGAGGTTACCGGCATGAACGCCGTGCGCTTCCTGCTCAGCGACGGGGCATGGATATGCGTGCGCCCCAGCGGCACGGAACCAAAGCTTAAATTGTATATAGGCGCAAACGCAAAAACGGATGAAGAGGTTGAAGCGCTGCTGAATAAGCTTATGGCTGATACGGACGCAAAGCTCAGCGCGCTGCTGAAAGGATAGAATAGGCCAATGCAAAAGAAAATGCCCAGCGGAGGGCAAAACGAACAAAACCTGAATAACGACGCCGCAAACGTGCAGGAGCGGCAGTATAAGCGCATGACTACCGAGCCTGTCAGCCGCGTGGTGCTGTCCATGGGCATACCCGCGGTGATAGGCATGCTGGTAACCAGCATATATAACAGCGCCGATACTTATTTCGTGGGCCAGCTTGGCACCAGCGCATCCGGCGCGGTGGGCGTTGTGTTCTCGCTTATGAACATAATCCAGGCCGTGGGCTTCACCATAGGGCAGGGCGCAAGCAGCCTTATCTCCCGCCGCCTTGGCGAAAAGGATTATACCCACGCAAACCGCATTGCAAGCACAGCGCTGCTTTTGGCGGTTGCCTTCGGACTTATAATACTGGGCGCGGGGCTTATATTCCTTGATCCGTTCATGCGGCTCCTTGGCGCAACGGAAACGATGCTGCCGCATGCAAAGGCGTATGCGAATTATATATTGATAGCCGCGCCGTTCATGGTGATATCCTTCGTGTTGAACAATCTTCTGCGCGCGGAGGGAAAGATTAAATATGCCATGATAGGCATAAGCATAGGCGGATTGCTGAACATTGGCCTTGACCCGCTGTTTATACACACGCTTGGTCTCGGCACGGCGGGCGCAGCCATAGCGACCGGCATAAGCCAGCTTGTAAGCGCGATAATACTGCTTGCGGCGTATTTCCGCAAGGGCTTCACGGTGGTGCAGCCATGCGTAGGCCAAATAGAGATAAGCGGAAAGATGCTGCTTGACATATTCAAAACCGGCCTCCCCGCGCTGCTCAGGCAGGGCTTGGCAAGCATTTCAAGCGTTGCGCTCAACCGCAGCGCCATGGTGTATGGCGATGCCGCCGTTGCAGCTATGAGCATAGTGAGCAAGGTGTTCATGCTCATATTCTCAACCTCGCTTGGCATAGGGCAGGGCTACCAGCCCGTTGCGGGGTATAACTACGGGGCGAAGAAATATGCCCGCGTGCGCGCGGCGTATAAGTTCACGCTTATACTGGGACTTTGCGTAATGGGCGCGGCAAGCGTTGTGGCGTTCATATTCGCGCCGGAAATAGTTACCATGTTCCTTAGAGACGACCCGAAGGTAATTGAAATAGGCACGCTTGCGCTGAGAATACAGTGCATTGCCATGCCGACTGTGCCTTTCGTTGTAGTAGGGAACATGACGTTCCAGTCCGTTGGCAAGGCCGCGCAGGCCAGCTTCCTTTCCGCCTGCCGCCAGGGAATATTCTTCCTTGTGTTCATAACCGTGCTGCCGCCCATACTCAAGCTTACCGGCGTGCAGTGCGCGCAGGCCTGTGCGGATGTATGCACGTTCCTTGTGGCAATTCCAATGACGCTTGTGTTCTTCAGGCGCATGCCCAATGAGGACGAATAGTCTGAATATTGCACCACAAACCCGGTTGATTCTTTCAATCGGGTTTTTATTATATCAGGCTGTATGTATCAAAGCATTGCTTATGACAGCATAAATAATAGATAATATATTATTTTCGGTTTTCCCCTTGTGCCGTGGATAAAGATAATCTATAATACTGAAATTATTATTAATGGAAAGGGAAAAGCTATGCCAAACAATTTTGATTTCGGTTCAATGGTGTTTAACGAGGCCGTGATGCGCGAACGCCTTGCGGAGGATACCTACGCCGCATTGAAGGACACAATAAAGCGCGGCGCGCCGCTTGCCAGGCACATTGCAACGCCTGTTGCCGCGGCAATGAAGGAATGGGCGATAGAAAAGGGCGCCACACATTTTACCCATTGGTTCCAGCCGCTTACCGGAATCACTGCGGAAAAGCACGAGGCTTTTATCGCCCCCGGCGCGAACGGCGGCGCAATACTGGACTTTTCCGGCAAGGAGCTTGTTGTCGGCGAATCGGATGCGTCGAGCTTCCCCTCCGGCGGGCTTAGGGCAACGTTCGAGGCACGCGGCTACACCGCATGGGACCCCACGGCATACGCTTTTATAAAGGAGGATACGCTGTGCATACCCACGGTGTTCCTTTCATATGACGGCGACGCGCTGGACAAAAAAACGCCGCTGCTGCGCTCCGCCCAGCTTATCAATAAAGAAGCGCTGCGCCTTGTGCACGCCATGGGCAGGCAGGATATAGAGCGCGTTACGCCAAGCGTAGGCGCGGAGCAGGAATACTTCCTTGTGGATAAGGCGCTTTGGGCAAAGCGCAGGGACCTTGTGCTCTGCGGCAGGACGCTTTTCGGCGCCAAGAGCGCCAAGAGTCAGGAGCTGGACGACCATTATTACGGCACGCTCGATACCCGCGTGAAGGCGTTCATGGCGGAGCTGGACAGGGAACTGTGGAAGCTGGGCGTATTTGCAAAAACGGAGCATAAGGAGGTCGCGCCCGGGCAGCACGAGCTTGCGCCCGTGTTCAGCGGGGCAAACAGCGCAACTGACCATAACCAGCTTATAATGGAGCTGATGAAGCGCATAGCCCCCAAGCACGGCATGGTATGCCTGCTGCATGAAAAGCCCTTTGCCGGAATGAACGGCAGCGGTAAGCACAACAACTGGTCCCTGTCCACCGAAAGCGGGGAAAACCTGCTAAACCCCGGCAAGGAGCCGAGCGAGAACACGCTGTTCCTGCTCCTGCTTACGGCTGTTATAGCCGCCGTGGACGATCATCAGGACCTTATCCGTTTCAGCGCATGTTCATATTCAAACGACCTTCGCCTTGGGCAGACGGAAGCACCGCCGGCGATAATATCCGTATTTATAGGCGATGAGCTGGGCGAGATAATGGACACCATATGCGCCGGCAATGATTACAGCCGCGCGGAGCAGCAGTTCATAAGCATGGGCGTTGAGGCCATGCCCCGCGTGAAGGCGGACAATACGGACAGGAACCGCACTTCGCCGTTTGCATTCACGGGCAACAAGTTTGAATTCCGTATGCCCGGCAGCGCGCAGTCCATTGCCGATGCGAATATTGTTATAAACACCGTTGTGGCGGAAGCCATGGCGCGCTTTGCGGACGCGCTGGAGCATGCCGAAAACAGGGAGCAGGCCGCGCGGGAACTTATCCGCAGCGAATACGAAAAGCATAGGCGCATAGTTTACAGCGGAAACTGCTATTCCGAAGAATGGGAAAAGGAAGCCGAACGCAGGGGACTATATAACCTGAAAACCACCGTTGAGGCGCAGGATCGTTCCATTGCGGACGAAAACGTTGCACTGTTCAGCGGATACGGCATATTTTCAAGGCGGGAGATGCTTTCCCGCTACGAGGTTTCGCTTGAAACATATGCAAAGCTTGCCGAGATAGAGGGCCGCACAATGGCCGAGATGGCCGCCAAGGAGATAATTCCCGCCGTGAGCCGTGCGCAGGGCGAAATGGCAAAAACGGTATCCTACAAGCAGAGTATATGCATAGATACCGAGCCTGAAATGCGCATACTGCGCGAAGGCGCGGCATTGCTTAACGAACTTGACGCGGCCTGCGGCAAGCTGAACGCCGCGTTGAAATATGCCGACGAGTCCGACTGCGCGCACGAGCGCGCCTGCCGCTGCCGCGATGCGGTGGTGCCGGCAATGGCCGCCGTAAGGCACGCCGCCGATGCGCTCGAAACCATAACGCCGCACGAAGCGTGGCCCTTCCCGAATTACGAGCAGCTTTTGCTTAATGCGGAGTAAATATTTTTGCAGGGGGGGCCAGGGAAGATTTCGATTTCTCCCCTTAGGCCCCCCTGCAACCCCATTAAAACGATCGCTCCGCGAGGGGTACGGCACTTGTACGCCGCGTTTGCACTGTGCCAAAATGCGCCCCTTTCCGGTGGCCTGTCGAACGAAGTGAGACTGAGGGGTTGACGTAAAAACAAACCAAAAGGGACGCTTTCGCGTCCCCTGCAATTCTTTGTTCTTTATTCGTTCCTTATTGCCGCCAAGGGCGAAAGCTTCATGGCGCGCATTGCCGGATACAGGCCGGATATGAGCGCCACCACTACCGAAAACGCCAACGCGCCCACGGCAAGGTAGAGCGGAATGATGCTCTTGAACCCACTTGATTCAAGGAAGTTGTTCAGCACAAGGCTAAGCCCGTAGCTGAGCCCAAGGCCCAGCGCCCCGCCGAAGAAGCCTATATACGCCGCCTCCGTAAGGAATAATCCCGCTATGTTGGACATGCGGCAGCCCAGCACCTTTATTATGCCAATTTCCTTAGTGCGCTCATATATGCTCATCATCATCGTGTTCATGATGCCTATTGCCGCGACCAGCAGCGACACGCCGCCTATCGCGCCCAGCAGATACTGCGTCTGCTTGAGCTGCTCCTCGCTTTGCTGCAGCCATTCCTGTATGCAGCTTGCGCCGAAGCCCATTTCCTCAATCTTGGCCTTAACTGTCAAAACGTCGTCTATATCCTTGCACTTGACTATAACCTGGTTATAGTTCTTTTTGTTCAGGGATATATAGTTCGGGTTTTCCTTGGCCAGCTTTTCCAGCACCTTTATATCCATTATGCAGTACCAGCTGAAATCGTTGCCGCTCTCCTCAAGCATACCCGTGGGCACAAGGGTATATATCTTGCCCTTCTGCTGGCCGGGATCGCCGGGCTGGTTGGTATATACGTTTGAATAGTCAAACGTAAGCTTGAGCCGCGAGCGTGAGGTGACCTTGGAGTTGCCGTCCTTGTCTATCGCGGGGCTCCAGCGGTTGGCGTTGGGGTCATAGAAATTGTTGTAAAAGCTGCTCGGCACAACCATCTGCACCTTGCCGCCCGCAAGCTTGCTGCCGGGATACTCGCCTTCGGCAAGCTTTATGCCGAAAAGCTCCGCCTGCTCCATATCTATGCCCATTATGCTCACATCGGTGGCATATTTGCCGCTCATCGCCATGCCCCATGCGGTTATCTGCGGCATTGCGCCTTCAACGCCGGGTATCTTCCTAATCTCGTCCACGGCCTTTTTATCCAGCTTCACTTCCTTATATGTGGATGATTGGCCATCGCTCGATTCAACGTAGCGGTAGTTGTTCACCGTTATGTTCGTAAGGCTGCCCATGCTGGCATAGCTGTCTATCATGCTTTGGCGCATGCCAACGCCCAGCGACACCATTACAACAATGCTGCTGGTGCCTATAACCATGCCCAGCACCGTTAAAAACGCCCTTAGCTTGCGCCGCCACAGGTTCAGGAACGCCGTGCGGAGCAGATCGGGTAATTTCATACGTCCTCCAAAGTCTTAGCGCGCTTCTTTTTCAGCAGTATTATGGCAACCACTATCGCCGCCGCAACAACCGCGCCAAGCGCGATCCATATCCAAACCGGAGTGCCGGAGGAGGAAGGATCGTCCATGCCGCCTATGGTGGGCTGGTCAATAAATCCGGGGTCGTCCATGTCGCCGTTCGCATCGGGGTTATAGGCTTCCGTAACGTAAAGGCTCAGCGGCAGCCTTTCTTCCATCTTCTCCTCAAGGGAGTCCTCGTAGCTTATAACTATTTCGCCGTCTATCTGGCCAGGCGTTGCGGTTATTATGGAAAGATCGGCGCGCATGCTGTTGCCCGCGGCAACGGTGCCCTGGAAGAAGCTGTCCTCAAGGGAAAGGCCGTCGCCCTCAACGGTTACCATGCAGTTATATATGGGGCTGCGGCCCATGTTGTAAAGCGAGAAATATACCGGAACACTTTCGCCCTCCATGGCCTCGCCGTCAACGGTGGGGTCGTCTATCTTCAGGCGGATCTTCTGCATTACCGTAACGGGTATCGATGCGCTGGATTCGCCCTTGGCAAGCGTTGCGGGGCGGGTTTTTGTGCCTTCGTATTCAAAGTCCAGCTTTATTTCATACGCCTTGGCCTCCGTATCGGGCGCGGTAGCAATGCTCATGGTCATGGTCTTGCTTTCGCCCTTGGCAAGCTTATCGATATACAGCGTGTTGGAGCCTTCTGCGGGGGTCAGCTTGCCGGTATCCGCGTTGTTGGTCATGGTCACAAGTATGCTCTTGGTATCCTCCTCGTTTGAGGTGTTGCGCACGGTGAAGGTAAGCGTGAATGTTTCGCCCGCGTATATCTTTTCTTCGGAGAAGCTGTAGCTGTCCACAACAAGCTTGGGCAATGTCTGCGTGGTTTCGCCGCCCGGGGTTTCGCTTGCGCCTTCGTAGCCCTTTGTAACGTTTACATACAGGCTCACGTCGCAGCTTTCGGTGGAGGAGCCCTCCGCGCTGCCCCAGCCGCGCTCATAGGTAACGGTGAAGTCAACCTTCTTCACGCCCGCCGTAACCTTATCGGCAAAGCGCATGTCAAACTGGAACTCTATTATCTGGTTGGCGTTTATGAAGCCGTTATAGCCAACGGTGTAGTCCACCCGCTCTATTGCGAAGGGAAATTCGTCAAGGCTTGTTGAAAGCTTGGGCGCGACCTTTATGTTCATTACCGGCCCGCTTACGCACATCAGCGGCAGCCTTACAAGCACCTTGCCGCCGTTTTTGCCGGATGCGGTGGTAACGACAAGGCCGTTTGGGTCATAGCTGGACAGCCTGAACGCCGCCGCGGGCTTAGACGGGTCGGGGGAAGGAGAGGGCGCTGCCGGGTCTATCGTAATGGTTATATTCGCCGTTTTGGTTATTTTTTCGCCATCAAACGTGAACTTCAAAAGGTCGGCAAAAGTGCCGCTGTTATTTGCGCTGAACGCGGGGTTAAGCAGTATATCCACGCTTGCTCCGGCAGGTATGGTAACATCGTCCGCAGCAATGCTCTTGGGCAGAACCGTTCCCTTGGTGGTAACGGTAGGATCAAGCTTTATGTCAGCCCCTCCGCCGTTTGTAATGGTAACGGGAATGAACACCGTGCCCGTAGCCATTATAGGCGCGCCCACGGAAACAGATACATCCTTGGCCTCCGTTACGGGCGTAGGCGTAGGCGTGGGTGTAGGCGTGGGTGTAGGTGTGGGTGTAGGTGTCGGCTCCGCCAGCGCGGCGGGGCATATGGCCATGAGCAGCATGGCCGCCGTTAAAAGTGCGATTATTCTACGCTTCATCTTTGTGTATCTCCCTGTTTATTGTCTTTTTTATTTTCAGCCTGTTCGGACTGCTCCTCAAGCTCGTCGCCTATGGCGCGCTTGGGCCGCGGGGTAAGGTAGGTCGGGTGTTCGTTTATCTGTATGTCCACCACCCTGCCGTCCAGTATTTTTATTATCTTGTCCGCATACATGGCCATGTTCGGGTCGTGCGTAACCATAACAAGCGTTTTGTTGCGGCTGCGCATAACCTCGCATATGGTGCGCATAACGTCGTCGGACGTGTTGGAATCCAAATTGCCCGTAGGCTCATCGGCAAACACAATATCCGGATTGGTAACGAGCGCCCTCGCTATGCCCACGCGCTGCTGCTGGCCGCCGCTCATCTGCGAAGGCTTGTGCTTCAGGTGCTTGCCAAGCCCCATCACCTTCAGCGCCTCAACCGCCAGCGCCTCGCGCTTTTTCCTCGGCACGCCGCGGAAGGAAAGCGGGAATGCAACGTTTTCCACCGCCGTATAATACGGCATAAGGTTGAAGGACTGGAATATAAAGCCAACGTGCTTCTGGCGGAACACTATAAGCTCGCTTTGGTTCATTTTGTCCAGCCGCTTGCCCGCAATGACTATTTCGCCGCTCGTAACATGCTCAAGCCCCGCAAGAACATTGAGCAATGTGGACTTGCCGCTGCCGCTGGGGCCGATTATTGAAACCATTTCCCCCGGCATAATGCTAAGATCCACCCCGCGCAGCGCCTGAATATCAACGCTGCCCACGCGATATGTCTTTTTCACGTTGCGGGTCTGGATGATCGGCTGCGCCGCCGCGTTTTTAACTGCCTCCAAATCCTATCACGCTCCCTTCTGCGTTACAAAACGTTTTCCATATATAGCATATACAGTAAGTTTATATCACCTTTCACCATATTGCAATTGAACAATATGTGAACAAGCAAAGGGCGGCGATCTTAAATACCGCCGCTCTGTTTTCATCATAATATATAACGCCTTAGTCCCGTAAAGGGTTGCGCCCTTTCGCCTTATTTTTTGTAATTATCGGGCAGCGCCTTTATTGCGGCAAATATATCCTCAAGCCCGTCCATCTGCACGGCCTCTATCTTGCCCTCGTCGCTCAGCATGGCGACTATGGGGTCTATCGGCAGCGATGCGCATACGCCTATGCCGTGCTTGGCCGCAAGCTCCTTAACGTGGCTTTCGCCGAAGGGATATATCTTTCTGCCGCAGTCGGGGCAGGTGACATAGCTCATGTTCTCAACTATGCCAAGCACGGGAATATTCATCATCCGCGCCATGTTCACCGCCTTTTCAACTATCATGCCCACAAGCTCCTGCGGGCTTGTTACAACAACTATGCCGTCCAGCGGTATGGACTGGAACACGGTCAGCGGCACGTCTCCCGTTCCCGGGGGCATGTCTATGAACATAATGTCCTCATGGCTCCATATAACGTCCTGCCAGAACTGCTTAACAACGCTCGCAATAACAGGCCCGCGCCAAACCACCGGCGCGGTAACGTCGTCCAGCAGCAGATTTATGCTCATAACGTCTATGCCCGTTGCGGTTTTCATGGGCAGCACGGCTTCCTCCGTGCTTTCGGCCATTCCGCTCAAGCCGAATACCTTGGGTATCGATGGGCCCGTAACGTCCGCATCCAGCACCGCGGTATCAAGCCCCGCGCGCCGCGCCGTTACCGCAAGCAGGCTGGTAACAAGCGACTTGCCAACGCCGCCCTTGCCGCTTACTATGCCTATGGTCTTGTTAACTCTGCTCTTTGGGTTCAGCTTTTCAATAAAGTCCGCCGGGTTCTGGCTGCGGCTGGGGCAGTTTTCGCCGCAGGAGGAACAATCGTGGGTACAATTCTCGCTCATGATGCATCTCCGTTTTCTGTTTTAGGGCATATGGTTGCCCGTTTCTTCCAATATAATACGCCAAAACGCGAAGATAGTCAAAGCCGCGCGCAAATATTAACAAAATAGTTGCTTGCTTATTCAATCAATCTGTGGCAATATTGTTGGGTATGTAAAGGAAGGTATCGAATATGGTTTTTAATAGAAGGTTTATTCTCGTGCTCATGCTCGCGCTCGTATGCGCCCTTTTTTCGGCCTGCGCAATAGAAGCGTCACTCCCAACGGAGCCTGCCGCCCCCACCCCCGCGCAGGAGCCTGAGGCCGCGCCTACGCCCGCCCCCACGCCGGAACCGGATGCAGACGCCCTCTGCACCATGTGCAGGGACGGTTTTTTTGCCGCATTCGCGCCGGACTATTCGGGGCATGATTATACCTCCCTCGGCATGCTGGACATGCCCGGCCTTATAGAAAAGCAGCCGCTTTATGCCGAACTTGCGGCGGACACGCATACCCTTGCCCAAATGTGCGCCCGGACCGCCGCGCAGGATGTAAAAGCAATGAGCAGCCTTATTGACCGCACAAGCGTTACCGTAACAGGAAAGCTTGACTGGCGGCTTATAGCGGCGGCATGCACAATGCTTGATGAGCCGGACAAGGCCATTGCCGCGCATACGGACGTATCCGTAACGATAGAGGGCAAAACGCTTAACGTATGCGTTTCCCTGCCCGATTTTGACGCGCTTTTCGCCCCCCTTGCAAGCGACGTGCATTACGGCGCAATGTCGCTGTATTGCTACCTTAACACTACCTATGACAACAACGCCCAAATACTGGATAACGACGGCAGCTATGAGCTGAGCGATGAATACATTGCCACCATAATCGATCCCCTGCCCAAGCGGCACATAAAGGACGGCTGGTACGGCGACCGTTCCCTTTCCACCCGCCGCCACATGGGCACGGATATCCGCGCGCGTGAAGGGCAGGAAATACCCTCCTGCACGGCGGGCGAGGTTGTGCGCATAGCGTATAACGACATTGCGGGCAATTACGTTACCGTAAAAGATGATTACGGCTTCTATTATTCATATTGCCATATGGTGGAGCTTACCACCTTCCTCAGCGAAGGCGACCGCGTGGAGCAGGGCCAGCTTATAGGCCACGTTGGCAACACCGGAAACAGCGACGCGCCGCACCTGCACCTTTCCATAATCGCGCCGGAGTACGTTTATATCAATCCCTACCCCGTGCTCGCCCGTGTGCGCTACGGAAAATAGGGAAAAGCGTGCAAAACCCGTTCCAAATACCAATAAAAAATGTGTAAACTCAGTTTTAAAAAGCGGTAAAAATGTGGTTAAATGTATATCAAAAAGCGGAACGCAAAGGCGTTCCGCTTTACTTACTTATTCAGTAATCAGTTACCCATTACCGCAACGTAATCGCAGGCGGCGTTCACGGCCTTGCACACGGCGCGGGAGCTTCTGGACGCGGCGGTGACGGAATCGACTTGACCGCCGTCCTTGGTGAGGCTTACGGGCGCGCTCATACCGGCGAACTGATCGGAGAACTTAGCCTCCTTCACCTTAGCGCCAAGGCCCGGGGTTTCGGAGAAGCCCGAACCGCCGCAGCTTATGCCCGTTATCATGCCGTTATTGTCAATACCCACGGTAACTTCTATCTTTCCGCCGTAGCCGTCCGCGGTGGCCTTGGCAACGTAGCCTATGGTCTCGCCGCCCTTCTTAGCCTCGTAGCAGTAATCCACGCCGCTGTCCGCCGCAACGTCAAGCTGAACGAATTCATCCGCTTCGCTCATAACGGTTTTCCTTGCCAGTTCGTTGCTGGCCTCGTCCTGCCGCGCTATTTCGTCCTTGGTCAGCGCGTTGGTAAAGCCCAGCGCAAGCCCGGCAACAAGGGAAATGATGCACAGAAGCAGCCATGCAGGTATCTTTTTCATGTTCTTGGTTCCTTTCACTTCGTTTAACTTTTTTAGCTTTTACGCCTATTAAACTTCTGTTTTGTTCTTCGGAGGACGCATATGCTTTATAACAAGCGCCGCCGCCGTGCCCGTAACAAGGCCGGTTACGGCCCCGCTCAAAAGCAGCATGGGGAAATACGCAAGCACAGGGCTTATGCCTATCACGCATGCCGCCGCCATGCATTGCCCCAAATTGTGCGCTATGGCCCCCGCAACGCTCACACCCACGGATGAAAATTTACCCGTCCGCTTGAGCAAAAGCATCGCGCAAAGGCTGAGCGCCGCGCCCGACGCGCTGTAAAGCATTGCCGCGGGGCTGCCGAAAAGGAAGCCGCTCAGCAGCACCTTTATAACCGCCAGCGCAACCGCGCTCTTTACGCCGCAAATATAAACCGCATACAGCAGCACCGTGTTCGCAAGGCCAAGCTTTATGCCCGGTATTGCCGAAAACGCAGGCAGAAGCGATTCAACATACCCCAGCGCAAGCATCAGCGAAGCAAGCAGCGCGCTGCGCGTAAGCTTATTCGTTTTCATTTTCATCCCCGCTTACGGTAATGCTCACGCCGTTGGGCAGGCATACTATCCAGCGCCCGTTGTCGCTTTGTGCATCCGCCCCCAGCCAGCCCTGCTCAACGCAAAGCTGATTTTTGCAGGTGGAGCTGTGCATGCGCACATTGCCGCGCCCGTCGCTCTCTATCAGGTTTATCTTTTCGCCGTCCTGCTCTATTTTCAGCGTATCCGCCCTGTCAAGCGGCATACGGGCATATTCCTCGCCGTTTAAGTATATAACGGCCTCCCCGCCGTAACGTGCGCCGCGCGATAGTATTATCAGTATTGCCGCTATTATGATTGCGCCTACGGCCAAATAGACATCCGCCCGTTTCATATATTATATTTTATCACCCCGCGGGCGCATAGCGCAACCGTATTGCGCCCATTTTATTTGTCTAAATAATCACAGCCTGTCGCCCAAAATGTTCATTGTAAGCGTAAAATAAACCAAAATGCTCGCCGCGTCCGTAACGGTTGTAAGTATGGGCGTTGCCATAAGCGCGGGGTCAAGCTTCAGCTTCTTGGCAAGCATTGGCAAAAGGCAGCCGAGCGATTTTGCAATGCATACCGTTGCAATGAGCGTAAGCGAAACTATGGCCGCCACGGCAACATCATGATACTGTATTGCGATGCGCGCAAAATTGATAAGCGCAAGGCCCGCGCTGACCAGCAGCGCAACGCGGATCTCCTTGAACCAAACCCTGGCTGCGTCCCGCGGCTCAATTTCGTCCAGCGCAAGGCCGCGTATAACCATAGTAGAAGCCTGCGTGCCGCTGTTCCCGCCCGTATCCATAAGCATGGGAATAAAGCTTACAAGCAGCGGTATGGCGGCTATTGCCGCTTCAAAATGCTCCAGCATTGCGCCCGTTATCATGCTTGAAAGCATAAGTATCACCAGCCATACTATCCTGTTCTTGGCAAGCTTCCATATGGGCGTTTTCAGGTATTCCTCCTCGCTCGGGGCCATACCTGCCATCTTTTCAAAGTCCTCTGTATTCTCTTCCTGCAAAACGTCCACCGCGTCGTCAACGGTGATTATGCCCACAAGCCTTTCTTCGTTATCCACCACAGGGAGCGATATCATGTCGTATTTAGAGAACAGCTTTGCAACTTCCTCCCTGTCGTCCAGCGTATGCGCGTGGATAACATTTGTGTTCATTATATCCCCAACCTTGGCGTTCGGGTCCGCAAGCAGCAGCTCCCTTATGGTCACCACGCCTTCAAGCTGCTTTTCGCCCGATATCACATAGCATGTGTATATCGTTTCCTTATCTATGCCCGTGTTGCGTATCACGTCAAACGCCTGGCCCACGGTAAGCCGCGGCTTCAAATACACATATTCATTCGTCATCAGGCTTCCGGCCGAATCCTCCGGATACCTTAAATATTCGTTTATAAGCTTTCTGTTTTCCGGGCTTGAAACCTGCATCAGCTTTTTCACTACGTTCGCCGGCATTTCCTCCACCAGATCGACATAGTCGTCCAGATACATGTCGTCCAGTATATACCCAAGCTCCGTATCGCTGAGCATTTCAACAAGCTTCTGCTGCACGTCGCTGTGCATATACGCAAACGTTTCCGCCGCCGTCTCCTTGGGAAGTAGGCGGAACAGGCGAAGCAGCGTTTCCGGCTCTTCGTTTTCTTCAAATATCTCCTCTATTGCCTCGGCAACGTCAACCTCGTTCATGTCCTGAACCAGCGTTTTTACCGCGCCATATTGCTTGCTCTGCAAAAGGGAAAGCAGCTTTTCAATCAATTCGTTGTTCATCATGGCAAACCTCCTTCTTTCAGGCGGCATGCCATGCGTAGGATATGCCCAAAGAGTGCGCGCGTATCAGCGCACAGCCGAATGAACAGGTGCATCCATCGCCACGAACAGGCCGCCTGCATATTCTGTTTTATTTACGCTACTGGGATATGGCCCTGCGTCCATGGTCAAATACACTGTCCTTTCTTTATATTCGGCGCCACGCGCTTCTTATTATTTTACCACGCAAAAAGGCGGCTTTGCAACCGCCCGTTTGATTATTTAACCAGATATATTTTGCCTTTTTTCAGCGCGAAAGGAATATTTCTATAAATTCGTCTATATCCGCATCCGTAATCTCTGCCTTGGCCATGTAGCCTATAAGCATGGAGAAGAACGCGCCGGAGCGTGCGCGTATGGTGCGCGCGTCGTTTGATTGCAGCTTGAGTGAGCCTACCTCCAGCATCAGCGCCCATTTTTTTCGCATTGCGTCCATAAGCGCGCTCAGCTCGCCACCCGCTATCGCCGCATGGGACACCAGCACAACGTGCAGCTTGGCGTGCATCTCGTCCCATAATAGCTCGTGCAGCAGGCTTTTCATGGCCTTGTGCGCATCCGTATCGCGCTGCAGCGTTTCCGCCCAGGCAAGCAGCGTATCGCCCATCCAGTCGCCATGGGTGCGCGCCGTATCCGCAATCAGTTCGTCCTTTGCCGGATAGTAATAATACAGCGTGCCCTTGGCTATGTCCGCAGCCTTGGCAATATCGTTCAGGCTTGCGCCGTCCGCCCCGCGCTCGGTAAAAAGCCGCGCCGCCGTGGCTATTATAAGGCTCTGTACGCTGTCGTAATTTTGCCGTTTGCTCTTCATGCCGCTCCCCCCTTATGCATGGCGGCTCATTTGCCCGTATTTATAACGTTCCTCGCCCACGAGCCGGATATAAGTATAGGCAATGCTATAAGGAACTTTATTATATCGGCCGCTTCAACGCAGGCGTATACCCAGCTTACGTCCATATCCGTCCAATAGCACAGCACATACGCAATAGGCACAACCACCACCAGCGTAAAAACGCTGTCCAGCAGCAGCGTTATAAGCGTTCTGCCGCCGCTCCTTATTGTGAAGTAGGATGCGTGCGCAAGCGCATGTATCCATAATGTACAGCCCGCGGCAACGAGCATACCGCCCGTCATTTCCATGACATTCTGCTCAACATTGTATATCAATGGTATAACGTCGCTCAGCGCAACTACCAATATGCCTATCAGCACATGTACCACGAAGGATACGAATATGAGCCGCGCGTCCGTGCGCCGCGCCTCCTCTATATCCCCCGTGCCGAGCTGCTGGCCCACCATTATGGCTATTGCCGAACCCATTGCAAACATTATTATTGCAAAAACCTGCCAAACGGTGCTTGTTATGTTCGTTGCCGCAACAACGTCCAGCCCGCGATAGGAGAAGCACTGGTTCTTAACGGCCATTGCCGTGCTCCAAAGGAATTCGTTCGCCAGCAGCGGTGCGCCCGTTACGGCAATTTTCTTCACAAGCTCCTTAGGTATTTTCAAATTTCTCAGCGCGCCGCGGAAGTAATGGTATTTGTCAAGCCTTCTGTAGGTGTGTATCAGAATATACGCTATTTCAAGATACCTTGCAATCACCGTGGCTATTGCCGCGCCCTTAACGCCCATTGCCGGCGCGCCGAATTTGCCGTATATGAGCGCATAGTTCAGCACGCAGTTGGTAACTATCGAAATTATGCTCGCCTGCATGGGCACTACCGTTTCGCCCGTTTCCCTGAGCGTTGTGCCGTAAACCTGGCTTAGCATGAACGGCGGCAGCCCCCACAGCATAACATACATATAATCCTTCGCCTGTTCAAGCGTAGCCGCCAGCGTTTCCGCCGTGTTCACCTCTTCATTCAGGTAAAGCCAAATAAGGTTTTCCCCGAACAGGGCAAATACAAGCACAGCCGCAACGGAAATAAGCGTGCCTATTATCATTTTGAACCTGAAGCAATGCTTAACGCCTTCATCGTCCCCAACGCCGGCATACTGCGCGGAATATATGCTGGGGCCGGAAAGCGAGCCGAATATGCTCAGATTGAATACGAATATAAGCTGATTAACTATGGCAACGCCGGATATGGCCGCGGTTGAAAGCGCGCCGACCATAACGTTGTCCAAAAGGTTTACGAAGCTGGTTATGCCCTGCTGTATAACTATCGGGATCAGCAGCTTAACAACGCTTTGGTAAAAAGCCCTGTCCGCTATAAATGTGCTTTTAATTCGCCCAAGGGCGCCCTTCTTCTCCATCGGTATTATTTCCTCGGTTATTTCCTCGTTACGCTTATTTTAATGTCCACTCCGTCGGCCCTATCGCTCTGCTCAACCTCAACCGTCATTCCCGATTCCCTAAGCTGGTTCACGGCCTGATTTATGGTGTTCATGAACAGCCTGTAATCGCGCACTATCCGCATCAGCTTGGGCCGCGGCTTTGCGCCGTCCTGCTTTTCGTCATATGCCTTGTTCAGCGTTTTTTCGACCATCTGCTCGGTCTCCTTAACGCTCAGCCCCTTTTCGGCAATCCTTTCCACCGCGTCAAGCCGCTGCTTATCGTCCGTCAGCTTTAGCAGCGCCCTTGCGTGCCGCTCGCTTAGCCGCTTTTCGGTCATGGCGGCCTTTACTTCATCGGAAAGCTTCAAAAGCCTCAGCTTGTTCGCTATGGAGCTTTGGCTTTTGCCAAGGCGGTTGGCCAGTTCTTCCTGCGTAAGGCCGTATGTTTCAAGCAGCTTTTGGTAGCATTGCGCCTCTTCAAGGTAATGCAGATCCTCCCTTTGCAGGTTTTCTATAAGCGCCATCATCGCGCTCGATTCGTCCTCAATATCCTGCTGCACTATGCAGGCCACCTTTTCCATGCCAAGGCTGGTTACGGCCCTTAGCCTGCGCTCTCCGGCAACAAGCTCGTATCCGTCGTCCACCTTTCTTACCAGCAGCGGCTGCAATAAGCCCACCTGCTGGATGGACTGGGCAAGTTCGGCAATGCTCTCCTCGTCAAACGTGGCGCGCGGCTGATAGGGGTTCGGGTGTATGGAAGCTACGTTCACCTCCACGAGCCGTTTTGATCCCTTTGCACCGTCGCTGTTTCTTATAAAGTCGAACACAGGCATAGCTTTTAGCCCTCCTTAATTTCCTTTGCCTTCCGCAAAAAAGCCCATTTTACTGCACGCGCTATTGTAGCAAAAAGCGAGTGCTTCCGTCAATACAATACTATCACAGCGGCATTTTGCCTGCCGTGCCCGCCTTGCGCGGATATGCCTTCGGCGTAGGGGCAAGCTTTTTGGCCGCAATAACATACCTTTCGCCCCATGCGCACGGGTATTCTATAAGCCGCGCGCCAAGGCAAAGCTTATTCATGGCGTTTTGCGCCGCGTCCAGCTCTTCCTTCGCCGCCGCGCCCTTGTACATTATGCTGACGCCGCCCTTTTTAACGAACGGCGCCGTCCATTCCGCAAGCACCCTTGCGTTGGCCACGGCGCGGCTCAGCGCCACGTCGTATGCGTCCCTGTGCGCGGCCGCGCGGCCCGCGTCCTCGCTGCGCATATGCAGCGTTTTCGCACTTTTTTCAAGGCCGAGCGCCCGTATCACTTCGTCCAAAAATATCAGTCGCTTATTAAGGCTGTCCAGCAGCGTAACGGTTATGTCCGGCCGCATTATCATAAGCGGTATGCCCGGGAACCCCGCGCCGGTACCAACGTCTATGCACCTGGCGTTTTGGGGTATCAGTTCCATAGGCAGCAGCGAATCGGCAAAGTGCTTTTCAGCAACCTCCCGCTCCTCCGTTATGGCGGTCAGGTTCATCTTTTCGTTCCATTCTATCAGCAGTTCATAGTATTTTATGAACTTGTCCGCCTGCTCCTCACTCGCCCCGGGTATAAGGGAAAGTATAAGTTCCTTTGTCATTCGGCCTCCTTGCGGCGCTTGAGCCATATCATTAGCACCGCTATGTCTGCGGGCGATACGCCGCTTATCCTGCTTGCGCGGCCCAGGCTCTCCGGCTGCATTTTGTTGAGCTTCTGCCGCGCCTCTATCCTAAGCCCCGCTATATCGCCGTAATCCGTGCCCCGCGGCAGGAGCGCGCTTTCCATTTCGCTGAATTTTTCAACGTGCAGCCGCTCCTTTTCAATATAGCCTGCATACCGCTCGTTGAGTTCAACCTGCTCCGCCGCTTCCGCGCTTATTTCGTCCACCTTTTCGGGATAAAGCATAACAAGATCGCTGTAGCCTATATTGCGCCTTCTCAGCAGTTCGCTCAGCTTTATGCCTGTTTTGGGCGGGGTTTCGCCGCGGCTTTCCATCAGCTTTATAAGCTTTTCCTCCGGCGGAACGGATTTTTCAAGCTTTATTCGCGCGCTTGCTATCTCCTGCTGTTTTTTCATCAGCCGCGCGTAGCGTTCGTCCGATATAAGCCCCGTCCGCCTGCTAAGCTCCGTCAGCCGCTCGTCCGCGTTATCCTGCCGCAGCAGCAGCCTGTACTCCGCGCGGGAGGTCATCATTCTGTATGGTTCGTTGGTGCCCTTGCCGGTAAGGTCGTCGCACAGCACGCCTATATATGCATCGGCGCGGGAAAGTATAAGCGGCTCCTCGCCCTTTATCCAAAGCGCGGCGTTAATTCCGGCGTAAAGCCCCTGCGCCGCGGCTTCCTCGTAACCGGAGCTGCCGTTCATCTGCCCCGCGAAGAACAGCCCCGCAACATCGCGGCTCATAAGCGCATTGTTGAGCGAAAGCGGGTCTATGCAGTCATACTCTATGGCGTAGCCGTAACGGGTTATGTGGCAATCCCTCATGCCGGGTATTGTCCTGAGCATATCCCGCTGCACGTCCGCAGGCAGGCTTGTGCTCATGCCCTGAACGTACATTTCGTCCGTGGATAAGCCTTCCGGCTCAATGAAAAGCTGATGCCTGTCCTTGTCTGCAAAGCGCACCAGCTTATCCTCTATGCTTGGGCAATAGCGCGTGCCGGTGGCGTGGATAAGGCCGGAATACATGGCGCTGCGGTTTATATTGTCAAGTATCACCCTATGCGTTGCAGCGTTGGTGTAGGTAAGGTAGCACGGCCGCTGCACGCGGTAATCCATATCGTGCAAAAACGAAAACGGCCTTGCGGGACTGTCCCCATTCTGTATTTCCATTTCGTCAAAGTCAAGCGTCCGCCCCAGCACGCGCGGCGGCGTGCCGGTTTTGAACCGCCTAAGTTCAAAGCCCAGCTCCCTAAGCGACGCCGACAGGCCCTCCGCGCGGGCAAGGCCGCTCGGCCCCTGCTCCCACACGCGGTCGCCTATCAAAATGCGGCTTTTGAGGTATACGCCCGTTGCGACTATAACCGCGCGGCACTCTATGCGCTCGCCTTCGCTTTTTACCCCGCCGGAGAGCCTTATTGCGCTTATGCGGCCGTGCTCGGCTTCTATCTCGGCGCACTCTCCCTGAATAAGGGTAAGCTTTTCCTCCGCCTCAAGCGCGCGTTTCATCCGCTCGTGATAGCGGCGCTTGTCCATCTGCGCGCGCGGGGAATAAACCGCGGGGCCTTTGCCGGTATTGAGCATGCGCATCTGAATAAATTCATCGTCCGCCGCAAGCCCCATTTCCCCGCCAAGGGCGTCTATCTCCCTAACGAGTTGGCCCTTGGACGTGCCGCCTATTGCGGGATTGCACGCCATCATGGCTATTGAATCAAGGTTAAGCGTTATCGCCGCCGTGTTCAGCCCCATTCGCGCGCACGCAAGCGCGGCTTCGCACCCGGCATGGCCCGCGCCAAGTACCACCACATCATAGCCGGCCATTTATTTTTCATCTCCCCTGTCGGTCTTCCGCGCGTCCTTTTTGCTGCGCTCCAATTCGTCGCGGAACTTATCATAATATTGCTTCAGCTGCTCTGCCATTGCGCTCTGCGGGCCCATGCTCATAAGGAACTTGGCCTTCTCCAGCCGCTTTTCGCGGTTCACGCGGATATGCTCGCGCAGCTGCTCGTATTTTACCACTATCTGCTTTTCGTCCGCAAAGCGCTTTATCTTGACCATAAGCGCCGTGGCGTTCACCAAATCTATAACGAACACACCGTAGAAAAACCCTATTATGAACGAGAACGCAAGGTTGTTGGAAAGCCAAACGAGCGCGTTTTCAATGCGCGGATGAATAAGGAAATAATATACCGCGCTCAATATAGCCCAGCCCAGCGTGAACTTGGGGCAGATTATGCCCTGTATATTGCCCCATTGCTTGGAATAATCCCAAAGCTTAACATGCAGAAGCTTTATTGAAATAAGCCCGGCAATGTATTCAACCAGCGTTACCGCCGCCGCCATCACGGCGAACAGCGCCGCCTTCCTGAGCGCCGTATTCTCGATTGGTATATATTGTTCCAGCAGCGAAAGCAGGAACAGTACGCACAAGCTGAACCCATACAAAGGCAAATAGGGTCCCGAAAGGAACCCCGGATTTATCCATTTGCGCTCAGGATTGGCGGAGGAGAAGAAGCGACGGAACACCACCTCTATCCCCCATCCGGCCATGCTGCCAATAAAGAACAGGAACGCTATCGTGAGAAAAAGGTTCATTCTTCCTCCGTCTCCTCGCCCTTGTCGTGCGGGGCGAGCGCAACGCTTGCAACCTTCGTGCCTTCGTCAACCCTCATCAGCCTTACGCCCTGCGTATTGCGGGAGAACACGCTTATCTTGTCCACCGGCGTGCGGATAACGGTGCCGTCGTCGCGTATCATCATTATGTCCTCGTCCCCCGTGCAAACCTTCATGCAGGCAAGCTTGCCCGTCTTTTCGGTTATGGCGTTGGCTATAACGCCCTTGCCGCCGCGGTGGCGCAGCGGGTATTCGCTTTCCTCCGTGCGCTTGCCCATGCCCCTTTCGGTTATGGAAAGCACCGTCATGCCCGGCGCTATGAGGTTCACGTCGATCACTTCGTCCCCATCCTCAAGGGTTATGGCCCTTACGCCGGTAGCTGTCCTGCCCATCGGCCTTACGTCGCTTTCGTTGAAGCGCAGGCACTTGCCTTCCCGCGTGCCTATGAGCAGATCGTCATCACCCTTTGAAAGCAGCACGCTTATCAGCTCGTCCCCATCTCTAAGGTTCTGGGCAATTATGCCGCCCTTGCGGATGTTGTCAAAGTCGCTCATGGGCGTTTTCTTTATAACGCCGTCCTTCGTGGCAAGCACAAGATATTCGCCTTCCGTATCATTGTCCACGGGGAATACGGCGGTTATCTTCTCCCCGCCCGCAAGCTGCAGCAGGTTCACTATCGCCGTGCCCTTGGCCGTGCGCGAAGCTTCGGGGATGTTGTAGCATTTTATCTTATACGCCCTGCCCGTGTTGGTGAAGAACATTATGTAATTATGCGTGCTCGTCACGAACAGGTGCTCCACAAAGTCCTCGTCCCTCGTGGCCTGCGCCATTATGCCCTTGCCGCCGCGGTTCTGCGCCTTGTACGAATCGGCAGCTATGCGCTTAACGTAGCCAAGGTGCGTCATGGTAACGGCCATGTCCTCTTCCTGAATGATATCGTCCAGGTCAATGTCGTCCGACGCGGGGGCAATCTCCGTGCGCCTGGGGTCGGCATAGCGGCGCCTTACTTCCAGTATTTCGTCGCGTATTATGCCGCGCAGCTTGTTTTCGTCGGCCAGTATGCTTTCATAATAGGCGGCGGTTTTGGTCAGCTCCGCATGCTCGTCGTTTATCTTGTCCCGCTCGAGTCCGGTCAGCCTTGCAAGGCGCATATCCAGTATTGCCTGCGCCTGCTTTTCGCTCAACCCGAAGCGTTCGCACAATGCCGTCTTAGCCTCCGCCGAGTTCGCGCTGCGCTTGATAAGCTCAACGATCTCGTCTATATTGTCCAGCGCTATCATCAAGCCTTCCAATATGTGCAGCCTTTCCCTTGCCTTATCAAGGTCGTACTGCGTGCGGCGTGTTACCACGTCCTCCTGGAAGCGCATATAATGATACAGCATTTCCCTAAGGTTAAGCACCTTGGGTTCGCCGTCCACAAGGCAAAGCATTATCACCCCGAACGTATCCTGCATCTGGGTATGCTTATAAAGCTGATTCAGCACAACGTTTGCGTTAACGTCGCGTTTGAGGTCAATTATTATCCTAAGGCCCTTGCGGTCGCTCGCGTCGCGCAGATCGCTTATGCCCTCTATGCGTTTTTCATGCACAAGCTCGGCTATTTTTTCAACCAGCCTTGCCTTGTTCACCTGATACGGTATTTCCGTTACAACTATGCGGCTTTTGCCGTTGCCGGTTTCCTCTATTTCCGCGCGCGCCCGCACAAGTATGCGCCCGCGTCCGGTGCGGTATGCCTGGCGTATGCCGGCGTTGCCCATTATTATGCCGCCCGTGGGGAAGTCCGGCCCGGGCAGGTAGCCCATAAGCTCCTCAACCGTTATTTCCGGATTATCGAGCATGGCGACATATGCATCTATTGTTTCGCCCAGATTATGCGGCGGGATGTTCGTGGCCATGCCTACCGCTATGCCGCCGGAGCCGTTCACAAGAAGGTTTGGATAGCGGCTGGGCAGCACCTTGGGCTGCATGAGCGTTTCGTCGAAGTTCGGCATGAAATCGACCGTGTTTTTGCCTATGTCGGCCATCATTTCGTCCGCCAGCTTAGACATTCGGGCTTCGGTATACCTCATTGCGGCCGCGCCGTCGCCATCCACGCTGCCAAAGTTGCCCTGGCCTTCAATGAGCATATAGCGGCTGTTGAAATCCTGCGCAAGCCTTACCATTGCATCGTAAACGCTGGAATCGCCGTGCGGATGGTATTTACCGAGCACATCGCCCACAATACGCGCGCTTTTATGGAACGGCTTATCGGCCGTGAAGCCCTGCTCGTCCATTGAATAGAGTATGCGCCTGTGTACGGGCTTCAGTCCATCCCTAACGTCGGGCAGGGCGCGGTTTATAATAACGGCCATGGCGTAGGAAATGAAGGATTTCTTCATTTCGCTTTCCAGATCAAGCGGCCTTATGCGGCTTATCTCGTTTTCGCTCATCGCTTATCTCCTCCCCTGTTAAACGTCCAGATCCACAACAAGCTTGCTGTTGTTTTCTATAAATTCGCGCCTGGGCTCCACCTTATCGCCCATCAGCACGGAGAATATCTCGTCCGCCTTCATCGCGTCCTCAAGATGCACCTGCAGCATGACTCTGCGCTCGGGGTCCATCGTGGTTTCCCAAAGCTGCTCCGGATTCATCTCGCCAAGGCCTTTATAGCGGTTTATAAGGGGCTTGGGGTCGCGGCCTATGCGCTCAAGTATGCTGTTTAGCTCCTCGTCGTCATAGGCATAGTATATGTTCTTGCCCTTTGTTATTCTGTAAAGCGGGGGCTGCGCAACGTATACATAGCCCTGCTCTATCAGCGGGCGCATATGACGGAAGAAGAACGTGAGCATAAGTATCCTTATGTGGCTGCCGTCAACGTCGGCATCGGTCATGCACACTATTTTATGATACCTGAGCTTGCTGGTATCGAACTCATCGTCTATGCCCGCGCCGAACGCCGTTATCATGGCGCGTATTTCATTATTGGCAAGTATTTTGTCCATGCGCGTTTTTTCAACGTTTAGTATCTTGCCGCGAAGGGGCAATATCGCCTGATGCGCGGGATCGCGCCCCATCTTTGCGCTGCCGCCTGCGCTGTCGCCCTCAACAATGAATATTTCGCACTTTTCGGGGTCCTTCTCCGTGCAGTCTGTCAGCTTGCCGGGCAGGCTTGTTGAATCGAGCGCCGTCTTTCTGCGGGTAAGCTCCCTTGCCTTTCGCGCGGCGTCCCTTGCGCGGGCTGCGGTAAGGCACTTGTCCACTATCGCGCGCGCCTCGGTGGGATGCTCTTCAAGGTAAACGCTCATGCCCTCGCTCACCGCGCTGTCCACAAGGCCGCGAATGTACGCATTGCCAAGCTTTGTTTTTGTCTGGCCCTCAAACTGCGGCTCAACGAGCTTAACGCTCACTATCGCGCTCAGTCCTTCGCGTATATCCTCGCCCTTGAGGGCGTCGTCGTTATCCTTGAGTATTTTATATTTGCGCGCATAGTCGTTCAAAACGCGGGTCAGCGCGCTCCTGAAGCCCACCAGATGGCTGCCGCCTTCGCCGGTGTTTATATTGTTGGCGAAGGTGAACACGTTTTCGTTATAATCGTCGTTATATTGCAGCGCGACTTCAACCGTTGCCACTTCCTGCTTTTCGGGTTCGTTGCGGCTTGCGGTTATATACACGGGCTCCTCGTGCAGAACGGTCTTTTTGCGGTTAAGATGCTTAACGAAGTTGACTATGCCGCCCTCGTAGCAGAAGGAGCGCACGTCGGGCGATTCGGCGCGCTCGTCGCTCACGGTTATTCTTACGCCCGCGTTAAGGAAAGCAAGCTCGCGCATTCTGTCCGCCAGAATATCGAAATTATAGTTCACCTCATCAAATATCTTATCGTTGGCAAGGAATGTTATGCTGGTGCCGCTTTCGCCTTCGGGAATGTCCTTTATGGCCTTAACGGGGGCCTTAGGCTCGCCATAGGAATATTCCTGATAATAAAGCTTGCCGTCGCGCTTTACTTCGGCTATAAGCCATGTGGACAGCGCATTGACAACACTCAGGCCCACGCCGTGCAGACCGCCGGAGACCTTATAGCCGCTGCCGCCGAATTTGCCGCCCGCGTGCAGCACCGTAAGCGCAACCTCCAGCGCGCTCTTATGCATCTTTTCATGCATGTCAACGGGTATGCCGCGGCCGTTATCGGTAACGGTAACGGAATTGTCGCCATGGACTGTAACTTCAATGTGGTTGCAGTATCCGCCCATGGCCTCGTCAATGGCGTTATCCACCAGCTCCTTCACCAAATGGTGCAGCCCGTGGAAATCCGTTGAGCCTATATACATGCCCGGGCGGCGCTTTACCGCCTCCAACCCCTCAAGCACCTGAATTTGAGAGGCATCGTAATCGGTGTGGTTGCTCATTTTCCGTTTTCTCCTTGTTTCAAAAAATCATATCGGCCATCCGGCCTGATCCTTCATTTTCAGCTTTACATCTATTCGCGTGTAAGCGTGCCCGCCGCGCAGCGCCATGCGTTTATGCCCTTCAGCCCCGCTCGCTTTAATCCTTCAAGCGTGGTGCAGGTCAAAAAAGTTTGGCAGTCGCTCATCGCCTCAAGCAGCGCCCGCTGCCGCGGTTCGTCCAGCTCGCTCAAAACATCGTCCAGCAGCAGCACGGGGCTTTCCCCCGTTTCGCCCTTGATAAGCTCCAGCTCGCTCAGCTTCAGGCTCAGCGCGGCCGTTCTCTGCTGGCCCTGGCTTCCGAATATCCTCACGTTCGTGCCGTTCAGGTTAAGCTCCAGCTCGTCCCTGTGCGGGCCTGAACCGGTGTATCCGCGGCGAATATCGTCCAAAGCGCCATTATACAGCGCCTCGCTCAGCGCGGCCTCCGCATCCCCGCCGCCCATGCGCTCTATGTCCACGTCCGGGGCATAGCGCACCAGCAGCGCTTCCCTTTCGCCCGAAATCTGCCTGTGCAGCCGGCCGGCTATAAGCCCCAGCCTTTGCACAAACTCCGCCCGCATGCGCATTATCTCCGCGCCCGCTTGGCTAAGCTGCTCATCCCAAATATAAAGCTGCTGCCTGACGGCATTCATGTCCGCCTTGGCGTCCGGCTTCAGCAGGGCGTTGCGCTGCCTGAGCGCGGCATTATAACGCTGCAATGTGTAATAATACGCGGGCCTGAGCTGGCTCAGCTCCATGTCCATAAACCGCCGCCTTTCGGCAGGCGCGCCCTTTACCAGCTCCAAATCCTCCGGCGAGAACATTACCGCGTTCAGCGCGCCCATAAGCTCTCCCGTGCGCTTTGCCATAAGCTTATCTATGAATATCTGCTTGCGTTCGCCGCTTTTAAGCTTTATCTCTATCGTGCGGCTGCCGCTTTTCGCCCGAATGTCCATGCCCACGTATCCGCCTGCAAAGCCCGCGCGTATCAGCTCCGCGTCCTTTGCCGTTCTGTGCGAACGCCCGAAGGCGCACAAAAAAATAGCTTCCACCGCGTTGGTCTTGCCCTGCGCGTTCTCGCCGACGATAACGTTCAGGCCGCTGTCCGGGCGGAGCAGAAGCGATTCATAGTTGCGAAAATCATTCAGTTTCAGCCGCTCAATAAGCATACCTTATTTTATCATATTCACCCCGTTTTCATCAATAGCGTAAAATAAATATAAGAAGAAAATGGGCAGCAAAACACGCGCCGCGGCGGACAAAATGCCCATATTTTCGTCTTTTTTTCAAAAAAGCCGTGCGAATATTGCAAATAGGTGGTATTATAGTTAAGGTTTTATACTCTTTATTCTATTTCCGGAGGACTCATACCATGGAAAAACCCAAACGCCGCTGGGGCGACCGCAAAGATGGCCGCCTTATACGCGAGCTTGACCCGATGCACTTCATAGTGCCGCTTATCTATCCCAACCGCTGCGATAACGAGGCATATATTTCAGAGCGCATCGATCTGACCAACATAAACGCATACCTTGCCAGGCGCAACGCCACGGAGACGGACTTTCCCTTCACCATGTTCCACATAATCGTGGTAGCGCTGCTCAAGACCATCACGCTCCGCCCGAAGATGAACCGCTTCATAGCCAATAAGAACGTGTATCAGCGCCATGCGATATCCGCGGCATTTGTTGTAAAAAAGCTGTTCAGCGACAATGGAGCCGAGGCCCTTGCCATAGTTTATTCGGACCCCACGGACAATATCGATTCCCTGCGCGCCAAGCTTTATAAGCAGATATCCTCCTGCCGCAGCGATGCGCTTGACCGTTCGAGCGACAGCATGGATATTTTGAATAAAATGCCGCGCTTCCTGTCCAAATTCTTAGTGTATCTTATAACCAAGCTGGACAAGCACGGCTGGTGCCCGGAATTCCTAATAGGCTCCGACCCGTATTATTCCTCGGCGCTGCTCACCAACCTTGGCTCCATAAAGCTGAAGAGCGGTTATCACCACCTGACCAACTGGGGCACCTGCTCCATATTCTGCGTGGTGGGCGAAAGGAAGAACAATCCCTTCTTCAATCAGGACGGCACGTTTGAAATGCGGGACAGCGTGGATCTCGGCCTTACGATAGATGAGCGAATTGCGGACGGATATTATTACGCCAAAACAGTTCGCCTGTTCAAAAAGCTGCTGGAAAATCCGGAGCTGCTGGAGCTTCCCCTGAGCGAGCCTGTTGAATACTAATTTAAGCATACAAAAGCGGGGCCTATACCCCGCTTTTTAGTTACTCAAAATATTTTCTCAGCTTTGTTGCATTCTTAAATTCAAACTTCCCCTCAAACGCACCGGAGAAGAAGCCTATCAGCGCGCCGTTGACCAATGCGCAAAGCACCGTGCCTATCTTTACCCCTTCAAAATGGCCGAAGCCAAAGAACGCGAACGACATGCCCACGGCTATAAGGCAGCTTATGCAGTCATACGCGGTCTTTACGCGGTTTATGTTCCGCCCGTATTTGGCAGCAATCTCCTTCACAAACAGCTCGTATACCTCCGGCGCGATATATGTATGGAACAGCAGCGATACGCCCACCGCGCAGCATATTACCCCCGCTGTGAAGCACGTTATGCGCCCCGCCATGCCGCTCACGCCCAGCAGCGCCACTATCGCCATAGAGCCATCGAGCAAAAGGCCGTACAGCACGGCCGTTATGAACGAGAAAAGATAATATAGCCTGAACCGCCCGAGCACCATTACCATCACTATCAGCAGCGCCGCCTGAAGCGTATATTCCGCCATGCCGAACGTGAAGAACGCGAACGTTTGGCTCAGCTTGAGATGCAATAAATACGCCGGCGCAACTATCATCGATACCCCAAGGTCGCTCGCTTCCATGAGTGCCGCGCTGAACGCGAGCACAATAAGCCCCAATATATATGCCAATTCCGTATAGAACGTTCGTCTTTTCATAAATACCTCCGCCCGTTTCCTCCGGCCCATAAAAAAAGCCCCACAACCGCCGATATGCCGGGCATATTCAGCAGGCTGTACGGCGAAAAGCGGCAAGCGCCGGAAAAATCCGCAACCGATTTTGTAGTCAAAGTATAGCACAGCGCATTCTCGTCCACAAGGCCGAAAAATTTTTTGGCATCAAAATCGGTTATAATTGTTGACAAGCATCGAACTTTGCGCTACAATACATAAGCACGTTCAAGGAACGGCAATGCGCCCATAGCTCAGCGGATAGAGTGCCCGGCTACGAACCGGTAGGTCGCAGGTTCAAATCCTGCTGGGCGCGCCAAACAAAAAGAGCCACCATTGGTGGTTCTTTTTGTTTGCTTGTATAGCAGGATTTGAAGGGCGGATAAAGTAAACGCGAAGCGTTTACCCGCCCCGGTTTGAGGCGCAGGGGTGAGCTACGCCGCGCGGAGCGCAAGAAGCGAACAATACCGATGCCGAAAACCAAATCCTGCTGGGCGCGCCATGAAAAAAGCACTTTATTCGAAGTGCTTTTTTCAAATTAAGCGCACCTTACGGTGCATGAAAAATGAAGCATAGCTTCGCTCCATGAAGCGCGGCTTCGCCGCACGGATTTTTGCGCGGTGCGAAAAAGCGGAAGAGCCTTAGATGGGTGTTCATAAAACAGTCAATGGAGCGTATCAATACAGATGCGCTCCATTTCTCATGCCAACATACTATGTAAAGGGGTGCAGCCCCTTGGCTCTCCCTTCGGGAGAGCTGTCACCGCAGGTGACTGAGAGGGTCTTGCAGCCTTTTTCGAATGATAAGATCAATTTGTGCACACACATTACGGAAATCCCTGTCTATATCCCGGTTAGAGAATCGCAAAATCTCCAACCCAAAGGACATCAGGAATTGAGAACGTTCAGCATCATAAGCAAGCCCCTGAGGTTCGTAATGTTGAGAGCCATCCAATTCAATGACCAGTCTGGCCGAAGCGCAGTAAAAGTCCACGATGAATCTGCCGATAATCCGCTGTTTGTAAATTTTTACTG
>OMBN01000054.1_pt1 | contig 126434 bp, 110 predicted proteins | sample 1644891 | NCBI WGS metagenome assembly OMBN01 (sample SAMEA103958144, study PRJEB25191) | human gut metagenome | reverse complement strand
ACTCCTGTTACCGCCGTGAAAGGGCGGTGTCTTAGACCGCTTGACCAAGGGGCCACAAAAAACTGGTCGGGGTGAAGGGATTTGAACCCTTGGCCCCATGCTCCCAAAGCACGTACGCTACCGAACTGCGCCACACCCCGTTGAGCTCACTTTTTGCAACGGTGTGTATTATACAGCTATGCGCCTCGTTTGTCAACACTTTTTTTCAATTTTTTTGATATATTTTTTAGTATTCAGTTTTGGTTTCTTATTTTCGGTTATTTTATTGAGTATTTCGGTTTTCATTTTTATGCATAATTTGTTAAAAAACAGGGCTGTTCAATGCCGAAATGCATCAAACAACCCGTTATCAGTGTTAAATATATTCAATATAATCCGTTTATTCGATGAAATCAAACTCCCATTCACCCATGCGCACAATACTTTCGTTGCCCGCTCCGGCCTCGCGGAGAGCATCAATTATGCCTTCAGCCTTCAACATACGCTGGAAACGCCGCATAGATTCCTCGTCATCGGCATCCGTCGTGTCCAAAATATATTCAACGGTTCCGCCCGTTACGGTGTAGACCTCACCTTCCCTGCTGATTGCAAAGCCGCGTTCGTACTGCGGGGTTTCAATTATATCATCCTCAGCAAACTCTCTTGTTGCAGGCAGCTCCTTAAGCATTTCAACAATTGCATCAAGCAAAGGCTCAAACCCCTTGCCGGCTGCAGCCGAAACGGGGAAAATACGCGGCAGCTCGTCCTGTCCGCCGTTACCCTGCGCTTTATCCTCCTCAATATGCATTGCAAGCTCTTCCCGGAAAATCTCAAGGTTGTCCTCCGAGCCGGTTATATCCATTTTATTTGCAACAATAAGCTCCGGCAGTTCCGCAAGCTTGTCGCTGTAGCGCATCAGCTCACTGCGAATCTGGCAATAATCCTCAAACGGATCACGCCCTTCCGAACCGGAAATATCGAGCACATGCACGAGCATCCGTGTGCGCTCTATGTGACGCAGAAAATCATGCCCAAGTCCTGCGCCGTCCGCTGCACCTTCGATAAGGCCGGGAATATCAGCAACAACAAATGATGTGTCATAACGCTTTACAACGCCGAGATTCGGTGTCAGCGTCGTGAAGTGATAATTCGCAATTTTCGGCTTTGCGCTTGTGACAACAGAAAGAATGGTGGATTTGCCGACATTCGGAAGGCCGATAAGACCTACATCCGCAATCGTCATCAACTCCAACTCAACCTCATATTCCTTTGTCTTTTGTCCGCCTTGGGCAAAACGCGGAGCCTGCTTTGTCGGCGTTGCAAATTTGGCATTTCCCCTGCCTCCCCTGCCGCCGCGCAGAACAGTACGTTCCCTGCCCGGGCTGTTCATATCCGCAATAATCTTGCCTGACTCGACATCGCGCACACGCGTTCCGACAGGAACCTTAATTACAAGGTTCTCACCGCTTTTGCCGTACTGCATGTTTCCTCTGCCGTTTTCGCCGTTCTGTGCGCGGAAGAATCGTGCAAACTTGAAATCGAGCAGTGTGTTCATGTTTTCATCGGCAAGAAAAACAACATTGCCCCCCCTGCCGCCGTCTCCGCCGTCCGGTCCGCCGTGACTGACGTATTTCTCTCTGTGGAAGCTTGCGCATCCGTCGCCGCCGTTGCCTGCTTTTATAATTATCCTCGCCTTATCAACAAATTGCATTTTATCTGTTCTCCTTGTGGTATTTACATAATTCCTTCAGTGTGCATATATCGCATTTCGGTTTTTGCGCAGAGCAAACGCGTCTGCCGTGAAATATCAGCCAATGGTGTGCAATTGACCATTTCTCCTCAGGTATGCATTGCATGAGCTGTTTTTCGGTCGCTTCAACGTTTGCCGCACAGGCAAGTCCCAAACGGTTGCTGACGCGAAACACATGCGTGTCAACAGCAATCGCCGGAACATTAAACGCATTTGAAAGCACGACACTTGCTGTTTTTCGTCCCACACCCGCAAGCGACTGCAAAGCCTCCCTGTCATTCGGCACAACACCGTGATACTTTTCGGTCAAATCGCGGCTGACCGACAGTATGTGTTTTGCTTTTGTGTTAAAAAACCCGCAAGGCTTAATGTATTTTTTCAGTGTTTCTTCATCGGCTGCCGCCATGGACTCCGCATCGGGATAAGCCTTAAAAAGCTGAGCAGTACACTTATTTACCTGCTTGTCCGTACATTGCGCGGAAAGAATGGTTGCAATCAACAACTCAAACGGGTTGCTAAAATTCAATTCGGGCTTTGCATCCGGATGTGCTGCGGCAAGTCCTTCAAGAATTGCCTGCACCTGCTGCGGGCTGCACCAAACCGCACATTCGTTTTCATTTCTTTTTTCTTGTTTCATGTTTACACCATTGCACCGATTTTGTTTTGTCGAAAAAACTCCCGTAAAAGAGCTTACCGGTTTCGGCCGCACCGACACACGCATAATTTAGCACATTCGGGCGCATTTGTCTATCGCCCGCCCATCATATTCATTATCCGGGAAATATCGCCTTTTCCGCTCTTCATAATATTCTGCATTCCCATAAGCATTTGAATAAGCTGCATCTGTTGTCCTCCTGCTGCGCCGAACGGATTCATGCCGCCGAACGGATTCATGCCGTTCATTGCCGCACCCGAATTCATGCTTCCCATGTTTCCGTTCACCGCACCGCCTGCGCTGCCGAAGCTGCCGAACGGGTTCATAAATCCGTTCATGCCGCCGGCATTCACATTCCCCGATGCACTTTCCCCGCGGTTCATCCTTGAAGCTTGCCTTGATGTCTGTTCGTTTCGCAGCAAAACAATCGAATCATAGTCCAATCCGAACCCTGCACATACGCCTTTCAGCTCATTCGGTGCAACAAAGGGAACCATTGCGGCAAGGAAGGCTCGAAGCTGCTCAATGCCCTGCTCCTCCCGAATTCGTCTTGCGATTCGCAGGAACGGCGAAGCTTCACCTCCCTGCGGACGTTTTGCTGCGTTCCCGTTCGGAACGAATTGTCTCTGTCTTGTCGGCACACGCTGCATGAATAAAACCTCGCTTCCCGGTGTTTTCTGCAATTAATCGGAATTAAACCGCCGAACACATCCTTCGGAATACATTCTATTCACAAACCTGTCTGCATGTGCATATTATTTATTGAGAGCAAGCGGTGCGGTGCGTTTCAGTGCGTATTAAGTATGCTGATGCGCTTCATGCCGTCTTTCTCAACATCACAAGTTGCAACGGAGGTTTCGCAATGGCAAAAAGTCTGAAAAAATCAGCAAAAAGAGCAGCCGACGACAGGCAGCAGGATCCGTCCGCTGCCAACATTGACCCGCGCACTGAAGCGGATATTGGCAGACTGGTGGACAAATATAAGAACCGCAGCGAAAGTTCGCTCATGGATGAGCTGCTCCGCGTCACAGAGCAGCAGAAGCGGGACGGAACTCTCGATTCGGCAGAGATACAGGCTGCCGCAAACAGCATTTTGCCGATGCTGAACGCCGAACAGGCAAAGAAGCTGAACGCGATCCTCAGCAAAATCACATAAAAACGCTTTGTTCTTTCCGAACACCAGAATTCGCTGAACAATTCGGGTTTATGCAGGAAAAAGCTTCAGCTAAATCCTATCGCAAAACTCAAATCGGATTTTTCTCGGCATTGTTTTTCGCGGAGCTGTCTGTTTTTTTCAGTTCCGCAACCGTATTATCCATAAGAACCATAACCATGGGCTGCCCCCTGCCCGCACGCGGTTCAATTCGAACTTCCTCCGTGTTGAACACTGTTTGCGTTCCGTCTTTTTGAACTGCTGCAAGGTCGAGCGGATCGGTAACATGCATTACGGCCGCAATACGCGTTCCGTTTGAGCCGTTTTTCTTAAAGCCGAAGCATTGCAGTCCCTTGCCGTTCCTGCCCTGAATTTCGTGGTCGAATATGAAACTGCGCTTCATGTAACCTCGGTCGGTAGCAACAAGCAGCTCACCTTCTTCCGGAACATGCCCTGCAAAGATAACACCGTCTCCGTCATCAAGCTTTATGCATTTCACACCTGCACTTGCGCGGCCTGTGACAGGAACTGTGTCGGAAGCAAAACGAATGCTCATCCCTCCCTCCGTCACGAGCAGGATGCTGCTCTCGGCCGTTGTTTCGCGCATGTATTCGACACGCACCAACCCGTCGCCCTCCTTCAGGTTGACGGCGGCAATGCGTTTCATCTTTGTTATGTATTCAGAAGCCTCGGTGCATTTGACCAGTCCGCTGCGGGTATAGAAGAACACCTTGCCGACAGAAAAATCCTCATCGCATATCGCGAGAAGCTTTTCGTCCTGCTCAAGTTCGAAAACTGCGGAAAGGTTTGTCGGCTTTGCCTGCGGCTTGGTTTCGGGAATATCTTCAACGCGCAGCGTTAAGCATGCACCATGCGACGTGAACAGGCGTAAAACGCCGTCCGTTGAAGTATCAAAAGTTCGTATCGGCTGCTCCTTTGCGATAAAATCCGCCGCTGCAAGTTTCGGAGGCAGCCTGCGCAGTTTGTTATCGGGAAGGAACATCACAAAAGCGGGTTCCGCAGCCGCTTTTTCTTCGGTTTCGTCGTCATTCGGCTGAACTGCATCTATAAGCTGAGTGCGTCTCGGGGAAGCCAGCAGCTCCCGAACTTCCGTCAGTTCGTCAATGATGAGTTTATCCAACTTTGATTTTGACTCAAGTATACCCTTCAGCCGCTTTATTTCCTTGCTGAGCCTGTCGAATTCGCGTTCAATCTCAAGCTGCTCAAGGTTGGTGAGCCTTTGCAGACGCAAATCGAGTATCGCATCCGCTTGGACCGCCGTTAAATCAAACCGCTCCATCAAGCCTTGTTTGGCAACTTTCGGAGATTTCGACGCACGAATCAGCGCAATTACTTCATCAATATTCAAAAGCGCAATGATAAGCCCCTGCAAAACATGGGCGCGGCGTTCGGCGGCGTCAAGTTCGTATCTGCTGCGGCGTGTTACAACGTTCTCGCGGTGTTTAATGTAATAATCCAACACATCCGAAAGCCCGAGAAGTTTGGGCTTTCCGTCCGCAATGGCAACCATAATAACGCTTACGGTTTTTTGCAGATCGGAGTATTTAAACAGAGCATTCAACACTTTCTGCGGATCGAAATCCTTTTTGACTTCTATAACGGCGCGAACGCCTGTTCTGTCGGACTCGTCCCTTATATCGCTGATGCCGGCGAATACCGATTTGCTTTTTTGCTGAACGAGCGCAAGCACCTTCTCAAGCGCGGCAGCCTTATTGACCTGATACGGAAACTCTGTTATTACTATATTGGTTTTTCCGTTTTTGAGCGGTTCAAAATGTGTTTTTGCGCGATTGATGAGCTTTCCCCTGCCCGTTTCATATGCCGTGCGAATTTCCGCTGTGTCCAAAAGATATCCTCCGACGGGAAAATCCGGACAGGGCAATATCTTCATAAGGTCATCAAGGCTGATTTCGGGGTTTTTAATTTTCGCGATCACGGCATCTATCGCTTCCGTCGGGTTGTGCGGCGGAACGGAGGTCGTCAATCCGACCGCAATGCCGTTTGAGCCGTTAACAAGCAGGTTCGGGAAACAGCCGGGGAGCAAATCCGGTTCTTTGAGTGTGTCGTCAAAGTTCAGGCTGAATTTGACCGTGTCCTTTTCAAGGTCACGAAGCATCCGCATCGCAGCTTCCGTCATTCTCGCCTCGGTGTAACGCATTGCAGCAGCGGGATCGCCGTCCATGCTGCCGAAATTTCCGTGCCCGTCAACAAGAGGTATGCGCATGTTAAAATCCTGCGCCATGCGAACCATCGCGTCGTAAACGGAACTGTCGCCGTGCGGATGATATTTGCCGAGGCAGTCGCCGACGATACGCGCCGATTTTCTGTGCGGCTTATCGGGGGAAAGCCCCAGTTCCATCATTGTGTAAAGAATTCTGCGCTGAACGGGTTTCAATCCGTCCTCAACCCGCGGCAGAGCACGTTCAAGAATTACATGTTCCGCATAAGGCATCATTGAAGAACGCATCACATCGTCCATGCTTTGGACAATTATCGGATTTTTCGGGGTTATATTTTCATTTTGGTTTTTTTTTGCCATTACCTGTTATTTCGTTCCTTTATTGCATCTTAAAAACGCACACAGCAAACGCAAGGTGTGTGCAGCCGCCGGCCAAACCCGCCGCAAATATGCTTAATTCTGCCCGCGAAGGGTTTTTATCATTGCAGCAGGGTCGGAAGCAGAATAAACGGCATTGCCTGCGACAAGCACGGTTGCTCCGAATTCGCGGCAGATTTTTGCGGTTTCGGGGTTCACACCTCCGTCAACTTCAATTTCAACATCCGTAAGGCCGCGCTCATCCAGCATTCTGCGTATGGTTTTTATCTTTTCCGCCGCAGTGCGGATAAATTTCTGCCCGCCGAACCCGGGGTTGACTGTCATAACAAGCACAAGGTCGCAGCTGTCAAAAAGATATTCCGCCATGCAGGGCGGTGTTGCAGGATTAAGTGCAATTCCTGCTTTCATGCCGAGCGAACGAATGAGCTGAAGGGTCCTGTGCGCATGTTTATCCGCTTCAACATGTATCGTTACAATATCCGCACCCGCCTCTTTGAACGGCTGAACCCATTTTGAAGGATTCTCCACCATTAAATGAGCATCAAAAACAAGCTCCGTATGCGGGCGCAATGCTTTTGTCATCGGTGCGCCGAAAGTGATATTCGGCACAAACGCACCGTCCATAACATCAAGATGAACATAATCCGCCCCCCAATCGGCAAGCACATCCACCGCGCTGCCGAGTGACGCATAATCCGCCGAAAGTATTGAAGGTGCAATTTTAATCATTTTTCCTGTTCTCCTTTTATTTGTCTTAAGCAGTGTTATATTTTAAAATCTGTTGCGTTTATTTTCTTCCGCCTCTTTAACAAGGTGGACATACCGTTCGTATCTCCCCCGGCTTATGACGTTTTCGCCGCCTTTTTTGACGGCACAGCCGGGTTCGGAAACATGGATGCAGCCGTTAAACCTGCATTCCCCGCGCACGGCGCGGAACTCCGGATAGCAATTTTTTATTTCCCGCGGTTCAATTTCGATATTGTCCAGCAAGCTGAACCCCGGAGTGTCCAAAACCGCACCGCTGTTCCCCACAGGGATAAGTTCCGTATGCCGCGTCGTATGCCTTCCGCGCTCCGTCTTTTCCGAAAGCGAACCCACTTTGAGTGCGATACCCGGCAGCAGCGCATTCAGAAGGGAAGATTTCCCGACGGCGGATTGCCCCGCAAGGCAGACAGCAGCATCTTCAAGCTCCGCTTTAAGCTCGGCAATACCCCACCCGCCCGCAGCTGACACTCTGTGAATTCGGTAGCCCGTTCGTTCGTATTCGGCCGCAATGCGCTCCGCCGAACCTTCGGCATCCTCATCGCATTTATTGATAACTATAACAGGGTCTATTTTAAGTTTTTCACAGCAGACAAGGAGCTTGTCCGCCAAAAGCAGATCCGGTTCCGGACGGCTTGCCGCAACAACTATGAGCAATCTGTCAATATTTGCGGCTGCGGGGCGAATAAGCTCGTTTTTTCTCGGAAGCAGGTTCATAAGATATCCGTTGCTTCCTCCGGCGGTATGGGCCGCATCGCAGAAAGACTCCGAAGCCGTGCGTTCTCTTTTTTCGCGTTCTTCATCATATGAAAACTCGACAATGTCTCCGACAAGAGGCGTTTTTGCCTGTTTGCGAAAAAGTCCGCGCGCCTTGCAGACGCAGGTTGAGCCGTCATCGGCAAGCACGGTGTAAAACCCACCTATGCCCTTAATGATTCTTCCCTGTTTGGTTACTTTCATACTTTTTGCTCCTGTGCAGTGCATGTTCGAATCGGGTCGCCCTCCGCATCGGCAGAGTGTGCGCTTTCGTTCCGAATTGCACCGCCTACGTCTTATTCAAACCTGACGGGCATATGTTTGATTTCCGTTCCGTTCATATAGATTATGCAGTCAAACAGGCCTTCCGCAATAAAACCCGCATCAAAGCTCAGGCTGTGCAGTCCGGCACCGAGAATCTGCTCGTAAACCACGAATCTGCTTCCGCCGTTTTCGGAAGGTCCGATGTTTGAAATCAGAACCACAGTAAACGTCGAATCGGCTGCATCGGCGAGAACATCCGTTGACATATGAGCAAATGTTGACTTCTTTATTTGCTCTCCGAGATAAACATCAACATGAACCGACCCGGGTAAAACGGGGATTCCCGCATTCGGGTTCTGTGCCGCAGCCAACACGTTTGACGATTGAACCGCAACGGTGTTTGTGTTTGAATTGCGGTAATCCTCCGCAAACCTGAAACAGTAATCGCTTATGCCGTATGCAGCGAGTACCGCTGCTATTTCCTCAAAGCTGTCGTAATCGGACAATTCCGGCATCGGCAGCATTGTTTCCCCCGAAACGCCGCTTATCCGAACATCAATTGTTTCCTCGCCGGGCAAAATTTCGCTTCCGCTCGGCACCGATTGCCAGATTATTGTTCCGGGTTCGGCGTCATTGGGCTCGTATTCCACGGATTCAATATACATTCCTATCTCACTCAGCAGCAATGACGCTTCGTCAAGTTTTTTTCCGGTTAAATCCGGCATTGGTACGGTTTCCTGCGGAGGTCCGCTGCTCAGCCAAACATCAACATAACCGTTTTTGTCGTGCGCCGCACCGCTTACGGGCGATTGACGGCAAACGGTTCCCTGCGGATAGTCCGCACTTGCTTCCGTTCCCGCAACCCGAATCCTGAATTCCCTGTTTTTAAGCACCCTCTCCGCCTCTGCACTTGTTTCACCGAGCACGTCCGGCACACGGGACAGCTTATCGTTGCCCGCACCGCCGTACATGTAAACATACCACAACACGAACATTCCGACTATGAATGCAACCATCAGCGATACGGGAAGCACAACATGCCAAAGCTTTGCCCGCCTCCCATGTTTTTCGGTCTTTTGCGCATTGCGGTTCGCATTCCGAACCGCGTTCTTCAGCAGAATATGCTTTTTGGGCTGAGCCATTGCGCGTTCCAGATCCTGCCGCATCTCTGCTGCCGAGCTGTATCGCTCCTCTCTTTTTTTTGCCGTTGCTTTAAGCACAACATCGCTTACAGCCGGAGGTATTGCCGAATCAAATTTTGTCGGTGCGGGAACGGTATCGTTTATATGCCGCAGTGCAACCTGCACGGGATTTTCCCCTTCGTAAGGCGGTTTCCCCACAAGCATTTCAAAAAGCATTATTCCCACGGAATATATATCGCTTTCCGTTCCGACTTCCTCGCCCTTCGCCTGTTCCGGGGAAATATAATGGACCGAACCCACAACGTTTTTCCCGTCGAACGTTTTTGTTGTTGCATCGGCATCTTTGGCAATGCCGAAATCTGTGAGTTTTTTCTCTCCCGTTGTTGAAATCAGTACGTTCTGCGGCTTTACATCACGATGAATATATCCGGCGTTATGTGCGCACTCAAGTGCGTCAAGAATCTTTTCTGCAATTCCGACGGCAGTTTTCACATCAAGCTTTTTCTTTGCGGAAAGATACTCTTTCAGTGTGCATCCTTTCACAAACTCCATAACGATAAAGCTTCTTGAATCGTATGTTCCGTAATCGTAAGCGCGCACGATATTGGCGTTTTTCAGCGACAGCACCGCCTGCGCTTCGCGTTCGAATCTGCGCACATATTTCGGATCCCTGCAATAGTCTTTTTTAATAACTTTCAATGCAACGGTTCTATCGGTCTTTAAGTCATGGGCTTTATACACATCCGCCATGCCGCCGCTGCCCGCTTCGCATTCAATGCGATATCTTCCGTTTATCAGTTCACCTATCATGCGCCAATCCCCCCGGCATTTTTAACAAGCACAACGGTCACATTATCCGATGAACCCGCTGCAAGTGCAGCGTCCGTCAGTCTGTCGCACGCCGTCAACAGATTGCTTTCGCTGCTCAGTATCTCCTCCGCCAAGCGGATATTCATGCTTCCGTGCAGACCGTCGCTGCAAAGCATGATTATGTCCCCGTCTTTCCATTCAACAATCCCCGTATCGGCCTTTATAAACGGACTTGTTCCGACTGCACGCATAAGGATGTTTCTCTGCGGGTGCGTCTCCGCCTGTTCCCGAGTTATGACTCCGGAACGCACAAGTTCTTCAACGAACGAATGATCCCGAGTGATAAGCTTCAAACTTTCGCCGTTAAAAAGATAAAGTCGGCTGTCGCCCACGTTTGCAAAGGTGAACCTTTGCGGGCGAACATATGCCATAACGACCGTTGTTCCCATTCCCGCGCAGCTTTCATCCTGCTGCGCTGCATCAAAAATCTGTTTATTGGCATATGAAATTGCATGCTGCAAAAGCATTCTTGTGTTTGTTATTGTGCTTGTTTCGACGTATTTCACAATCGACTCAACCGCAATGCAGCTCGCGATATTTCCCGCGCGGTGTCCGCCCATGCCGTCGGCAACGACCGCTATCGGTTTTTCGTTTTCGGCGGGTATGCTGCAATAGTCCTCATTCGCACTTCGCCGCCCCGTTTCAGTTCTGTAAGCATAAATCATCTGACTTTCCTCGTTGAATGTTTCGTCGGTTATTCCGACAAACACATTTGTTCGCTCAACCGGTTCCGAGTCTGTTATAATAAACCGATTGCGGCCGGAATCAAATCTATTCTTGTTCGGGTTTGCTTATCAGCCCGTCCTGACCGATATGCTTGCTTCGGAGCTGTCCGCATGCACCGTCAATATCGGTACCCAATTCGCGCCGAACCGTTGCGGAAACATGCCTCTTTTCAAGCCACTCCGCAAATTTGTATGCATATGCACGGCTGACCCCGTTAAGGCTGCGTTCCTTGACGGAATTCAGCGGAATAAGATTCACATGGCAATTTATGCCGCGAAGCTTTGATGCAAGCTCAGCTGCGCATCCTTCGGATGAGTTCACGTCCGCAACCAATGCATATTCAAAAATCACCCTTCGTCCCGTCACGTCCGCATAGTGTTTTGCAGCAGGTATCAGCTCCTCCATTCGATAGCTCCGATTCACCGGCATAAGTCTGTCTCTGATATCGTTGTTCGGCGCATGAAGCGAAATGCAAAGCGTTACATGCGGCGCATCCTCGATGAGTTTATAGATTTTCGGTACAAGGCCGCATGTTGAAAGCGAAATATTCCGCGGACTGATTCCGAGTCCGTCCGCCGCCGCTGCACGCTTCAGAAACCTAACGGTGTTATCATAATTGTCGAGAGGTTCTCCGCAGCCCATCATTACAATGTTTGTGACAGTTCGTTTTTTGTCGTCAGCGTGCGGGAAAGCGCGTTCAACAGCGGTTATTTCCGAAAGCATTTCCCCCGCCGTAAGATCTCGAACCTTGCCGTTCAGTGTTGACGCACAGAAAGCACAGCCCATGCGGCAGCCCGCCTGGGTTGAAATACAGAGTGTGTTTCCGTACGAGTATCGCATCAAAACACCCTCAACAACGTTGCCGTCCTCGGTTTCGTAAAGCATTTTTGCGGTATCGTCTTTTTTTGATTGTTTGCATTCAATGATGCCGACTCCGCCGAAAGGGAAGGCGGAAAGCTTTTCGCGCAGCGTTTTCGGGATATTCAGCATTTCTTTGGGCGGCACACCTTTTGCAAGCCATTTCATGACCTGCGATGTGCGGAATTTCGGTTCGTGCAGTTCCTCAAGCAGCAAGCCGAGTTCCTCTGTTGTAATTGATGCAAGCTCGTTCATTTTTCTCTCTTTTCGTTTTTGCCTTTCGGCTTATCTTTTTGCGTTCCGATACGTTCAAACGATACGGATGTCAAATTTCATATCACGTCAGGATTCCGATTTTGCATTCCGCATTTCTGCCCTGGATTTTACCGCCGCAGCGATAAAGAACCCATCCATTCCGTCAAGGTTCGGAAACAGCTGAAGCATTCCGTCCGCCGAACGTCGGCGAATATCCTCATTCTGCCGCAGCTTATTCGAATCGACACAGTCAAACGGCGAAACGGCAGTGAATTCCGTATGATTCATCAGAAAGCTTTGCACCGTATCCGCATTCTCGCGTTTTGAAACGGTGCATGTCGAATACACAAGCCTTCCGCCCGGTTTTACGCAGCGGCAGCAAGCCTCAAGGATTTTTTGCTGTAGGGAAGCTAATTCGCAAACATTGTTTTCCGTTCGATTGAGATAGGCATCGGGCTTTGTCCCCCCGCCCATGCCCGAGCACGGCGCGTCAACAAGCACAACATCGAACGCATTTTCAAATTCGGGATTGAACTCCGCCGCATCCGCACATATGCATTCCGCAATTGAAACGCCGAGTCTTTTGAGTGTCGCTTCCGTCAATTTCACGCGATGCGGATGAAACTCCTCTGCAACAATATGTCCGTTGTTTTTCATCAGTGACGCAAGGCAGGCGGTTTTTCCGCCCGGTGCGGAGCAGGCGTCAAGAATCTTCATCCCGGATTCCGCGCCGCAGGCAAGGCAGCAAAGCATCGCGCTCTCGCTTTGAATTGCAATTTTGCCTTCGTTGAACAATGCACTCCTGCTGATATTCAATTCGCCGGACTTCGTGATTACGAGTGCATCCTTTACATATTTTCCGCGACGATATTCAATGCCGAGCCTGTCCAATTCCGTGCAAAGCTGTTCGGTCGTGAAAGGATACTGTGCTCTCACCGTGAAGTTGTGCACGCGCGATGCAAGCATTTCCTCGGTAAAATCAAACCCGTATTCCCCGATGTATTCACGAGCCATAAATTCCGGCACTCCGTAAAGAACATGCAGTTTTTCCGCCGGTTCGGAAGGAAGTTCAGGTAGGCTGCCGGAATTTTTGCCGCGTGCAATGCTGCGCAGAACGCCGTTGACATAGCCGGACAGACCACCTTTGCCGATGCTTCGTATAAGTTTCACGCTCTCACTGCAAACGACATGATCCGGGGTGTTCATAAAAAGCATTTCGGCAATGCCCATCTGAAGCACGATCCGCACGCTTCCGTGAATGCGTCCCTTTGCGTAATGAGCGATCAGGTAATCGGCGTAGCTGCAATGTTCGACAGTGCAGTAAACAAGTGCCGTTATCCGCGCAGCATGGTTATGCTCCGTGTTTTTCAGTGCTTCCTTCAGCGCAAGGTTTGAATATGCTCCTTCCCGCATGATAAGGTTCAGAACATCATATGCCTGTTTCCGTGTGCTGCATATCTTTTTTTGTGTCATTTTAAATTCCTTTGCGCGGACGTTTTGGGACAGTTTTGCGCTTTTGCTTTATTCGGCATCGATTCAACCGTTAAAAATGCAGCCGAGGATTTTTTTCGAGTTAAGCGCAGCTTTTGCATTCATGCGCTTTGAATTTGGAAACTGCAATTCCGTGATTTCCGTCACACCGTCCCCTGTCCGAACGAAAAGGCCCCTTTTCGAATCGGCAATGACGCATTCACCGCATACCGATGCATTTTGCAGAATTTGATTCTGCTTCTCATCGGGAACAAGCCGTGTTGAAATTATTTTGATTTTCTGCCCCGAAAGCATCGCAAATGCACACGGCTCCGGATTAAGCCCGCGAACAAGGTCGTGAATGCGTTGTGAAGATTTTGAAAAGTCTATGCATGCATCCTCTTTTTTAATTTTTGCGCATTTTGTTGCAAGCGCATCATCCTGTTTTGTTCGCGGCAGCGTTCCGTCAGCGAGTCTTTCAATCGTTTCGCGCAGAGTTTCCGCACCGATAACGGCAAGACGGGAATAAAGCTCGCCGTACGTTTCGTTCTCTCCGATTTTTGTTTCATGCTGCAGCAGCATATCTCCCGTATCCATGCCGATATCGGTCAGCATCGTTGTGACACCCGTTACCTTTTCGCCGTTGATGATTGCAGACTGCACCGGGGAAGCTCCGCGATACTTCGGCAGAAGACTGCCGTGAACGTTTATGCATCCGTATTTCGGAATTTCAAGGTTTTCCCGTGAGAGTATCTGTCCGAATGCAGCCGTGACCATAAGCTCCGGCGCAAAATCCTTCAGCGCACGGACGCCCTCTTCGTTTTTTATCCGTTCGAACTGGTGCACTGCAATCCCCGCTTCAAGTGCAGCAGCCTTCACAGGCGGCATTGCAAGCCCGTGCCCTCTGTCGCGCGGTCTGTCCGGCTGAGTGAAAACTTCGATTTCATGCCCCTGTTCAATGAGCATTTTGAGTGAAGGAACAGCAAATTCCGGCGTTCCCAGGAAAGCGATTCTCATATTGTTATTGTTCCTTATCTTTATAAAATCCGAGATAGGAATCAGCCCCGCTCTTTCGCGTACGCTGTTTTATTCCTGCTCCTCCGCCTGTCTCGCGTCAAACCCTTCGGGCGGTTCCGTCACTTTTTCAAGGTAGACATGCCCGTCCAGATGATCGCATTCATGCATTATGCAGCGCGCAAGCAAACCCTCCGCCTCGTATTCAATAAGGCTGCCGTCACGATCATAGGCGCGCATCACAACATGGTTCGGGCGGACTACATAACCCGATTTCCCGGGGAACGACAGACAGCCTTCCAAATCACCCTGCTCTCCCGAAGCGCTGATGATAACGGGATTGATGGCTTCAATTAATCCGTCACCGCAATCCATTACAACAACGCGGCGCAGAATGCCGACCTGCGGCGCCGCAAGCCCGACTCCCTCCGCATTATACATAGTCTCCGCCATGTCATCCAGCAAGTCATAGAGTCGTTTGTTGAAATGCTCCACAGGCCTGCAAACTTTGTATAAACACTCCGCATCATCGGTAAAAATCTTTCGTATAGCCATTGAAATCCGAACCGTCCTTTCAAGCCGCGCACTGCACCGTTTCAGCGATAAGTCTTTTTCCGCATAGTTGAAACGGACATACTGCACTCATGTTATCATTGGGTATTATAACATGGATCGCGGCTTATTAAAAGGCTTTTTTCGTTCCTATGACAGTTGTATCCCTCTCACGGTTCAATCCGACTCACTTAAAATAATTGAAACATCCGAATGATATGTATTCGAAAAATATGTTAAACGGTGTATACTGCTTTTCAACATTCTGTCTTATACTCATGAGTCCATTGCTTGCTTTACCGCATAACGCGGCGTCAGGGTCAAGGGGTAAACAGAAAAAAATTGACAACAACGTTCACGGCATGTTAAAGTAGGCTGAATAAACAGTAAGAGGTTCAAAATGAAAAAGATTATTGTCATCGGATGCATGGGCAGCGGAAAAAGCACATTTGCCGAAGAGCTGCACCGCAAAACAAAGATACCGCTGTTTCACCTTGATAATATATGGTGGAAAGCGGACAGAACTCACATCTCACGCGAAGAGTTCGATTCGGAGCTGAACCGAATTATACAGGGTGACTCATGGATAATTGACGGGGACTACAATCGAACTTATGCTGTACGTTTTGAAAAATGCGATACCGTGATTTTTCTTGATTACAGTGAGAAACAGTGCATGGAGGGCATTCGTTCACGGGTCGGAAAGGTTCGCGCGGATATGCCGTGGGTCGAAAACGAACTCAGCGCGGAGCTTGTTGAGCTTGTGAAAGGGTACAGAGTTCAAACCCGTCCCAAGGTGCTTGAGCTTATTGCCGCACACGGGGATGTCGAATGCCGCATCTTCAACCGCCGCGAACAGGCAGATGCATGGCTTCGGTCTTTGCAGCCGCAGCTTTAATCCACTTTTCGGAGCGCATGTTGTTTCCGCAGCAGAGTACTTGACTGTTAAATACGGCGTTTGATATAATAAAACACGCAGAAAATGTCTTTCGGCACAGCTCTGCGCAGAAAAGAACTGTTAGGAGAATTATGGTTACAGCAGAAAAAAGCAGAATAGACTGCAGGCACATTGATGTTCTTGACGGAATTCGGGCTGTCAGTGTTATAATTGTTTTGATTTTCCATTTTTGGCAGCAAACATGGATTTTTCCCGTAATTAAAACGCCGTGGCTTGCCTTCGTCGGAATAACCAAAATAGATTTTTCAAATTTCGCAACAGTCGGATATCTTTTTGTGGATATGATGGTTCTTATCAGCGGTTTCCTGCTGTTTTTGCCGCTGATGCGCAGCATTATTCTCGGCGAAGAGATGTCAGGTTGGAAAAACTACGCGCGCAGACGCATTGCGCGAATCGTGCCGAGCTATTATTTTGCCGTGCTGCTGCTTTTCTTTGCCTCCGCACTTCCGACCGGGGCATATGCAACAACGGCGGACGCCTTAAAGGATCTTTTTGCCCACCTGACCTTTACCCAAACGCTTTGGGTCAACACATATATTGCAACTCCGCTGGATGTTGTGCTGTGGACGGTTGCAATCGAGGTTTGGTTTTATGTTCTTTTTCCGTTCGTTGCCGAATTCATCAAAGGACCGCGGAACAAAAACCGGCAGAGTTTCACCCCCGCATACGGAATCTTCTTCATTTTTGCCGTTTTTAACATAATTAATTATGTCTATACCGAAAACTTTGTTCTTAAGGGCAATGTATATCTTGCAATGCGCATAAACCAGTTCCCTGCGTTTCTCGGAGTTTATTCAATCGGAATGCTCGGAGCGTCGGCTTTTGTTTTGATTGCAAAAAATTGCAGACGCAGCAGAATTTTTAATGCGGTAAACACCCTTTTCTCTGTTTTCAGCATTTTGCTTATCGTTTACTTGATTAATGATTGCGTCGCCACGCAGGAACGGCAGGTTTGGCAGGTCACGGAGCGTTCAAAGCTTGCCTTTGTGTTCATGACATTTATTATCACCACTGCACTGTCAAGCAAATGGTATCGCTGGCTGTTCTCAAACAAGTTCATGCGTTTTCTTTCAGGAATATCCTACAATTTGTATATTTGGCATCAATGGCTTGCCGTTCAGTGCAAAAACACCTGGCGCATTCCGAAATGGTCGGGAGAAATTCCTCCGAACATGCTGAATATCACCTACTGGATGAACAGATATGCTGTTGTAATAACAGTGTTCGCATTTGCGGCAGCAATACTGGCAACTTATTTAATTGAAAAGCCTTTTGCAAACCTGATTATGGGCCGTCCCGTGTTTCCGTTTTTTGCAAAGAAGCACCTGAAAACCGTCAATTCGGCTGACGAAGAATGCATCAACGAAGAAGAGTCCGCTCTGCTCTCCGCTGAGGTTGATTCGTTCGCCGATACCGTCGATTCCGATGAGCCGACCGAGGAGGCCGCCGCAAATCCATGGGGCGAACAGGAAACCGACCGAAACGATTCGGATTGTGATTGATAGGATATGTTGTAAGTTTAAAATCGAGTTTTTGATTTTTGAAAAAATCGAGGCTTTTCCATGCTGCACCCAGGACTGTACGAACAAGTCATCAATAACGCATTGACCCGCGAGCTTGCGGAAATTCCGGAGGCTCGCAAGGCTGTTGCCCCGATTGACAAGGCAGAAGCCTCCAAGGTGTTGGCGCAATATTTGGCGGACGTGATTCAGAAAGGACTGGATAACGTTCTTGACAATGGTGGCGACATCTCGGCTCAGATAGAATTGAGCAACAGAATCGTTAACCTAATTCAAAGCACAACGAAGGAACCCGACTTTGCCGCACTCGGTGTTGACGAACGTGCCGAGCAGCTTTTTGCACTTTTGCGAAAAGCCGATCCGCGGCTTGCCGTGGGAAAAACTGCGGCGGACATAGAGCGCCCGGAAACATCCATTGCACAAAGCTCGCTCTTTACCGGTGCGGTGCATGAACCTCAGATGTTCACGGAGCTCAAAAAAGAAATTATCTCGGCCGACCGAATTGACATGTTGGTATCCTTTATCAAGTGGAGCGGCCTGCGGCTCATCATGGACGAACTGCGGGAATTTACGCAAAACGGCGGCGAGCTCCGTGTTATTACCACGTCTTATATGGGTGCGACGGATGTTAAAGCCATCGAAGAGCTTCGCCGGCTGCACAATGCGCAAATAAAAGTCAGCTACAACACAAAAACAACGCGGCTCCATGCCAAGGCCTATATCTTTTACCGCAACACGGGGTTCACGACTGCATATGTGGGTTCATCCAATCTGTCTAATGCAGCATTGACAAGCGGCCTTGAATGGAACACGAAAGTAACGCGGCGCGACCTGCCCGAAACCATCGATAAGATCGCTGCCACATTTGAGTATTACTGGAATGACCGTGAATTTGAATACTATGAAGAAGAGCAGAAAGAACGCCTGGCGCGTGCGCTGAAAGCAGAAAAATACTTTGACACCAACAATGCCGAAGTTTATACCATGGATATTAATCCGTACGCCTATCAGCAAGAGATTCTGGATAAGCTGGAGGCGGAACGTGCCGTTCGAGGCTATATGCGCAATCTGATAGTAGCTGCCACCGGCACCGGCAAAACAGTCATCTCTGCTTTAGACTACAAACGCTTCCGCAGACATAATCCCGGCCGGGCCTGCCGCCTGCTTTTTGTCGCACACCGCGAAGAAATTCTTAAACAGAGTCTGTACACATTCCGAGCCGTACTCAAGGATGCGAACTTTGGAGAGATGTTCGTGGGCAGCTGTAAACCTGAAAGCATCGATAATCTGTTTATCTCAATTCAGACGTTCAATTCGCAGAGCTTCACGGAAAAAACACCGGCTGAGTTCTACGATTACATCATCGTGGACGAATTTCATCATGCGGCAGCTCCGACCTATCGGAGGCTGTTAGCTTATTACCGGCCTTGCATCCTGCTGGGCTTGACGGCAACTCCGGAACGTATGGACGGCAAAAGCATTCTTCCGTACTTCAATAACCGCATTGCGGCTGAAATTCGCCTGCCCGAAGCCATTGACCGAAAGCTGCTCTGTCCGTTCCAATATTTCGGCGTTACCGACACTGTGGCTCTTGATACGCTGAAATGGTCTGCCGGTGGCTATCAAAAAAGCGAATTGGAAAAGGTTTACACATTCAGCGGTGCCGTTGCCAATCGCCGCGCCGACCATGTGGTGACATCACTGCTGAAATATGTCACGGACATTGATGAGGTGAAAGGCCTTGGATTCTGCGTAACTGTAGATCACGCAAGATTCATGTGCCGCTATTTTAATGAGCACAATATCCCATCCATATTCCTGACGGGACAATCTCCGGATGAAGAAAGAAAAACAGCGAAGCAGCTTTTAGTCTCCGGCGAAATACGCTTCATTTTTGTTGTGGATATCTATAACGAAGGTGTAGATATTCCTGAAGTCAATACCGTTCTGTTCCTGCGTCCCACCGAATCGCTGACTGTCTTTTTGCAGCAGTTGGGACGCGGTTTGCGTTTGTCGGAAGACAAGGAGTGCCTGACCGTGCTGGACTTCATCGGCCAAGCGAACCGAAGGTACAATTTCGAGGATAAATTCGCGGCGCTGCTGTCAAACGCAACGCATAGCGTGAGCCGTGAAATCAAAGACGGCTTTGTGTCGGTCCCGAAAGGCTGCTATATTCAGCTGGAAAAGAAAGCAGCAAAGTACATACTGGATAACATCCGTGCATCCTATGGAAACACAGCCGGATTGGTATCCCGTGCAGCATCTTTTGATGAAGACAGTGGCCTGAAGCTGACGCTTGCAAACTTTCTGGACTACTACCATCTTGATCCGAGAGCAATTTATAAGTTTTCTTCCTTCTCCCGTATTTGCGCCCGAGCGGATGCCCTCGAAGACTTTTCGGAGCCGTTGGAGAGTATTCTGACCAAAGCGTTTGCAAAGCTTGCGGTGGTCGATTCTCGCCGATGGATTTCGTTCCTCTTAGATATTCTTCCGCGTTTGGATGATGTGGATTTTGCTGCCGTTTCAGACGTTGAAAAGCGGATGATGCAGATGTTCTATATTACTGTTTGGGGCAAGACTGCGGAGAATTGGAACAGTGAAGAAGTGTTGGACAATCTCCATGCACTGTCGGACAGCACCGTTCTGCTAAACGAGCTCACTGAGCTGCTGCGCTATCGATTTGAACAGATTGACTTCATTGACGAGTCGGTGGATTTGGGATTTGATTGCCCGCTGGATTTGCATTGTACCTATACCCGCGACCAGCTGCTTGCGGCCATGGACTTTATGAAGCCCGCAACCGTGCGGGAAGGTGTCAAGTGGCTGCCGGATAAGCAATTGGATGTGTTTTTCGTGACGCTGAACAAAGCGGACAAGGACTATTCACCCACCACCATGTATAACGACTATTCCATCAGTGAAAGTCTGTTTCATTGGCAGAGCCAGAGTACCACGGCGGAAAATTCGCCCACCGGGCAGCGTTATATACACCATCGCGAACGCGGCAGCAAGGTTTTGCTGTTCGTCCGCGAGTTCAAGTCGGACCGCATGACCGGCGGTGCTGAAGCATATACCTATCTCGGCACGGCAAGCTATGTGAAACACGAGGGCAGCAGGCCAATGAATATCACGTGGAAGCTCGATCGTCCGATTCCGGCGAAATTCCTGAAGAAGACGAATAAACTGGCAGTCGGATAAAGAAGTGCTGCTCTTCTTCCCTTGGCTGTTCACGCACCGACTCGCTACAACCTGACGATATTTTATGACATATCTATGCATTTTCAAGTTGTTCACCGTTCCTTCGGATTTGCCGACACATCTCAGCTGTAAAGCCGCATTTCGCATCTCACTTTTTCTCGTTTTATATTTTTGCCTTGTTTCCGTCGTCCTCACTTACGGCGCTGCCCTCTTCGGCACATTCGTCCGAGCAAAAGAGTTTTGAATGTTTCACAATTACAATTGAAGAAACCAGCAGGCATCCCATTGCAAGCGGCGCACGCCGTTTTAAAAGCAGTATCACGGCGGCAAAAGTTCCGAACAGTGCAAACGTTACTGTGCTGCGCACACGATTCGGAGAAATCCTGATTGCAGTTGAAAACAGTATATACAACCCGGCAAGCAGGAACACGATTTTCGTTTGCGGAATCAGCGCAAGCAGGACGCCGAAAGCTGTTGCAATGCATTTGCCGCCCTTTGAACGGTCGAACGGAGCAACCGCATGACCGAGCACCGGGGCCGCAATCAGAATCGCAAAGGACAATCGACGAACATCATAGTTTTCTTCCGCAAGAAGCACGGGCAGGAAACCCTTGAACATATCAAGAAACAGGCACAGCAGCCCGAGCGGTATCCCGCAATTTATAAATACGTTTGCAGAACCGGGATTCCCGTCCGAGCTGAGCTTTGTTACATCTTTTTTTGCGAGCAGCAGCGGCATGAATCTGCAAAACATAACTCCGCCGCAGGCAAAGCCGAACGCCGCATATGCCGCACACCGTGCAAAAGAACTTATATCCATCCTTCAGCCACCTTTGCCGCAATATCGTCCGCCGCATTCGGGTTTATGCAGGCGCGCTGCATTGAACGCATCTTTTCCGCTTTTTGTTTGTCGTCCGTTAAGCTCCACATTGCCGAAACCGCTTCACGCTCATTCGCAGCACGTATCGAAAGCCCGTGAGAGGTGAAAAAAGCAATGTTTTTTGCTTCGCATGCCGCATATGTCAGCATTTGCACGAGCGGGACGTTTGCAACAGCGGCTTCCGTGCTTGTCAATCCTCCGGGCTTGGACAGCATTACATCCGCCGCATTCATGTAGAGATTCACCTGTTTTGTGAAACTCACGGTTTTTATCCGCCCTGCCGAAGCAAATCGTTCATCAATGCTCTGCTTCAGTGAAGCGTTATGCCCCGTCAGAACGCACGCAAGGTAATCCCCGCTGCTGCACCGCTCAAGCGTGTCACAAAGCTCAAGGATATTTCCGCAGCCGACGCCCCCGCTCATTATGAGCATAACGGGTTTGTCCGCCGGAAGCCCGAGTGCCGCTCTTGCCGCCGCTTTTGATTCGTGTACAGCAAATTTTTTGCTTACGGGAATGCCTGTTGCGAACAGCTTCTCTTTCGGTATTCCGCATTTTGCAATTTCATCGCGCAGCTCCTCATGCGGAATAAAATACCCGTCCAGTTTTGTTTCGCCGAAAAACGGAATGCAGGTGTAATCCGTCAGCACACCGTAGCACGGAATGTTGAACCCTCCCTTTTTTCGGATTGCCGTCAACGCTTCCATCGGAAAAAGATGCGTTGAAACAACGGCATCAAATCCTTTATCTTCGATATACTCACGCAGGCCGGGAGCATACTTTGAGTTTGCATAATAAACAGGGGACACTATTCTCGTTGAACTGTAAATATCGCCTGCTTTATAAATAATCCCGAACAACGCCGGTGCTTTTCTCAGCATTGCAGTGTAGGAAGCAGAGACAATTTCACTTGCTTTGCGCCCGCGGAATATCAGCGGATCAATCAAAGTACAATCGATATTTCGTCTGTTGAATGCACCCACGAGCGCACGCGCCGCACTGTTGTGCCCTTCCCCGGTATCGCAGCTCATTATCAGAACTTTCATTTTTTTGTGTCCTTTCCTTTGTTTATTCTTATTCTGCCGCCCGAATCGCCCGGCAGAACTGCATTCTCTCCGCAGGCTGCGGCAAGCTCACTTGTCAGTCGTTATGCTTATTTTTGTTTTTCCTGCGCCGATTTTCAACATCGGCAATCAGCTTGCGAACATCATTCAGAATATCGTTATGTTCCATGGTTCGAAGTTTCGGGAATGCCGCAAGTATACGCCGCTGCTGCGCATTCAGTTTTTGAACAAACACAGCCGCTGCATTATGAACAGCGTTGTACACTTCGCTTCCGAGCCCTCCTTTATCGTGCAGCTTCAGTCCTATATCTGCCTTTACGTTTTCTGTCGCTGCGGCGAGCTCCTTAAGTTTTTTATTAAATCCCGCAATGCCGCCGATCGTGACGCATTCATCCGCCGCAATTATTGCAAACATCACCGCCGCAAGCCAATGCAGTGCAGCACGGGGAAGGCTGTTCGTAACATCGGACACAAGCGGATGAACAAGTTTTATCAGAATAACCGAAAATGCTCCGAACACAACCGCACCGAGCAGGCAGACGCGTCCGTTAATGTTGAATTTGCGTTTTGAATAATCCCACCAACGCGCATGAAAAAGTTTTTCCATGATGTATGAGGTGAAATATTCCAGAGAACATGTTACAATTGCACCGAGGAAAAACAGCAGCACAGGGTTTTGAACTTTTCCGAGTATCAGAATGTCGAGCACTGCCCCCCAGCCGTAAATCGGGCAGTACGGACCGTTAAGGAAGCCGCGGTTAATGAACTTATGCGCACGAACAGAACACAGCGTGCTTTCGTAAATCCAACCTACCACACTGTAAAAGAAGAGCCAAATTATGTATTTTTCGACATTTTCAAGAAGCATATTTCTCTCCGTATCCGTTTTAACTGCGCCGCAGCACAGAGCCTTCGGCTGTTTTGCGGCAAATTCAGGCACAGGGCTTGACCTTTTGCCATCGGTTACATTATAATTCAATTGCGGAGTTTCGACAATGGTTTAGTTGAAATACATTCGTCAGCGGATAACCCAAAAGTTCTGAAGTGAGCAACGGTTTGCAGTTGTTTCACATTTCATACGTTTTTTTATCCGTTGTCGCTCCGTTAAGCGGTTATTGCCGAATCCTTGGAAAGGTTTTGATTAATAATGGCAAACATATTTGACTATCTCATATGGCGCGGCGACCTTCCTCTCTCCGTCAGTCCTTTCAACGAGGTTGACGGTGCCGTTTTTGCACGGCTGAGCTATTTGCCGTTTGAGCTTATCATGCCCTGTGACTCTCCTGTTTCCGTCACCATTGCGGATGCCGCAGCGGCGCTTATTTCGCTGAACATAAAAAAGCCGGGCTCCCTGCGCAAGGAAAACGATGCAAAACTGCTTGAAATGCTTTTAAACAGCCGCCGGTTTCGGGATATTGAGCTCTTCGGCTACTCACACCTTTTTGATGCCGCAACGCAAACTCAGTTTTCCGCCGTCACATTCCGTCCGAGCAAGAACAAGCTGTATGTTTTTTTTCGCGGAACCGACAGCACGCTTGTCGGTTGGAAGGAGGATTTCAACATGTGTTTTGTCTGTCCCGTTCCTGCCCAAAGCAATGCCGTTGACTATCTGAACCGTATTGCCGCTTCAAACGGCGGCGATATAACCGTCGGCGGTCACTCAAAAGGCGGCAACCTCGCCGTTTATGCCTCAGCATTTTGCGAACAGGCTGCCCGCCGCCGAATCACTCATATTTATAATTATGACGGCCCGGGCTTCACGGAAGATGTTTTGAATTCGGACAGCTATAAAAGCATCTGCGTGCTTGTGAACACTTTCGTTCCGCAGTCATCCGTCGTCGGCATGCTTCTCGGTCACGAAGAAAAGTATACAATCATTCACAGTACCGAAAGCGGCATCATGCAGCACGATATTTATTCCTGGGAACTGTTGTGCGACAAGTTCACCTATCTTGAAAAGGTCAACAACAGCAGCATGTTTATCGACTTCACGCTCAAGCATTGGCTCGCAGGAATGGATAACAGGCAGCGTGAGCAATTTGTCGATACCGTTTATGCCGTTATGCAGGATACAAATGCAAAGACGCTCCGAGATATTTCAGACAATTGGTTCGTATGCGTCAAAACAATGCTCCGCTCGCTTAAAAATATGGATGAGGATACCCGCAAATCCGTTTCGCATGCACTTCGTCTGCTTCTGCGCAGTGCAAAGATCGGACTTGCACAGATGATGCAGAATAAGTAATTGTTTTGAATTAAGTGTGCGAATTTCGACATTCATCGGCTAAGGTCAGTATTTAATATAATGAAACGTTTTTTTATCAAGAATGCCTCTCTGCTGCTCCCCTGCGGACTGCAAACGGGGAGTATCGAGTTTGACAGCACAATAACTGCATTGCGCCGAAGCAACGATTCCTGTGCATCTGATTGCGAATGCGAAACGCTCGATGCGCACGGCGGCTTTGTTGTTCCCGGACTTTTTGATATCCACACGCACGGGGCATGCGGCGCAGATTTTTCGGATGCGGATTTTTCGGACGGAAATGTATTGAACGACATTCACGAATGTAACGTTCACGAATGTAACATTCACGAATGCAATGAGTTTGATATCGATAGTTTTCCGCTCGATTCCCCGCTTTTCCGCCTTTCACGATACTATCTCAGCCAAGGCGTAACCTCCTTCCTTGCAACAACAATGACTTTATGTGCAGAGGAGCTTTTTGCCGCCATGCATTCAATCGATGCGTTCTGCCGTATGCGCGCGGAATTTATCAAGCGCACTCCGAAGAAGCTGCATCACCTTGCCGGCGCAAAATGCATCGGCATAAATCTTGAGGGACCTTTTCTCAGCAGCAGTAAGCGCGGGTCGCAGGCCGAATGCAATCTTCTTTCGCCCGATGCAGCATTGTTTCATCAGCTTAATGCCGCAAGCGGCGGTCGGATAAAACTCGTCACCGTTGCGCCCGAACTGCCCGGTGCGTTTGAATTCATTCGCAGCGTTTCGGGCTGCTGCACCGTTTCGGAAGGCCACAGTGCGGCTGACTACAACACGGCAATTGCCGCATTTCGAGCCGGAGCTTCCCATGTTACGCATATTTTCAACGGCATGAACGACTGTCTGCACCGTTCTCCCGGTATTGCAGGCGCGGCAGCAGATCTCGGAATTCCAGTTGAACTTATCTGTGACGGGCTGCATGTTCACCCTGCCGTGGTTCGCGGAGTTTTTCGGGTCTTCGGCAAAAAAACCTGCCTGATATCGGATTCGCTGCGCTGCGCAGGAATGCCCGACGGTCGGTACAGCTTGGGCGGGCAGGAATTCGTTTTGTCCGACGGATGCGCCGCTCTTGCGGACGGCACGCTTGCGGGTTCTGCAATATCCCTTGCCGATGCGGTTCGCAACGCTGTTTCGTTCGGCATTTCGCCGTCCGACGCATTCTTTGCTGCATCGTATGCACCTTTCGCCTCCGTTTTCGGCGATTCCGCTCCGTTCGGACTTGAGTGCGGCCGCGCTGCGGATCTTGCTGTGTTTGATGCGAATTTAAACCTTAAAGCCGTGTTTATGGACGGCGAAAGAATGCTCTGAGCAAAAGGGGCACCGGCGCAGCTCCTTCTTTCCGTGAAATATATTTGCCGTTGTAGTTTTTTTCGGATATCAAACAACGGTTGCTTGCGGATGATGCTTCTTTTTGGTACAATAGATGCAGTGGCTTCGGAGCTCCTCGGAGGTATGCGTATGAAATACAGCATTGCAATATGCGACGACAGCAAAACCGATGCAGCACTCGTGCAGTCGTTTTTGCTTGAATGGGCAAAACAGCGCGGTACGGAGGTTGAGATTGAGGTTTTCCCTTCTGCGGAAAGCTTTCTTTTTCGTTACGACGAGTATAAAGCTTTCGATATCCTGCTTTTTGATGTTGAAATGAGCGGGATGGACGGTGTGTCGGCGGCGCGTAAGGTCCGCCGCGAAAATGCAGCTGTTCAAATCGTGTTCATCACCGGCTATTCGGATTATATTGCCGAGGGTTACGATGTTGCCGCACTGCATTATCTCATGAAACCGCTCAACAAGGAAAAATTCTTCTCCGTTTTGAACCGTGCGGCTCAAAAAATCACGCAGAACGAACGCTGCATATGCTTTGAGAGCGGCGGCGAAATGCTTCGCATTCCGGTATACGAGATACGCTACCTTGAAGTTTTCCGCAATTATGTTACCGTTCACGCAAAGCGCGAATACACGGTCAAGCGCACATTAAGCGAGTTTGAGCAGGAGCTCGGCAGCGGTTTTCACCGCATCGGAAGAGCCGTTATTGTGAACCTTAAGTTCGTTGCACACGTTACAAAAACCGAGGTTCAGCTTTCGGATGGAACCGTGCTTCCACTTCCCCGCGGCGCATACGAACCGCTTAACCGTGCGATAATTGCGCACTTGTGAAACAGATTTTCCATATATACGGAGTGAAATCGATGAAAAGCCTTTTAAAGTGCATTTTAAAAAAGCATTATGACAGGCAGCTTGAAGCCGACCAAAATGAGTTTATTGAGACGCATTATCGCGAAGTTGAAAACATGTATCAAAAAATGCGCGGATGGCGGCACGATTATCACAACCATATTCAAACGCTCAAGTTTCTTGCCGCAAACAATGATATTGTCGGAATAAGGGAATATCTGAACGAGCTCGATACGAACCTTTCGATTCTTGACAGTTCGATCCGAACGGGAAACTCCATGGCGGATGCAATTTTGAACAGCAAAGTTTCACTTGCAAAAGCACGGGAAATCGATGTCCGCGTTGATGCACATATTCCCGTGAAACTTAAAATATCCGAAATTGACCTGTGCTGCATTCTCGGAAATCTGTTCGACAATGCAATCGATGCAAGCATGGCTCTCCCGCCGCAAAACAGGCTCATCCGTGTTTATATGGACATGAAGGGCAGCCGGCTCTATATCTCGTTCACAAATTTCACCTCTCAAAAAAAGCTCGGCAAACTCGGCCGCGTTTTTGCAACAACAAAGGGTTTGGGGCATGGGCTCGGACTTTCCCGCATTGAAACCATCGTTGAAAAGCATGACGGATATTTGAGCTTTAACTCCGAGGACGGAGCGTTCACTGCGGAAATACTTCTTCCGCAGGAATAATTGCCTGTATTTTCACTTATCTTTTTCACACATTCGATGCAGCATTGCATTCGGGTGTTTTTTTGCTTCACATCACGCAGCCGTCCGCTTTCCGCTGCGGCAAGGCTGCAATTCGTCCCCGCCAATCAACAATTCGTCCCCGAAATATGCAGCTCGAACGAATTTCGGCTATAATGCAAACATCAAAAAGCTGAAAGGCGGTTGATACAATGGACAAAAAAACAAAAAAAGAAACTCAATCCAAACCCGGCGCAAAAAAAACACCGAAACCGAAGTACAATCTTTGGCAGAACACGGGATTCATGCTGCGCACATCCCGAAAGTACGCAAAGAGCGTTTTCCCGCTCTGCATCGTGCTTGCATTGCTCAGCGCGGGCAAAAGCGTTGCCGAACTGCTTATTGCACCTGCAATTCTGAACAAAATCGAGCTCTCCGCATCCCTCGGCAGTGTTGTTTTCACAATTGCGGCATTTGCCTTGGTGCTCATGCTGCTTTCCGGGCTTCGGTCCTATGTTGATACGAATGCGCTGTTCGGAAGAATCGCCGTTCGGAGTCAGGGAATCTATCTCAGCATTTCCCGCAAATATGCCGAAACATCCTATCCGAACCTTTTGAACACGGATTTTCTTGCCCTCGGAAAAAAGGCAAGTGCTGCCTGCGACGCCAACTCAGAGGCCTCCGAAGCCATCTGGACGACTCTGACGGATCTGATGACGTCATGTATCGGCTTTATCGTTTATCTTGCTTTGCTGACGAACCTTAACCTTTGGCTTGCCGCACTTGTTGCCGCAACAACGGCTGTCAGCTATTTTGCAAGCAAACGCATCAACGAATGGGGCTATCTTCATCGCAGCGAGGAGCTTGAGCTTACAAAAAGAATCGAATACGCAAACAAAATCGCAACATCGCGCGAGTTTGCTAAGGATATCCGCATGTTCGGCCTGCGCGGCTGGCTGGAAGATCTTTGGGGCAGCACAATGCGCCTGTACAGTGCGTTTTGTGCAAAGCGCGAGCGCAAATATATTTGGGCAAATATCATTGATATCGTTCTGACCTTTTTGCGCAACGGCATCGCTTATGCGTTTCTTATCGGAATCACCGTCAAAAACGGATTGCCTGCCTCCCAATTTCTTCTGTACTTTGCGGCACTGAGCGGCTTTGCACAGTGGGTCGTTGAGATTCTGGATAAGCTTTCCGTAATGCACAAGCAGAGCCTTGATATTTCCACGATTCGCGAATTTCTTGATTGGGATGAGCCTTTCGACCTTAACGGCGGCGAAAGAATCGCTTTTGAACCGAACAAACAATATGAAATCAGGCTTGATAATGTTTCCTTCCGGTATCCGAAGGCGGATAAAGACACGCTCTCTCACATTAACCTGACCGTTCATCCAGGTGAAAAGCTTGCAATTGTCGGCCTTAACGGCGCAGGTAAAACAACGCTCGTGAAGCTTGTGTGCGGTTTTCTTGACCCGACCGAAGGACGCATACTGCTTAACGGAGAAGATATCCGCAAGTTTAACCGCAACGACTATTACGCGCTCTTTTCGGCGGTTTTCCAGGAATTCTCCGTGCTTGACGTCACCGTTAAGGAAAACGTTGCCCAATGTGTTGACGGAATCGATGAAGCCCGCGTTTGGCAATGCATTGATAAGGCGGGTCTGACCGAAAAAATCAAGTCCCTCCCCAAGGGCATTGAAACGCATCTCGGCAGGCGTGTGTTTAAGGACGGAGTTGAGTTTTCCGGCGGGCAGACGCAGAGGCTCATGCTTGCAAGGGCATTGTATAAAAACGCACCGATACTCGTGCTTGACGAACCTACTGCGGCACTTGACCCGATTGCAGAAAATGACATCTATCAAAAATACAATGAGATGACGCACGGACGAACCTCGTTCTTCATCTCTCACCGCCTTGCCTCAACGCGTTTTTGCGACAGAATCATTTTTGTTGACGGCGGAAAAATTGCAGAGGAAGGCACACATGACGAGCTTTTGAAAAACGGCGGAGGCTATGCCTATCTGTTTGAAGTTCAAAGCAAGTACTACCGCAGTGATAATCAGGACGGCACGTCAGACGGTTCTCCCGACGCCGCAATCAAATGAAAGGAGTGAGTGAAAATGAGTAACAATACCAACAAAAAAACAAGTTTCGCCGCTGCGTTCAAAAACAATTTGCGCGCATGGAAAATACTGTTCAAACCCTGCAAAGGAATATTTGTTTCGATATTTTTGAGCGCACTCACAGCCGCCGCAAGCCCGCTTGTGACGATCTGGTTTTCAGCTCAGCTGCTGAATGAGCTTGCAGGCAGCAGAAACCTTGCCGCACTCCGCAATTGGGTTTTGCTGACGCTCGGCGCGACCGCCGGGATAATGCTGCTCAATGCGATTTTGCAGCATTGGCGCGAAGCGGAGGAATCCACTTTTTATGCCAAGATGCAGTCCGTATTCGGCAAAAAAAGGCTTGATATGGATTTTCCGAATGCTGACAGTCAGCGCGTTTACGAGCTTCAATCGCAGATATGGCAAAGCCAGAACTTCACCGGATACGGCCTTAGGCAATCGATTGAAATCTTTCGCTCCGGCTGCAATGCACTGTTTCAGATCATCGGCGGCATCGGACTTTCCCTCGGTTTGTTCTTTGCAAAGATTCCTCAGGCATCCGGGCTCGGCTTTTTGAACTCTCCGCTCTTCACCGTCGGTTTTATTGCCCTTCTGTTTGCGGCTGCACTTGCTGCGCCCGTCTGCGCAACAAAAGGCAACTCCTATTGGGAACGCAACGATGAACAGGGCACTTTCGGCAACCGTGTATTCGGTTATTTTTCAAGCGCCTCCTCCAACAGAGCCCGAATGGCGGATATGCGCTTTTATAAGCAGCAGGACATTGCCGGGTATTACCTTGAAAAAAACAATGTGTTCAGCATGAAATCCACCTTTGCACAATATGCAAAGGGACCCATGGGACTGCTCATTGCGCTTTCAAGCTGCGTGTCCGCATTTCTGACCGGTCTGATTTATCTGCTTGTTTGCATAAAGGCATGGGCGGGCGCATTCGGTCTCGGCACCGCAACGCAGTATATCGGTTCGGTAACAAGCTTTTTCGGAGGCTTCTCGGAACTGATGAAGTGCATCGGCGTGATGCGGATCAATTCAAGTTTCCTTGACACAGTGTTTGAGCTTTTGGATACTCCGAACACAATGTATCAGGGCAGCCTCACCACCGAAAAGCGCAGCGATATTCAGTATGATGTTGAATTCCGTGATGTGTCGTTCAAATATCCCGGCAGTGAAGCGTATGCACTCCGCCATGTGAACATGAAGTTCAAAGTTGGCAGCCGTCTCGCAGTTGTGGGAATGAACGGCAGCGGCAAAACAACCTTCATAAAGCTGCTTTGCCGCCTGTACGACCCGACCGAAGGCGAAATACTGCTCAACGGCATCGACATTCGAAAATATCGTTACGATGACTACATGAAGATATTCTCTGTAGTATTTCAGGATTTCCAACTTCTGGCAATGCCCCTCGGGCAGAACGTTGCAGCAAGCCAAACATACGATGCCGCACGTGTGCTCGACTGTCTTAACAAGGCAGGGTTCGGCGAGAAGCTTGCAAAAATGCCGCACGGACTTGATACGTACCTTTATAAGAGCGTCGATACGGAAGGCGTTGACGTTTCCGGCGGTGAAGCGCAAAAAATCGCCATTGCACGCGCATTGTACAAGGATTCGCCGTTCATTATCCTTGATGAACCGACGGCCGCACTTGACCCGATTGCCGAAGCGGAGATTTATTCAAAATTCGATGAAATTGCAGGTGATAAGACTGCGGTTTACATCAGCCACCGCCTCTCCTCCTGCAAATTCTGTGATGAGATCGCCGTGTTTGACAGCGGCAGCGTGATTCAGCAGGGCACCCATTCCGACCTGCTTGCGGATGAAAGCGGCAAATACTTTGAACTTTGGAATGCTCAGGCACAATATTACAAAAAAGATACTGTTCAGCCGGCATAACGCCGTCATACTGTTCAATTCCGTTCAGTCGGACCGCATGCCCCTTTCCGGCTGAAATTTAAGAGCGACGATGCACAAAGCTGCACCGCCGCTCTTTTGTGTGTTCTGCAAACGACTTAAGTGGTTTTTAATTTTTCATAGATTTATCTTTGCTTATTGTACTTGCACACAGTTGCCGAAGGATCTTTTCCGCACTTCAGCTCTTTAATGCTGCGCAAAATACGCCTTGCCGGTGCGCGGCATTTCCGCTCTGCTAAGATTTTATCAGGAAACTGAATGTTAAAAACATCGCTTATAACAGCCGAAATTTGCCGAACGTTCATGTTCGGTTCGATCCGCACAGCTATCATTGCCGCCTCAGCCCCGAATTCATGGACCGATGCACAGCAGCAGGACACAAGTCCATGGGGATACCATTCATCTATTATCGTCTTTACAGCTTCGTAGATCGAACTGTCAAAGTCCATATTCCCCCTCCTGCGAATTCAAAAAAATAATATGTTTAAAATTTGAAAACAAACAATAAAATATTTCAGGTTAACTGTTTTAAAAATAAGCGAACAGTCAAGCAGTGTTATGTTTTTGAAGGCAGGTGCAGTTTCACGCACCAATAAAAACCTTGCCCGCATTCCGGTGCAACAGTCTTCAATGATGCTATATTACAACATTTATATTCTCTTGTCAAGCATTTTTTTACCTGAATATCAATTTCGGCATTAATTATTTTTCAGTTGTTGACATAAACACGGTTTGCACGCTCAGTGACGAGACAGGTCAATTCATAGTTTATGGTTCCCACAATTTGAGCCACGTCTTCAATGCTCATGCCGCCCCGCCCAAACAGAATCGCTTCATCACCCTGCCGCACATCGCCGCCGGTTACATCCGCCATGCAGACATCCATGCATATGCGCCCGATCTGGTTGTATGCTTTTCCGTTTATGAAAACCTTTCCCATGTTCGAAAGCCTGCGCGGATAGCCGTCCGCATACCCCGCAGGAATTACGGCACTTGTGATGCCTTCCTCGGCGCGATATGTTCTTCCGTAGCTCACGGTTGCGCCCTTGGGCAGATTTCGAACCTGTGAAACGCGCGCTTTGAGCGTCATAACCGGCTTAAGCGGGCCGTTCTCGACCGGTTCGCTGTCGGGGTACATGCCGTAAAGCATAATTCCCTCGCGGACGGAATCGAAATGCTTCACATCCGTCAGTATTGCAGCAGAGTTGCTCACATGGCAGTTTTTGATTCGGATACCGTGCGCGGCAAGTCCGTTAAAAACGGCAAGATAATTGTTGTATTGAAAATCGGTGAAAGCCTTTTGCGAAGGGTCGTCCGCAACGGCAAAATGCGTATACATTCCGACAGTGTCAAGGTTTTTCATGTGATAAATGCGTTCCGCCGCATCAACAGCCTCGGAGTGATTGCTCTGTGCGAATATGCCTATGCGTGACATACCCGTGTCAAGTGCGATATGGACCATCACCTTGACCCCGAGCCTGCCTGCCGCACAATTCAGCGCAGCAGCATGAGCTTCGTCCACAACGGTCTGTTCAATATTCAGCCTGCTGAGGGTTTCAGCATATTCGGGAGCGGTGTAACCGAGTATCAGAATCGGAATTGTGATGCCGTTCTCACGCAGCTCGACAGCTTCGCTCAGCGCCGCAACCGCGAACATTTCAGCTCCGTTCCGCTGAAGGAATTGCCCGCATTTAACCGCGCCGTGTCCGTACGCATCCGCTTTCAGAACGCATATAACCCTGCGGTCGGAACGTTTTTTTGCATATTCAAAATTATGCTTAAGCGCGCCGAGATCGATCTCCGCCCAAGCTCTTGTTGTTTCGCTTACTGAATCATTACAATTTGCGAAATACATCTTTTTGAATTCCCTTCCCCCGTCGGCAGCACGGGCTTATTTTGCCTGTTTATATATCTGAAACCGATACTTTCTTACGCCGCATTATGTGCAAGGCACTCTGTCAGCCCTTCATACGCGAGATAAAGCGCAACAAGTATGATGATTATGCCGAGTACAATGCGAATTGCTCTGCTTATTTTTTCATACTTTGCATTTGAAGTTAATCTTTGAACAAAGCCAACGCTTGTGCCTGCCGCCACAGACAGCACTGCATGTCCTGCCGAAAACAGGAGCAAAAGAATAAATCCGAACAGAACATTCCCACCGCCCGCATCAGCAGCAATCGCCATCAAAGCAAAAACTATCGGCAGCGCACAGTGCGAAGCAAACAATCCGGCAATTATTCCGGATATGAACGCACCGACGCCGCCTGTTAAACGGCTTTTTGCCAGCACCGAATTGCCGGAAGGAATGATTCGAATTACCTCCCACATCTGAAGTGCCATCAGCACAAGCAATATGCTCATCGCAAAATGAAGGACGGTTTCGGCGCGTTCCAAAAGCCCGCCCAGTGCTGAAGCAAGCATTCCGAGAATGCAGAAAGTTACGGTTGAACCAACGGCAAACAGAATGCTCAACAGCAATGCACGACGCGAACTCTTTCCGTTCTGCGGCAAATCCTGCCCGCCGACAAAACCTATCACCAAAGGTATAGTTGACAATGAGCACGGCATGAGCGAGGTCAACACGCCTGAAACAATTGCAATGACAGGTGCAAGCCAAAGCTTGTCCGCAACCGCTTCTGCCAATGATTTCAAGAATTCGTTCATCCTCTCCTCCTTGTCCGATCTGTTCTCAGTGCTTTTGCGTCAGTCCGCACAGGCTGCCGCTTCTGCCGATTATTTTCACTCAATTGTCTGCAACTGCCTGCGGGACCGCAAGCATCCGTTTCGGCGAGTTAATTTTACTCGGTTGTCTGTGACTGCTTGCGGGACCGCAAGCATCTGTTTCGGCGAGTTAATTTCACTCGGTCGTCTGTGACTGCTTGCGGGACCGCAAGCAGTTGTTTCTTCGAATCAATTTCGGTCGATTGTCTGTGACCGCTTAATTTTACTCGGTTGTCTGTGACTGCTTAATTTTACTCGGTTGTCTGTGACTGCTTGCGGTTAAATTCCTTTATCCGCTGGTCCTTCGTCAAAAGGCGTTTACGCATACGGATATTCTTCGGCGTTACCTCAACCAGCTCATCGTCACGAATAAACTCCATGCACTGTTCAAGGCTTAAATCAACCGGCGGTGTAAGACGCAGAGCTTCATCCGAACCGGAAGCGCGCATATTCGTGACATGTTTACGTTTGCAAACGTTAACAACAATATCTTCGTTGCGGGAACATTCACCCACAATTTGTCCCTCGTAAATCGGATCTCCGGGACGAACAAACAGTCTTCCGCGTTCCTGAGTGTTAAACAGACCGTATGAGTTCGCCTCGCCGGATTCGGAAGCGATAAGCGAACCGCGTGTACGCTCCGCAATTTCGCCCGTGTAAGGTTCATAATCCTTGAATATATGGCTCATTACGCCGTTGCCCCTTGTGTCGGTCAGAAGCTCACTGCGATAGCCCATCAGTCCGCGCGCAGGTATATCGAAAATCAAGCGAACACTTCCCTCGTTTTCGTTAATCATGTTGTTCAGAACAGCGCGCCGCGTTCCGAGTTTTTCCATAACCGTGCCCATGTATTCCTGCGGGACGTCGATTGTCAGCTCCTCGATGGGCTCAAGCAGATGCCCCTGCTCGTCGCGCTTCATTATTACTTTCGGACGTGAAACTGCAAATTCAAAGTCCTGCCTGCGCATGGTTTCGATAAGAATCGACAAATGCAGCTCACCCCTGCCGCTGACTTTGAAAGCATCGGTTGAAGAAGTGGGTTCAACCCGCATTGAAACATTCGTTTCCACCTCTTTAAACAGGCGGTCGCGCAGATTGCGTGAAGTTACATATTTTCCCTCTCTGCCCGCAAAAGGACTTGTGTTGACTATGAAATCCATGCTTACAGTCGGTTCGTCGATATGAACAAAGGGCAGCGGTTCAACACATGCGGGGTCACATACCGTTTCACCGATTGAAATCCCGGGGATCCCTGCAACGGCAACGATATCACCCGCGCCGACGGACTCTGCCTCAACGCGTTTCAATCCCTCGAACCTATACAGGCGGGAAAGCTTTGCCTCACGGGGAACACCGCCGAGGGCACAGACCGTCACGGCACGGTTGCGGTTTGCAACACCGCGTTCGATCCTGCCGACGCCGATCCTGCCGACATAGTCATCGTAATCAATCGTTGAAATAAGCAGCTGAAGAGGTGCGTCTTCATCACCTCCCGGAGCGGGAACATGGTTGATAATCGTGTCAAACACAGGCTGCATGTTCTCCGTCATTTCATCGGGTTCAAAGCCTGAAACTCCGTTGCGTGCCGAAGCATATACTATCGGGAAATCCAGCTGTTCTTCGCTTGCGCCGAGTTCGATGAAAAGATCCAGTGTTTCGTCCACGACCTCGTACGGGCGCGCACCGGGACGATCAACCTTGTTGATGACAACAACAGGCACCTTGCCCAATTCCAATGCTTTGCGCAAAACGAACCTTGTCTGCGGCATACAGCCCTCAAATGCATCAACAAGCAACAGCACGCCGTCAACCATTTTCAAAATGCGTTCAACCTCGCCGCCGAAATCGGCATGGCCGGGAGTGTCAACAATGTTGATGCGGTAGCCTTTGTAGTTTACCGCCGTGTTTTTCGAAAGAATTGTGATGCCGCGCTCACGTTCAAGGTCATTGGAGTCCATTACCCTGTCCTGCACCTGTTCATTGGTGCGGAAAACACCGCTCTGCCGCAGAAGCTGATCAACAAGGGTCGTTTTACCGTGGTCAACATGCGCAATGATCGCAACGTTGCGAATCTTTTCGTTCATATTATTACAGTTACCGCTTCCGCCGCTGCGAAAGCGTCCTTTCAGCTATTTTTAATATTCAAATGCTTCACTTTCACCGAAAATATCGGCTCAGCAATCGGTGTTTTTGTTCGTCTCCCCGATTTTTCACAACTTATTATTTTACAACCTCTTTTGCGGCATTGCAAGAGGTTTGAACATTATATCATTTCGATTACCCTGCCGGAGCATTCGTACGGTTAAATATATTGCTATTTGCATTGATATATGGTAGAATTCTTTTTGCTGAAGCAGCAGCTGTTTCAAAGATGTGTTCTTAAATTATGAAAAAGATAAGTTTCGTTTTGCGCAAGCAAGCGGCAGGGAGGAAACAATGAGTACAATTCGTGACATATCACTTGCTCCTTTGGGGCATAAACGTATTGAATGGGTTAAGGACTTTATGCCCGTTTTGAGTACACTGCGGGAACGTTTTGTCCGCGAGCAGCCTTTCCGCGGGCTGCGGATTTCGGTATGCGTTCACCTTGAAGCAAAGACCGCATATCTTGCGCTCGTACTGCGCGACGGCGGTGCAACAGTTTCCGTGACCGGAAGCAATCCGCTTTCAACAAAGGACGACATTTGTGCCGCACTTGTCGAGGACGGGATGGATGTTCATGCATTTTTCGGCGCAACCGAAGAAGAGTATTATGAACATATTCGCCGCGTCCTTGAGTTCAAACCGCATATCATTATTGATGACGGCGGTGAATTTGTGACGATGCTTACCGAAAAGCATCCGGAATATGCAGAATGCCTTATCGGCGGCTGTGAAGAAACGACCACCGGCATTCACAAGCTCCGTGCACGGGCAAAGGACGGCTCACTGCCCTTCCCCATGCTTGCGGTCAATGATGCTGATTGCAAACACCTTTTTGACAACCGCCACGGCACGGGGCAAAGCGTTTGGGACGGAATCATGTACACGACAAACAACATGGTAACCGGGCGCACCGTTGTCGTTGCAGGGTACGGTTTTTGTTCAAACGGCATTGCAATGCGCGCAAAAGGACTGGGCGCAAATGTTATTGTTACGGAAGTAAATCCTTTCCGCGCACTTGAAGCGGTAATGGACGGATTCCGCGTTATGACTATGGATGAGGCAGCACCTATCGGCGATATTTTTGTTACCGCTACCGGCTGCCGCGACGTCATTACCGCAAGGCATTTCGAAAAGATGAAGCATAATGCCATTCTTGCCAACGCCGGGCATTTTGATGTTGAAGTCAGCAAAGAAGATCTTGAGAAAATTGCTGTTGAAAAAATCGAGCGCAAACCTTTCATAACCGGATACAGAACGGCAGACGGACGCATACTGAACCTGCTTGCGGACGGGAGGCTCGTTAATATCGTTGCAGGCAACGGACACCCTGCGGAAATAATGGATCTCAGCTTTGCAATTCAGGCTCTTTCCGCATGCTGGCTTGCAAAACACGGAAGAGAAACGGCACCCGGGCTTTACGATGTTCCGAAGCAGATAGACAATGAAGTTATTCGCATGAAGCTTGATGCAATGGGGCTGCATATCGATTCGCTGACACCGGAGCAGGAAGCCTACCTTAACGGGAAATAATCTTATTGAATATTCGAATCAACGGATTAATTCTTTCAGAAATTCCATATGTCAATCATGCCGGACTGCCCTTGCGGTTTGTCCGGTTTTTTTTGCATCAACGCACCTGAATTACCGTGCTGCGCTTAAGATTAAGAAATCGCTGCACATTAATCCGCATCGCAATCATCGTCACGCCGGGCATTTTGGTTTTTATTGAAAATATGTATATTGCCCGCATTTTTTGCAGATGCTTTTCATATCATTTGACAAGCACAGGGAGGTATTGTAAAATATGGATAAGCACAGCAAAAAAGCATTCAGCGACGAACCCGCCGCAGCACTGCGCAAATGGAAAGCTGCAATGGCAAGGTTTGATGCCGCTGCACCGGATGAAGCAAAAATCGTTGCGCTTGAAGTCGAGGCGGCGCGAAGGCGATATATTTTTTTGCTGGAGCAAAGGCGTGCAGAGCAATAGGCGTGTGCATGCTCAATGCCGGCAGCCGACTCGGGTTAAGATTTTTCTGTCTGTTCCCGCCGGTTACCGATGCAGCGATTGTTCGAACGCCAAGATTAAAATCAACCGGAAAGGATACTCTTTTTATGGCTCCTCAGATTCTGACGTTCATCATCGTGCTTGCGGTTATATTTATCATTTTCAAAATTTTCAACCTGAGCATCAAGATTTTTTTCAAACTGCTTATCAATGCACTTATCGGTGCAGCGCTGCTGTTTGTTTTTAACTTTGTTTTTGCAGGTTTGCTGAATCTAAGCTTCTTTTATATTAACATAACATGGCTGACGGCACTTATAACCGGCATATTCGGAGTTCCCGGCGTTGTTGTTTTGCTCATCATCGGATTGCTGTGATGCAAGCCTTTGAAGTTTTCGGTAATTCGGCCTTTTGGAGGAAAATATGTTTACCTACAGTGATTATGTTGAAAGCGCGGCGGTTCTGCGCGAAAAACTGAGCGGATTTAAACCAGATGTACTTATTATACTCGGTTCCGGACTGGGCTCGCTCGGTGAAAATGTTCAAAATCCGATTTTCATTGACTACGGGGAGATTCCGCGCATGCGGACAAGCACCGCAATCGGTCATAAAGGGCGCTTCATTGCGGGTTTGCTCGGCGGCAAGCGTGTGCTTTTAATGCAGGGTCGACTTCATATTTACGAAGGATGGTCGGCAGAGGAAGTTGTCTTCCCCGTCAGGCTCGCAAAGCTTATCGGCATTGACAAAATGATCATAACCAATGCGGCAGGCGGAATAAACCGTGATTTTAAAGTCGGTGAGCTGATGCTCATTTCTGATTTTATCAAATTCAACTGTGTCAACCCGCTGGCAGGTCGGAATATAGACGAGTTCGGCCCGCGGTTCCCGGATATGAGCCGCGTTTTTGACAGGGACTACATGGAACTTTTCCGTTCAGTATGTGCGGATTCTCGGGAAAACGTACGCGAAGGCGTGTATTTCTACTGCATGGGCCCGAATTACGAAACACCGGCCGAAATTCGTGCAATGCGTACACTCGGTGCGGATGCAGTCGGAATGAGCACCGTCCCCGAGTGCATTGCAGCGCGGCATTGCGGAATGCGAATTTTGGGCATAACGCTTATTACAAACATGGCTGCCGGAATTTTGGACAAACCGTTATCCGGTGAAGAGGTCATTGAGGCCGGAAACGCCGCAAGCAAACGCTTCGTTTCGCACGTTGCAGAGTTTTTAAGGCGCATGCCGCTTGATTAACCGAACGTCCGCTCCATGCCGGCTCTGCCGAAGCATTTACGGCTGTGAGTCGGCTTTGTTGGTTTAAATTGAATTATGTTGGATATTTTAATTAAAAACGCAAACATCATCACAATGAACGATGCACTGCCTGTTGTTTCGGGCGGCTGCATCGGCATAGAAAACGGGAAAATCAGCTTTGTTTCCGACAGGAATTCGCCCGAAATGCAAATTGCGGCCGAACGCATCATCGACGCTGACGGCAATATTGTCATGCCCGGGCTTATCAATACCCATGCGCACACAGCGATGTGCATAATGCGCGGTTATGCGGATGATTACGCACTTAATGACTGGCTTTTCAAGAAAATATTCCCCGTTGAAGGCAGGCTCACGCGCGAAGCAGTGCTTGCAGGCGTTCGTTTGGGAATTGCGGAAATGCTCGCAAGCGGAACAACTTCTTTTTCCGATATGTATTTTTTTGAACCTGATTCAGCCGCTGTTGCAGCCGAAATCGGCATTCGCGCTTCGCTCTGCAATTCCGTGCTCGCTCTCGGCGATGATTATGATTTTGAACAGGACAGAGCCGTTATTGAAACGCGTGCATTGATTCGGGACTGGCATCTTGCCGCAAACGGGCGCATTCGTGCCGACGTCGGCATACATGCCGAATACACATCCCGACCCGAGCATTGGCGCAAGGTTTCGGAGCTTGCCGAAAAGCATAATCTCGTGACGCAAATTCACCTTTCCGAAACAAAACGCGAAACCGATGAATGCATTGCACGCTATGGCAAAACCCCAACCGAAATTCTCAACGAAAACGGGGTTTTCAACACACGCACACTTGCGGCGCACGGAGTTTATTTGACGAATCGGGATATGAGTATTCTTGCTCGGCGCGGCGTCTCCGTTGCACACAATCCCGTATCAAACCTTAAGCTCGCAAGCGGTATTGCGAATGTCACCGCGATGCTCAAAAGCGGTGTCAACGTTTCCCTCGGCACGGACGGCTGCGCCTCAAACAATTCGCACGATTTGTTCGAAGAATTGAAGCTCGCCGCACTGCTTGCAAAAGGCACAAGCCTTGACCCAACGGCCGTTCCCGCATATTCTGCGCTGAAACTCGCAACCGTGAACGGAGCGTATGCACAGGGAAGAGAGAACGAGATCGGGCGGCTGATTCCCGGGTTTGATGCCGATATAATCATGGTTAACACACATTCTCCCCGTCTGCGTCCCGTTTATGATCCATGCGGAACCGTCGTCTATTCCGCCTGCGGTTCTGACGTTTGCCTTACGATCGTTCAGGGAAAAATTCTGTATGAAAACGGACGGTGGTTCACTGTTGATGTTTCAAAAGCAATTGAGGATGCCGAACGTTTCGGTGTTCCTCAGGTTCTCGGCAAGTGAAACACAGTTAAATAAGCAACAAGGCTCAATGCCTGCAAGTCATTAATTTGACCGCCGACATTGAGCCCTTTATTATTTTCAAATCGTTTTCGGTTTTAAATCAAAACCCGCTCCGTAAATATCGCAAACGCTTACAGCTCCATGCTGCCGGTCGTTCTGGGATACGGGGTTACATCGCGGATATTGGAAATACCCGTGAGGTACATCAGGATGCGCTCGAAGCCGAGGCCGAAACCGGCGTGTTTAACTCCGCCGTATTTACGAAGGTCAAGATACCACTCGTAATAGCTCATGTCCATGCCGAGATCTTCGATTTTCTTCCTGAGAACATCATAACGTTCCTCGCGCTGGCTGCCGCCGATGATCTCTCCGACACCGGGAACAAGCAAATCCGCTGCCGCAACGGTTTTTCCGTCATCATTGAGGCGCATATAGAAGCTCTTGATTTCTGCGGGGTAGTCCGTGAGGAACACAGGACAATGGTAAACCTCTTCGCAGATATAGCGTTCGTGCTCGGTTTGCAGATCGCAGCCCCAGAAAACGGGATACTGGAACTGCTTGCCGGATGCCTGAAGCAGCTCAACAGCTTTTGTGTATGAGCAGCGAACAAAATCGGAATTCACAACATGGTTAAGCCTTTCAAGAAGGGTGCTGTCCATGAATCGATTGAAGAATTCCATTTCATCCGGGCAACGCTCAAGAACAGTTTTGATGATGTATTTAATCATCGCCTCTGCGGTATCCATGTAGCCGTTGAGGTCGCAGAAAGCCATTTCGGGCTCTATCTGCCAGAACTCCGCGGCATGACGTGCGGTGTTGCTGTTTTCTGCACGGAATGTGGGTCCGAACGTGTAAATATCGCGGAACGCAAGTGCAAATGCCTCGCCGTGAAGCTGACCGCTGACGGTAAGGTTGCAGGGTTTTCCGAAAAAGTCTTTTGAAAAATCCACCTTGCCGTCCTCGGTGCGGGGAGGATTATCCATATCAAGGGTCGTGACGCGGAACATCTCGCCCGCTCCCTCGCAGTCACTGCCGGTGAAAATCGGGGTGTGTACGTAAACGAACCCGCGTTCATCGAAAAAGCGATGGATTGCCTGTGCAACAACGCTGCGAACACGGAAAACAGCCTGGAAAGTGTTCGTGCGGGGGCGCAGGTGCAGAATCGTGCGCAAATACTCCATTGAGTGACGCTTTTTCTGAAGCGGATAATCGTTGGGGCATTCGCCCTCGATGATAACCTCGTTGGCCTTGATTTCAAACGACTGTTTTGCCTCCGGAGTGAGCTCAAGCACACCCTTTACCGTTATTGCAGTGCCGGTTGCAAAAAACTTTGAAACGGACTCGGGAATTTCGCCGTGCTCATAAACAACCTGAACGCTGCGGAAAGCCGAACCGTCGCCAAGCTCGATGAAGCCGACGTTCTTGCTCTCGCGTGCGGTTTTTATCCAGCCGGAAACCTCAATATCGCCCACATACTTTTCGGGGCATTTATGCAATTCGTACAACCTTATCATATTGCACCTCGTATACTGTAATTATCAAAGAATTCTATCATAATTCTTCCTTTTTTGCAAGATAAATGATTATATATTTTTTATCCTCGTTCGCTGCGCAAACCGCCGCAGACACGGCTGCGGCATTGCTGTCGGTTCCGGCTGCGGCGTATAAGCTCATAATATTAAGGATTGGCCTTATTTGAAAATTCTATCCCATTGCGCGTTATAGATATCGATCTTGTCGCTGAGATCGCGATAAATAACGCTCTTCTTAACGGCCTCTTCGGGAACATTGTATGCAGTGTTGTTTGCCCACTCATCCCCGAGAATGTCGAGAACCTTTGTGTTTGCGGAAGAGTATCCGATGAATTCGATGTTCTTCGCCGCAACTTCGGGTTCAAGCAGGAAATCGATGAACTGTTCCGCCATTTCCTTTTTGCTGCTTGTTGCGGTTATAACAATGCTGTCGAAATAGATGTTGCTGCCTTCTTCCGGCACGAAAAATCCGAGATCCTCGTTTTCCTGCATGCACCATACTGCATCACCGGAATAAACAAGCGCAAGTGCGCCGCTGCCCTGAATCATGCTGTCCTTAACATCATCCGTGAGATACGCCTTAACAAGGGGTTTCTGCTCAATAAGAGCGTCGGCAGCCTGCTTTATTTCGTCCGCATTGTCGGTGTTGATATCGTAGCCGCAGTAAATAAGTGCTGCCGCCATTGCGTCGCGAACGCTGTCGTACATGTATATTTCCTGAGAATACTTTTCATTCCAAAGAACATTCCAGTGTCCGAGATCCGCTTCGTCAACCATCGTTTTGTTATACAGAATGCCGAGAACTCCCCATGTGTACGGAACCGAATACTCATTCGTCGGGTCATATGCAAGGTTGCGGTATGCCTCACCGATGTTCTCGTAGTTTTTAAGGCTGCTGCAATCAATCTTTGCAAGGCGGCCTTCACCGATCATGCGCTCAATTGCATAATCGGACGGAATGCAAAGGTCATACGGACAATCATCGGCCTGAAGCTGAATCATCATTTCCTCGTTGCTGGTGACGACTTTTTCTTTTATTGTTATCCCAGTGCGGCGTTTGAACTCATCCTTCAGAGAAGGCTCAAGATAGTCGCCCCAGTTGAGAAGGTTGAGAGTTTTGTCCGAGCTGCAGCCGGTAAAAACCGGAACGACCAGCGCGAGCATTGCTGCCGCAAGAAGCAGTGAAACAAGTTTTTTCATTATTTTTCCTCCGTTTTTATGTTTTATGCTTTTCAGCAAAATAACCAATAGATTTAACCGGCTGCTGCCGTTGTCCGCAAAAGAGGGGCTGTGCGGCACCGGGATTCAGTTTTTCTGTGCAACTTTCCGCCGCTGCTGTTCGGCTTCCTTCTCCTGTCGAATGCTGCGCAGATTTACAATCAGAAGCAGCGTACCGACAACCACGAACATCAATGCCGAAAGCGCGCAGAATTTTGTGTGAACGCCTCCCTTTGCCGTTTTTGAATAAATCAGCATTGCAAGGTTCGTGCTCGTTCCGCCGGTGAAAAGGCTTATTGCAAAATCATCTATGCTGAGCGTGAACGCAAGCAGAAGGCCGGAAACGATTCCGGGCATGATGTCGGGAATAACGACCTTTGCAAGAGCTTTTACCGGGCTGCATCCCAAATCCATCGCCGCTTCATACAGCGAGTCGCTGCTTTGACGCAGTTTCGGCAGAACAGAAAAGATTACGTACGGTATATTAAACGTTATGTGTGCAATCACCATTCGAGTTATGCCCACGTTTTGTTTTATGCCAATAAATGCAAACAGAAGCATCATTGAAATACCGGTCACAAGGTCCGGATTGACCATCGGGAGCTGAGTTATCGACTCAACAACGGCACGGGGACGCTTTTTCATGGAATGCAGACCGATTGCTGTTGCCGTGCCGATAACGGTTGCAAGAATGCTTGAAATCACTGCAACGAGCAGCGTTGTCAGCAATGCATCCATAACATCGCCGTCGGAGAAAAGCGCAGTGTACGCACCGAACGAGAATCCGTTCCATATTGCAGCCGAACGCGAATCGGTGAACGACATAACGAGCATTACCGCAATGGGAAGATACATAAACAGCACGACAATGCCGAGGTATGCTCCCTTTAAGAATTTGCCGAACTTTTTCACCAGAGGGTTCCTCCTTCCCTGCCTTCGTCTCTGTCCGCTCTGCGCATTATGACCATTGAAATTATAACAAGAATAATCAGCACGAGCGACAATGTTGAACCGACACCGAACGATTTGTTAATGAGGAATTTTTCCTCGATCAGCTGACCGAACAACACGATTTTTTTGCCGCCGAGCATTGTTGAAACAGCAAAAGTCGACATTGCGGGAACAAACACCATGGTTATTCCGGAAATGATTCCCGGAATGGACTGCGGGAGCACAACTCGGAGGAATGTGTTCAGCCCGTTCGCACCGAGATCATGCGCCGCTTCGATATGGGATCTGTCGATTTTTATGAGCGTTGTATAAATCGGCAGAATCATAAAGGGCAAAAAGTCATATATTGTTGCAATCAGAACCGCGCCGGGCGTGTAGATGAGCTGAACGTCCGTCGCGCCGAACCAAGAGAGCACCGTTGCAACAATTCCGTCATCATAAAGAATTATCTTCCACGCAAGAGTTCTGAGCAGCATGTTCATCCACATCGGCATTATGAACAGTATCGAAAGCAATGCCGCCGTACGTTTTTTCATGTTTGAAAGAATATATGCAACCGGATATCCCGCAAGAAGGCACACGGCGGTTGTTGCCAATGCGATCCAGATGGAGTTCCACAGCGCGGGAAGATAGGTCGTGCTTGAAAAAACCTGTTTGACGTATTCGGTTGTGAATGTGCCGTTGTCGAAGAACGCATAGTATGCAACAAAAAGCATCGGAGCAACTATGAACAGCGGCATCCATACGAAAATATACGGGTAAGCAAGACGGGTTCTTTTCATCGATTTGCTTTTTGCCTCCTTTTTATTTGCTGCATAATTCCGTTCATAAGTTCTGCTGAGGTTCTTCCGCCACAGCTTCCGTCGGTTGTTTGCGCTCCGGGTTCATAATGTGAATAGCATCCGGAAGAACTTCGATTCCGACGGTTTCGCCGACGGGCACAAAATCCGTTGAATGAACTTTGAATATGCGCCCGTCGCAATCCACAGTGAATTCATAGTGAACGCCCATGAAAAGAACACTCGTTACAACGCCGTGCAGCGGAGTTTTGCCTATCGGCACAAAATCAACATCCTCGGGACGGATAACAACATCAACGGGTTGTTCCGTGCCGAACCCCGCATCCACGCATTCGTAATCAATTCCGTGAATGTTCACAAGGTAGTCACGCCGCATGGTTGCTTCAAAAATATTGCTTTCACCGATGAACCTTGCGACAAAGCGGTTTTTGGGCTCGTTATAAACATCTGTCGGGCAGCCGATCTGCTGAATGACACCGTGATTCATAACGGCAATTGTATCACTCATGGTGAGGGCTTCCTCCTGGTCGTGAGTAACAAAGATAAACGTTATGCCAAGCTTTTTCTGCATACGCTTAAGCTCTATCTGCATCTCCTTGCGGAGTTTGAGATCGAGTGCGCCGAGGGGCTCATCCAGCAGAAGCACCTCCGGTTCGTTCACAAGCGCACGCGCAATGGCAACGCGCTGCTGCTGTCCGCCGGAAAGCTGGTCAATATAACGTTTTTCATATCCCGCAAGGTTAACAAGTTCAAGCATTTCCGTGACGCGGCGTTTGATTTCATCCTTCGGCAGCTTGCGTATTTTCAGGCCGAAAGCAACGTTTTCAAATACGTTAAGATGAGAAAACAGCGCATATTTCTGGAATACGGTGTTGACTCTGCGTTTATACGGCGGAACATTTGTCAAATCCTTTCCGTCCATCATTATTTTGCCCGATGACGGCATAATGAAACCCGCAATAAGGCGGAGCAAGGTCGTTTTGCCGCAGCCGGAAGGACCGAGAAGGGTTAAAAACTCACCGTCGCGGATGTAAAGATTGATTTTGTTAAGCGCAACATCACCGTCATAATCCTTTGAAACATTGACAAGCTCTATCAGGCGTTTGTTTTCCATATTTATACCCCGCTTCCGCAGCTGCGAAAGCACCCTTTCTCCGATTTCGGCATGTTCCTTCGGTCTGCGCACACCGTGCCGTCGGCATACGCGGGAATCTTTCGTTTTTTACCTGAGCCGCCGCGTATTCGGCGGACACAGCCCAACTGTATTCAAGAGGATCATGTCATTGCCGCAAAAGCGGTTGCGGACATAAACCTTAAGTCATCCTGCATCTTTATCAGAAGGACGGCGGGGTCACTACCCACAACACGCGCGCTTCGCGCTTTGAGAGATTGGCAATATAGTGATTCTCCGTCGGTTTAAAGCAGAAGCTGTCCCCTTTGTGAAGTTTAAGCTTTCTGCTGCCGATAACAAGAATTACACTGCCGGAAAGCACATATCCGAATTCCTCACCCTCGTGGGGTTCATCCTCAAAAGTTTTGCCTCCTTCGCCGAGCGTCACAAGAATGGGTTCCAAATCATTTTTCTGAGCGTTCGGAACAAGCCAGCAGACCTTTGAGCCAAGGTCGGAATCTTCGCTTTCGAACATGTCGTCCGGGGTGAAGACAACTTTTTCATCCGCATCCCCGGTTGTGAAAAAATCGGCAATATCGGTGCCCAAAGCTTCAAGGATGTCGATAAGAGTTGCAATGGACGGCGAGGTCAGATTGCGTTCAAGCTGCGAAATAAAGCCTTTTGAAAGCTCGGTTCTTGCCGCAAGTTCCTCCTGCGTCAGTCCGAGTTTCAGCCGAGTTCGCTTGATTTTATCGCCGATGTCGATCACCGTATCGCTCTCCTTTCCGAGCAGCAGTCCGCGCTTTTCGGGTGTTTTGAATCACTAAACTCCGTGTTTAGTTCCGCACCCCCCGCGCCGAACATGAAAGCTAAACCTTGAGTTAAGCATTGCTAAACTCAAGGCATATTAAAACACTTTTCCGCCCCATTGTCAACAGTTCCGCAACAATATACATTTTTTGACTTATTTTGACGTTTATCGTCGCTTCGGGCCATCCTTTTTGTTCTGTTTCCCGTTCCGAATCATTTTTTGCGGAAATGCAATATAAATGATTAATATATCTGTTGACATTCAATATACGCAATGCTAAAATCGACATGTGTCCGATGCTCTGTCGGGCAGAAAGAAATATACGGAGGACAGTTTCAGAATGAAAAAACTCATCTCGCTTCTCATCGCCGTGCTTATGGTATTCGGGCTTTTGCCCGTACTGTCGGCCCCGGCGACACATGCTTCCGCCGACTCATCCGACGGATACGGCGATTCCAAATCCGCCTCGCATCCTGCTGATACACTTCGCGGATTCAGCTATTTTTATCACGACTCAAAATTCATGGGCGGGCCTTACGGCTGGGTCTCAATGGCGTCCGGCAATCCGGAAGGCGCAAGCTTCATATCCGACTTTACGGAAAGCGGTTACGTTGCCGGTGAATTTTACAACGGCTACGTTTACGGCTATCGCTATGCGGAGGAAAGCAATTACCACTTCTGCAAAGTGAACGCGTTCACTTTTGAAGAAACCATTCTCGGCACATCCGAAGCCGTTGCCGCCGATATGGCATACGACTATTCAACCGACACAATGTATGCTGTCAGCGGCGATCTTCTCTGCACAGTAAATCTTTCGGACGGTTCGCTTACCGAGGTCGGTTTCGTCGGCCCCGATGCAATGCTTGCTCTCGCCTGCTCCACCGACGGACAGCTTTACGGTATCGGTGACGACTGCAATCTTTATGCAATCGAAAAAACCGAGGGCATGGGCGAAGTATGCGGCTTTACGGGCGTCATTGCGGACGGACTTCAATCCATGGCATGGGATCACAATACCGACACGCTCTATTGGGCAAGCTGTGCAACCACTCCCCACCTTTTTACCTATTATACAACCATGGGCAATCTCTGTGAGCTGAATACCATCGACGGAACCGCAACCGTTATCGGCAACATTTACGGCAGCAAGATGCAGGTCACCTGCCTGTACTCCGTTCCCGATTTCTACGATGCGCCCGAATTCCCGCTCACGGATATGCACCTTAGCCTTGACACTTCATACATGGTACCCGGACAGACCGCACAGCTTTCCGCATATATGGAACCCGCAAATGCAGAGCGCGGAGTCACATGGGCAACGTCAAACCCCAACATAGTCCGCGTTGACAATTGCGGCAAAATGACCGCAGTTGCAACCGGAACGGCACTTGTAACCGCCCAAAGCATCGACGGCAGCAAGATAAAAACCTGCACTGTAAACGTTGTTTCGAGCACGGACGGACTGACCCTTGAGGATGCAGTCAACGGAACGGGTTCGAACTATACTTATAACAATGCAGCAAATTACCCCTTTGAAACAGAGATTCGCGACGGCAGGCTCTGCGCTGCTTCAACGATGACCGTTCAGGGTGAAGCACTGCTTCAAGTTGACCTCGGCACTCTTACCGCAGGCAGCGTCGTGCGTTTTGATTGGAAGACGGACACACGTTATATGTTCCACGGCTGGATTCTTTGGTTCAATAACGACTACGTTACAAACCTCACAGGCTCAACCGGCTGGCTCACATACGAATATGTCATTCCCGTAACGGGGCAATATGTCATCACATGGAATCTTCATAAGGACAACTCCCCCGTTGACGGCTCAAACAAGAGCTGGGTCGATAACCTTGTTGTTGAAAGCCAAAGCACTTCACCGGTGGAAGGTGTCAACGTTACCCCCGAAACTGCCGAGATGTACACTGGCGGACAGCTTGCGCTGAATGCAGAGGTTTACCCCTCAAATGTTGCCGATGCAAGCGTTTCCTGGAGCAGCAGCAATGAATCGGTTGCAACCGTCAATTCGAACGGCGTTGTTACCGCCGTTGCACCCGGCACCGCCGATATCATTGCAGCAACAACCGAAGGCGGCTTTACCGACAGCTGTTCCCTTACGGTCGTTGATTCCGCCGTTATTGATGCGCCAATCAGCGATGCACTTAACGTTTCGGGCGGTTCACTCGTTTTCTCGAACGATACCGCTCATCCATGGACGGTTGACAGCGAAACTTTTGCGGGGAGAACGGCTGCAAAATCAACTATCAACGGCATGGCGGGAACTTCAACAGGCATCAGGCTCAATGCCGGAACACTTCATGCAGGCGACAGGCTCAGTTTTGACTGGCTGGCAAGCAGCGAGGGCGGCACTTGGGACTATGCGGCATTCATTGCCAACGGAAATGTTGAAGCAACGACGGGCGGCACCGACAACGATTGGGCGAACTTCATCTATACGGTGCCCGCAGACGGTGAATACATCTTTGAATGGACATATCAAAAGGACGGATCACGCGATCAGGGCGATGACTGCGTTTATGTTGACGAGGTGTGCATTCTTCCGGCTGTCGGCGTTTTGGGTGATGTTGACGGAGACGGAACCGTTACAATATCCGATGCTCTCATGATAATGCGCAATGCCATGCAGCTGCTTGAGTTCACTCCCGCACAGGCCGCAGCTGCGGACATGAACGGCGACGGACTTATCACCGTTGAAGATGCACTCACCGCACTCCGCGCGGCCATTACCGTGCGTTAACGAGTGCTTCCTCTCGCACTATACGGAGCAGCAGAGTTCGGAAAATTCCGTTAAACTGTATACCCGCGAAAAAATGCCGAAAATTTAAGCCTTTTTCGCAATGAGCAAATTGTTCGGAATGTTCCCGGGCAAAAGAAGCGGATGCACCAAAACGATGCACCCGCTTCTTTATGTATGTGTTTAACCGATTGCGCGGCTTTTGTGTTCAGTGCCCGATGCTGCGTTTAAGCTTCATAATCATTATCCTGAGCAGCTTTCCGGGAAGGATCTGCCACAGAAGCGCACCTGCGGCAATCGCAAACAGCGTGAAAAATCTTATCTTGCCGTGGTCGCAATAAAGCAGTGCGCCCGCCGTAATGCCGATTGCAATTGCACCGAAAAGCGTATCCGCCGCCGCTGTCACAAATCGATTTCCCCTTATCCTTACCAATCTGAATAAATCATAAATGATGCCTGCTGCCAATCCGCACCAAAGACAGCACAAAAAAACAGGTATCTGGTTCAGGGTGTTCTGCATCCTGCACGTTTTACCTCCTTTCGCTTTCAGCCGTTTCGACATAAACTGCCCGCGGCTGTCGCGGGTTTATCTGAACATTCTTGAAAAAAACGAACCGCGCTGAACGGGAACATCATCATATTCAAAGGCAATAATTTGTCCTTCTATGATAACCTGTCCTTCATCAAGGTTCAGCTTCGTAATATGGAGTTCGGTTCCTTCCACTGTAAGTCCTCCGCCCTCCGTCATAAGCACAACCATGCTTTCGTTGAAACTGCCGACATCCTTAACTCCTGTGATGCTTGCAAGCTCCCTGTTCTCAATATGCACGGAATGCGTGCGCAGCCTGAGCGTGCTCCCTTCGATACACGGTCTGTCATTCATTTTGTTTCTCCTCTCTCTTCTATATGTTTTTTACTGCCGAAACTGCGGCTTATCTGCCGACAGGCTTCGGAACAACACCGACAACTCAAGCTTTCCTTTTCGGAATACACTGAACTGTTCATTGTTTTCTCGGGAAATCCGTAACCGGTCTCCCCCTTGTGTCCTTTACACTGTATGCATGCCTGCACGGCATTATGCTGACATCGATGACTCGGCCGAAGTCTTTTCGATATTAAGTAAACGTGTAGTTTTATAGCAAATAATCGATGTTTTATGTCAGTTTTCAATTCCGGTTATATCATTTACGATGCGCGCATAGGTGTTATAAAGAGCATTTATGCTGCAATTTTATCAGTCTGTCCGCACTGTGACGGCGTTGGTTTTTCTTTGCCGTTGCATATTTAAAAATATATTTTCGCTTTTTGAGTTTTTTTGTGGGGAAAAAAGCAAAAACTTGTATCAAACGGCAAGATAACCCGCTCGGAACGAAAAAATTGCTCTTGACGAAAATGCATTTCGGGAGTATGATATGGATGCGAGATATTGGTATGCTGAATTGAAAACAGATTGAATTCTTAGCTCCGTTTTTCACTTTCGTCAGAGCTATCGGAATATGTCATACCATTGATATAAAAAGACTAAACTTTGTGTGAGGTAATACTATGACCAGAGAGCAGCTGCTCGAAAAAAGCTTGGAAAGCTTGCGCGAAATTGCAAAGGCTCAGGGCGTTAAATCTATTACTAAATATCGAAAAGCAGAACTTGTTGAGATTATTATGAACGGCGGCATTGTCGCCAGAAACCAGCCGATTTTCGGTGCTTACAGTCAACTCAGTCAAATGCCTGATCCCATTGCCGCCGCAAGAGCGAAGCAAGCTGCCAAAGCTGCAAAGGATGCAGGAACTCCCCCCGTTGTTTCCGAAACCTCGCAGCCCGCTGCCGGCACACAGCCCGCTGCCGCACCCTCGGAACCGCAGCCCGCTGCCGCCGCTGCAAAAACAGTGTCGGAACAAATACCCGCTCCGACCCAAATACCCGCTCCGACCTTTGAAATGCCCAAGCCTTCCGCAGCTCCGCAGTTCCAGCCTGCCGCGCCGAAGCCCGCTCAGGGAACTGTTTCCGCACCGGCTCAAATGGCCGCTTCAATCCCGATGCAGCCTCACTCCGCACCCGCACAGGAAAACCCGCGTTCGGGCTTTACACTCGGATACAACAGCTCACGTCAGCAGAGTTACGGCAGTCAGCCTTATTCAAAAGGCTATGATCGCAGTGCTTATTCCTCTGCGCGTGACAGCCGCAGTTACAGCCGCAGCGGGCAAAACTACCCCGCAGGCAATAATTCAGGCAGCTATCGTCAGCCCAGAAACGAGCAGTATTCCTCCAACGATTCAAGCTATCGTCAGCAGCGCGGAAATGATTCTTTCCGCCAGCAGCCGCAGGATCCTTATCAGCAGCAAACCCTTTTCCCGCAGCAGGATTTTTATGCTCAGCAGGGTTATACTGCCCAACCCCAGAGCGGTTTCCAGCCCACTTATCCGCAGCAGGACAGTGCCTATCGTCAGCCTGCGGCAGGGTATACCAATCCCGTCATGCCCGGTGCGAATTATCCTGCAAGGCAGGAGGGTTACTACAACGCCGAATACGGAACGAGCAACCCTGCCGTTCCCGAAATGATCGAAGCCGGTGAATGCGATGATGCCGAGGGCATCCTTGAAATTATGTCCGATGGATACGGCTTTCTCAGGCGCGACAACTACCTTCCCGGAACGAACGATGTTTATGTTTCAAACTCCCAAATCCGCCGTTTCCGCCTCCGCACCGGCGATCTTGTAACGGGCAAAACGCGCCAGACAAGAGAGAACAATCGCTATGTTGCTCTTATGTACATCACGGCAATCAACGGCATCAGTCCCGAAGAAGCCGCGCTGCGCAAGCCTTTTGAGGATCTCGTTCCTATCTTCCCGAACGAGCGCTTCACCCTTGAAACACCCGGTAACAGCCAAAAGGCGCTTGCAATTCGGCTTATCGACCTGATCTCCCCCATCGGCAAAGGTCAGAGAGGCCTTATTGTTTCTCAACCCAAGGCAGGAAAAACCACCCTGCTTAAGTCCATTGCAAACGGTATTGCTCAAAACTATCCCGATGTTCATCTTATTGTTCTCTTAATCGATGAACGTCCCGAGGAAGTTACCGATATGCAGCGCTCAATTAAGGGCGAAGTTGTTTATTCAACTTTTGATGAACTTCCCGAGCATCACACCCGCGTTGCCGAAATGGTTATGGAACGTTCCATGCGTCTTGTTGAAATGGGCAAGGATGTTGTCGTTCTTATGGACTCCATCACAAGGCTTGCCCGTGCCTATAACCTGACCATCAATTCCACCGGCAAAACCCTGTCCGGCGGAATGGATCCCGGTGCGCTGCATAAACCCAAGCGTTTCTTCGGTGCTGCACGCAACATTGAAGACGGCGGAAGTCTCACGGTTATTGCAACCGCACTTGTTGAAACCGGATCCCGCATGGACGATATGGTCTATGAAGAGTTTAAAGGCACAGGAAACATGGAGATTCATCTGGATCGCAAGCTTTCCGAAAAGCGCATCTTCCCTGCCGTTGACATATATAAGTCCGGCACAAGACGCGAGGAGCTGCTTCTCACGGATGATGAGCTTGACTGCGTCACCCGTATGCGCAGGATGCTCTCCGGCGGAAATACAGCAGAAGTTACGGAACAGGTTATCAACATGCTTGAAAAAGCACCGACCAATGCCGAATTCTGCACGCTCTTCAAAAACTACACTGCGATGTATGAAAAGGATGGCTACATGTCAGCGGGAAGAACGCCGCTCAGACGGTGAGCAATCACGGTGAGCAATCATTGAATTAACACAGCATTATGCACAAGCCCTCGCCGCGGCATTCGGCGAGGGCTTGATTGAAACAAAAAACAGTACGAATAAAGCCTTCTGCCGATCGGCAAAAGGCTTTTGGCTCCCCCTGTTGGACTCGAACCAACGACACTGCGGTTAACAGCCGCATGCTCTACCGACTGAGCTAAGGAGGAATATTGAATTTGAACATCAGTTCCTTCGAACAAGATGTATTATACACCCATTGGACGTATTATGCAATACCCTTTTGCAAATATAACATCGTGCTCATTGTTGCACGGGCTCAATATAATATTTGTATTTGTTTGGAGCATAAGTCTGTGTTTATGCATCAACCGCCGCCTGTATTCCCGTTTGAATTTCCGGCAATCTCCATGAAGGTCATCATCGCTTCCCAAACCGCTGCTGTCAAAGCAGCGAAACAGGCACAGGCATTGCAATGCAGTCAATGCCTGCTCTTTGCCGGAAAAGAGTATGTTTGCAAACGGGAGCAAGAACAGCAAGCAGCCGGTAATCCTGTTTGCGATGGTGTGCCTCATAATAAACCATCTCAGCGCGACGAATCCCGCAGCAACGCTGCAAGCACAAATTGTGATAACAGCAGCAATCACTCAAATAACCCAATTGTCGAATTGCAGATTCGGCAGAACATTAGCTGCGTATGATGCCGCAAAGCATAAATCCGATATGCTGTCAAGCATTGCACCCATTTCACTCTCTGTATGCAATTTGCATGTCATCGATCATATCGTACAATCCGCAGTATGCATACACAATACAGAGCTGCACTGTTCCGTACTTAATCGGAAGCAATGCAGCCTATACAGCAATCCGCGTCAAAGTGACAATATTTGCCGCATTGTCATGCAGCACCTTCTTTCTGCACTTCATACCCCGCTCCGTCCACGGATTAAAATGAAATAAAAAAACAGCATTTCAACAGGAAATGCTGTTTTGTGGCTCCCCCTGTTGGACTCGAACCAACGACACTGCGGTTAACAGCCGCATGCTCTACCGACTGAGCTAAGGAGGAATACTATTTTCTCAACGGTTACTATTATACCTCCAAACGATTTAAAATGCAAGGGCTTTTGATAATATATTTATTTTCCGCGCACTTTGATTATTTGCTCAAAGGAATACTCCGCATACTCATAGATAATCAAATCCAGCTCCTTTCGCACATTGTCGGGCAGTTTAACTCTTCCCATTTGCGGCAGCGGCAGCAGAATCATGCGGCGCAGCGCTTCAGCCGAAAGCGCGCTGATCACGCGGCAGCCGACACCGCAATAATCGCAAAGGGTCCCTCCCTGTACTTTCGAAAAAGCAACCTCCTTCTGCTTTCGCAAATCTTTTCCGCAGCGCACGCAATGCGTCAGGACGGGCTTATAGCCGGCAAGGCAGAGCATTTTTGCCGTGGAACAGAGTTCAATATCTATCGGATTGTTGTCTCCGTATGCAAGAAAGCTCAGTGCATGGTAGCACAAAGGAAAAAGTTCCGCGCCGCCATGATTATACGCAATAATTTCCGCAAAACGAAGAATCTGGTTTGCCGAAACAAGCCTTTCGTAGTCCTCCCTTATCGGATAAAACGATTCCTTAATTGCTGTTGACGAAGCGTACAATATTCCGCCGCGTTCATACACAACAAACTCACCGTAGCAACACTGCTCTGAAACTGCGTCAGCTGTAACGGAGCTTTTTTTTCGGCAGTTGCGCACGGTAACAGCGACAGCACCGCGTTCCTGCGTGAGGACGGTCAGTATGCGGTCGTTGTCGCGATAATTCGCATATCTCAGTACTATTCCGTTCAGTGTTTCAAATGCCATATTGAATTCATACCGCCGTATCGCGCTGCTCCGCACACCTTACCGACACCGGTAAGCACGTTTGAAAGCCCATGTGTTTTTTTTCGTTTTTCGGGAACACTAAGCTCACTTCGATAAGGCAGCTCGAAGTATTCCCGAATCTGTTACCGCAACGAAAAGGAGGACATGATGAACCATTCAGTCACAGAAAGCGGCACCGCGGACAATCAGGAACCGCTCTTTTCCGAAACATTTCGCAAAAAAAGCGACAGGGCTCCAAGCAGCGAAAAAGCACAAAAATCTCTTTGGGCCGATTTTGCCGCAACGGGAAATGTTGAAGCTTATCTCAGGTACCGCCGCGCCTTCGGGCAGCGCAATGATGAATAATCGGCGATTATTGCAAAATCAGCACCGCTCTTCCGCCAAATGTCGTCCGTCGCTTAAAAATCGGGAGTAAAGCCGAATTCTTTCAACGCGGAAGCACTGTTGCGCCAGTCGGGACGAACCTTTACCCAAAGCTGAAGGTTCACCTTTGTTCCGAAAAGCCATTCTATATCACGCCGCGCTTCCGAACCGATGCGTTTGAGCATTCTCCCGCCGTGTCCGATTATGATGCCTTTGTGTGTTTCGCGCTCGCAATAAATGGTTGCAAAAACATCGTGTATCCCGTCTTCACGGAGCTTGATTTTGTCAATGCCTATGCCTATGCCGTGCGGTATCTCATCCCGCAGCAGTTTCAATGCGTTTTCACGTATCATTTCGCCGCAGATCGCCCACATAGGCTGATCCGTCACCATATCGTCAGGATAATACTGCGGGCCTTCGGTCAGGTACTTGCAGAGAATCGCTTCAAGTTTATCCACATTTCGGCCCGTCTCCGCGCTTATTGCAACAATATCTTTTATGTAAGGTTCTTTTTCAAGCCGTTCGCGAATCTCGTCGATATCTCCGAGACTCACAAGGTCGCTTTTGTTAATTGCGGCAACCACGGCTGTTTTTCCGCATCGTTCGCCGAGCCGGGACAGCAGCAATTCATCCTTTTCGCGTATACCGACGGAAGCGTCAAGCATTAAAAGTATCGCTTCAACCTCGTTCACGGCATCAAATGCGACTTTCAGCATGTATTCGCCCAAACGATTTTTCGGCGCCGTCACTCCGGGAGTGTCAAGAAAAATTATCTGGTAATCCTTTCTTGATACAATGCCCGTTATCCTGTTGCGCGTTGTTTGCGCTCTGTCGGAAACAATGCTGATTTTTTGCCCGACCATGCGGTTCATCAATGTTGATTTTCCGACATTCGGAGAACCGATTATCGTTACGAATCCGGATCTGTATGCTGATTTATTCTTTGTTTGTGTCATTGTTTACTCCATATCTTTTTTTGAGAACGCAAAGGGCAGAAGTTCGCCGAGGGAAAGAATTCTGTATTTGCCTTCCCTGTTTATGCAAATAACAGGCATTTCCGCATCACAGAACTCCGCAAGCACCTGCCTGCATACCCCGCACGGGGCCGTAAAATTTTCGCTGTCCGAAGCAACGGCAATTGCTGAAAACTGACGTTCCCCCTCGTAAACCGCTTTAAATACCGCCGTCCGTTCCGCACAGTTTGTGGGCGTATAACCGGCGTTTTCTATATTGCAGCCGCAATACAGCGTTCCGTTTTTTGACATCAGGCAAGCCCCGACGCGAAAATGCGAATAAGGCACATATGCGCGTTCGCGCGCCCTAAGTGCAAGTTCAACGAGCTGATTAATCTTTTGTTCCGTCAGTTCAAAACCATTCATATTTACTCCGTGCATCCATCAATTTCTTTTGCAATTGCGGACATTATTCTCCGCTGATGTTCAAGCATAACCGTTTCATCCTCCGGCCGCATATGATCGAAGCCCAAAAGATGCAGCACTCCGTGAACGGTAAGGAACATCAATTCGCGCTCCGTCGAATGCCCGAGAGCTGCGCCCTGTTCCGCAGCGCGCGGAACCGAAATCATAATATCGCCCAGGAAATCATCCGGAATGCTGAGTATTTCATCACCTTCATCCGCAGGGAAACTCAAAACATCCGTCGCCCTGTCAACATCGCGATATTCGCGGTTGTAAGCATGAATCGTTTCATCGTCTGTCAAAACGATCGAAACGCCGCGCCCGGCCGCACCCTCAATCGCAAGAGCGGAAAGCGCGGCCCTCTGCACCGCATCGATTTCCGACTGTGCCGCATCAAAATTCATGGTTTCAATGCTCACCGCAGAGGATTTAACGTTCCGTTCGGTTCGGTCTTCACCGTTCTTTTTTATTGTGTCTTCATACTTGCTGTTCACTTGTTTTTTCCTCTAAAGGCGGATATTCCACCCTTTCATGATACTGAGCCGAAAGAGTTTTTAAGAAACTCTGCTCGATTTTTTTGATATCTTTTGCCGTAAGCGGTGATTCGCTGAGCTGCCCGTCCTCACGCAGCCAAAGGCCGTTTATCACTTCGTGAACTTTATCCGCAATCATCTCATGAGTCGGATTTTTCATCGAGCGCACAGCCGCCTCGCAGCAATCGGCAAGCATTATTATCGCGCTTTCCTTGGTCGAAGGTTTGTTTGCTTTGTAGCGGTAAACAGCGGCATCAACCTCCTCGGGCGAACCCGCATCATTCACTGCCTTGTTATAGAAAAAGCGTACTATTGAATCACCATGATGCTGCGCAACAATTTCAATCACGTCGGACGGGAATTTATGCTTTTTGAGCAAGGTCACTCCGTCACTTTGGTGAGAAATTATCCGGCGTGCACTCTCCTCCGGCGGAAGTTCATCGTGAATGTTATAGTCACGCTGATTTTCTATAAAATGTACGGGGCTTGTGAGTTTGCCGACATCATGGTAATACGCTGCAACCTTGCATAAAAGTGAGTTCGCATCCACCTCATCCGCCGCCGATTCCGCAAGTGCCGCAACAAGAATGGAATGATGATATGTCCCCGGTGCTTCAAACATCAGCCGCTTTAATAACGGGTTGTTATTGTTCAAAAGGTCATTGAGTCTCGTTTCGGTTGTTACATCAAAAATGCTTTCGCACACAGGCATCAGCCCGACTGCAAGCACGCCGCACAACGCAGAGCTTGCAAGCAGGCCGCAGGCGTCAAGAAGCACATCGGTAATACGGACACCGAAGAAGGCTTGTACACAGATAAGGATAATACCTGAAACAATCCCGCCGATGACGCCGGAAATAATCGGCGAAGTTCTTCCTTTGTTGATTTTCAGTGCAATCACCGCAGCAAAACCGCCGGCGGAAACAGCAGCAAGCATTGACAACGGCTTATATGCAAGAGCAGCATCGGGCAAACAGGCAAACAGAGCTGCATATACTGCCAGCATGGCTGTGCATGCGTACGCACAATGTCTTCCGACAAGCAATGCGGCAAGAATAATCCCGAGGAATGCCGCTGTAAAAGCATATCCGACGCAGGTCGCAAACGCACTCAGCACAGTTGAAACAAGAAGAAGAATTACTGTTATCAACAGCTGCTTGAGATTTTTCGTTATACGGTTTCTTTCCGCAAACAAAAGCAAGCCGAATCCCGCCGTTGTTGCAAGTGAAGCAACTCCGCAAATCAATGCGCACATCACATACCCGCCGTGGGGAATTCCCGCTTTTGCGCCCGCATCCGCAAGACGCAGATAAAAGGCGAAATACTCTGCAATTGCCGTGCAAGCAAGCACGATAAACGCGCTTCGCGGGGTGACGGCCCTTTTTGTTCCGCCCGCCCCGCCGGCATCTCCGCTGCGTTTTTTGGCTTGTCTCTGCATTTTATCCTCCTGTTGCTTTTATCTGATTATAAAAATCGGAGAAAATCCCGACCGTTCTCTTCCGCCGTGCATTGCCTTGAAGCAAAGTTTTCGCAAAGCTTTTCAGCGTTTTGCCGGTCTGAAACCGTCATCCCGTTCGCTTCGCGAACCGGAGCGGCTGTGCTCTCCGTCGTTGACTTGTTCTCCGTCACGAACGGCAGCAGCGCGCTCCGCCGCACGTTCTGCGGCACGTTCCGCCGCTTTTTCATATGCACGAACAATGCGCTGAACCATTTCATGACGAACAACATCCCGCGCAGTGAGATAAACGATGCTCAAACCTTCAACGTCATTCAAAACGCGAAGCGCATGAATAAGTCCGCTTGTTTTTTCCCTCGGGAGATCTATCTGAGTAATGTCACCCGTCACAACGACACGCGAACCCTCGCCAAAGCGCGTAAGGAACATTTTCATCTGTTCAACGGTGCAGTTCTGTGCTTCATCCAAAATAATATACGCATCATTCAGCGTACGTCCGCGCATGTATGCAAGCGGGGCAACCTCGATCACTCCGCGCTCAGATAAAATGCGGAAGTTTTCCGAACCGAGAAAATCATAAAGCGCATCGTAGAGCGGTCGCAGGTAAGGATCAACTTTGTTTTGCAGATCTCCCGGCAGGAATCCGAGCTTCTCCCCCGCTTCCACCGCAGGCCTTGTGAGGATGATTCGGCTGACTTCCTTGTTTTTGTATGCAAGCACGGCCATTGCAACCGCAAGATATGTTTTGCCCGTGCCCGCAGGACCCACTCCGAAAACGACTGTGTTGTGTTTCAGTGCGTTTATGTAACGCTTCTGCCCCAGTGTTTTGCACTTTATCTGCTTGCCCTTGCTTGTGAATGCAATGACATCATCCGCAAGCTCAAGGATCAACTCCGAATTGCCTTCCCGCGCAAGGTCAATTGCGTATCGTATGCGCCCTCTGTCAATATTCTCGCCGCGTTTAATCAGCGAAAGCAGTTTTTCAACTACATTGCGCGCAATATCCACTGCGCTCTGCTTTCCGCTGATATTGATCTTTTCGGAATCGGCAGCGATGTTCGTGCCGGTTTCGGCTTCGATTATTTTGAGATTTTCGTCAAAGACGCCGAACAGTTTTATTATCTCGTCCATGGACTCAATCTCCGTAAATTCGGTCACGGTTGGTTCATCAACAACTGCCTTGCCGTTGAGCATATTGCCTGCATCGGCAGTGCTTTCCGTATCCGTCAATTCGTTTATTTCGTATCTTTTCTCAGTCGACATATGTTCTTTTCCTTTATTTCGCATATCCTGTTTTTTATGATTACAACCTCGGTCGGACTTTTTGCTTGAAAGCCGCGGAATAAACACACTTTCGCGTCGGTCGTATTGGTTAAAGCAATTTCAAACTTTCCGCTTCGCGCCTTGTTGATTTTCAATCAGTAATACTGAATGTATCCGATGTTTTCAATCGTTTGAACATTCAAAACGGCAATAAGCGTTCCGTCCGCTTGCTGTATGAAATCGGTTGATTTTGCAATTATTCTTGCATCCTTCGGGATCGATGATTTCATTTCGGCGTCAAGCTTCGCGTTCGCTGCTGCTGTCATCTCATCGTATGTAAGATTTTTTTCCGCAACAACAAGCTCATGCGCCCTGCCTTTGTAAACACGGACAGGCAGAAGCCCTGCATCCAATGTTTCGCAGGATTCAAGCGTAATTTCAAATTCATCATAGAGCACGCGGGATTCCCGAGTAATTTTCTTTCCTTTAAATAGGGTCGGAAAACTTATTTGCGTGTATTCGCAGCTGTTCCCGCTTTGGCAAAGTTTGGGAGCTGTTTTTCCGATTTCAACAGAAAACCGATAAGCAACCTGACCCGTTATTGTTCCGCGGGAATGCACAAGTACGCGCTCCGACGAACCTTCCGGGGTTATATCCCCATCAATCAAAAGCTGTCCCCGCCGAACAGCTGCGCCCTTCCTGACGGCAGCATTGCCTTTGTTTGCAACTATGCTGAGGATTACGCAGTCCTTGTCCGCATATATGCCGCAAGGTTCCGTGTTTTCTTCCGTCGAGGCAACGGAATTGTATTCACTGACGTTGATTTTCAGCACAACGCCGCAAATACCCGCATCCGCAAAGCTCAACGTCGGCAGTGCATTCAGAAGCGAATCGGCAACGCGCTCAGCATTCAACTTGGCTGACGGCATTCCTATGCGTACTCCGCAATCCGCAACCACCGAAAGAATTTCGGACGGTTCCAACGCATCACATCCGGAAATATCAATCAGCAGCACTCGGTGCGACAATATGCACATGGCTGCAAAGCCGATAATCAACACTGCAATCAGCATGAAACGCGATTTAAGTGCTCTCAGCAGCACAGGCAGCCCGCGCTGTTCAAGAACGCACGCTTCCCCGCCGTGCAATTCCGTCAACTCAACAAGCGGCATGCAGTTGCCTGTCTCCGTGACGGCTGTTATCGTGCTTTTATTTTCGCGCTCGATATTGTGCAGAGATATGCCCTCCGCCAGCAAAAGATTAACCATTTTTTCCGGGCGCATGCACCTCATCCTTATTTTAACATATCCCCGAGTAAATTTCCACAAAAACATATATCTGTCCGCCGCTCCGATTTCCTTCTATTTTTCTTTGCAGAATGATGTATTCGAATCATTTTCCGTGCCCGCCGACCGCGGTCTTCAGCGTGAGCTTTCATATTCGACCGCAGCTATTTCGCCCGTGCATACAACGGTCTGCTTATCCGCGCAGCAGATTCTGAGTTCGGTTCCGGCAATGCTCAGTATTCCGAGTGCGGTATGCAGCCGAACCTTTGAATCCGAAAATTCCAGCACGCCGCGGTGATTCTCTATTTCCGCAGTATTTCTTCCGAATATGCGTATGCACGGCACGTTGTCAAGCGTACCCTCCGGCAGATCAAGCTTCGTCAGCAAAGCACCCGTTGCCTTGCTCATGCGATATTTTTTGCATTCTGTTTCGTTCCTCATGCAATAATAATATGAGCAGACCCGTGCATTATATGTTGTTCTGCATAATTCGACTGCGCAAAGTAATCATATATCATGCGTGTGCATAACAATTTGGCTTTGCAAAGGGGCTTTGAATTTATTGTTTCCATGAAAACAGCGCCCCGAACCGACAGCGGATTCAAAGCTGTTTTTTATCGAAACCCGTTGCCCCCAAACGGAAAATGTTGTAAAATAGAGCTGCGGTTAGCCCGTGCTTACACATCATGCCTTGCATCGGGCAATCCGCAATTATGCTTACAGGAGGTTTTCTTTCTATGATAAAGGAATATTCAATCAGCGGAATGAGCTGCGCCGCCTGCTCCGCCTCGGTTGAACGCGCCGTTCGCCGTATTTCCGGAGTTGACGCTGCAAGCGTCAATCTTTCAACAGAAAAACTTTTTGTACGAAGTACAAATGACCTTTCAGATGAAATTTTTGCCGCCGTGCAAAAAGTCGGGTTCGGCATTGCTCCGGTCGTTTCGGCGAAGAAGCAATCCGCTATCGATGCCGAGCGGCGTCGGCTTGACATCAAAAAAAGGCGCAGCAACCTTATCCTTGCCGCAGTGTTTGCGATTCCGCTCTTTTATATTTCAATGGGACACATGGTAGGGCTTCCTGTCCCCGCGTTCATCACCGAACCGCGGGCTTTCGCCGTTACGCAGATGATTCTGCTGCTGCCCGTGCTTTTTGCCGGCAGAGCATTCTACGTGCGCGGAATCAAGGCGATATTCGGACTGCACCCGAATATGGATTCGCTTATTGCCGTCGGCACAATTGCATCAATTGCCTATTCCGTTTACTCAACCGTACTGATATTCAAAGGACAGCATCATATGATGCATGAAGGGCTGTATTTCGAATCCGCCGGCGTTATTATCACTCTCGTCATGTTGGGCAAATACCTCGAGCAGCGTGCAAAATCCCGCACGGGCGATGCCATTGCAAAGCTCATCAGGCTTGCACCGGACACCGCATGTGTTGTTGCAAAAGACGGAAGCGAAAAGCAAGTTGACGTTGATGAGCTTGTTGTGGGTGAGATCATCCGCGTTCGCCCCGGTGAGCGCATCCCCGTTGACGGCGAAATAATCGACGGCACAACAAGTGTCGATGAATCCATGCTCAGCGGCGAAAGCATTCCCGTCGATAAACAGCCCGGGGACGAAGTCATCGGCGGCAGCGTCAATCTCAGCGGCAGTTTCACATACAAAACGCGCCGCGTCGGCGATGATACCGTTCTTTCCGGCATGGTTCGCATGGTTGAGCAGGCGCAGGGCAGTAAAGCTCCCATTGCCGGGCTTGCAGACAAAATCAGCGGCATATTTGTGCCCGCTGTCGGCGCAATTGCACTCGTAAGCGCAGTCATTTGGCTGCTTGCAGGGCAAAGTTTCGGCATTGCGCTTAAGATTTTCGTTTCGGTACTTGTTATCGCCTGCCCCTGCGCACTCGGGCTTGCAACTCCGACGGCTATCATGGTCGGCATGGGGCGTGGCGCATCACTCGGCATTTTTATCAAAAACGGTGAAGCTCTTGAACATGCCTGCAAAATTGACACGATTATTCTTGATAAAACAGGCACAATCACAGAGGGGCGCCCGGTTGTTGAAAAAGTTATTCCGCACGGCATTGACGAAAAAGAGTTTCTGCACCTTTTTGCATGCGGTGAGGCCTCCAGCGAACACCCGCTTGCGCGGGCAGTCACGGACTATGCTTCTGAAAAAAGCATTCCGTTCTCCGCACCGAAGGAATTCGAAGCCCTTGCGGGACGCGGTGGGAAAGCGATCGTCGACGGCAAAAGCATTCTTATCGGGAACGAACGACTTTTTTCCGAAACGGAAATCGAATACGATAAAGCCGCACTCGACGAGCTTACTTTGTCCGGCTGCACACCGCTGATGCTCGCCGTTGACGGCATGTACCGCGGAATAATCGGCGTTGCGGATGCAATAAAGCCTTCCTCCGCAAAAGCGGTCCGGACACTTAAAGCACACGGCATCGATGTTTGGCTCGTCACCGGAGACAATGCGCACACGGCCGAAAGCGTTGCAAAGCAAGTCGGCATAGAGCACGTGAAGAGCGGCTGTCTCCCCTCCGACAAAAACGATTGCATTGCAGAACTTCAAAAACAAGGACATCTTGTTGCAATGGTCGGAGACGGCATAAATGACGCTGCCGCGCTCGCACTCTCCAACGTCGGCATTGCAATCGGCACCGGCACGGACGTTGCTGCCGCAAGTGCGGATATTGTGCTTGCAAAAGGTGAACTCACCGGAATCAGCGATGCACTTCTGCTCTCCCGTACAACGCTTAGAATCATTAAGGAAAACCTTTTCTGGGCATTCGCTTACAATTGTCTCGGCATTCCCGTTGCGGCGGGTTTGCTGTATGCATTCGGCGGACCGCTGCTTAACCCCATGCTTGCTGCACTTGCAATGAGCCTCAGCTCCGTTACGGTGCTTACAAATGCATTGCGGCTGAAACGGGCGAAACTGAAGTAGTTTTTTCTCCGTTTTCGCCGAATGCGCAGGCAACACAATAATATTGTGTTTTCGGTATAAAATTGGTATAATATGCTTGGAACAAAATCATGGAGGTTACAGCTTGATAAACAAGAGCATTTCAGAGGCCGTTCTTGAGGCTGCACTCAGGACGGGCGGGGATTTTTCTGAACTTTACATGCAGGATACCGAATTCAACACGGTAAAAATGGTTGACGGAGCAGTTGACAATGCAAGCTATGAGCGCAAAGCCGGCGCAGGCGTGCGTGTCCTCAAAGGCACGCGCAGCGCATATGCATACACTGCGAACACAAGCGAAAGCGCTTTAATTGCAGCTGCAAAGGCGGCGGCATCCGCACTTAACGAAGCAAAGGAATTCGAAGCTAAATCCGTCTGCGTTGAACGCATCGGCGGATACGAGCAGAAAATACCTTTTTCAACCATAAAAAATGCAGATAGAATCGCGCTTTTGCGCAGCGGCACAGCAGCAGCAAAGGCCTATTCAAACGAAGTCACTCAGGTTGTTGCGGCGTATATGGATTGCGACCATCGCATTGCGGTCTGCAACAGCGATGGCGTTTATGCCGAGGATCGTCGGCCGCGAACAAGGCTGATGATTCAATCGGTTGCAATGGCAAACGGCGAAGCGCAAACAGGTTATGAAGGCCCCGGGCTTGGAAAAGGATTCGAAGCTTATCAGCAAATCGACCCGGAAACCGTCGGCAAAGAAGCTTCACGTATTGCGGTAACAATGCTTCACGCACCCGAATGCCCGGCAGGAATGGTTCCCGTTGTTATCGACGGGGGCTTTGGCGGTGTCATTCTGCATGAAGCTTGCGTGCATGGGCTTGAAGCCACCAGCGTCGGCCGCGGGAATTCTGTTTTCTGCAACAAACTCGGTCAAAAAATCGCAAGCGATATCGTGACGGCGGTTGACGACGGGACGATGCCCGGCGAATGGGGCAGCATGTGCTTTGACGATGAGGGACATCCCGCTCAGCGCAACGTTCTTATTGAAAACGGAGTCCTCAAGAGCTACCTTGTTGACATACTCGGTTCACGCCTTATGAACCACCCTGTCACCGGCAGCGGCAGGCGACAGGATTATACATATGCACCCACTTCCCGCATGACCAACACTTTCTTCGCCGAAGGCAATGACGATGAAGAGGCCATGCTTGCAACCATGGGCGACGGTTTGTTCGCCGCAAAGATGGGTGGCGGCTCCGTGAACCCTCTCACCGGTGAATTCAATTTCGCCGTTCTTGAAGGTTACTGGGTTAAAAACGGCAAGATTCTTTGCCCTGTCCGCGGTGCAACGCTCATCGGCAAGGGCGCGGACGTTCTTATGAAAATCGACCGCATCGGCAGAAGGATGTGGATGGGTCAGGGCATGTGCGGCTCATCATCCGGCAGCGTTCCGACAAATGTCGGCCAGCCGCGCATTCGCGTAAGTGAAATCACTGTCGGCGGCAAAGGAGGCGCGCTGTAATGACTTTTGAATCCTTTAAAGAAGCCTGCTTTAAGGCGGCACTTGAAAAAGGCTGTGAAGCCGCTGAAGTTTTCTTCCGTGAAGATGAGTCCTTTTCGGTTAATGTGCTGAATTCCGAAATCAGCAAATACACCTCCGCACACGCTTACGGACTCAATCTGCGTGTCGTTTTCGGCGGCAAAACGGGTTATGCCTACACCGAAGTTTTCGACAACGCCGATGCTCTTGTTGAAAGTGCAATCGACAATGCCCGTGTTATTGAAAACAATGACGAAAACCCCATGCAGAGCAAATGCGAGTATCCGACAATAAATCAAAAGCAGAACCCTGTTGCGGACATGAGCGAAAGCAAAAAAATCGAGCTTGCATTGAGACTTGAACGCGATACTCTCGATTTTGACGACCGAGTAAACCGTGTTGCTTACTGTGCGGTTGAAACGGGTGTTGAGACCACGCGCATCCATAACACGTACGGACTTTGTGCCGATAAGGAAAACAGATACTCCGTTGCTGTCATTGAACCGATTTTGCGCATCGGTGAAGACGAGCGCGAAAGTTTTGCTTTCAAATTCGGCTCAGGCATGTTGGATTGCGGGGACATTATCAAAGAGAGTGTCGACAATGCACTGATGCAGTTCCATGCTTCTGCCGTTGATTCCGGTGAATATCGTGTCCTTCTGCGCAGCGATGCAGCAACGGATCTGCTTTCCGCTTTTTCGAGCATGTTCTCCGCAGACAGCGTTCAAAAGGGACTTTCCCTGTTGAAAGACAAACTCGGCGAGCGCATCGCAAATCCCTGCATTTCAATCATTGACGATCCGTTCGAGGAGGATAATCCCCGCGCATTCGATGCCGAAGGAACACCTTCCGTAAAAACTGTTGTTGTTGAAGACGGCATACTTAAGAGCTTTCTTCACAATCTTAAAACTGCACGAAAGGCGGGTGTTGCCTCCACCTCCAACGCCGGACGCGCCGGTGTCGCCTCTCCGGTCGGAGTTTCTCCCAGCAACTTTTTCATTGCAAAAGGCGAAAAGAGCTATGATACGCTTGTTTCCGAACTTGACAGCGGAATTGTCGTTACCGAACTCGGCGGCCTTCACAGCGGACTCGATCCCGTCAGCGGCGATTTTTCGTTGATTGCAAAAGGACTGCTTGTTGAACAGGGCAGCGTCATCCGTTCCGTTGACCAGATTACCTGTGCCGGCAATTTTCTTTCGCTTATGAATTCCGTTATCGCCGCAGGCAGCGACCTGCGTTTCGGCTTTCCCGGCGGCGGCAGAGTCGGCTCTCCGAGTCTCCTTGTTGAAAAGCTTATGATTTCAGGTAAATAATCGACTCTTCGTTTGATTGTATTTAAATGCCCCGAACCCGCGCAAATGCGGGAACGGGTCCCTTAGTTCGTCATCTTGCCGGAGCAGGTCGCCCGAACCCGCGCAAATGCGGGAACGGGGCTGTTTAAATTGGCTCTATACCAAAGATGGGATCAAGAGTTGAGGCAAAACTCTCCGAATTGATGAAGAATACGGCGTAGAAAAAACCAAACTCATCAAAGAAGATCGTTATACCTCAACAAGATTATACCGCAAGACTGCCTGGCATGTAAGTCGTGAACGTGCCCGCCACCGTTTTCCGGCAATGGCTGCATCCCACTTGTTTCTGATTATGATTTTCATAACGGCTTTTTGGGAAACCGCTTCTGTCTGCATTCGAAGCGGATCACCTGAATTGAGACCATATGCACGATTCTTTTGCCGGTCAGCTCGTTTGAAAAAACAATGGAAATATAGTTATTCGGTCTACCATTCTATTTATGAATATGTTATAATAACAATGTCGAACAAAGACAGTTTCTGCCGAAAAAGAGCACAAAATGTTTTGCGATCGCTAAGAAGCATTCTTTATGCGGCAAATCAATTGATGCGGTTGATTCGGCCGTGAACGCGAGCCTGCGGACTGAAAAGTTTTTAAATCTCATGCTATGAGGTTTCGACAGGGTAATTTTGTGCCGAATATCGGAAACAAGGAAGTATTGCATCGGTGTATTGCATCGGTGTGAATGCAGTTCCTGCTCAGCTTAATGTTTCTGCTGTTCGATGTGCCGTGAAACTCGTAACGTGAATCAAAACACCGAGAATATGTACCGATGTGAAATATTTGATGTGGATTTCGCGTTTTTAATGCATTATCTGCGAGGAGGAAGAATTAATGGTGAAGATAAAGATTAAGAGCAACCCGTATCATAAAAAGATGGAATTCAAGACATGGGATGATGCTTTGGATGAGTGGATAAGTATTGATGTTACTACATGTCCCAACAGCCCTCTGCTAAAAAATGACTTTGCGGTTGGTTTCTTCCCGTTTAAGGTCAAACAAATTGTTGATGCAATTATCGGCGCATATTATGCAGGTTCTGAAAAGGTTGAGATTGTGTTCGAGGGGACCGACGACGAATATCATGAGCTTGAATCTGTTTGCAGCGACAATGAATACTCGGACAAAGCGAAACTGAGCAGATCTCCGATATGTCTTGAAAATGCCCGCGATATCCTCCATGATGTTATTGATGTTTTCAAAGAACTCGCTCCCCTTGTTTCCGAAAGCGTTTCAGACAAAAGCAAAATTCAGAGAGAACTGGATAAATTCTCCGATGCATCCAATGACGTTATACCGATTTGCGTAATAGGCAATTACAGCTCCGGAAAGTCCACTTTTATTAACGCATTGGTAGGATATGAACTGCTGCCGAGCAGCGATGAACCAACCACGGCTAAGATTTATAAAATTGCGCAATCGGATCAGAGTGACAGAGCAGTGGTAAAATTCGAATTTGACGGCAGGAGTGTTCGAATCCGATTCTCTGCAGAGAGCTATAAATTCCTTACTGACAGTCACGACAATCCGCTGGCAGAACATTTGAACAGCGTTTTGAATGAAATTGAGCGTGAGAGCATTCCGTTAAAGCTGCATCGCGTTCTAAGTGTTATAAATGCATATGCCAACCGGACAGTAGGAGAAGAAATTTCCGATCTGATCGAAATTGATGCCCCGTTTGATGATGACGGAAATTGGGACATTAAGAAGAGGTTTGTGATTTTCGACACTCCCGGATCGAACTCCGCATCAAACCTGAATCATTACCATGTGTTAAAAAAAGCGATGGAGGATTTGTCGAACGGCTTGCCGATTTTTGTTTCGGAATTTAATACTCTGGACAGCACCGATAACGATAAACTGTATCAGGCAATTAACAATATGAAGGAGCTTGATAATCGCTTTACCATGATTGTTGTAAACAAGGCTGATGCTGCATCGCTCAAAAAGGACGGTTTTAACGAAGATGATCAGGATCGTATTCTGAGTCTTGCAATACCGAGACAAATGTATGCAGGCGGTTTGTATTTTGTGTCATCCATCATGGGTTTGGGAGCAAAGAATGACCAGAGATTTATTGATGATCACAATGCAGAGATTTTTGAGGATCAGTACAACAAATACTCCAATCCGTCATCTCGCTTCTATAAACAGTTGTATCGTTACAACATTATGCCTGAGCAAATCAAACGCCGCTATAACGAACGCTGCGCCGAAAATAAAAACCTGGTGTATGCAAACAGTGGGTTGTACAGTGTTGAGCAGGCTGTCAGTTCATTTGCAGACGTTTTCTCGCCTTACAATAAGTGCCAGCAATCCCGGCTGTTTTTAGACCGTGTTATTCGAATCACATCGGAAGAAATTGCCGCTGCAACCAGAAAGCGTGAAGAATACCGCGCGCGCGTTCATGTAAATCTTGAAAAAGAAAAACAAGCTTTAATCGCTGAAATTCAACAGCAAAGTCAGGAAATGAAAGCAGAGTTTTTGCAAAACTATGCGGGGCACATGGCTCAGTATGTTGATGAAGTCAATGTTGCGGTTGATGCGGCGACACTAAAGGAGAAGGAAGAAGAATTTCTTCGCATAAATGCAGATTCAAAAGATGTGGAGGAACGCAAAAACAAGTTGCGTGACTCCAGGAGATCCCTTGGGGCCAACTTCCTTAAATATTTTTCAAACATGCCTAAGGAAGGAGTCTTTCCGTCCATTAAAAAAGCCGGAAAGCGCGTTTTCGAGGATGCGAAAGCTATTCGTGACAATGAAGCAGAATTGCGTGAAACCCGTAAAGAAGTTGACCGCATTTCCTCAGATGAACTTATGAATGCCGTGAAGGATTTATTTACAGACTATGTCACACAGGCGCAAACGCTTCTTGAGGAGCAGTCCCGAGCATATTGGGAAAACAGAACATCCTGCTTCAAAGATGCAATGGCAAAAATCGTGACGCAATCCTCGGCACTGAACGAGAAAGAGCGCAGTGAGCTTGCAGGCATTATCATTCAGTATCAGGCATTGGCTTTCGAGAATCATGCGGAATCGATTTTCGAGAAAGCGGCGTTCGTTTACAAATTTTTCGGCGACACAAACCGCATTAATATCGACAAGCTGACCAAACGTTTCAACAGCGAGCTGCGGTTGATGGTTCAGCAAATCTATAACTCATTTGAAAGCAGCCATGCAAACAGCTTTGACGAATGGATGAACAATTTGCTCGATACTGTAATCGAGAATATTGTTGAATTCAGTCCGCAGCTTTATAACCAAGCCGAAATAATAAGAGAGGAAACGGAACGAATTGCGGAACTTGAATCAAGAAAGCTGAAACTTCGAGAGTACTCGGAGCAAATTCGAAGGATGATGGACTGGAAAGAGTGTTGATTCGTTCAAAGTTAACTAAGACTATTTTCACAGAAAGCGAGATTGAATAATGAGTGCGAAAGGTTTCTTTTCCAAAGCCGGCGGCAAAGTGGCCGACGGTATTTCAAGGCTGTCTTCATTGAGCCCGGAACAGCTGCAAAAGGTTCAACAGCAAAGAGATGAGTATCTCTCTCAAATGCCTGACCCGACGGACAGCAGCGCAGAGGAGTTAACCAAACGACTTCTTGCGGCAAACAGCATTGAAATTTATAAATCGTATCTTACCCAGCTCAAGGAATTGTATGTTCCGATCGAGAGGGAGTTTGAATACGGTACAAGTTTTGATACGGCGCGGAACATTCGTTTTTTTAATATAACCAAGTGGGTGACCGACAAAAACGAAAACAGCATCGAGAAACTTATAAATGTTTACCAAGTTTTATCCAACGATAACTGCAATATTTCTTTGGTCTTTCACCGAACATACGAATCGACGCATGTGTATTTGGCTGTTACCAACACGCAGAATGCAGATAACAACATTGACTCCGAAAACTACAAGGCTCGTTTGGCAGATGCGATCCGCGGCAATTTTCCGGGTTCCGAATGGTCTGATAAGGTTGGCATTGGGGTTTTGCCCTGCCTTCGGAATGATATTCCGTATTCCGTTGCAATTGCTTCCAACGTGCCTGCGGAAAAGTCAGAAAAGTTTATCAGTCAAACAATAGAAAAATTGCTTGACGGCATCGTTCCGGACAAGCGTGCCAAAGAATACATCATTATCTTGCTTGCAACACCTGTTCACGATGTTGACAACAGAAAACTCAAACTTTCCGAAATGTATTCGGGGCTTGCTCCCTACGCGTCGTGGACAACGAATTTTACATACACCGAACAGAATTCCGCCGGTTCTTCCGCTACGGTAGGCATAAATATCGGTGCAAGCGCAGGCATTCAGAACGGACAGAATCAAGCAACCACCAATACAAACGGTGTCACGGACTCAACCGGCGGGACGGAAACCGATTCCACAAACGACGGTGTCACAGATACGACCGGGCAAACAGTTACGGACTCAACCGGAGAATCCGTGACAGATTCAACGGGAAGTTCCGTTACGGACACAACCGGCACCGCCGAAACAAGCAGCAGCACCCACACTCAGGGAACAAATTCCTCGCAAACGGATACAGTCGGAGACTCCGAAACACTCGGAGGTTCAGCCAGCGTTGGGTTGGAAGTATTCGGCGTAGAGGCGAACTGCAGCAAGGCATTGCAAAGCAGCACGGCAAGCCAAATCGGAACGAGTGCATCGGATGCGGTGACGCAGGGAATATCGGACTCCGTATCAAAGAGCATATCGGAATCCGCAGGTAAGGCAATTGCAAAATCCGCAGGCACGGCAATTTCCGCCCTGACCAACCAAGCAGTGAACTCGTCCGTCGGCCATGCTGTTGCAAAAACGCTCGGACGGGCAGTCAGCAACTCGTTGTCAAGAACCGCAGGTGCGTTCCGAAGTGTCAATTTCGGTGCTAATTTCGGTGCCAATTTTGCTCGCAGCTCAACAGTTACCGCAACGATAGGCAAGAGTGAAGGCATCACTCAGAGCTTTGTGAATTACAATATTAAACATGCGCTTGAGCTCCTTGAGTCTCAAATGAAGAGATTGGAACTCAGCACTGCTTTGGGTATGTGGGACTTTGCGGCTTATGTTCTCAGTGAAGATGAAAATACGGCAAACAATGTTGCACATTCTTATATTGCGCTGACACAAGGTGAAGAATCCTATATGTCGCAGTCCGCAATTAACCTATGGCGCGGCGATATGGGTGAAACCAGCGATGACGCCCGGGAGATTTGCAATTACCTTCGTGAACTGCGACACCCTTTGTTTGGGTTAAATCCCGACATTGCGCAGAAGTACCCGACTTTCAATGTATATCCGACAATTGTAACTGCAACAACCGGTCTTTCGGGCAAAGAATTGGCATACTCCCTTAACTTCCCCCGAAAGTCCGTTGCCGGGCTTCCGGTTATTGAGTGCGCCGAATTCGGCAGAAACATCGTTTCTTACGACTCGGCACCAACCGTAAAAACCGAGCTTGACATCGGTAAAATTTTTCATATGAATCATATTGAAAAAACCGATGTTCGACTGGCGAAGAGCTCTCTTGCATCGCATACTTTTATTACCGGCAGTACCGGTTCCGGCAAGAGCAACACTGTTTATCAGCTTCTTAACGAAGCTTTGAATCAGAATGTCAAGTTCATGGTTGTTGAACCTGCAAAAGGCGAGTATAAGCATGTTTTCGGAACGCAGGATGATGTGTATGTGTACGGAACCAATCCGGCAGTCAGTCCGCTGCTGAGAATCAATCCGTTCAGTTTCCCTCAGGGCATACATATTTTGGAACATCTGGACAGATTGGTTGAGATTTTTAATGTTTGCTGGCCGATGTATGCAGCCATGCCCGCCGTATTGAAAAGCGCCGTTGAGAAGTCGTATGCGGACTGCGGTTGGAATCTTACCCTTTCCCAAAATCGATACAAAGAAATGCTGTATCCGTCTTTTGCGGATGTCGCAAGAAATATCAGAGAGATTATTGATTCAAGCGAGTATGACACAGAGAACAAAGGTGCTTATAAGGGTTCACTGCTGACAAGATTACAATCGCTTACAAACGGCATTAACGGCATGATTTTTACCTGTGATGATATTTCAGACAGGGATCTGTTTGACAGAAATGTGATCATTGATTTGAGCAGGGTCGGTTCGTCCGAAACGAAGTCGCTTATTATGGGAATGCTTGTATTAAAGCTTCAGGAATATCGCATGGCAGGCGCAGTGGGGATGAATTCGGAATTGAATCATATAACGGTTCTTGAAGAAGCCCATAACCTGCTGAAACGTACGTCAACCGAGATTTCTTCCGAAAGTGCCAATCTGATGGGTAAGAGCGTTGAAATGCTTGCCAACGCCATAGCTGAAATGCGTACTTACGGAGAGGGTTTCATCATTGCGGATCAAGCTCCGGGGTTGCTTGACCTTTCCGTAATTCGAAATACGAATACCAAGATTATAATGCGTCTTCCGGATCGCAGCGATCGTGAGCTTGTTGGCGGAGCAGCAAACTTGAACGATGATCAAATTGTTGAGTTGGCAAAACTGCCGTGCGGTGTTGCGGCAATTTATCAGAATGAGTGGATACAGCCCGTTCTGTGTAAAGTAAACAAATTCGAAATGCCGCAGGAAATGTATTCTTATTCGCCCGATAATGAAGGGCCGCAGGCGGATTATGATGGAAGTATGGCTGCAGAGTCGCTGCTCGACTGCATTATGAACAGGGAGATCTTTCAACAAAAAAATCGTAAAGATCTTATAAAGTTGAAATTCATGATTATTAAGTCAAAACTGGATATAAACGTGAAGCGAGATTTCATCGAATATATATCTTCTTCTGAAGAGAATGCGTTCGGATCACTGAGACATCTGGTCTATGATTTTTTCGCCGCCGGAGAAGCTATCAAAGCTTCCGAGCATTGCTCCGAAATAATGGACTGGGTTCATTCCGTGGTGTCCGGTTTGAAACCGCTAATCACGAATTATTCGAGTGAGCAAATTGATTTGGTATTATCAATGATTCTCTATGAGCAATCGTTGCGGGATTCAGCGTATCAGAACATTTTTTGCCGTTTCACAGAGATTTACAGCAAAGAAGGGAGAGTGTTTTAATGCTTGAGATTAACAGGTCCTCCGAATTGACAGAAATGAAGAAACCAACTGCGGACGGTTTTAAATGCATTGAGCCTCAAAGCAAAATGACATCACACGAGGCGCAAAAGTATTGGGACAGCAAGTTCGATAAAGAAAACAACCCAGTCAAGTATGGCGGCGGAAGCTATGAAGACGTAAAAAATTACTCTCAGGAAAACAAACATGAGAATGTGGAAGCGCACCATATGCCGGCCGATGCAAGTTCTACTTTGGATCGCACGGAAGGACCTTGCATCGAAATGAAAAAAGAGGACCATCGCAAGACAGCCAGTTGCGGAAACTCCATAGAGGCGCGAGAGTATAGAGCGAAACAAAAGGAGCTGATAGATAAAGGTGATTTCAGAGGAGCAATTCAAATGGATATCGATGATATCAGAGGGAAATTCGGCGATAAATACGATGCACAAATTAAGGAAATGCTTGAATACGTAGACAAGTTGGAACAAGGAGGCAAAATTTAATGAAAAAACTCGAAATACAATTAACCGAATCCGTTAACGGAGTTGCGTTTGGAACAGATCGCACTGTTGTAAGACATGCGTTCGGTAATGATTATGCCGAATTTAAAAAAAGCAGCTCCAGCAAGAATACAACTGATGACTACGGCTGTTTTCAATTGTTTTACTCTGCTGAAAATGCCTTAGAGGCAATTGAAATCTGTTCAGATACGCTTGTAATTGTAAACGGAAAAGAACTCACGCTGAGGTGTCCGGAGATAATCGAATGGATTCAATCGGTAGATCCGACTGCGGAAAAAGAAAGCGATGGAATTATATCAAAAAAAATGAGTATCGGCTTATATGCTCCTTGCAACGAGTTTGAAACGCTCCTGTTTGGCAAAAAAGACTATTATTGTTAAAAACGTAACGGTCAACATCGAGCCGCTGATGCGCATGCGCAAGGCGGTGTTCAAGAACGGCCACGCGAAGATTGTCTACGTGATGAACGGGTGAAACCGCTTCAAGGCGTCCCGCGACTTCATGGCGTGGTTCGAGGGTCTGGCTGGCGACCAGACGGTGGCCACGCTGCCCCAGTCCGAGGCGTTCGTTCAGGCGGGAGCCGCCGGCAAGTCCGTGGTCGAGTTCGACCGACGTGGCAAGGCGGCGAAGGCGACTCTTGCTCTGGTGGGCACGGTGCGCGAGGCTGCGAGGTTCCCGAAGGAATAACCGCAGGTCAGAGGCGTGTTGCGTATGGACAAATGCGTCTCTATGATGTATAATTGTGCAAATGTGTAAATGATTAAAGGAGGTCGAGCCATGGCGAATATGTTCGAGAAATACGCTGCCGACCGCGAGGCCGAGCAGAAGAAAATAGAGAAGGCCGTCGTCGCCGACACGACGGCGGACGAGAAGCGTACGACGCTCTCGCTGTCGCTCACCGTGAGCGACAAGAAGGCGCTCAAGATGATGGCTGCGGAGCGCGAGACGACGATTGCCGCAATCATCCACGAGTGGATTCAGGAGTATCTTGAGGAGGTGGAGAAGTAAATGGCAAAGAAAGAGGTCAAGATTGATTTATGGGTTGCCGCACAGCTTGATGAGTGCAAGATTCATTTTGATGCACAGGGCAGCGACGTAAAGGAAATCAACGAAGCACTGAAAACCGCCTCGAAACGTGGAACCGGCAACGCAGGGTATCCCGAGTACACGGCTGTCATCGGTGATTTTGTCCTCGTTATTGAGGATAAAGCCGATATGGATAAGCAGGTTAAATTGACCGATTCAGGCATTATCGACACGAGCGTAAAGGCCGTGACCGATTACGCCGTGAACGGCGCATATTTCTACGCGAAGCATATTGCGCAGAACACGGCGTTCAAGAAGGTGTTCGCCGTCGGAGTCTCGGGCGATGCGAAGCATCACATCATCACGCCCCTTTGGGTTGATGACCGCGAGGGCTATAAGCAGTTGCCTGATATTGAATCGTTCGTTTCGTTCTCCGAGCAAAACATCAACGAGTATTACACCCGCTATGTGTTGGAAGAGGCAACTGACATCGAGAAGACCATGGAGCAAATACTGAAGGATGCGGCGGAACTGCACGAGTATCTGCGCACGTATGGAACGCTGAAGGACCAAGACAAGCCGCTGGTTGTTGCCGGCATTCTGCTTGCGTTGGATGAGATTGAGTTCGGCGGCTTTTCGATTAACTCACTGACTGGCGACCAAACGCCTGGAATGCGTGACGGCGATAAGCTGATGAACGCCGTGAAGGGACGTCTGACGCGCTCCAATGTTGGCCCCGATGCGAAGAAGGATAAACTTCTGGCGGAGTTTGCCATCTTGCAGACCAGCTTCCGCCTGAACGAGGTAAACGAGACGCTCAAAAAGACCCCGTTGAAGTATTACACGGAGTTCCTGTATGAGCATGTATTTCGCAACATCAAGTATCAGAAGACCAGCGAGGATTTCATCGGTCGCTTCTACGGCGAGTTTATGAGCTATTCAGGCGGCGATGGACAGACGCTCGGCATCATTCTGACGCCTCGTCATATCTGCGACTTGATGTGCGAGCTGATGGATGTTCAACCGGATGATGTTGTGCTCGACCCGACGTGCGGAACGGCAGGATTTCTGATTTCTGCCATGCACCGTATGTTGATGATGGCTGATACGGATGCGCAGAAGAAGAACATCAAGAAGAAGCAGCTTCATGGCTTCGAGCTTCAGAGCAACATGTTTGCCGTGGCTGCTGCGAACATGATTTTACGTAAGGACGGCAACAGTAATCTCGAATGTTGCGATTTTCTGCGCAAGAATACCGCTCAGGTACAAATGAAGGGTGCAACGGTCGGTCTGATGAATCCGCCCTACTCGCAGGGCACGAAAGCAGACCCCGAGCAGTACGAGCTGTCCTTCATTGAGCATCTGCTGGATTCATTGACGGTCGGAGCACGTGCAGCAGTCATTGTTCCGCAGTCTTCCATGACTGGCAAATCGAAAGCAGAGCAGGTGTTCAAGAAGAACATCATGAAGCATCACACGCTGGAAGGCGTCATCACGTGCAACACGGATACGTTCTACGGCGTGGGAACGAACCCGGTCATTGCCGTGTTTACGGCTCATGAGCCGCACGATGCCGACAAGGTGTGCAAATTCATCGACTTCCGTGATGATGGGTACGAGGTGCGCGCACATGTTGGTCTTGTCGAGGGTGATTCTGCAAAGGATAAGAAGCAGCACCTGTTGGATGTCTGGAATGGACGTGCCGAAGCGCCGTCGAAGTTCTGCGTCGAGTCCACGGTGAAACCCGAGGATGAGTGGCTGCACTCGTTCTACTACTTCAACGACGAGATTCCCACGGATGCTGATTTCGAGAAGGCTATCGGCGATTATCTGACGTTCGAGTTCTCGATGGTCATGCAGAACCGTGAGTACCTGTTCGAAGGGGGCGACGACATTGCGGAGCTGGGCAAAGCCGTTAAGATTCCTGCTCTCGACGAGAAAGAGTGGAAGCCTTTTTCCATTGTGGATTTGTTTTCTTCGATTATTCCGGGTAAAGGGAAGGGATTGAATCATTTGAAAAAGGTATGCGCCGATGGAGTTAATTACATCGGGGCAACTAACCGAAACAATGGCGTTCTTTGTTATGTCGAAGAAGACACCTATTCTCGTCCCATGATTCTTGAGGGCAACTGTATTGGCTTTATCAAAAATGGTGATGGGTCAGCAGGTTTTGCAATATATAAAGCAGAGCAATTTATTTCAACCAGCGATGTTTTGTATGGTTATGCTGATTGGCTCAATAAGTTTACCGGACTCTTTTTTGTGGTTGCTCAAGATAAGATTGAGCATAAGTATAGTCACGGCTATAAACGGAATAAGGAGCATCTTGCTGGCGACAAGGTCATGCTTCCCGTCACTGATTCCGGCGAGCCTGATTACAAATACATGGAGCAATACTCCAAGAACATGATGCTTCGCAAGTATCAGCAGTATCTGACGTTTTTGCAACAGCGCAGCGGTGCCCGATAAGTAAACCAGCCCGTCGCTCTTTTGGACGGCGGGCTTTATAATTAAATGCGTATTTACGCAATTCATCATATAGGAGGAACTAACGTGAAAGCCTATAAGCAGAAAAGACGGGAGGGGGTGAACCTATGGCACGCAAGAAGAAATTCGCGCCGAACGATAACAACCTTGCGATAGCGTACTATCGCTTCTCGTCCCACTCGCAAAACGACGCGAGCATCGAACAGCAGCGCGACCTTGCCCACGAATGGGCGGATGCGCACGGCTTCAAAATCGTGCAGGAGTATGAGGACGCGGCAATATCCGGCACCACGGACGCACGACCGGGGTTCCAGCAGATGCTGTCGGAAGTCGCAAAAATCCGTCCTCATACCCTCATCATGTGGAAGACCGACCGTCTGGGACGCGACAAATACGTTCTGGCGATGGCAAAAAAGAAAATCCGCGACGCGGGATGCGAGATTCACCTGCTCGCCGAGCACATCCCGACGGAGGGACCCGAAGGCGTCCTTATCGAGGGATTGATGGAGGCCATGGCGGAGTATTACAGCCGCCAGCTGTCGCAGAACACCCAGCGCGGCATGGACTACAACGCGCAGCACGCCCTGTACAACGGCCACAAGCTGTTCGGCTATGACACGTGGACAGGTCCACGAAGAAGTACATCCCAGACCCGAACACAGCGCCGTTTGTGCAGTGGGCGTTCAGGGAATACGCATCGGGCAAGCCGCTGAAGACCATTGCCGAGGAGATGAACGCGCAGGGCCTGCGCACGCCGAGGAACGCGAAGTTCAGCGTGAACATGCTGAACAAGATGCTCAAGAACCGCGCCTACATCGGCGAGTATCACCACGGCGACATCGTGGTCGAGGACGGAATGCCCGTCCTTGTCGACAAGGCGACTTTCGACAGGGCGCAAAGGCGGTTCGCCGAGAACAAGCGCAAGGGTTCCCAGCGGGCGCACGTCATGGACGAGAACGAGGCTCCGCGCTATTGGCTTACGGGCAAGCTCTATTGCGGTGAGTGCGGGAGCACCATGCAGGGCGTGTCCGGTACGAGCAAGACCGGGCGGACGTATTACTACTACTATTGCTCCGCCCAGCGCAGGAAAGAGTGCCACCTGCACAAGGCCCGCAAGCGGGACTTGGAGGACATGGTGCTGTTCGCCCTGCACAAAACATCGTTGACGACGAGGAGAACGTGACGGCACTCGCTCTGGATGCGGAGGAGTATTACGAGAAGAACCACAACGACACCGCGTATCTCGAAGCGCTGGAAGCGAAGCGCAAGGAAGTGGAGAAAAGCCTTGCGAACCTCGTGAAGGTCATCGAGAAGGGCGTGGTCAGCGATACGGTTATGCTGCGCCTATGCTCCTGCGAAGCACAAGAAGCGCATCGAGTGAGTCAACGCATCCGTCTCCGTTAAAGTCCATAATGAGTTCGTTGCCCTCGGTTTCCAACCCGAGTGCATATCTCATAATCAGCAAAGCATCATATGTTGTGATTTCACCGTCATGGTTCACATCGCCGATCATCCAATAGCACGCCGTAATGGTTCGGTCTTCCGTAACATTGGTGGGATCGCCGTCCCAGCGGTCAAAGATATAGCCGGCGTGTTCGGGCGCATCGGGAAGTATTGCATCCTGTCCATGTGCGACATAAAGAACAGCAATGGGGTCCCCGTTCCAGCCGTCAATCAGGGTAACTTCATACACGTTGATCGTGCATGCTGCGTCAACAACCAGATCTTCGGCAGGCATTGTTTCGGGAACACTCCATCCCGAGAATGTGTATCCTTCGGGTACATCATACGCGGGAGTTATGATCGCCGCACCGTATTCATATGTTTGGACGCTGTACTCCGCGCCGTTGACCTTATAGGTTATCGTATAGGTATTAACGCTCCAAACAGCAGTGACGGTTATATTTGCAGCAGGAAGAACACCGTCTTCGGGCATTCCGTCCCAAGCGTCAAAGGTATGACCGAGCTTTTCCGGATTTTCAGGAACAGTGATAACATCACCTTCATATCCCGTAAACGTGAAATACGTCTCACCATCGACCATGAATGATACCGTATACTTTCCATCTTCAACGAGTGTCGCATCAAGCACGATGTTCTCCGCCGGCATGGTGGCGGGAGTATCCCAGCCCGAGAAAGTGAAATGGTCAGGAACGTCATATGCGGGGGCAAAGACTTCTTCACCGTAAGCATAAACCTGTATTGCGTAAATCTCACCATTGATATTGTAAGTAACGGTGTATTCGTTCACAGTCAGTGCCGCATCAAGAACAAGGTTCTCGGCAGGCATGGTTTCCGGAATATCCCAACCTGAGAAGGTGTGTCCCGCGGGAACGGTGTATTCGGGTGCGGAAACCGCTGCTCTGCCGCAGAAGCTGATCAACAAGGGTCGTTTTACCGTGGTCAACATGCGCAATGATCGCAACGTTGCGAATCTTTTCGTTCATATTATTACAGTTACCGCTTCCGCCGCTGCGAAAGCGTCCTTTCAGCTATTTTTAATATTCAAATGCTTCACTTTCACCGAAAATATCGGCTCAGCAATCGGTGTTTTTGTTCATCTTCCCGATTTTTCACAACTTATTGTTTTACAACCTCTTTTGCGGCATTGCAAGAGGTTTAAACATTATATCATCTCAGTTCCTGTTATTGCACAATAGAGCGGCAACAAGAAGAGCAAGAAAACTCGCCGATACACAGTCCATATCGATGTTATATTCTTTCAGTTAATTGACCCGGAACTTCGCCCGGAGGTCTGTCGCACACCGAATCGCTGATATTTAATGAAAGGATGTATCTGCAATGCAGGTTAATACAGGTTCCGAAATCGCTGCATTTTTCAGCTCCTGTCCTCAACCGATAAAGTGATAGGAATTTTCACTTTTTTATGCTATAATATTTTCATTATAAACAGAACGATAAGCCAAGGTTACAAGGTTAATATAGTTAATATAAAGGAGAATGCTGATGGGTTTATTGGATAAGTTGAAAAAAGGGCGAACGAGGAGAGGACAAAAAGAAAAACAACATCAGAAGCAGCCGTTCCAACAGAATTTGTCACAAAAGACAGATCCGGCAATATGCCCCGGCGGCGCGTTCATGGTGCAGCTTTTGATGAAAGAGAAAAGCGAGATGCCCTCAAAGGAGATGTTTGCGGAGATATTGTCGAAGCATCTTGGAAAAACGGAGCAGCTTGGAGATTGCGAATCGCATGCAGGTTTTATTGTTCATGACTATATTTCCGAAACGAATGACGACACTCTTCCGGTAATGCTGCTGATTTCCGAATGCGCTGAGTTTGAGCCAAACTCAATTGATGACTTCAGGCGCGGTCAAATGTGGGATTGTTTGAGCGACCGCGACCGCATTCTTTCCGAATGCAAATATCAGATTTCGGCTTCTGATAAGCTGGGCGGCGGTCTGCCCTCAAAGGAACGCGCAAATATGCTTATGGACTATCTGGAGGCACTGGTGGAATTATATCCTCAGTGCGAGGCAGTTTACAACCTTAACTCCGGAAAGTTGATTATGGCTGATGATATCAGAAAAAAGGAAATAACCGGTGTTGACCGTTTTATCAGTTATGCGGTGAATGCTCGTTTTTTCAATATTTACGGTACTGAAGACTGCGTAGTGGACACGCTTGGTTTGAGTCTTTTATATATAGAGGATTTGCAATATCATTTTCATGATATCGACCCCAACCTGGTAGTAAACCATGCCTATAATCTGGCATCCTATCTGTTGAACAATGACAACCCCATGAAGGACGGAGATACCGTCGATGGTATTCGAAATGGACGGATCGTGCAGGACATCCAGTGGAAATGTCAATATGAGGATGCGCTGATTCAGCCGGCGAGGGCAGTCCTGGATATCTGTATGGGAAAGTATGCAGCCGGATATCGCGGTTGACATATTGCATCATCATTTTTAAAGGAAGTCGCACATATTTTCGACAGCCGGGCGTACGAGTCTTTCTCGGACTGTAAGCCCATTGAAATGCTGTCGAGTTTTACAGTCAACATTTCAATGGAAACACAAATACAATAAAGCAGGAGGCCGCATAATGCAATTTGACACCATTTATACCGGCGATTGCCTCAACCTTCTGAAAACTCTGCACGATGACAGCGTTCATTGCTGTGTGACGTCCCCCTCCGTATTACGCGCTCCGCGATACCGGCCGGTATCCGCACAATGACATCATTCGATGAAGGATAAGATTGCCCTCTTCTCATAAAAAGAAAGATGCTGCTGCAAACATGACTTGATTTTGCAGCAGCACCTTTTGAGTTTTTGTGTTGCAGAAAGAATATGTTCGGTTAACGCTTGCTGAACTGAGGAGCGCGACGAGCGGCTTTGAGACCGTACTCGGTTGGGATCGAACGCTGAAACCCTTGATTTTACTGGGTTTTTAGCCGTACTGCCTTTCTTTCCCCCGCTTTTTAACTATTGAAAAGGCGCAAATCCGGCAGGCTCTTTTATTCTCGAACGGGGTTGAGAGCACCGTTTACTACAGCGGAAAGCTGTTCGGGTTTATTATACTTGACCTTGGCGTAAATGTCCATAGTTACTTTGCTGTTTTCGTGCCCTGCCAGATACTGAACGGTCTTCGGATCAACGCCCGCGTGGATCAGGTTCGTAATATAGGTATGCCGCAAAAGATGAGGCGTCACGTCGAAATTCAGGCAATAGGTGATGTGATCCCGATTGACGCATTTCTGCCCCGGCTCAGGCTTGAATTGCTTTTTGATTGCCTGACCGTTGACGTACCGATAGATCGTTCGCTCCTTTGTGCTGCGGATTTTGATATAGTTCCAAATGCGCCGAAACTGTGAATCGGCCAGCGGGTCGCCATTACTGTCAGCGATGACGTATTCTGAAGCGGTCTTTTCTTTTTCTTCCCGCAGGCAATCGGCAAGGCACTTCGGAATGGGAACGTCCCGCTTTGCCGCTTTGGTCTTCAACTCTGTCGATACTACCGGCCTGTTGTGTTCAGAACGCCAAGCCCGCCTGACAGAGATATATGGAACCGCTCCTTCCAGAAAAACGCAGTCCCATTTGAGAGCAAGGATTTCCTCCCGCCGCAGACCGGCATAGAGACCGATCATGACAAACACATACGGCGGCAGATCACGGACGGTATTCAACAGGAGCTTCGCCTGCTCGTCCGAAAGGACATTCTTGTCTTTCTTGGGTGTGCCGCCCTTAGCATTCAGCTTTTTTGCGGGATTGTCTGCGATCAAGTTACTGTACTCCGCAGAATAGAAGATGCTCTTAATAAGCATATTCACCATACTGTAAAGCCCTGATGATTTCTTAGAAACGGGCACCATTGCCAGCTTAATGTCATCTGCCGTTACGTCCGACAAATACATATCTCCCAACGGGCCGATAATGTATTTATTGACTGTTCTCGTATATCCTGTCAGCGTGCTCTGACGAATATGCGCCGACTGCATGTGCAGCCACTTTTCGCTGTATTCGGCAACCGTGGGATTTAAGCGCCGGAATTTGGCATCCTCTATTTTGCGCTGTGCCTCCATGACCTTCCAGTACAATTCTTCCTCAGTATTGCCATACAGATCAAAGCGTTTTCCGTCCGCATCGGTAAGGCGGGTTCGGAAGTAGGTTATTCCATTCTTGGTGACTGTGGGATAGTGTGGCACAGATATCTGCGCCGTTCTCTTTTTTGCCATATTGTTATCCTCCGTTTTTGTCATTATTTCTTGTATCTGCATTGTCCCACAGCCCTAGCCAATTGTCCACGATGTCGCCGTCTGAGAAAAGGAAAGGGCGAGGATGTGCTCCTCGCCCTGGATGGTCGCTCTATGTTTTATCTGTTCAACTCTCCCATTGCGCAAAGGCATCCGTAAGTGCCCCAGCGATTTCCTCCGGCCTGTTATATTTCACCTTAGCGTAAATATCCATTGTGATCTTGCTGCTTTCGTGTCCAGCCAGATATTGAACGGTCTTAGGATCAACGCCCGCGTGAATCAGATTCGTGATATAAGTATGCCGAAGCTGATGCGGCGTCACATCAAAATCCAGACTGTAAACAACATGTCCGTTGTTCCGGGCTTTTTCTCCCAGCACGGGATAAAGGGTGTACTTCACATATTTCCCGCCAACAAGTTTCTTTGCTGGCCGGGGCTTAGCGGTGCGCGTGACGATATAAGTCCAGAGCCGTTTGAATTGCGTATAGGAAAGAGGCTCGCCATCGCTGTTTGCGACAACATATTCTGAGGTCGAATGCTCTTTTGCTTCTCTGAGGCATTCTGCCAGACAATACGGAATGGGGATGTCCCGCTTTGCAGCCTTGGTTTTCAGTTCGGTCATTATGACCGGTCTGTTGCGCTCCGTGTGCCATGCTCTGCGAACCAGCAGATACGGCGTTTCCGTGTCCAGAAAAACGCAGTCCCATTTGAGCGCGAGGATTTCCTCCCGCCGCAGACCGGCATAGAGCCCAATCATGACGAACACATACGGCGGCAGATCTCGTACCGTATCAATCAGTCGTTCGACCTGCGCGTCTGTCAGTGCTTCCCGATCCTTCTGCGGAACGCCTCCTTCTTTTGTTGAAAGGTGCCTGGTGGGATTGTGAGAGATGATTTTACTGTCTTCCGCAGAGTTGAAAATACACTTGTACAGGATGTTAACGGACTTGAAGACAGACGCCGATTTCTTTGCAACCGGAATAAGCGCCATCTTAATATCATCCGTCGTCACGTCAGACATTCTCATATCTCCCAAGGGAGCGATGATATGTCGTCTTACCTTAGAAGTATAGTCAGTCAGTGTCGTAGCCCGCACATTGGCAGACTGCATCAGCAGCCATTTTTCACAGTATTCTGCTACTGTCGGAGCGGCTTTGTGGGGCAATAAACGATTGGCATTATCAAGGGCTTTGATTTCTTTGTCATAAAGTTCTTCTCTTGTTTTTCCATACAGTATGACCCGCTTTCCGTCGGCATCTTCAACATAGGTCTTGTAATAACGACTTCCATTGATTTCTACCATACTGTATTTGGGAATCCTTTTCTTTGCAGCCATTTTCGACATCCTCCTGAGTATGTTTTTCATGTTACATTTTCCTGATTTGCACAAAAAATGCAAGGATGTCGATTAGCGTGGATAACCATTCCTCGGCTTTCGATAGGTGCTGTTAACTTCTTTAGGCTTTGCTCTGTGCGTCGATCTGGCGATATACTCCTGGAGCCCAGCTTCGGTAAAATATACGCAGCCGTTGTTCACATACTGCACAAAGGAGATCAATCCGTCTGCTCGGGCTGCGTCTAATGTCGCAAGGCTGATGCCAAGAATATTCGCGGCTTCTTTTCTTGTAAACAGTTTCTCCATTTTCAGTGTCCTTTCCGTCCGGACAAGGCTTTTTTGAGTTTCCATGTCCAACATGGAATCAGAATAGAACCATAGGGCCGTGAAAAGGCACCGCCCCATGGTTTCCGACCTTGATCGGGTATAAAAATCTCTCCCTTAAAACTTCATAGGAAGAATCGAGTGTTTACGTCTGCCGTTATAGATGCGGTAGAAGATGTTGATGTAGCGCTTCACGCCGCGCAGTTCCTTTTCAGCCTTACCTGCCGCATAGATGAAGTTCGGTTCATAGATGCGCAGGCTGTAAATAAGGCGGTTACGGTCATACTCGCCGCGATAGAGCTCCACGAAGTGGACAATGCCCTGAATGATCTCCGCTCTCAGGGAATCGGGATCGCCGCCCCACGTTTCCAGCAGGATGGTCAGCGCTTCCTTGTAAATCTCAGCGCCGACACGCTTGAACTCCGCAAAAGCGGTATTGATGCAGATGATGCGGCCAACTCCTCCGCCGCGCTCAAAGCCGATATGAAACCCGGCTTCCTCGGTTGCTTCGTAAAACTCGCCTGACGCCTTATCCTCGCCATGCAGATTTGCACGGAGCTTCGCGCTGGGTGTAAGAGCCGCAGAATCACCGGTCTGCATAGCAAACAGCAGAGCTTCATCTTGTTCTGTCATACCATAGTACACTTTGCAGAGAATCGGCAGATCGGCATTGCCGTTCATCTGCTTCTGCGCCGATACAGTGTGCTGACCATCAAAGACGAAGTAACGCCCGTCACGGTAGCTGACTTTCGGTTCGTTGGCAATGCGCTCATCAAATCTGGAAACGATCCTGGCTACGCGGTCGGTGTTCAGCCTGCGCTGGTATGCTTCTGGAATCTCCAAATCCCGGCTGCTGACTTCCATCAACTTGTAGAGTGTCTTAATGCTGTTCATTGTCTGTTTCTCCCTCCAATTTGAGAATGTATTGTTTAGGTTCCTGCATGGTTTCGATGACCTGAGCCTTGTAGTCCGGCTTTGCCAAGAGACCGGGGAAGTTGGTAAAGAGCACGTCACAGGTTTCGACCATATTTCGCGCCACATAGCGAAGACTTACCATCGCTGAGTCCTCGTCGGCACGTTTGGGAGCTTTTAATTCATCATAGATTTGGTCGATCTCCGCGTAATCCTGACGGCGGCGCTTCGGACTGCCTTGCGCAGAATCTTTATCGGCTTTGGGCTTCTTTTCGGGGATCACCCTGAGCTGTTCCGCTTTTTCACGGCGTTCCTCCGGAGAAGCACGGGCAACATCCGCAACATCGGTTTCCCTTGGCTTAAACTTCCCGAGCAACAGGTCATTCTTAATGCCGGGGAGGACTTCTTCGGCAGCGTTTATGCCCTTTGCGTAGTATTCGGCTCGTTGGACGTAACCTTCACTGGTTCCTGTTTCCTCCGCAATTTGCTTACGCTTCTTTTGTCCTTCGATCAAGTGACCAATTTGGTCACTTGATTTTGCCAGTTCGCTCTTTCGGTCCCCGCCATGAGCCTTTTTCTCGGCATCATATCGCTCGCCTATGAGATATTTCTTTTGCTGGGGCGTGAGGTTTCGCCGTCCGAGCTGGTTTTTGCAAATCCAGGAAAGGGCTTCGTATTTATTGTTGAAGTGTTTTTCATGGATGCGGAACTCGATACCCGGATGCTCCTGCGCGATACGGTAGCGGCTATGTCCGTCCACAATCATGTTGTTCCACACGATGAGCGGCATGAGCACAAGCCCTTCCTCAAGGATGTTTTCTTCGAGCTGCGAAAGCTCGTCCTCGGTCAGCGGTGGGCATTTTGCCTCAAACTCCGGATCAATGGTCAATACGGGGTTCATCAAGGCGCCTCCATTTCTTCGGGGACATATAAGCCAAGCGCCGCTTCGATGGCTTCTCCGATCTCGTCCATCTGCTGCCGGGACATTCTTCCCATATATTTCTGTATCCGCCGCTTGTCGATGGTCTTGATCTGCTCCAAAAGTACAATGCCCGGAACTTCCAGACCGTGAATGTATTCCGCGTAGTAGTGAGTGGGCAGCGATCTCTTTTTGTTGCCTTTGGAAGTAATAGGCGCGATGATAAGCGTGGGACAGTAGAAGTTGCCCGTGTTATTCTGTAAGACGACCACCGGACGTGTCCCGCCCTGCTCCGAGCCTATGTAGGGATCAAGATTGGCAAGGTACACATCTCCTCTGCGATAAATCCTGTCTTCTCTCATGCGAAGCCTCCGTTCTTCTCGTTCAATATTTCGTAAAGCCAGATAAGCGGTCATATCGAGATACCTCTCACTGTTGTATCTGTCCTGATAGTTCATTTTGCGTTCTCCTGTCTTTCTAAATTGTTTTTTCAGGTATGTACGGCTCTCTATTTGTCCTCGACACCCCGAGAGCCGTGGGAGAACATCAGGCGGCGGTGTGCTGCACCGCTCCATAGGAATCTAACCTCCCCGCCTTCATTGTGGCCGGGCCGCGAATTACGGAAGTATCATTATCCCTGTGTCAGTCATGGCCAAGTCGGGAACAACCCGGCTCTCGCAGGATTCGGATTTATCGCTCGCTCTGAAACAGAGGTCGTGGCGCTCCGCCTGCCGTGGCTCGTGAACAACAGGAACGTGCCTGATGCATGGATATTCAGTTTTCAAAGTGCGCTGAGCTGTGAAGCTCTGAGAAAACCGAATCTCCATATCCCTTGCGGTGAGATTGTCCTCTCACCCTACAACGGACATTTCGGGGAGCTTTTTTAACCATTGCCGAAAAATTTTTTTGCTTTTTTTCTGATGGCCTGGATGTGCTGGCTGACCATTGGAACGCTGACGCCGTGTATCGCAGCATACGCAGTTTGGCTTTCCCCTCCGATGAGGCATTCATCAAAGACAGAAAGCTGTGCCGGTGTGAGCAACTGACGGAACGCTTCTTCCGTCAATGTGTTTTCCATCTCACTTGCGCCGATGCCGTAATCTGTAAGCCAGCCGTCTTTCTCTTCGTCATAAAGAAACTCAAGAGAAAGCATTGGCCCGCGTTTCCGGGACGCCTCGATTTCCCGATAGATTCTTTTTTCCTCTGCGCGGAGGAATCTCATGACCTCAATGCTGATCTCAGCCACTTCGCCCGTAGCCTTAACCCTTGCCCAATAGTGCTTTGTGCCGCCCTCCTGAGTAGTCCAGAGGTCGTAATCGAATTCTTTTGATTTGTACATATCGCAATCTCCTTTGAATTTTTGAATTTAGGTGAAAGTCAAAAAATTCGGAGATTACGGATACTTGGCTATGTAGCAAAGCCAGCGGTAAAACATAAAAGTCCTTTCCCGAAACAAGCCGGAAAAGGACTTTTAACGCTGTACAAAGTTTAATCGGGCAAGAAAAAAGCGCCGTCAAAGCAGACTGATACAGCAATGCTGTTTCTCAATCTGACTTTGTACGGCGCTTGGCAGTCTCCTCAGACGGATCTGATTCTCTCCGCTTGCTCGATTAAAAGTAAGTTGGTGTATTCAGTTTATCGTTTTTGCCTCGTCTTTTTTGAAAACAGGAGACGGGCTGCCTGTCGGTTTTTCATTCTTCGGAAGTATCCCAGGTTGATGGGATATTCCACTTTGCATTTACGGCAGTAGACCATTTTGTGACCCGTGACATCGGAGAAAACCTTTTCTACGAGAAAGTCGCAGTACGGGCATCGGATTTCCCGAAGGGTCAGTGTGACGGCCTCTTTTCGGGATTCTGTCAGCTTCCGGGATACCTCTGCGGACAGGCTGCGTGCTTTAGCATTGATTTGTCTCACCTCTGCTCACCGTCCTGCCTTAAACCCATTTCCTCCGTGATGTACTCAGACAGAGGGCGGCGGTTCAGATGCCCCAGCTCCCGCAGACGGATCAGAAAGGCGGAAAATGAAACGCCCATGGTGTTTGCCATCTGCTTGATATTCAGCTTATCCGTTGCTCTCATAACGCTGTCACCGAACACGGGGATACCTTCGGAGAAGCCATACATGGCAACTACATTGCGTACCATGAATCGCGGCATCAGGAGCGCCGCTCCCATCCGGTCGATCAGCGTTTCATGGAAGCTGAACAGGTTTCTGAAATCCTCCGGAGTGTAGGCACGCTCGCCGTCAAACTCCCTGCGGAACGCGGCGAGGGCGACCGTCTTATCCACGAGATAGTGGGCGCACTCATGGCTGATGGTGAACCGGCGTCTGCCGCTCTCGTTCTCTCTGCACAGATACCGCTCTATGACGATTGTCCCTTTCGGAAAAACGCAGAGGCAGGTGGCTCCGTCCTCATGAACGCGCAGCGGCGTTATGCCGTCCGCGATAAAGCCGATCTTATCTGTATCCTGTTCGGCAAAGCTGCGGTAGAGTAGCGGCAGCTTCAAATAGTCCGTTGCAAACCCTTCAATATCGACGCAGCAGGTTCGCTCGGCGTCTGCTCCAAGGTATTGACGAATCAAGCCTTCTCCTAATTCGTCAATCTCGTCATATGAAAATATCCTCATGGCTCACAAGCACCTCCTACGGGGACAGACCGACATACCAGCGCTGTCCGTCCCGATACAAATATTTCACCGCACGACCGACTATAACGGTGTAGCGTATTCCTTCAAACTCATAGTGTGAAGCGGCACAGGTATGAAGCACCTTTGCAACCTCCCATTGTCTTCCGTCATCCCATAGAATTCTAAGAGGGCGGATCACGCCGTCCTTATCCACATCCACATTGACGGATACATATTTCTTTTCCACAGGCAGAACCTCCTCAAAGGGCTTTGATCACATGGGTGGCTACGCCCTGTACTCGAAGATCGGAAACGTAGATGTCTTCCATGTCCTTATTCTCCGGATGGAGATAATAGCTCTGCCTGTCCTCATCATACCGGAGCCGTTTCAGGGTGTTCTTGTCTTCATTGGTAAGGGCGACGACAATATCTCCGATATTGGCGGTCTGCTGCTCCCGTATGATAACAAGGTCGCCGTCGTCAATCTGCGCTTCGATCATCGAATCACCGGATGCGCGGAGAGCGTAGAAATCGCCCTTGCCGAAGACCGATACGGAGAGTGGAAGATATTCCTCGATCTGTGCCTCGCGCTCCTCCGGCGTACCGCAGGGGATAGAACCGACAATCGCGGCAGGTCTGACCTCCGGGCTCATCATCTCTATCTTGGGGGTGGAGAGAACGCCGTTTTCGTAGGACACCATATCCCTATCCGCCATAGCCACAAGGTATCTGTGGGCAGAGGATACCGCTATCTTCATAAAAGCGGAAATCTCTCGGACAGTAGGCGTAGAAGAATACCGTTCATAGTAGCGCTCGATGTAGTCCTTGATGCGGAGCATAAGCTCCGGGCTCTTGCTTCTCATGTGGCATCAGCTCCTGTATGTATCTATCTGGAACAACTGTTCCTGATAAGCCCATTATACTCAAAACCCGCTGAAAAGCAATAGGGCAAAAAGAAGGTGTACATTCAGATGCACACCTTCTCAAAAACTCCTTATTCGCATTTTGCAAGTTATTCCCGGAAGTTCTCCATCACCTTGTGGAAGCCTTCTACCGCTTCCTGCGGCTCCGTGATCCTCATCTTTCCGGCAGAGGAAAAGACCCAACCGTAGAAGTTGCCGCTGAGATCGACCGTTACCTGTACGCTGAAATGGTCTGCATCGACGGTCTGCACAGGAACATCCTCTCCGAAGCGGTCGATGATGCTGTTCATCAGGACGTTTTCGCACAGCAGCGTTACCGCACACTCCTTTCCGTTGAGCATGGAGAATTCCTGCGTGAAGAACTCCGACACGTCAAAGTCCTTTGGCTTTTTTACAGCCGTTTCAGCCGTGACCTCCATCTGAACGATGCGGTCAACACGGAACTTTGAGATCTGCTGCCGGTGATCATGGAAGCCGACGAGATAATATGTATCGTTGTTCCAGAGCATAGCGAACGGGGAGACCGAGTAGACTTGTCCGCTGTGCCGGAGAAGGTGCTCCTTGGACGGCGAGTAGTCGAAATAGCAGAAGGAGATTTTCTTCCGCTCCGTGATAGCGGTCTGGATTCGGTCTACATTTAGGTAAATGCTCTCGTTGGTGGCTTTGAAACGGCTGTCGATGTAGAGATGCCTGTTCAAAAGGGCTGTGTCGCCGGGGGCAACAAAGGATGAAAGACGTTTAACCAGCGCCTTGCTCTTACGGGTAGTGATAAACCGGGCTGACTGAACGGCGTCGATCAGCAGCTTGACCTCCGGCGCTTCAAAATGCCGAGAAGCCACATGGTAGAGGTGCTGAACCCTTCGGTCTTTGACAATATCCACACCAAACTCTATAAGCTGTTCGATGTCTTTGCGGAGTGTTCTCGGATCGGCGGTAATCTCATGTTGCTTCAAAAACGCAGAAATGTCCGCAAGGGAAGCCGGATGAGATTCGTCCGTGGTCTCCCAGAGATATTTGAATATGATGAGTGTTCGGTTTGTGAGAGCCATATAGTCCTCCGTGACCATGCATTCATCTGGTCTTCTTGAATTTGAGCAGATCCTTTGCAACATCCTCACAATTTCTACTTGTCAAGTACAACAACCTCTTCACACTCTTTAACAAGGCGCTCATCGTGCGTTGCAAGAATAACGGCTACGCCTCTATTTGCACAGTCGCGCAGGAGAGAGATAACAAGGTTCCTGTTCGCTTCATCGAGGGATGCAGTTGGTTCATCGGCGAAGATAACGGAGGCATTTTTATATATTGCGCGAGCAATACCCAAACGCTGTTTCTCGCCACCGGATAGCACCATAGCTCGATCTTTTTCTCTGCCGCTCAATCCAACCGTTTTCAAAACCTCATTGACTTGCCCCTGATTGCTTCCGATTTTTCGGAGTGATACGTTATACGAAACGCTCTCGTCATCAATTATCCCATAATCCTGGTAGATAAACGAGGCGGACTTCCGCCAGAATGCGGTTCTTTGTGCCTCATGCCATCTTGTAGCATCAGTATTATCCACAAGGATTTCTCCGCTGTCCACGGGAAGGATCAGCCCCAAACAATTCAAGAGCGTTGTTTTGCCGCTTCCCGATTTCCCGGAAAGCGCAGTCATTTTCCCACCTTCCGCCAGCAGTGTCACATTAGACAGAATACGCCGACCATTTATCGACAGAGATACATTATTTGCTTTTATGTTCATCTACTTTTCCTCCCACTGGTTATTGCTTCCTTCATATTCAACACTGGTTATTCTCGCCTGAAAGACATTTTCAGAAACTCGCTTCTCGAAAAGAGAATATAACCAACATAATTCAACAGGACATACAACAAAAACAGTATGACTGACGATAACAGCAGCAATGGCAATTCCGGACGCCGGATGAAATAAGTAATAAAGCCTCCGACAATTACGGTACAGACTGCTATAATTATTTCCTTCCGCAGTACAGGGCTGATGATTGCTCCGTATTTGTTTCCTGCCGTATGTAATGTGAAAATCCTCCTTCTGTTTTCTCCAACCCAAAGCTGCGCACTCATGACCCCGGCAACGCCCATAGAAACAAGGCACAGAGCACATGCCGCAAAGTAATAAAACGACTCCTGCTTAAAGAGCTGTGCATATTGCAGAGCGCCCTCTGTGAATGAATCTATGTGTGAGATTTTTTCCAAAAGTGGAGATTTGTTAAGAGCGGCTCGCAAGACAGCTTCATTTTTGAAAACTACGTTTCCACTCGAAGACATAGGAAGAAGGAAACTAGATATTTTTAGCGTTTTTACAGGATCCTCCACCAATATAACCAACGGATTTTTCGCCTGTATGGTACTGTTGCCAAAAGCAACATTTGGAGGCAATACCAAGAAGCTATCACCGGAAAACTCATAGAAACCAAGACCTTCCGACTGCGCTTCTCCTGCATTTGTCCAAACAGAAAGTTGTGCTGATAAAAACTCTCTTAACTCTGCATGTATGTCTTCATAATTGATCGGAATTAAGTAATTGTCACCATTGAGATTACTATCAAGACCGGTCGCTTCAACCCATGCTCGATCCGTGATAACGATATGATCGTATTTACCCATTTCATCTTTATCAAGTAAAATAGCTCTGTCAATCGCCATTGACAAACAAAGATTGTCCTCATCTTCCATCTGTACAAAAAAGCTTTCAACCTTCGGCATCCAATCTTCCGTGTATAAGCCATCAACATCGTTATAAGAAATGCTTACTGCATCCTTCAAACTTTCCCACAGTGCATAGTCATTTGAAAGTGCTCTATATGCCGACGCCATAGTAATGGTTGTGGGTACGACCATTAAAGCAAGAACGATTGAAAGAACCAAGGAAACGCGTCCAAGCAGACGGAACTGTTTCAGGGGTATCTTTCTATACGATAAATGTCTTGCCTTGGGTTGCACAAGCAAAGATATCAGTAGTACGACAACAGACGAGACAACGATAAACGTAATTACCGTATAAGTAGTGGGCAGTAGCATTAGGGAAAGCTGATTGATTCCAGATACAATGCTAAAATATATGAGAAACGCTGCGCAACCCAGCAAAAACCCTTGGATCGCCAAGGATGTAATCGTTAGCGTATCCTCAAAGTGAATACGCTGCGGAGAGATCCCGCCAAGTAATCGCAATGCCCTTGACTTTGCATGTGTTACAAACCAAACAATGATTGTAGTCAGGAGCAAGAAGAATGAGATCAATACAGCATTTCCAATCCCATGAAGGACAAGGTATCCGAAGAACACAGTAATAAGTGGATACTCTTTGTAGAAGTCAATGCCCACTTCATTTTGATTGCACCATTTTTTCAAGGCAGCCTTAAACTCTGCGCTCCCAAGCATCGAATAGCTGCCGTATAACGGTCTTACGCCCATGTTGGAAGAATGGATCAGTTCTCCTATAACAGAAGGTTCCAGCCATGAAATGTTTTTATCGTGTATTCTGGGGCTGTTGCTATTAGGCGGGTAAGATCCGAACCAAACTATATCCTTTTGGCTGTCATAATTATCCTGATTTGGAACGACCTTAACTAATACGGCATGATATTGATCAACAAGATTATTAAGTTCGTTCACGAGCTGTTCTTTCGATGTGTCTGTTGACAAAAAGGTTAAATTAAATCTTTCAGTTGTACCTAAGGGCTTCTCCTCCTGCATCATATGCGTATGCTTGAAAACCAATATTAAAGCAAATAATGCAAGAATGAACCCGGCGATCCTAATACTCTGCTTTATCACAAAACAACCTCCCTGCTTTAAGGATAGGGCTTCGGAAGTGCTTTATGCACTTCCGAAGCCAACCATTACTTGTCTAATGGTTTGAAAGATGAGATGCGATAAGAATGCTTAATCGCAAACACGATAGTAATAGCGATCATCATGTGATGGCCATTGAAGCGCCCATTTTTCTGCGATTGACGTGTACCCTGGGGCAGTATCCACAGACCGCACTTGGTTACCATTCAGTTCAACAGTACTGCCATGGCAGCGGCTAACGGTATAATAGGAACGAACCTTTGCATCCCAAAAGCCATATTGCCATGTGCCACCCTCGGCAGGATGCTGGGTGATTGGCCCGTATGCGAGCCAGTCGGGATAGGCGACATCGCCTCCCTGATCAATTTGCTGAACAATGATCGGCTCAATTTCGGTGGGTTCCTCCTCTGCAAAAGCAACAACCGGCAGAGAGCAAACAAGGAGCAGCGCGGCAATGAAGCCTGAAAGAACTTTCTTCATTTTAATGTACCTCCGTTTCATATTCTTGTGGGAAAATGCTTGCTTATCACAGTGTGGGAAATAGGACTTCTATAATAGAACAACCATAATAACCACCTCCAAATGTCCGCTTTGCATTAACAGCAGCTTCTACTTACACAACGATTGGAAACCTGAAACAGGTTACAAAATAACTAAAGAAGCTTAACTTTATTTCTCGGAAGCGACTACATTAGTTTCCTCAACTCTTTTACAGTACTGTTAGCGGAAACTATTTGCATATATCTGGAGGAAATACGAAACATCTTTGCACTGTTCCTCAACCTCGGCAGAATAGCCTTCCGGCATATCAAGACCGTATGTCGAATAAAACTTGTAGTCATCTTGTGAAATCGGATCAAGGTTAAAGGCCTCTTGGATCGTTGCAATGCCAACAGCGTAGTCAACGATGAAAGCATCCCATGCTTTTTGAGTCGATTTGAACACTGGTCGATCCAGGCTGTTTTTTCCAATTTGATATGCCTCGTTTTCGGAGTCGACAAAGCTCCCTTTCAATTTGGATGTATCGTAGTCGCCGACAACGCGGGAGTATTTTGAATCCACACAGGAAGTCAGAAGCAAGACACAGGACAGCAAGAAGACAATGGTTACTATTTTTTTCATGTTCATCCCACCTTATATATCCAAACTTTTTCGCTGGTGTTGTAAATCGTCTGTAATGATTTACCTGATGCTTCATACTGATCGGCTGTATGACAGGCAAACTTCATATTGGAGAGACTTGTTCCGGAGACAGACGTAATAATCAGAGTATGATCAGGAATATCATCTCCACCGTAATCGACACTAAACGGATCACCTTTCTTTGTCTGACTGGCAGAAGATCGTGTGCCAACCCTGTCGCTCCAATGGTTGAAGAAATTGCTTGCTCCGCCCCAGGTATGTGAGGGCTTTGAATCGCTATAATACCAATTCCCTGTTCTTGTGTGCGGCAAAATCAGGCCTTTCTTGATCTGTTGCGCCCCACCTGCGGCTAAACACTGTGAAACATAATTAGCGCAATCCGCCCATGTCCTATAGTTATTACCCGTGCCCTCAGACCACATGTTATTGTTGGTTGGGTCAGGATGATTATTGTATCTTGCATAATACCCATAGGTGGTGTTATTGGTCTTGTTCCACCACGAATAGGCATAACCTACAGCAGCGTTTGCATCATATCCAGGAAGACCTGTTTCCGAGTTTTTATCGTTTCCGTCATCAGATCCATTTTCTGCTGTCCCGTTGATCGTAACAGGCATCATGCTCAAAAGCGTAAACAAATCTTCATCCGACAACAGATCATCGGTCGACGCATATTCTCGCGTCTCAATTGCTGACGCGAGCTTCCGCATTTCAATGTTATAGTCATAGTTTTCATAAATATCTATGAACTTAATGAAGGCAATAACGTCAGGATCTTCCGTCAAAAGGAACTGTCGCTTGGCGAAAGCTTGAAGCGTCTTATCATCTATATCACCGGAAAGCACAATCCCTTGTTTTTTTGCAGTAGCAACAAGACCGTTAATGACTTCTTGATACTTGCTGTATCCATATTTACGAGCTTCCGCCTGGCTTACAGAGAAAACCGAAGCATAACGAACTTCAAGTTTAACGCTTGGAGAATCAGTTTTTTCCGCTTCAACACTTAGTTCCGGGATTTCTTTCGTAATGTCTTCAAACCCGGCATCCAGTCCTTCTTTGGTAGACGAGAACAAGATGTGTACATCTATGTATTCGTATGTGGTTCCTGTTTTTGAAAGGTCTTCACCAGCGGTGTTTGAGGAAGCACCTGCTGACGGAACAGCTGTCAGGAGCAAAGCCCCCGCAAGAACGAAAGATAAAAAGACTTTAAGTTTCATGATTTATACCTCCTCAGCTGTTTTTCAGTTGAGAGTAGTTCCATTGTTGCTTTCGCAAAATAACTGTTACCTTGATTTCATCTTATCCTCATTAAGCTTGAGAGGGTAGCCCCTCTCAAGCTCTGATCAAAAATCTCACCATTCCCAATTGGTGGGCGGGATCGGTGATGTAGCATTGGGATTGTGTGCCGTATTCTCCCGAACCCATGAGCGAACTCCATGTTCAATGTCATACTTATTCACGGCGCTTCGATCCTCGTATACATAAAAGTAATGATCATCGAAGAAGTTATGGCAGTAATACCGATACGTACCTTTGTAGGTGTCAACATAGTAGTAAATATAGGGACGCAACATATGTTTTTTCCAAGCAGAAACATTAAGCGTATATCCCTTGCTGATTTTTGCAGTTACCGTTTGACTGCCGGTGACCGTTAAACCGAACTCCACAGCGTCATAAGCGTTTATTCCGCCTGATGCACTGAATCCAACTGTCTGTGAGGTGGATATTTCGCTTGAAAAAGTCATCGAGCCACTATCGCTTGATTTATAGAGATCCAAGCCGTTCCATGAAACAACATACCGGCAGGTCAACACGCTGGTATCAACATGAGGATTAACACTCCAGCCCTCGCTTATGATTCTGGTGCGTGAATCAGGGACATATCTCGTAGGTTCAGAAGGAACCAGCTTACCGTTCCTTATACACCCCAAGTCAAAAACCACAGCGCCTGATTCAGTAACATATGAAGCCGCGCTCTTTGCATCACCATATATGGCAGCATTTCTCGCAGCTTCAATATTTGAAGCAAGTTTCTGCGCAATCTCCATTGCAGAAGACGGTTCCATATCAGCGTGGGTTTCGAGAATATAATCATACATCTCGGCAACCGTTGCCTGATAATCAAACGGAACGATCGAATCCTCGCTGGAATAAGTGGTTGTTTGCAACACCTCATCCGCAGAGAAACGCTTGCTGCCCGATGAATATACTACTTCGCCGCCCTTAGGCACAATCGCAGTGTAGTCGTCAGTTGTGATGGTAGTATAGCCGGTTTTGGGGTCATACTCTTCACACACACTGCCAGCTTCAGATGAAGCAGATGCAATCGATGGCATGATAGAAACACACATGACCAACGTCAGCAGGAAATAAAATACCTTCTTCATTTTTCAGTCCTCCTTTCAGACTTGAGAATAAATGAGGAATTCTAACAGCACACAAGCATATGCATCACCTCCTGCAAAAAGATTCTTGTATGCTCAACGAGCAATGCGGTTGCTGCATACTGTCAAAAGAACAGATTGATGTTCTTTTACTTATACAACGATCTTCAGGCAACAACAGGTTACAGGTTTCTAAAAAAGTTTATCTGATATTCACTGCTTAATCCCACGGTGTGGTGATCCCGTGACGCTCAATCCCTCTCCAATATGTACTCTTGAACGGAAGGCCGGGGGAATCCTTTATTATATAGACTGTTCCGCCAATATTTATCTTGCACACTCCTGATGAATCATAATAAGCAACAAAGGGGAGCTTATCGCCGTTGGTGTTGATTGCTGTCACAAACATTCCACCGGCATCGTTGCCTTTGGATGCTCTGCCTTCGCATATGACTTCAGTATTATCAAAAAAGAAGTCCCAATCTGCGATAAGATCATCATCGCTGAACACCGCCCACTCGGCAGATGTAACTCCCTCCCGCAATATCATCTCCGTGATCGGGGCGTCAAAGAAGTCGGCAATATCGCTGATCTCCTTTATGCTTTTCCATTGATCTTTATTGCAGCGATGTCGAAGATCCTCGTGAACAATCAAAACAATCGCAACACATCCGAGGATAACGATCGCCGCAACAAGAATCAGAATAGACCTTTTCTTCATTCTGCACCTCCCGCATCCATGGTCTGCAAGAACTCCTTATATAAATATAACGACTTTCGACGACCAACAGGTTACAGCTTTTTCAAAAAAGATTTACAACGATTGAAAACCGCAGGACTTTATGCTATAATTTCTACCGTAGGAAATCTACTTTACACGGGAAAGGGGCTGCTATGAACGGACGCTATGACTTCCTTGTTCTTCATCTTTTGAGCAGGGAGGAAATGTACGGGTTTCAAATCATTAAAAAACTTTTTGATACTACCGACGGTGAAATCGAGATGAAAACCGGAACGTTGTATCCGTTGCTGCAAGCCCTGGAAAACAACGGTTATATTGCAGCAAGCCCTGTGCCTATCAATGGAAGGGATCGAAAAGTCTATCATATAACCGAAAACGGACGGATCTACCTTTCCGAGCAAAAGGAACGGTGGATCAGATACATGACCATTGCCAACAAAATACTTGAACTTTGATGTAACCTGTTTTGAGTTTTCAATCGTTGTTTAATTGAAAGCTCATAAAAGGTTAGAAAGGAGCGCCTATGCTCGCGCTTTATATGAGCTTTATAGATGACGAATCGCAACGTCGTCTATTTGAAGAGATATATCTAAATTACAGAAAGCAGATGCTTCTCGTCGCTCGTTCTGTGCTGGGGAGCGATACTGACGCCGAAGATGTTGTCCATGATGTTTTCTTGAAGATAGCAAAAAAACACATGTCGAGGATCAGCAAGATCGAGAATCGTATTGATTTGAGGAACTATCTGTTGAAAGCGACAAAGAACACTGCCTTGGATCATTTGCGAAAGCGGCGGCATGAAAAAGCCATTCTCGACACAGTAAATGAGAAGAATCTAAAAAAAGATGCTAAAATGGCGGATGACGAGCTTGTTGATAAGATATGCAGCGGAATTGAGTATGAAAGGGTCGTAACAGCCATCGCTTCTATGGACGGGATATATCAAGAGGCGCTGTACTACCACTTCGTGTTGGAGATGTCCGTGCCGGAGGTAGCAAAGCTACTTGATTGTAAGGTGTCAACGGTGAAGCAAAGATTGGTGAGGGGTAAGAAGCTTTTACATAAGCAGCTATTTGGGGGTGATCAGGAATGAAGGACGATGTATTGAATGCCGCGCTTCGGGAGGTAGTATCCCGCGAGTTTGCGGACATACCGCAGCAAGAGAACAAGATCGACTATGCGTTCTCGGATGACTTTATGCGCAGGATGGATAAGCTCACCAAGGCCGAAAAAAGCAGGTTCTGGCGGATGACAAATACAATCCCAAAGCGGGTGGCAGCCGTCTTTGTTGCAATCATGCTGATCGCCTTGACCGCTTGCAGTATTCCAACGGTTCGTGCGGCTGTCGTTGACTTCATCAAGGAAACGTATGATAATTGCATCCGCCTCTTTACAGGCGAAACAGGAAGCAAGAAGATCTCAGCGCATTATGTGTTAACGGATCTTCCAGACGGATTTGAGGAAATAAGCACAACGGAAACCGGAACAAGAAATATTGTAAGTTATCAAAATGCGAACGGGGATCAAATAATCCTGACGCAAAGCATAACCGAGGACTACGCGATTTTTCTTGATAATGAAAACGGGGATCTCTCTGAAATCAATCTATCCGGTATGAAAGTTTCAGTTTATGAATCCGATGATTGTATGGTGGCTATATGGCTACAAGACCAATATGCGTTCCATCTCACCATTTATGGAGACTATGATATGGATTTTATAATTAAACAGGTTGGTGCCGTTAAAAGGCAGTAAAACCAAGGAATGATAATCAACGGAGGGATGCTGCAAGTTGTCAGCTTGCAGCATCCCTCTGTTTCCGAGACTTCACTTTTCTTGCTATAAAAAAGCCGATGACAGCCCCCGCGAGGTTTAATATGATGTCATCCACGTCAAAACATCCTCTTATTGTTAGAACTTGAAGTGTCTCAATGGATAGCAGAACCACAAAAGTAAACAAGATAAACTTGATGAACACCCTGTATTTCTCAAACAGTCTCGGAATGAAATAACCAAACGGCATGAATAAAGCGAAGTTCCCCAAAAGACTGATAATCTCATGAGGTATCAGATACGGATTTGTTCTATGAACAATTATATAGACGCTGCCGTAAATTGTTCTGAAAGGAACGAGATTTATGCTCATTTTCACCTGTTCCCAGTATGGCTCATCACCAATATTAAATCTTTTTCTCACGAAGAGTACAAGAAATAACGCTATACAGTATGCTCCAAATAGCAACCGAAGGATTATACCACTGTTAATGCTTTTATACTTTTTATTATGGCACATATCTTTTCCTGGGGGCAACGACTTCCCCGTATGTATTATATAAGGTTACATTTCCTGCGTTTGATGGGAAGACAAGTATAAACGGATCATCCTCATTCAGCGATATAGTATTCACATGATCGCCATCGTCTATCTCTGCCTTGCAGATTTTCTGTTTGTTCATGGAGGCGTAAATTTGGCTATTATTATCTTCAAAAACGAATTGCACACATTCGCTGCTTATTTCGCTTATCGTACCGCCAATCCTGAAAAAATACCCATTTGATAATCCTTTGTGTTTGCTGTAAATCGAATAGAAATGACTGCTTCTGTCTGCCGGAAAGAACAGCATGGCCGAGACACCATCATTCGTGGCTTGAATACTTTGCCAGGTTTCATCTATATTATGAAACGCACGCGCCTCTGCTTCGGTCTTTTCTTTTGAAACACCCATAAGATGCTTCATCAAGCAAAAAGACAGCGTTACTATTATCACAGCAAACACTGATAGAATAATTATAATAGCTCTTATACTGTTCCGGTTCTTCTTTTTCATATTCTCACTTACCTGTAAAGCTTCTTTCTTGTGGAGCTATGAAAATTGATTCCATAGCCCCACAAACATTTGTGGTTAATAATAGATCCCTGGTACATCAATCTCAATTTGCCATTGTTTGTTACAGCTTGAAAGACTAACTCCCGCAGCTACACCGCTGGAACCACCTTGGAAGGAAATACTGCCTACCGTTGATTGATAAGTGTGAATATAAGTCAATCGAATGTTTGTTTCTTTTCCCTTATAGGTACTGTATGTCTTTTGAAGCTTTGCATAACAGTCAATATAGTCGGCAAAATATGCCCCTTTAGTTTCATTGAATTGCCAACAATATCCGCAATAAGTATCAGACTGTGCCCTACTAAATGAGATATTCCCTTGATTATATTGATATGCTCCGGATATGCTTCTGTCGGTGTTTTTGAGTTCACCTCCGCCGCCCCAAGTAATAGCGAGGAAATCATATCCGGCAGCAGGACCATTTATACCGCCAGAATACACACCGTTTTTCCAGTCTGCGGTGCCATAGGCGTAATAGTTGCGGCTTGAATCTTTATAAACTACAAGAAAAATGGACAGCTTTCCGCCCTGATGAGTTTCTCCGTCCTCACCAACCCATGTGTTCCCTTTCAGCATGAGATCTGATTTATACTGTAAAACCTCTGCTGCTGTCATTAACCTACTATTATAGACTTCGCCTCTGCTATTCAGAGTGTCAATAACATATACCGTCTGTTTGGTTGCGGATACAATTTCATATCCGTTTTTTTCTTGAATGTAAGCATAATGCTCTGCAACTCTCTCAATGTCAATTACAGAAAGAGCTTCCTTTCCAACTTTGGTTTCCTGCTCTGAATAATAATCAGTTGAAGGCTCACGATTACTTTCCTCGGCAAACGCAACGATGCCAAATTGCATAACGAGAACGAGCGCAAGGAGCAAAGAAAGTATACGTTTTTTCATGGTTTGATCTCCTTTCTTTTTTACGGTTAATGTTTGATTACAGCACTTCCAGTTAGCGCAGAAGGATGGGCTTTGAAACAGACCGCATAATTGTGCGATTGAACGAGGTTATAAAAGTACATGCTTCCAGTCTTTCCGCTTGTTCTAACATCACTCACTGTAAACGTTACAACCAGTTTATCTAGGGTTAAATCATATAAACCGATGTAAAGTGTTGTAGTGCTCGTTTTAGCTCTAACGTCGTAATCAACGTAGATTTTTCCGTCACCGTTCGGATGATAATAATAATTCGTATACAACCAGTTTTTTCCAACGACTTGTAGATCTGCCGTATAGCTTTTCTTTGCCAGACTCCAATAACTTGTCGGCAAAGATGTTGACCTCGTCTCTTCGGAAGAACCGATAAGTACAGCATCGATGTTGCCCAAAAACACTTCTGTGCTTTCTACCGACTCGGCCGCAGGCAACGCCTTGTACTCTTCGGAGGCAAATGCCGTTGTGTTAACAGCGAAAATCAATGCCAGTGTTAGTATTGTAGAGATTAGTTTTTTCATAATGTTTCTCCTTTCAGATAGCAAACCGTTTCTGTCGTTAAGCAGGCGTTTTCATTTGTCTGCATTACTCAATTAAAGAATCTACATAATTACCACCCCCTTCTTGCACGGATATTTGGTGATACCTTTAATATGTTTTTGTCATTGTCTGTGTGATGGTATCAGCTTCTCCACCAGATCCAGAAATGACATAGACAACAGTGATTCGATATGTCCCATGGTTTTTTAACTGGAATGTATGGATACCGTCGTACAAGTAATTATATATGACGTCGTACCACTGATTATTTGGTTGCCCAATATCCACTCGTGTCCAGAAAAAGCCAAGCGTTTTTTTCTCAACGTAAGTTGTGATTTCTCCTTTGGTTGTTTTGCCTCTGATTCCTTGAAATTGATTAACTACCGTTAACAATCCGCTGTCAGAAATGGATGCAGAGCTGCTTGCCATCACAGTATTATTGTACTTTGTTTCATTTGGTGAAGCGGCAAATGCGCTCGTTGAAGCAGTAATTACCAAAATGACCGCGATCAGAAAACAGAACAGTCTCTTTTTGCTTTTGAACATTTGTAATTCCTCCTTTTATGAATAGATTGTTTCCATTTCTGTCATTGGGCAACAACACTTAACATGCCCATTCACTTATATAACGATTTAGTCAAAGAAACAGGTTACAACTTCTCCAAAATTTTTTGTTTTTTTATTCTGGGCTTGGGAAAACGGGTAGTTTATGCCGTAGCAGTGGCAGAGAAAGAAACACCTTGGCTTGGCTAATACAGAAATCATATTCTTATGTTCTACTGCTTGTCAGTTATTCTTTGACGCTCTCCAACACCTTGCTTAATCTTTCTGCTGCTTCCTGCGGCTCCGTGATCCTCATCTTTCCGGCAGAGGCAAACACCCAGCCATAGAAGTTGCCGCTGAGGTCGACCGTTATCTGTGCGCAAAAATGGCTTGCATCAACGATTTCCACTGGAACATCTTCAAAAGGGCTGTGTCGCCGGGAGCAACGAAGGAAGAAAGACGTCTAACCAGCGCCGTACTCTTTCGGGTCGTGATAAATCGGGCTGACTGAACGGCGTCGATCAGCAGCTTGACCTCCGGCGCTTCAAAATGCCGGGAAGCCACATGGTGGAGGTTCTGAACCCCGCGGTCTTTGACAATATCTACACCGAACTCTATTAGCTGTTACATCCATTCTCGAACATATATGATATAAGTTGGTACTGTAGCATATTTTGAGCAAAAAACAATGGGCAAGCAAGGTCTTTTGGAGCCAAAAGACAGCAGGCGGAGACTCTGATGAGCCCCCGCCTGCGGCTTGATGGGGATTTCCCCATACCCCGATTGACACAGATTTCATCTGTGGCTACGCGATGTTCCATCGCTATTTTCCTCCTGCTGACGCTCAGCAATCTGCTGTTTTCGTTCCTCCAGTCCTAGCAGATAAGCGGCATTTGCCTTATGGATCAGAAGCTCGCGCATCTGTTCCTGCGTCTTGTGGTAGTCGGCGTATGCCGCTTTTTTCTCGGTCAGCAACCGTGCAAATTCTTCGTTCAGGCTCTTGACTGTGGGGAGCTTTTTGAGACCGAAAACATCAAAGACTTTCTTCGCCGCCTTGTGAAGAATGATGTCGCTCTCATGCTCCGCAAGATACTTTTTGGAGTATCCGGCTTTGCGGTATCCGGCGTAAACCTCGCGGGTCTTGGAGTAGTTGATGATGTGTGTCCGCAAAGTCTGTATCTCGCTTATCCGCGTTTCCTCCGCCTTGATCGTTGCTTTCAGTTCGCTAAATCTTTCTTCGGCGGCAGCGGCGGCGTTTGAAAGTGCGGCAAAATCGGCAAAGCCTTGTTCTTCCAGATACACAAAAGTCTTGGCCATCTGTTTTAGCTTGACCACCTTCATCTTCTGATCGTACCAGTAGCCCTTCCCGGAATTGAGCTTCGCCTCGATTTTGGAGATCAGCGTGGTACGCTCTTTTCGTTTCGGGTATTTCTTCTTAACGAACGGATTGTGCGTTTTGCCTCCCGCAAGAACCGCGCGGAGTTCCTGTTCGGAATATCCTTCACCGAGGGAATCCAGGCGGATACTCTTTTTCTGATTTTCATGCCGAAGAGACAGCCTGCCTTTTCGGGTGACGGTATAGCCGGAGGATTTCAAAAGGGCTAAAAGCGCGTCAAAGTCCTTCGGCTTTTTCTCAAGAGCGGCATCTATCGCCATGCGGAGAAGATCGCGGTTGGAGAGCTTGTCATGTCCGCCCAGCCACTTGTTGTAGCTCAGACCGTGCTTCTGCGGGTTCTCTATAACAGACAGCCGGTGCTCCGCGCAAATCAGATCGGAGAGCTTGCGGACTGCTCGGTAGCTTCCGATGAAGTTGCTGAACTTGCGTGTGCAGTCCAACGTCGTGGAGTTCCAGTAGATATGATTGTGGATATGCGCTTTGTCCGTATGGGTGCAAACGAGAAAAGCGTGATTACCCTTCAGGAAACGTTCCGCAAATTCATAGCCGATACGGTTCGCTTCCTCCGGCGAAACCTCTCCCGGCTTGAAGGACTGCCGTATCTGATACGCAATAATGTCGTTTTCCTGTACCCTGCCCGTCAGCTCCCGGTACTCACGCTTGGAAAGCGCAAATTCGGAAACCACGGTCTCCGGCTCGCAGGCAAAAGAAGAAATCAGCTCACCGCCGTCGGTCTTGTCCGGGTTCATCCCGTATTCCGTCCGATCAGTCAGGCACTGTGCCAGCGTTTTCCCTTTGTTCAGGTGCATGGGGATAATTCGTGTTGTCGCCATATAGCCTCCTAAATGAAAAGACGCAGGACGAGCCTGCGCCGATTCGTGTTTCCCGTGTTTTCGCTTTATCCGTAAATCCTCTCCTTGAGCAGCATCCGCATGGCGATAAACCACGCCAGGAGCTTTACTGCCAGCATCGGCAATCCGTAGGGCGAGAGCAGAAACGCGATCACCAGACCGATACATCCTTTCAGCGCGGAGCCGTGGGTGAAGTAAAAGATGCCTGCCGCGACAAACAGGAGGGAAGCCAGTACAAAGACCACGGAGGAAAGCTTGAGCGCCAGCTTGCACACGCACTCGATCAGCCATAGGGTCAGCATGACAGGCGCAAGAAGAATTTTCAGAATAAATTTCATAGTCAATCCCGTCCTTTCTGCGTCCATCATATCGGAAGATATGTAACGGAGCAAGGATGTCGGGAAGGAGTTTTCCCGGCACCCCTGCACACTCACTGAATCGCAGACAGTTTCATCAGGATTTCGTTAGCAAGCCCCCAGAGCTGCTCCTGCTTTTCCAGAATATCCTCAAAGTCCGTTTCGTAGGCTCTGCCGCTTTCGTTTAGTCGCTTGGCGATCTGATTGATGTTATTGCTGATGTAGCGCAGAAGCGAGAGCATCTGCTTCAGCTCCGGCAAGTCCAGCTTTATCACAAGGCCGTCCAGTGCCATCTTGCGGAGAAACGCCTCCTGATTCGTCACGCCTATGCGCTCCATTTTTTCTTTCAGCAGCCGGTGTTCTTCCTCTGTCAAACGGACGGAGATACGGATGTTCCGGCGCATAAATTGCGCGCTCATAGCTCCCGCCCTTTGCTTTTTTCGGAAACCGGCTTCGGTTCCGAAAGCGGCTTTTGAAGCTTTTCAAGAACGGACGGCTTGCGCTCATGGGCTTTTGCTTCCTCACGCGCCAGCTTCGTGAACAGATCGACCAGTCCGCTGTGACTGTTTATGGCAAGATAGCAGTTCCGATCCGTACCCCATGCGTCGGGGTTTTCCGTTACGGGAACGGACTTCGCCCATTCCTTGTTGTCGTTTGAGAATCGTCCGTCCCAATCCTTCTGCCGGATGGTGATCGCCAAAAGATACAGCGGACGCTCATACCCGAACTTCTCCGCCACCTGCGCGACAGCTTCCTTGTGCAGAACATTATCGTAATAATGCTCGGAGATCGCCTTCTCGATTGCCTCCTTGCAGGCGGTGTTCGCCTTGTTGGAGGCTCGGTAGAGCGGTAGCTCGTCATGTTCTCTGGCGTACTCGGAATTGTTCCTGTAGATCGGCGTATGCAGAAAACGGTCAGCATCCTTAAAAGCCGCCATGGTTTTCGTCAATCCGTCAATCGTGAACGTGCCGGTCAGCGGTTTTTCAAGTTCCATATGCCGGTAACGGACAGCAAAAGTGAAAACTTCGCTGTTGTATCTATCCTCCGGCATGGCTTTCAGGTCTTCCTCCGAATAGCGTTTATCCATTATTTCGTAATAGCGAACGCCACCGTCCTTTTCAAAGAACTCGCCCATTTGCGGAACGGTGGCTTTGACTTTGATCTGGCTTTCCATATTGAATTTCTGGCTCCTTCCTAATATAATACCGGTATCGGTGGTGATGAAATGGCATACAGTGAACAGCAATGGCAGGAAGCGAAAAAGCGCTGCCGCCTGAACGATGAAGATATTGCGCGGGCAAAGCGTCTGGGACTCAATCCCCGCAGCCTTATTAAGAACATTCCCAACAAGTCCGAGCCGTGGAAAGCGCCTGTAAAGGTATGGCTGCAAGAGATTGAGGATAAGCGAAACAAAAAGTCTGCGCAGAAAAAGAAACGTAAAGAACAAGCGAGCAAGAAGCAGAGCTCCGACGAAGAATGACCTTCGCCGGAGCCTTTTTTATCGGGCGTCCGCCTCCCGATGTTTGCCCTTCATTTCGGCGTGAGTCTGCGGGATCGGCGCTTTCAGCTTCTCCAATACAGACGGTTTTGCCTTTGCGATTTCCGCGGATGGCGCGTCTTCCGCTATCTGTTCCATCGGCGTTCTGTCGTCGATGTTCAGCTCGGCATTGAGCTCGGCAAGCCGTGAGGATTTTGTCCGAAGCTCTTCTTCCTGCGGGAAGGGTTTCCCCAGCTCCGCCTTTGCCGTCTCCACCTGTTCGCGGAGGTTAGCGAGCTTGTCCTGCACCGCCTGCATACGCTCCGGTATGGCATTCAGTGCATTTTCGATTCGGGTGAGATTGCCTCGGGCGTCCTTGCCCAGCGTCACGCGATGGTTCATCTTCCCTTTGAGCGTGAGCACAAAATCACGCCCGAAGTCCTCCACGGTCAGCGACATGGCAAAACCGCGATAGCTGCCGATGGGAACGGGCTCCATGCCTTTTGCATCCTTGAACGCTTCGAGGATAGCGGCTCCGGCGTTGTCCTTGTCCGTGAGAATATCTCCCTTGACCTCCATTCCGGCAAAGCCGTCCTTGGGGTGCGGATGCTCGGAAAGCGTTTTCAGATCGGCGGTAAAGCCCTCGATAAAGCTCTCGTTCTGCCGTATCTGTTCGGGGAAGGCTTTGAGCAAATTGTCCTCAAGACGGAACTGCTGGCTCTGGTGGTTTGCCTTCATCAGCTTCAGGCGCGCCACATCCACATCCAAGTCCATTTTCTCTTTTATCCGGTCGTCTCCGGCGCACAGCGCCTTGATCTCCGCATAGGAAAGGGCTGTTTCGTCCACGTCCTCACAGGAGCGCACAGGGGATTTGGAGGTCATGATCTGCGAGATGAATTTCTGCTTGTTTTCCACGGTCTGCCATAGATATGCGTCAAAGGTGGATTCGGTGACATAGCGGTAGATGTGTACCTCGGGGTTCATATTGCCCTGTCGGATAATTCGACCGCTGCGCTGTTCCAGATCGCCGGGACGCCACGGGCAGTCGAGGTCATGGAGCGCCACAAGCCTGTCCTGTACGTTCATACCGGCCCCCATTTTGAAGGTGGAGCCCATGAGCACACGCACCTGACCGCTTCGCACCTTTGCGAACAGCTCCTTCTTCCGCGCTTCTGTGTTCGCTTCGTGGATAAACGCGATCTCCTCCCTTGGAATACCGCGGGCGACCAGCTTATCCCGAATATCGTCATACACGGTAAAGCCGGACTCATCGGGGTTCTCGCTGTCGATCAGCCGCTCTAAAGCGTTCATTTCAGGGCTGTCCAGATTGCCGCCTGCTGTCTTTGCGGCTCGCTGTGACGGGGCGGTTTTGGGCGTCGAAAGGTCGCAGAACACGAGCTGGGTCAGCTTTTCCGCTTTCCCGGCCTCATAGATCTTGGCGATGTTGTTCACGCACATATTGACCTTGCTGTTCGGATCGTCCGGCAGGTCGGGGTTGATGACGCGCTGGTCAAGCCCCAGCTTGCGCCCGTCCGACGTTATCTTCAGCATATTGTCGGTGCTTGGGTCTACAAGCTGTGCGTGTACCTTGGCTGCGCGTTCCGAAAGCTCCTGCACCATTTCCTTCTGGATTTCCGTGGGCTGCGCCACCTCGTTGTGATAGATGGGCGTAGGCGTGGGAAGGTTGAGCTGATCGGAGGTCTTTATATCCGCCACCTCCTTGAACAGGGTCATCAGCTCCGGGAGATTGAAGAACTTGGCAAAGCGCGTCCTTGCGCGATAGCCGGTTCCCTCCGGCGCAAGCTCGATGGCTGTCTGCGTTTCTCCGAAGGTCGAAGCCCAGCAGTCGAAGTGGGCAAGCCCTTTTCTGCGGATATCATCGTGCTGAAGGTATCTCATCATGGTGTAGAGCTCCGTCATGCTGTTGCTGACGGGTGTGCCGGTAGCGAAGACCACGCCTTTGCTGTCGGTGATCTCGTCGATATACCGGCATTTGAGCAGCATATCCGAGGATTTCTGTGCATCGGTAGTGGAAAGGCCTGCCACGTTCCGCATTTTTGTATAGAGGAAAAGGTTTTTGTAATGATGTGCCTCATCCACATACAGGCGGTCTACGCCGAGCTGTTCAAAGGTAACGACGTCATCCTTGCGGGAGCTGTCCTGAAGCTTTTTGAGCTTCGTTTCCAGTCCGCGCTTCGTGCGCTCCAGAGACTTGATCGTAAAACGTTCGGCCCGCTGCTCCTTCAGCTCGCGCAAACCTTCCTCTACCTCATTGATTTGTTCCTCTAAAAGCCGCTGCTGCCGCTCCATGGATACGGGTATCTTTTCAAACTGGCTGTGTCCGATGATCACAGCGTCGTATTCACCTGTGGCGATACGGGCACAGAACTTCTTGCGGTTTTTCGGTTCAAAGTCCTTTTTCGTAGCAACGAGTATATTTGCCGAAGGATACAGCCGCAAAAACTCGCTCGACCACTGTTCCGTCAGGTGGTTCGGTACGACAAAGAGGGATTTATGGCAAAGCCCGAGACGCTTGGATTCCATGGCGGCGGCGACCATTTCAAAGGTCTTGCCCGCGCCTACTTCGTGTGCAAGGAGCGTATTGCCGCCGTAAAGCACATGGGCGACGGCGTTTAGCTGATGCTCCCGCAGACGGATCTCGGGGTTCATTGCGGTAAAGGTGATATGGCTCCCGTCGTACTCGCGGGGACGGGTGGAATTGAACAGCTCATTGTAGCGCGTGACCAGCGCGTGCCGCCTGTCCGGGTCTTTCCATATCCAGTCGCGGAAGGCGTCCTTGATGGCCTGCTGTTTCTGCTGGGCAAGTGTCGTTTCCTTGCTGTTCAGCACACGGCGCTCCTTGCCGTCCGCGTCGTACTTGGTGTCATAGATACGCACATCCCGGAGGTTCAGGGTGTCCTCCAGAATCTTGTAAGCGTTTGCCCGTTCCGTGCCGTAGGTCATATACGCGGCGATATTGTTATAGCTGACCGCGCTCTTGTTTTTGATGTTCCATTCCGCCGTATAGGTGGAATAGTTCACGTCTATCATGCGCCGCTGGTAGAACGGAGTCTCAAAGGTCTCCCACATGAATTCGCGGATATATTCCGGGTCGATCCATGTTGCACCGAGGCGTATCTCGATCTCCGAAGCATCCAAATCCTTGGGCTGTGCCGCTTTAAGCGCCTCCACATTGTCGGCGTAATCGCCTTCAAACAGGTTTTGAGCCGACTGCGCGATACGCAACTTTTCGCGGACATTGCCGGAGAGGTATTCGTCCGCCGTTTCCCATTGCTTGTTTTCGGGATTCCGGAAGATCACGCCGCGCAGCTCGGAAGCAAGAGTGTCTTCGTCTTTGCCGGTGAGCTGCGACATATATTCCATATCCACACAAGCTTTTTCGGAGATGGAAAGAGCCAGCGCTTCCGAAGCGGTATCCACGCTCGTCACGACCTCATGCGCCTTGATGGTGCGTTTGGTGAACATATCCGCCTTGCGCTTCAGGTTTTTGTCCTCGTCCAGCTCTTCCAGAGAGCAGAGAAGATAATAGGAGCTGTCGTCGGCAAAGGCGAGGGCATTGGCGCGGGAGTTTATGAGCCCGTATTTTGCGGTGAAGCTGTCATAGAGACTGTTCAGCTCCGCCTGCGTCTGCCGTATCGTATCATCCGAGATAAAGCCGTCCATCTGCTGACCGATAAGTTTCTGCACACAGTCCCGAAGCTCCACCATGCCCTTTGCACGTTCCCTGGCTGTGGCGTTTAAGTCGGGCTTTGTCATAATGCTGTTCTGACGGTAGTACACCTCTCCGTCCACGATAGTATAAGAGAAGTTTTTCACAGCCGGGTCTGCGGGGATGGACTCCGCAAGCGCTTCGTCTTCACCCAGATCGGGCAGCTCCGCCTCCGTATAGGTGCCTCGGATATTCAAAATGGCATTGCTGAGCTGTGTTCCGAGGTCAAGCCCTTCATACGGCTCAACGGTAAATTCTTGCCTGCCGTACTGTGTACTTTCCGAAGTCTGCCGTCCCAGCACCATTTCTGGATGATCCACAAAGTAGCTGTTGATGGCAAAGCCGTCCGCGTTCTCGCCGAGGTGTACCCAATCGGGCTCGATCTCAATGGGTCGGTCACGCTTTTGCAGGAAGATGATGTCGCTGACGACCTCAGTTCCCGCGTTTGCCTTGAAAGCGTTGTTCGGGAGACGGATCGCGCCGAGGAAGTCCGCTCTCTGGGCGATATACTTTCTTGCAGCACTGTCCTTTGCGTCCATGGTATAGCGGGAGGTCACGAACGCGACTACACCGCCCGGACGCACCTGATCGAGCGCCTTGGCAAAAAAGTAGTTATGGATGGAAAAACCGAGCTTGTCAAAAGCCCGGTCGCTTACCTGATACTGTCCGAAGGGCACGTTGCCGACGGCGAGATCGAAGAAGTCCTTTCTGTCGGTGGTTTCAAAGCCCGCAACGGTGATGTCGGCTTTGGGATAGAGCTGCTTTGCGATGCGCCCTGTCAGGCTGTCTAGCTCTACACCGTAGAGTTTGCTGGACGCCATGCTCTCCGGGAGCATACCGAAGAAGTTGCCGACGCCCATGGACGGCTCCAGGATATTGCCCGTCTGGAAGCCCATGTTCTCCACCGCGTCATAGATGGCGCGGATGACCGTCGGGCTGGTGTAGTGGGCGTTTAAGGTAGACGCTCTCGCGGCGGCGTATTCCTCCGGGGAGAGCGTGGCATACAGCTCTGCAAACTCGTTTTTCCAGTTTTCCTTGGTCTCATCGAAAGCGTCTGCAAGACCGCCCCAGCCCACATAGCGGGATAGCACCTCCTGCTCCTCTGGCGTTGCCTGTCTGCCGTCAAATTCCAGCTCTTTCAGGAGATTGATCGCGTCCATATTCATGCGGAACTTGGCTTTCGCTCCGCCGACGCCCAGATCGTCTTCCGTGATACGGAAGTTTTGTGCAGGCGGTTCCGGCTCGTCGATGTGCAGCGTCTGAATTACCACATCATACGGAAGCCGGGTTTCCTCTGCCGGATAGACAGCCTCGATTTCAGTGTGGTAGCCGGGAACCGTTTCCGCTTCCTCGGTCACAGGCTCCGGTGCAGCTTTCTCCGGCTGGGGAAAGCGTTCCATGAGCCGCGCAAAGTTTTCTTTGCTCTCCGCACGGAGGATGGGATAGAAAAGCGTCGGGTCGCGCAGGGAAATATCGAAGGTTCCGATGCTCTCGATGATGAACGGCTTGCCGTCCTCCAGATATACCGTATCGCCTACGGCATACGGGAAAGGCGTCTCGGTTGCTTCCGCAGCGGGTTCATGGAAGCGGTACTGCTCAACCTCCTCGTCCGAAACATAGGCCAGCTCGCTGAAATCCAGACTCTCCAGCTCGTTTGCAATGAGCTCCTGCATAGAGGCATATTGCCAGGTTTCCAGATGTTCGCCATCCAGATACCGTTCCAGGCGATAATTCACAAGGTCGATATTCACCTGTATGGGAATCTCATCGTCGGTGACGGTGGTATAGGCTACGCCGATCTTCGTGAGGTCGCTGAAATCCGCGTCGTCTCCGTACTCGCTCCGGCAGAAGTCGTTTATGAGGCTTTTTGCCTGTTCAAGCGCCGGTTCCTGTTCCTCCTGTGCGATGCGCTCCGCATCCGCCGTTACCTGCTGAATGAACGGGTCTCTCTCAAGCGCAGCCGGATCAACAAGCTCTCCGTTCACAATGCCGCGCTGGGCAAGCGCCTCGCGGATGGCGACGGGATCGACGTCATCCAGATCGTCACGCTCCCGGTCGGTGTAGAAATCGTCCGCTTCAATGAGCTGGGAGATTCGTCTCTGTACCTTTGCCCACGTCAGTTCCGCAAACTCCGGGTTTCCGGCGCGGCTGATAAAGAGGTTCTTGGTTTCATCCCCGCCGTATTCACGGGACAGCCATGAGGCGGTGTCTTTGTCGCGGGCGTGATCCCGCATATACCGGACGACCGCGTGCTTGCTCTTGATATCTCCGTTCCATGCACGGAGCGCGTCGTCTATATCGTCCTGAGAAAGCGGACGCAGAAGATTGTAGAGACGTTCATAAGTTCCTTCAAAGGCTTCCTGATGAAGTCTCTCCCGAAACTCCGGCATATCCGAGAACGAACGGATCAGCTCCATATCGCCGGATGCAAGGATGCTGCGGCGCACGGCGGCATTGCACTCGATGGCGGCGTTTTCCCGGTCGGAATGACCGCAGGCGTTTCGATAACGAATATCCTGCTCGACAGCATCCCGAATAATGGGGAGGTACTTATCCAACTGCGCCTGCACATCGAAAGCATCCGGTTCTTCCTCCGCCCTGTTTCCGGGGAAGGCGCGATAACCGTCCGCGCCGAACTCCGCTTCATACGCATCGGTAGCCCGCTCCGCTTCGTGGTCGATGGAGCGCATGGTATAGGTGCGGCGTTCCCGGCTGTTTTCGTCCACTGCGGAGATGATCACATCGTATTTGTCCCGCAGGTCTTCCACATACTGCTTCAGACGGTTTGCCGGGATGCCGCACATGGCTACGCGTCCCGCATCCGGGATGTTCCGGGTAGTCAGATTCAGATCAAGCAGCTCCGCCGCATGTCTTGCGTCATCGCCGTACATCTCAAAGAAATCGCCCACCTGGTACAGCACCATATCATCGGGGTGCGCTTCCTTTACGGCGTTATACTCGTTCCAGCCTGTGTTTCGCTCAGTATTTTGCCGTTGAAGCGCATCATACTGCGCCTTTTCCTCCGGCGTCAGGAAGCGGTCTTTACGGATCAGTTCGGAGATGCGCTTGGCGACATTCGTCCAGTTCATCTGCACATCCGGGCAGTCCTGTTTTTTCAGGACAATGCCTTTTCCGCTGTGATCCTCGCCGCTGTGCGTCGCGCCGGATACCGCGTGAGACCTGCCGCCAATGCCGTATTCTCTTTTCAGAAAGTCCGCCTGCTCCTTGGAGCTGTGTTTTTCTCTGAAATAGGCGTAGATGCGCCCCTTTCCGCCCTCAATACCGCTTCCGCGGGTCAGTGAGGCGGAGATTTCATCCTCGGTAATAAATCTCCCGACAGGTGGGATATCCGCCATATCCGAACGGTATTCCCGCCGCTTTTGTGGAAGCTCGCTGAGCTGCGTCCAAATCTTCTGCTGATTATGGAAGCGGAAGCGCATGAGGCTCTTATCCTGAGAATAGGCGGCGGCGAACGCGGCAAACTCATCCTTCAGCGTCTGATGGAACGCTGCATCCTTCAAGGCCTCTGCAAGACGGGCAGTGGCGTCTGGGAACCCGCCGCTTCGGTATTCGTCCAGACAGGAGAGATAGCCCTGTTTATTCGCTTCCTCGCTGAGATCGCCGCGCAGATACCAAAGGGACTTCGCAAGCTCCACGCGTTCATGCCCGGGCGCTTCGGCAAGCTCCACGTTGGTGGCATATTCGCCCTGTTCCAGAAGCTGACCGATACGCTCTACGGCTTCATGCCAGCTTACGACCTTTGCGGAGTTCAGATAGCGTGAAGCGTCGCCGTTAGCGATATGGATGCCGTCCTCGGCATACCATACGGCATACCGTCCATTGTCGGTGACAATGCCGTTGCCGCCGTGGAAGGTGTTTTTAAGGAAGTCCGCGATTTTCTCGGTGCTTTTACCCTTGGAGAACTCGGTTGCAATCATCATGCGGGCGTGATCTGCGTTGCCCTCCATGCGGAGGATATGGTCAATATCCTCCTGCGGGATGGACATGGAAAAAGCGGAGGGCGTGTAGCTCTCCGCTTCCGTGATCCATGCGATTTGTTCATTCTCCGAGGGGAACAGGCTCAGTTGGTATACCTGTTGTGCTTGTGCCGGTTCGGGCTCCGGCGCGTCCGCTGTCAGTTGTACACCAGCTCGTTCAGGATCGTTTCCTCTGCCTGCGCTTTCAGGTTGTTCATCAGGCCCACCCACTTCATCTGATCCCGGGCTTTCAGCTCCTCCGTCACTCCGTTCTGCTTCATCAGCTCCGGCATCAGCTGCTCCAGTCTCCGGTTCGCTGTCTCGTCGATCTCCCGCAGGTGCGGGAACAACTTCTCCGACAGGCTCAGACGGCTGTACAGTCCCGGTCTGTGCTCCTGAAGGTAGCTCCTGCGCAGTCTCCCGTATTTGCCCAGCGGTCTTGCTTCCTCCGTCTCGGTCAGCGTCAGGTCGGGAATCAGGTAATCCCCGTTCTTCGTGTAGGTCAGTTCTGTCATGGCTCTGGCTCCTTTCCGCGATTTTTTCGCGCTCATAATTTTTGATGGTGACTTCGATCTCGCGCAGCACCTGTCCGCTGATCCTGCTCACCGCCGTACCCAGCTCGGCGGCGGCTTCCGGGGTGTTGAAGTCGAAGATATTCAGGAAATCCTCGTGTTCAAAGTGGCTCTCCGGGTCAAGACCGCATCGGGACATGAGCGAATAGGTGATGCTGACGGTGGCGGCGCTGCAAAAAGCGACGCCTACGTTGAAATCATCATAGCCATATAGAAAAGAATCGTCAACGATGGCGAGGATGTCGCGCTTATAGTCATTCCAGTATTCATCCGCAAGCTGCGCTGCAATCCGTTCAAGCTGATCGGCAAGCCTGTCCGCGCCTGCCACATCGTAACGGTTTTCCAGCATGGCGGATACCGCGTCCTTGTACTCCTCGCGCAACTCCCAGAGATACGGGCTTCTTCCGCGCTCGGTGCGTCCTGTGTCCGCTACGTCAAACACATAGCGCAGTCTCGGCCTTTCGCCGCTGTTATCGATGAGGGCGATGCCCTTGGAGCCGCGCCGAACATATCTGCCCATCTTCTCGTTCCAGAAGTCATACTCCGCGCAGGCGGTGGCGTCCGGCCGCTGGGCGTGGATCATGACCTGCTCGGCATACGGGTACTTATACAGCCGTGCGGCGGTGGAAAGAAAGCTCGTCCAGCCCCGGAAGCTTCCGGTGATCTGCCGCTGCGCTTCGTCTGCCATCTGCATATATGATTGCAATTTGCTTGGCATGGGTCTCCTCCTTCATAAAAAATGAGCGCCCCAAATCTTTTTCAAGAAATGGGGCGCAGTTGAAAAACGCGGCTGTATCCCTTATTCGTCCGTATCAAAGTCCGGAACAAGCTCCAGCTCCGCAAACTGTTCGTCCGTGATCGCTTCCAGCTTGCCGATGGCGCTGTCGGTCAGCTCCCGAAGCTCCGCTTCATCCGCGTCCAGATACCCGCGCATCTCGGCAAGGGCGGCTATCAGCTCCTTTCGCGTGTCCCTTTGATAAATGCACATGAGATTCAGTTCGTCGTTGGTAAAGTCCATCATCACATCTCCCTTTCCGCACTTTTTGAACGTGCCGTTTTTTTCGGTTCGCTGACCGGTGCCTGGAGCTTTGCCAGAACGGACGGCTTCTTTTCCGGCTTCGGCGCTTCCTTCTGTTCCTGCTGCTCGCGCCGTACCGCCTCCACATATGAGAGCAGGGATACCGGCTTGCCTGACATGGCATCCGCTTCGATCTCCGCAGCGGTCTTCTTCGGCCCGTTGTTCACGATACCGTCGATCATGCCGTAGTCGTCTTCCATAGCCATTTCCGCATTCTTGAGATAGTTCTCCGGCGTGAGAAAGTTCGGCAGCTCCTTGAAGCCCCACGAATCAACGTAGTGACAGGATACCACGCCATTCTGACGCAGCGCCACGATGTCGCTGACGGACAGGCTGTGACCGCGGAAGTCCCTCGGGTGGTCGATGTTAAAGGTCCGGTAGAGATCGTTCAGCTTATCCTGCGTATTTCCGGTTATTTTCAGCTCTCCGGCGTAGACAGCCGTGTAGTTATCACGCTCGATGGCAAGCCCTTTCTGCTCCAGATACGCGGAATCCATAAAGCGGAGCATTGCCGTATCCTCGCCGTCTCTGAGCTGGTAGATGGCATAGGCATCGGCGGGATTGCTGAGAAACGCCGTCTCAAAATCCTGCACGGGGGCAAAGCGGTCTTTGACCGTTTCCCACTCGGAGGCTTCTATGCCGAACAAACCGTCAAAGCTGCGGATTTCGTCCGCGTCAAACGCCATCGCCTCCGTGTTGTCCGTATGGAGCATATACACGGTAACGTCGCGCTCCATAAGCTCCAAAGCTCTTTCCTTGGTCAAGGGCAGCATATTGGCGTCGGTATAGCCGTAGGCGTTCATGCTCTCCACGGAGATGGCCGGATCGGGCACATCCCCGTTATCCGGGGCTTTTATTGGCTCCTGTTCCTGCACGGTGATCTCCTGTACGGGTTCTGCGGCAAGGCTTTCCGTTTCCTTGTCCAGTCCGCGCTCCTTCATGATTTCCGCGTAATTGCGGTCAATATCCGTTATGAGCGCCGAAGACGCTTTATTGATGGTCTCCAGCGAAGCGCGAAGCTCGGTCAGCTCCTTGTCCTTTGCCCAGGTCGCAAGATACCCGAAGCTGTTCTCGCCGGTCTCGATGCCGTAATAGGCGCAGACGGCAAAGGAAATGCTCTCCGCCTGTATTTCCTCGGTGGCTCGGGAGCGCTTCGCCGTTTCAGGGAACGCCGCATGATGAAACTCCTTGACCGTCTTTTCATCGCCCGTGAAGTTCAGCCCGTCCTCTCCGAGATAAAGGAAGCCCTGTTCCGTCAGATCAATGGGCTCTGCTGTAATCACAGACGCCGCATGGTTCACAGCGACATGCTCCTCAATGGTCACGGGCATACCCGGGTCATCGTCGGAGCCGCGCAGGTCGTAGCAGTACAGTCCCTCCGGCAGCTTGTCGCGGTCGATCCTCCCATTGGAGAACAGGGCGGGTTTGCCGAACAGCTCGATACTCTGAAATTTCTCGCCGATCTCATCCTTGTTGTGAAGCTTGGAGTGAGCGATCTCATGGACGGCGGCGCAGACCGTCTGCACCTCGCTCATGCCCTCGCGGACAGCGATGCGCTGATCGTCCAGAGAAAAGTAGCCGTCCATATTCTCCGCCATCTTCTCAAAGACGATTGGAACCGGCGCGGAGCGCTTCAGCGCCTCCATGAACACCTCGTAGTTCTGCACATCTCCGGTGAGGTTTGCCGCAAGCTGCGGAAGGGGCTTGCCCTCGGTCTGCTTCACATCGAATACCACGACAGGCTTGTACATGGGAATCTGTACCGTCTTTTCCTCCATGACGGCGTTCCCATTTTCGTCTCTCACGGGTAGCTTGGTATCCGGGTCGAGCTTTTCCTGCTCGATCTTCTTTTTGAAGGGCGTCGGCGCGATGATCTTGATGCCTCTTTCACCCTTCATGACGTTTCTGCCGAACTGGTCGCGCCATTTATTGAAACCTGCCACATGCGTGGCGTCGGGACGCTGCATATAGATCAGCATCTGGTTATTGACGCTGTATTTGTGAAAGCGGCTCATGGTGGAGAGATACTGCTTGTACTTGTCGCTTTCAAACAGCTCCTTGATACCGGTCTCTATGCTGTCGGTGATGTCTTTCAATCGTTCCTTGTTTGTTTGCTTTTCGGGCATAACGTGCTCCTTTCTCCGGTCGATAGGTCTTCAAAGCTTCTTACTTGCCGAATTCAAGGCGATATCTGCTTTTTGTGCCGTCGTCCTCCAGTACGATGAACGCATCGTAGGTCTTGCCGGTCTTTTCCGAGAAGATACCGCTGGCGTAGGTGCGTCCGTCCTTCAAAAGCGAAGACGCCATCTTTTTCGTCAGGCTGATCTTCTTGGCGGTGAGGAAGCGGTTGTCCCTCCACAAGCCGAACTTGCAGCTTCTCCTTTCGCAGAAGTAACCGTTCTTGCTCTCCGTGACATCCGCGCCGCAGCGGGGGCATTTCCCAACCACGGGCCTGCCCGAAGGAAACAGCGTTTCCGCGCCCTCCACAGGCACGCACTCCCTCACAAGGGAAGATACCATCTCGCTGATCCCCGCGAGAAACGCATCGGCATCCGTTTCGCCGCGTTCGATCTCTTTCAGCCGGTGCTCCCATTCTGCGGTGAGCAGCGGAGACTGGAGCTGTTCGGGCAGTACGGTGATAAGGGACACGCCTGCGGCGGAGGGGATCAAATGAACGGCCTTCTTTGCGCTCTTTCGTTCCGCAAAGCCTGCGGAAATGAGCTTTTCAATGATTCCAGCGCGGGTGGCGGGTGTGCCGATTCCTTTTCTTTCCGCATCTTCCGGCATATCCTCTTTGCCCGCCGTTTCCATGGCGTTAAGGAGCAGGTCTTCCGTGAAATGCTTGGGCGGCGTGGTTTTACCCTCCTTTACTTCACAGGAGGATACGGGAATAGCCTGTCCTTCGGAGAGCGCCGGAATGGTTTTATCCTGCTGTTCCTTTTCGGCAAAGGCTCTCCAGCCCAGGCGTAAAAGGGCTTTGCCCTTGGCGGTGAACTCGTTACCGCCACATTCCATCTTTACGATGGTTTCCTTGTAGACGAACGATTCGCTGACTGCCATGAGCACCTGACGGGAGATCAGGAGCAGGATCTCACGCTCTCCTGCGGGGAGCGCGCTAAGATCCGCCTCGCCGCCTGCCATGGTAGGAACAATGGCGTGGTGGTCGCTGACCTTTTTGCTGTTGCAGACCTGAGCAGGAATAACCGCAGACGGCGGCTCCGTGCCGCAGATGCCAGCCGCCAAGAGAACAAGAGGGTTCACGCTGTCCTCCATATCGTCGGTAAGGTAGCGGCTGTCGGTACGGGGATAGGTGCAGAGCTTCTTTTCATATAGGCTCTGGAGATAATCCAGCGTCTGCTGCGCGGTATAGCCCAGCAGACGGTTCGCGTCCCTCTGAAGGGTGGTCAGGTCGTAGAGCGCAGGGGCTTTCTCCGTCTTTTCCGTCTCCGTGACAGACGTTACCGCCGCGCTCTGTCCCTTGCAGCTTTCCGCAAGCTTCTGCGCCTCCGATTTATCATTCACACGCTCTCCGGCAGCGGAAAAGTCCCCGAAGCCGATATGGACGCTGTAGAACGCCTCCGGCTGAAACGCGCTGATTTCAGCCTCGCGCTGTACAAGCAGCGCCAGCGTAGGAGATACCACACGCCCCACGTTCAGGGTACGGTGATACATTACAGAAAACAGGCGGGTCGCGTTGATGCCTACCAGCCAGTCCGCCTTGCTGCGGCAGAGCGCGGAGGCATAAAGACTGTCGTATTCAGAGCCGTCCTTCAGGTTTTCAAAGCCGGACAGGATCGCAGCGTCCTCCATGGAGGAAATCCAGAGCCGCTTCATGGGCTTGCGGCACTTGTTCAGACAGTAGACCGTGCGGAAGATCAGCTCGCCCTCGCGTCCCGCGTCGCAGGCGTTGATGACCTCGGAAACGTCGTCCCTGTTCATAAGAGTGCGCAGAAGGTCAAGCTGCTTCTTTTTATCCCGCGCCACGGTGTACTGCCATGTTTCGGGGAGGATGGGCAAATCCTCCCGCCTCCATTTGCCGTACTTTTCATCGTAGGCGTCCGCGTCGGCAAGTTCCGCAAGATGCCCGAAGCACCAGGACACGATGAAGCCGTTTCCCATAAGAAAACCGTCCTCGCGCTTCTTTGCGTCAAGAACGGCTGCAATGCTCTTTGCCACAGAGGGCTTTTCGCATACCACAAGTCTGTAATTGCTCATATTCTGTTACTCCTTTTCGTCATGAATATCGAATGCCGCCTCTGTGTTGCCGTCCTCATCCTCGGTCTCAAACTCATATTCCGCGTCCTCATCATCGTCCTCGCCGTAGTCGTAATGATCCAGATCATCGCTGCCCCTGGTATCGGTCTTGGGCTTGCGGAACTTGAACCAGTAGAGCGCACCGCCGCCACCCAACAGGAGTAGGAGAACCACTACGATGATCCCGGAACCGCCGGAGCTCTTTTCAGGCGTATCCTCCGCAGGCTCGGCAGCAGGCTCGGGCGTTGTTTCCGTGACCTTTTCCTTGCCGCCGCACTCCGTCATATTGGTGCGGCAGACCGGGCAGTTTGTATTGATCGCTCCAACTTCGCATTTATCCGTACAGCTACAGGTCGGGACAATCGTCTCGCCGTCCTCGGTGAGCGCCATCAGGTCGGCTTCATCCACCTGGTTAAGGAAATGGACGTTCTCATTGCCGTCGTCGTCGCGGTCAATAATGAGATAGAACGTGTTGCCCGCCTTGCTTTCCACGGTGATGAACTGCTTGCCCGCACCTCTTACGGAGCCAATATCATCCACCAGCGTCAGATTGCCGTCCGGGGTCAGCGGCGCGGAGGCTGTCCCTTGTGCCGCATAGTATTGCAGCAGGATTTTAAGCAGTTTGTCCATATCCTCCGTACTGCCCATCTGCGCAGCGAGAACTTCAAGGTATTTCCCGCAGACATAACCTCTCTTCTCCGGGACAATGATCTCATACCAGCCGTTGTTTTCACCGACCACCTCAACCTCCATGCCGTTTAAGAGATGCCCGATGATGCTGTAATCGGTGCCGGGGCCGGTGCGCAGATTGAGATAGGAGCGGACATTGACCACCTTACCGGTTTTTTCCGGCCCGTCTGCAAGCGTCCAGCTCTGATCCCCGATGGTAACGGTGCGGCTTCCGTCATCGTTTGCCGCCACATTTACGGTTACGGTCTGGGTATTGTCAGCCGTATCCTCAACGTGGGATTCCTCCGGCTGCTCATCCGGGTAATCCCCGCTTTCGGCAAAGGCCGGAACGGTAAATGCCGTCATGCAGAGCACGGCAACAATCAGCAAAGCCATAAAGCGCAGTTTATTCTTCATCTTCAATTTCCTCCGTTTTTCTGAATTCATCGGGAAGCGACGCCGTTGGCTTTTTCTCCAGCATCGCCATCAGCTTGGCGAGCTGTTCAATGGTCAGCCCGTTCTCACGGACGATCCCGATAATATCCGTGTTTTCCAGCTTCAAAATCTGTTCGTCCAGCGCCTTGAGCCTTGCGCTCAGAGAAGCGAGCTTTTCAGACACTTTCTCGCGCTCCAGACGAAGCTTTTCAAGTCTTGGGTTCATAACATCCTCCTTCTTTTAGTGATTAAAGCAGTCTGCCGAACTGGAGGAAGTGGCTTCTCCAGTAGCTCGTGTCGATTGATGTGTACTGAATGGGGTCGCCGCAGTGCAGCATCATATTGTTGCCCACATAGATGCCAACATGGGACGCGCCGCTGGTGTCATAGGTCTTTTCAAAGAAGATCAGATCGCCGGGCTTTGCGTTTGCCGGGGAGACATAGGCGCTCATTCTCCTAAGTCCCTCTGCGCCAAGCCTTCCGAAGCTCCAATGCAGCCCGCAGTTGTTGTAGACATACGAAACAAAACCGGAGCAGTCAAAGGACGTAGCCGGGGAGCTGCCGCCCCACACATAGGGGTAGCCGAGATACTTTTCCGCCTCCGCGATAATGGCGGCGAACTGTTCGTCCGCCAGCGCTTCCGGGGGTATCTCGTACTTTTCGTACTCGGTGTGGTAATACCGGTTCACATACACGGAATCCGCAAACAGGTCGGGACGGTTGCCGAGGGTGCTCATATACACGGCGTACATGGAGAGCTGATCATGGGACATGATGTGTACCGGCACATGGGAGAGATTGAAGTTACAAAGCTCCACATGGCAGATATAGTAGGTGTAGGGAACCTGAACGTCGTATTCGTATTCCTCCGGATAGCTCTCACCGGTTTCCGGATCTGTGACGTACCGGGTGCCTGTCCTGGTCTCGGTGCGGTATCTTGTCTCCGTCGTAACACGCTCGGTGAGGATATACTGCTTTTCAAACAGCATATCCAGAATGCCGCCCACCTGGTCTATTTTCCATTCACCGCCTTTGAGAGCGGTTATCATGGAGATCAGCACATAGGGGTCATGCTCGATCTCGTCCAGGTCGAAATGGTACTCGTCATAGTCGTGGGTGCTTTCGTAGGTATCAAGATAGCTTTGCAGCTCCGCCTCCATGCCGCAGTAGGCGGCTTCCGCCGCCAGCATATCCGAATCCTCCAAGGGATAGGAGGATGATACGATGGCGGAAGTCGAGCCCTGAAAGAGCGTGGAGCAGGAGGATATGCCGGACATAAGGAGCAGGATCACGGCGGCAATTCCTCCTACGATGAGAAATCCCTTTTTATGCCGCACGACAAAGGTGCCAGCTTTTTTCGTATCCTCGGCGGCGCGCCTTGCGGCTTTCGCCGTCGTTTCGGAGGCTCTCGCGGTATTTCTTGCGCCGTTTCCGGCTTTTGCGGCTGCGTATTCCTTCTTGATGGCCCGCTTCTGCTGCCATTTGGAATACGGGTTGGAAGCCTTTCCGTATTCCTTTTCATACTGCCTGTTCAAGGCTTTCAGGTTGGCTTTATCCGCTGCCGCCTCCGCTCTTTGCGCTTTGCGGTAGGGCTTCTCCGCATGAGAGCGATGTGCCGTTTCCGCAATGCGATAGCCGCTCTCTGCCGTTTGGGAGAGCGTGTTTGCCGCATCCGTACCGGAGTTGCCGTCGTTATCTTCTCTGAGCTTCCGGTGAACCGCGCTGCGCACGGTATCCAGCGGCGCTTTTCCCGCCAGATGGGACAGCTTGGAGGGCGGGCGCTTTTTATCTGACTCCTCAAAGAAAAGGCGCGTCGTGACTTTGCCTGTTTCGGCGTCCACAACGCGCTCTTTCACCTTTACGGTCTTTTTCGGGATTTTGGCCTCCGCCTTCTCCAGCTTATCCGCCGCCTTGTCCGCCTTGCGAATGACCTTTTCAAGCGCCGGGACAGCGCGTTCTTCCTCGCTGAAAATCAGCCGTGGTGCTCGCTTTGCCATAGACAGTCACCTCAATTCTCGGCCGTCTGTTCAGACAGCTTCGTGGTAATGACCTTATACAGCTCCGTATCCTTGGGGAAGCGGTCTACGAAGGGCAGGATCACGCTGCCGTAGAACAAAAGCCCCTCGCCCTCGGCGGATTGGGTCACATACGAGAGCTGGTGGGGCGAGATGTTGAGCTGCTTCGCCAGAATCTGCCGGTCGCCGGAAGCCTGGTTGAGCATATACACATAATCGGAGTTTTCAAAGATGTTCTCCACCTCACGGCTGGAGAGCAGGTCTTTGACGTTCTGGGTGATGCCCGTGGGAACGCCGCCCCACTTGCGGAAGCGCTTCCATATCTCCACCGTATACGCGGCGGTCTGTTCCTCCTTCAGAAGAAGGTGCATTTCGTCGATATAGTAGCGGGTGGACTTGCGCTGCTCACGATTGATCGTGACGCGGTTCCACACCGCGTCCTGCACCACCAGCATCCCGATCTTTTTGAGCTGCTTGCCCAGCTCCTTGATATCGAAGCTGACCACGCGGTTTTCGATATTCACGTTGCTGCGGTGGTTGAACACGTTGAGGGAGCCGGTGACGTAGATTTCCAGCGCCGTGGCGATATACTGCGCTTCCTTTTCGTCCTGCCGCCGCAGCTCGTTATACAAGTCCTCCAGAATCGGCATATTCTCCGGCACAGGGTCGCTGAGATAATCCCGGTACACCATGCGCACACAGCGGTCGATGATGGTCT
>OMBN01000025.1_pt1 | contig 159759 bp, 143 predicted proteins | sample 1644891 | NCBI WGS metagenome assembly OMBN01 (sample SAMEA103958144, study PRJEB25191) | human gut metagenome | reverse complement strand
GATCTGTTATCCGCTTCTGTCCAAGGGCGAAGTCAGATGGCAGAATAAATAATACAAAAATGCACGGAGAAAGCATAACGCAGAACAACAGGAGGACAATATCGAGATTGTATGGAATGCAGATGTTAGGTTGATAATTGTGCAAGCACCGCCTGCACAATTTGTGCAACAAAAAAGAGGAGCCAGTCCAGACTCCTCAAAGGTACGTTATTTCAAAAAGTTGCTCTTGTGTTCCAGCGCGTGCAGATTATAGCCAAGTGTAGCCAGGTGCGCTACCTTCAGCGCAACCAGATTGATGTCGGTGGACATCGCACTGGCGATCTGCTCGGCTGTGTATCCATACTCATAGATGTAACGAAGGACTTCATCGCTGTCCATCAGAATCTCTGCTGCTACGATGTTCGCTTCATATTCCGGTTTGGATTTCATATCGTAGAGCATGAACTCATGAATCGGGGTGGTTTTCGCCATATTCCGGTGAAGCTGATCATGCCCTAATTCATGTGCGCACACGATGCGCAGCATATTTTCATCCAGACTGTTATTCAGGAAAATAAAGCGATTTCGCTTAATCACCCGGTACATTCCCTTCAGGGAACCGAAATTTTCGCAAAGCATGACATTGATACCAAGCTGCCTTGCAATTTCAAAAGGGTCTCTGGAACCGCAGCGTTTTACCAGTTTCTCACCGACCCGTGAAAGCTGTTCCGCATTCATCATACCACCTCCAGTTTACAGTATAGCGAAAAGTGTGTACGATAAATATCACTGATCGGTTTTTTTACGCCTCGTTTTCGGGGCGTATTTTTTATTGTTCTCTTTGGCAATCCAGTAGGCATCGGTCAGAGCTTTATATGCTCCTTCGATGGCATCCTCGCTTAATTCGCCGCCAGCGAACATACCGGTCACTTCGCTGACCAGTTCTTCAATATCTTTCGCTGCTTTTGCGCCGCCTTTTTCATGGGCTTCTACAACATAGGTGCCGCTGCTTCCCAGCAGATACTCAGTAGTAGTATTCAGCGCATCCGCGATCTTCTGGATCGTAACCATATTGGATGGTTTACGGCTGCCAAGCTCATAATTCTGAATTGTGCGGGCGGTTACACCGGCCTTCTCTGCAAGTTCTACCTGAGTTAAATTGGCTTCTGTTCTTTTTTCTTTCAACCTTTCTTTGAAGACCATAGGAATACCTCTTTCTTTTTTGATTACGAACACGAACACTTTTTCATAAAAATCTATTGACACGAAAAACTGTGCTTGCTATAATGACGATGGAAACACGAAATACAATTCGTGTAATTATAGTATCACAAGAAATGCTGTGTGTCAATGCGTTCGTGAAAAGTTGTTCGTGCTTTCACGAACGGAGAGGAGGAATACGGGATGCAAAGGGTGATTCTTCATTGTGATATGAATAACTTCTATGCCTCTGTCGAGTGTATGCTGAACCCGGAACTGAAGAACAAGCCGGTGGCAGTGTGCGGTTCTGTGGAGGAACGGCATGGCATCGTACTTGCGAAGAACTATGCAGCAAAGGCGTTTGGCGTTTCCACGGGAGAGGCAATCTGGCAAGCAAAGCAGAAGTGCCAGGATCTTGTGATCGTGGAGCCGCACTATGAGCAATATATGAAGTTTTCAAAGCTGGCTCGTGGGATATACGGTCGCTATACCGATCAGATCGAGCCGTATGGGATGGACGAATGCTGGCTGGATGTGACCGGAAGCGGCTGCATGGGAACCGGATTTGAAATCGCAGATGAGATTCGCAGAACGGTTAAGTTTGAATTGGGACTTACGATTTCCGCAGGAGTGAGCTTCAATAAGATTTTTGCCAAGCTTGGGTCGGATATGAAAAAGCCGGATGCGATTACCTGCATCGAAGCAGATTCGTTCCAGGAGAAGATTTGGTGTCTTCCCGCCTCTGACTTGCTTGGAGTCGGCAGAGCGACCGAGAAGGTTCTGTCCGGTTATGGGATTCATACCATTGGAGAGCTTGCTGCAACATCGGATGATTTCTTGAAGTGCCGCCTTGGAAAGAATGGACTGGCGATTAAGAAATATGCCAATGGACTGGATGATTCGCCGGTTATGCGTTCCGATTATGTCTCCCCAGTAAAGAGCATTGGGCACGGAATAACGACCATGCAGGATTTGGAGAATAACGCCGAAGTCTGGTGTGTCATGCTGGAACTGGTGCAGGAGATCGGAACCAAGCTGCGAGCACATAAAAAGAAAGCTGGCGGAATAGCGATTTCCATCCGCAACAACGAGCTTTACACGAAAGAGTGGCAGTGCCGGATTGGTATTCCGACACAAAGCCCTACCTATCTGGCGAAAACCGCATTTGCACTGTTTGCAAAGAACTATCAGTGGGAGCATCCGATTCGTTCAGTGACGGTTCGGGCAATCAACCTGTTTGAAGAGGATTGTCCGATACAATACGACCTATTCACCGACGTGAAATCACTGGATCGCCAGGAACGGCTGGACGCAGCGATTGAGCAGATTCGATTCCGATTCGGGAAAGATGCGATTAAAAATGGGGTACTTTTTCAGAAAAGCAAGATGCCGACAGAGCGAAAAGTGGATTTGGTTATGCCGACAGGAATGATTGGTTAATACAGCACCGGTAGAATCTGGTGAGTTCTTTGCTAAAAGAAGTCAACACATTCGCCGGTTTACAGAGGAGGAGCGTAGAATATGTCGGAACAGAAATGTAGAAAAGTATATGTACCTGTGAACTTAGATGTGGATGCAGAGGGAAATATTCGCCCGCGCCTAATTCGATGGATTGACGGACGGGTGTATGAGATCGACCGATTGAAGCATAAGTGCCGAGCTTCTTCCACGAAAGTGGGCGGCTGCGGAATTCGTTATACGGTCATGATCGGTGGGCATGAGAGTTTTCTGTTCAACGAAGATGAAAAATGGTTCGTTGAGGCAAAGGAGCAGTGCCTATGATCCTTTCACAGAAAAAAATAGAAGAAATCGCTGTTGCAGTGATAAGAGATTTTCAAAAGTCCTTTTTCGGCAGCGAAGCAGATGATCCGGCAAGATTTGCGCTTCCGACACCCATTGACCAGTTTGCATCCGATTATCTGAACCTGAAGGTGTCATTTCAAAAGTTGTCCTCGGACGGAAGCATCTATGGTCTGACCGCGTATGTGGATACAGAATATCAGATAGAGGTTGATGGAAGTCAGAGGAGCATCTTCCTGAAAACTAATGATGTGGTTCTGGACAAGAGTTTCATTGAACCAGAGAATATTCGGAAACTCTGCGGAAAACGCAGATTTACGCTGGCACATGAGTGCGCTCACCAGATATTGTTTCAGCTGGATGCCGATGACCGAAAGATAGCCTGCCATAAGAGACCGGAAGTGAGGAAAAAAGGTTCCCGCGTTCTGAGAACGCAGGAAGATTGGAACGAGTGGCAGGCCAATTCGCTGGGAGCTGCCATCCTGATGCCCCAGTTAGAAGTGGATCGGGCGATGTGGTTCATCAACAGCAGAAAGCCTCTGACATGTTATGGATGGCGTTTTTATAACAAAGACCAGGTGAAGATAGATACTTTCTGTGGTGTCTTTGGCGTTTCGAGATCGGCAGCTGCTATCCGCTTGGAACAACTGGGCTATCTGAACCGGAAAAAGGATTATGAATATCGTGATCCATTGGAGGTGTGGCCATGAGCAGGAATATCAGAGTATCGGAACCATCTGCGGAAATGCAGATTAAAATCATCCGGGCAAAGGATGCGATTGCTTCGCAAAAGCCCAGGATTGTCAGGTGCCCTTATTGCCGACACAATTCAATCATCGTCTTTGAGGATACCAGAGGACATGTGCAGACCAAATGTAAGGCCTGCGGACGCGAGACCGTCTTCAATGTTTTGGAGATGAGAAGATTACGGAGATTGCAGCTCTACTATTCGTCTTTGAATGGTTGAGATGACAATAAATAACCCTATTAACACAATTTTATAAGTCATAGCTGTGCTGTGGAGCCGCTGATAGGCGAAGTCTTCCGAATGCCGCATGAGACAGAATTATGGGATACCCATGTTCTGTTTTATCGGCACAGGATTTTTTCTTCACCGTCATGCGGCTCTTTTTTTGACCTTCCGTCGATCCGGTTCTGTACCGGCTGTGCGGAAGGAGAAACGTATGTATTACGATCAGCATGTATGTGGAGCAAGAATTCAGGAATTACGCAAATCAAAAGGGTATACGCAGGAGGCCCTGGCTGAGGCGATTGATATTGATGCAAAACGCATTTCCAAAATTGAGCGCGGAGTAATATCGGCATCTTATAATGACATGATTTTGTTTTCGGAATTCTTTGGAGTAACGCTGGATTATCTGATCATTGGCAAGAGACAGGATGTGGATGCGTTGAAAAAGAAAGTGCAGGATGCCATTACGCAGCTTCAGGAAGCACTGATGTGAACTCGCAAAATTAGGTGGGCAAAGTCGCAGTTTCCGGCGTGTTATGTAAAACCGCATTCTTTTATACTTACTTTACAGCTAAGGCAACAAGGCTGATGAACTATGAAAATTGAATACTCATTCTCCAAGTACATTACTGACAGAACGAGCCTTCGACTGCACGCCATGATGCCCAACAGGGGCGAAGCGGAATCGCAGCAGCAAATGTCGGATTGCAACCGACGGTGGTGTAAAAGCCTGTCAGGGACAATGATACTTCCGTAATTCGCGGTCCGGCCATAAAGAAGGCGGGATGGTTAAATTCCAATGGAGCAGTGAAGCACACTGCCGCTTGTGAGAAATCCCCGATCTCTGGGGTGCCAAGAAAAAGTACAGAGAAACCATATTTTAAGAAAGGCTGTCAGAATAAAGCATTTGTATTATTTTCTGTCAGCTTTTATCCATAGATGATTATGGGATTGGAGGCAACCAGATGAAAGAAAACTGGGTTTACCGGCGAGGAGATATTTACCTTGCCAATCTTGGTGTTCCGATAGGATCAAAGCAGGGCGGTGTTCGTCCGGTAGTGGTTCTTCAGAACGATGTCGGCAACTTTTATTCGCCGACGATTACGGTTGCTCCTCTGACAACGAAGATACAAAAGAAAAGAAACCAGCCGACACATTATTTTCTTCGGAAGGCAAAAGGGCTGGCAAGATCTTCGATGGTATTGGCGGAGCAGCTTGATACATGTGATAAGACCTGTGTGATTCGGTATCTCGGCAAGGTAAGCAAGGGACAGATGCGCGGAATTGATGAAGCTGTGAAAGTGCAGCTTGGATATTATATTCCGGAACAGGCAGAGAAAAAAAGGCAAGACAAATGCCGAAAGGAAGTGAATTTTGATGGTGGATAAATTGATTAAGCGTAAAGAAGCCGCTGAGATGTTGGGGATTAGCCTGGACACCTTGGATCATGCAAGAATGGAAGGGTTGATCACTTACGTTCAGTATGTTGAGAATGGCTGTGTTTATTTTACTGAAGTTGGACTTCAGGAGTATATTGCAAGGTCTACACACCGTGCAAGGCCGAAGGATAACAATCCGACTTTCCGAAAGAAGAGAACAGTCAGGAGCGAAATTCGACATCGTTGAGCATTGGCAGGTTATTCGCAATAATGAATATATCAGCTAAAAGTTTGGAGGTGTCGAAGATGGCAAGAAAAAGATATGCGATTCCTCAGTACGGAACCGTCATCATGGCGGGTAAGGAATATTACCGAACTCGAATTGAGGATGCTGATGGAAAGCGGGTGGCGTTGTATGGCAGAACCCGTGAAGAACTATATGATAAGGTGCTCGAAGCGAGAGAGCAGATTGAGGATAATACATTTCGCAGATCATCCCCCACAGTAAAGGAGTATTGCGAAAAGTGGCTGTTGTTACAATCCGCACAGGTAAGAGCCACTACTTTGACGGATTACACATCGAAAGTAAACCGGCATATTATAAAGCCTCTGGGTCATATGAATATAGCAGATGTTACAGCAGATGATATTCGTCTGGCACTGGTTCCGGTATCCAAAAAATCAGCGTCTGTGTACAAATCGGTTAATATACTTTATAAGAGCATTTTTGCGGCGGCAAAAGAAAGCAAAGTGATTCAGGACAATCCTACAATTTATTTGTCTGGAAAGAACGGGGGCGTTCCTCAAAAAGAGAAAAACCCTTTGACTGATGATCAGGTGGAGAGATTGCTGGATGCGATAAGAGGATTACCACCGTATGTATTTGTGATGCTTGGTTTGTATGCGGGGCTTCGGCGAGAAGAAATTCTTGCATTGCAGTGGGATTCAGTTTTTCTGGATGAAGCAGCACCGTATTTGACAGTGTGCAGAGCTTGGCATACAGAGCACAATCGACCGGTAATAATGTCTGAACTGAAAACAAAGGCTGCTCATCGAGATGTACCGCTTCCTGATTGCCTGGCGAAATGCCTGAGAGAAGCAAAGGAGAATTCCACATCAGACTATGTTGTTGCGAACAGCGAGGGCGAACCGCTTTCATATACGCAGTTTAAGAGGCTCTGGCAGTATATTGTGACCAGAACTGTAAAGGAACGGAGCTACTACCGTTATGAGAATGGAAAACGAGTGAAGCATACGGTGAAACCGGTGCTGGGCGAAAGAGCTGCGCATAATGGAAAGGTGGTTTATAGCTTAGACTTTGAAGTGACACCACATTTGCTGCGGCATACTTATATTACAAATCTTATTCACGCATCGGTTGATCCTAAAACAGTTCAATATCTTGCCGGTCATGAGAACAGCAAGATAACGATGGACATTTATGCAAAGGCAAAGTATAACCGGCCTGATGAACTGGCGGGCATATTAGAGGATACCTTTACACTGTGGGATGCAGAATAGGCCAGACAGTTTCATGAATGAGATCAAAAAGAGTAGGGATAATCCCTGCTCTTTTTACATATAGCCGACATCCTTGAGAACCGGAGCAGCATTCCGGATAATTAAAGAGCAAAGATCAATTTGAATATATCAAGAAAATGGAGGAAGCAATAATGGCAAGAAAAAAAGTAGTGCCGGAATATGGAACAATTATGAAGAGGGGCGTTCAATATTACAGAACACGAATGCAGGATGCGGATGGAAAATGGATTTCGCTATATGCACAGACTCCTGAAGAGCTGTATGATAAATCCATTGAGATGAAGCGCAGTATTGAGGATGAAATATTCCGAAAGAATAATCCGACAGTAGCTGAGTATTGTGAAAAATGGTTGAAGATGCGCTCGGCGAGTGTGCGAGAAAACACATTGAGTGGATATGAGCGCACGATAAGAAAATACATTATTGGAGCTATTGGAGATATGTATATGGACGAAGTGACGACCGATGACCTTCGCTTGCTGCTGGTGCCAATCTCCAAGCAATCAGCTTCCCTGTACAGCAAAATGAATATGCTGATCAAATGTGTTTTCTATTCAGCAGAAGAAAGCAAAATCATCAGTTATAATCCGGCTGCGTCGCTTTCTGCAAAAGGCGGAACACCAAAGCAGGAAAAGAAGGCATTGACGGATGAGCAGGTGAAAATTCTTCTGGATACAATCAGGGGATTACCACCGTATGTTTTCGTAATGATTGGGTTGTACGCAGGGTTGAGGCGGGAAGAAATTCTTGCACTGCGATGGGATTGTGTTTTCCTGGATGGTGCCACCCCATATATATCGGTAAGGCGAGCATGGCGTTCTGTAAATAATCGTCCGGTAATTTCAACAGAGTTAAAAACGCCAGCAGCCAAAAGGGACATTCCCATTCCGGGCAAGTTGGTGGAATGTTTGAAAGAGGCAAAAGAAAAGTCAAAATCGGAATATGTGATCTCGGACAGGAATGGTAACGCTCTGGCTGAATCCCAGTTCGTGAGGGTGTGGAAGTACATAGCAGTTCGTTCTACGGAAGAACGCTGCTATTACACCTATGTGAATGGGCAGAAGATTAAGCATGTGGTACAGCCGAAGCTTGGTGAGCATCAGCCGAACAATCCGAAGTTGGTATATACGATGGATTTCCAAGTGACACCGCATCAATTACGTCACACTTATATCACGAACCTGATTTATGCTTCGGTTGATCCTAAAACCGTACAGTATCTTGCCGGACACGAAAACAGCAAGGTGACTATGGACATTTACGCCAAAGTCAAGTATAATAAACCTGCCCAATTGCATGGGGTGATTAACAGAGCAATCGACACATCAAAAAAAGATTAGGGTTAAAATCCGACAAAAGCCTACAAAATCGTGGGTTTAAGAACTGGTGGACGAAGAGCAAAATGCTTGAAAAACCGCGTAAAATCAAGCAAAATTGAGCTTCGGTTTCGTGAAGTACGGTCTGAAGGCCGCCCGTCGCGCACCTCAGTTCTCCAAGCGCTGAGTTTATACCGCTTACCTGCAAAACGCCAGAAACCACAACGGTTTCTGGCGTTTTTATTTGCGCTCATTTGTCTCCATCTGAGGTCATTGCTCTCTCTTCTGCAACGACAAATTTGCGGACAAAGTGAAGCATTTGACGACAAATTTCACGACAAATTTTTTGCTCTTTTAAGGGTGCATGGCTGCCTTTGTATCCATCATACAAAGGAGAAAATTCATGCTCATTCCCTCATGGTCAAAGGCTCAAAAGGAGGCCTTCCGTACCCATCATCCCACAAAATATCCCATCAAGCAAGTGAAGCACAATTACCCAAAAGCCAATGTAAAGGAGTTTGCCGATCTTATTTTTGCGGCGGACTGTCCCGAGTACAAGGGGCTGGTGACAATTGTGCGCCGCCCCAAGGGAACATCTACAATGGAGACGGTAGCGAGCGTTCCTGCGGAAGAGGCGGGCGAATGGTTGTCGCGGATGCACGTTTCGGCAAATGCAGATTACTATATCACAAAGGCGCAGTTCAAAGCTGCACAAACATGGGACACTGGTGAATTGTTTGCGCTGAACGCGATTTGGGTAGATATTGATGCGCACGAAAAAGCTTCAAACTGTCCAAATCCGGAAGATGCGCTGTCCTTGTTATCTCAAGGCCTTGAAATATGGACCGAGCTTCCTGAGCCCAATATTGTGGTTTACAGCGGAAGGGGTTTCCATCTTATTTGGCTTATCGGCCAGTGTGCAGCGAGCCTTGGCTTTATGGCAAGCGAAATCTCAAAGCATATTGGAAATGCCATTCAAAATCTTCTCACCGACTTGCAGATCATCGGCTACTCGGTCGATTCGGGGTATTGTTCAAATATTGCAGGATTGACACGCATTCCAGGCACATTTAACACTCACGCAAATAATTACTGTACCTGCGAAATACGACATTCTGTTCGGATGTCACTCGTAGAGGAATATAAGGATCTTCAGTTTTACTCAAAAAAGAGTATAGCAACTTCTGAGCCTTGTCACCGCTATATGCCTACGTCTGCACAGGCTGCGGGAGAGCTGCGTGTAAACGCTTTGCTGAAGCTGCTGGAGCTGCGCACAAACTGGGAGGGCTACCGGGACTATTTTTTGCTTATTTTGTTCTCAGCCTGCCAAATGGCTGGATAATATGAGCACGCTCATCATGAACCAGGCTATAGCAGAAGGACTCGCATATCAGTCTGAGCACGAACGGAAAGGTCCAAGAAAACAAGATGGAAGCTGTATCTGCACACACATGAATGCGAAGGGGTGGTTTGCAAAATGAACAAGGCACTGCTATCTTCCAAAAACATGTGCTGGTGCACGCCGCAGGACTTTTTTGATAAATTGAATAGCGAGTTTGGTTTTGTGCTCGACCCCGCGGCAACGAACAAAACAGCAAAATGTGCTCTGTTCTACACGCCTGAAATGGACGGACTCTCGCAAAGTTGGGATCGCGGCGGCGCTGTCTTTTGCAACCCGCCGTATGGCAGGGAGATTGGCAAATGGGTGCAAAAGGCGTTCAAAGAAGCACACGGCGGATATCCCATCGTTTTGCTTATCCCAGCACGAACGGATACATCTTATTTTCACGACTTCATCTATGGGAGGGCGGAAATACGTTTTATACGAGGGCGTCTGCGGTTCACGGATGAAGACGGAAATGTCTCTGCTCCTGCGCCGTTTCCGTCTATGGTAGTGATCTACAACGGGAAAAACTCGCTGCCCCAAAACAACGTATCCGGCACAGTCCCAAAGGAGACATGTGCCTAATGCCAGGGAGGTTTCCAACATGAAATTTGCCCCCATTTTACCGCCTATGAAGCCCAGTGCGCCGGCAGCTTCGAACCGCACAGACGGTGCGCAGCACACCGCTTACCGCGTACCTGAGGCGATGTTTAAGTTGCGCTTGCTGACCCGGAACATCAATGATGACGCTGAGAATCTGCTTACGCTAAACAAGAAAATCGGGCAGGCATTGATACGATTTTTCTCTGAAATGCAGTCCGTTCAACGGATGGCAAACGCCGAATTCGCCGATGAGGAATATGCTGAGACAGTGGCAAGGGAGGTGAAAAGTGCCATTGAAAAATTGGACAATAACACGTATTGGAGCCTCCTGAGAACGCTCACGCTCATGGGCAAAATTGACGCGGTCAGGGCAGGATTAGGCACAGATGAAACGTTGCCCTCGGATGAAATATGCACGCAGCTCTACCGGAAAATTGCTCGTGAAATACATGCATTTGACGCTTTTGTCGAGGGAAATATGTTGCTCGTTCGGATGCCTATGCTGCCCTCCATCCGCGCCCATGGTGTAATCAATAGCGGGCAGAAGCGCGCTATCTTTGACACGCCGATGTTTGTGGAAACTGTGCGCGGGTCAGTGCTTTCTGTGAAAGAAAAGCTGCCGAAAATCGCAAAGAAATGCATTACCTATCTCTTCATTTACAGGGATACAGCTGCCCCACATCTGGACTCCGATAACCATAATACTAAGTCGATTACCGACGTGATTTGCTCTTATTTCGAGGCTGGCGATGATGGATTTTATGCGGACTTCCGCTTCTTTACGAGGGCATCCGAGCTCCTCCCGGCAGGGACATACATCACGGTTTCGGCGATGGACGGCGCACTCCCCACGCCTGAACATATTATCGAACTGTGGACGGCGCGACTGCGGAGCGGAATGGATATTTGACCCCATATTCATCACACCCCGGTGAGAGTGTTTTGCACACTAAAACACGGTCATTCCGGATGCCGCATTTCAGACAAGACGGCAGACCTGCAAACCCGCTGAAGCACAAGGGCTTTGCAGTTTTGCAAGTGCGGGAATGACAATGTCTCTGTACGAATAGGACAATTCGGAAGATACTTTACCCACATGGCAGCCGCCCGAATAAAAGGGTAAATTGTTTATAAGATACGGCTTATTCAGGGGCGGCCGACCAAGACTGAGGAGAGGAGCACCACAATGTATACGCCTTCTAAAATAAAAATCAGTATGCTGTGCGCACTTGCCCTTTGCGGTCAGGTGCGCCGCGATGACCTTGCTATTTTTGCGCGGACGGCTGACGCAGGAGTTCGCACGATACGCGAGCTGGAAGACAAGGGTCTCATCGAGGACAAAACTGTCGAGGTGACGGTGCGGATCGACGGAAGAAACCGCCCGCGGATGCGCCATGTCTGCGGCCTCACAAATGCAGGGCTTTTGTTTCTGCTTACGCATGGCGCATCACTCTTTCCGTGGCTGGCAAGCGTGCCGAAAGAAATCGTTGGGCAAGTCAATTTGAAAGGCGGCAGCTGCACGCGGCGAATTCCGTTGGACAGGCGGCTGGATTTAAGTGGAGCCAATTGCTTTTTTATCGCGGCAGGCTACGAGACTCGCCCTCTTGTATTCGATGAAAACATGAAAGAGGGAAAGCCCTCGTTAGCAAGCTGCCTTGCGGAGATTTTACCGCCGCTGGATGCTCGCAATGACCGCAGCTTCTACAATGTACTGGAGATAAAGAGGGACATTCTGGGTAACGGCATGGTTGCACGCTTTGCTCGGTATGTGGGGTTTGTTGTGCACGGCGGTATGCCGGCAGCCGTATACGTCGTGCCGCAGGGGGGACTGTCATGGGGCACGAGCGTGGTGAACAAGGAGCGAGCACTGTTTGACGACTTTGTCCTCAGAGGGATGCATACCGCAAAGGATATGGGGCACGATTGTATTCTGCTGGTTCGCAAGCCCCGCGATTTGAGCAGGACACTTGCCATGGAACCCGGCAAGGTGGTGCCGCGGGGTATGCGCTATGTCGTGCCGATGAGCCGGGAGGGGATGAGAGATTTGGAATATATCCAAAACTGGGGCTACCACAAATTAAAGGCAGCGTGCAGTGAAAGCATAAGCGAGGCAGGCTATGCGAAGAACACGGAGAAGGGTACGATTCCAGGGAACGCGGCAACGAGAATATCTACGGTGTGCCCGCTGATAGACCCGGTTACCGGCAACTACATCATGATAGGGACGCTGATGACGATTCACGTGCTGAAGGAAAATGCGGCACTGATGCGGGTGGGAAAGCCCATCACTGTTTTCTGCTTTCCGCATCAAATGGCCTTTTATCGCGCGGCCCTCGGTGAAGAAATAGATTTCCTTCTGGCCGCTGCAGAAGGCGAGGGGTGATCCGCTGCGCGGATCACCCCTCGCAAAGATGGCAGTCGGCTGCATATGGTTACAGAAACATTGCCATGTAGATGGGCAGATGAAGGATGTTATCGGAGCGCATAACATCCTTAGTGTAAAGGATGTAGCTCTCACCGATTTTCGAGGAGAACTTTGCGCGGAATTTGTCCAATGATGCGTGGCTGCGGTAGCTGCCGGACTTCACTTCGATGGGGGCTATTTTTTTGCCCTCGGCAATCAGGAAATCGACCTCCATATGGTTTTCCCGATGCTCCTTATCGCAGCGGGAGTAGAAGTAGAGCTTGTGTCCGCGGCATCGGAGCATCTGCGCCACCATGTTTTCCAAAATCATACCCTCATTTACGTCCAGCTTGTCAAAAAGGATGGCTTTATACAGCTCGTTGTCCGTATAGCCCTTGTCCATGAATGTCTGTGTCACCAGCAACCCCGTGTCCGCCATGTAGCATTTCTGCGTGGCGTGGTCGGCACTGAGGGCAAGCCCTACATTGGGGTCGGTGGCGTTGAAGCAGGTATTGACTACCATCGCTTCGTTCAGCCAGATAAAGGAATCCTCATAGGAACGGAAACGTGCATTTTCACCCAGCGAACTCAGCCGATATTTCTTTTCCTTTTTGGATAGCTGACCGGGGATACCGTCGAACACAGCATAGACCTTATCCTCGTATCCCTCTGCGAACTTGGCGACATCGTCGCGGTAGAGCCGCAGAATGTTTCGCTTCGCCATATCGGAAGCGGCAAAGTCCTTCCCATTCAGGTAGGCGAGGATGGACTGGGGCATCCCGCCTACCAGCAGGTACTGCCGGAAGCTATTCATAACCTTTCGATGCACCGCCTGACCCAAGGGTTTTTGCGCCTCGAATGCCTGCCGGATAAACGGAACGGTGACCTCATCATCCAGTGCCCACAGAAATTCTTCAAAGTCCAAGGGGAACATCTCCAGATGTTCCTCCTCCGATGGGATGATAATGTCCTTGACGTTCTTCTTGAGCCGGATGAGAGAGCCTGTTTCCAGATAATCGTAGCGACCATCCGCCACAAGGTATTTGATGAGCTGCCGTGCGCGGGGGAACTGTTGCACCTCATCAAACACGATGAGGGACTCCCTGTTATAGAGTTGAACCCCGAAGAAAACGGACAGCTTGGCGAAAAACATATCGAGGTCGGTGCTGTCATTTTCAAAGATATCCAATACATCCTTCGGGACATTCCCGAAATCAATAATGATGTGGCTTTTATACTCGTTTTCTGCGAACTCCTTGGCAATGAAGCTCTTGCCAACGCGCCTTGCGCCGTCAATCAGCAGAGCTGTCGTTCCGCCGCTTCGCTGCTTCCACGCAACGAGGTCGTCATAAATCTTCCGCTTCAGCATACCGATTCCTCCTGCCTTTCAAAGTCGTGCTGTTTTCCATAGTTTAGCACAGGCCTGCACGAAAAGGCAAGTTAAATATGTCGATATTTGCACGAAACGGCAGGAGAGATGGCTTTGCTGCTGCACGAAACGGCGAGTTTTCGCAGACGTCCCCACAAAGCCCCCTCAGAGCCCCGCTGGGCTATGCCGCAGAGCTGGGTATAGTTTCTCGCACACGGGCAGTTCCGCGCCTACTGCGCCTCGTCTGAGGCTTCCGGCGGCACGCTGCCGCACGCTGCTGATCAGCGGCATAGTCGGAACGCCTCGTACGGGCGGGAGGGCAGCGGATACCCGCATAGCCTTGCCTGCCTGAGAGCTATCCGACGATTTGCACAACGGTAAAGAGAAGTAGAAATTTGCCGCTTCAATTCGCGTATTGACCAATCGGAGTTGATAGTATTCTTTTCATAGAAACTATATTTGTCTGGGTCTGCAATCGTCAGCAGTTCGCAATAATGCGACCAACTCAATTTGCCAGACAGTGTCTGTTAAATTTGATAACAGAGCCCCCTCGTGAGGATCGACCTCATGAGGGGGCGCGTATATGCAGCGTTATATGAGCAAGAATGTTTTGTTTGAAAATTGAACAACATGAAACTCAACGCGCCATTCAATATCTTCCGCCACTGGCTCAAAATGCAGCGCGGAGCAAACAGCGTGTAGATGTCCTTGAGCGTTCTTTCCGAACACAACTGCGGCTGGGCCAACCGCGCCGCCAATAACGCCGACACAGGCAATATCGTTTTGGGCCTCCGGCGCATAGTGGTCAGCACACGGGGTGATTTCCAAAGGCCTGTCGCCCTCAGCACAATCGCAGATTGAAATATCATCGTCCGGTTCAGGAGAAAGGGTATAGCTCATGGCGGTAAAATGTGTTGGGTAGAACCAGCGGTTCGAGTCAAATTGTTCTTGAGAAATTGTCTGTTGCTCCAATTCCTGCACAGTCAATGTGTATTCGGTTCCGCTGACTGGATGGGAAAAGGAAAACGAATCGCCGGGAGCGTGTGTCCTAAAATGCGGGCCGGGTACGTGGCACGGCTGCTGCTCCATCGTAATGGAAAGTGATTTTATTTCAGGGCGGCGTTTTCTGCCCCACAGATAAGACTCCCTGTAAATCATCCAGCCGTAGGAGTCGTCTAAGCCATAATGCGTGGCTGCTGCTTGCGCCACTTTCTCGTTTGCTACTCCATCCGGCAAACATGGAATGATGCCTACTGCACAGCCGTGAGAAGATTGCAGTGTCTTTCCGTTCAGCTCTATTTTAGCGCTGAAATCAAGGCCAAGCGGATTTTCCAGCTCCATCTGCATCTGCTGTTCCTGCGTAAAGTTTTCCGCTGAATCATTCTCAGCAGTCAGGTTCCATTTTGCTATGAAACTGCGGATGTCCTCCGCTTCGGCACGCATACAGAAATCCACGACCAGACCCTTGCTGCAAGAATACACCGCAGGGATAACCCAATGATGCCCCGCCCAGTCAAATTGCTTATTCAATTTGATTTCTGTCCCAGCACGGTCTCTTCCCGAATGCCCCCAGAAATTTCCCTCAAAGTAGACTTTCCATTCCGGAGCAGTCGGTTCTGCCGCAGGATTCATGTCAACATCGTAGTAGTCCTCTGTATACTTGATTTTTCCATAATCAAAGGATGCTTGCAGCTCTTTGAGATACGCCCACGGATGCTCCATCGGAGTCAAGTTCAGCCGTGCAGCGACTTCAGACAGCCGCACCTGTTGTGCTTGCGTTGGCGGGTTATTCCGCAAGAAGGCTTCAAATTGTGCTTCGTCCCACATCCAAGCCTGCTCCAGTGCCGCTACATCGCCACAGGCAAGAAGCAGCCTCAAAAAGTCTGCAAAGTCTTTCGACAAAGGGTGAACGAAATCAGGCGCGGAATTCATGGGACTGACAGCAAAGACCATACCGCCGAATCCTTGTATAAAGCAAAAGTGGATACCATCCACGCCTGCCCAACCAAATATAGAGGCACCTTTCGGTGTGCAGAAATAAGGGTTATTACCCTCACGACGTTCCACCCCTACAGGAGAAAGGTCAATTCCACTCCGCAAAAACTTCTGAAATGTTTTATCCATAATTGTCTCCCTGAATAGCGGTTTGATAACCTTAGTTACAGTAATTATAAGCGAAGAAGTGCTACTGCACAAGAGTTTCGCGCAGAGTCACTCTCCTATTGCTTCGGTGGCAGTGCCAAGGCCAGCACATAGCATTCCGTACCTGAGGTCACAAAATGTTCATACCCTCCGTTTGCTGGACGTGTTATAATATATTTGAAAATCATCGTTTAGGGCAGCGAGGGGAGTGATAACATGGGCTTGGAAAAAGCCATTGCATCCGGCCAAGAGCACCGCAGGCCGTACCACGGCGCGAAGGCGGTGTGCTTCAACTGCCGTAACCATGGCACCTGCGATTATTGCAAGAGCAATCGGCTACACAGCATACATAAGCGCGAGGCGGCTGCGGATGCACAGCAGGAAGAATATGAAACGTATGTCTGCGGCGTGGAGGACTCCGCCGCAGATGCTTTTAATGAAAGCCTTCTGCCGGAATAAAGCACAAGCCGGTGATCCGCGCAGTCGCGCAGATCGCCGGCTTGCCAGCTTTCACAGTATGCGGCGGTCAGGCGCGGAAGACGAGGTACCCACCTCGCGTCTGAGCCGGGGTTCATAGCTCTGCCTCTGCCAAATACCGTTTCAACAGGAAGGTGCAGAAATAGGGGAATGTGTAGATGTTGTCGCTGAAGCCGATATTGCCGCCGGTGAGCTTGATGCCGCAGTGGATGTCTTCGTATTTTTCACTGGCAATCAGCGTGCGGATGGATTTTGCCGTGCCATTTTTTGCCTTGACCTCTATGGGAATCAGTGAGTTTGCCGTTCTGACAAAGAAGTCCTGCTCCAGCGTAGAATCCTCCCGCTTGTAGCAATAGAGCTTATAGGGGGATGCTTGGTTTCTTCTGCCATGTCACAAATAATTTCCTCGACAAGAATTTAGGCCACGCCGCACGGCTGGCCCATATCGGCACACAGAGAAAATGCTGTCGCATACAAAAACACCGCCTATGTCCTGTTAGGCGGTGCATTGTGTAAGGCTTGGCAGCTCATTTTCAGTTGTTTTTCTCTGTGTGCCCTTGTCAAGCGATGTTTGTCAACATGTATCAAGGATCATGTAATGGACTGTCGCACGGTAGCAGATTTGCTACTCAGATGCAGATCGCAGCATAGAGAGGTGCATCTTCTTGTTATCTTTATAGAAAATTTTTTACAAGAATATATTGCATAAAAAATCAATTCGGGTATAATATTTGCAGGAGGTGTTATGAGATGCTACTCAAATTTAACATAGAAAATTTTTTGGCCTTTAACAAACCGGTGGAACTGAATTTTGAGGCAAACCTTCACACAAAGAAATTCTTATCAAATGTCGTAAAAAACACACAAGGAAATGCTTTAAAATCCTTGGCAATATATGGCCCAAACAATACAGGGAAAACGTGTATTGTTGAGGCTCTGAAAGCTTTTCACGATGTGCTGCTTAACCAGCCGCTTCGCTTCCGGGCAAATGTTTTTACCGAATCACCGGTTATAATGTTGTCTGCCGAGTTTCTGTATGAAGGAACTCGCTATGCATATTCCTTCAGCTATAACACAGAAACAGAGGAATTCTGTGAAGAGTGCTTTAAGAGAATTACGATAGATCAGTATGGAAACCGACAGGAAACTATATACTTTCTCAAAAACTTCGGAAATGGGATATACCAGTGTGCAGATGACAAACTTGCTGATATTATTCGTTTGTCATCCAAGAATAGTATGCTGATTTATGCGTTTGACACAACCGGATTTCCAAAGCTTGATGAGGCAAAAATAGCTCTACGAGCATTAGCCGGGAGTATGGTGGTCTTGTCCATGGACCGAATTTCACCAGTAAAAACAATTGAGGCACTAAAACACCCCAATACAAATGAGGCAAAGAAGATTGTCAGCATTATTAAAGCAGCTGACGTCGATATTGACGATTTTATGTATTCCGAAACCATTGAATTGAGGTCAGACACGGAGGATGGGAAGGACGAGCGTCTGCTCAAGGCATTCAAGAATAAGGAAAAGCTGATGGATCAAATTCGATTGGTTTCGGTTCACAAAGGCAAGAAACTTCCCAGTATTGCCTTTGATTCAAATGGCACAAAGAAGATTATCGCTCTTTCCAGTTACTTGGTGGATGCCTTGGACAATGGAAAGATACTTGTATTGGATGAACTTGACAGCGGTCTGCAGTTCAAATTGTCGAGGGCCATCGTTTCTCTGTTCAATAGCTCTGTAAATACTTCGGCGCAGTTGATTTGTACAACTCACGATGTCAGCCTGCTGGATATTAAAACCCTGTTCCGAAAGGAGCAAATATGGTTTACAGACAAAGACAGAGAGCAGGTGTACTTGTATTCGTTGGCAGAATTCAAAGCAGAGGACGGCGTTCGTTCCGATAGCGATATTTATGAAAAATACAGCAAAGGTGTTTTTGGGTCGCTGCCTGACCCCGCACTTGTTGAGGCTATGCTTTATGGCTTGGAGGATGACCAATGAGTATGCTGCCACCTTCTGTACGCAATGCCACGCAAAGGCATAATATTTGCTTAATCTTAGAAGGTTTTGAGGAAAAGGCTTATTTCGATAAGTTGCTGGAGTTCCCAATATTCCCGAAAGACGTGTATAATATCAACCTGATAAACGCAAAATCCGCAAGCAGAATTCCAACTTTTTATCAGGCTGAATATTCGAGAAACAGCTATGAGGTGGTATTGGCGGTGTGTGACAAAGACAGAACTCCAGAGCAGTATAATGGAGTCGTTGCTGGTATTGACGAAATACTGGGACCTGGTAAAGCTGCTGAGGTAATTACTTTTTCGTGCCCATGTACACTCCAAATCATTTTACTTCATTTTGGAGATGTTAGGCTGACAACGCAAGCAAAAAAAGCAGCACGGACAGATGTAGAGAGGCTTACAGGGGTGTCTTCATATGATGCCCATGCCCAGCAATTGGAAGAAATTTGCAAGAAGATACATTGCCGCAGCTATGCGATAATGAAAGAAAGAGTCAGCAAACTCAGCACAAACCCCGAAGAGATACCATCTACTAATATTCTGACACTTCTAAACAGATTGGAATCAAGAGACCCGTCATGGATTAACCAACTGAATTCGAGACTCAGTTGTGGGCTGGATTGAGTTGGTTACGGCTGCTTCTTTTGTGATGCTCGTGTCATAAACTATGTGTATTGGTGATGTGAAACGGAGATCTGTTCAGATATGCAGGACTTTGCCCCGGCGTTTACAAAGTGATGGTCGTATAGGGAACGGATGATACCTCGGGCAGAAAATGTGACACGGCTTTACGCTTGGGCTGTCGATGCGGAAAATAAGCCGTTAAATGATTAAAAGGTTGCACCCTGTACTTGGGATATCATGCTGATCACAAAATGCTCATGCCCTACACTTGTCAGATGTGCTATAATATACTTGAAAGTTATCGCTAAGGATGTTGAGGGAAGTGAGTTACATGGGTTTGGAGAAGACCATCGTATCTGGGCGGGAGCAGCGCAAGCTGTACCACGGTGCAAAGGTGGCGGACTGTAACCACGGTTTCTGCAACTACTGTAAAAGCAACCAACTGCACAGCACACGCCAGCGCGAGGCGGCTGTAGATACGCATCAAAGGGAATGTGATAGCTATAACTGCGGCGGAGAGAACTCCGCCGCAGTTGCTTTTTATGGCAATCTTTAGGGCGAGAAGCACGCAAATCATAAAAGCAATTGAAGATACACTGCAATCACAAAAAATGAGCGAGTTTTTCGAGCGTTATCACATTTCACGAGCGAGTTTTGCTTGTACCTGCACGAAAACCGCGCAGATGTGTTGCGGCATCAGTTTTTCAGGCAACCGATAGGGACGACACACACGCCATCCGGACGGCGATAGGCAAAATCGCCGGTTCCGGTCAGGATCATCAGGAAGGCGGGCGCGTTCATTTTATCGGTATCAATTTTTTCAGCCATCGCTTTCAGGCTTTTCGCGCCCTCCTCAATGAGCCTGTCGCCGCCGAGCTTAATTTCAACGAGCCCGTATTTCCCGTTTCTCAAATGAATAACGGCGTCGCATTCCTGTCCGTCTTTATCTCTGTAATGGTAAACCTCTCCGCTCAGAGCATCGGCAAAAACCCGAAGATCCCTGATACAGAGCGTTTCGAAGAGAAATCCGAACGTCTTCAGGTCATTGATCAAATCGTTCGGGCCGATGCCTAGAGCGGCAGCAGCAATAGACGGATCAACATAGTACCGGGTATCTGATGAGCGAATCGCAGTCTTGGAGCGTAGATTGGGGTTCCATGCAGGCATATCCTCCACAACAAAGATTTTTCTGAGCGCATTTACGTAGGAAGCAACCGTTTCTTCGCTGATCGCCACTTCGTCGTTTGTCGAAATATCCTGTGCAAGCACCGTATTCGGCACCTGGCCTCCTTGATTTCTTGCGTAGGAACGCATGAGCCTGCGAACTCTTTCTGGATTCTTCTGTACATTGTCGGCACGGTTAATATCCGAGTGTACAACTGCATCATAGTAATCAGCCGCCTGATCCAAAGCAATTTCATCACGCATATCCACAGCCTGCGGCCAACCGCCCCGGCACACGAGGAAAGCCAAACGGTCGATACTTAAATCTGAACCTCCATCTACCTCCGTATTTCCCTCAAACAGATCTTTTATGCTGACTTCACCTGTTGAATCCCCGGATTCATATAGGCTCATCGGCCTCATCGTCAACCATGTAAAACGCCCCGTACCGGAGTGTGTAATCTCCTTGGTATCGGCGGGAACGGCAGACCCGGTGAGGAGAAATTGTCCCAACTCGCCGCGATGGTCAACCTCAAAGCGAATGGCATCCCAAAGCTTTGGAGCAAGCTGCCACTCGTCAATCAGTCTCGGTGTCGCGCCTTTCAGCAGCCGCTTGGGGTTCAACTCGGACATCGTGATGTTCTGCGCTTTCTTTTCCGGGTCGTCCATATATAAAATGCTGGCAGCAAACTGCTCCGCAGTTGTGGTTTTACCGCACCACTTTGGGCCTTCAATCAGCACCGCACCTTTGCCTTCCAGCTTCCGCATCAGAATATCGTCAGCAATTCTTTTCCTGTAATTCTTCATTTGGGATACCTCGCCTTCCTTTGCGTTAGCTTTATTATATGCACTGATTATGGATTATGCAATGCTTTTCCGATAGTTGGCGAAATATTTTTCCGACGATTGGCGGAAATTTGATACGATAGTTGGTGGCACAATCCCATCAGATAAGCCACCCTTCTCTCTGCATCGTAGCGTGTCACGGGGATGCCCTTCATCTTGGCACGTTGTTAGGCTTCAAAGTCCACGGACGAGTTGCAGCGGCTCATCTCGGCATCCTTTTCTTCGTTGTCCAGTTCTTCGAGCGTGTAGCGTCTCGAATTGCCCCGTGTATAGCCCAGAGCGACCATCAGTTCAGGCGCGGAGTCGAATGTGCCGGACAGCCCTTCGCCCTTCTCAGCGGCAGCCATCGCTGCCTGAGTCACCGCGTTAGGCACTTCCATGTCGTATGGAAGCCTTCCCGCTTGGACGACGACCTCTGCAAAAGAAGTAAATGCCTCTTCAAGCGACAGATTATATCGGGAGCAGATGGCCGCCAGCTGCTCCCTGATGTTGGTTTCCAATTCAAAGGTTATTGTTGTCTTCATCCGCATCGCACCTCCAGTACCGCCACTATACCATGTGTAAGGTGCTGCAGGAAAGAGGCTCTTAAAGAAGCAGGTGATCTGCGCCGATGGCGCAGATCACCTGCCTTGTCTGTTCAGGTAGAGGAATCGTCCTCGCTCATGGCCTTGTCGATGGCGCGGTTGATGTAGGCGTTGACGGACTCGCCGCGCTGTGCCGCGTGCGCCTGAATGATTTCCTTCTTGCCTTTGGGCATGCGGAGCTTTATTTCATCATAGTTGTTCTTGACGTACTTATTCACAGCGCGTTGCTGCGCTTTTGAAACTGCCATAATGGCCTCCTTAAGCTATATCAGTTCAGTACTATTCTAACCGAAAAGCTATACTGGGTTCAATATACAAGTTGCACATATAATGTACCCAATATTTGTGGACTTTGCCAATTGAATATTGTCCCCAATATGATATAATAGCTATAGAAAACAAAACAACGGCAGTCACAGGGAGCGCCAACTCCCTATGACCTGCGCAGGTGAAGCAACCACCTACACAACGGAAAAATTCCGCACCGCAGGGAGAAGTATACCCTATTTTCAAGGGATTTGCAAGTCCTCCCTGCGGACGGATACTCCGTTTCCTTGTCGTTTTCCGACGCACCGTGTAGGTATTTCCTGCACGGTGTTTTGTTTATCAAAAACAAAGGAGTACGGACATGGACGAAAACAGAAAGAACACCATCGAAGTGGAGATGACCGAGGACGATTGGATGGAGCTGCTGCAGGTTTGCATTGACCTGCGCGTGACGCCTGACACCCTGATTGAGTGCTTTTGTTGGGAGGTCATCCGCCAGCAGTCATTGCTGCGCATCGTCGCAGACGCTATTCGCCGGGACGCTGTTACACGCAGCGCAAAGTAACGGAAAGGAGCTTTAACCATGGAAAACAGGAACAACAACCCCATTGCGGAAGAGATTATCCATAACAACCCCACTGGGTATGGACTTTTCGCGGGTATCGGTGACAATTTCAACAGTGCGGCGCAGGCTATCTGCGAGCTGGCGGACGATGCGATTTCCAATCTCCGTGCCAACAGCGACGACCCCGACCTCTCCATGACGATTGTGGTGTCCTTCGAGAATCTGGGCGATGCGGTGGAGATCGGCGTGGTGGACGGCGGCACGGGCATCACCAATTTGGACAGTGCGCTGACCATCGCCTGCCGGGACGGGGCGCAGACGCCGCTGAACGAGCATGGCTTCGGGTTGAAGCACGCGCTGGCATCCTGCGACAGCAGCCCCAGCCAGCAGTGGAGCATCCGGACGCGGACGAAAAAGGACGCGGCTGCAAACCAGTACCGCGAGGTCACGGCACCCTATTCCATGGGTACGTCTGAGGAGGACCAGCCCATGAAGGTGTTCTTTTACCCTGGTGCCGGCGGTCTGCCCTACCCGACCGGCACCGCCGTTACCGTCCGCTGCCCCATGGCAAAGTTCCAGACGGTGAAGCCCGACCGCAAGGCGGCGCAGTCTGATTTCCACCATCTCGTGATGTATGCCATCGAGGAACTTCGGTATATCTACGCCGGCGTGTTGGCCGATACGAACATCACGATGAAGGTGCTGGAGGTCAACGGCGGCACAGAGAAGTGCCACATTTTGAAGCCTCTGCAGCCCACATGGGAGGAGGGAACCATGAAACGGCTGGAGAATGTCCCCTATGATTTGGGCGGCGGACAGCTGACCATCCACTGCCGGTATGGGAATATCCTCCCTACCAAGAGCAATGCCATTTACTATAAGGGCAACATGGCCTCCAGCGGTGTAGAGCTGCGCATCAACGGGCGCGCCATTGAGCACGGACTGTTCGACCGTGTTTGGGGCGAGGCTATTCATCCCAGCCAGAACCGCTTTCTGGTGCAGGTAGACCTGATTACGAACAACTCCGCTGCACTGCCTGCCACCAAGAATACAAAGACGTCCTTCTGTGAAGCGGACCCGCGCCTGAACAAGCTGTTCCGCTGGATCGCAACCTATGTCCCCGCACCGCCCAAAGACGCGGACACCATTGAAGCCCGCTACGTCAAGGAGCTGGCAGCTAAGTGCGAGAGCAACCCCGATGCCCTGCGGGTGAGCCGCGAGGAGCCGGTGTTTCAGAAAATCGGACTGAAGGCGAAGGTAGACCTGTTTGTGGGCTGCGTCAATGGCGTGACCATCTATGAAGCCAAGGCGGGCAAGACGAAGGCGTTGGATTTATACCAGCTCCGTATGTATGTGGACGGCTGTGCGCTGGACAACAAGCCTGTGGATGAGGCAATTCTCATCGCGCGGTATCACCCGCCTGAGGTGCGGGAGCTGCTGGACATCCTCAACGGGCTGTCCGCGCCTGATGACCGTCCCTACAATTTCCGGTTAGTCACATGGGATGAGGAGGGCATCTTCGTGCAACAGAGCGCGTGACTGAGGCGAGGGAAAAGTGTGCAATGGTTGCACACTTTTCCCTCCCTGCGCGGCACACGAATCCGATTGTGTGTGCGCCTGAATTGTATGAACCGAGGATGCGGAGAACGACATGATTATCAAAAACGCCATCAAATGCAGAAAGTGCGGGGATGTTATAGAATCTACCTCGACACACGACTTCAAAATCTGCTCGTGCGGTGCCTGTGCTGTGGACGGAGGACACGAATACCTGCGGCGTTCCGCGCCGTCGCTGGATGACTTCATCGACTTGAGCGTGGTCAAGCTGGACGAATCAGCCGACAAGTTGTTTTTCTCATAATGGTACAGCAGGCCGCGGCGTTGCCGCGACCTACTGTTTTATACAGCTCATAGTTGCACATATGTGCGGGCGAAAGCTCGGTATCCTGTTTTGCCTTTCCGTGCGCCGCCTGCTACAGTAAGGCCAGAAAAGGCGGGACTGCTTGTGGATGCAAAGAAAATATGCTATACTCTGTCCTGTGCGATTGAATTCAGGAGGGACGCCATGTTTTATACGGATGAGGAAATATCTGTCATCACCGGCTTTCTCAACGGCTATCTTGTGCGTGACCGTGCCAGTGCCAAAGTAAGAGAATCGTATATCAGGATCAGTGCAGGGCTTCAAAGTCATACATTGACCAAGGACGATTATGTTTGGCTGGAGAATGCTCTGTTGTTTCTGCGCCCGTACTGGTGGAGTGACCGCGAGGATGGGAAAATGCTGATGGATGCGTTCCTGCATACGCAAACATTAGCAAAAAAAGAATAGCGAAAAAGATGAAGGATGTACCAGCTGATACACCCTTCATCTTTTTTCATTGGTTTATTTGCGTTTCGCCCCTTCAAGATTTTGTCGGGGGTCATGGCCACGCTGATATGCTCCGCTGGACATGATCGCCCATCCCGTGCCTGCGCTGCTCCGGCCTCAATGCCTAATGACCTCAAGTACAAGGCCATTGTAGCGGAAAGCTGCCGGGGCGCACAGGTGGAAAACGCTTCTTCGCCGCGAGAACCGGCTTATCCATTCATATCATCGTATCCATGAGTGCTGCCAACGCTGCTTGCTGCACTGATGTCAGGCAATTCCATTTATCCAACATCTCACGCTGTGCGGGAGTCAGAGCCACACGAATGTCGTCCTGCGCAAAGAATTGCGACAATGTAACACCGAAAGCATCGCAGATCTTCTCAAGCGATGCAAACGATGGCGTCATAGATTTTTTATACCACGAGGAGATGGTAGACTGTGGCAGGCCAGAGCGTTCAGCAAGCTGATATTCCGACCATCCCCGTGCCTCACGATTCTGCTTGATGATTTCAAGAATATCTGTCACAACTTCACCACCTTAGATTTTTCGTTTATTATACTTTGGAAAATCGTTGCATTTTAATAATTATTGTCGTATCATTTATTGCGACAATAATCTTTGTGAGGGTGTGACTGCTTTGGAAGAAGGCTGCCGTATATACCGTTGTGCAGTCATAGGGCAAGCACCCATGCGCTTTCCATGGGGGTTTGATGAAGAAGATAGTGGCTGCCGGAAAATGAAAATCGAACTGGCGCAGCAGGTTATGGCGCTGCGCCAGCGCGGTGTGACACAGTTTCTGACCGCCTGCGACTGCGGCGTAGGTCTTTACGCAGCCGAAATCGTCAATGGTCTGCGGGAAACCACCGACCAAGGCCTGATGCTTTTCTGCTACACACCACACGAGGAACAGGCCACAAAGTGGGCACCGTATCTGCGGGAACGCTATTTTACTATGCTGCAAAAATGCACCCATATTTCGGTCGTGTGTCCCGTGGGTACGCCGGATGCACAGCTGCAAGCCTATAGGAAGATCATCGACCTTGCCGATGTGGTACTATATGTCCATGATGCGGATATGTCAGCAACGGACAGTGGGGAAAACAGAGCCTTTGCTTTTGCTGTGGAGAGCCATACGCCCACGCTGGTCTTGCATCCGAAAGAGCTGACCGCAGAGTGGGTCGGCGAGCAGTTCTATCCCAGACGGTCTTGATAACCGGATGATTAGTCCCGGTCACGATGCGGCAAGCCAGATCGCGCCTTGCCTGCAAAACAAAAAAGCCGTAGGCACAGATGCCTACGGCTGCATGAGGAAAAGTTCGTTTTTCGTAAATCATATACAATTTACGACCCCTGCGTCTGCGCGTCTTTGCAGTGCATCGCTTTGCGGCATCTCTGACGGAATTTTTGACGGAGTTAAACTGCCCCACGTACTTTCAATCGGGAGAAAGCATATACTCTGCACCGCCTGCTTTTTATGTGCCAGAGAGGAATGCACATAGGTCTGTAATGTCGTCCGTATATCAGCGTGGCCCAGCAGCTCGCTGAGGCTCTTGATGTCCACGCCGCTTTCCATGCACCGTGTCGCGTAGGTATGCCGCATAGCATGAAAATTTCGATAGCGGGTACCGCAGCGTTCCAACAGCTTCCGATACCGGTATTGCAGTGTGCGCGGCTCCATTGGCGTGTTCGTATTGGTCAGCAGGTAGTTATCTTTTTGAATATTCTGCGTGGCTGTTTTCAACAACTCCAGCATATCATTGGGAATTGCCACAAGACGTACAGAACTGCTGCTTTTAGGGGATTGCACCACCAGATGTGTCCCGGAAGCATCGCGTACACGGGCAGCCGAGCGCTCAATTCGCAGAAAGCCGGAGCGGTAGTCAATGTCGCTTTTGCGCAGAGCGCAGATCTCACCAAGTCGCAGCCCCGTGTTCAGCACCAGAAGGATACACAGCCCTGTGATGTCCGGGGCCTCCAGGATCTTCTGCGCCAGCAGGGCTATCTCGTGATCGGAAAATACTTCAATCTTTTTGCCGCGATATGCGGGCAGCTCCACATCCCGGCCGGGGCAATCACAATGACATTTCTTTTTCACCACTTTGAAAATTGTCTTTAGCAGCACACCAATATCCCTCGCGGTTTTGTTTGATAGACCTCGGTTCTGCAATCTCTTAAAATAGGCAGAAAGCTTTTCCGCCGTCAACTCATGAAGCATGACCGTTCCCAGATCTGGGACAATATAATGGCTGATCACATACTCGTAGCGCCCGACCGTTGAAGCCTTTAGCTCACCACGGCGATCTGACAAAAAGAACGCAACTGCCTGGGCCACAGACATTTCACCTGTCAGGGTCGGCTTCTGTGGTATGACTCCTTCCATCTTCCGTCGCTTCTCACGACAGGCTGCATAACTTTTGGCATATACATAGCCATACTCTGCCTTGCCGGCAGGTGTCCGGCCGCGAATATAGCGGCCCTCCCACCGACCATCCTTCCGCTTGTAAATGTTCTCTCCGCGACGTGACATAGTAATCTTCCCTTCTTTCTGACGGTGTTTGTGACGGCAATAAACAAGATGCCGTGGTATCCTTTCTTTTGAACTTCCAGATGATGGAAACAATATAAAGCAATTTGAATCGCAATTCAGATAGTTCTTGCTATTTCACAATTTTCCTGCATTTTTTGTTGACTTTTTTGGTAAGTCAATGTATAGTAAAAGATGGAATTGCGGTAACTTTTCTGTCGTAAATTGTATATGATTTACGAAATACCCAGAGCGTGTGCTGACACTTTGCAGTATGCACAAACCGCAGTGGCCTCATTCATTTGCAACAGACAAGTAAATATGATCCGGTGACACCGTGTGGCTGTGTTGGTCGTAAAGATCTTTTTATATGCAAAAGATCAGGCAGCAGCCTAAAAGGAATTTGGGTTAGAAACCCTCTGCGGACGGCACTGTGAGCGCAAGGAAATGGTCGAAGCGGCGAAAGCTGTTGGGTAATACCGCCATTGGGAGGAATCTTCTGAGAAGGTAGATCATGTACGAAAGGCGAAAGCCTTGTGGCGCGAGGGCAGGAGAATTGCACGGTCAAGGATCTTTGGTACACAGTGGCGCTCTCTCGCTGTGACGAGGGCAGGAGCGTGCGCTGACGGATTTTGTCAGCGTTTTTTCTTGCCAAAATGTCGCTGGTCATCCCCTGAGAAGGGGTTTGTCCGGCATTTTTTCGTAATAAGGAGGAGTGTTACTATGTCTCAACGCGGCGGACGTCCCATTGATTTTCAGGCGTGGGCGCAAAACCAAATAGTCAAAAGGGCTGTAGCAGCACTGGAAGCGCGTGACGAAGCATTTGCCGAGCGAAACGCAGATACGCCGCTGCCGCAGCTGGCGCGGTATCTGAGCCGGTGTGCCATCTCGCTGGGTCACAGCCCATCCCCCAGCGAAGTGGATGGCGGTACGTTTATTGAGCAGCGTTTTGGCAGCTGGGCAGCCGCGATGGCGGCGGCAAGGCTGCCGCAGCCTCGTTCCATGCGCAAGCTGCGCGACACCGCTCGCTATAAGGCGGAAAAGGTGAAGCAAGAACCGCTGTTTCGCGAGGAGCGAAGGCAGAAGCGGCAGCGCAAGCTGGAGCAATCCGAGCAGCGAAAGAAGGAGCAGGCTATCAAAAAGCGTGCGGAGCGGGCTGCTAAGGCTGAATGGGCGGCGAAGAAGAAGGCGGAGGCTGAAGCAAAGGCTCTCACCTTGGCAGAGACCTCCGCTGAAGCCGCACTTGATACAATATCCGCAGCAATTAACCCCAGTCAAGCCGAGACAGTCTGAACGGAGACTGTCAGCTTTCCATAGGGGGACGGGGTTTAAGCCGCCCCGTCCCCCATCCTCAAATCCGCAAAAGGCAAGTCGAGACGGCAAATGCCGTTGTCTTTTCCATAGCGGGAGGGGTTTGCCGGCCCCTCCCGCATCCTCAAAATCAACAGCCCTAATGGCTGAAGGAGAATTGACATGAAAAAGAATCTGAGATATATCATCGCGTTCCTGCTGGCAATTATGATGCTGTTGAGCCTGTGCGCCTGCGCCCAGACCGGCACTGCCGGCAATAGCGGCGAATTGGATCTGGATTATGTGGGAGAGGATACCGACCAACCCGAAGAGGAAAAGCCGTGGTATTCCTGGTTTACGGAGGCCTTCAGCTTCGGCAAAAAGGAAACAACAACTACCCCGTCCCAAAGCAAGCCTGACAGCGTGGCGGATTTCTATGCCCAGGGCTCCGGAGATGCGCCGCAGGGCAACAAGGGCAATAAGACAGACCAGACGCCTTCTACCACCCCGGAGGAGGATACCGCCAACAAGCCGTCCAATTCCGGCGGCAAAAAGGACGACAATAAAAAAGACGACCAGAAGGGCGAGGACAGCAACACCCCCGCGCCTACCCCCGAGCAGAAGCCCGAAAGCAAGAAAAACACCGTCACCATTACCATTCGCTGCGATACGGCGGTGAATAACGGTATGCATCTGGAGAGCAAGTGGGCGGGCATCGTCCCGGCCTCCGGCGTGATCCTGCCGGTAACCACGGTGGAGGTGAAGGAGGGCGACACGGTTTTCGACGTCCTCGCCTTTGTGTGTGAAAAGTACAAGATCCACATGTCCTATCGGGGCGGCACCTCCAGCGGCTGCTATGTGGAGGGCATCAACAACCTCTATGAGTTCGATGGCGGCCGCTGGAGCGGCTGGATGTACTGTGTCAACGACTGGTATCCCAACTACGGTTGCGGCGTGTACTACGTCAAGCCCGGCGAGGTCATTGAGTGGAATTACACCTGCGACCTTGGCCTTGATCTAGATGGCGGTTGGTGGGAAGGTGCTCAGGATTGGAAGGATAACCATGACTGATACCCGGATGCGTTTCTTCGGGAACCTGCATCCGGCGGTCAGTATGGCGTACTTCGTGCTGGTGCTGGGTCTGACGCTGGGATGCATGCACCCCGTTACGGTGGCGCTGTCCTTTCTCGGCGCCAGCTGGTTTTCCATCCGGCTGCGAGGCTGGAGGGCCTACGGCCACACCATGCGGTTTGTGGGGCCTATGTTTTTGCTGATCGCCCTCGCCAATCCGCTATTCAACCATCGGGGCGTGACCATGCTTTTTACCATCAATCACCTGTGGTACACGCTGGAAGCCGTGTGCTACGGTCTGGTGTCCGGCTGCTCCCTGTGCGCGGTCATTATGTGGTTTACCTGCTATCAGGAGGTCATGACCTCGGATAAGTTCCTGTACCTGTTCGGCAAGCCCTTTCCCGGTACGTCGCTGCTGATCACCATGACGCTGCGGTTCATCCCACAGCTCCAACAGAACCGCCGCGAGATCCGTCAGGCGCAGGCGATGCTCTGCGATGAGGGGACACGCCTGCTGCAAAGGCTGGGCAGCGCCCTGCGGAACCTGTCGGTGCTGCTGACCATGAGCATGGAGGCGGCGGTGGAAACGGCGGACAGCATGAAAGCCCGGGGCTACGGTACCAAGCGGCGTACCACCTTCCACCTGTTCCGTTTCGATGGCCGGGACGCCCGGACGCTGGGCCTCATTCTGGCAGTGGCAGGCATCTGCATTACCGCCCGCGCCTTCGGTCACGGGTATATGGAGTTCTATCCCGCCATGACGCCGGTGCTGCTGGGCAGTGCCAGCTATACCATGTTTGTCTTTTACGCTGTGCTGATGTTCCTGCCCGGTATCCTTGAAACAAAGGAGGCCATTAGATGGCACTCTTACGGTTTGAACACCTGAGCTTCTCCTACCCGCTGGCTGACATGCGGGCACTGGACGACGTCTCATTGGAGATACATAAGGGGGAGTATGTGGTGCTGTGCGGCCCCTCCGGCTGCGGCAAGACCACACTGCTGCGCCATGCCAAGCCCGGCCTGCTGCCTGTGGGGGCAAGAGCCGGCGAGACCTTTTATAAGGACGCGCCCCTTTCCCAACTGCCGGAGCTGACCGCTGCGGCGGAGATCGGCTTCGTACAGCAGAACCCGGATAACCAGATCGTCACCGATTTCGTATGGCACGAGCTGGCCTTCGGCCTTGAGAATATGGCGCTGAGCGTGCCGGTGATCCGCCGCCGTGTGGCGGAGATGGCCGCTTTCTTCGGCATGGAGCCGTGGTTCCGTGCCAAGACCACGGAGCTGTCCGGCGGGCAGAAGCAGCTGATGAATCTGGCCTCGGCACTGGCCATGGAGCCGAAGCTGCTGATTTTGGACGAGCCCACCTCCATGCTGGACCCACTGGCTGCCCGGAATCTGCTGGCGACCGTACAGCGGATCAACCGTGAGCTGGGCGTTGCCATCCTTATGACAGAGCATCGGCTGGACGAGGTATTCCCCGCCGCCGACCGTGTGGTGACTATGGATCAGGGGCGCATCCTGTCAGACGGCGCGCCGGCTGAGATCGCGCGGCAGCTATCCGACAGCGCGGAAAAGAGCCGTATCTATTTCGGACTCCCCGCCGCCGTCCGCATCTTCAGCGAATTGGATCAAACGGGCGATCTGCCCCTGACGGTGCGGGATGGCCGCCGCCGCTTGGAGCGGCTGCTGCCCATCATGGCGGAGGATTCCGCGCCTGAAACCGCGAAACCTGAGAAAGAAGCAAAGCACCCCGCCGTTTTAGAGGGCAAGGAGCTTTGGTTCCGATATACCGAAAATAGCAAAGATATTCTTCGCGGCACAGATGTAACACTTCATCAGGGTGAGCTGCTGTGTCTGCTGGGCGGCAACGGCGCTGGCAAAACCACGCTGATGCAAACGCTGGCAAATTTCAAGAAGCCCTATCGTGGCAAGGTGAAGCTGGCAAAGGGTCAGCGGCTGTGTATGCTGCCCCAGAACGCCCGGTCGCTGTTTGTGGCCGACACGGTGGAGAAGGAGCTGCTGGACAGCGCCGAACAGGACAAAGCCAAGGCCGTGCAGATGGCGGAGAGGCTGGAGCTGACGCCTTTGCTGGCGCGGCATCCCTACGACCTGTCCGGCGGCGAGATCCAGCGTCTTGCCGTAGGCAAGCTGCTGCTGCGGGAGGCCACGGTGCTGCTGCTGGACGAGCCCACCAAGGGGCTGGACGCCTATGCCAAGGCGGAGCTGGCGCAGCTGCTGCTGGCGCTGTGCCGGGAGGGCGCGTCTATTCTGGTGGTGACCCACGATGTGGAATTCGCCGCCCGGTACGCCACAGGCTGCGCCCTGATGTTTGACGGGCTGCTGCTCTCTGAGGGCGAGCCCCACGACTTCTTTGCAGGAAATCGGTTCTATACCACCGACGCCAACCGTATCGCGGCAGAGCACTTCCCCATGGACATTACCTGCGAGGAGGTGATCGCGTCGTGTCGAAGCTCTTTGTCAGCCGCCGCACCAGAGCCGCCGCGTGGGTGATCCTTCTGGTGCTGCCCGCCCTGATGGCGGCCTTCGGCTATTACCATAGTCACCGTCCCGCGGTCAATCCGGTGGGGTCACGCACCTTCTGGGATTACGTTATCCTCAACTCCGATATTCTGCTGGGACTTTTGTTCCTGCTGGCCTCCGCCATCCCTTTCATACTGGTATTTGATAAGAAGAAGCCCCAGGCTCGCGAGCTGGTGCCGATTGCAGTGATGGCGGCCATTGCCGTGGTAGGCCGCACGGTATTTGAGATCATCCCGCTGCCCAACTTCAAGCCCTGCTCCGCCATCATTATCATCACGGCGGTGGCCTTTGGGCCGGAGGCGGGCTTTCTTACCGGCGCACTGACCGCCTTTGTCAGCAACTTCATTTTCGGACAGGGGCCGTGGACGCCGTGGCAGATGTTCACCTGGGGCTTGGTAGGCTTTCTGGCGGGAATTCTGAAGAATGCCGGTGTGTTTGCGGAAAAGAACCGCCCCCACTTCACGGCGAAGCTGTGGGACAGGCTGTGTCCGGAGAATACGAACAGGGGCGACCTGCTGCATTTTGTGCGGCAGCTCACCGACCATGCGCCCCTACGACTGTGCCTGTACGGTTTTCTGTCCGGCTTTTTGTACGGCTGGATCATGAACCTGTATTTCATCATCGGCTACGTCAGCCCCATCACCTGGCAGACGGTAGGCGCGGCCTATGTATCCAGCTTCTTCTTTGATTTTTGCCACGGACTGTGTACGTTCCTGGTGCTGTGGGCGCTGGGCGACCCGTGGGTGCGAAAGCTGGAACGCATCAAGATCAAATTCGGCCTGACAGCGGAGGAGCGGAACTATGTGCTGCCGCCCTCCACATTTGAGATAGCGAGAGAGAACTATGAGTGAACGAAAAACCATCATCAGGACGGTGGGGCTGAAGAAGCACTACACCGTCGGCGGCAACACGGTTCGTGCGCTGGATGGCGTGGACATGTCCGTGCTGCAAGGCGAATTTGTCTGTGTCGCAGGCCGCAGCGGCTCCGGTAAGTCCACCATGCTGAATATGCTGGCAGGTCTTGAGCCGCCCACGGAGGGTGAGATCATTGTCCGAGGCAAGCATCATTTGGAGGCTATGGACGAGGAGCAGCGGACAAGGTTCCGCCGCCGCTATATTGGCTTTGTGTTCCAAAGCTACAACAATCTGCCCCAATACACAGCATTGGAGAATGTGGCGCTGCCACTGGCCATCCGGGGCGTACCGGAGGATGAACGGAACTGGCTGGCGTGGCAGGCCTTGAGCCGCGTGGGACTGCGCGGACACGTAGATCACCGGCCTGCGGAGCTGTCAGGCGGTCAGCAGCAGCGCGTCAGCATCGCACGGGCCATTATTACGGAGCCCTCCATCGTGCTGGCGGACGAGCCTACCGGGAATCTGGACAGCCGTACCGGCCAGGAGGTCATGGAGTTGCTGTGCGAGATCTTCCGGGAGCGGAACACCACTTTCATCCTCAGCTCCCATGACCCGCAGATGCAGTGTTACACGGATCGTACCGTCTATTTCAGCGACGGAAAGATAGAGATAGAAAATCACCACACCGGAGAGGAGAACGCACAGTGAAAAGAGAAACGGTAAAACGGGTACTGGCCCTGTTGATCTGCGTATGGATGACAGTATCCCTGCTGCCCGCCGTCGCTATGGCGGAAGAAGTCACAGAGGATGTGATAGATGACAGCACCATTGAGGCTTACACGTCTTACGAAAACGGAGAGGATGCCGGCGTCAGCGGGGTCTCGGTTACAGACGAAAAGCCCAACACGGATATCAAGGTCATACCCAGCGACGCCAACGCCCTGATCCTGATGGATACCGGCGCACAGTCCCCCAAAGGCGTTCCCGGTCAGGTGGTGAAGATCGTGCTGCCGCTGGCGGTGAACAAGGAATATCTGCCCAGCGAGAAATACATGCTGCGCAACATCAACATCTATCCCGATGTGCCTACCGACGCCAGCGTGTCCAACTGGCCCTTTGAGCTGATCTATGCCAGCGATGTGCAGCACTTAAAGGATATGTCCTACAACTCCACGGCGGAGGTGTGGTTCGAGTTCAAGATCAGCGAGTTCGCCAGTAAGGGACGCTATGCCGTGCCCTTTAAGATCAACGCCACTGTGTGGCGGGAGGATGCCGTGAACGGCACCACCATCACCGAGGACGTGACCTTCAAGGTCAGTGCCTATGTGACCGTTACCGACAACGGCAATATGTCCGGCGTCACTACCTCCTTCGGCAGCCTTCAGGTGGCGGGTACCAACGCGGGCGGCTCCTATACCGTACCTACCGGCACACCCAATCAGACTATCTCCATGCGGATCCCCGTGATCAATGTGGGCGGTACCCTGACCAGCGTGACGGTTTATCCCGTGGTCTCTGCCGCGCTGGACGAGTTCCCCTTCGTGATCGATTCCACCAATTTGGGCAAGTACTTCGACTACTGGGCCAGCGGCGAGGTGAAGTATCTGGACTACACCTTCACGGTGTCGCCCTTTGCAACCTCTGGCAACAAGTCCATTAAATTCAAGGCAAATTATTTCGAGAACAGCGCCCCTGCGGAGGGCTCCTTCTCCACGCAGTTTACTGTGATCGACGGCTATGACGCCTCCGCCATGTCGGTGATGGTGCAGAGCTATAAGCTGTATGTGGACGATACTGAGGTATCCGGCCTGATGGCAGGCGAGGAGACGGAGCTGCGCCTGACCCTGATCAACAATTCCAAATATGACACAGCCAAGAAAATCATCTCCAGCCTGGTATTCACCAATTCTCCCGGCCTGACGCTGTGCGTGGGCGGCACGGATACCGCCTATGCCGACTCCATCAAGCCGGGCGGCACGACGATCCTGAAATACAAGATCATGGCCAAGCAGGACGCGGAGGTTGGCCCCGCCATGCTGGGCATCAACCTGACCTATGAGACTACCGAGGCAGTGGCCGGTAAGGCGGCGCAGAACATCATGCTGCCGGTCAGCCAGAAGATGGATGTTCTGGCCGGTACGCCGGAGGTGTACGGCACACTCAGCAAGGATAAGGAAGCTACCATCTCCGTGCCGCTGACCAACATGGGCCGCGCCAAGGCTATGAATATCCGGGTGCTGGCCACGGACGGCATGACCGCCTCCACCCCCTGTTATGTGGGTGACCTGCTGGCAGGCGGCTCCACCAGCGCCGATGTAACGGTGGGCTTCTCCAAAATCGGCGCGTTTGTGGGTAAGATGATCCTCCAGTATGAGGACGCCAACGGCGAGACCTATTCTCAGGACATCTCTGTGCCCCTGAGCGTGGCGGAAAGCTCTGCGGATACAGATGCCAACAGCGTCAACGCAAATAAAGACGGCACAGGCAGCCGCTGGTGGCTGTGGCTGCTGATAGCGATCCTTGCGCTCATCCTGATCGGCATTGTGGTCTATGTCATCATCCGCTATAAGCGCGGCGAGATCGGGCCCGGTGCCGAAAACACCGCTGCCTTGGACGATTTTGACGACGACTTTGACGCAGACGGCGGCGCACCGGGCATCGGGGAGAAGCCGCTGACCTACGACGGAAGCAATAAGGACGGGAATGTATGAAGCCAAAAGACCTGTTTCGCTACGGCTGCACCAACCTGTTCCGGCGAAAGACCCGCACGGCGCTGACAGCCCTGTCCATGGCGGTGGGCGTCATGTGTATCGTGGTGCTGATCTCCGTAGGTCTCGGATATGAACAGGCATACCGCGAGAGCATCGAGGCACTGGGCAGCCTGACAAAGATCGATGTGACGCCTGCCACCGGCGATTACGGACGCAAGGCGCTGCTGAACGACAAGGCACTGGAGGCGTTCCGAGGCATCGACGGTGTGGAGGCGGTAACGCCGGTCTATCAGCAGTCCGCCTATATCGTGTCCGGCAACTATGTCAACATGGTACGCGTTTACGGCATCGACATGACCACGGCGGAAAACTTCATGCTGACGCCGGAGCGGGGCGTTATGGCCGGGGACGGCACGCGCCTGCATCCGGAGGTGCTGTTTACCGACGATGTGGCCGCCGGACTTGCCAACAAGGCGAAGGACTGGGAGCTGGCGGTAGATGAGAATGGCAACGCCCTCATCGATCTGCTGGAGGTGCCTGTCCGCATGACCTTCGATTCCTCCAGCCTGACCGGCGAGCCGAAGGCCGACACCGACGGACGGGCACTGCCCTCCAGCAATCTCTATACCCTGCGGGTGACGGGCATCTGCTCCACCCTGAATAACAACTTCGCCACCGCCGCGTTCATGTCCTTCGACCGCTTGCAGGAGATGACGCAGGCCAACGCCAATTACATGGGCGCGACAACTCAACCCAAGACGGCGGAGGAAAAGGCCAACGGCCCTACCTACGACTTGGTTTGGGTGAAGGTGAAGAACGTCAACGACGTGCAGCGTATTGTCAAGCTGATCCGGGACACGGGGCTGAACACCTATTCGCTCAACGATATGCTGGAGACGGTGCGGACACAGTCCCGGCAAATCCAGGGGATGCTGGGCGCGCTGGGCGGCATCGCTGTCCTGATCTCCGCCATCTGCGTGGCAAACACCATGATGATGTCCATTACGGAACGGACGCGGGAGATCGGCGTGCTGAAGGTGCTGGGCACCGTTCGCAGCGACATCTTCAAGATGTTCCTGACGGAAGCACTGATCGTGGGCGTGATAGGCGGCGCGGCGGGCTTGGTGCTGAGCTTTATCGCCAAGTGGCTGATACCGGTGATCTTCGCGTCCCGTGAGCTGCGGTGCGTGCTGCCCTGGTGGCTGGCGGTCTGCGGCGTGGTGTTTTCCGGCTGCGTGGCCATTGCCGCCGCTTGGATCCCCGCACGAAAGGCAACGCTCATCAGCCCCAACGAGGCCATCCGCTCTGAGTGAGGTAACGATATGAAGAAGATATGCTGTGTAGTGCTGGCAATGCTCTGCATCCTGCCGTGTCTGGCGGGCTGCGGGAAAGCGAATACCGCCAATGAGGAGCCGCTGATCCGTAGCTTCGTGATCGGCAACAGCACGGCGGAGATCCAGACCCATACAGAGGATGGCGAAACGCGCTATGTGATCGCCATTACGCTGCCGACGGACACGGATTTTACCCGCTGTGCCGCAAATGTGGAGCTCGCCCCGGATGCGGTGCTGTCCATGGATAGTCCCTGCATCGTGAACGATCTGGGCGGGCGGCCCATCTTGAATTTGACGTTGGCAGAGCGTGATCTGGTAGTCACCCGTGGTGAGCTAAGTCAGACTTACAGTTTTCAGGTCGGATTAGAATGAGGGATAGTTCAATGAAAAAGATTTCAATTGTCTTTACAGTGCTTATTATCGCACTGCTATCAATGCTGACAGCCTGTGGAAAACAGGCGGATGATCCTGCCGGAGCTGATGGTACATCGGCGGATGCCATTTCTTCAGTAAGCATCAATGGCGTATCATGCCGTGTCGATGCTGAGAAAAATCCGGGCGGGCAGGAAACTGGAATGCTGTTCAGCATTTCCATCCCGAAATCAGAGGTTCAGGACGAAACGAATGTTGCCCTGACGCTGGAGCTTGGCTCCGATTGGTCGATTTCAGAGGATAGTAATTGTATAGTACAGATGGATGGCAGTAATGTCATTGTGGATTTGAGTGAAGAAGTGCCGGTAATTATCTTAAAGGCTGACGCCATGGATACGACACGCTGCTACCATCTGACTGTAGAATAGTAGGAAGTTCTATGTTTGCTTTTCTGATATTACGGAGGTGATGCCAATGGGCTAACGACGGTGAGCAACATTATGTTTCATACTAAAAGAAAAAACTCATGAAAGGAATTATAAGAAATGAAAAGTACCATTTCTAAGCGCCTTGTAGCGCTGTGCATGGCATTTGCCATGATGTTCTCCTTGATGACCGTTGTTCACGCAGATACCACCGTCAACGATGGCCTGTCTGCTCCCACTACCCATTCTGAGGCAGATAAGCCGGCTGAGGTATCTTCCATTCTTGTTGGGTCTACGACTGCCTACTACGAGACGGATGACAACACCGGCAATACCACTTACATCCGTGCCCAGCTGACTGGCAAGACCGAGTATGATCTGAAGAACGCTGCGGTTACTGTCAATCTGCAGGATAGTAGCACTACCGTTAAGCTGGATGGCACCGCCATTGATGGTGGCACAGCTCGTACCTTCACGACGAACCTGATGAATAAGGCACATACCCTTACCATCGGCTCGACCGATTATGTTCTGGCGGCCGGTCTGCCCAGCGGTCAGGTTGGCATTGATTCGAACGATCCTCTTGGCTTGGGTACTGTAACGATGGCCGGAACGGCCATGAATGTCTATGGCGCCAATGTTCAGAACCCCTTCATGGGCAATACCTACTTTGTTAATAGAAGCACCAACTGGACTTTCATTAACTACTTCATTTCCAAGGTTCTGCCTGAGGGTACGGAGTTGAACAGTGTTGCTACTACCTATACTCTTAAGGACGGCGCGAAGATCTCCGGCGCTGGTGCCACAGATGTTACTGCTGCAAGCTATACCTTCAACTTCACTGCAGGCAATATTCTCACCGTTGCAAACGACACCGAGAGCCGTACCTACAATGCCCAGCTTGCTGTCGAGGGTCAGTCTGTTATCGTTCAGAGAGATCCTACTACTGGTATCCGCAACTATGATGTTGATTTGACTGAGGTCATTAATTCCACCTATTATAGTGATACGACCATTAAAAACAAGGTCGATGAAATCGTGACCGCTTGGAACGCCTATATTGCTGAACCGCACACCTTTGATGCTGGTACCAGCGTCATGGCCGTTCTGCAGGATTTTGACGAATGGGCAACCGAGAACGAGGATCCGGAAACACGTGAAAGCTATTTTACCGGCACTTCTGACTTCGGCGGCGGCTCCTACCTGTCCAAGCTGAACAACCTGAACTGGAACGATTGCGGCAGCATGGGTGGCTATATGTATACCAATGATGCCAACGGCTTGTACAATGCAAACATTGAAGGCCTTAACACACGAACCGGCAAGTCTTCCATTCCCATGGTGGCGGCCAACAACATGACGTTTACCAGTTCTACCCGTATCGTGTGGTTCTTCACGGTGAACTATTCCAATTGGTTCTAACCTGACGATAGAACTTATTAGAAGGCACTAAACGACAGAGAAGAGCGGGCGGGTGGGGAACCCTCCCGCCCGCTCTTCATTTTATCTATCGGAAAGGGGAACCTTAAAATGAAAGTTTTTCGGCGTATCTCAATGTGGTTGCTGACTCTGATCATGCTCTTTTCCTGCGTCACGCCGGTAAGCGCACTGGAGTCACAGCATACAAGATGGCCGGTTTTCAGTGAGTTAGCAGAGGACCGCTATATAGCAGGTGGCGGTTATGTCCATTTTAATGGGTGGAGCAGCGGGGCTTACTTTGGTACAGTCAATAATGCGTATGTACAATTGACGTTACCGGAGGGGACGACCAACCTCAATTTATCGCCTGCATATTTTACTAACACAACAGGCGCACCGAATTGGACGGATACCGGTATTCGCTTTGAAGATACTACGTTTCGTTACCGTATCGAGCCGCTGAACGAAGGAACGGCGGACTATTCCCAGACACAGTTCTGGCGCTTCTATGATGCTAAGTCAGATCGCAGTGTCGTATTGCCTGTGATCACAATTGTTGAGAATGCCGCTGAAGAGGAAAAAACGGTTGATAAGCTGGAGGCGTATACCGCCCGGGCGGAAAAACTGGTTTCGACCATGAAGCAGTTTGACGAGGTATTCGACGCGTTGGTAGACTCCCAAAATGCCGCATCAGTACAATATGGCGGCCGCCATCCCAGTGATGTCAATCTGGCCTGCATTGTGGCCAATATGATCCAGATCGCCTTTGACATCCAGATCAGTTGGCCTGATACGCATAGTTATTGGGTCGAAGGTACTGGCTGGTCAACGGCTACCGCCGCTGATATCATCAAGCACTGGACGACCTATAAGATGCCTGGTACGGAGAAACCTGCCTGCAATTCAGGTGATAAGATCTCGCAGTATCAAGTAAAGCAATTGGACATGCTTCTGGATGTGGTCGCGCCGTATTATCTGAATTATCTGGAGAACCACCGTATTGTAGAGCCTACTGTCACATACTATGCAGTTGGTGGATCACGGGGATTGATCGACACCGCCAGCAAAACAATAACGCTTCGGTTGCCGGAAGATACCGATTGGAACAAGCTTCCCGCGCCTACGGTAAAAACCAACGATGAATGTCAATTCACCCAGAACATTGGCAGCTTGAGCGATGGACAAGTAATCGCTGCGGTAACACCGGGTGACCGTGCAACAGGCACCTATTATAATGGCAGTGATACTACTGGATACGGATTCAAAAAGAATCTGAGCCAAAGATGGACGATCAACGTCGAAGAGGGAACTCCTTACACAAAGGTACTTACCTTTGACATCGAAACAGCTGATGGTAAAGTTCGCTCTGCCCGCATCACGGATGGCGAGGACGGAAGCAACGGGACGATCAAGCTGAATCTGCCGGTCGGAATCGATTTGACCTCGTTGTCCCCTGAGGTGGATTATGCCGGTGAAGGCTTCTATTACACTGTTGACGACCAGAGAAGTGATAAAACCGAAGAGATCGACTTTACTAAGAAAATCGGACTGGTCGTTTACAACACGGAGTACGAGACAGAGGCCACATATGACGTTTTCGTCACGGCGGAAAAATCTGTGGAGAATGACATTCTCTCTTACAAGATTGGCGATGCGGTCGGTACGATCTCCGGCAGTAGTGTGTCCATAACGATTCCGTATGCCACAGACCTTACCACGGCAGAGCCGGAGATAACGGTATCCGAATTTGCGAAAGTGACACAGACGCCCGCAGAGCTTCAGGTCGGTGAAAATCACTATACCGTGACCGCAGAAAACGGCGCTGAGCAGGACTATATCGTGACGATCACCCGCACTCCGGTAGCGACGGGGCGGCAGATCAAGTCTTTCCGCTATGGCGGGTATGAAGCCACGATCAACGAAGGTACGGCTGAGATCACCATGACGCTGCCAAAGGGTATCTCTCCTGTTTTCGCGCCGACCATCGAAATTTCCGAGTTTGCCACAGTTTCTCCGGCCTCCGGCGAAGTGCAGGATTTCAGCTCGCCTGTCAAGTATAAGGTCACGGCACAGAACAAGGCGTCTAAAACCTATACGGTCAAGGTCGCGATATCCTCTGAGGCTGCTCCCAATGCGTATATAGGCAAGCTTGAGCAGGTTCGTAACAATATCATCACCCGGTATCGCAGTGAAGCGAATGATGACTGGGAGTGGATGGACCTCGGCTTCTATGAAGACCGGCCAGAAAACTACAACACCTCCGAACACCCCTTCGACATTGCCGCAAAGCTTGCGAAGCTGGACACAACCACAAACGTGGCAATGACCGAGTTTGACCGTACCATCATGATGCTGACTGCCCGCGGCTTTGACTGCACGAAGCTCTCGCAGTACAACAATGGAGAACCGTACATTGACAGCAAGAACAACGAGATCGACAACCTTGTCGCAGCGCTCTACAACTATTCCGGTGAGTACACCATCAACGGCCCCATTTTTGCGTTGCTGGCGTTGGATATGGGAAACTACACCATTCCTGATAATGCCAGATGGACGCGGGAGAACCTGATCAATGTCATTCTGGACTATGGCAATTATGACGAGTTCGGCATTGACATGGTGGGAGCTATCATGTACTCTCTGGCACCCTATCAGAATGATGCTGCTTATGGTGCGCAGATAAAGGAAAAGCTGAACTTGTGCCTGGAAATCATCCTGAGAAAGATGAATTCCGACTTTTCCTTTGGCGCGTGGGGTGCGACCAACAGCGAGTCTGCCGCATGGGTCATGATGGGCCTTTGCAGTATGGGCATCGACTGGAATGCCGATCCCCGATTCTCGGATGGTCAGGGTCACAGTGCGCTGCAGCACTGGATGGACAACTTCGTCAACGTAAACGGCGGCTATTTCCATCATACGACCAGCGTGACCAACGATGCCATGGCAACCTATCAGGGCTGCTATGCCACCATGTGGTATCTCAAATTCCTGGAGAAAGGTCAGGGGACTCCCTGCTACTTCTATTACCACCGGTTTGATTTCGCCCGTGAACTGTCTACGGATGCCTCCATCACCGACTTCGAGATCGAAGGAAAGAAGGGCGTTATCACCGAGGGCGGCGAAGGCGGCGAGAATACCATCACTGTTACGGTGCCCAACGGTATGCCCCTGACGAACCTGACTCCGAAGGTGACGATGGCGGAAGGTGCGACATTGCTGGCTCCGAGTCTGCCTACGACCTTTGTGGAAGGCGTTAAGCAGCCGTTTACCGTGCTGGCCGAGGACGGAAAGACCACCAAGACCTATTATGTCACCGTGAATCATGGTGATGTGGGCGCTTCCGGTGCCGAGTTGGATGCCAGCAGCATTAAGCTGAAAAACGGTGTACTGAACGTAATGGACATTCTGGAGAAGAAAGTCACCAAGGCGTCCGATGGAGCAACGGAGATCCTGCTTACGGTGAGAGCCGGTGTGGATACCTCAAAGATGTATCTCAGCGCCAGCATCTCCTATGCAGCGACAGTTGATCCCTCTCTGGATGGTAAGGATGCGATGAACTTCTCCAACTGGCAGACCTTCACCGTGACTTCCGGCGATAAGACGGTACAGAATACCTACCGTATTAAGGTCGTATCCAAGGCGCAGGCGGAGATTACCAGTTTCCGTGTTCAGGCGGTCGGTGAATGGTACAATGGTGTCATCGACAATGCCAAGAGCACCATCACTGTCACCGGTGTGGACGATTCCAAGCTGACCAGCACCAAGCTGGTCACGGACATCGAATTCACCGGAAAGACTTGTTCGCCGACCTCCGGTATCGCTGTGGACTTTGCCAATGCGGTCACGTTTACGTTGGGCGGCGACAATGATTTGGCAAGCCGCACCTACACCGTCACTGTGCTGAATAAGAGCGGTCAGCAGATCTCCGCCAAGAGCAGCGGAGGCGATGATGATACGCCCATCACCAGCACAGCGAAGATCACAGGCTTCTCCGTCCTGGGTGTGGAGGGTGAGATCGACCAGAGTGCCGGAACCATCACGGTCAAGCTGCCGGTGGGAACGAATGTCACGGCGGTCGCGCCGGTCGTTACCGTTCCTGCGGGAGCCGTGGTCAGTCCGGTATCCGGTGAGGTCGTGAATCTCAGCAACCAGTCGATATACACCGTAACGCTGGGTACGGAAAGCAGAAACTATACCGTCACCGTTATCTTTGAGCGCAGCATTTCCCAGCAGCTCTGGGATAAGGTGGCAGAAAACAGCGACGTAGCGGATCACCAGACCAGCTACGGACACAGATTTAATTAAGCAGAAAGGAGAGAGCCATGAAAGCAACGAAATGGCAAAGGGCAGTATCACTGCTCCTTTGCCTGCTCATGGCGATGAGCTTCCTTACGGTTACCGCACCCAAAGCGTATGCGGCAGACGATGCCACAGCGGCAGAAGTAACGTGGGCACAATTAACGAGTTTCAAGTTGGCAGATGAGTCCTATGTCTACAACGACTACACGGCGAAAAACCGCAATACTGCGTGGGAGATCAAGAGTATATACATTGATAATTACTCTGAACTCGTCACAAGAACAGACCGTGGTGATCGTCCCTATGCGGGAGAGATTCAGATCACAGTTAAGCCTCCTGTCACTGTAGAAGATGGCACGGTAACAAGCACGGCTGCCACAACGATACCCACTGAAATATGGGTGGCAAAAACTGATTTTTCCGGAGTTGTAACGAAGGAAGGAACTATCGCTGCAAACAATCTGAAAATGGTTCAGGATGTTGCGGGGACTTATAAGAGTAGCGCTTATAAGACGGAAGTTGCGATTAACTACGGTGATAGTAAGATTGTTTACTACAGCCTACTTATGACAGTTGACGCGGGAAGCGGCGATACGAACACCGCGCCTGCTCTCAAGGCCGGTGTGGATAGTAGTGCGACCGCTACGACCACGGTGGATACGGCCTGGACGCTGAATCTGGCTGACATCTTCGAGGATGCGGACAACGACCCCCTGAGCTACAAGGTGAGTGTGAACGGTGCCGCTCCTGTTGACGCGGATGCCAATTACAGCTACACGCCCACCAAAGCCGGTGAGACGACCACGCTGGTGTTCACTGCCAGCGATGGCAAGGCTGACAGTCCGACGTACACTGTGACACTGACTGCCACAGCGACGGTAGAAGCAACGTGGGCACAATTAACGAGTTTCAAGTTGGCAGATGAGCCCTATGTCTACAACGACTACACGGCGAAAAACCGCAATACTGCGTGGGAGATCAAGAGTATATACATTGATAATTACTCTGAACTCGTCACAAGAACAGACCGTGGTGATCGTCCCTATGCGGGAGAGATTCAGATCACAGTTAAGCCTCCTGTCACTGTAGAAGATGGCACGGTAACAAGCACGGCTGCCACAACGATACCCACTGAAATATGGGTGGCAAAAACTGATTTTTCCGGAGTTGTAACGAAGGAAGGAACTATCGCTGCAAACAATCTGAAAATGGTTCAGGATGTTGCGGGGACTTATAAGAGTAGCGCTTATAAGACGGAAGTTGCGATTAACTACGGTGATAGTAAGATTGTTTACTACAGCCTACTTATGACAGTTGACGCGGGAAGCGGCGATACGAACACCGCGCCTGCTCTCAAGGCCGGTGTGGATAGTAGTGCGACCGCTACGACCACGGTGGATACGGCCTGGACGCTGAATCTGGCTGACATCTTCGAGGATGCGGACAACGACCCCCTGACCTACAAGGTGAGTGTGAACGGCGCCGCTCCTGTTGACGCGGATGCCAATTACAGCTACAAGCCCACCAAAGCCGGTGAGACGACCACGCTGGTGTTCACCGCCAACGACGGCAAGGCCGACAGTCCGACGTATACTGTGACCCTGACTGCCACAGCGGTGAGCGAAGTAACCTATGCAATTACCGCTACAGTCGAAGGATCGTATATAATCAGTGTCGGGAACAAGACTTCACCGATGGGAAAAACTGAGATCACAGTAAACGGTACGTCTGCCAGCGAAGCAAAAGAAGGCGATCCCGTTGTGGTCAAGGCCATTCCTCAAAAGTACAGATTCGCTAATATTGATGACTTATTCGATGCCAAGTTCGACCATTGGGAAGTGGTGGCAGGGCCGACAGGTTTATTGTCCGACCCTGAATTGAAGAAAGCGGATCTAGAGTTCAACATGCCGGCAGAGACTGTCTCACTTAAAGCTGTGTTTGTGGCAGTCGGATCACAAGTCACTTTGACCGCAAACAATTTTGATGCGGGTGATGTGGCATTAAAGATTGGAGACTGGCAAACGGTTGCATCGACATACGATTCCACCTCTGGACAGCACAAGTACAACTCCGTTACTCGGACAGTGATTGCTGGTGCGAAAGTCTCTGCGTATATTGATACGGCCCCTACAGCTAATGCTGGCTTTAAACTGGACAGTTGGGAGATCAAAAACGTAACAAAGAATGAGATAGTAGTTCCTGAATATGTAGCATCGAATCATCCTGCAGACGGAAGTTCCTACATGATACCTTATTTTACCGTTGACGGAACCTCAGACTATGAGATCAAAGCCATCTTTAAAGCGAAGGACCATGGTAATGTGAATGTCACGGTAAATGATGAGAGCATGGGTACTGCCACTGCTCAGATCGGTGCAGGAGAGGCGGCTACAAGTATTAACGACGTAGTTGAAGGAACGGAAGTCAAGCTGCAGGCGCAGCCCAATCTCGGATATGTCTTCCAGGGTTGGAGTGCGACTTATGGTTCCGATAACACTCAGGTTGTTATTGCGAATAGCACTGCAGCTCAGACAACCTTCGTTATGCCGGCAACCAATCGTCAGCCCGTCAATGTGGTTGCCACCTTCGCGGAAGACCCCAACTATTTGAGCGAGGAATGTGTTCTGGAATCGGTGCTACTGTTGAATCATAGCGGTAATACCTTTGAAGGCGATCAGGATGGCACGGCATTTACAGTTACCCTGCCGGCTGATGCGGACGCATCCAATCTGGCCAATATGGTTCTTAAGCTGACGTATTCCAAGAATGCCAAGGTCTTTAGAGATGGAGATACAGCGGCGTGGAATGCGAACGGACAAGCCTGCAATATGACGTTGGGCACAGTCACAAAGTTCGTCGTGCGTTCGCAGAAGGATCTTACGGAAGGCAACGAAGGTCCTACCCGGGAGTACACCATTACCATTCAGAAAGCTGCGTCGCCCGGTACACCCACCCTGTCCAACGGCTCCGCTACCCGCACCAGCAAGACCGGTGCAACCGTGAAGTTCACCTCCAGCGAGGCAGGCAACTACTTCTACAAGGTGGTGGATCACGGCGCGACAGCTCCCACTGCGGATGAAATCATGAAATCCACCACTAAGGGTACGGCCAGCACGGGTGAGATAACCTTCATCCTCAGCAATCTGACTGAGGATGCACGCGACATCTACATCGTGGTCGTAAGCGCAGCCGGTGGTGAGAGCGCACCCCTGAAGGTGGAGATCCCCGCCTATGGCAGTGGCACTGATACGCCTGATACCGGCGCGTATAAGATTTTGATAAGGGCACCCAAGGGTGGTACGATCACCACTAACCGCACCAAGGCGGATGCGGGTGAGGAGATCATCGTTACCGTAACGCCCGACAACGGCTATCAGATGGTGTCTGGTTCTCTGTCCTATACGCTGGAAACAGCGGGCGGCGAAACCAAAACCATCAGTAACGGACGCTTTACCATGCCTGCGGGCGATGTGTCTATCACCTGCAAGTGGGAGACTGCCACAACGACCGCCAAGGGCATCACCAGCTTCTCCATCAATGGCGTGGCCGGTGCGGTGAACAACAGCACCAATACCATTACCATCACCATGCCCCGCGGCACAGATGTGACGAAGCTGACCCCAGTTATCGCCACAAACGGTGTCAAGTCCCTAACGCCCGGTAACGGCGAGACGGTGAACTTCACCAATGCCGTGACCTACACCGTCGCCATGGAGGATGGCAGCAGCAAGACCTATACTGTCACGGTCTACGTGGACAAGGGGACGCTGGCCGATCAGTTTTGGGATAAGCTGACTGATTTCGCCACCCAAGTTCCCTGGTGGCAGTATGCCGAAAAGCAGCAGAGCACCAGCAAGTATCCCAAGTATTGGTAAGTAGATGGCTCCCGACCCCACAGACACCCTGAAATACCAATCGCAAAACGAACAAAAGAGCAGCCATTCCTAGGAATGGCTGCTCTTTCTCTGTAATGACTCAGGCACGGGCGTGATGGGCGTTGGCCTCCCCGTGTGCCTGAACCCCGCCTACCCCCACGGCATGACACTATGGGGCTCTGAAGGGGCTGAGTGCGACTGCGAAAGCAATTGCTATACGCCGCGCGACTCACGAAACGTAAATACGCATTTGATGTGTCAGAGCAGGGATGCCAGTTAAGCATTGAGCCAGTTGTCGAGAATAGGCCGCATCGGTTGAATAAATGAAGGAAGACCACTTGCCGAAAACAGCAGGTAGCCTTCCCTTAGATAGAGAGTGATTTCCTTGGAATTTGTCCTTCCGAACGTATTGACAATATACTCGATTATGCTACGCTGGGATTAGGGGGCAGGTGCGGGGGTACGAAGTTACATTTCCCCGCCTGAGCGTGACTGTCTAGGCCGCTGGGGTCACTGCGGAGTTGCGGAAGGCACGGTGCTCGTGCCACTTCCTTGCTCAGACCGCTTTTTGAGCCCCAAATCTCCATCTGAATACTCATTAATGATGGTAGAAATTTCATCGTCAACCCGAAGAACAGTCAAAGAAGCATAGCGCAGATTATTTCTCCAATCCTTTCTGCGAAAGGTTTGCTTTACATCCTCAAAGGCGTTTTCGCTATTAAGAATGATAATCATATGAACCGTCGAAATATTCTCGTTGGATAGCAAGTTGAAGACAACATCTGAGGCAAGTGTGTCACGGCCTTTGAAGTAATAGAAGAACCATGCTTCTTCATTTGTGCTATTAATCAGAAAATAGCGCATATTCTCATAGCTTTTTTCTGAATCTTCCGTATCTTCCAAGTGCTTTGGTGGATAAGGAATAAGGCCAGCCGTTTCAAATGTTCCTTCTATAAAGCGAGTCAGACGCTCACCATAGTAGATTTGTTGCCAAGACCAAATTAACTCAATTAGTTCTCGTGCGTTTCTTATATACCTTGCTAAATCAATATCCAACCCCAGTCTATATGCTACCCGATTCCATTCTGCTTTTGATTTTACATTATCTGTCCTTAGAAATCGAGAAAACAGGCTTGGGGCGAGTTCATATTTGGTTGCAATATCCACCTGCGAAACTCTTGGATTTTGCTGTAGGAACAAGTTGATTACATCTTTTACCAGTTGAGGATCTTTGGGGAAATTATCTCTACTTCCTGTAATTTCCATCGTTCGCATATAGTAGTCTTCAAATTTTTCCAATTCTTTTGGCATCTTTGCATCTTCACCCATATACAAACCTCCCAATTTGTTTGATTAATAGTACCACAAAAACGAAAAAAAGTCAACGTAAGATAAGCGAAATGGCGTTTGGCAGAAATGATTGTATTAACATTTTGAGTGTTATGATTTATTTTTTTACATCTATATATTGACTTTTATCGCCACCTGTGTTATTTTAGAGGAGAAGACAGATAGTCTTCAAGTTATTTCTCTGAAATAACGACAAAATACGGGCCGGCTCGCCCGGAATCAACGCCTGCGGAGATACATCTATCTACGAAACAGGAAGTGGCTGATAGCCATCAGAGCCTTAAGCAAGAGTACGGGAAGGCCGTCTCGGAATTTACGCCTGTGGAAATGCTATCATTGACGAAGCAGGAAGGCTGAACGAAAAGCCTCGGCCAATAAAAAAGCACCTCCCGCTTGCCGGCGGGAGGTGCAGGATACAAGACAGCGAGAAGCCATCAAGTACCAGTGCAAGGTTATTTTATCATGGCGTCTCGGAAAAATCAATTAGAAAAGGAGACGCCATGAATCCCATTTTACTCGATCGCCGGGACTCGGCGAAATACTTAGGGATCTCAGTTTCAAATCTTGACCGCCTTCGCGCAGCGGGGGAACTTCCTGCTGTCCAATACCGGCGCAAGGGAAACGTCCGCTATCGCGAAGAGGATTTGAGGAAATTTATCGAACAGCGGCTTGATGGCGTGGCTCGCGGCAGAGCGGATTTTTGCCCCAGCTTTCGCGGTGGTAATGGAAAGAGGGGGGCGTAATTGATGCCCCGGAGAAAAGAAAAGACAGTAGTTCGAAATGGAATCGAGTACTATTATAAAAGCATTCGCGATGAACGCGGAAAGTATATCACTGTCTATGGTAGAACAATTGCAGAGCGCGACGAGAAGGTAAAAAAGCGGGAGGCCGAGATTCGTCTTCGCCGCAAAATTAAGGAATTCCCAACTTTCAGCGAACGCGCAACGGAGTGGCTGTCGGATAAGTCCGCTGACCTAAAGCGGAACACCTATAACAATTATGAACAGATCATCCGCACACACTTCATCCCTGTGCTTGGTGACAAGCGATTGATCGACATCACCGGCGAAGATATAAAGAAGGCTATGGCTGTAGCAGAGGCGCAGTCCGCGTCCGTTTATCGCAAGGCTTCTATGCTAATCAAACAGATTTTTGCCGATGCCCTCACCTGTGATTTGATCCAGGTTGACCCAACGACAAAGTATACCTTTAAACGCGTGAGGCGCGAAAAAGAGGATACAGGGGAGGAATACTTGACGGATGCGCAGGTTGCCACGCTACTTGCCGCGATCAAAGGAATTTATCCTCTGGAAACGTTTGTCAAATTGGGGCTTTATGCAGGACTGCGGCGCGAGGAGTCTCTGGCACTCCAATGGGACTGCGTTGATCTCAATGCGGACACTCCGCAGATCGAGGTTACGCGTACATGTATCTTTTGCCACAATCGTCCGGAGATTTCCAATGTGACCAAGACCGCAGCTGGCCACCGTAATATACCTATTCCAGTGCCCCTTTTCAATCATTTGAAAGGAATCAAAAAGAGCGTTGCCTCTGATTTCGTCATTTGTAATAGCAGTGGACTTCCCTTAAGTGAGACTCAGTTCCGGAATATGTGGCGAAAGATAAAGCGACGCAGCGTTGGACCGGACGAATATATCCGCTATAAACAGCATGGAAAGAAGTCTCATTCCGTCAATCGGGAAGCAGGCCGGACTGCTGCCCACAATCCCAATGTACGCTATATCATTGACTTCCCGGTTAAAACACACATGCTTCGAAAGACCTATATCACAAACCTGATTTATAGTGGGGTCGATGTTCGCACGGTAATGGATTATGCCGGGCACAAGAATCCCGATGTTACCCTCAAAATCTACGCACAGGCCAAGAGCGCAGAAAAACGGACAGAGTCTGCAAAGCAGATCAATGAGGTTTTCCCGTCCGATCCTACCACATAACTATCCCCCGCAGGCACCATACGCACACCTTAAAAGACAAAATCGACGACAAATTTCATTCGTCAAACCCGCAAGTCGTTGCAAATACAAGGGTTTCTGCCAAGTGAGCGTAAGAAGTACGGTCTGAAGGCCGCCCGTCGCGCACCTCAGTTCTCCAAGCGATAATCGGACGCAAATTCACAGCTCAAAAGCTCAAAAACCCCGGAAAATCCGCATTTTCCGGGGTTTTCTTATGCTCATTTTTTCATAAAATATGACTGATTTTCTCCATTCTTTCCTTTGACCATCGACCGTTTTGCAAAGCTTATTATACCACGCAAGCATAAGGCCTATGTTAAGCAAGAGGTCTTTGGGGCGATTGGAACAGCGAAAGACTGGCTTTTACTACCCGGTTGACAAAACGGACCATTTCCTCTTTGCTGTACTTGTCATAGCCCTCCACGACGACATGCATCAAACCGTTTGACAGATGGGTATACATCATTTCCAGCTCTGTCTCACTGGCTCCGGGCAGTTCTTTCCGCCAGTAAGCAATGCTGTCCGCCTTGGCCAGGGCAATCATCCGCATAAGGACGGTTGCGTTTGTATTCCCCAGAATTAGAATTCGACACGCCGCCTGATTCTGATCGACCATATCGTAGATGGCTTCGATCAGAGCCGTCACATCAAACGAATTGACATAGCGAAGGGATTTCTCAAATGTATCGATGAGTTCATTCTCAATGCTCTCCATCAGGGCAAAGCAATCGCTGTAATGGGCATAGAAGGTGGCACGGTTAAGCTGCGCCAGCGCGCAAACCTCCTTCACCGTAATTCTGTTTACAGGTTTTTCCTTCAGCAGCTTCAGAAAAGACTGCTTGAGCACCATTTGCGTATAGCGTTTCCTTGCATCCATCTTCTCCATATAGAGCTCCTCCAAAAAAAGTTTACAAAGAAAAGCAACGCTTTGACAGAAAGTGTTGCTTTTCTTTCGGTCGTATGGCAAGTGCTGATTGTTTCTGCCGTTCCCCTCAAGTATACTGTACTTGTGAAAGATAATCAACACTTGTATGCTTATTTGAGGAGGCTTTTTTAATGTATGATAAATATCTTGTTACAGGCGCTACCGGCTTCCTTGGCAGAGCTGTTGTAGAAGCGCTGGTACGCCGCGGCGCACGAGTGCATGCGCTTGTGCTGCATGATGACCCCTATATCAATTTGCTCCCCAAAGAAGTCCACACCGTCATCGGTGATGTGTGTGTGAAAAACTCACTGACAGACTTTTTCGCGGATGCGGACAGCCGTACCTGTGTGATTCACTGCGCCGGTATCGTCTCTGTCGCGTCCAGACCCGGTTCGAAGCTCTATCAGGTCAATGTAGGTGGGACATGGAGCGTTCTCCGGCAATGTATGGAGCGTAATGTGGGCAAAATGGTCTATGTCAGTTCCGTCCATGCCATACCGGAAAAGCCAAAGGGCTGCATCATTACGGAGGATTGCGAATTCTCCCCGGGGCTTGTGGACGGAGATTACGCCAAGAGCAAGGCAACCGCAACAGAGCTTGTCTTCAATGCGGCAGAGCGCGGGCTGAATGCCAGCATTGTCTTCCCCTCCGGTATCATCGGGCCGGGCGATATACAGGGAGGGAGCTTCACCTCAATGGCGAAATCGTTTCTTTCCAGAAAGCTGCCCTTTGCCGTTTGCGGCGGATATGACTTCGTGGATGTGCGGGATGTGGCAAAAGGCATTCTCGCCTGTTCCGAAAACGGAGAGCCCGGCAAAGGATACATTTTGTCCGGCCACTATGTCACCATTCGCAAGATGCTTCAGCTCGTGGGAATGACTGCGAAGCTGAAGTATCGCCCCATCTGCCTGCCACTGGGGCTTGCAAAGCTGGCGGCTCCATACTATGAACGTCGAAGCACGAAGGAGCGAAAGCCGCTGTTTTTCACCCCTTATTCCGTTGCTGTTCTTGCCTCAAACGGGCAATTCAGTCATGCTGCAGCATCGGAATGCTTTGCGTATCATCCGCGCCCGCTGGAGGAGACCTTGCGGGACATGACAGCCTGGCTTTTGGGGCAGAGGAAAAAGGACGAGGTGTGACCTCACCTCAACAAAAAGCACCTTGAGCAGGCTGCGTATGTTACTGATATACTCCGCAATCTCAGCTGCCATCAACAGACTGTCCTCCGCCCTTTGCGGTTATCTGGAAGCCATGTTTGAATAAGATATGCGGCGCTGTAATTGCAGCACATCCGGTTTTAGACAATCGGGTGTGCTGCTTTTCTCATACCGGACAGCATTTTTCTTCTGTGCCTTAACCGAATATCCACCCCCTGAGAGCTGCTTTTTGGCGGCTCTCAAATTTTTTTGAAAAATTTTGCGTTTTGGGTGAGAGTTTTTTCGATTTTTTGTACCTATATAAGTGAAAGGGTTTTTATCACAGTTCCAGACAAACCGGAAAGGGGGTTCAAACGATATGTACGATACCGCAAGACGGGTCACGCTCGTCAAGCAGCGGGTGCGGGAAAACACCCGCCGGAGGCAGCGGCGCGGCATCTATGGACTGAGCGCCGCGTGTATGCTGCTGTTCGCGGTCTTGACGCAGACGGCAGGCACGGTCGTCGCTCCGGGTCAACCTGAGGCATGGGGCGTGTTCGGCGCAATGCTGCTGCGGGAGGACGCGGGGGGCTATGTGCTGGTGTCCGTCGTCTCCTTTGCAGCGGCGGTGGTCATCACCGCGCTGTGCTTCCGGCTCAGAAACAGAGAAACTCAGAGTAAAGGCGGGACGGGCAAGCCCGCCCGACACGAAAAGGAGGAGAAAAGCCAATGAAGAAACGAATCCTCAGCATCCTGCTGCTGTGCTGCATGGTGCTGACGCTGCTGCCGACAACGGCTTTTGCTGCGGGTGAGCTTCGCCGTGATAAACAATTCTGAACGGAGGAAAGAAGATGAAAACAGGGAAAAAACTACTCACAGGATCACTTTTGGCGCTTTGCGCCGCTCTATTGGTGCTTTGCATCGTGCTTGCCGCAGGATGGAGCAAGGCGGCAAAAACCGACACTGCACTGCCGGAGGTGCGGAACAACGGCACGGCGATCCAGTGGAAATACAGCGATGAAGCCGATTGGCATGACCTTGTGGCGCTTACCGAGCTGCGGGGTGCTGCCGGAGAAGCCGGTAAGGACGGAGCCAACGGTAAAGACGGAATTAACGCCAAAAGCATAGAGGTGCAGCGAGCCGCAACCCACATACAGTGGCGTTACGCGGGTGACGAGTGGCAGAACCTTGTGGCGATAGTCGACATCACAGGCCCCGCCGGACAGAGCGGTAAGGGCGGAGCAAACGGAAAAACACCGGAAATCCGCGTGAACGAAAACACCCTGCAGTGGCGCTACACCGGCGATGAAATATGGCTGAACCTGTACGACCTTTCGGTTCTGAAAGGTCTTGACGGCAAGGACGGAACCGACGGTGCCACCGGTAAGGACGGTAAAACACCTTTTATCGGCGAGAACGGCAACTGGTGGATCGGAGAAACCGACACCGGGGTGAAAGCCGCAGGTGTTGACGGTGAAAAAGGCGACAAGGGTGACCCCGGCGAAAAAGGTGACAAAGGCGACAAAGGAGACAAGGGAGACAAGGGACAGAACGGCAGCTGCGCCGGCTGGTTCTATGGTACGCTTTGGACAAAAGGCGATCTTTACAAAGAGGACGGCGCCGAACGGCCCGTTGGGATAAAAGTTTATAAAGAAGCCGAAAGCGGCGGATTTGTTTCTACATACATGGATGAGATATATCTGAAAAAAGGTCACACATACAGCGTAACCATAAGCGCATCTATGGAACTGCAATCTCACGAAGACAGAAGTGGTAATTATTCTGTTCAAATGACGGACAATTATGATGACGGCTTTTGCAGAGAAGCTACGCGCATAAAGAGAGACGGCGTAAAGCTGCCTTATTCAAGGGATCAGCACCATTTCAGTTTCAGCCGGATATATATAGCATCGGACGAAGATATTCCCCTGCGATTCAAAATTGAACAGTCGAGCTACAAAACTACGCTTCTCGGCTTCAACGGCACCATTACAATAACCGCTCTTGATTAAGTTTACATAACGGAGGTAGCAAGAAATGAAAAAACGAATACTCAGCATCCTGCTGCTGTGCTGCATGGTGATTCCGCTGCTGCCGACAACGCCCTTTGCTGCGGGTGAGCTTCGCCGTGATAAACAATTCTGAACGGAGGAAAGAAGGTGAAAACAGGGGGAAAACTACGTACAGGATCACTTTTGGCGCTTTGCGCCGCTCTTGAGGGGCGCGGGCAAATAGCCCCGCGCCCCATTCGCTGTCTTCCCAGAAAAAGACGGCTGTTCCTCAAAAGAACAGCCGTCCCGTTTTTTTCTGCTGATATGTATCTGAAATCAGACCACAAACAGGTACAGGAGATATCTACAAGTCTGTTTGTCAGCCCATATCGGCGGATAGAGCCTTGCTGATTTGGGCTTGCAGTGCCTCCGCCTGCTTCTTTTCCGTAACAGCGCCCACGATGGGGTCGCCCACGATGTTGCCGTTCCTGTCAACCACATAGGTGGTGGGATAGGCAAAGATATTGGTGGTGAACTTGCCGGCCTCTCCATCGGAAGCGAAATACACGTTCTGATAGGTCGCGCCCTTCTTGGCAAGCACATCCTTGGCCTCGGAAATGGCCGTCTCGTTGCCGTCCAGCGTGAAGGTGTTGACACCGATGAGAGCGCCGCCCTTCTCCGCAAGCTCCTTGTTCAGCGCGTCCAGCTCGGCAAGCTCTCCCACGCAGGGGTTACAGGTGGTAAACCAAAAATTCACAACGGTGACGGCGTTTTTGGCGAACAGCTCGCTGCTCTTCACCGTGTTACCGTCCAGATCCTTGCCCTCAAAGGCGGGAAACTTCTGCATACTGCCATCGTCAGGCGGCGTGGTCATATCGCTGCCCGCCGGGACGCTCGTATTGTCATCACTATCAGGCGTCTCTGACAGCCAGGGATACTTCGTCTCCAGCTCCGCCCGCTGGTTCTCAATATCCTTGATCTTGGTGGCCTCGCCGGTGAGCAGCGTCAGCTCCTCCTCGGTGAACTGATCCTTGGCATTCTCGATGGTCTTGAGCAGAAAATCGCCGTAGTTGCCGCCGTCCTCTATCATGGCCATGCCCTTATCGGCTGCCATAAAGACCTTTTCCCAAAGAGCTGTGTTTTCCGACAGGATGGCATTTTCCTGCGCCTTCAGCTGCTCGTACAGCGCTTTTGCCTCCTCGCCGCCATCATTGCCGTCTGTGTCCTCTGCGGGCTTTGTGCCACAGGCGACCATACCGGCGGCCAGCACCAGCGCCAGCATTAGTGTGATGATTTTCTTTACGTTCATTTTGTTTCCTCCGTTTTTAATGTATTTGCAGGTTCTACAGGTTCTTTTTTGCCGTCTCCAAAGCCGTAGCGGAAGCTGACGGCGTTGGTGGGACAGGCGCGGATGCACATCCCACAGCGGATGCACTCGGTGTGGTTGGGCGTTTTTGTCACGTCCACATCCATTTTGCAGGCCTTGGCGCATTTTCCGCAGGAGACGCATTTGTTCCTATCCACCTTCATCTGGAACAGGGACACCCTGTTAAACAGCGCGTAAAACGCACCCAGCGGGCACAGCCACTTGCAGAAGGGCCGGTAAAATACGATACTCAGCACGATCACTGCCAGCAGGATGCTGAATTTCCAGGTAAACAGGCTGCCCAGCGCCGCCCGGATGCCGGAATTGGCAAGGGACAGTGGGATGGCCCCCTCCAGCACGCCCTGGGGGCAGAGATACTTACAGAAGAAGGGGTCACCCATGCCTACGTCGTTGACGAGAAACGCCGGCAGCAGGAAGACCATCACCAGCAGCACGGCGTACTTGAGGTACGTCAGGGGCTTGAGCTTTTTTGTTGAGAGCTTCTTCGTGGGGATCTTATGCAGCAGCTCCTGAAACCAGCCGAAGGGACACAGGAAGCCGCAGATGAAACGCCCCAGCAGCACGCCCAGCAGAATGAGAAAGCCTGTGATATAATAGGAGAAGCTGAACTTGGAGGACCCCACCACCGCCTGAAACGCCCCGATGGGACAGGCGCCGGAGGCTGCCGGGCAGGAGTAGCAGTTCAGCCCCGGCACGCAGACGGTCTTGCCCGCGCCCTGATACAAGCCGCCCTTGAGAAAGTTCGGCAGGTGCAGGTTGGTCAATAAGGCCGCCCCCGCCTGTATCCAGCCCCGAAAACGGGCCAAAAGATGGGACACGCCCGAAGTATTCTTCTTATCCAATGCCCACACACTCCAGACATAATTTGATCGCTTTGCTCAGCACCGTGGCGGCCTCGCCCCGCCAGACGCCGAAGCACAGCATGGCGGCTCCCGCCAGCAGCAGCGTGACCTGCGCTGCTGCCTTCTTCCTGTGACTCATTTTGATCACCCTTTCCTGTTTCTGTGGCCTATCATAGCGCAGGCGGGTTAAAATCTTTGTTAAGAACAGAAATTTAACACAAATCTTATCCGGCTCTGCTATAATAGGAGACAACCTGTTCATTAAGGAGGCGACTATGCACCTTTTGATTGTAGAGGACGAGCGCGCCCTGTGCGACACCGTCGCCCGCAGCCTGCGGCGGTCGGCCTACAGCGTGGATTGCTGCTACGACGGCGAGAAGGCGCTGGAGCTGCTGGAAACGGAGCGGTACGATCTGGTGCTGCTGGATCTGAACCTGCCGAAAAAGGACGGAATGACGGTGCTGCGCACTCTGCGGCAGACCGACAGAGAGACACCTGTGCTGATCCTCTCGGCTCGCGGCGAGGTGGAGGATAAGGTGACGGGTCTGGATGCCGGCGCCAATGACTATCTGGCAAAGCCCTTCCATCTGGCGGAGCTGGAGGCGCGCATCCGCAGCCTGACCCTGAGGCAGTTTACCCAGCAGGATGTGGTGCTGCGCTGCGGGCAGCTCACCTTTGATGCCCGTGCGCGGGCAGTTTCCGCCAACGGGCAGCCCCTGACGCTGACCCGCAAGGAGACGGGGATCCTGGAATACCTGATGGCGCATCAGGGGCGGCCTGTGAGTCAGGAGGAGCTGATGGATCACGTCTGGGACAACAGCGTGGACAGCTTCAGCAACTCCATTCGCGTCCACATCTCCGCCCTGCGGAAGAAGCTGCGCACCGCGTTGGGCTACGACCCTGTCCGCAACCGCATCGGCGAGGGCTATCTGATGGGAGGGGACGAAGAATGAAGCGGCTTTCCCTGCAGTGGCGCATCACACTGATGTCCGTCCTGCTCATCGGCATCACCTGCGTGGCCATGAATCTGCTGCTCTGTTCCTCCGGTGTGTACTATATGGACACCATTGCAGACAGCTTACAGGGCGGCGGCACGGTGATCCTGAATGAGGGCGGCGCGGCAAGCTTTGACCCGCAGCTCGTTGCGCCCAGCGAGGAGCTGACCATCGTTGTCGATGGGGCGCAGGGACGCTTCCGCACCACCAACTGGTATATCACGGCTATAGTGACACTGCTCAGCGGAATTTTGGCCTATTTCGTCAGCGGGCGAGCCCTCAAGCCCCTGCACAGCTTCGCCTCTCAGGTAGAGAAGGTGCAGCTGAACAATCTAGCGGATGTGAGGATCGATGAGGACGTGCTGCCGGAATTCCGGCAGCTCAGCCACTCCTTCAACCAGATGCTGGAGCGGTTGAACAACGCCTTTACCGCCCAGCGGCAGTTTACCGGCAATGCCGCCCACGAGCTGCGCACGCCGCTTGCGCTGATGCAGGCACAGCTGGAGCTGTTTTCCGCAGAGCACACCGATGTGCTGCCGGAGACAGCGGAGTTTCTCCTGCTTTTGCGGGAGCAGACGGAGAGGCTGACGCAGATGACCAAAACGCTGCTGGAAATGAGCAATTTGCAGCAGGTGGCGCGGAACGAGCAGATTCAGCTTATCCCAATGATTGAGGAGATCTTCACAGACCTCGCCCCGCTGGCAGAAAAGCGCGGTGTCACGCTAAAAGCGGAGGGCGACGGCGTTATGACCGGCAGCGACGCGCTGATCTACCGGCTGCTCTTCAACCTGACGGAGAACGCTGTCAAATACAACCGACCCGGCGGCTCGGTGTGGGTCTACGTCACACAGGAGACGGAAAAACTCCTGATCCGCGTTTCCGACACCGGCCGCGGCATTCCGGAGGAATTTCAGCGGAGCATCTTCCAGCCCTTCTTCCGGGTGGACAAGTCCCGCAGCCGCGAGTACGGCGGCGCGGGGCTGGGACTTTCGCTGGTGTGGGAGATCGCCGATCTCCACGGCGGCTCCGTTTGGGTGGAGGAAAGTTCGGACAAGGGCACGACCATCGCGGTGGAGCTGCCGGTACAGTGAAGCTGTATCTCACATAAAGCAATAAGCCGCGCAGCGGGAGCACCCTTCGGGCGCTCCCGCCTTATCTTAGCATTTTGAATGACTTTGTATTTTCCCAAAGGCTCCCGTTTCGGCGGGGGCCCTTGTCTTTTCACCTTTCGTTTCCCGCTGCGTAGGATAGACTGTACGGAGTCGCCCGGCTCCGCATACTACGGATACGGAAAAGGGAGTGTCTATGCAATCATCTGTCCTTCAGGGGATATTGCTCCCCTTCTGGGGCACGTCGCTGGGTGCGGCGTGCGTATTCTGCCTGCGGAGAGCGCCCTCCGCCGTTCTGCGCCGCGTGCTGGAGGGATTCGCCGCCGGTGTGATGACCGCCGCCTCGGTGTGGAGCCTGCTGCTGCCCGCTATCGACTGGGCGGACATGGGCCGCTGGTCCTTCCTTCCGGCGGCGGGCGGTTTCTGGCTGGGGGTGCTGTTCCTGCGGCTGCTGGAGCGACTGCTGCCGGAGGCTGTTACCGACCGTTCCACCACCATGACCCTTCTGGCGGTGACGCTGCACAACATCCCGGAGGGGATGGCGGTGGGCGCGGCCTATGCCGGATGTGTGGCGGCAGGAGCCGCCGCGCCCGCTGCGGCGTTTACGCTGGCGCTGGCCATCGCCATCCAGAATGTGCCGGAGGGCGCCATTGTGGCCCTGCCCCTGCGTACCGCCGGTGCGGGGAAGGGGAGAGCCTTTTTGGGCGGCGTGCTCTCCGGCGTGGTGGAGCCCCTGGCCGCCGGTGTTACGGTGCTGGCGGCGGCGCTCATCGTTCCGGCGCTGCCCTGGCTGCTGGGCTTTGCCGCCGGGGCTATGCTCTATGTGGTGGCCGCCGAGCTGCTGCCCACGCGCGGCGATTCCGGCCCGGGGGCGCTGGCCTTTGCCGCGGGCTTTACCGTAATGATGATCCTGGACGTGGCATTGGGGTAGGGAGGAGGGTTGACAACGGCCAATTCCTGTAATATAATGTCGCTGACAAGTAAATAAACAGTCTGTTGATCCAATGTCGCCGGCGGCCGTACAGCCCACCACGGGCCAGGCGTCGGCATAGAAGGAAAGGGGTAGCCAAACCCCGCACGACCGGTACTGTGAGCGCAAGGATGCACCGAAGCGGCGAGAGCCGCCGGGACGAAAGTCCGCCATTGTGGGTAAGCCCATGAGAAGGTAGGCTGTAAACGAGGAGGGATGTCTGCCCCCCGCGGCGCGAGCCAGGAGAATTGCATTGTGTAGGACAAAGTTGCAGCGGGCGCGCTCTCCGTGTGCGGGAATCTTGTACCACCATGTAGATGTACCACGCTGACCTCCTGAACGGGAGGTCGGTGTTTTTTGCACCGCCTTTTCTACGGTCTGCCCTGTGGGGCGGGCGGCGGGGGCGGCGACGTCTTTCCGTGGTGCAGGGGTCGTATCTATTGCGTTCGCTGTCCGGCTTTGCGCCGGGCAGCGTTTCATTTTTGCGGGACAGAGTGCACTCTGTCCCGTTTTTCATGCCCTGCATGAAAAACATTTCCCTTGCCAGGCTGACACGCTGCCATACACAGCGAAGCGGTGCGGAAAACTCGACTGTCAAGCTGAGGCGCCGTGCGCTTTCCTTCTGACCGTGAAACTGTGCAGACGAGTCCCCTTTGTCAAGCTGAGGCGGCCATTGGCCGCGTGCTTTTCCATAAGTGGGGCGGGGATGTTGCCGCATCCCCGCCCACCCCCTCACGTCGACAAAAAATTTACATAAAGGAGAAAGAGACATAAAGAAGAGAGTCATATAAAGAAAAACCACCGATTTTGGCTGTTGGCGCTGGCGCTGTCCCTGCTGCTGACCTGCGCCGCCTGCGGAAAAAAGACCGTATCGTACGCCCCCGGCAACATTCCCACGGCAAAGCAGGAGCAGACCGCGGACACCAGGAAGGACGACACAGCTGAAACGGGCACCACCAAGGCTGACGGCAAGCAGGACGCGGCAAAGACTGAGGATAAGACCGCGGACGATAAGAAGCCTGACAAGCAGAAGTCGGCTGATGATGCCAAAAAGGCCGAGGAGGACGCCAAAAAGCAGGAGGAAGCCAAGCGCCTGGAGGAGCAGAAGCGGCTGGAAGAAGAGAAGAAACAGCAGGAACAGGAGCAGCCTTCTGCGCCGGACCCGGACCCTGCGCCTGCACCTGACCCTGCGCCGGCGGCATCCGTATCGCTGTACATCTCCTGCGCCACGGTGCTCAATAATATGGACAAGTGCTCCGACGGCGTGAAGGATATCATTCCCGCCGACGGCGTGATCCTGTCCGCCACGGTGACCATCACCGAGGGGGAGTCTGTCATGTCCGTACTGAAGCGGGCCTGCGGTGACGCGGGTATCCCGGTGAGCTCCAGCGGCAACTATGTCAGGGGCATCAACGGCCTGTTCGAAAAGAACGTAGGCAGGAGCTCCGGCTGGATGTACTGCGTGGGGGGAACCTTCCCCAGCTATGGCGCGGACAGCTATACGCTCTCTGGCGGCGAGAGTATTCAGTGGCTCTACACCTGTAATATGGGTGCAGACGTGGGCAATACCTACATGGGCTGACAAAAGGGCGGCTTTTGCCGCCCTTTTTCCGCACGCAGGATTGACGTATCCCCTGGCGGCAGGGTATAATCAAAAGGTTAAGACATCATGTATGCAGGAGGTGATCCCATGGACGATACGCTGCGCACTTGCCATCCGGCGGTGAGCTTTGCCTATTTCGCCCTGGTCATCGCCTGCGCGATGCTGCTGATGCACCCGGTGTGCCTGGTTCTGTCGACGCTGGGCGGCGGGTGGTATGTTGCCCGTCTGCTGGGCGGCAAGGGCCTGCGCCGCCACCTGCTGTGGCTGCTGCCTATGGCCCTTCTGGCGGCGGCGGTGAATCCCGCCTTTGTCCACCAGGGCGTCACCATTCTGGCCTACCTGCCCTCCGGCAATCCTTTGACGCTGGAGAGCCTGCTCTACGGTCTGGCCGCCGGCGCCATGCTCAGCGCCGTGGCGCTGTGGTTCGTCTGCGTCACCGATGTCATCACCTCGGACAAGGTGGTGTACCTCTTTGGCCGCGTCATCCCGGCGCTGTCCCTGCTGCTGAGCATGATCCTCCGCTTTGTGCCCCGCTTTGTCCGGCGGCTCCGTGCCGTGGCGCAGGCCCAGCGGCATCTGGGCCGTGATACCCAGACCGGCGCCCCGGTCCGGCGCGTCAGAAGCGCCCTTCGTGTGTTCTCCATCGTTGTCACCTGGAGCCTGGAAAGCGGGCTCATCACCGCCGATAGTATGCGCTGCAGGGGCTATGGCCTGCCGGGGAGGACCTCCTTCTCCCTCTACCGCTTTGACCGGCGTGACGGTGCCGTCGCCCTCTGGCTGGCCTTCTGCGGCCTGTATCTGCTGGGCGGCGGTCTGGCCGGCGGCCTGCGCTTTCAGTATTATCCCATGCTGATCAGCGGCCCCGTCACACCGCTGACGGTCAGCTTTTTCGCCGTTTACGGCCTGCTCTGCTTTACGCCGGTGCTGCTGGACGCCCTGTTCCGGCGCCGCTATCTTGCCCGGAAAGGAGGGACTCCCCATGCCTGAACTGCTGCGTTTGGAGCATTTTGGCTTCACCTATCCCCAGCAGCCCTGCCCCGCGCTGGCGGATGTGTCCCTCACGGTCCGTCAGGGCGAGTTCTGGGTCCTCTGCGGCGCCTCCGGCTGCGGCAAGACCACGCTTCTCCGCCAGCTGAAGCCCGCCCTGCGCCCCCACGGTGCGGCCGAGGGCCGTATCCTCTTCGACGGTCAGCCGCTGGATGACCTGCCGCCCCATCAGCAGGCCGCCGATATCGGCTTCGTCCTCCAGTCTCCGGAGGAGCAGACCGTCACCGACAAGGTCTGGCATGAGCTGGCCTTCGGACTGGAGAGCCTTGGCTGCGACACGCCCTCCATCCGTCGCCGCGTGGCGGAGATGGCCTCCTTCTTCGGCATCCAGGACTGGTTCCATAGGAAAGTGGACGAGCTCTCCGGCGGCCAGAAGCAGCTGCTGGCCCTGGCCTCGGTCATGGTGCTCCAGCCCCGTCTGCTGATTTTGGATGAGCCCACCAGCCAGCTGGACCCCATTGCCGCCGCCGACTTTTTGCAGACTGTGGGCCGCCTGAACCGCGAGCTGGGCATCACCGTTCTGATGACGGAGCACCGTCTCGAGGAGGCCTTGCCCCTGGCCACCCACGCCGCCGTGCTGGACGGCGGCCATCTCCTCTGCGCCGGCGCGCCGGAGGCGGTGTGCCGTTCCCTGCGGGGCTGCGGCCACGATATGTTCCTGGCCATGCCCGCCGCCGTCCGTATCTGGGCCGGGGTGGACAGCGATGCGCCCTGCCCCATCACCGTCCGCGAGGGCCGCGATTTCCTGTCCGGCTGGTGCGATGAACACCCCCTGTGCCCGCTGCCGCCGGAGCCGGTGTATCCCGCCGGGGATACCGCCCTTGCCGGCGCGGGTCTCTGGTTCCGCTATGAGCCGGACCAGCCGGACGTGGTCCGCGGTCTGGACCTTCAGGCCCGCCGGGGTGAGCTGCTGGCCCTGCTGGGCGGTAACGGCGCGGGCAAGTCCACCACCCTGGGCCTGCTGTCCGGCGCGCTGACGCCCCAGCGGGGCACCGTGACCCATACGGGCCGCATCGGCGTTCTGCCCCAGGACCCGCAGGCTCTGTTCGTGAAAAACACGGTCCGTCAGGACCTGTACGAGTCCTTTGACGGCACGGACCTCCCCAAAGACCAACGTGACCGCCGGGTGGAGCAGGTGACGGCCCTCTGCCGCCTGACCGAGCTGCTGGACCGTCATCCCTATGACCTCTCCGGCGGCGAGCAGCAGCGGGCCGCCCTGGGTAAGGTGCTGCTGCACCAGCCGGATATCCTGCTGCTGGACGAGCCTACCAAGGGCCTGGACGCCGCCTTCAAGCAGTCCTTTGCCGCTATTCTTTCCGCGCTGACCGCCGCCGGCACGACGGTGGTGATGGTCAGCCACGACGTGGCCTTCTGTGCCCGGTATGCCCACCGCTGCGCCCTGTTTTTCGACGGCAGCATCGTCGCGGAGGGCACACCCCGTGACTTCTTCTCCGGCAACAGCTTCTATACCACCTCCGCTAACCGTATGGCCCGGGACTTCTGCCCCTGTGCCGTCACGCCGGAGGACGTGATCGCGGTCATCGGCGGGACCGTCCCACCCCAGCCGGAGGTGCCTGCCGCCTGGCAGCCTCTGCCTCCGGTGGCAGAGGAGTCCACCGCCTGGAAGTCGAAAAAGCTCCCCTGGTGGCGCAGGACCATCGCTGCCGTGTGCGGCGCGGGTGCGCTGGCGATCTTCTGGCTGGCGGCCAAGCACACTGACCTCACCGCCCTGGTGGGCGGCGGCACGCTCTCCCAGGCCGGCTGGCAGGCCCTGGGCCTTTACGGCCTGTTCATCGCCCTGCTCTTCGGCTGCATCGCCGCCATCGGCCGGCGCTCCAAGCCCCTGACGCTGCTCCAGACCCCGGTGCAGAAGCGAAAGCTCTCCCACCGTACCCGTCTGGCGGCGGCACTGATCCTGCTGTGTATTCCCGCCACGCTGTATCTGGGCTTTTTCTACCTGGGCAACACTGCCTACTACCCCATCGCCTTCGCCGTGCTGCTGGAGTGCATGGTGCCCTTCTTCCTGGTGTTCGAGGGACGGAAGCCACAGGCCCGTGAGCTGGTGCTGGTGGCCTCCCTCTGCGCCCTGGGCGTGGCGGGCCGCGCCGCCTTCTTCATGCTGCCTCAGTTCAAGCCCGTCCTGGCTCTGACCATCATCTCCGGCGTGGCCCTGGGCGGCGAGACCGGCTTCCTGGTGGGCGCCATGACCATGCTGGCCAGCAACGTTCTGTTCTCCCAGGGCCCCTGGACGCCCTTCCAGATGTTCGCCATGGGCATCATCGGCTTCCTGGCGGGCGTATTGTTCCGCCGGGGCTGGCTGCGCCGCAGCCGCGCCGCCCTGTGCGTGTTCGGTGCCATCTCCGCCGTGCTCATCTACGGCGGCATCATGAACCCCGTCTCCGCCCTGCTCTATGCCCGCACGCTGGAGTGGAAGGTCATCGCCGCCTACTATGTCACCGGCTTTCCCATGGACTGCGTCCACGCCGCAGCCACAGTATTCTTCCTGCTGGTGCTGGCGGAGCCCATGCTGGAGAAGCTGGACCGCATCAAGATCAAATACGGCCTAGTGGAATAAGCAGACGCGCCCACCCCGTCGGGGTGGGCGCGTCCGCGCGGTGCAACTTCAGGTTTCCCACTTTTTTTTCGCCGCAACCCAAGGCTGATAGACAATCTGCCCGATCTGCTGTATAATAGATCCAAACACACAGAAGGGAGGACCGCCTATGCCTGCCATCCGCTGCAAGGCCTGCGGCAAGACCTATGATTCCCGTGAGGGCTTCTGCCCCAAGTGCGGCGCCTATAACCGCCCACCCCGCCGGGAGTGGGTGGACGCCGGCGGCGACGTCCACTACGCCGAACAGGAGAAGGTCTGCTACGAGCAGAAGGAGTGCCACGAAGAGAAGGTTTGCTATGAAAACCAGACCCGCCGCCCCAGACCCCATATCCAGTGGCATGTACCCAAGAAGAACACCGCCTCCGGCGCCATAGGGGCCGTGATCGCCGTGTCCATTGTCATCGTGCTCATCAACACGCTGCGCGGCGTGTCCGGTGACATCTTTGACCGCAATGAGCCGATGCCCGACTACGACTGGAGCACTCCGGAGTACGTCGGTGAGGCGGTAGCGTCGGCGCGGGAGTATGCGGAGATGGGCGAATGCTTCACCTTGGAGGGCGGTGCCTTCGTGGTGGCCTATACCGAGCTGGACCACGAGAACCTGTCCCTGCTGGCCTATGTGGTGGAGGAGGGGGACTACCAGACCTTCCCCGACCTTATCTGGGTGGACGATGACGGCTTTGAAAACTGGTGCTATCCCGAGGATGTTGTCGTTTCAGACACCGATGACAATGTGTTCATATGCACGTATGACCTGTCGCCGATGGAGGAGCTTACGGAGGAGACTTACCTGCTCTTCTCCGGCATGGATAAGGAGGTCGTCGTTCCCGTTGACCTTGCACAATGGTGATACAAAAGCCTCCCCTGTGGGGGAGGCTATTTGCTCTATATAGACAGGCCCTCCGGCGAAGCCGGGGGGCCTGTTTCTCAGAACTTATCCTTATTGAATATCCGCAGGATCTCGTCGAAGGACTTGTCCATCTCGTCCTGTCCCTGCTCGCCCTTCACCTCGTCCAGGGGCTGGGGCGCGCCGCTGTTCTCCGTCTGTGCGGGCTGGGTCACAGCAGCGGCATTGGCGGCCTGCTGCGCCTCGTCAAAGCCCGTGGCGATGACGGTCACGCGGATCTCATCGTCCAGCGTCTCGTCGAAGGCGGCGCCGAAGATGGTCAGCGCGTCGGGATGCACCGCCTGCTGCACCAGCGTGGCGGCCTGCTCCACCTCCTCCAGACCGATGTCCATGGAGCCGGTGACGTTGATCAGCACGCCCCGTGCACCGTTGATAGAGGTCTCCAGCAGGGGGGAGGAAATGGCCATCTTGGCGGCCTCCTCGGCCTTGCCCTTGCCGGCTGCGCGGCCCACGCCCATGTGGGCCAGACCTGCGTCCTTCATAATGGCGGTCACGTCCGCGAAGTCCAGGTTGATGAACCCGGTGTCGCGGATCAGGTCAGAGATGGACTGCACCGCCTGGCGCAGCACGTCGTCCGCGATCTCAAAGGCGTTGGCAAAGGTGATCTTCTGGTCGGTGGCGTATTTCAGACGCTCGTTGGGAATGATGACCAGCGAGTCCACCTTGCTCCGCAGCTCCTCAATGCCCTGTTCCGCCTGGGTCATGCGGCGGCGTCCCTCAAAGCCGAAGGGCTTGGTCACCACGCCCACGGTCAGAATGCCTGCCTCCCGGGCGATCTCAGCCACCACGGGCGCCGCGCCGGTGCCGGTGCCGCCGCCCATGCCGGCGGTGATGAACACCATGTCGGTGTTTTCCAGCGCCTTGGCCATCTGGTTGCGGCTCTCCTCCGCGGCCTTGCGGCCCACATCCGGGTTGGAACCCGCACCCTTACCGCCGGTCAGCTTCTCGCCGATCTGAATTTTATAGGTAGCGCTGGAGGCATTCAGCGCCTGCTTGTCCGTATTCACGGCCACAAAATCCACGCCCTGCGCGCCGCTGCGTACCATGCGGTTGACCACGTTGTTTCCGCCGCCGCCTACGCCCACGACCTTGATGCTGACAACGTTCTCCGGGCCGGTTTCCAATCCAAAAGCCATGTCTGCTCCTCCTGCCATAATTTGTATGAAAATGACGGATTATCTCCTGGTAAATGCTATATCTTGTATTGTATTACGAATTGGCGCAAGCGTCAAGTGTAAGCACTTAATTTACCGAAAAAGTTTTGTGCCGGGAGCATGAAGCACCTGCGCAGCGTCCCCGATGCGGTGCGGTACGCGCGGCATCACTCCGGAATGAATCGTGCCTTCCCCTCCTGCATCATATTGATAACGCCCTTTTCGTTGACCTCCAGCTTCTCCACCACGGCCATCAGATAGTCCAGCTTGTAGCCGTAGTCGGCCTCCCGGGGCAGCTGCACGTCGAACCGTTCCAGATACCGCAGCGTCAGCTGTGCCGGGTCGCTCATATCCAGCAGCGATACGTCCGCCGTCATGCCGCGCTGGTCCAGCGCCTGCATGAGCGTCAGCAGCTGCTCCAGCGCCAGCTCCTGTCCCTCCGCCGCCTTTGCCGGCTGACCCACCGCCGGGTCTGTCAGCGTCAGGCCCTTTACCTGCATCCGCTGCTTCGCGGCAGCGGGCGTTACCTCGTCCACGATGTTCCCCGTGTCGCACAGCAGGTACGCCTTCCCGTCCTGCACGATGGCCGCCGGGTCCGCGCACTCCGTCACGATGATGGAAAGCCCGTCCGGCAGCGACCGCCGGAACTGCACCGTCTCGATATACGGCAGCGCCCTGCGTATGCGCTCCGCCGCGCTGTACTTGTTCATCAGGAACATATTGTCCCCCTCATTGACCCCCGCTGCGTCGATGATCTCCTGCCGGGTATAGCGGTCGTTGCCGCTGACCTCGATGCTGCGTATACGGAAAAACAGCGTTAGAGCCAGAGAGATGGCGGTGCAGATCAGCACAAAAGCCAGCAGCTTGTAGAGGAAGCTCAGGCTTCCTCTCCGCCGCTTATGGTTGTACCGTCTGCGCCTTGCCATCGTCCGTGCTCCTCCGCTGTTTCTGCTGTCTCGTCTATTGCTCTGTGATCCGGGCGCCCAGCGCCCGCAGGTCCCCGGCCAGGTCCGCGTAGCCCCGCTGGATGTGGCCGATGCCCTGCACCGTGGTCATGCCCTCGGCGGCCAGCCCGGCTACCGCCAGCGCTGCCCCACCCCGCAGGTCGGTGGCCACGACCTCCGTGCCGTGCAGCCGTTCCGTGCCGCACACCACTGCCACCCGCCCCTCGGTCCGGATGTCCGCGCCCATGCGTGCCAGCTCCGGCACGTGCCGGTACCGGCTCTGAAAGATATTCTCCACAAACACCGTGGTGCCCTGTGCCCGCAGCAGCGCCGCCATCAGTATGGCCTGGCAGTCGGTGGGGAACCCCGGATACGGCGCCGTCCGCACCGGCGGTACGGCCCGCAGCGCCCCTGTCCGCACCAACTGTATGTACCCCTCGCCGCAGCGGACGCCGCAGCCCGCCTGATCCAGTACCGTGGTCACCGCAGCCAGGTGCCGGTGCTCCGTGTTCCGCAGCGTGACCTCTCCGCCGGCGGCTGCCGCCGCGCACAGATAGGTGGCCGCTACGATCCGGTCCGGTATCACCCGGTGCACGCACCCGTGCAGCGGGCGCTTCGGCGTCACCGTGATGACCGAGCCGCCGGCGCCCCGCACCTCCGCGCCCATGGCGCACAAAAAGTCCTGTAAGTCCGCGATCTCCGGTTCCCGTGCCGCATTGCAGATCACCGTCTCGCCCTCCGCGCCGCAGGCCGCCAGCATGGCGTTCTCCGTGGCGCCCACGCTGGGCGTGGCCAGCACGATCTGGCAGCCGGTCAGCTTCCGCGCCCGGCACCGCAGGGTCCCGCCTGCGTCGTCGATATCCGCCCCCAGCGCCCGCAGGGCCGCCAGGTGCAGGTCGATGGGCCGCGGCCCCAGCTCGCACCCGCCGGGATAGCTCAACTCCGCCCAGCCGCACCGCGCCAGTATCGCCCCCAGAAAGATCACGGACGACCGCATCCGCCGCATCAGCGTCTGGGGTATGTCGCACCGCGTCAGTGTGGTGCTGTCCACCAGCAGATCGTCTCCGTCCCACTGCACGGCGCAGCCTAAGTACCGCAGGATATCTGCCGCCGAGTCCACATCGCTCAGGTGCGGACAGCCCTCAATGCGGCACACATCCCCGCTGAGCAGCGTGGCGGCCAGAATGGGCAGTACGCTGTTTTTCGCGCCCTGCACCGCCACCTCGCCCCGCAGCGGCGTGCCGCCCTCTATGGTGATATACCTCATGTGCCCTCCCTTTCCCGTCCATCCAACAGCTATGCCATTGTATGAACGGACAGGGGAGAGGGGTGACTCCCTTACTTCCGCACCAGCGCCATGACCGTGTCGTAGATACGCGCCGTGGCGTCGGGGATACCCAGCTCCTTCATGGCCCGGGCCATGGAGGTGCGTTTTTCGTTATCGGAGAGGATGGCCTCCACGGCCTTGTACAGCCCGTCTCCGGTGCTCTCCGGCTCGGTGATGACCACCGCGCCGCCGTGCTTTTCCAGCAGCCGCGCGTTCTTCTCCTGATGGTTGTTGGTGACGTAGGGTGACGGCACCATCACCGTGGGCTTGCCCAGCGCCGTCAGCTCACTGATGGTGGAGGCCCCGGCGCGGCACAGCACCACGTCCGCCGCCGCCATCACCACATCCATGTCATAGATATACTGCCGCACGTCCAGCCGGTCGGACTTGGGCAGGCCCAGCTCCCGCAGCTTCTGCTCCATGGCCTCCCAGCCGCCCTTGCCCACCGCGTGGATGTGGCGGAAGGGATAGCCCTCTGCGTCCTCCCGGCGGAAGAAGTCCACCATGCACTCGTTCATGTGGCTGGCGCCCAGGCTTCCCCAAAAGGATACCACAAGGGGTGCCTCGTCGTCAAAGCCCAGCTTTTTCCGGGCCTCCTCCCGGCTCAGCCGGAAGAAATCCCCCCGCACCGGCGTCCCGGTGACGGCGATGCGCTCCGGGTGCTTGTAGTGCTGCCGGCAGTCCTCAAAGCCCACCATGATGACGTCGGCGTAGCTTTCCAGCAGCTTCGTGGTCAGCCCCGGCACCATGTTGCTCTCGTGCACCGCCGTGGGGAGGTGTGCCCTGGCCGCCGCCTTCACCATGGGATAGCTGGCGTAGCCGCCGGTGCCCACCACCAGGTCGGGCTTGAAATCCCGCAGGATGGCCCGCGCCTGCCGTCCGGAGGACGCCAGCACCCGCACCGTGTGCAGGTTGTGCCGTATACCCTCGATGCTGAATTTCCGCTGAAAGCTGCTGACCTCCACCGCGGCGTAGTCGTACCCCGCCTTGGCCACCAGCTCGCGCTCCATGCCCGTGGGCGTGCCCACGAACAGGACGGCCGTCTCCGGGGCCTTCTCCTTCATATACCCTGCCAACGCAAGGGCGGGGTTTACGTGTCCCGCGGTGCCGCCGCAGGTAAATATCACTCTCATTCTGCTGCTCCCTGGAACCGCCGCGGCGGTCCGACCTCTATATTTTGATACGAATAGTAGTTTTTCTGCAATAAAATACGGAATGTTGTCAAATCCTGTGCTTTTATCCCGCCCGTGCCGCCGGTATCTGCCGCGATACGCTCAGCACGATGCCCATCTCCACCAGCTGCAAACACAGCGCCGTGCCGCCGTAGCTGAAGAAGGGGAGGGAGATGCCCGTGGTGGGCACGAAGCCCGACACCACGGCGATGTTCAGAAATGTCTGCAAGGCCAGATGGGTCATCACGCCCACCACCAGCAGCGCGCCGAACCGGTCCCGGGCGTGGAGCGCGATCCAGAAGCCCCGCAGTATCAGCATGGAGAAGATCAGCATGATAACACACGCGCCGATCAGCCCCAGCTCCTCGCAGATCACGGAAAAGATGAAGTCGTTGTACTGCTCCGGCAGGTACAGGAACTTCTGCCGTCCCCGGCCCAGGCCCACGCCCAGCAGGCCGCCGGAGCCGATGGTGATCAGGCTCTGCGCCAGCTGGTAGCCGTCGCCATAGTAGTCCTCCCACGGGTTGTGCCACATCTCGATACGGGCCGCGCCGTATCGGATGACGCCGGCCTCCGCCAGCTTGATGAACAGAAAGCCCAGCGCGCTGACGCCGCCGACGCCCGCCGCCACCAGCCAGCCCTGTATGCCGCCCACGATCATCAGCACCGCGCCGGTGGCGAAGATCAGGACGGTGCCCGACAGGTGCGGCTCCAGCATCATCAGTACGCCGATGACCGCCAGCAGCGCCACATAGGGCAGGATGCCCTGCCGCCAGGTCAGCATCTTCTCCCGCTTTTTGGAGATGGTGTCGGAGAAGTAGACGATGACCGCTAACTTGGCGATCTCCGAGGGCTGGAACTGGAACACGCCCTTGATGCCCAGCCATCGGGTGGCTCTGTTGGCGGTGATGGCCAGCGGGTTGTGGGGGATAATGACCAGTATCAGCAGAAACAGCGCAAGCCCCACCAGCAGCCGTCCCGCGCCGCGCCAGCGCTGATAGTTGATCTTGCTGACCACGAACATGGACACAAGACCCAGCGCCGCGAAGGCGGCCTGCCGCTTGAAGTAGTAGGTGCCGTCCCCGGTGTCGTAATAGGCCCGGGGAAAGCTGGCGGAAAACAGCATGATCAGGCCGATGACCGTCAGCAGCAGCGTCAGGATCAGGAAGGGGAGATCCATCTGCCCGCGGGCGGCTTCCTTATGCCGGCGCTCCACCTGCCGCATCCGTTCCTGCTGGGCCTTCCGGGCGCGCTGTTCCTCCCGTGTCATAGTCTCCCTCCTTTCCTGTGAAAATAGTGCGAAGCCTTAGAAGCTGAAACGCTGGCACACGGCCAGATAGGCGATGACGCAGCCTATGACACTGACGGCGGTGAACACCGCCACCACCTTGGTCTCCTTCCAGCCGCACATCTCGAAGTGATGGTGCAGCGGCGCCATCTTGAAGATGCGCTTGCCGTGGGTCAGTTTGAAATAGCCCACCTGGATAATGTCGCTCAGTGTCTCGCAGATATACACGATGCCCACCAGGATCAGCACCAGCGGCATATCATAGGCGAAGGCCAGCGCCGCCACGGCGCCGCCCAGAAACAGCGACCCCGTATCGCCCATGAACACCTTGGCCGGATAGTGGTTGTACAGCAGGAACCCCAGCAGACCGCCCACCAGTGCGCCGGAGAACAGCCCCAGCTGCTCGAAGCCGGGCCAGATCACCGCCATCACCAGGAAGAACAGACCCACCGGCACGGTCACACTGCTGCTCAGTCCATCCAGACCGTCCGTGATATTCACGGCGTTGACGGTGCCCACGATCACAAAGGCCGCGAACACCAGATACACGATCCACGGCAGCACGATGTGGGTGTTCCAGAAGGGAATATACAGGTTGGGGCTCAGCATCCCCTCGTACCGCATCAGGCACAGGAACGCCACCGCCGCCGCCAGCTGCAAAATAAACTTCTGCGGCGCGGTCAGGCCGGTGTTCTGGTGGTGCTTCACCTTCTGATAGTCGTCGATATATCCGATAACGCCGAATACCAGCGCGAACAGGTACACATACAGGTGTACGAAGCTGCCGGCCATCATCCGCTGCCAGCCCAACACGACGATGGTGAGGCCGATGCCGATGATGAACATCAGCCCGCCCATGGTGGGGGTGCCCTGCTTCGTCATATGCCAGGAGGGCCCGATCTCCTTGATGGACTGTCCCGCCTTCAGCTTTACCAGCGCCGGTATCAGCAGCTTGCCTGCGATGGCGGTGACGATAAAGCATACCGCGACAGGCAGCACGATCTCCATAATTCCCATACTATCTTGCTCCTTCCCTCCGCACCGCGCGGAGGTCTTTTCTTTATTTCTGCGTTTCCTTCAGGTGCTCGGCCACGATGACCCGTTCATCCATGGGATAGTGCTTGTGGTCGATCTCCTGGTAATCCTCGTGGCCCTTGCCGGCCAGTACGATCACGTCGCCCGGCTGGGCGTGGTCCATGGCGTAGTGAATGGCGGCCACCCGGTCGGGGATCACCGCATAGGGTGTGTCATAGCCCTTCAGCCCCACCAGAATGTCGTCGATAATGGCCTCCGGCTTCTCCGTCCGGGGGTTGTCGCTGGTGACGATGACAAAGTCTGCCAGCCTTGCGCCGATCTCACCCATCACGGGCCGCTTCGTCTTATCCCGGTCGCCGCCGCAGCCGAACAGCGCCACCACCCGCCCCTTGGCGAAGGCCTTGGCGGATTGCAGCACCTTTTCCAGCGCGTCCGGCTTGTGGGCATAGTCGTTCAGCACGGTGTAGCCCGTTCCCGGCGTAGGGATGATCTCCATCCGGCCCTTCACGCCGTGGTTCTTCGCCAGTGCGTCGGCACACTCCGCCAGCGGCACGCCCAGGTTCCAGCAGCAGGCCATGGCGTCCAGCGTGTTGTACACGGTGAACAGCGCCGGTATGCCCACGTGGACGTGGCACCATTCCGTGTCCGCCTCCGCGTCAAAATCCACACTGCCGGGCTCCAGCGCCACGTTCTTCGCCATCAGGTCCGCCTGACCGTTCACGGAGTAGGAAAAACGCCGTGGGCAGGTGGCATCGGCCATCAGCCGTTCCGCCCACGGGTCGTCGGCGTTGTAGATGCCCACGTCGCACTGCCGCATCAGCAGCGCCTTGGCGTCGCAATAGGCCTCCATGGTCTTGTGGAAGTCCAGATGGTCCCGGCTCAGGTTGGTATAAATGCCCACCGCGAAGGGTATGCCGTACACCCGGTCCAGCATCAGTGCGTGGGAGGACACCTCCATCACCACATGGGTGCAGCCCGCGTCGGCCATCTCCCGCAGCAGCTTCTGCAGCTCGAAGGACTCCGGCGTGGTGCGCTCGGTGTGCAGTACCCGGTCGCCGATCATATTCTGTATCGTGCCGATCAGGCCCACCTTGGCCCCGGCCTTCTGTTCCAAAATGCTCTTGATGAGGTAGGTGCTGGTGGTCTTGCCGCTGGTGCCGGTGATGCCGATCATGGTCATCTCCCGTGCGGGGTGATCGAAGCGATTGCCGCCCACCACCGCCAGCGCCCGGCGGCTGTCCGCCACCCGGACGAAGGGCGCGCCGTCCTCCGGCGCGCGCTCGCACAGCACGCAGGCAGCGCCCTTCTCCCGTGCCATGGGAATATATTTATGTCCGTCCGTCTCCGCGCCGGTGACGGCGATGAACAGATCGCCCGATTCCACCAGCCGCGAGTCGTACCGTACCTCCCGGATGTCGCTATCCAGCTTGGCGTTTGTTTCCAGAATATCCAGCCCGTTCAACAGCTCACGCAGTTTCATCATCAACTCTCCTTTGCATCTGTGCGTAATGGTATACACACTATTCTACCACATTTCGTCCGCGGACAAAAGGGAACCATGTGCTCTGTTGGGCGCAAAACGTGTGGCGTCAGTCCGTCACGGACGTGTCGCCCAGCTGCACGGTGATGACCGTGCCGGCCTCCACCTCCGTACCCTCGTCGATGGACTGGCTCAGCACCCGGACGGAGCTGGACTCGCTGCCCGTGGTGCCGGAGAACCGTATCAGCAGCCCTGCCGCCGTGGCGGTGGTGTTGGCCTCTGAGGGCGTCTTGCCGATGAGATGCGGCACCACGCACTTGTCCGTGGACTTCTCCTCGCCGACGTACAGGATAACGCTGGACTTGCCGGGGATGATGGCGCCGCCGGCCGGCGTCTGGTCGGTGATGGTCTCGCCGTCGCCCACGATCTTATAGCTCAGCGCGCGGTCCTTCAGCTTTGTCTTGGCCTCCTCCACGCTCATGCCGATGACGTTGGGCACCGTGGTGTCCATGCCCAGCAGCTCCTCTGCGGAGTAGCTGGGCTCCACGCCCAGATAGGGCAGGATCTCCGCCATGACGGTGCTGGCGGTGGGTGCCACCATGTTGCCGCCGGAGACGTAGGTTCCCGTGGCGCGGCTGGGGGTGTCCATGGTGATGAGCATAATGACCTGCGGATCGTCCGCCGGCGCGAAGCACAGGAACGACACCACCACGTCGCCGGTCTGGCCCTTATCGGCCGTGCCGGTCTTGCCGCCGATGCGGTAGCCCGCCACCTGGCCGTTCTTGCCGGTGCCGCTGGCCACCACGTATTCCAGGCACTCCCGCACCGTGGCGGAGGTCTGCTCGCTGATGACCTGCCGCACCGGCGTGTCGTCGTGGCGATAGGTCACGTTCCCGTCGCTATCGGTGATGCGCTCCACCAGATACGGTGTGTGCAGATACCCGCCGTTGACGCAGGCCGCCTGCGCCGCGATCAGCGCCAGGGGCGTCACGGTGAAGTTCTGGCCGAAGGCGTAGCAGGCCAGGTCCAGCTGGGTAAAGCTGCTGTCCGCGGCGAACACGCCCACGGCCTCACCGCCCAGGTCGATGCCCGTGGTGTTCATCAGCCCGAAGGACCGCATATACTCGTAGAATTTCTCGCTGCCGATCCGCAGCCCGTAGTTGATGAACGCCGGGTTGCAGGAGTTCCCCACCGACTGCACCAGCGTCTGTAAGCCGTGGCCGTTCTTGTTGGAGCAGTGGATGGTATAGCCGGAGATATTCACGCTGCCGCCGCAGTTGACGGTGGTGGTCTTATCCACCACGCCCTCCTCCAGCGCCGCCGACAGCGTCAGGATCTTAAACGTGGAGCCCGGCTCGTAGGTGTCGTTCAGCGCCTTGTTGCGCCATTGCAGCAGCTGCATATCGGCCACGGTGCTCTCCCCGCGCTCGATACGCTCCTGCAGCGTCAGGTCGCTGACGGTCAGAAAGTCGTTCAGATCGTAGTTGGGATACGACGCCATGGCCAGTATGCCGCCGGTCTTGGCGTCCATCACGATGCCGCTGGCGCCGTTGGCGGCGGAGAACTTATCCACCATGCTCTCGATGCCCTTTTCCAGATAGTACTGGATGGTGGTGTCCAGCGTCAGCGTCAGGTCGCTGCCGTTCTTGGCGGCGAAATACTGCTCATAGGTATACAGCATATCGTTCTCCGCCTGATCCTTGGAGGAGATGACCAGTCCGCTCTGCCCCTCCAGCTCCTTCTCGTAATAGGCCTCCAGCCCATACAGCCCCGTGTTCTCGTCGCCCACGAAGCCGATGACCTGCGCCGCCAGCGAGCCGTAGGGATAGTACCGCTTCGTGTCCGCCACCAGGTGTACGCCCGCGATCTTGTTCTCGTCCACATACGAGCGCACCTTGGCCGCCGTGTCCTCGTCCGCCCGCAGCTGTATGACCTCATACTGGGACTTCACGTTGTCCATCCGTTTCCGGATGGCCGAGGCGTCCTTGCCCAGGATCTCCGCCAGCCCTGCCGCCAGCGACTCCTTCGTCCAGCTGACGGGATTTTCTGTGTCGTTCACCGCGTTGTCGATCTCCAGCGGGGAGAGAATGATGGTCTCCGCGCTGGAGGAGATCGCCAGAATGTTGCCGCCGGCGTCATAGATGGTGCCCCGGTTAGCCGTCACCACCGTCCGCCGTGTCTGCTGGTTCACAGCCTTGCCCTGCAATTCCTCATGCCGGGTGATCTGCAGGTCGAACAGCCGGAAAAACAGCAGCACGAACATCACGACGCCCATCAGGATCATCAGTACAAAGGATCGGGTCTGAATGATCCGGTTGGCCCGCCGTACGTTCTCGTTTTTTCGGTTGGAATTTTGGTTTTCTGCCACGATAGTGCCTCCTGTTTTGCCGTCGGACCCTGCTCCGGCGCCGCCGCGCCCTGCTGTTATAGACCAAGCAAGGAGCAAGAAGTCGCCTTCTTACTCCTCGCGCTTATACTATACTTTCCCTCAGCGGAAATATTCCAGTACATACGCCCACAGCGACTCTGCCTTTTCGGTAAAGCCGTTCAGCGCCGCCGCGCCGCCCGCGGCGTACACCTCCACGCTGTCCGCACCGGACAGGTCGATGTACTGTATCTGGCCGCTGCTGGGCTTGGACATACCCGCCGCCTCCGCCGCCGCCTTCACGGTGGCCAGATCGAAGGTGCGCTCATACGCCGTCAGCAGCGCCACGTGCTCCTCCTCCAGGGCGGAGATCTCCCGCTTGATGGAGGACACATTATCGGAAATGCCGGTCAGCTTCACATAGCACAGCATCAGCGCGATGACCATGCCCACCACCAGCACCGTTCCCAGCAGCAGAACAGGGGAGGGCCGCACCGCGGCCCGTGCCGCGCTCTGCCGCCGCTGTACCGGCTGTACCTCCGGCTGCGTCGGCCGTACCTTCTTCTGGGGGAGCTTTCCGGCCTCGTCCAGCTGCTTTTCCCGCGCCAGCGCGTCCAGATCATATGCCAGGCTGCCGTAGGTGGCGCCGTGACGATAGTTGGCCATGTAAAACTCCCTCCTTCCTCCGTCGGTTCTTTTCCGCCGATACTTTGTTGCAGCCGCTTGCCATACACAAAGTATGGCTGCACGTCTGTGCCGCGTCTCGGCGAAAAATAACTCGCCGGATGCGGTTCTTTTCCGCCGATACTTTGTTGCAGTCGCTTGCCATACACAAAGTATGGCTGCACGTCTGCGCCGCGTCTCGGCGAAAAATAACTCGCCGGATGTGGTTCTTTTCCGCCGATGCTTTGCTGTTATACCTTCTCCGCCACCCGCAGCTTGGCGCTGCGTGCGCGGGGGTTGTGTGCCAGTTCCTCTTCGCCGGATACGATGGGCTTCCGGCTCACCAGCTTCAGCTTCGGCTTCCTGCCGCATACGCACACCGGGAACTCCGGCGGGCAGATGCAGCCGGTGGCCAGCTCCTGCAAGGTCTTCTTGATGATCCGGTCCTCCAGCGAGTGGAAGGAGATCACCGCCAGCCGCCCGCCTGTGTTCAGATGCGCCGCGGCCGCCTCCAGCATGGGCGGCAGGGCGTCCAGTTCGCCGTTGACGGCGATGCGTATGGCCTGAAAGCTCCGCTTGGCCGGGTGCTGCTTCTCCCGCAGCGCCTGTGGCGGCATAGCGGACTTGATGATGTCCACCAACTCCAGCGTCGTCTCGATAGGCTGATGCTCCCGGTGCTGTACGATCCGCTTGGCGATGGCCGGCGCGTAGCGCTCCTCGCCGTACTCAAACAGGATGCGCCGCAGCTCCTCATAACTCCAGCTGTTCACCACCTCCCGGGCGGTGAGATACGCCGTCCGGTCCATCCGCATATCCAGCGGCGCGTCGTGCATATAGCTGAAGCCCCGTTCCGCGTCGTCCAGCTGTGGGGAGGAAACGCCCAGGTCGAACAGCATACCGTCCGCCCCGTCTATGTGCAAGTCGGCGAGGATGTCGCCGATGCGGTCAAAATTGCTGTGGACCAGCGTCACCCGGTCCCCGTAGTCCGCCAGACGCTCCTGCGCGGCGGCAATGGCCGTCTCATCCCGGTCGATGCCGATGAGCCGTCCGGTGGTCAGCCGTTTTACGATCTCCAGCGAGTGACCCGCCCGGCCCAGCGTGCCGTCCACATAGATGCCGTCGGGCTTGATGGCCAGCGCGTCCAGGCACTCGTGCAGCAGCACCGGCACATGGCCGTAGTCCTTCTCCTGCGTCACGGTGCTCACAGGCCCATCTCCGCCATGGCGCTCTCCAGCTCGCCGGAGGCGAAGGCGTCGTTCTCCACGGCGGCCCAGCGCTCAGCGTCCCAGATCTCCGCCCGGTCAAAGCTGCCGATGACCACGACCTCCCTGGTCAGCCCCGCATACTCCCGCAGCTTGGCGGGGATGAGGATGCGTCCCTGGCCGTCCGGCTCGCAGTCCGCCGCGTAGGCGAACAGCGCCCGCAGCTTTTTCACCTCGTTGTAGGACAGCGCCTTCAGCTTGTCCATAAACACCGCCCAGCTCTCATCGGAGTACACCGACAGGCAGTGGTCCTGTCCCACGGTGATGTGGAACGTCTGGCCCAGCTCCTTCCGCAGCGCGGCAGGAATAAAGAGGCGCCCCTTGGCGTCGATCGTGTGTGCATACTGACCGGTCATGGGCCCGCCTCCTTCCGAAAAAAATAGTCCCCGGTGGAAAACCGTGGGAACATCCCCCACAAATATGGATATTACCCCCACAATTCACCACTAACGAGGTTAGTATACATAATCCCTGGCAAAATTGCAAGGGGAAATTATGTCTACCGCCACGGCAAAAGCCAGATATTCCGCCGGTTTTCGGCCAAATTTTTCCACTTTTTGAAACGCTTGTTCGATGAACATAAGCGGAAAACTCCGGCGGGCACAAGATTTTGTGCCCGCCGGAGCCTGTTAACACAAGATGAGGATTTCTTGTGGAAATCGCAGAAAAATTTACGTGGATTTTATAGATTTTCCACAAAGTCTATAACTGCCGCCGGATACCGCGGCGGCAGCGGCGTTTGCCGCCGGTCGGGATCGGCCTCGCTTTCCGTCCGAAAAGACGGACCGCCGCAGGCTCTGCCTGCGGCGGTCAACGTAAATACTGTGTGGGGGAGGGGAGCGCTCAGCGCTGGCCCTCGCTTTTTTCGGCGGCGGATTCGTTCAGCTGCTGGCGTTGGGCCTGCATCTGCTCCTTGCTGGCGGCCCGGAAACGCGCCCGGGACTCCTGTACCTCGGTCAGCGCGGCCTGGATGGCCTCCTCGGTGCGGCGCAGCGCGTCCTCGGTGTAGGTGTTGGCCACGTGATACAGCTCCTTGCTGCGGTCCTCGGCCCGGCGGATGATCTCGCTGCTCTTCTGGCGTGCCAGCTGCAGTGTCTCGCTCTCGGACACGATGGTGCGGGCATCCAGCTCCGCCTGACGCAGTACCTCCTGCGCCTCCTTCTTGGCCCCGGCCACATACTCGCTGCGGGCGGCGATCAGCTCCTGGGCCTTTTTCAGCTCCAGGGGCAGCTTGGCCCGGATCTCATCCAGCAGATCCAGCGCCTCGTCCCGGACGATGATACATTTGTCAGAGCTGAAGGCCACGCTTTTTGCCTCGTCGATCATGCCGTAGAGCATATCCAACAGGCGCTGTACATCTTTCTCTTCCATAGTGCGGTCCGTTCCTTTCTTTTTGTCGGCGCCGGGAGGCTCAACCCCGCTGCCGCATCAATTCCTCGGCGACCGGCGCCGGTACATACTTTTCCAATGGCTGGTGGTAGCGGATCATCTCCCGCACCATGGTGGAGCTGAAGTGCTCATACGCCGCACTGGCGGGCAGCAGCACCGTCTCCAGCCCGGGACAGATACCGCCGTTGATGCGCGCCATCTGGGCCTCCAGCTCCCAGTCGGCGCAGTTCCGCACGCCCTTCACCAGAATGTGCGCGTCCTTGCTGCGTACGAAGTCCGCCAGCAGCCCGGACCAGTTCTCCACCTCCACGTTGGGGATGTCCGCCACGGACTGGCGGATCAGCTCCAGCCGGCGCTCCGGCGTGAACATAGGCTGCTGCTTCTGGCAGTTCACCATCACGCACACGCACACCTTGTCAAAGCACCGCGCCGCCCGGCGGATGATATCCAGGTGTCCCAGCGTGATGGGGTCAAAGCTGCCGGGGTAAATGGCGATATTCATTCCGTATCCTCATTTCCGCCGCGATGATACACCGTCAGCTTGATCTTGCCGTATCTGTACTCCCGATACAGGGCATAGGGCGCGGGCATCTCCGGCAGCACCGTGTCCGCCGCGCTCTCTGCTATGATTATACCATGTGCACGGCAAATGTCAAACGCTGCGATATCCGTCAGCGCCTGCTGCAAGAGCCCGCTGGCGTAGGGCGGGTCCAGAAACACGATGTCGAACTTCTCCCCGCTGCGCAGATACGGCAGCGCGTCCCCCTGCCGCACCCTGGCCCTGTCCGCCAGGCGGCACAGCGCCAGGTTCTCCTGTATCAGCCGCACCGCGTCCGCCCGCCGGTCGATGAACACGCACTCCGCCGCGCCCCGGCTCAGGGCCTCGATGCCCAGCTGTCCGGTGCCGGCGAACAGGTCCAGCACCCGCCGTCCCTCGATGTCGAATTGTATGATGGAGAACAGGCTCTCCTTCACCTTGCCGGTGGTGGGCCGTGTCTCCAGCCCCTCCAGCTCCTTCAATACCCTGCCTCTGGCAGTTCCCGTGATCACGCGCATAGTCCGTTACCCCCTGGGGTCAAAATGTTCAAAGATGACCAGGTTCCCGGCCGCCTCGGCCTTTTCCATAGTCTCCCTGTCCCGCACGGTCCAGCTGGCCTCCTGCACCTTGTAGAAGCCCCGGCACAGCCGCAGGGACAGATTGCCCCGGTCCTCAAACCGATAGGCGATGAAGTCCGGCCGCGTCCGCACGTTCAGCAGCAGGTTCGCCAGGATCCACCGGATACCGCCGGGCAGATGCTGCGCGTCTCCGTGGGCGGTGAAGTTCTCACTCAGCTGTCCCCGCAGGATATCCGGCTCGTTCTGCCACAGCCACATCAGGCACCGGGGATCGAAGGACTCCACGCAGTACACGCCCTTGTACTTCTTCAGCACCCTGCTGGCCGCCGCGGCCAGCGCCGCGGCGTTGCCGCGCTCCGCCTTCAGCTCCACGATCAGCGGCGCCCGGTCCGTGAACAGCGGCAGCACCTCCTCCAGCAGGGGGACCCTCTGCTCCGTCCCCTCCAGCGGGTACTGCTCCAGCGCCTCCGCGGTCAGGTCCTCGATCTCCACGTCCGCGCCCGCTGTCCGCAGCAGGGAGGCATCGTGGATCACGGCCAGCTTGCCGTCCTTCATCAGGTGCACGTCCAGCTCTGCGCCGAAGCCGTTGGCCGCCGCCCGCTTGAACGCCGCCATGGAGTTCTCCGGAATACCCTTCTCCCTGTCGTGCAGGCCCCGGTGGGCATATCGCCACTGCCGGAAATACGCCTGGTCCATCTTGCCCCGCCGGCACCGCAGGCACAGCAGATACAGCCAGAACAGCACCAGCAGTACAATAATGATAATTATGATCGCTTTCATCAGTCGTTTGTCAGCTCCTCCACCGTATTGTCAATAGCCCCGGCGTCCTCTGTGCCCGCCGCGGCAGTCTGCTTCGGCATCTCCCTGCTGTCGCCGTGCTTCACGAACAGCATGGTCACAAAGGCCAGCGCCGTGAACACCGCCGCGTAGGGGAACAGCACGTGCATCCCGAATTTATCCATCAGCAGTCCCGACACCATGGGCGTGGCCACCTGCGCCGCCATGGATGCCGTGTAGTAAAAGCCTGTGTACTTGCCCACGTCGCCGCCGGAGGCCAGCTCCACCACCATGGGGAAGGAGTTGACGTTGATGGTGGCCCAGGCGATGCCCGCCAGGGCGAACATGGCGTTCATCAGTGCCGAGGGACTGTCCGCTGTCAGGAACCCGGCCACGCCGAAGGCCACGGTCAGCATCACCACGCCGGCCAGTATGGTCTTCTTCCGTCCGATCTTCCCGGCGATGAAGCCCACCGGCAGATAGGCCGCGATGGCCGCCGCTTGGGCGATGATCAGCGTCAGGTTGTAGTCCTTGTGCAGGATGTTGCTGGCGTACACGGAGTACTTGCTGGTCACGGCGTTGTAGCCGAAGAACCACAGCACGATGCTCAGCAATATCAGCAGCAGGCTCTTTACCTCGTCAGCGGACAGCTTCCGCCCCTCGTTGGGGTGATCGGCCTCCTCCGCGTTCTCAACGCCCGCGGCCACGGACTGTGCCTGCATCTCCCTTGCCCACTCCGGCTCCCGCACCGTCAGCATGAACACCACCAGCGCCGCGAGCATCAGCGCCGCGATGACGCCGAAGTAGCCCGTGTAGCTCATCATACTGTTGCTCACCGACGCCGTGGCGAACACCATGCCCAGCGCCAGCACGATGATGCCGCCGGCGGAGCCCATCAGGTTGATGACGGCGTTGGCTTTGGACCGCAGGGGCTTGGGTGTCACGTCCGGCATCAGCGCCACCGCCGGGGAACGGAACGTGGCCATGCTCAGCAGAATGATGAGCAGCAGCCCCACGAACACCACCAGCGCGCCGGGATTGGCCGCCGCCGCGTCCCGGGCGCAGGCCTGCCGCGCCGGCACCACGTAGTTGGTGTACGCCGGGTCGGTGACGGTCTTGCCCTCCGGGGTGACGGTCTGGCTGCGGATGGCGGTGAACTCCGCCTCCGTGAATTTATGCCCCAGAATAAAGCTCTCGCCGCTGGGGGACAGCAGCGTGGCGTCCTTCTGCTCGTTATAGATGACCGTCAGCGCCGCCGGGTCGTCAATGGCGGACACCTTGTCCAGCCGCTTCAGCTGCGCGTTGTCCGCGAAGGACAGCGCGATCAGCGCCACCGCCGCGATCAGCGTGCCCACCACGATGAACGGCGTCCGCCGCCCCCTCGGGTGGGTGAACTTGTCGGAGATGTGCCCGAACAGCGGCAGCAGAAACAGCGCCAGCACGTTGTCCATCGCCATGATGACGCCGGACCAGGTCTGGCTCATGCCGAATTTGTTGGTCAGGATCAGCGGCACTGTGTTGTCATAGGCCTGCCAGAAGGCACAGATCAGGAAAAAGGCAAAGCCGACCAGAATGGTGCGCTTGTAATTCAGCTTCATGGTGTCTCCTCCCACGCGCGGAATACCGCGTTGATATCGTCGTACACCCATGTGGGGCGTATGCCGTCTCTTTCAATGTCACCCCGTGTCCCCTCGCCGGACAGCACGAAAACGCTGTCGATCCCGGCGTTCACCGCGCAGGCGATGTCCGTGTACAGCCGGTCGCCGAGCAGCACCGCCGCCTCCGGCGGATACCCGGTCCGCTCCAGCGCCAGCCGTACCATGGCGGGCCGGGGCTTGCCGATGAACTCCGGCTCCCGTCCGGTGGCCCGGTGCAGCATCTCGCATACGCTGCCGCAGTCCGGTACCGAGCCGTACCAGGTGGGGCACACCCAGTCCGGGTTCGTGGCCAGCCAGGTGACGCCCCGGTTCAAAAGGATGCAGGCGTCCTCCAGCTTCTGAAACGTCAGCTCCCGGTCGAAGCCGCTGAGCAGGATCTCCGCGCCGTCCTCCCGGTCACAGGTGACGGGTATCCCCGCCGCTGCCAGCTGATCGTAAAAGGACCGGGTGCCCTGCACGTAGCACCGGCGTCCCGGATACCGTCTCCGCAGTAGGTCGATGGCCGCGTCCACCGAGGTCAGGTAGTCCTCCCGCCCGGTGGCGATGCCCATGCCGTTCAGCTTTTCTATATAGCCCTCCACGCCTTTGGAGGAGTTGTTGGTCAAAAACAGATACCGTCCGCCCTTCTCCCGTATGCGGGAGAGAAAGGCCGTTACCCCGTCGAACAGCCGGTCGTCCAGATAGATGGTCCCGTCCATGTCCAGCAGAAACAGCCGCTTATCCTGTAAACGTCCCAAGGAGCGCCCTCCTTTTCAGATACATACCATAAAAGACAGAATACCACACGTTTGCCCCTATGGCAACAAAAACCCCGTCACACCACCTGAAAAATAAAGAATTTCAGATAGTTCGTCTCCTCCACGCCCCACAGGATGGGGTGGTCGGCGCACTGCTGCCGTGCTTCGATCTGCCGCAGCTGCACCCCGGCGTCCCGGGCGGCGTCCCGCAGCATCTTTACGAACAGCGCCTCCGACGCGAAGTGGCTGCACGAGCACATGGCCAGATATCCGCCACGGGGCAGCAGCTTCATGGCCCGGTAGTTGATCTCCTTGTACCCGGTCATGGCGTTGTGTATGGTCCTGCGGCTCTTGGTGAAGGCCGGCGGGTCCAGTATGATGAAGTCGTATTTCCGCGGCTGCTCCGCCAGCTGCGGCAGCAGGTCGAACACATTGGCGCACACGCAGTCCATCACGCCGTCCAGCCCGTTTTTCCGCGCGTTCTCCGCCGCGCAGTCCACGGCGAATTGCGACACGTCCACGGCGGTCACGCGCTTCGCCCCGCCCTTTGCGGCGTTCAGGGCGAAGGAGCCGGTGTGGGTGAAGCAGTCCAGCACCGTCTTTCCCTTCGCCAGCTTTGCCACCGCCAGCCGGTTGTACTTCTGGTCCAGGAAGAAGCCGGTCTTCTGCCCGTTCTCAAAGTCCACCGTGTACCGTATGCCGTTCTCCGTGATGTCCTCGGCGGTGCTCTCCGGTACGGCCTCGCCGGGAAGCGTCATCCAGCCCTTGCCCTGCGCCATGCCCTCCAGCGTCCGGAGGGCCGCGTCGTTGCGTTCGTACACGCCCCGGATGACCTGTCCGTCCTCCCGCAGGATGCGTACCAGCAGCGGCAGCACCCGTTCCTTGATGCGTTCCATGCCCAGGCTCAGTACCTGGGCCACCAGTACGCGCTCGAACCGGTCCACCGTCAGCCCCGGAAAGCCGTCCGCCTCCCCGAAGATAATGCGGCAGCACCGGCTGTCCGTCTCGCCCATCACCGTTTTGCGGTAGTCCCAGGCGTAGCGCAGCCGCCGTTCCCAGAAGGCATCCCCCGCCGGGTCGTCGTTGGCGTTCCGCGTCACCAGCCGCACCCGTATTTTGGACGCGCTGTTATAGAACCCGCAGCCCAGCCAGCTGCCTTTTTTCGACACCACATCCACCAGGCTGCCGTCCTCCGGCGTGCCGCTGACCGACAGCACCTCACCCTCATAGACCCACGGGTGCCCGTCCACGATGGCGCGCTCCCCCTTGGGGGTGATGGTGACGATGGGATACGGTCTGGCAGCTTTCATGGCGGTTACTCCTTTTGTACAGGAAAATTTCTCCTAAGTATAGCACAAAGACAAGCATATTTCCATACGATGTATAAATAAAGTATCGTTGAAGTACAGACAAAGTATAGTAAAATGCACAGAACAAGTATAGGAGGAACTGCCATGCCGCGTATCTTTTTAAGTCCATCTACCCAGGAATATAACCCATATATCACCGGAAACGGCTCAGAAGAGTACTTTATGAACCAAATTGCCGATGCCATGGAGCCCTATCTTTTGGCCAACACCATCCGTTTTACCCGCAACACCCCCGACATGACCGCCGCCAGCTCCATCCGCCTGGCAAATTCTGGAAGTTACGATTTTTATTTGGCGCTTCACTCCAACGGCAGCACCGATGGTACCAAGGAGGGCGCCGTCCGCGGTGTCATCGCTTTTTATTATCCCACCAGTGCTAATGGCCGCCGCGCGGCGGATATTTTTGTGAAAAATTTGAAAGACATCTATCCGTTGCCGGACAAGGTCTATGCCCGTGCCACTACCACGCTGGGCGAGGTCCGCCAGCCCTATATGCCCTCCGTACTGCTGGAGCTGGGCTACCACGACAACACCGCTGATGCCCATTGGATCGAGGGCAATATCCAGGCCATTGCCGCCAATTTGGTGCTGTCGCTGACAGAGTACTTCGGCCTGCCTTTCGTCACACCCATAACACCCTGGCAGGGCACGGTGCAGACGCCGGGCGGAGGACCGCTGAACCTTCGTGCGGCCCCTGGCACCCGGGCCGAGGTAGTCACACTCTTGCCCAACGGTGCAAAGCTCACTGTCTACGGTCGCTATCAGGAGTGGTACACGGTGGGTTACCAAGGCCGTCTGGGTTACGCTTACGCCGATTTCATTCAGTGACCCAAGAGATACGGTGCCCTGCCTGAAAAACGACAAAAGAAAAGTTTACTTTGCCCTTGACAGTTGACCATAATATGTTTAATATAGTAAAGGATCATTATCGGGGCATAGGAGCCTTTCCGCCCCGGTTGTCATCCGGCACCATATTTTGTGCCGACGCAAAAACCCAATAACAACATAGGAGGAATGTACCATGACCACAACTGGCTGGATCGTGGCCATCCTCTCGTTCGCTGTCGCCCTCGTTCTGGGCTTTGCGGCCTGCACGCTTATCCGCCGCCGCAAGGAAAAGAACGACCAGCGCAAGATCGAAGACGCCGAGCAGGAAGCTCTGCGTATCGTCAACGAGGCCATCAAGAGCTCTGAAAACAAAAAGAGAGAAGCACTCCTTGAAGCAAAAGAAGAGATTTTGAAGAACCGCAGCGAGTACGAGAAGGAAGTCAAGGAACGCCGCGCCGAACAGCAGAAGCAGGAACGCCGCCTGCAGCAGAAGGAAGAGAACCTCGATCACAAGACCGAGATGATCGAAAAGAAAGAGGAGGCCCTGGCCCAGAAGCACGCTGCTCTGGACAAGGAGCAGGAGGAGATCAAGCTCATCAAGCGCAGCCAGACCGAGATGCTGGAGCGCATTTCCGGCTTCACCGCCGAGCAGGCTAAGGATTACCTGATCGCCCAGGTGGAGTCCGAGGTCACCCACGAAACGGCGCTGAAGATCAAGGAGATCGAGGCACGTGCTAAGGACGAGGCCGATCAGCGTGCCCGCGAGATCGTGGCCACCGCCATCCAGCGCTGCGCCGCCGACCACGTGGCCGAGATCACCGTCAGCGTGGTGCCGCTGCCCAATGACGAGATGAAGGGCCGCATCATTGGCCGCGAGGGCCGCAACATCCGCACGCTGGAGACGCTTACCGGCGCGGATCTGATCATCGACGACACGCCGGAGGCCATCACCGTCTCCTGCTTCGAGCCGGTCCGCCGCGAGATCGCGCGGCTGGCCCTGGAAAAGCTTATTGCCGACGGCCGCATCCACCCTACCCACATTGAAGAAATGGTGGAGAAGGCCCGCCGCGAGGTGGACGGCGTCATCCGCGCCGAGGGCGAGCGCGCCGTGCTGGAGACCGGCGTCCGCGGCCTGCACCCGGAGCTGCAAAAGCTGCTGGGCAAGCTGCACTACCGTACCAGCTACGGCCAGAACGTGCTGCAGCACTCTATCGAGGTCAGCCATATCGCCGGTATGATGGCCGCGGAGTTGGGCGCCGATGTGCAGGCTGCCAAGCGCGCCGGCCTGCTGCACGATATCGGCAAGGCCCTGGACCATGAATTCGAGGGTACCCATGTGGCGCTGGGCGTGGAATACGCCCGCAAGTACCGCGAGAAGGAAGACATCATCCATGCCATCCAGGCCCACCACGGCGACGTGGAGTGCAGGACCCTGGTGGCCTGCCTGGTGCAGGCGGCGGACGCCATTTCCGCGGCCCGTCCGGGTGCGCGGCGCGAGAACCTGGAGAACTACATCAAGCGTCTGGAAAAGCTGGAGGAGATCACCGGCAGCTATCCCGGCGTTGAGAAGAGCTATGCCATCCAGGCCGGCCGTGAGGTCCGCGTCATGGTCAAGCCCGAGCAGGTCAGCGAGGATGAGATGGTCATCCTGGCCCGTGAGCTGGCCAAGCGCATCGAAAGCGAACTGGAATATCCCGGCCAGATCAAGGTCCACGTTCTGCGTGAGACGAAGGTCGTGGAGTACGCGAAATAAAAATTTAATGTTTGCAGGGGCCGCTTCGCATTGCGAAGCGGCCCCTCTTTTGCTATAATGTCTTCGAGTACACAGAAAAACCGACCGGACCCCCGATGGAGGACATACTATGAAGCGTTTTCTGCTGTTATTTCTGCTGCTGGCCCTGCTGCTGAGCCTGACCGGCTGCTTTACCATCACCGGAGACACGACCGACACCTCGCCGGAGGGGAAACAGGAGGAGCCGGAGAAGCAGCACCTGACCGCTGACGTTGACGAGACGCAGGTCTGGCAGCGCACTGCCGGCGCGCCCTGGACCGGCGGAGAACCCCAGACAGTCAGTGCCGACTTTGAGCGCATTAGTGGCGCGGCGGCCCAGGGCATGACCGTGGGGCAGGAACTTCTGCTGCTGGATTTCATGGACTGTTACTACCAGTCCGTTGCCGACCTGCGGGTCATTGACCCGGCCGTGCTGTTTGCCGACAGTGAGGAGACGCTCTACCACAAGAATATCTGGCACGGCCTGTGCGTCATCCGCAAGCTCTCGCCCATCGACCTGACCATGACCTCATACAGCTACTACCTCCGGTGCGTATCCATTACACCCTCCGAGGAGACCGAGGGCGACGTGGATATGGTGCTTCGGGAGAACAATGTGGTCTATTTCAAGGGCTTGAACAGTCTGCCCTCGGAGCAGTTCGGTATCAAGCACACCTTTACCCTCCGGGGGGAGGGAGACGACTGGTCCATCGTGAAGCACTGGTCTGACGACAATCCCTATTATAGTGCCGACTATGACCGCACCACCCATCAGGACAAGAATTTTCCCGCTATCACCGACTACATAGAGGCCCGCCGCGACCTGCCCCGCGAGGGACTGAGCGTGACAGCCGCTGCCGACCACCCCTATGACCGCGACGCGGCCCGGGCTTATATGCTCACCTGGGTGGGCAAGCGTAATCCGGCCTTCATGGCTTACGACGACTACGGCGGGAACTGCATGAACTTCGGCTCCCAGGTGCTGGCTGCCGGCGGTATTCCCATGGACACGAACGGTGGCTATGAGACAGGCTGGTACTGGTACAGCGGCGGACAGAGCACGCTGCCCTGGGTCAATGTGGGGTCCTTCCGGGACTATGTGGCGGCACCCCGTGTAAGCGGTTTGGTGGCTGTGGCGGACGCGCCCTATTTCAGCGGTGAGACCGGCGATATCATCACCATGGGTGTGGACGAGCCGGCTAACCATACCACCGTTATTCTGGACGCCATTACGGATGAAAACGGCAATGTGGTGGACTATCTGCTCTGCTCGAACACGGCGGATCTGCGGAATTTCCCCGCGTCCGCGTATTACTATACCAATCGTCAGCTGATCAGGATCATCGGCTGGAACGACTGAGCAAGGAGGCATATTCCGTGGAATACAAGGTTTTGGCGCTGGGCGATGTGGCCAGCGAAACGGGCCTGCAGCTGCTGGAAAAGAAGCTGCGGGCGTTCAAAAAGGAGCATGATGTGCGCTTCACCGTGGTCAACGGGGAGAACATCTCCGGCAGCGGCCTGACGAAGGCGCAGGCGGAGGCCCTGTTTGCCGCCGGCGCGGACGTGATCACCTTGGGCAACCATACCTTCGGTAAACCCCAGATCGCCGCCTATCTGGATGAGGAGCGCTATATCCTCCGGCCCGCCAACTTTACCGGTCGCGCGCCCGGTCACGGATATCAGATGGTGGACTGCGGCCCCTTTACCGTGGCTGTGATGGTGCTCATCGGCCGCTGCGACCTGGACTTCAACGCCGAAAATCCCTTTACCACCGCCGATAAGCTGCTGAAGGCGCAGACGGACAAGCCCACCTTTACACTGGTGGAGTTCCACGCTGGAGCCACCAGCGAAAAGCTGGCCATGGCCTACTACCTGGATGGCCGTGTCTCTGCCCTTTGGGGTACCCACACCCACGTGCCTACGGCGGACATGCAGGTGTTCCCCAAGGGTACCGGCTACGTCACCGATCTTGGCATGACCGGCCCCGTCCGTTCTGTGCTGGGCATCCGGCCGGAGCAGTCCGTGGAGTTCTTCCTGGGCGGTCTGCCGGGCCGCTATCAGGCGGCGGAGGGCCCCTGCTCCGCCCAGGGGTGCATTTTTACCCTGAACAGCGACACGGGAATGTGCGAAAAAGTGGACAGAATAGAGATGAAATAACTGGTAGGTACGAAAAGCGGACTGGAAAAATTTTTGAAAAAACTTGAAAACAGGAGTGAATTTTTGACTATGTCTGTGGAAAAAGTAAGAGAATACCTGACCCCCTACGGTGTCGCGGATCGTATGCGCGAGTTTGAGGTCTCCAGCGCCACGGTGGAGCTGGCTGCTCTGGCTGTGGGCGTGGAGGGTGCCCGTATCGCCAAGACCCTCAGCTTTAAGGTGGGGGAGGACCCCATCCTCATCGTGGCCGCCGGCGACGCCAAGGTGGACAACAGCAAGTATAAGCACTTCTTCGGCGCTAAGGCCAAAATGCTCACCGCCGAAGAGGCTGTGGAGCGTATCGGCCACGCCGTGGGCGGCGTGTGCCCCTTCGCTCTGCCCGACGACGTTAAGACGTACCTGGATGTGTCCCTCAAGCGCTTTGACACGGTGTTCCCCGCTGTGGGCAGCGCGGCCAGCGCCATTGAGCTGACCTGTGACGAGCTGGAGCACTGCTGCGGAAAGAACTTCGTTCAGTGGGTGGATGTGTGCAAGGGCTGGCAGGAAGAGGAAACGTAAATGGTACGGGTCGTTCACGCAGGTGACTTCCACCTGGACAGTGCCTTCGGTGCGCTGACGCCGGAGCAGGCCCGCCAGCGTCGTATGGAGAGCCGCCGCACGCCGGAGCGCCTGGTGGAGTGGGCCAACGACCACGGTGCAGACCTGCTGCTCCTCTCCGGCGATCTTTTCGACAGCGACAGCCCCTATGGCGACACCGCGCCCCTGCTGGCGCAGGCACTGGGGTGCTTCCGCGGTCAGGCGGTCATCGCCCCCGGCAACCACGATCCCCTTACACCGGACGGGCCCTATGCCCGCACGCGCTGGAGCGACAACGTTCACATCTTTACAGAGGACCGTATGCAGACCATTACATTTCCGGACCTGAACTGCGCCGTACACGGCGCGGCCTTCACCGCCCCGGAGTGTCCCACGGACAGTGTACTCCCCGGCTTCCGTGTGCCGCAGGACGGCCTTATCCACATTGGTCTGCTCCATGGCGACGTTACGACCTCCGACAGCCGCTACCGTCCGATCCGCGCGGCGGATATCGCCGGTAGCGGGCTGGACTATCTGGCGTTGGGCCATGTTCACAGCTGCAGCGACGTTCTGACCGCCGGGGCGGTCCCTTATGCCTATTGCGGCTGCATCGAGGGCCGCGGCTTCGACGAGCTGGGCGAACGGGGATTTCTCTTCGGCGAGGTGGGGGCGGGCACCGCCGATCTGCGATTTGTCCCCTTTGCCCGGCGCCGCTACTGCATCGCCCAGGTGGATGTCACCGATGGCGACGCCCTCACCGCCCTGGAGCGCACCCTGCCCCATGATACGGAGCAGGATATCTACCGCCTGCGTCTGACCGGTACGCCGGAGCAGCCGCCCCGCCTGTCCCTGCTGGAGGAGGCCCTGTCGGACCGCTTCTTTGCCCTGCAGCTGCGGGACGAGACTACCGTGCGCCGGGACCTGTGGGACAAGTGCGGCGAGGATACGCTACGGGGCCTGTTTTTGCAGGAACTGCGCCGCCAATACGACGCCGCCCCGGACGACGCTGTCCGCCGCCGTATTGAGCAGGCGGCCCGATTCGGCACGGCGGCCATGGATGACCGGGAGGTATGAGCATGAAGAATATCCTGATGATCGGCACCGGCGGGACTATCGCCAGTGAGATGACGCCCTCCGGCCTGACGCCGGAGCTGAACAGCACGCAGCTGCTGTCCTTCGTTCCCCGTATCGGCGAGATGTGCCATGTGGATTGCGTTCAGCTCTACAGCCTGGACAGCACCAATATCCGCCCCGCCCATTGGCTGGGTGTGGCCAGGACCGTGCGGGAGAATTACGATAGATATGACGGCTTTGTCATCTCCCACGGCACCGACACCATGGCCTATACCGCCGCTGCGCTTAGCTATCTGATCCAGGGCAGCCCAAAGCCCATCGTCCTTACCGGCGCGCAGAAGCCTATCTGGTTCGACGGTACCGACTCCAAGCGCAACCTGACTGACGCGTTTCTCTACGCCTGTCGCGGCTGCGGCGGCGTGCAGATCGTATTCAACGGCAAGGTCATCCTGGGTACCCGTGCCCGCAAGACCTGCTCCAAGAGCTTTCAGGCCTTTTCCAGCGTCAACTATCCCGACCTGGCCGTGGTACAGGACGAGCACCTGCTGCAGTATATGCGCTGCGCCTGCTATCCCAGCCCGGTGTTCTATGACGTGCTGGACGACAAGGTGGGACTGCTGAAGCTGATCCCCGGCACCCCCGCCGCCGTGCTGGAATTCATGCTGGACCGATTTGACGGCCTGGTCATTGAGTCCTTCGGCGTGGGCGGCCTGCCGGAATATGAGGGCGACGCCAGCTATTTCGATATCATTCACCGGGGCATCGCGCGGGGCAAGCTGGTGGTCATGACCACCCAGGTGCCCAACGAGGGCAGCAATCTGGCGGTCTATCATGTGGGCGGACGGCTGAAAAGCGCCCTGCGCCTGCTGGAGGCCTACGACATGACCACGGAGGCCGCCGTGGCCAAGCTTATGTGGATCATGGGCCAGACACATGATTTCGACGAGGCGGAGAGGCTGTTTTACCGCCCGGTGGCCCGGGATATACTGTATGAGAATTAAAAAGGAAGCGCCGGGGGCGCTTCCTTTTTTTGCAGTTTATGACGAAGAGGGGATACGTTTGCCTCAGCTGTTCTTTTTCGTCACCGGGCGGCGGTACAGCAGACGGGCCAGCTTCTTCCGGTCAAAGGGAATGAGAGGGTACAGGTATCCCTTACCCACCAGCGGCTTTGCTGTTACGATCAGCATCAGCGTGATCACGATCCCCGCCGCGAAGCCCCACCAGTCCCACAGCCAGATCAGCACCAGCAGCAGCATCCGGCACAGCTTAGTGGCGTAGCCCATCTCATAGCTGTGCTGGGCATAGTTGGCTACCGCCACGAAGGCCATATACACCAGCACCTCCGGTACCAGCCACCGGGCCTGCACCGCGAAGTCGCCCAGTATCAGCGCACCCAGCATACTGAACGAGTTGCTCAGCACATCCGGTGTGTTCAGCGACGCGATTTTCAGTATGTCAATGATCAGCTCCACCAGCAGCAGCTGCACGATCAGCGGCACATAGTATTCGTCCTGTACCAAAAGGAAACGCAGGTTCTCGTGCAGCGTATCCGGGTTCTTCACCAGCAGGTACCACAGCGGTGTAATGAACATGGTCAGCAGCAGCACCAGCGTCCGTATGATCTGCAGATACGTGCCGATGAGGGGCGGGAAGTAGTAGTCGTTGATCTCCTCGTTGAACCGCAGGATCGTTGTGGGCAGCAGCAGGGCCGACGCTGAATTGTCCACCAGCACCACCACATCGCCCTCCATGATACACGCCGTGGCCACGTCCGGACGCTCGGTATACCGCACCTTGGGAAACGGGTTCCAGAACTGCCTGGGCGCGATGGCCTCCGCAATGGTCTCCTGACTCATGGCCACCGACCGCAACTGGATGTGCATCAGCTTTTCCCGCAGGGCCCGCAGCAGCCCCTCGTCTGCCTCACCCTCCATGTAGCACAGGGCCACGTCCGTGCCCGAGCGCTCCGGCAGCTGCAATCGCTCCAGCCGCAGATGGGTGTCCCGTACCCGCCGCCGCAGCAGCGCCGCGTTCTGCATGAGGTTCTCTACGAAGCCGTCGTGGCTGCCCCGCAGTACCCGGCTGGTATCCGGCTCCTCCACCGACCGGGTGGGGAACTGCTTGGCGTCCAGCACCACCCCGCCGCCGAAGCCGTCGATGATCGCCAGCGTCTTCCCAGCGAATACGCCCATCACCGCCGTGTCACGGTCCGGCTCAGCCGCCGCATCGCAGGCGGACACATACCGCCGGCAGAAGTCCGCCGCGTCTGTCACACTGTTCAGGTCCGGCAGCGCCTGCCACCCGGCGATGACCCGCTCCAGCAGGTCGTCCTGGGCGTAGCCGTTTACCACCCACAGCCGCGCCTGCCGCCCGCCGATGGATAGGTCACGCCCTGTCATATCAAAGCATCGGCCCACACCCAGCAGCTCGTTCAGCTCCGCCGCTTTCAGCGAAAAGCACCCTGCGCCGCGATAATAGCCCGCCGTTTCCGGAGCCGTCTCGTTTCCGCCCTGTTTTGCCTGTTCCATGATGCCTTTTGTCCTCCGTCTGCCATTTTCCGGTAGCATTTCCCGTCTGCGGAATTTTATGTATGCCCCGGACAGGCCCTGCATATCGTGTAAAAAAGGAGGTGGCAGCCATGAAAAAAAGCGCGGCGGCGGCCCTTATTCTGATGGTGCTGCTCTTCGGCGGCGCCTACCTCACCGCCACGGAGCCGGACGCGCCTGCGCCGGAGACACCGCAGGCGCAGGAGGACGGGGAGGTCGTGCTGACCATAAAAACCGGGGAGGCGGCGGAGCGGATGACGCTGCGGGACTACCTTGTGGGCGTGGTCCGCGGTGAGATGCCCGCTTCCTTTGAGATGGAGGCGCTGAAGGCCCAGGCCGCGGCCGAGCGTACCTACGTCTACTACCAGCTGGCGCAGGGCCGTAAGGACGCGCATCCCGACGCCGACTTCTGTACGGACCATACCTGCTGCAGCGCCTATCTCTCCGAGACAGCCGCAAAGGAAAAGTGGGCCGCCGACTTTGCTCCCTGGAACACCCGCGTCGTCCAGGCTGTGGCGGACACGGACGGTCTGGTGGCCCTCTACGACGGGGAACCGATCCTGGCGGTGTTCCACTCATCCTCGGCGGGCAGGACCGCCGCAGCCGGGGATGTCTGGTCCGGCGACCTGCCCTATCTGGCCAGCGTCGCCAGCCCGGAGAGTGCCGACACCGTGCCCAACTATTACAGCACAGTCACCTTTACTGCGGCGGAGGCAAAAGACCTTCTGCTGGCGGCCCACCCGGAGATAAAACTCACCGGCGCGCCGGAGACGTGGTTCGGTGCGGTGACGGAGAATGATTCCGGCCGGGTAGAGACTGTCTCCGTGGGCGGTACGGACATCGAGGGCACGGAGATGCGCCGCATCTTCTCCCTGCGATCGGCCTGCTTTACCCTGACGGCGGATGCGGAGAGCGTTACGTTCCGCGTCACTGGCTACGGCCACGGCGTGGGCATGAGCCAGTACGGCGCGGAGCAGCTGGCAAAGGCGGGGAAGACCTGGCAGGAGATACTGGCGTGGTATTACACCGGTGTGACCATCGGACCGGCGGGGTGACATCGGCCGAGGGGCCGACTGAGGGGCCGACTGGGGCCGACTGGGGCACGGAAATGCGTGACAAGCGGGCAAAAACGTGGTATAATCTATAAATTATGCGGGATATTCACAAATTGTTCAGGAAAAGCTGGCCCCGCAGGATGTAAGATATACCCAACGATATGTACCGGGAGGAGAGCGCCTATGGCACGCAACATTCTGGTGGTCGAGGATGACCGCAATATATCCGATCTGATCCGTATGTACCTGGAGAAGGAGGGCTTCGAGGTCCGCAGCGCCTATGACGGCGGCAAGGCCATCGAGGAGTACGACAAGCAGGCCCCCGACATGGTGCTGCTGGATATCATGCTGCCCGTGGTGGACGGCTGGGGCGTATGCGCCCATATCCGCGAGAAGGGCAAGACGCCCATCATTATGCTCACCGCCAAGAGCGACGTGGGCGACCGCATCACCGGACTGGAGATGGGCGCGGACGACTATCTGGTCAAGCCCTTCGAGATGAAGGAGCTCATGGCCCGGATCAATGCCGTGCTCCGCCGCAGTGAGATACCCGATGACACAAAGAAGAAGCTGGTGTTTGACAAGCTGGTCATCAATCTGGACAGCTATGAGCTGCTGGTGGACGGCAAGAAGGTGGACACGCCCCCCAAAGAGCTGGAGCTGCTGTATCATCTGGCGGCCACGCCCAACCGGGTCTATACCCGCAACCAGTTGCTGGACGAGGTCTGGGGCTTTGACTATTTCGGCGACAGCCGCACCGTGGACGTGCACATCAAGCGCCTGCGGGAGAAGATCGAAAACGTCTCGGACCAGTGGGAGCTGAAAACGGTCTGGGGCGTGGGCTATAAGTTTGAAGTGAAGTAAGCATGGGCGAGAGGATCAAACGTATCACCGGCAGCCTGTATTGGCGGCAGTTTATGCTCACCGCCGGTATGGTGGTGCTGACCATGGCCCTGCTGGGCGTGTCCTTCTACGCGCTGAGCTATAACTACACCGTCTCGGAGAAGCGGCAGGAGATGCAGGACCGGGCGGTGCTGGTGGCGCAGCTGTCCGTGGACTATTTTACCGCCGGCGATGACGCCGAGCGTGACCAGGGGGACGCGCTGCGCTCTCTGGCCGGCGTGGCCTCCCGGATGACGGACGTGGACTTCCTGATCTGCGACACCACCGGCAGCGTTCTGCTGACGACGGATGCCGATTTGGCCGGAAAGACCGTCGTTGTCCCCGAGGACATTACCCAAACGGTGCTGGGCAGCGAGAGACTGTACGAGGGCCGCAGCACCGTGGGCGTATATGAGAAAAAGCAGTTCGTGGTGGGCGTGCCCATGACAGACGCGGACGGCAACACTCTGGGCCTGGTGCTGGCGGTGATGAACAGCGCCGAGCTCATGCAGATGTGGCGCTCATTCATCGCCCTGTTCTTTATGACCAGCGCCATTATCCTGCTGCTGGCGTTCGTGGCCAGCTTTGTCACCTCCATGCGGCAGATACAGCCCCTGACCGAGATGGTCAAGGCGACCCGTGCCTATGCCGGCGGCGATTTCGATGTACGGATGCAGGAGACCGGTGACTGCGGCGAGATCAGTGAGCTGGCGGCCTCCTTCAATGCCATGGCCGACTCCCTGCAGGAGACGGAGCGCCAGCGCCGGGACTTTATCGCCAATGTGTCCCATGAGCTGAAGACCCCCATGACCACCATCGCCGGCTACACCGACGGCATTCTGGACGGCACCATCCCGCCGGAGAAGGAGCGCCAGTATCTTCAGATCATCTCCGACGAGAGTCGCCGTCTCAGCCGCCTGGTGCGGCGTATGCTGGATATCTCCCAGATACAGAACAAGGAGATGAAGAAGGAGGAGTTTGATCTCTGTGAGTCCGCCCGTATTGCCCTGCTGTCCATGGAGAAGAAGATCACGGACCGTGGGCTGGACGTGGACGCGGAGATCCCCGAGGACTCCGTCATGGTCCAGGGCGACCGGGATCTGATCACCCAGGTCATTTACAACCTGCTGGAGAATGCGGCCAAATTCGCCACCCCTGGCTCCCAGCTGTATCTGGGTTTGGCGGTCAACGGCGAGAAGGCCTATGTCACCGTCCGCAACCTGGGCTCCACCATTCCGGCAGAGGAGATACCACTGCTGTTCGAGCGCTTCCACAAGTCCGATAAGTCCCGCAGTGAGGACAAGGACGGTTACGGCCTGGGGCTGTATATCGTCAAGACCATCCTGGCCCAGCACAAGGAGCAGATCACCGTCACCAGTCAGGACGGTGTAACGGCCTTTACCTTTACCATGCAGATGGCGCACGGCGCGCCCCGAGAGGTACTCTGAATATGTATGATGAAAATAAAATGCCGCTGACGCCCGATCCGGCGGCTCCTGCCCCGGAGCAGGAGCCGGACGAGGTCGTCAGCTGGTATGTCCGTCCGGACGAGGGGCAGGAGATCACGGGCTGCTATGTGCAGCCGGGCCCCATGCCCGCTGCCGCGGCGCCCAAAGCTGTCCGGCAGGAGAAGCGCCGCAGCCGCAAGGGCCTGTGGACGTTTCTGGTCATTCTGGCCGTGCTGGTAGGCGTGGTGCTGGGAGTGGCCATCGTCTCCGCCCTGCGGGGCGGTAATACGGACGGCTACGGCGATGACTTCGACGACGGCGATCACGATGCCAGCAGTATCGTGGATATCTTCCAGAGCGATGTGCCCACCATCCCCCGGGCAGACACGGACCCCGATCTGCGCTTTTATTGCGAAAAAGCAGGGGAGGAGAAGCTGACTATCCAGCAGGTCTATCAGCAGGTAAACCCCGCCACGGTGCTGGTGCTCACCGACCTGGGCGAAAAGGCCAGTGTCGGCACCGGGGTCATCCTGACGGCGGACGGCTATATCGTCACCAACGCCCATGTGATCGCCGGCGGGCAGAACGCGCTGGTGGCGCTGTACAACGGCGACCGCTACGAGGCGGAGCTGGTGGGCTTTTCCAGCACCGAGGATCTGGCGCTGCTGAAGGCGGTGAACGCCTCCGGCCTGCCCACTGCGCCCCTGGGCGACAGTGAGGAATGCCAGGTGGGCGATACGGTCTACGCCATCGGCAACCCGCTGGGCGTTGAGCTGCGGGGCACACTGACCCAGGGCATCATCTCCGCCATCGACCGTCCCGTCACCATGGAGGGCCGCGTGATGACGCTGCTCCAGACCACTGCCGCCCTGAACAACGGCAACTCCGGCGGCCCGCTGATCAATGAGTACGGCCAGGTCATCGGCATCAACACACTAAAGATGAGCAACACCCTGTCCGACATCTCTGCCACGGTGGAGGGCCTGGGATTTGCCGTCCCGTCCAGCCGTGTGGTATCTGTCATCAATGATATCATCGCCACCGGAGGCTTCCGCGGCCTGCCCTCGATCGGCGTCTACGTGAAGGAGACGGAATTTGCCGACGGTACGACCCACCCGGTGATCGATTCCGTCACGGAAAACTTCGGCGCCGAGGAAGCGGGGCTGCAGAAGGGCGACGTTATTTTGGCGGCGGACGGTATAGGCGTCAGCACCAACACCGATCTGCTGGCCGTTCGCCGGACCCACATCGCGGGCGAGAGCGTCGTGCTCACTATCCGGCGTGACGAACAGACCTTTGATGTGACGGTCGTCCTCTACCCGGTGGAGGGATGATCACTTTACAGCGCAGAAACAGGGACAAGGCCATGGCCTTGTCCCTGTTTTACACCGCAAAACGACGGATATTTACAGATAATAAACAATATACATTTTATTGCCGGAATTTGCGGCTATTTTCGCCTTCGTTCCCACCATAGCTGCCGCAGGCTGCCGGCGGCCGCCAGCAGCAGATATGCCCCGAACAGCCGCCGCAGTACCGCTGTGTCCACCGCCGTCGCCGCCAGTGCACCGGCCGCCGCAGCCGTTGTGCCCCAGGGGATAGCGGATTTCAGCACCTCCGTTTCCAGCAACCCGTTCCGCTTGTGGGCGATGACGCCCATGACCGCTGTGGGCAGAAAGTACAGCAGGTTCACCGCGGCGGCCTGCTGCTGCGGAACACCCAAAATGAGCGTCATAACCAACAGCAGCAGGGTCCCGCCGCCCACGCCCCAGGCGGACAGGATGCCGGCGCCGAACCCCGCAGCCATTGGTATCAGCCAACTTTTCACAGGATATACCTCACGCCGCCGTACAGCAGAAAGGCGGCGAACAGTCCCCGCAGCCATGTGACGCTGACGCAGCGGAACAGCCGTCCGCCCACCAGACCGCCCACCAGTCCGCCGATGAGGTACGGCAGCGCGGCGGCCCAGTCGAAGGGCTGCCGCAGCAGGTATACTGCCGCGCTGACGGCACTTAGGGGCAGTATGGCCGCCACGCAGGTGGCGAAGGCCTGCTTGCCCTCCAGACCGCACCAGCCGTTCAGCAGTGGCACCAGCACCATGCCGCCGCCTCCGCCGAACAGTCCGTTCACCAGCCCTGCCGCCGTGCCGGACAGGGCATATTTTGTCTTTGCCTGCATTGTGCCGCCTCCTTTATGTATGCGCCCATCCGGGCGCGGGGTTTACTGGCACTTCTGGTAGCTTTGGCAGTCGGTGCACTGGTCCATGGTGGGGCGGCTCTCGTGGGTGCCCACCTGAATGGCGGTCAGACCGCAGTTGTCCACGTCCTTGCAGTGGTGGGCGCAGTTGGTGACGGTGCACTTGATGGACGCGTTGGGGGTGCAGGCGCACCCGTCGTTGGTACAGGCTCTGTTCATGGTGTTTCCTCCCTGAAAGAATAAAAAGTCAAGCCCGAAGGCTTGACTTTATTTTTGCCCGGAGCGCAGGCGGATATGCACATTTTTTATATGCCGAGAAGCGCCGAAGCGAAGCTGAAATAAATCAGCAGACTGGTAGCGTCCACGATGGTGGAGATAAAGGGGCTGGCCATCACCGCGGGGTCCAGACCGACCTTTTCCGCCAGCAGCGGCAGGGAGCAGCCCACGCATTTGGCAAACACCACCACGAACAGAATGGTCAGGCACACCACCAGACACACCAGCGGCGTTACCGCCGCATTGCCCAGCAGCAGCCGATCTACCAGCAGCATCTTCACGAAGTTGGCCCCGGCCAGGCATACGCCGCACAGCAGCGAGACCCGCAGCTCCTTCCACAGCACCCGGAATACGTCCGAGAAGTCCACCTCGTCCAGGCTCAAGGCGCGGATCACCGCCACGGACGCCTGTGTGCCGGAATTGCCGCCGGTGCCGGACAGCATAGGGATATAGGCGTTCAGTACCAGGCAGGCTGCCAGCGCGTTTTCGTAGTGGTTCAGGATCATACCTGTGAATGTGGCCGACAGCATCAGCACCATCAGCCAGGGCAGGCGGGCCTTCCAGGTGGCGAAAACGCCGGTACGGAGGTACGGCTTGTCCGAGGGCAGCATAGCCGCCATCTTTTCGAAGTCCTCCGTGGTCTCCTCCTCGATGACGTCCATAGCGTCGTCAACGGTGACGATACCCACCAGCCGTTTTTCCAGATCCACGATGGGCATGGCCAGGAAGTCGTATTTGCTCAGCGCCTGGGCCACGTCCTCCTTATCGTCCGTGGTCTTGGCCCACACCACGTCCGGGTCCATGATCTCCTCGATCAGGTCGTCCTCTTCCGCCAGCAGCAGGTCGCGGACGGACAGCACGCCCAGCAGGTGCCGGGTGGGATCGGTGACGTACAGGATGTTGATGGTCTCCAGCTCGCCGCCGATACGGCGGATGCGCTTGAAGGCGTCCTCCACCGTCATGTCCTTTTTCAGGGACAGGAACTCCATGTTCATAATGGAGCCGGCACTGTCCTCCGGGTATTTCAGTATTTCATTGATGGATTTACGCATCTCCGGCGTGGCCTTGTCCAGAATACGGATGACCACGCTGGCCGGCATCTCCTCCACGATGTCCACCGCGTCGTCCAGATACAGCTCGTCCAGCACCTCGGTCAGCTCCGTGTTGGAAAAGCCGTTGATCAGCATCTCCTGGCTCTCCGGCTCCAGCTCCACGAATACCTCTGCCGCCGTCTCCTTGGGCAGCAGACGGTACAGCAGGGGCATCTGCTCCTGCTTGCCCTCCTCCAGCAGCAGGGCAATATCCGCCGGCTCCATGGGCAGGAACAGGTCCCGTAGCTCGGCGTAGCGTTTTTCCTTCGCCAGTTCGTCTATCCGTTCCTGGTATTGCTCCAGTTCCTCCTGATAATCGATCAAACCTGTTCCCTCCCTTCAGACAAAATAATACGCAGCAGGTAGTAGCCTGCTGCGTGCCGCAAAGTGCGCCAATGCGCCCTGTTCTGCACCGTTACAAGCTTTAGCATCGCGGGGCGGTGAAACTGCATTAGATGCCACCTTGCTTTCGATGGCACCTGCTCAAACCCTCTGATGGTGTCTCCACCACTTCGCGGCAGCAGTCCGTATCCCTCGCGGTAGCCTTACCTACCGGATCCTATTCAACACATCTATGTTATGCCAAAATCGTCGGCCTGTCAAGGCGTTTTCTTGCCATTCCCGCCATTTTTCTTTACAGGTACACCTGCACATTGTCCTGCGCCAACAGGTGGCCCTTCAACTCCTGCAAAAATCGCAGGGCCGGCGGCGTCAGCGGTTCGCCCGCCCGCGTCACCAGATAATTCACCCGGTCCGGCGGCGGGCTGGTAAAGCGGCATACTCGTGCGCTCTTCCCAATGCGCGACGCGGCGGCGATGGCCGGCGCCGCCACCCAGCGTCCCTCCGTAGGAGACAGGAAATCCGCCGCCTGCAGGGTGTCGGCGTACAGCAGGGGCCGCGCACCCGTGCCGAACCACCGGTCGTGCCAGCGGATGAACTCCGGGTCCCAGGTGACCAGCAGCTCCTCGGCTATGTCCAGCGAGGCCGGGTCCACCTCCTCCGGGTAGTGGCTGTCCGGCGGCGACAGCAGCAGAAACGGCTCCCGAAAGGCCGGACGTACCGTCAGCCGGTCGTCGAATACCGTGTTGCTGTCAATAAAGGCAAAGTCCAGCTCATGGCTCAGCAGCGCCTGGGTGATATCCACATCCCGCAGGGTGTGGATCCACAGGGATACCGGCAGACGCAGGGCAAGAAAGCGCTTATACACCGGCGGCAGGATGTATTGGTTAGTGGTGTAGGTGGCGGCGATACGCAGGTAGGCGCGCTGCTCCAGCTCCGCCAGCGTCTCCGTCTCCGAGAGCAGCTGCTGCCAGCGCTGGGCCAGCGTCAGGAATTTCTGGCCCGCCGCCGTCAGCGTGATGTGCCGCTGGCCCTTGCTCCGCACGAACAGCGGCGTGCCAACCCGTTCCTCCAGCGCCCGTATCCGCATGGACAGCGTGGGCTGGGTGATGTACAGCGCCTCCGCCGCGGCCGTCATGGTGCCGTGCTGTACCACAGCCCAGAATGTCTCGATATCCAGGTTGGTCATACTACCGCCTCCAAATTATAAGTTTTTACTGATATTTTAAACGCAAACAATCAATTTTACAAGTGCGGATATCCGTGCTATGATACGGATGTGTTCAGGGAACACCGCTGGTTCCCTAAACAGCACGCTATTTTGATTCTTTCTTTCTTCCTATTTTCCCTATTTCTCCCCCCTAATACCCGATAAAAAAGGACAGGTTTTTCCAGCCTGTCCTTTCGGGCTGTTTAGGGGTAGATTTTTCCCTGCGGACGTGGTATGGTAATGCTGTTGTACACAGGAGGGATAACGATGCCCGGTTTTCAGTTTTATTTTGAATTGATCGGCGCGGTGGCCTTCGCCATTTCCGGCGCAGCCCTGGCGGTGAAGAAGCATATGGACCTGTTCGGCGTGGCCATGATGGGCATGACCACTGCCGTGGGCGGCGGTATCCTGCGGGATCTGCTGCTGGGTATCACGCCGCCCGCCGCGCTGCGCGACCCCTTGCAGGCGTTGGTGGCCATCGCTACGTCCTTGCTGGTGTTTCTGGTGTGGAAGCGCTTTCACCCCGAGGGCGATCACCGGAACTGGGAGGCACTGCTGCTGGTGGCGGACTCCATCGGTCTGGGGATCTTCTCCGTCCACGGTGCGGCGGTGGCCGTCCGGGCCGGGCTGGGCGGCAATGTGTTCCTGACGCTGCTGGTGGGTATGCTCACCGGCGTGGGCGGCGGTGTTCTGCGTGACCTGTGCTGTATGGAGCGCCCCTACATTTTCACCAAGCATATCTACGCCTGCGCGTCCCTGGCCGGCGCGGCGGCATGTATGCTGCTGTGGAGCGCCGGAGAGAACCTGGCGCTGCTGACAGGCTGCGCGCTGACGGTGGTGCTGCGGCTCTGTGCCGCGGTATTCCGCTGGAGCCTGCCGAAAGCGTAAACATATAAAAAAGACCGCGAAAGCGGTCTTTTTTGCTGTTATGCGGTGAGCTTCAGCCCGACGATACCGACGAGCAGCAGCCCCACGAAAATGAGCCGCGGGACAGTGACAGGCTCCTGGAAGGCCAGAATGCCCACGATGACGGCGCCCAGGGCGCCGATACCCGTCCAGATGCCGTAGGCGGTGCCCATGGGCAGCGTCTTCGTGGCCTGTGACAGGAAAAAGAAGCTGGCGATCATGCCCGCGACCGCCCATACCGACGGCCACAGCTTTGTGAAGCCCTCAGACAGCTTCAGGAATGTGGACCAGAACACCTCCAGCCCACCTGCGATGAATAGATAGAGCCACGCCATACCGATTACCTCCAAAAACAAAAAATGCGCCCACAGGGCGCTCCTTCTAAGACCTAACGGCGTGCCCGCGAACGCCTGCCCGTCACCCGGTGGCGGCGGACAGCACAGGTACTATACCACGCCGCCGCCACAAAGTCAAGCGATCCTGCACCGCAACAAATGTTCGAAAAAACAACTTGTGACACATGGAGATATGTGGTATACTATATTGTCGAGAATTTACAGTTTTAGCCGCAGGAGGGGAGGGGTCATCATGGGCCTGCACGACGGGCATCGCCAGCGCAGCAAGCGCCGGTACCTAGCGCTGGGCGCAGATGGGATGGAGGACCACCAGCTGCTGGAGCTGCTGCTGTTCTACGCCATCCCCCGGCAGGACACCAACGAAACGGCCCACCGGCTCATCCAGCGCTTCGGCTCGCTGCAGGGGGTGCTCCACGCTGCACCGGAGGAGCTGACCTCCGTAGAAGGCGTGGGAGAAAACGCCGCCGTGCTGGTGCGGCTGGTCGGCGACATGGCCCTGCGGGCCCGGTGCTCGTCCCTGCCCCAGAAGGTGCTGAACTCCCCTGACAGCACCGGCGCGTACTTCATGGAATTGCTGGCGGGGGAGAAGAAGGAGATGCTCTACCAGGTCTGCCTGGACGCCAAGGGCAAGCTGTTGACCTGCCGCTGCATCAGCAAGGGCAGCGTGGCCGCTTCGCCGGTCAGCGTGCGCCAGGTAGTGGAGAATGCCCTGTATGCCGGCGCCAGCAGCATTATCCTGGCCCACAACCACCCCAGCGGCGTGGCTTTGCCCTCCCAGCAAGATCTGCTGGTGACGCGGCAGATACAGGAGGCGCTCTCGCCGCTGAACATTCGCTTGGCCGACCACGTGGTGGTGGCCGACAGCGATTATGTCTCCATGGCGGAAAGCGGCCTGCTGGCGCGATAAACGGAGGATACCATGCCTGATCTGAAAGTCGTTTCTGAATACCAGCCTGCCGGCGACCAGCCCCAGGCTATCGATAAGCTGGCGCAGGGCCTGGAAAACGGCCTGCGCGCGCAAGTGCTCAAGGGCGTCACCGGCAGCGGCAAGACGTACACCATGGCCAAGGTCATCGAGCGTGTCAACCGGCCCACGCTGGTGCTGGCCCATAACAAGACGCTGGCCGCCCAGCTGTGTGAGGAGTTCCGGGAATTTTTCCCCAACAACGCGGTGGAGTATTTCGTCTCCTACTACGACTATTACCAGCCGGAGGCCTACGTGCCCCAGACGGACACCTATATTGAAAAGGACGCCTCCACCAACGAGGAGATCGACCGCCTGCGGCTGTCCGCCACCTGCGCGCTGCTGGAAAGGCGGGACGTTATCGTGGTGGCGTCGGTCAGCTGTATCTACGGCCTGGGCGAGCCGGATGACTTCGCCCGCATGATGATCTCCCTGCGGACCGGCATGACTTTGGAGCGCGACGAACTGCTGCGGCGGCTGGTGGAGGACCGCTACGAGCGCAACGACGTGGCCTTCCAGCGCAATGTGTTCCGGGTACGGGGCGACACGGTGGAGCTGTACCCCGCCTACTATAAGGACCGGGCCATCCGTGTGGAGTTCTTCGGCGACGAGATCGAGCGTATCACGGAGTTCCATCCGGTCACCGGCGCGGCCCTGAAGCAGCTGACGCACGTGGCGGTGTATCCCGCCAGCCACTATGTTACCCCCAAGGACAAGCTGGAGCGGGCGGCGCAGGAGATCGAGCGCGAGCTGGTGGAGCGCAAAAAGTGGTTCGAGGACAACGGCAAGCTCATCGAGGCCCAGCGCATCGACCAGCGCACCCGCTACGACGTGGAGATGATGCGCACCCTGGGCTACTGCTCCGGCATTGAGAACTATTCCCGGGTCATCTCTCAGCGTCCTGTGGGCAGCGCGCCCATGACGCTGCTGGACTTCTTCCCGGAGGATTTCGTGCTGTTCGTGGACGAGAGCCATGTGACCCTACCCCAGGTGCGGGCCATGTACAACGGCGACCATGCCCGCAAGCAGAGCCTGGTGGACTACGGCTTCCGCCTGCCCTGCGCCTTTGATAACCGCCCTCTGAAGTTCGAGGAGTTCGAAGAGCGCTTCTCCCAAGCGGTGTTCGTCTCCGCCACCCCCGGGGACTTTGAAAAGCAGCAGGCGGACCAGATCGTGGAACAGGTCATCCGGCCGACCGGCCTGCTGGACCCCAGAGTGGAGGTCCGTCCGGTGCTGGGGCAGATCGACGACCTGGTGGCGGAGATACACGCCCGGGCGGAGAAGAACGAGCGTGTGCTGGTGACCACCCTCACCAAGAAAATGGCCGAGGACCTGACCGCCCACTTCCGCGGACTGGGTATCAAGGTGCGGTATATGCACGCCGACGTGTCGGCCCTGGAGCGCATGGAGATCATCCGCGACCTGCGTCTGGGCGAGTTCGACGTGCTGGTGGGTATCAACCTGCTGCGTGAGGGCCTGGACCTGCCGGAGGTGTCGTTGGTGGCCATTCTGGACGCCGACAAGGAGGGCTTCCTCCGCAGCGAGACCAGCCTGATACAGACCATCGGCCGCGCCGCCCGCAACGCCGAGGGCCTGGTCATTCTGTACGCCGATACCGTTACCCCCTCCATGCGGGCCGCTATGGACGAGACGGAGCGCCGACGGAAGCTACAGGATGACTTCAACAAGGCCCACGGCATCATCCCCCAGACCATCCGCAAGAGTGTCCGCGAGATGGTGGAGATCAGCCACAGCGCCGAGGAGGCCTCCAAGCTGTCGAAAAAGAAGCTTTCTGACCGTGAGCGAGCTGAGACCATCGCACGTCTGGAGAAGGAAATGAAAGAGGCCAGCCGTATGCTGGAATTCGAATATGCCGCCCTGCTGCGTGACCAGATCATCGAGCTGCGGGGGGAGAAATAAACCGAACCGAGAAACGACCTATGAAAAAGTACCTTTCCTATATCTACGTGATCCTCAGCGCCGTGTGCTGGGGCTTTATCGGTTTTTCCAACCGTATGCTCACGGAGGTGGGCGTATCGCTGGGCAACCGGGTGTTCATCCGGAACTTCGGCACGCTGGTGATCCTGACCATCGTATTCGCCCTGTTCCACCGTCAGGTGTTCCGCATCAAGCTGAAGCATCTGCCCATTTTCCTGTGCTCCGGACTGCTCAGCATCCTGACGCTGAGCCTGGTCTACTTCCAGTGCCAGACCATGTGCTCCCTGTCGGTGGCGGCGGTGCTGCTGTATCTGGCCCCGTCCTTTGTGGTCATTTTCAGCGCCGTGCTTTGGAAGACACCGCTGACGAAGCGCAAGCTCATCGCCCTGGTGGTGTCCCTGCTGGGATGCGTGATGGTCAGCGGCATCATCGGCGGCGATATGACCGCCTCCTGGGCGGGTATCGGCCTGGGCGTGCTGTCCGGTCTGTGCTACGCCAGCTATACGGTGTTTGCCCACTACGGTCTGGCCCATTACGAGAGCTATACCATGATCTACTGGACATTTCTGGTGGCGGGGCTTGGCTCGGTATTTTTCGCGGACTTCGAGACGCTGCCGCTGGCCTTTTCCGGCACGCAGGGCATCGTGGGCGTGTGCGGTGTGGTGATCGTGGCCACGGTGCTGCCCTACATCTTCTATACGAAGGGGCTTGAGGGCGTGGAAAGCGGCCGCGCCTCGATCATTACCAACATCGAGCCGGTGGTGGAGACCCTCGTAGGTGTGTTCGTGTTCAAGGAGGCGCTGACCGTCTGGACCGTGTTGGGTATGGCCTGCGTGTTCGGCTGCGTGATCCTGCTGGCCAATGGAGATAAAAAATGCGAAGAAAAACCTGTCAAGTCCTGAACGGCTTTCACCTGAAGCTCATCGCCGCCTGCACCATGTTCATTGACCACATGGGGCACACGCTGTTCCCAACGGTTTTGTGGCTGCGCTGCATCGGGCGGCTCGCCTTTCCCATCTTCTGCTTCCTCATCGCCGAGGGCTGCGTCTACACCCGCGATCGGAGAAAATACGCCCTGCGGCTGCTGGCGTTTGCCCTGCTGTCCGAAGTCCCCTTCGACCTGATGGTGGGCGGCACGGTGTGGTATCCCTATTCCCAGAACGTGCTGTGGACGCTGTTGGCCGGTGCGCTGATCTGCTGGTGCGTCGATTGGGCGCTGCGAAAGAAAACGCCGGCGGCCTTTTTGCTCACCGGCGCGGCCGTGGCCGCCGCGTTCTGCCTGCTGGAGCTGGCCGGGACGGACTATCGGGGCTGGGGTATGCTGCTGGTGGTGCTGTTCTACGGTGTCCGCCGCGTGTCCTGCGGCACCGTCGTGAAGCGAACGGCGCAGGCGGTGGGACTGGCGGTGTTCAGCATCGGCATTATGGGCGGCGTGTCCATCGAGCTGTGGTCGCTGGCGGCACTGCTGCCCCTCTGGCTCTACAATGGCCGGCGCGGCTATTCCAACCGGGCGGTGCAGTACGGCTTTTACGCCTTTTACCCCGTGCATATCCTGATACTGTCCCTCATCGCCCTGTATGCGTAAACAGATAAGGAGGCTGGCCCTATGGCAAAGAACAAAGAAGAAAAAACCAACGTCATGCGGGCGCTGGACCAGAAGAAAATACCCTACACCGCCCACAGCTACGACCCGGACGGCCCCATTGACGGCGTGTCCGTGGCGCAGATACTGGGCCAGCCGGCGGAGCAGGTGTTCAAGACCCTGGTGACAAAGGCCGCCAGCGGGGCATACTATGTGTTCGACATCCCTGTGGCCGAGAACCTGGACCTGAAAAAGGCCGCCAAAGCGGTGGGGGAGAAGTCCGTGGCCATGCTGCCACAGAAAGAGCTGCTGCCCCTGACCGGCTACGTCCACGGCGGATGCAGCCCGGTGGGCATGAAAAAGCAGTTTCCCACCGTGTTCCACGAGACGGCACCGCTGTATGGCGCCATCTGTGTCTCCGCCGGGAAGATCGGCCACCAGGTGGAGTGCGATCCCAACGCCCTTATCGCTCTCCTGCGGGCGAAAACGGCTGACGTGATCGTATAAAAATTATTTCGCTGTTGACATTAAAAATTGATTTCACTACACTTATCTGCAACCATATGTTGCAGAAATGAGGCATACCATGCAGACTGAAATTTTCATTAAGGGTGCGCGGGAGAACAACCTGAAAAACATCGACGTCACCATCCCCCGGGATAAGCTGGTGGTGCTGACGGGGCTTTCCGGCTCCGGCAAAAGCTCCCTGGCCTTCGATACCATCTATGCCGAGGGCCAGCGGCGGTATGTGGAGAGCCTGTCCTCCTACGCCCGTATGTTCCTGGGGCAGATGGACAAGCCCGACGTGGATTACATCGAGGGCCTGTCCCCGGCCATCTCCATCGACCAGAAGACCACCAGCAAGAACCCGCGCTCCACGGTGGGCACGGTGACGGAGATCTACGACTATCTGCGTCTGCTGTGGGCCCGGGTGGGCACGCCCCACTGCCCCCACTGCGGCAAGGAGATACGCCGCCAGACGGTGGATCAGATCATCGACCAGATACTGGCCCTGCCCGAGGGCACCCGTATCCAGGTGATGGCCCCGGTGGTGCGCGGCCGCAAGGGCGAGCACGCCAAGGTGCTGGAGGATGCCCGTCGGTCCGGCTTCGTCCGCGCCCGGGTGGACGGCAATATGTACGAACTCTCCGAGGACATCTCTCCGGAGAAGAACCTCAAGCACCGCATCGACATCGTGGTGGACCGACTGATCGTCCGCCCGGACATCGCAGGCCGGCTGACCGACTCAGTGGAGACGGCCTCCAACCTGGCGAATGGCCTCGTCACCGTTAACCTGCTGCGGGAGGAGAGAGATATCACCTTCTCCCAGAACTACGCCTGTGACGACTGCGGTATCTCCATCGAGGAGCTGACGCCCCGTCTGTTCTCCTTCAACAGTCCCTTTGGCGCCTGCCCCACCTGCACCGGCCTGGGCCTGCAATTAAAGGCTGATCCGGCCCTCATCATCCCCGACGGCAGCAAATCCATTCTGGAGGGCGCCATTACTGCCACCGGCTGGGCCTCCATCCGGTCCGACGGCATCAGTCGTATGTACTTCGAGGCCCTCAGTAAGAAATACCGCTTCTCCCTGACCCAGCCCTACGACAGCCTAAGCGACGAGGTGAAGAACGTTATCCTCTACGGCACCGGCGGCGAAAAGCTGGAGCTCCACTATGACCAGCCCCGGGGCAAGGGTGTGCTGTACCAGGCCTTCGAGGGCATCTGCAACAACCTGGAGCGCCGGTATCAGGAGACCCAGTCCGATGCCAGCAAGAAGGAGATCGAGGGCCTGATGACCCCCTGCCCCTGCCCGGCCTGCCAGGGTAAGCGCCTGCGGCCGGAGGCGCTGGCCGTCACCGTGGGCGGCAAGTCCATCTACGACGCCACTACCCTGCCGGTGGACGACGCCCTGGCCTTTTTCGACCATCTGGACCTGACCGGCAACCAGCAGATCATCGCCGCCCAGATCCTGAAGGAGATCCATGCCCGCCTGGGCTTTCTGCAGTCCGTGGGCCTGAGCTATCTGACCCTCTCTCGTGCCTCCGGCACCCTGTCCGGCGGCGAGAGCCAGCGTATCCGTCTGGCCACCCAGATCGGCAGCAGCCTCATGGGCGTGCTGTATATCCTGGACGAGCCCTCCATCGGCCTGCACCAGCGGGATAACGACAAGCTGCTGGCCACGCTGCAGCGCCTCCGCGATCTGGGCAATACCCTCATCGTGGTGGAGCACGACGAGGACACCATGCGCGCCGCCGATTACCTTATTGACATCGGTCCCGGCGCCGGTGCCCTGGGCGGGCAGGTGGTGGCCTGCGGCACCCCGGAGGAAGTCATGGCGAACCCTGACAGCCTGACGGGCCAGTACCTCAGCGGCAAACGCACCATCCCCCTGCCGGCACAGCGCCGCAGGGGCAATGGCAGGCTGCTGACCGTCCGCGGCGCCCGGGAGAACAACCTGAAGCATATCGACGTGTCCATCCCTCTGGGGACGTTCACCTGTGTCACCGGCGTCAGCGGCAGCGGAAAATCCTCTCTGGTCAACGAGGTGCTGTTCAAGGCGCTGGGTGCCCAGCTGAACCGCATGAAGGTGCGCCCCGGCAAGCACGACGCCATCGAGGGCATGGAGCAGCTGGACAAGGTCATCGCCATCGACCAGAGCCCCATCGGCCGGACGCCCCGATCCAACCCGGCCACCTATACCAACCTGTTCAACCTGATCCGCGACCTGTTCGCCTCCACCCCGGACGCCAAGGCCCGGGGCTACGGACCGGGCCGGTTCTCCTTCAACACCAAGGGCGGCCGCTGCGAGGCCTGCGGCGGCGACGGTATGCTGAAGATCGAGATGCACTTCCTGTCGGATGTGTACGTTCCCTGCGAGATCTGCCGCGGCAAGCGCTATAACCGCGAGACGCTGGAGGTCCGCTACAAGGGCAAAAACATCGCCGACGTGCTGGATATGACCGTGGACGAGGCGTGGGAGTTCTTCTCCGCCGTGCCCGCCATCTGTGACAAGCTGACCACCCTGCGGGATGTGGGGCTGGGCTATGTGAAGCTGGGCCAGCCCAGCACCACCCTCTCCGGCGGCGAGGCCCAGCGCGTCAAGCTGGCCACGGAGCTGAGCCGCCGCGCCACAGGGCGGACGGTGTATATTCTGGACGAGCCCACCACCGGCCTCCACGCCGATGACGTGCGGAAGCTGTTGGAGGTGCTCCAGCGGCTCACCGATGGTGGCAATACGGTGCTGGTCATTGAGCACAACCTGGACGTGATCAAGTGTGCCGACTATATCATCGACCTGGGCCCGGAGGGCGGCGTGGGCGGCGGTACGGTGGTGGCCTGCGGCACGCCGGAGGAGATCGCCGCCTGCCCGGCGTCCTACACCGGCCAGTATCTGAAAAAATACCTGAAGTGACCGGCCTTTCCCCTGCCGCATAGGATAGGGCAGGGGGGTGGCTGCATGGAGCTTTTGCAGGACGGCGTGGTCGCTGCGCTGGCGGCCATCGGCGTCACGGCGCTGATATGGCTGGCGGCATCGTTGCTGCTGTGGCGTGAGCGCCCGGTGGACGCGGTGTATCTGGTCCGGGTCTCCGGAGACGGGACGGGACTGGATGTGACGCTGCGCCGTCTGGCCCAGAGCCGCCGTCTGCCGGTGCTGCTGGTGGACTGCGGACTGACCGACGAGGGCCGCCGCGCCGCGGCGCTGCTGTCCGATATGAACACGAAATTGCTGACGCCCCAGGAGCTGGCGGCGTACCATACAGAGGAAGATACCACCGAACAGGGGAGGTGAGCCGATGGGCGAGCGCGTGACCGTGGAGGGCACCGTAGAGAACGTCATCTTTCATAACGAGGAGAACGGCTATACCGTGCTGCTGCTGACCGTAGAGGGCGAGGAGGAGTCTGTCACCGTGGTGGGCTGTATCCCCTGTGCCGCCGCCGGCGAAGGCATGACCGTCACCGGCGTGTGGAGCGTCCACCCCGTCCACGGCAGCCAGCTCACCGCCGAGAGCGTGGAGCGCCGGATGCCGGAGCGTGAGGAGGACATGATCGCCTACCTGTCCTCCGGCATCCTCAAGGGTGTTGGTCCCGCCACCGCACAGCGGCTGGTGGAGCGCTTCGGCGCGGACACCCTGCTGGTCATCGAGCGGGAGCCGGAGCGCCTGCGGTGCATCAAGGGCATCACCGCCCAGAGAGCGAAGGAGCTGTCCGACGCTTTCCGTGCGCTGACGGGCCTGCGCCAGCTGATGGAGTTCCTGGCCCGGTATGACCTGCCGGTGTATCTGGCCATGCCCCTCCAGCGCACCTACGGCGACGGAGCCATCCAGGCGCTGCGGGACGATCCGTATATCCTGTCCCGGGCCCAGTATGGGGTGGATTTTTCCATAGCGGACGAGATCGCCATCAGCCTGGGCTTTGGCGGGGACGATCCCTGCCGCCTGCGGGCGGCGCTGACCTATGAGCTGGAGCACAACGCCGCCAACGGCCATGTGTTCCTGCCCCGCGAGAAGCTGCTCTTCGCTACGTCGCAGCTGCTGGCCGTGACGCCGGACGAGCTGGAGCTGGCGCTGGACAAGCTTATCGAGGGCTTCGGCGTGGTGGAAAAGACCATCGCCGGGGTGCAGGGCTGCTATCTGCCCCGGCTGTACCAGGCGGAGACCTTCGTGGCGGAGCGCCTGCTGTCGCTGGTGCGGACGCCGGTGGAGGTGCTGCCCCGGGCGGAGAAGGTCATCGACGATATCGAAAAGGAACAGGGCGTGGCCTATGCGCCTCTGCAGCGGCAGGCGGTGTGCCTGGCGGCCCAGGGCGGTATACTGCTGCTGACCGGCGGCCCCGGTACCGGCAAGACCACGTCTCTGCGGGGCATCGTGGCCCTGTACGAGCGTATGGGCCTGGATGTGGCGCTGCTGGCGCCCACCGGCCGCGCCGCCAAGCGCCTGGGCGAGGTGACGGGCCGGGAGGCCCAGACCATCCACCGTGCCCTGGGCATGAGCTACAATGAGCTCACCGGCCAGACGGCCTTTAAGAAGAACGCACAGGATCCGCTGGAGGTCCACGCTGTCATCGTGGACGAGATGAGCATGGTGGATATCGAGCTGATGCGCTCCCTGCTGGAGGCCATGCGGCCGGGAAGCCGCCTGGTGCTGGTAGGCGACCCGGACCAGCTGCCCTCCGTAGGCCCCGGCAGCGTGCTGGGGGATATGCTCCGCAGCGGTGTGGTGCCGGCGGTGTCCCTGACCCAGGTGTTCCGTCAGGCGGAGCAGTCGGCCATCATCCGCGCCGCCCACGCCGTGGACCGCGGCGAGCTGCCGCCGCTGGAGAACAGCGGCAGCGGCGACCTCTTCTTCCTGCGCCGCCGCGCGCCGGATCGCCTGGTGCAGACGGTGGTGGAGCTGTGCCGCGACCGCCTGCCCAAAAACATGGGTATTCCCGCCGAGCAGATACAGGTGCTCTCCCCCACCCGAAAGGGCCCCTGCGGTACGGCGGCGCTGAACCGGGCCCTGCAGGCGGCGCTGAATCCGCCGGAGCGCGGTAAGCGCCAGAAGCAGTGGGGCGACATGACGTTCCGGGTGGGTGACCGGGTCATGCAGACCCGGAACAACTACGATGTGCTGTGGGAGAAGGAGGACGGCTCCGGCGGCAGCGGTATTTTCAACGGCGACGTGGGCGTGATTCAGGACATCGACCCCGGCGGCGAGCTCATCACCCTGCGGTTTGACGACCGCACGGCGGTGTACACCGCTGACCTGCTGAGCCAGCTGGATATGGCCTACGCCGTCACCGTACATAAATCCCAGGGCAGCGAGTATCCGGCGGTGATATTGGCCGCGGCGTCCGCCGCGCCGTCGCTGCTGGTGCGCGGCGTGCTGTACACGGCTATCACCCGTGCCCGCAGGCTGCTTATCCTCGCCGGGGACGATACCGTCCTGGCCCAGATGGCCGCCAACAACAAGCAGCAGCGCCGGTACAGCGGCCTGCGCCGCCGACTGAAGGAGGGATACCATGAGCAATAACGGTAGTATCAACGACGCATTGGACAAGGCCCAGCGGGGCTTGCTGGACTTCTTTTTCCCCCGCAAGTGCCCCTTCTGCGGGCGCGTGGCGGGCCGGGAACTGCTGTGCGAGGCGTGCAAGGCGTCGCTGCCCCGGTGCGATAAGGTACGCACCGGCACCTTCGGCGAATGTGCCGCGCCGCTGTATTACGAGGGCCGCGTCCGCGACGCCCTTCTGGCCTTCAAATTCAAGCGGCGCATCGAGGACCTGAACGCCTACGGTGTGCTGATGGCCGAAAAGGCAGCGGAGGTCTACGCCGACCGCTTCGATGCCGTCACCTGGGTGCCGGTGAGCAAACAGCGCCTGAAAAAGCGTGGCTTCGACCAGTCGCGTATGCTGTGCGCCAGCCTGTGCGTGGACTGGCACACGGAGCCGCAGGAGACACTGCGTAAGGTGCGGGACAACCCGGCCCAGTCCGGTATCGGTGACCCGGCGGAGCGCCGGGCCAATGTGCTGGGCGCTTACGAGCCGGTGGACCCGGACGCCATCGCCGGAAAGCGATTCCTGCTCATCGACGACATCATCACCACCGGCGCCACGCTCACCGAGTGCGTCCGGGTGCTGAAGGCCGCCGGGGCGGCGGACGTGGTCTGCCTGACGCTGGCCATGGCCCGTGATAATTGAGGTATGGACTTCGGCGTTTCCGTATAGAATACAGAAAATACCGCGATTTTCATTTCGCAGTTGCAATATTCTTTCTCAATCGGTATAATAGATAAATCAGAGGGTAACGGGCGCACCCGCCCGAAACGAAAGACAAGATAGAGGTGCAGTAGTATGTGTTCCATTGCAAAAGATATCGGCATCGACCTGGGCACCGCCTCCGTACTGGTGTACGTAAAGGGCAAGGGCGTCGTATTGAATGAGCCGTCCGTGGTGGCCATTGACAAGAATACCGGCAAGCTGCTGAAGGTGGGCGCCGAGGCCCAGGCCATGCTGGGCCGTACCCCCGGCAATATCGTGGCCATCCGCCCCCTGCGCGAGGGCGTGATCTCCGACTACGACATGACCGAGCGTATGCTCCGCGAGTTCCTGCGCAAGGTGGTGGGCGGCTTCCAGCTGTTCAAGCCCCGCGTCATCATCTGCGTGCCCTCCGGCATCACCGAGGTCGAGGAGCGTGCCGTGGTGGACGCCGGCATCCAGGCGGGCGCCCGCCGTGTGTATCTGATCGAGGAGCCTGTGGCCGCGGCCATCGGCGCCGGAATCGACATCTCCAAGCCTGACGGCCACATGGTGGTGGATATCGGCGGCGGCACCAGCGACATCGCCGTCATCTCCCTCTCCGGCGTGGTGGAGAGCGCCTCCATCAAGGTGGCCGGCGACCAGTTCAACGAGGCCATCGTCAAGTATATGCGCCGCAAGCACAACGTGCTGGTGGGCGAGCGCACCGCCGAGCTGATGAAAATGCAGATCGGCTGCGTCTTCCCCAAGGAGCAGGAGACGTCCATCGAGATCAAGGGCCGCTGCCTGGTGACAGGCCTGCCCAAGGTCATCAACGTCAGCTCCACCGAGATGCTGGAGGCCTTCGAGGAGCCGGTAGAGCGCATCCTCGAGGCGGTCCACGGCGTGCTGGAGCGCACCCCGCCCGAGCTGGTGGCCGACATCTCCAACAATGGCATCGTTATGACCGGCGGCGGCAGCCTGGTGGACGGCTTTGACAAGCTGATCGAGGCCCGCACCGGCATCCACACCGTGGTGGCCGAGGGCGCCATCTCCTGTGTGGCCGAGGGCACCGGCCGCAGCCTGGACTCCCTGAATTCCATGACCGACGGCACCGTGAACCTGAGCCGCCGCAAGCAGATGAACTGAGCACAATGTAAAAGGCCGCCAAAGGGCGGCCTTTTTCTCAAGTTGCTCTTGCAACTTCCGCGAAAAAGCGCTACTATTACGATACATGAGAACGAGATAAGGAGGAACCACCATGAAGTTTTCCAGCAAGGTCTTGAAATGCGGCCTGTCCCCCATGCGGAAGTTCCACCCCTACGCGGTGGCGGCGGAGGCCAAGGGCAGGAAGATCTATCATCTGAACATCGGTCAGCCGGATATCGAGACGCCCAAGGCGTACTTCGACGCGGTGAAGCACTTTGACCTGCCGGTGTTGGCCTATGCCCCGTCCCCCGGTATCCCGGAGCTGATCGAGGCCATCCGCAAGTACTACGCCGATCTGGGTATGCACTTCGATGCCGGTGATATCCTCATCACCAACGGCGGCAGCGAGGCACTGCAGATCACCATGAACTGCATCCTGGATGACGGCGACGAGATCCTCATCCCCGAGCCCTTCTACCCCAACTACAACACCATGGCCTACACCTGCGGCGCGAAGATCCACCCCATCCCCACCTCTCCCCATGACGGCTACCACTACGCCGACCGCGCCAAGGTCGAGGCGGAGATCAACGAGCACACCCGCGCCATCATGGTCACCAACCCCGGCAACCCCACCGGCGCCGTCCTGACGCCGGAGGAGATGCGTATGCTGGTGGACGTGGCCAAGGCCCACGACCTGTTCATCATCGGCGACGAGGCCTACCGCGAGTTCGTCTACGCCGGCGAGCCCCTGCAGTCCATGGGCCAGTTCGAGGACGCGGCCGAGAACGTCATCGTCATCGACACCGTCTCCAAGCGGTTCTCCGCCTGCGGCGCCCGCATCGGCTGCATGATCTCCCGCAACAAGGAGCTGATGGCGCAGGCCATGAAGTACGCCCAGTGCCGTCTGTCCGTGCCCACACTGGACCAGGTGGCCGCTGCCGCGCTGTACACCGTCGGTCCCGACTACTTTGCCGCCGTCCGTGAGGAGTACAAGCGCCGCCGCGATACGGTGGTCAATAAGCTGCACGAGATACCCGGCGTGGTCTGCGAGTGCCCCCGCGGCGCCTTCTACATCATGGCCGCCCTGCCTGTGGACGATGCCGATGCCTTCCAGAAGTGGCTGCTGGAGGAGTTCGAGGACAACGGCGACACCGTGATGTTTGCCCCCGGCGAGCCCTTCTACGGCACCCCCGGCAAGGGCAAGAACGAGATCCGCATCGCCTATGTGCTGAAGCAGGCGGACCTGGAGCGCGCCATGGACCTGCTGGCCAAGGGCATCGCCGCCTACAACGCCCGGTAAACGGATATATGCAAAAAAAGAAAGCCCTTTTGGGCTTTCTTTTTTTGCGTATCTTACCCCTTCAGCGCCATATCGCAGCGTGCGGGCAGGTCAAAGGCGGTGAAATAGGACTCCTCCAGCGGGATCCAGCGATCCCGGAACATCCGGAGCTTCTCCGGGCCGCTGCGGGCTTCAATGCGGCGGAGCTGCTCGGCAGCGTCCACGGTAAGGAATACCCGCAGATCATAGCTGTCCCACAGGGCCGGATGGCAGGCGTAGGCGCCCTCCACGATGGTCAGGCGCGCCGCCGGGACCGTCACCGGCTCGCCCAGCGCCTGCCGCGCACAGCGGAAGGGGTGGTAGGTGACCGCCTCACCGCGCAGTGCCGGCTGCAGTACTTCCGATAGAAAGCGCTCGTGGTCCACGTTTTCGCCCGGCTGTGCCAGCCGTGCAGCGGTGCGCTGCTCCGGGCGCAGAAAGAAGTCGTCCATGTGGAACACCCGGCAGGACAGCTGCGCCTGCAACTGTGCCGCCAGCGTGCTTTTCCCGGCGCCGCAGCGGCCGTCAATGGCCGCGATGACCCGCGCCTGCCGGTCCAGCAGCGCCCGGATAACCGTCAGCAGGCGGTCGTAGTCAGCAGGGGTCATTTCGCCCTCCGGGCGGCGCGGCGCTGGATGAGCTTCACCAGCTCCACCACCGGAAGGACCAGGAAGGCCAGGGCCAGGGCCACGCCGTACTCCGTCCAGCTGACGGGGGTGAAGCCGAAAGCGTTGGCAATGACGGGCACCTCCAGCACCAGTGTTGTCAGAGCCAGCGAGCCGATCATCGCGCCCCACAGTACCTTGTTGTGGCTGGGCAGCGAGAACACGCTCTTGCGCTGGGAGCGCATATTGAAGCTGTGGAAGATCTCACACATGCTCATGGTCAGGAAGGCCATGGTCATACCGTCGTCGGATACGCCCTTGGGCATCTCAAAATAGCCCACCTCCATGCAGTGTCCGATGATGTAGGAGGTCATGGTGATGATCGTGATCAGCACGCCCTGATACAGGATGTCAAAGCCCAGGCCGCCGGCGAAGATGCCGTCCTTGCTGTCCCGGGGCGGGCGGGTCATGGTATCCGGCTCACCCTTCTCCAGACCAAGGGCCAGGGCGGGGAAGCAGTCGGTGATCAGGTTGATGAACAGCAGGTGCACCGGGTTCAGCAGTGTGAAGCCCAGCAGCGTGGCGAAGAACACGCCCAGCACCTCACTCATGTTGCTGGCCAGCAGGAACTGGATGGCCTTGCGGATGTTGTCATAGATCCGGCGGCCCTCCTCCACGGCGGTGACGATGGTGGCGAAGTTGTCGTCGCTGAGCACCATGTCCGCCACGTTTTTCGTCACGTCCGTGCCGGTGATGCCCATGCCCACGCCGATATCCGCGGACTTGATGGAGGGCGCGTCGTTGACGCCGTCGCCGGTCATGGCGGTGATGGCGCCCTTGCGCCGCCAGGCGTTGACAATGCGGACCTTATGCTCCGGCTGCACCCGGGCATAGACGCTGTACTTCTCCACCGCCTTGTCCAGTTCCTCATCGGTGAGGCTGTCCAGCGCACTGCCGGTAACGGCCTGGCTGGCGTCGGTGATGATGCCCAGCTCCTTGCCGATGGCCACGGCGGTGTCCTTGTGGTCGCCGGTGATCATCACAGGGCGGATGCCCGCGGCGCGGCACTCGGCCACGGCGGCCTTGACCTCCGGGCGGATGGGGTCGATCATGCCCGCCAGACCGATGAAGCAGAGGTCCTGCTCCAGGTCCTCCGGCTCCTGCCGGTCGGGCAGTGCGTCGTACAGGCGCTCCGCCGCCGCAAGGACCCGCAGGGCCTTGTCGGCCATGGCTTTGTTCTCCGCCAGAATGGCGGTGCGCTTTTCCTCAGTCAGGGGCAGGATCTGCCCGCTTTCCGTATAGCTGGTGCACCGGCGCAGCACCTCGTCCGGCGCGCCCTTGGTGTACTGGATAAAGCCGTTGTCTGTGCGGTGGATGGTGGACATCATCTTCCGGCCGGAGTCAAAGGGGGCCTCGCCGCAGCGGGGCTGGCGGCTCTCCAGCACAGGCTTCTTCAGCCCCTGGGCAGCGGCAAAGTTCACCAGCGCCGCCTCCGTGGGCTCGCCGATGGCGCCGTTCTCCTCCAGCGCGGCGTCGTTGCACAGCGCCATGGCTGTGGCCAGCAGCTCCGTGGGGCCGGTGTGCTCCACCACGGTCATCTTGTTCTGTGTCAGGGTGCCGGTCTTGTCGGAGCAGATGACCTGGGTGCAGCCCAGCGTCTCTACCGCCGTCAGCCGCCGGATCACGGCGTGCTGCTTGCTCATGTTGGTCACGCCGATGCTCAGCACCACCGTCACCACCGTGGCCAGTCCCTCCGGGATGGCGGCCACCGCCAGGGAAACGGCCACCATAAACGTGCTCAGCACGGTGTCCAGCGTGAATTCGCCGGCCACCACCAGGTCAAAGATAAAGATGAACACGCAGATGCCCAGCACCAGCTTGCTCATGGTCTTGCCCAGCTCATTCAGCTTGCGCTGCAGGGGCGTCTGCTCCTGCTCCGTCTGGGCCAGCACACCGGCGATCTTGCCCATCTCCGTGTCCATGCCGGTGGCGGTGATGACTGCCTTGCCGCGGCCGTAGACCACCGTGCTGCCCATATAGCACATATTTTTCCGGTCGCCCAGGGGAACATTGTCTCCGGTCAGCAGCCCCACCGCCTTGGTGACGGGGACGCTCTCGCCGGTCAGCGCCGCCTCCTCGATCTTCATGGAGGCGCTCTCCAGCAGCCGTCCGTCGGCGGGCACGGCGTCGCCGGCCTCCAGCAGCACCACGTCGCCGGGCACCAGCTGGCTGCTCTCGATGACCACCTGGTGGCCGTCCCGCAGCACCTTGCACTTGGCGGCGGTCATGGTCTGCAGGGCCTCGATGGCCGCCTCGGCCTTGCTCTCCTGCACCACGCCCAGCACCGCGTTCAGCAGCACCACCACCAGGATGATGAACACCTCGGTGAAGCTCTCGCCGCTGAGTGCGTTGGTCACGGCGGACACCGCCGCCGCCGCCATCAGGATCAGCAGCATGGGGTCCTTCAGCTGCGCAAGGAACCGCTGCAGCAGGGAGGGCTTCTCCGCCTCCTTCAGCTTATTGGGGCCGTGCTTGGCCAGACGTTCAGCCGCCTCCGCCGCTGTCAGACCGGTGGGACAGGATCCCAGCTCCTCCAGCACCTCCTGCGGACTGCGGTTGTATTCCTTTTCCATCGTCTATTACTCCTTTATATCATGGTTTTATAATTTGAAGCAAAAAAGCAGAACAAAAAGCGAAACAGAAAATGAACCAAAGGACAACAAAAAACTCATGCACGGACAGGCTATGTCTGCGCATGAGTCTCATTCTTTCAGGACACATCGGGCGCTGCCGCGCCGGGATGACGGTGTGCCACGCCGCGCCAAAACCGGCGCTGCGGAATTACTCCCTCATTCATTATGGGGTATTTTACCCGCTTTTTTACCCGCTGTCAACCCCAAAAAGGGCGGTTTTTTACACCATTTCCGCGGCGCACAGGGCGTCGAAATACTTGTACAGCGGCATCAGTGTCCGGAAGCCCTCAATGATATCCTGTGCCAGTTCCTGCGAGAACATACGCTCGTCCGGCGCGGCGTCGTGTTGTAAATTGATAGACTTCTTGTTGTACCACGCCGCCAGCAGGGGAGAGGGGGCAGTCTTTTTCCTGGCATATTCTGAGCCTGAAAGCGTGAATTGCGCCTGTTTATTGAACCTTTTGACCAGCTTTTCCAGCACCTCGGGATGCTCGTCGACGGCCTTGCGGTACGCCTCCATCAGCGCCGCCTTCGGCGCCCAAAAGCCCATGCCGTAGCTGTAATAGTCCGGCCCGATCTCAAAGTAAAACGTGGGCCGCCCCGTCCAGTCCTCGCCGCCGGCGCGGACGCAGAACCACAGGTGGTCCTTGTACGGTCCATTCCCGTGCAGCCGTCGGGCATCCCGATAGATGCGGGAGAGCTTCAGCAGAAACGGCTCCTTGGGGAATGCCGCGTGCAGGGCTTCATACACCTGCTCGCCCAGCGCACGGGTGGGGGCCAGGAGATGTGCCTCATAGTCCTGCTTATGCGCCAGAAACCAGGAGCGTTCGTTGTTGAACCGAATGCCCCACAGAAAGTCCAGTGTCTCCTGTGTATAGCCTTCAAAAGCCATGCTATGTACTCCTTTTAATTAAAGCGCTCACATGAATTTGCACAACAGAACGGGCAGCAGCAGCGCCGGCGTCATGTTCAGGATACGCAGCTTGGTGACGCCCAGCACGTTCAGGGAGATGCCGATGATCATCAGTGACCCGGTGACAGAGATCTCGGTGATGACCGCGTCGGTCAGCACCCCTGTCAGCAGGGAGGCCAGCAGCGTCATCACACCTTCCACCGCCAGCACCGACAATCCGGAAAAGACGATGCCAATGCCCATGGAGCTGGCAAAGGCCACGGATCCGGCAAAGTCGATGACCGACTTGGCCAGCAGGATGCCGTGGTCGTTCTTCAGACCACTGTCCAGCGAACCCATCACCGCCATAGCGCCCACGGCGAACACCAGCGAGCCGCTGACGAAGCCGTCGGTGATGGGACCCATTTTCCCGAATTTCTTTTGCAGCCAGTCGCCCGCCCGGGTGACGCCGTCCTCAATGTGCAGCAGCTCGCCGATGACGGCGCCGATGACCAGCGACAGTATGGGGATGAGCTGGTTGCTGCTGCCGATGGCGCCGGAGATGCCGATGCCCATGGACACCAGCGCCGTAGCGCCAAGCACCGTCTGCCGCATTTTTTCCGGCATGAGCTTGCCGCCGAAGGTGCCCAACAGGCCGCCGACGACAATGGCTCCGCCGTTGACCAGTGCGCCTGTCAATATCATGGTACAAGACCTCCATCTTCGATAATATCCCGCACCACCGTGCCGCCCATCATCAGGCCGGCCACAGAGGGTACCCACGCCACGCTGGCGGGGACGCTGCGCCGTCCGGGTGACGGTGCTTCCAGCTGCTGTGTCTCGTGGGGCAGCTCCGGGCTGAACACCACCTTCAGGTGGTGGATCCCCCGGGTACGCAGCTCCTTCCGCATGACCCGGGCCAGCGGGCAGCCGCTGGTCTTGGAGATATCCGTGACCCGCAGCAGCTCAGGCTCCAGCTTGTTGCCGGTGCCCAGGGCCGACAGGATGGGAATTCCCCGCAGGCGGGCCTGTTGGATCAGGTCAAGCTTGCAGCTGACCAGGTCGATGCAGTCCACGATGTAATCGAATTTCCGGGAGAAAAATTCCTCCCGATGGGCGGCGTCATAGGTGGCGCAGATCGGGTATACCACCGTGTCCGGGTCGATGTCCCGCACGCGCGCCGCTGCGACCTCCGCCTTATACTGTCCCACGGTGGAGGTCAGGGCGCACAGCTGGCGGTTGATGTTGGATACGGATACCGTGTCCTGGTCCACCAGTGTCAACGTGCCAACGCCGCTGCGTGCCAGGCACTCAGCGGCGTAGCTGCCCACACCGCCCAGACCAAACACCGCCACATGGCTGCGGCGGAGCTTGTCCAAAGCGGGTGCGCCCAATATCATTTCTGTTCTGAGAAAACGCTCGTTCATAGACTCGAAGAAGGGGCGGTCATCAGCCCACGTGCTTCATGCCGGCTTCCTGCACCACCTCGGCGCTGTCCAGCAGACCGTCCAGCCAGGCCTCGGTGTCGGTGTTGCGCAGAGCGTTCTCGGCCTGTACCTGCCAGTAGGGCACATCGTCGCCCACAAAGTATATCACATGATAGCCCTTGTAGTTAGAGCTCTCGCCGTATACAATGCCGGTGTCGCCGGACTGACGGCTCGCATCGAAGCACCAGTCGTTGAACTCGGTGACCATCTGGTTTTTGTAGATCTTGGTGTACAGACCGCCGTTGGTGTTGCTGCCGTCATCCGCACTGAGCTCGTTGGCCAGGGCTGCGAAGCTGTCCTCGGTGGCCTCGCCGGCCTTCCACTGGGCCAGCGCGTCCTCGGCTGCGGTCTTGGCCGCATCCTTAGCCGCCTGCAGGTCGGCCTCATAGGTCTCGGCCTCGCTGTCCAGCGCGCTCTCGTCTACCTTGAACAGGATGTGGCGCACGTCCTTGGTGGCGTACTCCTGACGGCCCACGCTGCGGAACACGACCACATAGCAGTTGGGATCGCTGGCCACAACGGCGCTGTCGCCGGCCTTGCGCGCACTGTCAAATACCCAGTTGGCCACGTCGCTGCCGTTGTTGCTGCCGGCATCGGTGCTGGTGTAGCTGGCGGACTCATAATCCTTGGCCACATCCTCCAGCGCCTCGCCGCCCTGCACGCGCGCCAGCACAGCGGCGGCATCGCTCTCGGCCTTGGCCTTGGCGGCGGCGTTCTCCTCGTCGGTGGGCTCCACGGTGTTGCCGTCATCGTCCTTGGTGCTGTCGGCGGTACCCTTGAAGTACAGGGACTCATAGCTGGCCACGTCAAAGCTGCTCTTGTTGCCCTGATAGTAGGTCTCCAGGTCGCTGACGGTGTAGGTCAGCTCCTCGGCGTAGTGGCTCTGGTAGTGGGTGGCCACGTCCACCAGCTGCACCATCTCCTTGAAGGTATCCACGGTCATGTTCTTGCCGTAGATCAGCTTCAGATACGTCTTCGTGGAGTAGCCGTTCTGCTTGGCGGCGGCGTTGAGCTCCTCCATAGTGGCATCCAGCTCCTCCTGAGTGTGCTCATCGGCGCCCATGCCGTTGGCCTCAGCCTCCTGGGCGGTCAGCACATACATGGCCAGCTGCTTCACCGCGGTGTCGCGGACATACTGCTCCCATGTGACATCACCCTCGTCCTCGATACCCAGCGCGGTCTTCATGGTGTCGCTCACCACCTGCTGGTCCAGGGATTTGGACGTATCGATGCCGTAAAAGCTGGCATAGCTGCTCTTCAACAGACTGCTCTTCACGTTGGCGTAGAAATACTCCACCTGCCCGGCGGTATATTTCTCACCGTTGATGGTCACGGCGGTGGCGCTGCGCTGCAGCACGCCGGAGTTATACACCAGCAGTACCGCGGCCACGATCACGAACACGCCGGCGATCACGCCGTACAGGATATTGTTCTTGCGTGCCTTGGCCTTCTCCTCCGCCTCGCGGATCTTCTTGGGGTCGGTGACGCCCTGGGCCGCCAGATCCTGCCGGATCTTCTTTTCTCTTGATGCGCTCATTGAAATTCATTCCTCTCGATTTTGGGCGCAATACGCCCTTGTTTGGTAACATACTCGGTCATTATATCGTATACCGCACCTTTTCGCAAGAGGGAAACGCCTGGAATTTGTGAACATTTTACCGCGCTCACTGAGCACAAGACCCCCATTCCGTTTCGGAATGGGGGTCTTGTGCTCAGCGACAGGCAGCGGCCATGTTATAACCTGCACAACTCGCAGGTGGGTCGTCTCCGGCTGACTTTACTGCTTCCAGCATCCGCCCGCATACGGCAGGCGGGAGGCCTGCAAACCATCTGCCGATCCGACGTCCCGTATAACCAATGTCAGGATAAATAGAACCGCTGCCCATCGCTCAATTTTCCGCCCTGCCTTCGTCAAATCGGCTCGACGTACAGAAAGTACGCCATCGCCGCTTTGCCATCGGCAGGACGAAAAATCCTGCCGAAGGAGTGGCGTGTATCTTTTTCGCTGCACCGCCGCGCCTCGTCTTGGCGAAAAATCCAGCCATTTTCCGGCGCAGCCGGCGGCGTCTCGCCATCGGCAGGACGAAAAATCCCGTCAAAAGATCACTCGTCCTCGTCGGCCAATATCTGCTCCATGAACAGGTCGTAGACTTTATCCAGCTCCTCGTCGCTGTCCAGGGTGCTCAGCAGCTCCTCGCCGTTTTCCATAACGGACTTCAGGATCACCAGGCCGTACTCCTCGGCGGCTTCCTCGTCGGCATCATCCTCCACCACGGGGAAGAACGCCATGTAGGTCTGGCCGTCCAGCTCCAGCGCGTCCACGTATTCCAGTTCAATGTCGTTGCCGTCCTCGTCGGTCAGGGTGATGAAGTTGGGGCCGAATTCCTCGCTCATGGGAGAGTCCTCCTTTGTCTTTATATCCATAGTATACCCGAAAGCTGGAGAAAACGCAAGTGGAAGCATTCGGCAGTTTCTGCCATCTGTCGGACTGAAAATCGGTGGAATGGGGGAAAATAACGGGAATTGAGCAGCCAAACGGGCGGATTTCTGCAAAAAATCCTCTTTTTTGCATTTGACAAGTATGGTAGAATGTTCCTTATAGTGGATTGGTATGTGAATTTTGACCCCGGAACGAAAAGAATACACAGGAACATCAATAAAGAAAGGAAGGTGCCCTGTCTTGAGTGAGAACAAGCGCAGACGGTCGTCGTCCACAGGCTTTTGGGGACGCATCCGGCAGAGCGCCCGGCACATAGAAAACGAGGCAAAGGAGGGTGCGCGCCGGGTAGAGCACAGTGCCGCCGAGGGTGCGCGGCGCGTGCAGCATGACGCGCAGGAGCGTGTGCGGAACATGACCCCTAAGCAGAAGAACGGCTGGAAGAAGGCCGGACGCATCATCGGCACGCTGCTGCTGGTGTTCGTGCTTACGGCGTCCATCTTCGCCGGTATCTTCATGGCGTACATCAACAGCGCCATGCGCGGCAAGGTGGAGGTCTATCTGGACGAATTCGAGACCCAGGTCTCCACCGAGCTGTATTACCAGGACCCCGACACCCAGGAGTGGGTCATGTACCAAACGCTGTACATGGACGAGAACCGCATCTGGGTGGACCTGGAGAACATTCCCAAGTACCTTCAGGATGCAGCGGTGGCCATTGAGGACAAGCGGTTTGAAAAGCACCACGGCGTGGACTGGAAGGGTACCACCCGCGCCATTCTGTACACCCTGTTCGGCAAGAACGTGCAGGGCGGCTCCACCATCACCCAGCAGTTGGTGAAGAACGTCACCGGCGACAATCAGGTGACGGTCAAGCGCAAGATCACGGAGATCTACCGCGCGCTGGAGCTGGAAAAGCGCTACGAGAAGGACGAGATCCTTGAAGCCTACCTGAACGAGGTCTACTTCGGCCAGCGCTGCTCCGGCGTGATGACCGCGGCGCGGGTCTATTTCGGCAAGGATGTGTCCGAGCTGACGCTGGCCGAGTGCGCCAGCATGATGGGCATCACCAACAACCCCTCCATGTACGATCCCTTCATTAGCTCCTGGACCCGCGAGAACAACCGGGAGCGCCAGCTGACCATCCTCAGCGAGATGCTCTCTCAGGGCAAGATCGACCAGGAAGAGTATGACGCCGCCGTGGCCGAGGATATCCAGTTTGCCAACGGCTTTACCATCTCCGGCAAGTATGTGGGCAGCGACGGTACCGGCACCGAGCCGGACACGGAGGATACCACCGATACCAGCGACGATACCGACTCCCCGGCGGATGACAGCACCCCCACCATCAAGGGCAGCAACTCCTGGTTCACCGATGCCATGATCACCGATGTGGCCGAGGCACTGGTGGAGAAGCTGGGCATCACCGAAAAGGTCAACAGCGAGGGCAAGAAGGTCTCCGCCTACGACCAGGCCATCAACATGGTCTACAGCAGGGGCTACAAGATCTACACCACCCAGAATCCCAAGTATCAGAAGATCGCGGAGGATGTGTGCTATAATCTGGAGAATATCCCCTATACCAGCAGCTATACGAACGCCGCCGGTGAGCAGGTGGAGGATCAGCTGCAGATCGCCCTGACCATCGTGGATCCCACCAACGGCTATGTGGTGGCTATGATCGGCGGCGCCGGTGAAAAGGTGGTGGACCGCGGCTGGAACTGGGCTGTGAACGCCCGGCAGTGCGGTTCTGCCATCAAGCCTGTGTCCACCTACGCCCCGGCACTGGACAACGGCACCATCAACGGCGCGTCGGTCATCGACGACTATCCCATGCTGCTCAACGGCGAGGTCTGGCCCCGCAACGCCAACTGGCGCTATCAGGGCCTGACGGCGCTGCACACCGCCATCGCCCAGTCCCTGAATACCTGTGCCGTGCGGACGAACCTGGCCTACGGTGTCAGCAATTCCTACGACTTCCTGGTGGACAAGCTGGGCTTCGAGAACCTGACCTACACCGACTCCCAGCAGGTGGGCAACATGGCTCTGGGCGGCTTTGAAAAGGGCGTCACCACCGAGGAGATGTCCGCGGCCTACGCCGCCTTCGTCAACGAGGGCGTGTACACCAAGCCCCGTACCTTCATCCGTGTGGAGGACGCCAACGGCAACGTGGTGCTGGAGAACGAGGCCCAGTCCACCGTGGCCATGAAGAACACCACGGCGGCTATCATCAACCATCTGCTGCAGGAGGCCGCCCTGAACGGTACCGGCTACGAGGCACAGTTCAGCGGTATGCACATCGCCGGCAAGACCGGTTCTACCAACAGCAACAAGGACCGTTACTTCGTGGGCTACACGCCCTATTACAGCTGCGCCGTCTGGGCGGGCTACGAGCACAACCAGCGGATCGTGGCCAGCGGCAACCCCTGCTCCGCTGTGTTCCGCAAGGTCATGAGCGCCATCCACGCGGACCTGCCCGACAAGGACTTCTTCTCCTGCGCCGGCCTGACCAGCGTGGCCGTCTGTGCTGACAGCGGAATGCTGGCGTCGGAGAACTGTGCCCTGGACGTTCGCGGCAGCCGCGTCTACACGGCCCTGGTGGCGGCGGATAACGCCCCCACCGCCGTCTGCACCATGCACACCGCCCCCACCTACACCGTCAACATGGCGGACAGCGACGGCAACGTGACCACCGTTACCGGCTCCGTGCTGAACTACCAGCGTGAGCTGATCGAGGGCCACGACGAGATCGTGGTGGAGGACGCCTTTATGATGCTGGGCGGCTGGAACGGCTTTTTTGGCGACGAGGCGGACGACGACTTCAATATGCCCGACGGTGATCACGACACTACGGTGGCGGGGCCGCCGGACACCACAGACCAGCCGAGCAACGTGGATGATTTTATCCGCGCAGGATGATAAAAAAGGAGACGCGAAAGCGTCTCCTTTTTTGCCCAGGAGTGGGTGCCATGTCAAGGGCCGCCGCTGGCGGCCTTGGTTTTCGCGCAGCAAAATCGCCGCACCAAAAGAAAAGAGACATCCGAAAGGATGTCTCTTTTCTTTTGGTGCGCGAGGCGGGACTTGAACCCGCACGCCCGTAGTGAGCACTAGAACCTGAATCTAGCGAGTCTGCCAATTCCACCACTCGCGCGTCGAACAAGTGAGATTATAGTATGTACCGGCTGAATTGTCAACCCCTTTTTTCAAAATTTCCAAACTTATTGTTTTCCGGCGCGTTCATGCCTTGACCTGCCGCCCAAAACTTGTTATGATAGAAAAAACCATTCACCGAAGGAGTGCGTATATCTCTATGAAAAAAGAGCTTACCCCCCGGAAAAAACAGGCCCTGGAAATGCGTAGTCGTATCCAGAACGTAGCGCTGGAGCTGTTCGACAAGGAGGGCTTTGAGAATGTCTCTGTGGAGCAGATCGCCCAGGCGGTGGGCTGCTCCGTGGGCAACATCTACCACTATTTCAAGAGCAAGGACGAGCTGGTCATCCAGGTGACCAGCAGCGTGGACGCCCAGTACAGCGTGCTGGAGGAGAGCTACCTGGCGGACGAGGCCAACAGCTGGCACGATAAGCTGCTGGACTTTGTGGGTCAGACCCTGGTCATCAGCGCCGAGGACCCGTCCCTCTACCGCAGCTTTATCCACGGCATCCGCTATCCCCAGCAGGGCATCCTGCGGGACAACGAGAAGCGCGTGTATTTTCGCGTTCTGCGTGAGCTGGTGGACGGCTGCAAGCAGGAGGGCACGATCCACCCCGACCGCGACCGCGAGGAGCTGGTGGCGGACCTGGTGGCCCTGCACCGCGGTATGCTGCTGGAGTGGCGTATCTACGAAGGTGCTTTCGACCTGCCTCGCCGCGGCCGCCGTATGGCCGCCGCGCTGCTGGAAGGCTGGAAGCACGAGGAGTGAGTAGAGGCATACACAGAAAAGGAGGAGCGGATGGGTAAGAGTGAAGAGAGGCGGCCGCCGGAGAGTGGGCGGGAGCCGGGCGAAAACACAGCTGTTGCGGGCTTGATAATGGGCATTGCCGCCGTGGTATTCTGGTTTTTCGGCTACTCTGCCGTGGCATCTGTTGTACTGGGCATCCTCGGCTTGGTATGGACTGACAAGGCAAAGAAAGAGGGCTATACCGGAGACAAGCGAACGATAGCCTTCGTGCTGTCGCTGGTGGGTCTTATCGGCGGGCTGGTTGTGCTTATCGTTACGGTGATCCTCATCAATGTGCTGGCAGTACCGGGGATAACGGCCTTGAGGGATATGCTGGGAATGATAGGCGAAATGGCAAATGATATCTGAGCGGACAGCCCTGCGGCACGAGAAATAAGTTAAGGACCGTGAACGTTGTTTTCAACAGCGTTCACGGTGTTTTTTTGTGCGAAATGCTGACTTTTCGAAAAAGCGCAAAAGGCCGTTGACATCCCGGATCGGCGGTGCCATAATAAAGTATAATCACCGAGTGGTTCGGTGAAAAGTTTAACGAAAACCGCCCTCTGGGCGTGACAGAAAAGGAGAGAGACTATGAAGCTGTTGATCATCAACCCCGGCGCAACCTCCACCAAGATCGCGGTGTTCGAGGACGAGGAACAGCTCTTCAAAGTGACCATCGACCACTCCGCCGAGGAGCTGGACCGCTTCCCCCGGGTCATCGACCAGGCGGACTACCGCAAGGAGGCCATTCTCAAGGCCGTCACCGAGGCCGGTTATAAGCTGTCCGACTTTGCCGCCGTCTGCGGCCGCGGCGGTCTGTACCGGGCCATTCCCTCCGGCACCTACGCCGTCAACGACAAGGTCATGGCCGACGTAGAGGCCGCACCCTACGGCGAGCATCCCTCCAATCTGGGCGCGTATCTGGCGCGCAAGCTGGGCGACATGGTGGGCATTCCCGCCTTCTTTGTGGACCCGGTCTGCGTGGACGAGATGACCGAGGTGGCGCACTACACCGGCTTTGCCGAATTCCGCCGTCTGTGCCAGTTCCACGCCCTGAACCACAAGGCCGTGGGCCGCAAGGCCGCCGAGAAGCTGGGCAAAAAGTATGAGGACGTGAACCTCATCGTCTGCCACCTGGGCGGCGGCGTCAGCGTGGGTGCCCACCAGCACGGCCGTGTGGTGGATGTCTGCAACGTCAAGGACGAGGGTGCCATGGGCATGGACCGCGCCGGCGGCCTGCCGGTGAACCAGCTCATCAACTACTGCTTCTCCGGCAAGACCAAGGACGAGGTCAAGCGTACCTTCGGCCGCCGCGCCGGTATGTTCTCCTACCTGGGCACCACTGATTTCCGCGTGGTCTGCGCCAAGGTGGTGGAGGGCGACCCCAAGGCCGTGGAAGCCTATCAGGCCCTGGTCTACCAGCTGGCCAAGGATATCGGCGCCATGGCCGCCGTGCTGCACTTCGAGGTGGACGCCATCGTCTACACCGCCGGCATGGCCTATGAGGACTTCTTCTGCGACGACATCACCGCCTATGTGGGCAAGATCGCGCCCATCATCCGCCTGCCCGGCGAGGAGGAGATGCGCTCCCTGGCGGAGGGTGCCCTCCGGGTCCTCCGCGGCCAGCAGGAGGCCGGCCAGTATTGATCTGATATTCCGGCAGGAATATAGATAAACCGTTTTTGATTTGCAAGTGGAAATAAGAGGAAAAAAGACAAGAAAGGTGGAAACTGCTATGAAACATCTGATGTCCGGTAACGAGGCCACCGCCCGCGGCGTCTACGAAGCCGGTATCAAGGTCTGTTCCGCGTATCCCGGAACCCCCAGCACCGAGATCCTGGAGAACCTGCCCCAGTACGGTAAGGACGTGTACTGCGAGTGGGCCCCCAACGAGAAGGTCGCCACCGAGGTGGCCTACGGCGCGTCCGTGGCCGGCTCCCGTTCCTTCTGCACCATGAAGATGGTGGGCCTGAACGTGGCCGCCGACCCCCTGTTCACCGCCGGCTACATGGGCGTCAACGGCGCCTACGTGGTCGTCACCGCCGACGATCCCTCCTGCCACTCCTCCCAGAATGAGCAGGACAACCGTCACTACGCCCGCGCCGCCAAGATCGCCATGGTGGAGCCCAGCGACGCCCAGGAGTGCAAGGACTTTGTCCGCCTGGCCTGCGAGATCTCCGAGGAGTTCGACACTCCCGTTCTGTACCGTACCACCACCCGCGTCTGTCACAGCAAGGGCCTGGTGGAGTTCGGCGAGCGTGTGGAGCACGTGGCTCCCGCCTATGCCCGCAACACCCGTAAGTACGTCTGCGCCCCCGCCAACGCCTACCTGAACCACCCCATCGTGGAGGAGCGCCTGGTGAAGCTGGCCGAGTATGGCTGCACCCGCGCCCTGGAGAACGGCCTGAACAAGGTGGAGCTGGGCGACGGCAAGGTTGGCGTCATCACCGCCTCCATCAGCTACCAGTACGCCAAGGAGGTGTTCCCCGAGGGCACGTCCTTCCTGAAGCTGGGCCTGACCTATCCGCTGCCCATGGACCTGATCCGCGACTTCGCCAAGAAGGTGGAGAAGCTCTACATCATCGAGGAGCTGGACCCCTTCATGGAGGACGAGATCAAGGCCGCCGGCATCGACTGCGTCGGCAAGGAACTGACCGGCAAGCTGTATGAGCTGAACACCGAGCTGGTGCGCGAGCGCGTGCTGGGCATCAAGCCCGCGTACAAGACCGTGGACGAGGTCAAGGTCGCCAAGCGTCCCCCCGCCCTGTGTCCCGGCTGCCCCCACCGCGGCTTCTTCTACACCCTGTCCAAGAACAAGAACTACGTGGTCACCGGCGATATCGGCTGCTACACCCTGGGCTTCGCGCCTCCGCTGAACTGCATGGACGTGTGCATCTGCATGGGCGGCGGCTTCTCCGCCGGCATGGGCATGGCCAAGTCCTTCCAGCGCGAGGGCGTCACCGATAAGGTGGTCTTCGGCGTCATGGGCGACTCCACGTTCTTCCACTCCGGTATGACCGGCGCGGCCGAGATCATCTACAACAACGGCCGCATGATCCCCTGCGTGCTGGATAACCGCATCACCGGCATGACCGGCCACCAGGACAACCCCGGCTCCGGCTTCACCCTGATGGGCGAGCCCGCCCCCATGATCAGCGTGGAGAAGGTGCTGGAGGCCTATGGCTTCGCCCCTGTCTTCACCGTGGATCCCCAGGACCTGACCGCCATGAAGAAGACCGTGGACGACGCCGTGGCCGCCCTGAACGAGGGCAAGCACCCCGCCATCGTCACCCGTCGTCCCTGCCTGCTGATCAAGCGCGTGAAGCACGACACCGGTATGTGCGTCGTCAACGCCGACAAGTGCAAGAGCTGCAAGAGCTGCCTGAAGGTGGGCTGCCCCGCCATCTCCATGGAGAACGGCAAGGCGTTCATCGACCGTACCCAGTGCGTGGGCTGTACCGTCTGCGCCCAGGCCTGCCCCTTTGGTGCTATTGAAAAGGAGGAGAAGTAACATGAACGATGTGAAAAGCTGCCTGTTGGTCGGCGTTGGCGGTCAGGGCGCTATCCTGATCTCCAAGATCATGTCCAACGGCTTTATGAAGGCCGGTTACGATGTCAAGCAGAGCGAGGTCCACGGCATGGCCCAGCGCGGCGGCTCCGTGTCCACCCAGGTCCGCTGGGGCAAGAAGGTCTACGGCCCCGTGTTCGGCAAGGGCGAGGCCGATATCATGGTGGCGCTGGAGAAGATGGAGGCCGTCCGCTATGCGGAGTTCCTGAACCCCAACGGCGTGGCCGTCATCAATGACTATGCCATCAAGTCCACCACCATCGCCTCCGGCGCCGAGGCGTACCCCGAGGGCTGCATCGAGGCCATGCAGAAGAACTTTAAAACCATCGCCGTCCCCGCCAGCGATATCGCCATTGAGCTGGGCAACCCCAAGTGCATGAACGTGGTGCTCTTCGGCGCCATGTGCGACTCCCTGGGCTGCCCCGAGATCGACTGGGAGCAGGTCGTGGCCGAGACGGTCCCCGCCAAGGTCAAGGAGCTGAACCTCAAGGCCTTCCGCGCCGGCCGTGAAGCCGCCAAGGCCGCTAAGTAAACCGATACCGCAAAAAGGACCGCCTTTCCGGCGGTCCTTTTTCCTCTTTTTTTCCCAAAGCCTTCCCCTTGAGGGAGCCCCAGTGATCACACTGGGGTGTGCACAGCTGAAGGTGTCAGCGAAGCTGACGGGTGAGGGGTTCCCCATCCCGCCCGCAGGCGTACTTTCAATTTCCCCGGCGGCGTCAGCCGCCACCAACCAAAGCCGCCCTTCGGGCGGCTTTGGCGCGATTTGATAATCGCCTAAACCGTCCAGCGCACCAACCCCTACCCTCGCTGTTGTCAGCGGCAGCGGCGCAGGAGGTACAAGCAGTCCCCCGAACCGACAACGATACCCGCCGTACTAATTCCGCGAGATCAGCACCGCCAATTATGCATGACCCATAGCGCGCCAAGGGGTCCTTAGACCGTAGGTCTAAGTGGTTTTCTTTGGTACCTTTCTTTTTACAAAAAAAGAAAGGTACTCGTGCCGGAGCACGAAACGCCCCATCCCGCGCCCGCAGGCGCAATTCCCCTCACCGGGGACGAAAGCCACTCACCGCGGCGGCGAAACTCCCGCCGCGGGAATTTATTTGTTGCACTCCGTCTCACGCTGCATTATAATGGACAAAAAATCAGGAACGAGGTGTATCACCATGACCTATGGCTTTATCGGCACCGGCAACATGGGTGGGGCGCTGGCCCGCGCCCTGGTCAGGGAAGTCTCTCCCTTAGATGTGTATCTCAACAACCGCACGCCCGCCAAGGCGGAGGCCCTGGCAGCAGAGCTGGGGGCCCGGGCGGACACCGCTGCCCACATCGCCGCTGCCTGTGACTATATCTTCCTGGGCGTCAAGCCCAACCTCATCGCCGGCGTGCTGGCCCAGCTGGCCCCCACGCTGGCGCAGCGGACGGACAAGCCCGTGCTGGTGTCCATGGCCGCCGGCGTCACCATCGCCGCGCTGGAGCAGGCGGCTCCCGGCTGCCCCATCCTGCGTATCATGCCCAATACCGCCTGCGCCGTGGGGGCGGGCCTGACGCTGTACGATGCCAACGCCCTGCTGACGAAACCACAGCTGGACGCCTTCCTGGCGGACATGGCCGCTTCCGGACGGCTGGAGGCCCTGCCGGAGCACCTGATCGACGCGGGCAGCGCCGTGGCCGGCTGCGGCGGTGCCTTTGCCTGCCTGTTCATGGAGGGCCTGGCCGACGGTGCCGTCACCTGCGGCCTGCCCCGTGACAAGGCCAATACCTTTGCGGCCCAGATGCTGCTGGGCGCGGCCCGGCTGGCCCTGGAAAGCGGCAAGCCCTTCGGGCAGATGAAGGATGAGATCTGCTCTCCCGGCGGCACCACCATTGCCGGTGTCCGCGCGCTGGAGGAGGGCGGCCTCCGCGCCGCCGCCATGAACGCCGTCATCGCCGCCTACGAAAAGACCCTTCAGCTGAAGAAGTGAACCACGCCGCCCCCGGCTCAGCCGGGGGCGGCGTATCGTGTAAAGGAAGGCCCTCCCCACCGGGGAGGGCCTTTGACCTTATTTCCCGTACAGGCAGTAGATGAGCCAGTTTAAAAACCGTGCCGGCAGCACCTTGGCCAGGAAGGTGAAGAACTTGTAGTCGAAACGTATGGCGTACAGCGGGTGGTGATGTCCCTCCCGCATGGCCACACTGGCGATGTACGCCCCGGCCTTGGCCGGGTCCATGCCCGTCTCCTCGTCGTGCTCCATGCGCTTCACGGACCGGGAGATGCGTCCCTGATAGATGTCGTCTCCCGCGCTGACCTTCCGCCGCGCGGCGGTGAAGCCCGTGTGGATATCCCCCGGCATCACGGCGCATACCGTCACGCCGAAAGGCCGCAGCTCGTTGGCCAGCGCCATGGTGTAGGCGTTGACAGCCGCCTTGGTGGCGGAGTAATAGGCCTGGAAGGGGATGGGCACCGGTGCGGCCACGGAGCTCAGGTTCACGATCCTTCCCCGGCCCGCCTGCCGCATCAGGGGCACCACGGCCCGGTTCATGTTCACCATGCCGAAGAAGTTGACATCGAACAGCGCCTTGGCCTCCGCCGTCTCCGTAAACTCGATAGCCCCGGAGATGCCGAAGCCCGCGTTGTTCACCAGCACGTCGATGTGCCCCTCTGCCGCCATGATTTGCGCCACGGCATCGTTGACGGCCTGCTGGTCCGTCACATCGGCGGAGATGTGGTGCAGACCCTCCACGCCCTCCGCCCGGCGGGACAGCTCATACACGGCATAGCCCGCGTCCTTCAGCGCCAGGGCGGTAGCCCGCCCGATGCCGGAGGTGCCGCCGGTGACGACAGCGACCTTACTCACGGGACATCACCTCCCCGATGATGTCCATGGCCTCGTCCAGCAGGGCCTCCGTGTGGGTGGCCATATAGCTGGTCCGCAGCAGCGCCTCGCCCTCCGGCGTGGCCGGCGGCAGCGTGGGGTTCACATACACGCCCCGGTCGTAGATCTCCGCCGCTACCCGCAGCGTCCGGTACGTCTCATAGGTGTAGATGGGGATGATAGGCGTAGGCGCCTCCAGCGCCGAGGGCCGGATGGTCAGTCCCCGGTCCGTCAGCCCCTTCCGGGCATACAGACTCAGGGCGCGCAGGCGCTCCGGCAGCTCCGGATGCGCCTCCAGCTTCCGCAGGGCCGAGAGCGCCGTGGCGCAGTTGGCCGGCGGGATGGATGCCGAGAAGATGAATGGCCGCGATGCGTGCCGCACGAAATCCGCCACCTCCGCGCTGGCGGCCATATAGCCGCCCAGGGACGCCAGCGACTTGGAGAAGGTCCCCATGTACACGTCCACCTGGTCCTCCAGGCCGAAGTAGCTGGCCGTGCCCCGGCCGCCCTCGCCCAGCACGCCCAGCCCGTGAGCGTCGTCCACCATGACCCGTGCGCCGTACTGCTTCGCCAGGGCGCAGATCTCCGGCAGCTTGGCGATGTCGCCGCCCATGGAGAACACACCGTCGGTGACGATCAGCGCTCCGGCCGTCTCCGGCACCTTCTGCAGGCACTTTTCCAGCTCCGCCATGTCGCTGTGGCGATAGCGCAGCATTTTGCCGTAGGACAGCTGGCACCCGGCGTAGATGCTGGCATGGTTCTCACGGTCACAGATCACGTAGTCGTGCCGTCCCACCAGCGCGGAGATAATGCCCACGTTGGACTGGAACCCGGTGCCGAAGGTCACCACCCCCGGCTTCCGCAGGAACCTCGCCAGCTCCGCCTCCAGCTCCAGGTGCATCTCCAGCGTGCCGTTGAGGAACCGCGACCCGGAGCACCCGGTGCCGTACTGCTCCAGCGCCCGGATGCCGGCCTCGATGACCTCCGGGTCCGTAGTCAGTCCCAGATAGTTGTTGGAGCCCAGCATGATGCGGCGCTTGCCCTCCATCTGCACCTCCACATCCTGCCGGGACTGCAGGGCGTGAAAGTAGGGGTACACGCCCTTTTCCTTCAATTCCCCCGCCAGGGACGGCGCAAAGCACTTCTCAAAGATATCCATACAAGACCTCTCTATCTGATATAGAATATTAGCATTAACGGGAACTTAACAAGCTGATATCGCTTTTTTTGAATGAAAATATTATATAGGCAGATAGAAAACTTGTCAACGTCTACTTGCGTCAGCGTTCCTGTCCGGCGATAACGTCCAGCAGCCGCAGAATGCCCCGGCTCAGCACCGCCGCCCCGCACACCGTGCAGATCATCGTGATGGCTGTCATAAAAACGTCCTCCTTGCTGTGTTTTCCCCATCATAGCAAGGCTACTGTCCAAAAAAACGGACAGAAAAATTCTTTCAAAAGCCATGGAACCTTTTTTGCCCTGCGCGCATCTAAGGGATGTACAAAGAAAACGGCGCTGTGCTCCACCCGGAGACACAGCCCGCCAAAAGATAAGCGCAAAAAAAGAGACTGCGAAAGCAGTCTCTTTTTTATATGCTTTTCAGCAGGTCACATGGCCTTGATAATGTCCACGATCTCCGCGCCGATGCGCTTCTGGGCCTCGTTGGTGGCAGCGCCGATGTGGGGCGTGCAGGACACCATGGGATGGCTGTACAGCGCCTTGTTGGTGGCGGGCTCGTCGGCGTACACATCCAGACCGGCGGCGCGCACCTTGCCGGACTCCAGGGCGGCCAGCAGGGCGGCCTCGTCCACGTTGGTGCCGCGGGAGGTGTTGATGATCACCACGCCGTCCTTCATCTTGGCGATGTTCTCGGCGGAGATCAGAGCGCCACCGTCCACAGCGGGGGCGTGCACGGATACGAAGTCGGACATGGCCAGCAGCTCATCCATCTCCACGTAGGGGATGCCCAGCTGCTCCTCGATGCCGGGGATGTGGAAGATGTCGAACGCCACGACCTTCATGCCGATGGCCTTGGCCATCACGCCCAGGTGCTGGCCGATGCGGCCGAAGCCCACGATACCCAGGGTCTTGCCCTGCAGCTCGATGCCCTTGCCGTAGGCCTTCTTCTCCCACTTGTCCTCACGCATGGTGTGGCCGGCGATGGAGATGTAGCGGGCGCAGGAGAACATATGGCCCATAGCCAGCTCCGCCACGGACTGGGAGGAGGCCTTGGGGGTATTCTTCACGTCGATGCCGTTGGCCTTGGCGTAGTCCACGTCGATGTTGTCCACACCCACGCCGCCGCGGATGATCAGCTTCAGCTGGCTGCCCTTGGCCTCGTCGATGTGGTTGGCGCGGACCTTGGTCTTGGAACGGACCACCACCACGTCGAAATCACGCAGCGCCTTGCCCAGCTGATCGGGCTCATAGAACTGCTCCACGACCTCGTGACCCATCTCACGCAGCTCCGCCATCGCGGTCTTATCCATACCGTCAGTAACCAGAATACGCATGGTAATACTCTCCTTTTAAAATACGATTTGTTGTCGGGAACTGTCGTTAAAGGGGGAACTTTCTCCCCCTTTAACGGTTGTGGCTTACTTGGTGTGCTCGGCCTCAAACTTCTTCAGGAACTCCACCAGCGCCTGGGCGCCCTCGATGGGCATGGCGTTGTACACGCTGGCGCGCAGGCCGCCCACGGACTTGTGGCCCTTCAGGTTGTCGTAACCGGCGGCCTTGGTGGCGGCCACCACCTCGGCGTCCAGCTCGGCGCTTTCGGTGACGAAGGGGATATTCATCAGGCTGCGGAACTCCGGCTCCACGGTGCCCTTGAACATCTTGGACTGATCCAGGAAGTCATAGATGACCTTGGCCTTGGCGATGTTGCGCTTGTGCATCTCCTCCAGGCCGCCGATGCTCTTGAGATACTTGAACACCTTACCGCAGCAGTAGATCGCCCAGCAGTTGGGGGTGTTGTACATGGAGCCGTTGTCGGCATGGGTCTTGTAGCTCATGTAGACGGGCATCTTGGGGTCGATGTCCTCGCGGATCAGATCCTCGCGGATGATGACCACCACCATGCCGGCGGGGCCCACGTTCTTCTGTACGCCGGCGTAGATCATGCCGTAGTCGGACACGTTGCAGGGCTTGCTCAGGAACATGGAGGACTGGTCGGACACCAGTACGTGGCCCTTGGTGTTGGGCAGCTTGTTCCAGGTCACGCCGTGGATGGTCTCGTTCTCGCAGATGTACACATAGTCGGTGTCCTCGGGGATGTCCAGATCGGAGCAGTCGGGGATATAGCTGTAATTCTTATCCTTGGAGGAGGCGGCTACGATGACCTCGCCGTACTTCTTAGCCTCGGCAATGGCCTTCTTGGACCACGCGCCGGTCTCGATGTACACGGCCTTGCCGTTCTTCATCAGGTTCCACGCCACAGCGGCGAACTGCAGGGTAGCGCCGCCCTGGATGAACAGCACCTTGTAGTTGTCGGGGATGTTCATCAGCTCGCGCAGATCGGCCTCGGCCTCGTCGATGATCTGCTGGAACACCTTGGAGCGATGGCTCATCTCCATGACGCACATACCGCTGCCGCGGTAGTTCATCATCTCGTCGCGGATCTCCTCCAGCACGGGCTCCGGCATCATGGCGGGACCGGCGGAGAAATTAAAAGTACGACCGTATTTCATGTGGTTTTCCTCCTATTTGTATATTGTTGGGTCTTCCTTGTGCCTTTTGCGTTTGGTAATATATAGTATACGGCAACACCGCGCCATAATCAACAGGGAAAATGAAAAAAAGTCAGATAAACTGAAAATTTTTCAGCCCTGCTGAAAGTTTATCCGACAGGGTTTGACACACTCCCGCATAGATGGTAGAATAATCGTCTGCAAAGAGAACGTTACAGGAGGCGGCACGGCCATGGAGAAGGTAAAGGAGCGCATCACACACTACAGTCTGTACGTCACTGCCCTGCTGAAATGGCTGGCGGTGGGCGCACTGGTAGGCGGCGTGGGCGGCTTCGTGGGCGCGCTGTTCCACCTGGGCGTCGACTGCGCCACCAACGTCCGTCTGGCCCACCCTTGGATTTTGTACCTGCTGCCCCTGGGCGGCGTGGTCATCGCCCTGCTGTACAGGCTGTGCCGGCTGGAGGGCGCGGGCACCAACGCCGTCATCGAGTCCGTCCACTTCGGCAAAAAAATACCCACCCTTCTGGTGCCGCTGATCTTCGTCTCCACGGTCATCACCCACCTGTGCGGCGGCAGCGCCGGCCGTGAGGGCGCGGCGCTCCAGATCGGCGGCGGCATCGGTTACCGCACCGGTACGCTGCTGCGCCTGGGGGAGAAGGACCTGCCCCTGGCCACCCTCTGCGGCATGGCGGGCGTGTTCTCCGCCCTCTTCGGCACACCCCTGACGGCCACCATCTTCGCTCTGGAGGTCATCAGCGTGGGCGTACTGTACTACGCCGGGCTGCTGCCCTGCATCACCGCCTCTCTGACCGGCTACTACATCGCCCTCCTCATGGGCGTGGAGCCCACCCGCTTCACCGTGGCCATGCCGGCGCTGGCCTGGCCCACTCTGGGCCTTGTGGCGGTGCTGGCTGTGGGCTGCGCTCTGGTGAGTATCCTCTTCTGCCGCGGCCTGCACATCACCGAGCACCTGGCCGCCCGTGTCCTGAAGGATCCCTTCCTCCGTGCCGCCGCGGGCGGCTGCGTGATCGTAGCCGCCACGCTGCTGCTGGGTACTACGGACTATAACGGCGCGGGCATGGATGTGGTGGCGCGCGCCCTGTCCGGCCAGGCGGACCCCTGGGCCTGGCTGCTGAAGCTGGCCTTCACCGCCGTCACCATCGGCTGCGGCTTCAAGGGCGGCGAGGTGGTGCCGTCGTTCTTCGTGGGCGCGACCTTCGGCTGCGTGTTCGGCGGACTGCTGGGCCTGCCGCCCGCCTTTGCCGCCGCCATCGGCCTGGTGTCCGTGTTCTGCGGCGCGGTGAACTGCCCCATCGCCTCCGTCATCCTCAGCATTGAGCTCTTCGGCTCCGGCGGTCTGGTCTATTTCGCCGCCGCCTGCGCCCTCAGCTACCTGCTCTCCGGCTATTGCGGGCTCTACAGCAGCCAGACCATCCTCTACTCCAAGCTGAAGGCGGAGTTTATCAATGTGCATACTCATGAGTAAAATGCAGCCCCCGGGAACCCGGGGGCTGACATTTTTATAAGCAAATCTTAACGTTTCGTTCACATGATTTTCCGAAAATCGTGGTATCCTGCGGGTAGTACAAGAAAAAGAGGTATCGCCCGTGAAGCGCACGCTGACCGAACAACAGAAAAAAACGCTGTCCGTACTGGCCATCGTCATATTCGTTCTGCTGTCGGCGGCGCTGGCCTGGTTCGTGGGGCGGCCCATGGTCCGCTTTGCCCGCCAGCCGGAGCAGTTCCGCGCCTGGGTAGACGGCCACGGCGCCTGGGGCCCGCTGGCCTATGTGGCTATGGTGTTTCTGCAGGTGCTGGTGGCCATTATCCCCGGCGAGCCGCTGGAGATCGCCGGGGGCTACGCCTTCGGCGCCTGGGCGGGCACGGCCCTGTGCCTGCTCGGTGCCGTGCTGGGCAGCGTGACCGTCTTTGCCCTGGTCCGCCGCTGGGGCCGCGGTCTGGTGGAGGTGTTCTTCCCGGCGGACAAGCTGGAAAAGCTCCAATTTCTCCTCCATACCTCCCCCAAGCGCACCGCCCTGTTCTGGCTGATCTTCACCGTTCCCGGTACGCCCAAGGACCTGCTGTGCTACTTCGCGGGCCTGACGGACCTGCCGTGGGGGACCTGGCTGCTGATCGCCACAGTGGGCCGCCTGCCCTCCATCGTCACCTCCACCGTGGGCGGCAGCGCCCTGGGGGAGCAGAACTACCGGGCGGCGGTCATTGCCTTCGCTCTCGCCCTCGCTGTAGCGGGTGTGGGCTATGTGATCTACCGCGCCGTCTGCCGTCGGCACGGACAAAAACCGGATAACACAAAGACCGACGGCTAAGCCGCCAACAAGATCCTTCCCTCCGATATCTGTGACCGGGCAGGCGCTTTGACAGACTGAAAGACCGACGGCTGAGCCGTCGGTCTTGTATCTTTTCCTGTCTCAGAACGCGCCCAGCGCCTTGAACAGCACCGACCAGGCGAACATGGTCACGATGCACAGCGCGCTGGTGGACACCACGATGTCCCCGGCCAGCTCCGCGTCGCCGCCCATCTGCTGTGTCATGGTGAAGGAGGCGATGGCCGTGGCACTGGCGAACACGCTGATCAGTCCCGCGAAGCCCACGCCCCGTATGCCGATCAGAAACGCCGCCGTCAGCAGCAGCGCCGGCATCAGGAACAGCCGCACCAGACACACCTCGATCAGGTCTCTCCGGTACCGGCGCAGGCCGCTGAACCGGAAGAAGGCCCCCAGCAGGAACAGCATGAACGGGCTGGTCATGGCGGCCACCTGGTGCACCGCCGACTCCAGCGCCGTAGGCAGCCTCCAGCCGGTGCCCAGGAACACCAGCCCCACGGCGGAACCCAGGATCAGCGGATTGGTGGCCACCATTTTGATGAGCCTTCCGGCGGGCAGCCTCTCGCCCCGGAACGCCGTCAGGGTGATGACCGCCAGTACGTTGAACAGCGGCACGATGATGGCCGCCAGCATGGCCACCGGCCCCATGTCCGCCCCGGGCACCAGCACCGTGGCCAGCGGCAGGCCGATAATGGCCAGGTTGCTGCGGTACATACCCTGTATCTTCACGCCCTGCTTTTCGTAGTCCTTCTCCGTGGGCAGTACGATGGCCAGGGACAGGCCGTACATCCCCAGCGTGGCCCCCACGGCAAACAGCAGCAGCTTTGGCTGTAACGCCTGGTCGATGGAGGAGGTGTACAGGTTCCAGAACAGCATTACCGGCATGAAGAACCGGAACGCCATCTTGTTCAATCCGGGCACGTCCTCCACCCGGATACCGCCCAGACACTTGACCCCGTAGCCCAGTCCCATAATAAGAAACAGGGGCATCACGGCGTTAAAGCAGACTTGCAGATTGCTGAGCATGACCCATCGGCCTCCTTTCCCCCGTGCAGCCCCGGCGCACGGTCTATTGCGTCAAAAACGTCATGGCTGCCAGCAGCACGGCCAAAAAGCCGAAGCTGACGGCGGAGAACAGTGCCAGGAACCGTCCGGTCTGTCCCTTGACGTGCTTCGTATACTCCCGGAAGGTGATCAGGCTGGCCAGCGACGCCACCAGCGTCCCCGCCCCGCCGATGTTCACCCCCACCAGCAGCGCCGGGTAATCGTCGGTAAACTGGCTGAGCAGTATGGCCGCGGGCACATTGCTGATGACCTGACTGGTCAGCGCCGCCACCGGCATGGTCCCGTGGGCCAGCAGCTGCCGGAACAGTGTCCGCACCGGCTCCATCCGGGCCATATTGCCCGAGAAGGTGAAAAACGCCGCGAACGTCACCAGCAGCCCCCAGTCCACGCCCAGCAGCGCCCGGCGGTCCAGCACCAGCAGCGCCGCCGTGATGGCGGCCAGCCCAAGCCAATACGGTATGCCGCGCAGCACCATGGCCGCAGCCGTGCAGAACAGTACGCCGTACACGATGCACCGGCGCTTGTCCACCGGCGTCTCCTGCGCCGGCACTGTCAGCGTCTCCCGGGGGATCAGCAGGCAGCACGCCAGGATCAGCGCCGTGGACAGCAGGAACGGCGGCAGCATGATGGTCAGGAACTCCCCATTGGGGATCGTATAATGATTAAATAGGTATAGGTTCTGCGGATTGCCGAAGGGCGTCAGCATCCCGCCCAGATTGGCGGCGCAGTTCTGCAATATGAACGTCAGCGCCGTGTGCTTCGTCTGCCCTGTGCCCTTCAGCACGAACCAGCTCAGGGGCAGAAACGTCAGCAGCGCCGTGTCGTTGGTCAGCAGCATGGAGCCGATCAGCGTAACGACCACCAGCGCCGTCACGGCGCTGCGGGCCGTGTGAAACGCCCGCACCAGCCGCTGCGCCAGCAGGGGGAACAGTCCCGCGCCCCGCAGGGCGCACACCACCGCCAGTATGCAGAACAGGCATGAGAGCGTCTTCACGTCGTAGTACCCGAGATAGGCGCTGTCCGGCGGCACGAATACGGCGGTGACGGCCGCCGCCAGCACCGCGATCACCGGCATGGCGTTGGCGCGGCACCACTGGAGAACTTTCATGTATGTATGCACCTCCGCACGATACGACTCAACGGCTGTTACCTTACCATATTTTGGCCGGAAACGCAAGGGCTTGCCCCGGCTTTCTTGCCCTTTTCCGCCGCCTGTGCTATACTGAAAACAATACAGAAAAGGGAGGTGCTCCATGGATGACATTTTGAGCCGTTTTTCCATCAACTGCCACAGCAGCATCCGCTATGCCGGCGCGATGACGGTGTGGTTCGACCCCTTCCGCGTGGCGGACGCGCCCTGCGATGCGGACGTGGTATTCGTCACCCACGACCACTATGACCACTTCTCCCCGGAGGATATCCACCGGGTGATGAAGCCCGACGCGGTGCTGGTGCTGCCGGAGACGTGTGTGGCGGCGGCGCTGCGGGCCGGCTTTGCCTCGGCGCAGCTGCTGCCGGTGCGCCCCGGAGAGGCGTACACCGTGAAGGACCTGCCCTTCACCGCCGTGCCCGCCTATAACCTCGACAAGCCCTTCCACCCCCGCGGGAACCGCTGGGTGGGCTATGTGGTCACGTTGGAGGGCCGGCGGGTCTATGTGGCCGGCGATACCGACGATACCCCCGATGCACGGTCCGTGTCGTGTGACGTCGCTTTCCTGCCGGTGGGCGGCACCTACACCATGACCGCCGCCCAGGCCGCCGGCCTGGCGGCCGCCCTCCGCCCGCAGATCGCCGTCCCCACCCACTACGGCTGTATCGTGGGGGAGAGGACGGACGGCGCGGCCTTTGCCGCCGCCCTGCCGGCGGACATCTCCGCCGTGCAGCTGATCCGCCAATGACCCCGTACAGAATTCCGCCCCGGTGTCGGCCGATGCCGACCAGACGGTGGAGGTGACGGCCCCGGCACCAGCCGGGGAGGATGATCGAGCGAACGAAAAAGACATTCAGCGGCCCCCGGCGTCAGCCGGGGAGGATGATCGGATGAGCAAAAAAGGCATTCAGCGGCCCCCGGCGTCAGCCGGGGGCCGTCACTTCATTTTTGCTGCATTTTGCTTACAAAAAAAGCACAAAAAGGGAACCAAAGAGTACAGGGCGGGTACAGAAAAAGTAAAGCAAATGTATCAAAAGAAAGCACTATTTCTCGCTTTTTTCCTCCCGCGGCAGCACCAGATTGAGCAGTACGGCCATCAGTGTGGCCACCACCACCGGGGACTTTCCGAAGATGGTCGTCACCGCCTCCGGGAACTGCGCCAGGGCCTCTGCCGCCTGGGAAATGCCCACACCCAGTGCGGCGGAAAGCCCGACGATCGTGGTGTTTCGGGCGGTCAGCCCCTCGGCGGCGATGAGCTTCATGCCGGTCATGGCGATGGTGGAAAACACCGCCGCCGTGGCCCCGCCCAGCACGCATTGCGGGATGGTGGTGAGTACGGCGGAAAATTTCGGAATGATACCGGCAAGCAGTAAAAACGCGCCGGTCAGCGCAAAAACGTTGCGATTTACAACTTTATTCGTGGCTACAATTCCCACATTCTGGGAGTATGTCGCCGTGGGAAGACCGCCCAGCAGCGCTGTCAGAATGTTGCTGACGCCATAGGCTGCGATGCCGCCCCGCAGCTCCTGCGTGGTGGGCTCCCGATCCATGCCGCCCACGGTGGTGGCCGTCAGGTCGCCGATAGCCTGAATGGCGTTGATGGCGAACAACAGCCCCAGTGCGACGCACGCCGAGGGTTCAAATGTCACGCCAAAGGGCAGAAATTCCGGCAGAGAGAACCACCCGGCCCCCGCGATGCCGGACAGATCCACCATCCCGGCCCCAAAAGCGACGGCGTAGCCCGCCAGAATACCCAGTAAAATGGACGCCAGCTTAAAAATGCCCCTGCCGCGATTGGTCAGCACCAGCACCACCGCTAGTGTAAATGCCGCAATAGCCCAGTTCTGCCAGGATCCGTACACCAGCGCTTCCGGCAGGCCCCGCTGCACCACAACGCTTTCATATGTGTTGCCGGTGCCGCCGGCCATATAGTTGATGGCCGTGGGGTACAGAGACAGACCGATGGTGAACACTACCGTACCGGTAATGACCGGCGGGAACAGCCTGCGGATAGGCTTGATGAAGATACCCACCAGTGCTGCCACCGCGCCGCCCACGATCATAGCGCCCGACACAGCGGCCAACCCGCCGCTGCCGGAGACGATGGCCTGCATACTGGGCAGATAAGCGAAGCTGACACCAAAGATCACCGGCAGCCCCGCGCCGAAGCGCCCACCGATGGGAAACAGCTGCAGCAGCGTGGTAACGGCGGACATGACCAGCGATGCCTGTATCAGCAGGACCCGCTGGTCATGCGCCAGTCCGGCCACGTTGGCAATGATGATGGCTGGGGTCACGCAGCCCACAATCATAGCCACCAGGTGCTGCAGCGCCATGGATACGGCCATGCCAACAGGTGGCAGGCCCCGGTATTGAAACAGCGCCTCCCGGCGGCATTCAAGCTTTCGCATGGTGTGGTCTCCTTTGTGCATAGTGTGCTCAGTATAGCACGTTTTTAACGGAAAACTCAACCGTTTTCTCACAAACAGCCCAAGCGGCGCAAAACCACCCTCCGGTGATGCCGGAGGGCGGTCGGATCATGCGTGTTTATGCCTGCGGACACTGGCGAAAAACGGGCGCTTCAGCGTGTCTGTACTGCTGAACAAACCGGATTAGAAGGATGACAGCGCCCCGCCTGCGTGCGGGGCGCTGTTTTTTTGCGCTTGACGAAGGCCGCACAGTGGCATATAATAACGTATTGTTATCGATAACATATAGTGATTATTGAGGTGAGCACAATGCCGGCAGCAAAACGAATATCCAAAGAGGCCATCATTGACGCCGCAGCGGCGGTGCTCCGCATCGGCGGGTTTGAGGCGATCAACGCCCGCAGTGTGGCGGAGGCGCTGGGGTGCTCCACCCAGCCTATCTATCTGTCCTTCCGCAATATGGAGGAGTTGAAGTCCGCGCTGACCCAGCGGGCCATCGAGCAGCATACCCAGCGGGTACGGGAATCTCTGCGGGCGCATGAGGGGTGCGATAGTCGGTACAGCAGCTACGGCATGGGCTTTGTGCAGTTCGCTGCTCAGGAAAAGCAGCTGTTCCGCTGGCTGTACCTGGAGGACAACCAGCCGGGACGCCATCAGGAGGACGTGCTGGAGCCGGAGATCATCCGGACCGTCATGGACGAATTCGGCTATGACGAGGTCACGGCCCGGGCCTTTCACCGGGATATGACGTATTATTCCTACGGACTGGCCATCCTCGCCAACACCGGGCATCTGGCGCTGACAGAGACGGAGCTTCGGGAAGCCTTTCGACGGGAGTTCCGTGCACTGGCGGCGTATTACGGTCCGCCGAAGAAGCTGCCGGAATTTGCAGAGAGGGAGAATGCAGTGCATCAATTATTCCGCTAAGAGGCCGTCTTGCAAAATTGCAAGAAAATCGCAGGAAATGTAAGGAAAAGCAATGGCTGCCATGGGATAATGGCGGTATACTCCTCCGGTGGAAAGAAGGTGTTGAAGTGAAAACAAATAAGACATTGGCACAGAAGCTGTGTCTGCTGGACCTTGTGAGCCTGCTGTCGTATACGGCGGCTCTGCTGGCAGCGCTGTGTTTTTTGGTGCTGCTGCCCGGGTGCAGCCTGGGGGAGAAGGTGGATCGCGAGCCGGTGCAGACACTGGAATGTACCCGCCCGGCATCCCTGTCCGGGCTGTATCCGGCGGGCGGCAGCGTGGTGCTGATCAGCTGGGCGGACTATGAGAGCGGCAGGACCACTGTGCAGCTGGTGGATGCGGAAGCGGACACCGTGAAGTGTGAGGTCACGCTGGATGGGGTTTGGGATACGAAGCGGCAGGCCCTGGCGCATGGATTTGCGCTGTGCGACCGGGAGACGAAACGTTGGAAGCTCCTGGACGATGTGCTGACGGAGACAGGCAGCTTTGATGCGGAGAACGTGGATGGCTTTTTCTCATATGACGGGGAGAGCTATTACTTCCTGCGGGACGGGGTGCTGCATTGTCAGAACGTAGCCGGAGGAGAGGCACAGCCGGTAACGGCGCTGTCACAGCTGCGGTTTGCGGAATTGACGGCCTATGATGCGGCAAGCGGGCGGATGGCGGCCCTGTTCCGCCTGTCACCCTACGGCAGCGTCTGCGGTACGGCAGTCTTTGACCCGGAGACGGGGGCGATCAGCCTGCTGCAGGAGCAGCGGTATCAGGTGATATTGGCGCCGGCGGGCGGCATGAGCCTGCTGGCCTTTGACAACGATAAAATGGGATATTCCGCCCTGTGCGGCAGCGGCAATACATTCTGGTTCGCCGATGCTTCGCTGTTTCTGGACGCGGGAGGTGCGCTGTACGCCGTCGGCGATGCGGAGGAGCTGATCGGTGTGGGAACGGGCCGCACGACGCTGTATAACGTGGGGGAGAGCATCACGGCCTGCGACCTGACGGCTAACGGTATCGCCGGAGAGATGTACGACTGCTGCGTTCTGCCGGAGGCAGGCCTGCTGGTGGGCGGCATGTATGAAAACGGCGCCTTCCGGCTGTACGTTATAGACCCGGCGCAGCTGACCTTCGAGCCGGTAACGTCAACGGTGTCCGTCCCGTCGCCGCTGACGGTGAATGAGACACTGCTGCAGGCCTATTGGGGTGCCCTGAACGGCCTGCCGGTGGCAGAGAGCTTACAGGAGGCGCGGCAGCAGGCGGATGTGTTGGAGCAGCGATACGGCGTGCGGATACTGCTGTCATCCCAGTGCCGGGAGGCAGCGGCGCTGAGCAGCTATCCTATCACCCTGTCGGACACCATGGACACGGAAGCAGAGCTGAACGGTGTCCGCGCCGTGCTGGCGGCGATGGACCGCAGCTTTGCCCTGTATCCGGAGGGCTTTCTGGCGCAGTTCCGCAACCGCGCCGGTGAGGGCGGGCTGTGCTTCCTGTTGGTGGCTCACATCGACAGCGACTATGGCGTGGTAGGCTGCACCTATGACACGGCGGACTGGCAGTATATCGCGCTGGATGTGCAGGCGGATTATATGCGGGAGGGCACTGTCTGCCACGAGATCTGGCACGCTACGGAGAACGAGATACTCTCACGCGATTACACCGCCTTCAACTGGGATGACTGGAATGCGCTGAACCCGGCGGGCTTTACCTATTGGAACGACAGCGGTGACTATGACCGGTACGACGCCCGCTGGACCATGTTCGACAACGGCGAGGGCGTGTACTTTGTGGACAGTTACGCCAAGCTGGCGGCACAGGAGGATCGGGCGCGGATCATGGAGTATTTCATGGTACATGAGGACGAGGCGGGGCTGCTGATCCAGTCGGACGCCATACGGCAGAAGCTGACGTGGATGTGCCGCGCTGTGCGGGAGTGCTTCGATACCGCCGGATGGGGAACGCCCCGCTGGGAGAAGCTTTTGTAAAATAAAGGAGAGTCTATGATACCCGAATGGAAAATATATCCCCGTTCTCAGGGACACAGTACCGTGTACCTGCAGAACGTGGTCACAGATCCCGCCATACAGGTGGGGGCGTACACCATCTATGACGATTTTGTCAACGATCCCCGGGATTTCCAGCGGAACAACGTGCTGTACCACTATCCCGAGTGCAACCATGACCGGCTGATCATCGGAAAGTACAGCTCCATCGCCTGCGGGGCGAAGTTTATCTTCAACGCGGCCAACCATACGCTGAACAGCCTGTCTACTTACCCGTTCCCCATCATGTTCGAGGAGTGGGGGCTGGGGACGGCGTGTGAGGACATTGCCGCCGCCTGGGATAACCACGGGGATATCGTGGTGGGCAATGACGTATGGATCGGCTATGAGGCTGTGATCCTGGCGGGCGTTACCATCGGCGACGGCGCCATCATCGGCAGCCGCGCCGTGGTGACAAAGGATGTGCCGCCTTACACCATCGTGGGCGGTCTGCCGGCCAGGACCATCCGCAGGCGGTATGACGAGGAGACTGTCGCGCGGCTGGAGAAGCTGCGGTGGTGGGACTGGCCGGAGGCGCAGGTGCGGCGGGCTATCCCGCTGCTGCAGGCCGGCGATCTGGACGCCCTGGAAAAGTTGGTATAAGGCCGGCGGCCGTGGACCAGGCGTACACGCCGGCCACTTTCTGACCCTGCTGTAAAAGAGTGTCTGAGGGATACGTGTATACGGACAACGAAATGAGCCCTCCGGCAGCTGCCGGAGGGCTTTCAACTGCCTGTTGCGAAACGGGCCGGGGAAAGGTATAATCTAAGGAGAACATACTGCGGAACGGCGAGAAAGGAGAAACCTATGGGTAATGTGACAGCGGACCGCGCATGGGATGTCCATCCGGTGACGGAGGCGGACATAGAGGCGTATCTGGACATCTATCTCAATTCCTATCCGGCGTACAAGACGCTGGACGAGGAATGCCGGGCACACTACCGGAGCAAGCATCTTACGGAGCTGCGGGAGGACACCCAGACTCGGACGATGGGCCTGTTTGAGGGCGGCACACTGATCGCCACCATGAAGCTGATCCTGTTCTCCATGAACTTCTTTGGGGTCATGCAGCCTGCCTGCGGTGTGATGGCGCTGGAGGTACACCCCCTGCACAAGAAGAAGGGCGCGGCGCTGTATATGATACGGTATGCCGAGCGCTATGCACGGGAAAACGGCGCGCTGCTGACCATGCTGCTGCCGTTCAACATCGGCTTTTACCGTCGGATGGGCTATGGCTTTGGCGGGAAGTTATATGAATACCATCTGCCAACCGGGGCACTGCCGCGGTTGGACGGAGAGGTGCGGGCGCACCTGCGCCTGCTGCAGCCGGAGGAGTTTGACCAGGCGATGGACTGCCAGCGGCGCTTTGCCGCCCGAAACCATGGCATGGTGGAGAAGTTCGACGAGGAGCTGCGCGGAGCCCGGGGGGATATTCAGGTGCGCCGTATGGGTTATTACGACGGCGGACGCCTGTTAGGCTACGCGGCCTATCGGTTTGAAAGCGCCAGTGCGTGCAACTATACCCAAAACCGGCTCAGCGTGGAGGAACTGGTGTATGAGAACGGCACAGTGCTGCGGGCGCTGCTGGGCGGCCTGCGGATGCAGGAGGATCTGGCCCAGACAGTGATACTGCGGACAGGGGAGGAGGATTTCCACCATCTGCTGGACGATCCGCAGGACGTGTCCGGAAACTACATCGACTACGGCTTTTTGCAGACCAATGTTTCCGCCGTGGGGACCATGTTCAAGCTGACGGACGGGGCGGACTTCGTGCGGCGGACCGGCTATCGGAATTTCCCGGCGGGGACGCTGACGGCGGCCTTCCGCTATCGGGATGAGATGGCGGACCGGGAGGAGGAGCTGCGTATCGGCTTTGCCGATGGTCGCTGGGCCGTGGCAGAGGGGACCGCGGACGTGACGGTGATCTGCCGGCAGGGGGATCTGGCGGCGCTGCTGATGGGGTCCTGCGGCCTGACGGCGCTGCTGCGGCTGGGTGCGGCGTCCGCAGATGACGCCGAAAAGGCGCGGCAGTTGGCGCAGCTGCTGTACTGTGTCCAGAAGCCCTGGCTGAACGCGGATTATTGAGCTGCCGCGGTTGACAAATAGAAAACAACGCAGGAGAACAAGAGATGCGGAACATATTGAAGGAAAAGCTGGCCAGAGGCGAGAAGCCGCTGGGCACATTCGTGGGTACCGGCAGTGCTGCCGTGGTGGAATGCCTGGGCTGTGCGGGGCTGGATTTTGCTATCCTGGACAATGAGCACAGCCCCATCGAGGCGGAGACAACCGCCCGGCTGGTGTGCGCCGCGGAAAGGCGAAACATCACGCCCCTGGCCCGGGTGCTGAAGGATGCTTACGGTCTGGTGGAGCGCCCCTGCGGCGCGGAGCCAATCCAGGGTTGCGATGTGATACTGTATCAAACGTCCCGCCGCCTGCCCCCCTATATCCAGCGGCTCATCGACAGGATCGAGGGAGAAGACCGGGCGTTCCCGACGTAGTCCGAGCCGGAATAGCGTCCGACGCGAGCTGCCGTGAAATTTTGCTGAACAGCTGTTCAGCGCTGTGCGGCACACGGTAAAAAACAGATCCGCCTGAGGGCGGGTCTGTTTTTTGCAAAGCGGGCTGTTCTGTGTAATGAAGCACCATGTGCGGCGGATGTATATTCCTCCGACACCGGACAAAGACTACGGATGTAAAATCTGCTTTGACTGGAGGAATTTCATATATGAAAGCAACAGGCATCGTGCGCCGCATCGACGACCTGGGCCGCGTGGTCATCCCCAAGGAGATCCGCCGCACTATGCGTATCCGCGAGGGCGACCCATTGGAGATATACACCACCCGTGACGGCGAGGTTATTTTCAAGAAGTATTCCCTTATCGGCGGGTTGGAGGAGTTCGCCGCACAGTTCTGCGATACCCTCAGCCGCAGCACGGACTTTTCAGCCGCTGTTACCGACCGCGATGCGGTCATCGCCATCGCCGGGGCGGGGAAGAAGGAACTGCTGGGCAAGCCTGTCTCCCCTGCGCTGGAGCAGGTCATGGACCAGCGTGGCCTCTACTGCGGCGAGGGTGTGGCCGTCAGCGATGAGAACGAGCAGTTCCGGGCCGCTGTGGCGGCACCTATTCTCTGCGGCGGCGACGTGCTGGGCGCGGTGCTCTTTCTCTCTCCCGACGGCAAGCCGGCGGGGGAGACGGAGTGTAAGCTTGCCCAGACCGTGGCGTCCTTTCTGGGCAAACACATGGAGTCCTGACAGAAAGCCCCGTGGCTTTCGCCGTGGAGCCTTGCATAACGGCTTTCGCAAGCTTTTTGACCGGCAAGAAAAAGAGAAGCGCCCTTCAGGCGCTTCTCTTTTAACTTATCAGCGCAGCAGCAGGCTGACAACCATTCGTACGTCTTCGACGTTAACTTCGCGGTCACCGTTGACATCGCAGCGGAGGAACTTCTCCATATCAAGTGCGGAGTGTTTGGTATTATAGAGGTCATAGATATACTGGGCGTCGTTGATATCGATACGGCCCGTGCCGTTGACGTCGCCGCCGTAGGATACCGACACAGTGGAGTTGCCCTTAACGGAGATCGCAGATTTCGCCGCGGCGGCGATATCTGCCGCCGTACCCTTGCCGACCAGTAGCCAGGCATAGGCTTCGTATTTCTCTGACCAGAACATGGCCGTATCACCGTAATAGAGGGACTTGGTCGCAGGGAGCTTTGTTTCCGGCACAGCGGTGATGAGCCACACGGCGTTGCCATTTATGAGCTTCACATACTCGGCTGCGTTCACCGTCAATGCAAGCTGTGCCGTTTTGGTGATGCTCACCATGATAATGCCGCCCTTGATGTAGTCTCCGGGAATGGTGTAAGTGCTGGCATTTTCGTTGCGCTGGAGCGTGAGGGTTTCTTCACCGGCCATGACGGTGACCGTGTAGTCAAATCCCTCTTGGTGACTGATACCGAATGTAAAAGCTTCACCGCTTTTTACGGTATAGGACGTAACGTCACCCCAGATATCGGCGGCGCCGCTGCCCGTAAGCACGATTTGCGTGGTGCCGCTTTGCGGGGCCTTCTTCACCGTAATGACCACCGAGCCGGTGACAGACGCCGCCGGGATCGTGTAGGTATAGGCGTTGCTGCCGCTGCTGCTGACAGTGCACGTCACCGGCAGGCCGTTCACCGTTACGGCCACCGCGTAGTCGTAGTTGGCGGCCTGCGTGACCGTGAAGGTGTACTCCTGCCCATGCGTTGCGGAAGTGGGGGCGTTGACATCGTCGGAGCCGTCGCCCTCGACGGTCACCGCGTAGGTTTTGACAGTGGGTGTGCTGTTGGCGCTGATGACCAGCTTGCCGGTAACATTTTTGATCGTGTAGCTGCCGTCGCGGTTGTTGATGATGTCAACTTTTTCATTATTCACAGTGGCCGAAAAGCCGTAGTCATAGCCGGGATCGGCGGTGAAGGTGTAGTCGCCGTTTGCGGTCACGTAAGCGTCACCGGTGGCACATTTTGGAAGCACAACAGGGAAGCCGCCGCACAGGATCGTCACCGTGTTGCTTTGGCCGGCCGGTACACTGGCAGTTTGGGCGTCCTTTGCCGCGTTGGCGCGGACGTCCATCTGTGCCTTGACCAAATTCACAGTGGCCTCACCGGCGGCCTTTACGGTGAAATTCAGCGTGATAAAGCGGTCGGAGCGCGGTTCTCCGTAGCCGCCTATGGTCAGCAGTCCGGCGTCAGAGTTGTCGTTGATAATGGCGGGAGTTTCGCTGCTGTTGCCGATAGTGGCACTCGTGAATGTGAGCTTTTTCGCGTCGTAGGAGAACTGGAAAAAGAAGGTGTTGTAGGTCAGATCCCCCGGCTCCTGAAGCATGAACAGCGCCACTGACACTGGTTTATTTACTTCGGCAGATGTTGCTGTGCTGTCCAAAGAGACATAGTACTTCGGATCCTCGCCGCTGGCGGACGCCGGCAGCAAAAGCAGTACCATAACCGCCGCTAAAAGCCCGGAAAACCATCGTTTCATCTTAAAAACCCCTCCGTTTCACCACTTTTCGGTAAATACCAACCTAAATTTATCACCGGTCACCGAACAATTCAATTCGCAATAGGCAGAAATTTAAGGGGGATTGTTGTGCAGAATGACGATAAAGCCCATGAAAATGGGCAAAAACCTTCCCCCAGGGGGAGGGATTTTTCGCGCCCCTGTTAGCGTTCCGTTAAAACTGCGTTAAGAAATCACCGATTTTCTTGAAACTACAATCATAGAGTGCTACCATAAAACAACGTAGGGGGCGCGAGGTACAGGCCTCGCGCGACAGGAGGGGAGCTCCCGGGAGACAGATCATCTGTTTCCCGGGAGCCTTGCTTTGCCTACAAAAAACCCATCGGCCGCATTTTTGTGCGGCCGATGGGTTTACCATAATTTATGTTATTGTCAACTTAGCCCTGCGGCTGCTCATTTTCTGGCACCGGAGTCTCGACGGTGGAATCGGCAGCAGGCTCCAGCGCCGCCTGGGGGACCGGCTCCTGCGGGGAAGCCTCGGGCGCAGCGGGGACCCGCGGGTCCGGCTCCGCCTGTGTGGCTTCAGCGGCCTCCTGGGCCTCACGGGCCAGGCGCTCGTTTTCCTCGCGGATGGCGGCCTTCTGCTCGCGGCGGGCGTCGGCGGCGGCAAAGAACGCCCGCACCAGCGCCAGCAGCACGAAGAATGCCGCGATGGCCAGGCCGATCCAGCCCGCAGTGCGGATCAGGAAAAAGTCCCGGATGGTGAAATACTCCTTGTAGATCCCCAGGAAATACAGCGCCACGCCGCCGGCGGCACACAAAATGCACAGCAGCAGGCGGAAGAAGGCCCGGACCTTGTGCTTGCGCCCGGCCAGATACGCCACCAGCAGCGCCAGCGCGGCCAGAAACAGCGCCGGGGACTGGCAGCAGAGGATATAGCCCAATGTCTTGTCCAACATGGCCTCGTCTCCTTACAGCTGGCACTTGCCCCGGGGCAGGTATTTGCCGTCCGGACCGGCCAGCACCTTGCCCGAGGACACCGCGGGCTTGCCGCGGAGCCACACCTGGCGGATGGAGCCCTTGGTGACCACACCCTCATAGGGGTTGTAGTCCGCCGCGCCCACCATATCCTCGGCGCGGATGACGTGGTCGGCCTCGGGGTCGTAGACCACGATATCGGCGTCGGAGCCGGGGGCCAGCACGCCTTTGCGCGGGAACAGGCCATACAGCTTGGCGGGGTTCTCTGCCAGCACACGGCACATGGCGCCCAGGCCGATCTTCTTCTTGGCCACGCCGAAGGTGTAGATCAGCTCGCCGCGGGTCTCCACGCCGGGGATGCCGCCGGGAATAGCGGTGAAATCGTCGCGGCCCGCCAGCTTCTGCTGGGTAGTGAAGCTGCAATGGTCGGTGGACACGGTCTGCACCTCACCCCGGCGGATGGCCCGCCACAGCGCCTCACGGTCAGCCGGTTTCCGAATAGGAGGCGAGCAGACGTATTTGGCTGCCTGCAGCCAGTCCTCGTTATAATACACGCTGTCATCCAATACCAGATACTGGGGGCACGTCTCCACAAAGACCTTCTGGCCCCGCCAGCGGGCGTTGGCGATCTCGTCCAGCGCCTCGATGTTGGTGGTGTGGACGATGACCACGGGGACGTCTACCTGTTCGGCGATGCGGAGCAGACGGCCCACGGCCTCGGCCTCCATGATGTCGGGCCGGGTCTCCGGGTGGCAGTGGACGCCGTTCTCGCCGGCGGCCTTCTTTTCGGCGATCAGCGCGTCGATGACGCCGGCGTTCTCGCAGTGGACGCCGCAGATGCCGCCCTTCTCCTTCAGCTTTTTCAGCGCCTTGTACATGGCCTCGTCACCGATCATCATGGCAGGGTAGGTCATGTACATCTTGAAAGAGGAGATACCCTCGGCGTACATATCGTCGATCTCGCGCTCGATGGTCTCGTTCCAGTCGTCGATGGTCATGTGGAAGCCGTAGTCGCAGGCACACTTACCGTCGGCCTTCTTGTGCCACAGGCGCAGGCCGTCGTGCAGCGTCTCGCCCTTGTTGGGGCAGGCAAAGTCGATGATGGTGGTGGTGCCGCCCCGCAGCGCCGCCCGGGAGCCGCTGGCAAAGTCATCCGCCGTGGTGGTGTTGCACACGTCCAGATCGAAATGGGTGTGGGCATCGATAAAGCCGGGGAACAGCAGCATCCCGGTCACGTCCACCACCTGCGCGCCGATGGCGGGAATGTCGCGGCAGACATCGAGGATCTTCTCGCCCTCCACCAGGATATCGGCCCGGCGGGGGCCCTTGCCGGTGACCACGGTACCGCCCTTGAACAGCAATCTCATCACAAGACCTCCTCGTTAGTGTTGATTTCTGTCGGTATTATACCACTTTTCGCCCCACTGTGTAAAGCACAATAAAAACGTCCCCAAGCCTTCCCCTTGGGGGCGCTCCCTCATTAGCCTTCCCCTCGAGGGGTCCGCAGTGTTGAATGACACGCCGGTGGCGTGTCAGACCCGTGGACCGACCGACCCGCAGGGAGACAGGTGGCGCGGGGCAGTCCCTCAAGCCTTCCCCTTGAGGGCGCCCCAGTGCGCACACTGGGGTGTGCACAGCTGAAGGTGTCAGCGAAGCTGACGGATGAGGGGTAAAAAGAAGCTCTTATAACCCTCCCGCGTTAGCGGGAGGGTTATATATTTATCTCACCCCGTCAGAGGTGAGATATTATCTATCCCCGGCCGTCAGGCCAGGGATAATTAAGCGTAAAAAAGAAAGGCCCCACGGTCAAACGATCTTTATTCACCCCACCCTCGCCAGGGGGAGGGATAATTAAAGTCAAAAAAGAAAGGCCCGTAGGAAAGCAATCTTTACTATTCCTCCCGCGGCAGCGGGAGGAATATATTTATCTCCCGCGGCAGCGGGGGATATTTATTTTGTCCGCGCCGACAGGCCAGGGATAATTAAAGGCAAAAAAAGAAAGGCCCAATGGGCCTTTCTCTTTTTTGAGTTTAATTAGAACTCCTTTTTCTTGCCGATGACGACGGCGGAGCCGGCGACGGAGGTCAGAGCCATACCGACGTACATAGCGATACCAGCGTCAAAGGTCTTGGGGGAGGGCTTGGTGGTGTTGGTGGTGCCAGTGGTGGAACCCGCAGTCAGGGTGTACATTACAGTGGCAGCGGTGGGCTCGAAAGCCTTAGTAACATCAATGCCCTTGCCGTTCAGAACAGACTTCACATCGCCAGCGTTGATGGGGCCATAGCTGATCTTAGCCAGAGACTCAACAGCGTCATTAGCGTTGACATTACTCTTAATGACGTACTTACCGCCGCAGATAGCGCAGGCATAAACGGTAGCATCGTTCTTGCCCCAAACCTCGCTGGTCTTGTACAGAGCATGGCCACCGGCAACCTTGGCAGAATCCTTGGAAGTGAACTGATAGTACGCAACAGCATCATCGAACTTGGTGCCGATGAACACCTTGGTAGAGGTGTCAGTAATCTTGCTGGTAGCATTGGCATCGTTGTAGGCATCAACATCAGCCACCTTGGCGAAGTAAGTCGCATTAGCGCTCTGATACACGGTTACCTTGTAACCATCGTCGGAGCAGGTAGCGGCCTTTGCATTCGCATACAGAGCCAGATTGATGGTCTTAAAGCCTTCTCTGTACTTGGTAGCAGTAACCTCATCAACCATCTTGAAGGTATCGCCAGACTTGACATAGACATCATAGTCAGCTGCGGAATCGGCAGTCAGCTTATAGTGAGCGGTAATAGTGATGCCGTCGGTAGAATCGCCATCCTCGACCTTGCTATAATCGGTCCCGGTTACTTCCGTGACGGTGGTCGTAGCGGCGAACGCCACGGTGCACAGTGCCAGAGCCATGACCATGGCCAGCACAGTTGCAATGATCTTCT